>Ga0307412_10000011_pt1 | contig 405842 bp, 347 predicted proteins | sample DK1Cmetagenome_3_FD_203823 | JGI IMG/M metagenome (GOLD analysis project Ga0307412, IMG submission 203823) | Maize rhizosphere microbial communities from greenhouse at UC Davis, California, United States - DK15-C-1 | ecosystem: Host-associated > Plants > Roots > Rhizosphere > Soil | place... | reverse complement strand
GCCGCGATTTGCCGGTCCGCGTGCATCGACGATGGACATTCCACATCCGCCAGCGAGGTCCTTTCCGCCGTGCTATCAGACTATCTCGCCCATGACGCCCTCGGCCTGGCCGAACTCGTGCGGACTCGCGAAGCCAGCGCGCGCGAGTTGCTGGACACAGCGATCTCGCGCACGGAAGCGGTCAATCCCGCGATCAACGCGATCGTGCTGAAGGACTACGAGGCCGCCCGCGAACGCGCGTCGCGTTACGACGCGAGCATGGCGAACGGCATCAACGGTACAAACGGCGCAAATGGCGCGGACGCCGACAGCCCGCAAACCGCGCAGACCGCGCTCGCCGGCGTGCCGTATCTGATCAAGGATCTGGGCGCCGCCGTCGCGGGCCTGCGCATGACGATGGGCAGCCGTCACTATCGCCACTTCATTCCCACCGACGACGCGCCGGTCGTCGCACTCGCCAAAGCGGCGGGCCTCAACATCTTCGGCAAGACGAGCACGTCGGAGCTCGGTCAAATGCCTTATACGGAGCCCGAACTATTCGGTGCGTGCCGTAATCCGTGGAATCTCGACCATACGCCCGGCGGCTCGAGCGGCGGTGCGGCGGCGGCAGTCGCGGCGGGCATCGTGCCGCTCGCGCATGCATCGGACGGCGGCGGCTCAATCCGCATCCCCGCGTCGTGCTGCGGACTGTTCGGGCTCAAGCCGTCGCGTGGACGCGTACCGCGCATGCCCGCCGCGGTCGCGGCCGGCGAACTCGGCGTCGATCACGCCATCTCGCGCAGCGTACGCGACAGCGCGTTGTTGCTCGACCTGCTCGCGGGCAACGCGGACCGTCCGCTCGGCGCGCCGGGTACGTTTCTCGGCGCGAGCCGCGAGCCGTGCAAACCGCTGAACATTGCGTACGTGACCGAGCCGATGCTCGCCCCGTCGCTTTCCGCCGATGCACGCGCCGCGCTCGAAGACGCCGCGCAACTTGCAAGCTCGCTCGGACACAACATCGAGCCTGTTTCGCTCGGGATCGATTTCGACGCGGTCAGGCACGCGTTCCTCACGCTGTGGTCCGTGACGGCGGAAGACCTCGTGCTGAACGCCGAGCGCATCACCGGACGCAAGCCGTCACGCGACGAGTTCGAAATCTCGACGTGGGCGATGGCGCACGTGGGCCGCAAGCTCGGTGAGCGCGGCCTGCCCGGGGCGCTCGAAGAACAGCGCCGCATCACCGAACGTCTGACCGATCTGTTGAGCCGCTACGACGTGATCCTGTGCGCGACGCTCGCCGCGGCGCCCATCAAGATCGGCGAGATGCATCCGACGCAGGCCGAGCGCATGCAGATGCGCGCAGTCAGCGCGATGCCGCTCGAGCCGCTGATGAAGAAGTTGCTCGCCGAGGCGTCGAACAAGGCGTTTGCGTGGGCGGGCTGCACCGAGCTCTTCAATCTGAGCGGCCAGCCGGCCATGTCGATACCGCTTTACTGGAATGCGCGCGGACTTCCCGTTGGCGTGCAGTTCGCGGCCCGCGACGGCGGCGAAGCCACGCTGCTGCGCCTTGCCGCGCAACTCGAAGCGGCACGGCCGTGGTTCGACAAGCGTCCGCCGCTGATCAAGGCGCGCAGCTAGGCGGTGCGATGTGAGGTGAACGGTTTGCGCTGCGCGTGCGTCGGCATCGACGTGACGATGGCCCGGCATGCAAGCCACGGCAACGATCGACGCAGCCAGTCCGCGCATCAAGTAATAAGTCGGTGCGAGCGGCGAGCCGCTCGCCTCGGTAGGCGAGGTGACGACGAACGGTCCAAAGCCGCCGAACATCGTCACGGCAATGCGGTAGACCAACGATAAACCTGTGCAGCGCAAATCCGCAGGGGAAGAGTTCGGCGCTCAGCGCGCCGAACGGCCCGTCATATTGCAGGGCACTTCAGCCAACGCATGAAGGCAGCGTGAGAACCACCCGATCAGGCCTTCTTGTTATACGCACTGCACCAGCCCTTCGCCGCAACCTGCTTGCCGGCGAACATCGGACACGGCGCGTACGGATCGCTGGCTTTGCCCTGATAGAAGCTGCAGTTGCCGCAGTCCTGGCCCGGCGCGTACTTGGCGAACTTCGCCTTGTCGACCTTGCTGGCGTCTTCCTTGTAGCCGAGCGCCTGTGCGGTCGGGTCGCTTTCTGCGACCTTCGGTGCATCGGCGAATGCCTGGCGGGACAGTGCCAGCGACGAGGCCACGCCGATACTGGAAATCAAAAACGTGCGACGGGAAGCTTTCATGGGGACTCACTCCATTTATATTGAACTGATCGCCGTTCTGATGACAGCGGTCCCCAAGGATATCAATGAAGCCGTCTCAGGTGACGGGTCAAATGATAGAGATAAGCGAATCGCAACGACATCGGGCCGCCCGCGTGAAGCGCAACGGCGTGCGCTCATGCGCGGCCGCTCAATTCGCACACCCGCTGCGCGATCGCCAGGCAAGCCGTGAGTCCCGGCGATTCGATGCCGAACAGATTGACGAGTCCGCGCACGCCATGCGCGGCCGGTCCCTGGATCACGAAATCGGCGGCGGGTTCGCCGGGGCCCGACAGCTTCGGACGGATTCCCGCGTAAGCCGGCTGCAGCGCGTTGTCCGGCAGCGCCGGCCAGTAAGCGCGAATCGCTGCGTAGAAAGATTCGGCGCGCTGGGGATCGACGTCGTAGTTGATCGCATCGACCCATTCGACGTCCGGACCGAAGCGCGCCTGGCCGCCAAGGTCGATCGTCAGATGCACGCCGAGTCCTGCTTCGTTCGGCATCGGATAGATCAGGCGGCTAAACGGCGCGCGTCCGGAGATGCTGAAGTAGTTGCCGCGCGCGAGGTAGAGCGGCGGCACATGGCGCGCGTCGAGTCCGCGAATCTTGCGCGCCAGCGCGTTCGCGTGCAGCCCGGCGCTGTTGATCACGCAAGCGGCGCTGATCGTGGTGGGCCCATCACCGCCGACCTTGATGATGAAGCGGCCATTGCCCGCTTCGATTGCCTCGACCGGCGAGTGGAACGCGAACATCACGCCGTCGCGCTCGGCGTCGCCTTGCAAGGCCAGCATCAACTGATGACTGTCGACAATGCCTGTCTGCGGCGAGAACACGGCCGCCACGCATTCGAGCGCCGGTTCGAGCGCCTGCGCCTCGCTGCCCGTAATGCGCATCAAGTCGAGCACGCCGTTGTCGCGGCCCTTGGCCATGATGCTGTCGAGCTGCGGAATCTGATTGTTCGACGTCGCGACGAGCAGCTTGCCGCAGCGCGAATGCGGCACGTTACGCTCGACGCAATAGTCATAAAGCATCTCGCGGCCGCGCACGCACAGCGTTGCCTTCAGCGAGCCGCGTGGATAGTAGATGCCCGCGTGAATCACTTCGCTGTTGCGCGAACTCGTGCCCACGCCGATTGCCTCGGCGGCTTCGAGCACGATCACTTCGCGCCCGCGCGCCGCGAGCGCACGCGCCACCGCGAGCCCGACCACGCCGGCGCCGATTACGACACATTCGATCTGGTCCATGTCCCTCGACGCAGCCGACTTCGCTACGCGCCGCCTCGTTCATCCATGTAGATGGCAACAGCATGCGGCCAACGAACGCCGTACACCGCTCGCTGCCGAACGCACTGCCGTTTTGCGACCGTTTTACAACGGTCATCCGACCGCTGCCTCAAATTGTACGACGCCGCGCGCACGGCGATGCGCTCCCGCTGTTTCCAGCGGCAGCGCATCGTGCGGCCATTCGCAGTTTTTTGGTGGGAATGGACAGTGGCTGCCTAGAAGCCGATCGGCCTGCGACGGTTGCCGAAGTCGAGCCGAATGTCGCCGCCGCCGATCTCGTCGCGTCCGTCGATGCGCGCCGCGCCGAAGCCGTTCAGAATCGCCCGGCGCATTTCGCGAGGCGACGCGTTTTTCAGCGCGTCGAGCGCGTCGTCGCCGAGCTGCTTCGGAAAGCGCAGACCCCAGTTGTGCGCGCCGCGAATCTCCGCGTAGATGGACTGCGCGATGCGGCGCGCGCCGTCGCGATCCGGCGGCGGAATCTCATACACGTTCATCCGGTTCATGATCGGCTCGGGAATCGAGCGCGCGTCGTTCGCCGTCGCAATCCAGATTACGTGGCCGGCATTGATCGGAATCTCGGCGAATTCGTCGATGAAACTCTGCGCCGTGTCGTGCTCCAGCAGCGCGTACAGCGCACCGAGCGGATCGTATTGCGAGTCGCCGGTAGCCTTGTCTATTTCGTCGACGGTAATCACCGGGTTCGCGTAGCTGCCGTTCACGAGCGCGTCGAACACCTTGCCCGGCTTGGCGTTTTTCCATTGCGACGACGCGCCGGAAAGAATCCACCCGGCCGTCAGCGAGCTCATCGCGACATACTGATAAGCCGTGCCGAGCAGGCGCGCTAACTGCTTCGCAAAATGCGTCTTGCCGATGCCGGGATCGCCGAGCAGCAGAATCGGCATCAGCTCGAGGCGGTCCTCGGTCTCGAGGCAAAGCGCCACCTGCTTGCGGATGTCGTCGAGCGGATCGGCGAAGTTCGGCAATGCGTCGATCAGATCGTCGATCGACGGCATGCGGTTCGGCTTCACGCAGAACCGCAGATTGCCGGTCTTCAGCATCTTTTCGTAGGTTGTGCGCAGCGCGTCGTTGGCGCCTTCGCTCAGATCGTTCAGCGCGGTCTCGACCTGATCGAGGTCGTACACCTGACTGAAAGACGCTACGGCGATTTCCTGTCTGACCATTGCTGTTGTCATTGCTCACCCCGTCTGACTGGCCTTGCTAGGCGGCATCCGATGGACGCCGTTTCAGGTCCAGTTTAACGAGGACAGATCGGCACGCAAGCCAGCAGTCGGGCGGCTCTGCTGCTAACAGCCGGTTATGCTGCAAAGCCGCGCCAGGCGCGCAGCGAGCACGACCGGCGCGCTTCGAAATAGATTGTTGCTGAACCCGGCCCCGTTTAACGTGTCAGAAAAGCGTTGCGCTCATCAGGCGTAAGATGGCCCTCTGACCAGGCTGCCGGACGCAGTCACCGGAGATTCGTTCTATGTGGAAAACGTCTATCGCGGCCGTGCTGATCGGCACTTCGATGCTGGCACAGGCGCAGCAGCGGCCGCCGCAGCAGGTCGTGCAATGGCAACTGCAAGTGCTGCTCAACGGGCAGCAGATCGACACCTTCGACGGCACGACCACGGTCGGCCAGGCGCGCACGGACACGCATCACAAGGTGGTGCAGCACAACGTCGGCTGCAAGGATCAGCCGGCGGGCAGCATCGACCTGGCGCGCACGCTGACGGTGTCGCCGCTGCAGGCGGACAGCAATGAAGTGACGCTCTCCATCGAGGCGCAGGAAACGTTCGAGGACAGCGCCGCGCGCCAGACCGACACCGGCTGCAAACTGCCGCCGCAGCCGCGCCAGGTGAGCGCGAGCCATCCTGGTCTGAAGGTGGCGGCAGGTCAATGGGCGAGCTGGACGATCGTCGACAAAGACCCGGCGCTCGTCTACCGCGTCCGCGCAAATCTGACGAATGGCGCCAATGCGGCAAGCGCAACCAGCGCGGCCAGTGCGGCCAGTGCGGTGAACTGACTGCGCTGCGAGCCAGCGACAAGCCCGCGGCAAATCAGGCGCAAGCGCGTTCCGTCGACGGGGTTGAAAAGCGAAGCTGAAGAGCCAACCTGAGAGACCCGCGAACAACGCATGAACAATCGAAGCTCCGAAAACAGAACACGTGGATAACGCGGCATGCGAAACCCCGAAGAATTGATCCGCGAAAGCACAGCACCCAAGGATTTCGTGGCGGTGAGCTGGAACCTTCACAAGGGCCGCACGCCGCTCGGCTTTCAAGCCTGGCAAGCCATGCAGCGCTGGGTTCAGTCGACCCACGCGGACGCCTATTTTCTGCAGGAAGCGATGGCGCGCCGCATGCCGTCGCCGGTATTGGCGAGCAGCTTCGGCGCGCCCGTCGCCGATCCCTTGAACGATGTCTGGCATTGTCAGGCGACCGAAATCGCGCAGGCGCTGCAACTGGAAATCGCGCTCGGGCCGAACGTGTTCAAGCCATCGTGGCGGCACGGCAATGCGATTCTGTCGCCGCATCCGCTGGATCTCGGCGGACGCTGGGATATTTCCGCGCATCGCTTCGAGAAACGCGGGCTGCTGGTCGCACGCGCGACCTTCGGCGGACACTCGGTCACCTTGCTGTGCGCGCACCTCGCGCTGACGCGCTCGGCGCGCTTGCGTCAGATGAACTGGATCGCTCACTGGATCGCGAAGGAAGCGCCGGACGGTCCGCTCGTGCTGGCCGGCGACTTCAACGACTGGCGCAACGATTCGGTGCCGCTTTTCGGCGAGCACGGCCTGCATGAAGTGGCCACGCTGCTCGGCGAGGCGGGCCGCACGTTCCCCGCTTTTTCGCCCGCCCTCGCGCTCGACAAAATGTTTGTGCGCGGCATGAAGCCGATCGAATGGATTCCGCCGACGCAGGAAACCGCGTGGCTGTCGGATCATTTGCCGTATATGGCGCGCTTGCGGGTGGAGTGACGGCGCGGAGCGTGCTGTGGCATGCGGGCCGAAAAGCGCGCTCCCGGTCGACACGATTGCGTTTGCGCTTGCGAACGTCCGGTCACGTAGACACAAATGCAGACGCCGGCCGGGCCTATGCGCTTTCTGCCGAACGCGAGCCTCGGCGCGACGTCACTCGTTGCGCGGTTGCAGCGGGCAAACGCTGACATTCCCGAGCCTGGTTTTCCGCCCGTTTGCCTGCTTTATTGGCAGGGTCTATGCTGCGCCGCACGGCAGCTTTCTGTATCATCCTGAAAATGTTGCCCGCGCGGCGCGCCTACCCGGCGCGAGCCGGACAGCCGGTGGCAGCCGCCCCGCGCGGCCTTCGTCCATCGCCGTACCCTTGGTGACGCGCGGCGGCAAGCACGCCTGGCACTGCCCGTCGCCGGTCGTAATCGGACCCGGCGGACCCAGCGAAAACCGGCGCCCGCGCTCTTCGGCCGGAAATCCGCTTGACGAGTTCGACGAACGCCGGTTGATCACCGCCGCTCGACCGCTTGATTCGCTGTTTGATTCGCTTTTCGCGCCCCATCGCCGCGTCTCGGCCCGCTGGCGGCGGGCGCGGTAAAATAACGGATTGCGCGCCATTCCGCCCGCGGGTGAGCGCAGCATCGCCCTTGCCGTGCCGGCCGGCTCCAACGACTGGCCGCCTTTGTTTTCGCACTATCCAAGAAGCCATGAGCAACCTCAATTCACAAACCGTCCTGAGCGTCCATCACTGGACCGATACGCTTTTCAGCTTCACCTGCACGCGCGATCCGTCGTTCCGTTTCGAAAACGGCCAGTTCACGATGGTGGGCCTCGAAGTCGACGGCAAGCCGCTCTTGCGCGCGTACAGCCTCGCGAGTGCGAACTACGAAGAACATCTCGAATTCCTGAGCATCAAGGTGCAGGACGGCCCGCTCACGTCGCGTTTGCAGCATCTGAAAGTGGGCGACCAGGTGCTGATCGGCAAGAAGCCGGTCGGCACGCTGATGGCGGACAACCTGCTGCCCGGCAAGACGCTGTGGCTGCTGTCCACCGGCACCGGCCTCGCGCCGTTCATGTCGATCATCAAAGATCCGGACATTTACGACCGCTACGAGCGCGTGGTCCTCACGCACACCTGCCGTTTCGTCGACGAACTGGCGTACAAGGAATACATCACCGACCACCTGCCGGCGCACGAGCACCTCGGCGAACTGGTGCAGGAAAAGCTGCTGTATTACCCGACGGTCACGCGTGAAGCGTTCGAGAACCGCGGCCGCATCACCGAACTCATCGAGACAGAAAAGCTGTTCGCAGACCTCGGCGTGCCGGGCTTCTCGCTCGAAAACGACCGCGTGATGCTCTGCGGCAGCCCGCACATGCTGCGCGACACGCGCAAACTGCTCGACGACCTCGGCTTCCAGGAAGGCAGCAACAACGAGCCGGGCCACTATGTGGTCGAAAAGGCGTTCGTCGGTTAAGCGATTTTTCGCGGTTCGCGCCGCGAAACCAGGGAAAAGGAGCCTTCTGGCTCCTTTTTTTTCGCCGTTACAATTGGGCGCCGGATATTTGACATTTTCTGTCGGCAATCTTCCTACAGAACGGCATGAGCGGCATGTCAGGCGTTACGTGAACTAATGCCGCTAAGCCTTGGTGGGCCTGCATCTTTTTCTTTTTTGGGATATGATCGCGGCGCGCCGGCGGGCGATTTCATCTGCCGCTCATGGTACGACCCGCTTGTTACTGAATGTAAATTTCGTTACGTTGCTGCGTAGTGATCTGCCCGTCGTAGTCATCTGATGCGGCCATTTTCGTCTTCGCGGCGCCGATGCGCCACCGCTTCGCCGTCCGCGCCGCTTTCTGAGAGAAAGTCATGGATACGTCGACTGTCGTCCGTTTCACCAGCCATGCTTCGGCCTTGTTGCCGCGCTCCGCCGAAGACGCGGGCCGCGCGGCGGCGGCGTCGTCGGCGTCGGCGGAACGGGAATTGGCTCGCCTGCGCTCGCGCGTGCGGGAGCTTTCCGCCGAACTGGTCCGGGCGCAGGAAGCGGCCTGCCGTCACGTCGCGCGCGAACTGCATGACGGCGTGGGCGCCGAATTGACCGCGACGCGCTTCGCGCTCGCCGGCGTGGAAACCTGGCTGCCCGCCGACGCTCCGGCGCAATGCTCGGCCGCGCTTGCCGTCGCCAACCGCTCGCTCGACGCCGTTTGCGCCGCGACCCGCCAGGCGGTGGCCGAACTGCACGCGCCGGCGCTCGAAGCGGGCATCGTCGGCGCGCTCGCCCAGTGGGCCGGCGACTTCGCCGCCCGCACGCAGTTGCGCACGAGCTTCGTCTGCGCGGCCGACGTGCGTCTCACGCGCCTATCCGCCGACGCCGCGCTCGCCGTGTTCCGGGTCGCCCAGGAAGCGCTGAACAACATTGCCAAGCACGCGCGCGCCGAATCCGCCGACGTGCGGATCGAAACCAGCCGTCGTCATCTGACGCTGATCGTCAGCGACGACGGCGTCGGCGTTTCGCGCCACGCGCATCGCAGAAACAGGCATTTCGGGCTGAGCGGGATGAAAGCGCGCTGTGCGGCCTTCGACGGCACGCTGAACGTGAGCGCCCGGCGCGGCGTCCAGCCGCTGGTGCAAAACCCCGCGCAAAAGCCGGCGCAACGCAGCGATAGCGAAGGCCCGCGCGGCACGCTCGTGCGCGCGCGCTTCGCGTGGGACGCGATGCTCGCCGACGCGCAGCCAGGCGGCGGCTTGCGCGCGCTGCAATCGTGAGCGAGCCGTCATGAGCCTGCGCATCCTGCTCGCCGACGATCACGCCGTGGTTCGCCAGGGCGTGCGCCAGTTGCTGCTGGATCGCGGCGTCGCGCGCGAGGTCACCGAGGCGCAGACCGGCGCCGAAGCGCTCGACGCCGTCGCGGCCCACAGTTTCGACGTCGTGCTGCTCGACATTTCGCTGCCGGACATGAACGGCGTCGAAGTGCTCAAGCGCCTGAAGCGCAAGGCGCCGCGCGTGGCGGTGCTGATGTTCTCGATGTATCGCGAGGACCAGTACGCGGTGCGCGCGCTGAAGGCCGGCGCTGCGGGCTACCTGTCGAAAACCGTCGACGCCGCCCAGATGATCGGCGCGATCCAGCAGGTCGCGGCCGGCCGCAAATACGTGAGCCCGGCGATGGCCGAGGCGCTCGCCGATTATGTCTCCTTCGACGGCGAGCAGTTGCCGCACGAAAAGCTCTCCGACCGCGAATACCAGACCCTGTGCATGCTCGCGTCGGGCAAACGGCTGACCGACATTGCCGAGGCGCTGTCGCTGTCGGTGAAAACGGTGAGCGTGTACCGCACGCGTCTGCTTGAGAAGATGAAGCTGCGCAACAACGCCGAACTCACTTTCTATGTGATGAGCAACCGGCTCGTCGACCTCAATCCGGCGATGGCGGGGTAAGCTGGCGGCTGCGGCAGGTCGGATGCCGCTGGAATGCCGCCGGGTTGCCGCTGGATTGCCGCTGCGATGCCGCTCGGTCACGCCAGCGCCGCGTATCCAGAGCCCCGTCTTTTTAGTGCGTCCCAAAAAGGGGCATGCGCGCGCATCCGCTAAAATCGCGGGTTTCCCGACATTCGGCGCGCGACACGCGTGCACTACTGGAGACCCCCGCCAATGTCCCTGTTCCGCAAGAAGAGCGTCGAGCACATGCTCGCGACGAGCGCCCAGAACGCCGGCCTGAAGAAAGCGCTCGGTGCGCTCGACCTGACGTTTCTCGGCGTCGGCGCCATTATCGGCACCGGCATTTTCGTGCTGACCGGCACGGGCGCCGTGCAAGCCGGCCCGGCGCTGATGATCTCGTTCCTGATTGCGGCCGTCGCGTGCGGTTTCGCGGCGCTCGCCTACGCCGAATTTGCATCGACGATTCCGGTCGCGGGCTCCATCTACACGTATTCGTACGCGACGCTCGGCGAACTGGCCGCGTGGATCATCGGCTGGGATCTGATGCTCGAATATGGGCTCGCGACGTCCGCGGTTTCGGTGGGCTGGTCCGGTTATCTACAATCGCTGCTGTCCGGTTTCGGCGTGTCGTTGCCGGTCGCGTTGACGGCGGCGCCGGGCGCGTTGCCCGGCCATGAAACGCTTTTCAATCTGCCCGCGTTCCTCGTGATGATGGCGATCACCGCGCTGTTATCGGTCGGCGTGCGCGAGTCGGCGCGGATCAACAACGTGATGGTCGCGATCAAGGTGACCGTGGTGCTGCTCGTGATCGCGGTCGGCGTGTTTCATGTGACGCCGGCGAACTGGCACCCGTTCATGCCGAACGGCTGGAACGGCGTGTTCGGCGCGGCCGCGGTGATGTTCTTCGCGTTCATCGGCTTCGACTCCGTGTCGTCCGCCGCCGAAGAGGTGAAAAACCCGAAGCGCGACTTGCCGATCGGCATCATCGCGTCGCTTGGCGTGTGTGCGGTGTTGTATGTCGCGGTGGCCGCCGTCGTGACCGGCATCGTGCCGTCGGCGCAGTTCGCGAACGTGTCGCATCCGGTGTCGTATGCGTTGCAGGTTGCGGGTCAGCCGTGGGTGGCGGGCTTCATCGATCTGGGCGCGGTGCTCGGCATGCTGACCGTGATCCTCGTGATGGCTTACGGACAGACGCGCGTGATCTTCGCGATGTCGCGCGATGGTTTGTTGCCTGCACGGCTTTCGCGTGTGCATCCGCGGTTTGCGACGCCGTTCTTCACGACGTGGCTCGTCGGCATTTTCTTCGGGCTCATTGGAGCGCTGGTGCCGTTGAATGTCTTGGCGGAACTGATCAACATCGGCACGTTGGCGGCGTTTTCGATGGTGTCGATCGCGGTGCTGGTTTTGCGTAGGACGCATCCGGAGTTGCCGCGGGCGTTCCGGTGTCCTGGTGTGCCGGTGGTGCCGGTGCTTGCTGTCGCTTCGTGTCTGTTTTTGATGGTGAATTTGCAGGCTATTACCTGGGTGGCTTTTTTGGTTTGGTTGGTGGTGGGGATGGGGATTTATTTTGGGTATTCGAGGAGGCGGTCGCATTTGGCCCGATGAGGGCAGGGGTTTTTGTTGTTGTTGTTGTTGTTAGTAACCCCCTTGGCCTTTCCTTGATTTCGCGGTGGTCTATTTCGCGTTGCCCCTGTGCGGGGCGGCACTCACTTTCTTTGCCGCCGCAAAGAAAGTAAGCAAAGAAAGCGGGCTCATACCGCCAGCTTGTAGATGGCTCCTCCGGTTCGGAGTGGGCAGTGGTGCGCCTTACATCCGTGTCCTCGCGCATTCGGCGCTCGTGACAAGGCAGTCATTCTTCCGGCGACGCTTCGCGCGCCGCAGCGGTCGTTCCCAAAACCATCGCGCATTCGGCCGTGTCGCGGGCCTCGCGTCGTCGCGCGGATTCTGCGGTTCCCCGCGCCGCGAACCGTCGCTGCGCTTCGCGCTCTTCTGGCTCCGCCGCCGCGTTCTTCAGAAGCGCGAGCGGAACGCAGGCATTTAGATTCCCGCCAAGCAAAGTGATCGCCCCGCCGGCGCCTCGCCGAGGCGAAGCCGATGGCCCCCACCGCGAAAAAACGCAAGCGAGCGGTGTAAGCGAACCCTTCCGGCGAGCACGCAGTGCGAGGCGGGAAGCATGACTGCCTTGTCACGAGCGCCGAATGTGCGAGAGCACGGATGTCAAACGCGCCACTGCCGTCTCCGAACCGGTGGACCCATCTAAAAGCTGGCGGTGTAAGCCCGCTTTCTTTGCTTACTTTCTTTGCGGCGGCAAAGAAAGTAAGTGCCGCCCCGCACAGGGGCAACGCGAAATAGACCACCGCGAAATCAAGGAAAGGCCAACGGAAGCCAAGGGGCAACCCAAACAGACCAAAGCAAAACCAGGAAAAGGCCAACGGGGTAAAAAAAGAACGCCACAGGCAAAACAACCCCCATAGCGCCCCCGCCCAATTTGTGCTTTACTTTTCGGCAGACTCATAAAAAACCGCAGCACCCTAATCGGACCTCGCGAACGAGCAGCAGGCTGAAGGCAGAACAAAAGCGGTCCGGTTTCCCCCCATCAGGAGACGACTTCATGGCGATCAGCATTAGTCTGACGGTGAACGGTGCGCCCATCAGCGCTTCAGTCGAGCCCGGCACCCTGCTTGTTCAGTTCCTTCGCGATCAACTCCGACTCACCGGCACGCACGTCGGCTGTGATACGGCCCAGTGCGGCGCGTGCACCGTCCACCTCGACGGCCGCGCGATCAAATCGTGCAACATCCTCGCCGCACAGGCCGACGGCGCGCGCATCGCCACCATCGAAGGTCTCGCCAAAGACGGCGCGCTGCATCCGATGCAGGCAGCCTTCAAACACTGCCACGGCCTGCAATGCGGCTTCTGCACGCCCGGCATGGTGATGAGCGCAATCTCGCTCGTCGAACGTCAGCCCAATCTCACCGGCGACGATGTCCGCGCGCAACTCGACGGCAATCTGTGCCGCTGCACCGGCTATCACAACATCGTGAAAGCCGTGCTCGAAGGCGCCGCAGGCATGAAGTCCTCGGGCGCGGCTAACGCGGACGCAAACGCGACTGCAAACGCCAATGCAAACGCGAACGCAAGCGCCACCGTGCAAGCCACCGCCTGAGGAGCCGACGATGAACGCACCCGACACTCACAACCTGATCGGCGCTTCCGTCGAACGTAAGGAAGACTATCGATTCCTGACGGGCAACGGCCAGTACACCGACGACATCCTGCTGCCGCAGCAAACCTACGCGGTATTTCTGCGCTCGCCGTATGCGCACGCGCGGATCAACAGCATCGACACGACCGCGGCCAGGCAGTCGCCGGGCGTCGTCGCGATCTTCACCGGCAAGGACATGGCCGCGGAAAACGTCGGCGGCCTGCCGTGCGGCTGGCTGATCCACAGCACCGACGGCAAGCCGATGAACGAGCCGCCGCATCCGGTCATCGCGCATACGAAAGTGCGCCACGTCGGCGATCAGGTCGCGCTCGTCATCGCCGATTCGATCAAGGCCGCGAAAGACGCCGCCGAACTGATCGAAGTCGATTACGACGTGCTGCCCGCCGTTGTCGACACCGCGCACGCAGCCGACGCCGGTCAGCCGGCCGTTCACGACGAAGTGCCGGACAACGTCTGCTACAACTGGGGCCACGGCGACAAAGCCGCGACCGACGCCGCGTTCGCCAAAGCCGCGCACGTCACCACGCTCGACATCGTCAATAACCGCCTCGTGCCGAACGCGATCGAACCGCGCGCGGTCAACGCGAACTACTCGCCGCAGGACGACAGCTACACGCTCTACGTCGCAAATCAGAATCCGCACGTCGAGCGCCTGCTAATGGCCGCTTTCGTGCTGTCGCTGCCGGAGTCGAAGTTGCGCGTGATTGCGCCGGACGTCGGCGGCGGCTTTGGTTCGAAAATTTTTCTCTACGCCGAAGACGTCGCGCTAACCTGGGCGTCGAAGAAAATTCGCCGTCCGGTGAAGTGGACCGCCGAGCGCTCGGAGGCTTTTCTCTCGGACGCACATGGCCGCGATCACGTAACGAAAGCCGAACTCGCGCTCGACGCCAACGGCAAGTTCCTCGCGATGCGCATTCACACCATCGCGAACATGGGCGCGTATCTGTCGACGTTCGCCTCGAGCGTGCCGACCATCTTGTACGCGACGCTGCTCGCCGGCCAGTACGCGACGCCCGCCATTTACGCCGAGGTCAAAGCCGTCTTCACCAACACCGTTCCCGTCGATGCCTATCGCGGCGCGGGTCGTCCCGAAGCAACCTACGTGGTCGAGCGTCTCGTCGAAACCGCCGCGCGCGAGATGAAGATCGACCCGGCCGAGATTCGCCGCCTCAACTTCATCCGCGAATTTCCGTACGCGACGCCGGTCGGCCTCACGTACGACACGGGCGACTATGAAACGATCCTCGCGCGCTCGCTCGAACTCGCCGATGTCAAAGGCTTCGAAGCGCGCCGCCAGCAATCGGAGAAGAACGGCAAGCGGCGCGGTCTCGGTTACTCCTGCTATATCGAGGCGTGCGGTCTCGCGCCGTCGAACATTGCGGGCGCGTTGGGCGCACGCGCGGGCCTCTTCGAAGTCGGACAGATTCGCGTGCATCCAACCGGCTCGGTCACCGTGTTCACCGGCTCGCACAGTCACGGCCAGGGGCACGAAACGACCTTCGCGCAAGTCGTCGCAGACCGGCTCGGCATTCCGCTCGATAGCGTCGAGATCGTGCACGGCGACACCGGACGCATTCCGTTCGGCATGGGTACGTACGGCTCGCGCTCGATCGCAGTCGGCGGCTCGGCGATCATGAAAGCGCTCGACAAAATCGAAGCGAAGGCGAAGAAAATCGCCGCGCATCTGCTCGAAGCCGCGGCGGAAGACATCGAGTTCAAGAACGGCGTGTTCCGCGTTGCGGGCACCGATCGAACCAAGGCATTCGCCGAGATTTCACTCGCCGCGTATGTGCCGCACAACTATCCGCTCGAAGTGCTCGAACCGGGCCTCGAGGAAAGCGCGTTCTACGATCCGAGCAACTTCACGTATCCGTCGGGCGCGTATATCTGCGAGATCGAAGTCGATCCTGATACCGGCGTGTGCGAGATCCAGCAGTTCACGGCCGTCGACGACTTCGGCAACGTAATCAATCCGATGATCGTCGAAGGCCAGGTGCATGGCGGCCTCGCGCAAGGCATCGGACAGGCGATGCTGGAGCGCTGCGTGTACGACAACGAAAGCGGTCAGTTGCTATCCGGCTCGTATATGGACTACGCGATGCCGCACGCGTCGGACTTGCCCGACTTCACCGTCGAAACCGCGAAAGGCACGCCGTGCACGCACAATCCGCTCGGCGTCAAAGGTTGCGGCGAAGCGGGCGCGATCGGCTCGCCGCCGGCGGTGATCAACGCGATCATCGACGCGCTCGCGCCACTCGGCGTGACCGATCTGCAAATGCCGGCCACGCCGCATCGCGTGTGGTCGGCGATTCACGCGGCCAACGTGGCAGCCCATTGAGATCCTGAGCGGAGCATTCGACATGTATTCATTCGAGTATCAACGCGCGACGGACCCGCAAGCGGCCGCCGCGGCCATCGCCGCCGACAGCGACGCGAAATTTCTCGCCGGCGGACAGAGCCTGTTGCCGACCATGCGGCTGCGTCTCGCGCAGCCGTCGCAGTTGATCGACGTGACGCGCATTCCCGCGCTAAAGTCGATTACCGTCGACGCCAACACGGTGAAGATCGGCGCGGCCGTCTGTCACGCCGATGTCGCGGAACAGGCGGAACTGCGGCGCGTGTTGCCGGCGCTCGCGGAACTGGCCGCGCATATCGGCGACCGGCAGGTGCGCGCGCTCGGCACGCTCGGCGGGTCGCTCGCTAACAACGATCCGGCCGCCTGTTATCCGGCGGCGGCAATGGGTCTGGACGCGACCATCGTCACGCAACGGCGGCGCATTGCATCGAGCGAATTTTTCGTGGGCATGTATGAGACCGCGCTGGAACCGGACGAGCTAATCGTCGGCGTCGAATTTCCGGTGCCCGAGCGCGCGGCTTATGAAAAGTTTCGCAACCCCGCGTCGCATTTCGCGCTCGTCGGCGTGTTCGTCGCGAAGTTTGCAAGCGGCGTGCGCGTCGCGGTGACGGGCGCGGCGGCTTCGGTGTTTCGCGTGCCCGAACTGGAAAGCGCGTTGTTGGCAAATTTCACGCCCGAGGCCGCGCGTGCCGTCAGCCTGTCCGCCACGAATCTGAACGACGACATGCACGCGAGCGCCGAGTATCGCGCGCATTTGATTCCGGTGCTCGCCGCGCGAGCGGTGGCGAAGGCAAATAGTTAGCGATCCTTTGCATGTCCGGCCGGCCTTGAGATGTTGAACGGCACGCTCAGGTCGGCCGCATTCGCTCACCCGCGTCGCTGACCGCGCAGATTCAGGAACGCCATGCACCCCGCTTCAATCGACGACACCCTCGCGCAACTCGCCGCGCAAAACTATTTCGCGAGCCGCGAACTGGCGACGGCGTTGTACCTTGCGTTGCGCATGGAGCGTCCGTTGTTCGTCGAAGGCGAGCCGGGCGTCGGCAAGACCGAACTCGCCAAAGCAGCGGCGGGCATGCTCGGCACGTCGATGCTGCGGCTTCAATGCTACGAAGGACTCGATACCGCGAGCGCGCTGTATGAGTGGGACTATCCGCGGCAGATCATGGCGCTGCGTCTCGCCGAAGCCGCCGGCGAGCGCCCCGATAACGACACGCTGTATCGCGGCGAATTTCTGCTGAAGCGTCCCCTGTTGCAAGCGCTGATGCCCGACGAAAACCATCCGGGCGCGCGGCGCGTGCTGCTGATCGACGAGATCGATCGCGCCGACGAGCCGTTCGAAGCGTTTCTGCTCGAACTGCTGTCCGACTTTCAGGTGTCGATCCCCGAGTACGGCACCGTGCGCGCGGCCGTGCCGCCGCTCGTCGTGATGACGTCAAACCGCACGCGCGAAGTGCACGACGCGCTGAAGCGCCGCTGTCTCTATCAATGGATCGGTTATCCCGAGCGTGATCGCGAGCTTGAGATCGTGGCGGCGCGCGCGAGCGCGACGTCGGCGGAACTGCAGCGGCGTGCGGTCGATTTCGTGCACCGGCTGCGCGGCATGGATCTGTTCAAGGCGCCGGGCATCGCCGAAACGATCGACTGGTGCCGCGCGCTCGAAGCGCTTTCGGTGACGGAACTCGATCCGCAATCGGTGCAGAACACCCTTGGCGTGCTGCTGAAGTATCAAGACGATCTCGCGCGCGTCGACGCCGAGCAGATCGCGCAGTGTCTCGCCGCGCCGGGATAGCGGCATGACGACGCCAACTCGCGTTGACAGCATGGGCGACGGCGACGGCGATACCGCGCGCGTTCAACGCATGACGGACGCCATGAACTCAGCCCCCACCGCATCGCTAACCAACGACACGCCCACGCTTGCCCGCAACGTCGTGCATTTCGTGCGCGTGTTGCGCGGCGCCGGTTTGCCGATGTCGCCCGCGCATGCCGTCGACGCGCTCGCCGCTCTGCATTGGATCGACCTCGGCCGCCGCGACGACGTACGCGCCGCACTCGCCGCAACGCTCGTCTCCGCGCCCGACGAACGCGATCTCTTCAACGCCGCGTTCGAACTCTTCTGGCGCGATCCCGATTGGGAAGGCAAGTTGCGCGCGCTGCTGTTGCCGAAAGTCCGCGACGGCCTGCCGCCGCCCAAACGCAACAACCGTCTCGCCGACGCGCTCGCGGTCCGCGCGCCGCCGTCGCCGAACCCACACAAGCCGCAGGAAACCGAGCAGCACGAACTGCGCGCGCACGCGACGTTCAGCGCGGAAGAGCGGCTGCGTCATCGCGACTTCGACACCCTTTCCGCCGATGAATGGCGCACGCTGCGTCACCTGATTCGCGCTCAGCGCCTGCCGCTCGCGAAAGAACCGACGCGGCGCCTGAAGGCCGCCTCGCACGGGACGCATGCCGACTTGCGCGCGAGCGCGCGCCAGGCTGTGCGCGCGGGCGGCGACTGGACCGTGTGGAAGTATCGCGCGGTGGTCGAACGCAAGCCGCCGCTCGTGCTGTTGCTCGACATCTCCGGCTCGATGAGCAGTTACTCGCGCGCGGTGCTGTATTTCTGCCATGCGCTCGTGCAGTCGCGCGAACGCTTGCAGGTGTTCCTGTTCGGCACGCGGCTCACCAACGCGACGCGCGCGCTGCGCGAGCGCGATCCCGACGTGGCCATTGCGGCGCTGACCGAGCAGGTTGTCGACTGGTCGGGCGGCACGCGCATCGGCGCGGCGCTCGCCGAATTCAATCGACGCTGGGCGCGGCGCGTGCTCGCCGGGCGCGCGAGCGTGCTGCTCGTGACCGATGGACTCGATCACGAAGCCATCGACGTGCTCGACACCGAAATGGCGCGCTTGCGCCGCTTCGCGCATCGCATCGTATGGCTCAATCCGCTGCTGCGTTACAGCGGCTTTTCTCCGAAGGCGCGCGGCGTGCTGGCGATCCTGCCGTATGTCGACGCCCATCGCCCCGTTCATAATCTCGAGAGCCTGGCCGCGTTCGGCCACGACTTCGCGCAACTCGCGCGCGCGCCGCGTCCGCGCGTTCTTGCCACGCCAACCGCAGGAGCAAGTTCATGGAACTGACCGAAACTCATACGCTGCCGGTTTCGCAGCAGCGCACGTGGGACGCGCTCAACGACACCGAGGTTTTGCGTGCGTGCATTCCCGGCTGCGAAAGCATCGACCCGGACGGCGAAAATGCGTATCTCGTCGCGCTGAGCGCGGCGGTCGGGCCGGTTAAAGCGCGCTTCAAAGGACGCATGCAGCTCACCGACATCGACGCGCCAACTTCATACAACATCGTGTTCGAAGGCCAGGGCGGCGCGGCCGGCTTCGCGAAGGGCAACGCGCGCGTCGTGCTCGAAGCCGACGGCGACGCGGCGACCAAGCTCAGCTACACGGCGAGCGCGCAGGTCGGCGGCAAGCTTGCGCAGATCGGCTCGCGGCTCGTCGACGGCGCGGCACGCAAGATCGCCGGCGAATTCTTCAAGCGCTTTAGCGCCCAGGTCGGCGGAGACAATGCAAGTGCCGCCGAAGCAGACGACGCCGGCAATGTTCCGGACGCTGCAGCCGCCGACGCGGCGGGGCACAATACTGCATCGACCGACGCCGAGGAAGGCGAGTCCGGTGGCGATGCAACGAAGAGGAAGAAATCATGGACAGCGTGGATCTCGAAGTCCTGAAGTCCAGCGCACGTTGGCTGGAGGAAGGACATCGCGCGCTACTGGTGACAGTGGTCAAGACGTGGGGCTCGTCGCCGCGGCCCGAGGGCGCGATGCTCGTGGTGCGCGACGACGGGCTAGTGGTGGGCTCGGTATCGGGCGGCTGTATCGAAGACGATCTGATCGATCGCGTGCGGCAAAGGGGCATCGAACAGACGCATCCCGAGGCGGTGAAGTACGGCATCACGGCCGAAGAAGCGCATCGCTTCGGGTTGCCTTGCGGCGGCACGATTCAACTGGTGCTCGAACCGTTGACGCCGCAGAGCGGCGTCGCCGAACTCTGTCATGCGGTGGAAGAAGGACGGCTTGTCGCGCGCGAGCTCGACATGGCGAGCGGCAAGGCGCAACTCGGCAAGGCGCTCGCGACCGACGGCGTGCACTTCGACGGCGAGCGTCTTCTGACAATTCACGGCCCGCGTTACCGGATGCTCGTGATCGGCGCGGGACAGTTGTCGCGCTATCTGTGCAACATCGCGGTGGGGCTCGACTATCAGGTGACGGTCTGCGATCCGCGCGAAGAGTACACGGAAGAGTGGAGCATTCCCGGCACGAAGATCGTGCGGACCATGCCCGACGACACCGTGCTCGACATGAAGCTCGACGAACGCTGCGCGGTGATTGCGCTCACGCACGACCCGAAGCTCGACGACCTCGCATTGATGGAAGCGCTCAAGACGCCGGCGTTCTATGTCGGCGCATTGGGTTCGCGGCGCAATAACCAGGCGCGGCGCGAACGGCTGAAGGAATTCGATCTCAGCGAGACCGAGTTGGCCCGTTTGCATGGACCGGTTGGCATTTATATCGGCAGCCGGACGCCGCCTGAAATTGCCGTGTCGATTCTCGCGGAAGTGACGGCGGCCAAAAACGGCGTTTCGCTGCCGACACTGCTCCAGGTGGAGGGCGCAAAGGCCGCGCGGGAAATCGCGGCGTCGGGCGGAGCGGCCTGCAGCGCGTAGGCTAGTGTCGGGTGCTGGGTCGCGCGCACCGAGCGTCGGGCGCGCCTCAGCATGCTTACACCAAGCCGCACACCACGGCGGCGATGATCGATCCGCCCACCAGCACCACGCCCACCACGCGTCGTTTGTTCAACTCGGTCCACAACAGCACGCCCGTCAGCGAAAGCAGGATCAGCGAGCCGGCAATCGTGTCGACCAGCAGCATCCAGCCGATGCTCAGGCCCACGCCTTTGTGCAGGTTCGTCATCGTCGCGAGAAAGGTGTTTTGCGTGCGCTTCACGGCGACGAAACCATTGCCGACCCAGTATTCGGCCTGCACGTTCTGCGTCGGCGCGGCGAATGCCACCTGCCAGAATTCCGGCTGAATCGTGCTCTGATCGCCCCACGCGACCGGATGCGCCGGTTCGCGCTTCATCCGGCCCGGCTTGCCGTCTATTTTCAGCTCGCCCTTGAGCCACTTCGCCATGTCCATCGGCGAATGGAATGGCTTGTCGGGCACGGCCATCTGCAATTCCTCGACCTGCGGCTGCCCGGTCGACACCTTCATCGGACCCGCGCGATGGTTCAGCAGAAAGCCGGTCGCGCCGAACAGCAGTCCGAGCACCGCGCCCCACAGACCGACCCATCCATGCACCTTGCGCAGCCACTTGATGAAGTTCGCGCGCCGCGAACGCTGACGCCGCGCCGCCTGCTCGGCGCCGTCCATCAGATGACGGCCCGGCGGCTCGTCATGCGCGACGTAGCGCGTGGCGCCATCGGCAGCGGGTTTCATATCGATCGAGTCAGGCGCGTTCACATCCATGCTCCGGTGCAGCAGGTTAGGCCGCCGCCGGGGCGCACGCGCACAGCACGCGCGCGCTCGCAAACCGGCAGCGAAGGAATTCGAAAAAGGAGAAAGCGGACGGCTCCGGCTTGGCTCGGCAGCCGCCCCATTGAGAGGCTGGCTGGCAGTCACAGAGGAGGAGAAATGTGACAGGAAGCTGGCGACGCCCTTCAATTGAGAATGGCTATCATTACACAATTGATGCGTTTGCTCAATCGCGGCGTGCCGGGAATGTGGCGTCGGCGCTTCGGTTCACGCGTTCACACGGGCCAGAGCGGCCCTTCCTGCATCGCGCCGAGCTGCTCGCGCATTTCGAGGATACGGTCTTCCCAATACCGTTGCGTATTGAACCAGGGGAACGCGGCCGGAAACGCGGGATCGTCCCAGCGTCGCGCGAGCCATGCCTGGTAGTGGATGAGCCGCAGCGTGCGCAGCGCTTCGATCAGATGCAGTTCGCGCGGTTCGAAGTCGCAGAAGTCTTCGTAGCCGGCGAGCAGGTCGGTGAGTGCGCGCGACGCCTCGGCGCGTTCGCCCGGCAGCAGCAGCCACAAGTCCTGCACGGCCGGACCCATGCGGCTGTCGTCGAAGTCGACGAAATGCGGGCCCGCGTCGGTCCACAACACGTTGCTCGGATGGCAGTCGCCGTGCATTCGCAACATGCGAATCTCGCCCGCGCGTTCGAAGGCACGTTCGACGCCTTCCAGCGCGAGATTGATGACGGTTTCCCACGCGCCGCGCACGTCGTCGGGAAGAAAGCGGTGCGCGAGCAGAAAGTCGCGCGGCTCATAGCCGAAAGTCTGGATGTCGAGCGCGGGACGCTCCGTGTAGTTTTGCGTCTGCCCGACCGCATGAATCCGCCCGATAAAACGCCCGAGCCACTCGAGCGTATCGCGACGGTCGAGATCGGGCGCGCGTCCGCCGCGGCGCTCGAAAATCGAAAAGCGGAAGCCGTCGAACGTATGCAGCGTGCGGCCCTCGAACGTGCGCGCAGGCACGGCGGGAATTTCGCGCGCGGCAAGTTCGGCGACGAACGCATGTTCTTCGAGAATGGCGGCGTCGCTCCAGCGCTCCGGTCGATAAAACTTCGCGACCACGGGCGGCCCGTCTTCGACGCCCACGTGATACACGCGGTTCTCGTAGCTGTTAAGCGGCAGCATGCGCCCGTCGGTGCGAACGCCGACGGAGCCGAGCACGCTGTCGAGCGCGTCGAGTACGACTTCCGGCTGAAGCCGGGCGAAAGGCACAGCGCGCGCGGCGCCGTCCTGTGGATCGAGAATGTCGTTCATGCCCGCATTGTGCGCCGCGCCGCCGTCAAAGACGAGTGGCCCGGTTTGCGGCGCGCGTCTGCGAGATAGCGGCAGACGCGCGAAACCGCAACCGCTTCAATGCATCTGCGCGCTTGACGGACGCACGAGTTCGCCGGTGTCGATAAGGTCTTCGAGGAAAAAGGGTTCGGTGTTCAGTTGCGGCGAAGCGCCGGGCTCGCCGGCGTACCACGCCACCATGGCCATGTCGCCGAGAATGCGCATGACGATTCCGCGCGCGCCTTGCGGCACGGCGATATGCACCGATCGGACAATGGAACCGATTTGCATGATGTTTCCCCGTTCTCCCATAGCCGGCTTTCTGGATTCATGCCGGTCAAGGTGATGATAAAAGCGCCGCTTCGCCGGTAACGTTGCGTACGCACCCAAACTGCTGCGCGTGAATACGCGTGAGAGCATCTCGTCATTGTTCCCGTTTTGCGGGGCCCTTGAAAGCCGGAACTCGGGGCGCTTCACCCGTCGTTTCGCTGGATTCGTCGCGACGCGCATCGCAACGAGACCATCATAAACCCTGCTGGGCGCGGAGATCAAAAACGCGGAGCGTCGGCGCAACGCGCGCAGCGCTCGCACACCAGGGCGCGATTTTCAGCGTATCCTTAACTGCTTTGCATGCGCGGCGTCTCGCGAATAGCGGCCGTGATCGTGGCAATGGACATGACCATGACCGGCTGATGCTTTAGAACGCTTCGATCATGCGGCCGTTTGCACTTCCGCCTTTTCCGCTTTCGTCTTTCTTCGTCTTTGCCGTGCCCAACGCCTCTCACGCCTCCCACCTCTCTTACCTCGAACGCGGCACTCGTGCCTATTGGCGCGCCAGCATCGCCTTGTTGTTTGCCGGCTATGCCACGTTCTCGTTGCTGTATTGCGTGCAGCCGCTGCTGCCGTCGTTTTCGTCGGCATTCAACGTGACGCCTGCGCAAAGCAGCCTCACCGTTTCACTGTCGACGGCCGCGCTCGCCGTCTCCATCTTCACCGCGGGCTTTGTCTCCGAAGGCTGGAGCCGTCACAAGCTGATGACGATGTCGCTGACGGCTTCCGCGTTGCTGACCATCGGCGTGTCGATTGCGCCGCAGTGGCATCAGTTGCTCGTGTTGCGCGCGCTCGAAGGACTCGCGCTCGGCGGCGTGCCGGCCGTGGCGATGGCCTATCTCGCGGAAGAAGTTCACCCCGACGGTCTCGGCCTCGCGATGGGGCTTTATGTCGGCGGCACCGCGATCGGCGGAATGGCGGGGCGCGTGATTACCGGCGTCGTCGCGGATCTGTTTTCGTGGCGCGTCGCGATCGGCACGATCGGCGTGCTAGGCATTCTGTCGATGCTCGCGTTTCGCGCGCTGCTGCCGCCGTCGCGTCACTTCGTGCCGCGGCGCGGGCTCGGCTTCACGCATCATCGCAGCGCGCTGCTTCGGCAATTCACGCGGCCGGGCTTGCCGTTGCTGTTCCTGCTCGGCTTCGTGCTGATGGGCAGCTTCGTCACGCTGTACAACTACATCGGCTACCGGCTGCTCGCGCCGCCGTATCGCCTGAGTCAAACGGAGATCGGCGCGATCTTCGTCGTCTACCTGACGGGCGTGATCGCGTCGCCGTGGTCGGGGCGCATGGCCGATACGTTCGGGCGCGCCCGCGTGCTAAGCGCGAGTCTTCTGCTGATGGGCGTGGGGCTCGCGCTCACGATGCTGAGCCCGCTTGCGGCGATTGTCGGCGGCATTGCATGCGTGACGTTCGGCTTCTTCGCGGGACATGCTGTCGCGAGCGGCTGGGTCGGGCGTCTCGCGAAAGAAGCCAAGGGCCAGGCGGCCGCGCTTTATCTGCTCGCGTATTACATCGGCTCGAGCGTGATCGGCTCATATGGCGGCCACATGTGGGCCGGCTATGGATGGAGCGGCGTTGCCGGACTCGTTGCCGCGCTGCTCGTGATCGGTCTGCTCGCGGCGTTCAGATTGCAGCGGCTCGACTCGGCTCACGGCTGAGTCGAACACGACTCGATCGCGACTTGGCCGCGACGCGCTCGCCGACCGCGCCGACGATTCACATGGCATCGAAAATCGATAAAAAGTAAGGGGTGCGTAAGCAAACGCTTCACTTTTTGCGGCGTATTTTGCTGCGCCGCCACAAGCGTCGCGAGCCTTACAGGCGTTGGCTTCTGCGGCCTGCGAATAAGCGTCGCGAAGCTCGTGGACGCGGCTACGCCGCTTCAGGCGTCATCTATACTCAAATCGAGCGTTGGCACTGCACGGCTCTTGAACAGAGCTGCTGTTTGGCGGCCACACGCGGCCAATACAACAGGAGACGAGTATGACGACCTACTTCACGATTGGCGACTTCATCCTGGTCATTCCGATGGCGCTTGCCGGGGCATTGTTCGTAGGCGCGCTGCCTTGCAAGACGGAGTTGCGGCACAACGCGCTGCGCGTGCTGGGCGCGCTGCTCGGCGTCGTCTTCGCAGTCGTGCTGGTCGAAGGCTTGCCCGCGCTCGTCTAGCGAAAAAAAGCCGCCTGTGCGGCGGCTTTCTGTTCATCTGTTGATCCGTTCGTTTGCAAGGCGGCAGCGTCGCCGGAATCAGATCGCCTGATCCGTCGACGGTTTCTCCCACAGATTGACGCCGCCTTCAGTCGCGTAACGATCGATCTCCGCGAGTTCCTCCTTCGAGAACGCGAGGTTCTTCAACGCGCCGACGTTTTCGCGCACCTGCTCCGCGCGGCTCGCGCCGATCAGCACCGAAGTCACGCGCGGATCGCGCAGCGCCCAGGCAAGCGCCATTTGCGCGAGGCTTTGTCCGCGACGCTGCGCGATGTCGTTCAGCTTGCGCACGTGCTCGATGTTCTGCTCGCTCAAATGCTCCTGCTTCAGTGATCCGCCGCCCGGCTTGTTGACGCGCGCGTCTTGCGGCACGCCGTTCAGATACTTGCCGGTCAAGAGGCCCTGCGCCAGCGGCGTGAACGCAATCGTGCCCGCGCCGACCTGTTCGAGCGTGTCGAGCAACTCACGTTCGATCCAGCGATTCAGCATGTTGTACGCAGGCTGATGAATCAGCAACGGCACCTTGTATTCGGCGAGCAGCTTCGCCATTTCGAGCGTCTTGCTTGCCGAGTACGACGAAATGCCGATGTACAGCGCCTTACCCTGCTGCACGGCGCTCGCCAATGCGCCCGCGGTTTCCTCGAGCGGCGTGTTGGCGTCGAAGCGATGCGAATAGAAAATGTCCACGTAGTCGAGGCCCATGCGCTTGAGACTCTGATCGAGACTCGCGAGCACATACTTGCGCGATCCGCCGCCTTGTCCGTACGGACCCGGCCACATGTCCCAACCCGCCTTCGACGAAATCAGCAGTTCGTCGCGATACGGCTTGAAGTCGTCCTTGAAATGACGGCCGAAGTTCGTCTCCGCGCTGCCGTACGGCGGCCCATAGTTGTTGGCGAGATCGAAATGCGTGATGCCGAGGTCGAAGGCGGTACGCAGAATTTCGCGCTGCGTCGAGAGCGGCGTGGTGTCGCCGAAGTTGTGCCACAAGCCGAGCGACAGCGCGGGAAGTTTGAGACCCGTCTTGCCGCACACGCGGTACTGCATGTCCGAATAGCGTTCTGAAGCTGCTTCGTAAGCCATTGCTAGTGTCCTTGATGATGATGTCGCCCGGTGATCTCGGGCATGGGCAAGCGCATTCTGCGGGAGGCGTGCTGCTGCGATCTGTTTTTATAGGCGGCGAGACCGCTATGGTAGCCAATCGACGCGATGCGTGCAGACGCCCGCCATGCAGGATGGACGAGTGCTTGCAGGTCCCCTACACTTTCGCCGACCAGGCTTAGGGAGCATTCAATGGCGAAGGCGATTTCGATTGCGCTGATTGTCGGCGGCGTATTGCTGCTGTACTTCGGCGGACAGGCATTCAATTCGGTGAGCAGCGACGTCTCGCGCGTATTTACGGGTTCGCCGACGAACAAGGCGATCATGCTGATTGTCGGCGGCGTCGTGGCGACGCTCGCGGGAATTACGGGCATGGCTTTGTCGGGACGCAAGCGCTAGCCGGCTAAGCGGCGGCGCCAGGGTTAAACGCTCTCGCGCGTGCGTTTGGCGCCGTCACAAAGCGCTAGTGAATCGTCGGATCAGAAAGCAATTTCAGGCTTCGCGGCCGACCGCGTTCCGGGCAACGCCACATTGCTCGCGCCGTGATAGGTGTAGACGAGCGAGAACTTCACTTGGTTGCTCAAGTTCTTGCCCGCCGAGTGCAGCGTATTGCAGTGGAAGAACACCACGTCGCCGGCTTTCAGTTCGGGCGAAACGGCCGCACGAATCCACGTCTGGTTTTCCTCCAGATCGGAGCGGAAGAACTTGGCGTCGTCGAAACGATCGCCGGTGAATGGCGCGCTGTGCGAGCCGGGCACGAGCCATAGCGCGCCGTTGTCGACGGTTTCGTCGCCCAACGCAAGCCAGACCGAAACGAGATCGTCGCGTTCGAACGACCAGTAACGCACGTCGCGATGCCAGCCGGTCAGGCTGCCGTACGCCGGGTGCTTGGTCATCATGCAGTTGTGATGCGCGCGCGACAGGCGCGGCTCCTCGCCGAAATACAATTCCATCCAGCCGCGAATCTCGGGCGCGGTCGCCCATTGCGCGAAACTGCGATCGCGGCCGTAGGCGTCGAGCAAACGCCGCACGGTATGACCGCCGGGCGCGAGTTTCGACGACGGCGCGCCGGGATATTGCAGATCCGCTTCGAACTCGATCGGCGCGGCGGCTTCTTCAAGTTGACGTTGCGCGATCTGCTTCATCTGCTCGCAGCGCTCGGCCGACACGAGACCCGGCACGACGACAAAACCCTGCTCGCGCAACGTGTGAATCTGCTCTTTCTTCGAATGGAGTGACATGGTGATCCGTGACCGTCGACTAACCGATCTTCGATTGTAAAACGGGCGCGATCATACCGCGTGCTGTTTCACCGTCGCGCGTCGACATGAAGTCGATGCAGGTCCGCAATGCCGCGCACTATTTGCAGGCGGCGTGCGGCTTGCCGACGCACGCGGGCTGTGCGGGCACGCACGGTAACGTGCATGAAGAGTGTCCGCGAAACCCGTGTGCACTTGCCCTTTGCCGCTCTGCGAACTACGTATGAACCCTCATCCGCAGGGTAAAAACCGACTTTCAGACGTCATGAATCACGTGTAGCCTGCACGCATGTTGATCGCTATTCCCGTCTGTTTTCGCGTCCCACGGGCCATGAAGCCCAAGGCGCTGTTCTCCGCGCAGTTCCCCGCCGCGCAGTTTTCCACCGGATTCCGGGCTCCCGAACCATCTATCGCGAGACCGCCATTGGCACGCTTGGTGCTGCTATTGGGCGCACATTTCGTCGCGCGACACGCTGCCTACTTGTGAAGCCATGCATACTCTTCTGAGCACACGTTTTACCCGAGCCGCCCTCAAAGCCGCCCGTCCGGCGCGCCGCCATGTCGTGCGCGCGTTGCGTCATCACGCCACGCGCACACGCGCATTGGGCGAACAATGGCGCGACACGAAAGCCGTCGACGGCATTCGCACCTGGTTCAACACATTCTTCTCGGCCTTGCGCACGCGGGGCGGCTCGCGTCGCTTCTCACTGCGCACGCTGCTGCGCAAGCCGACGCCGCTGCGCCTGACCGCAGCGCAGCGCGCGCCGCTTGCCGTGCCGTCGCAAAGCACGAGTCGCCGTCCGCGTCGTATGTCGACGAACGGCAGCACGGGCTGGTTTGCGTTCGCTTTCGCGAGCCGCTAGGAACTGCTAGAAGCCGCGAGAAGCCACCACGAGCGCCAAATAAAAAACCCTGCGCGGCGCAAGCCGGCAGGGTTTTTCGCATTCAGACGCCTGAATCTAGCGTTAGTCCGCCAGCGCAGCGACCGGCTCAGTGCCGGCGGCCTCCGCGAGGGCCAGCGCCTTGTCCGTGGCTTCCCACGTGAATTCCGGCTCTTCGCGGCCGAAGTGGCCATAAGCCGCGCTCTTCTCGTAGACCGGACGCAGCAGGTCGAGCATCTGAATGATGCCCTTCGGACGCAGATCGAAATGCTCCTGCACGAGGCGCGTGATCGTCGCGTCCGACACGCGGCCGGTGCCGAACGTGTTGACCATGACCGACGTGGGCTGCGCGACGCCGATCGCGTACGACACCTGGATCAGGCAGCGCGACGCGAGGCCCGCGGCCACGATGTTCTTCGCGACATAGCGGCCGGCGTAAGCGGCCGAACGGTCGACCTTCGACGGGTCTTTGCCCGAGAACGCGCCGCCGCCGTGCGGAGCCGCGCCGCCGTACGTATCGACGATGATCTTGCGGCCCGTCAGACCGCAGTCGCCTTGCGGACCGCCGATCACGAACCGGCCCGTCGGGTTCACGAGGAACTTGATGTCGCCCTTGATGAGTTCAGCCGGCAGCGTAGGCTTGATCACCTCTTCGATCACGGCTTCGCGCAGCGTATCCAGATCGATATCCGGCGAATGCTGCGTGGAGAGCACGACGGTGTCGATGGAATGCGGCTTGCCGTCCACATACCGCACGGTGACCTGCGACTTCGCATCCGGGCGCAGCCAGGGCAGGCGGCCGTCGCGGCGCAGGTTCGCCTGACGCTCGACCAGACGATGCGACAGGTGGATCGGCAACGGCATCAGCTCAGGCGTTTCTTCGCATGCGTAGCCGAACATCAGGCCCTGGTCGCCGGCGCCTTGATCGAGGTTGTTGTCGTGCGCGCGATCCACGCCCTGAGCGATGTCCGGCGACTGCTTGTCGTACGCGACCAGCACCGCGCAACCGCGATAGTCGATACCGTAGTCGGTGTTGTCGTAACCGATGCGCTTGATCGTGTTGCGCGCGATCTGGATGTAGTCGACGTTGGCAGTGGTGGTGATTTCACCCGCGAGCACGACGAGACCGGTGTTGCACAGCGTTTCCGCTGCAACACGCGAGTACTTGTCCTGCGCCAGGATGGCGTCGAGAATCGCGTCCGAAATCTGGTCCGCGACCTTGTCGGGATGGCCTTCTGAAACGGATTCGGAGGTGAAGAGATAGTCGTTTGCCACGTTGCAGACTCCTGTTATGTGGTTACGGTTAATGTTCACGTAGCCAGCTTCGGGAGCCTGAAGCGGCGACGCTTTAGCGGATTACCTGACTGGCAGGCGCTTATCACATGGATCGCGCCGCCTGGCTTCGCCCCGCAAGTTGTCTATTAACTCGGCGAAGCCCTTATTATAGCGACTTCCGATGATTGTCACAGAGTGTCTACGAGTGCGGTATTACGTCAACTTCTCCGCTTTCCTTAAATGCATCACGCCGAGCGCCTTCCAGGAGGTCACATGCTGAGCCGCCTTGGTCCCCGGCTCGCGATCGGCCTTCTCAAACTCTTTGCACTATTGCCGTATGGTTTCATCGCCCGCCTCGGCGACGGACTCGGCTGGCTGCTCTATCAGATTCCGAGCCGCCGCAAGCGCATCGTCCACATCAATCTGAAACTGTGCTTTCCGGAGTGGAACGACGAGCGCCGCGAAGAAGTCGCGCAGAAGCATTTCCGTCACGCGATCCGCAGTTACCTTGAGCGCAGCGTCCAATGGTTCGGCTCCGCGAAGAAGCTCGAAAAGCTGATTCAGGTCGACAGCGCAATCGATCTGACCGACCCGAACCTGCCGCCCACGCTGTTCCTCGGCTTTCATTTCGTCGGCATCGAGGCGGGCTCGATCTTCCTCAATTACTCGCTCAAACGTCAGTGCGGCTCGCTGTATCAGCCGATGTCGAACCCAGAACTCGAGGAGGTCGCCAAGGCCGCGCGCGCCCGCTTCGGCGCGGACATGGCAAGCCGCGCCGACAGCGCGCGCATCGTGCTGCGCTGGCTGCGCGAGCGCAAGCCGGTGATGCTCGGCGCCGACATGGACTACGGCGCGCGCAATTCGACTTTCGTGCCGTTCTTCGGCGTGCCGACCTGCACGCTGACCGCCGTCGGCCGCCTCGCGAAAGTCGGTCACGCGCAGGTCGTGCCGTTCATCGGCGAAGTGCTGCCGAACTACAAGGGTTATCGGCTGAGGGTGTTCAAGCCGTGGGACAACTACCCGACCGGCGACGACGACGCGGACGCGCGGCGCATGAACGCGTTCCTCGAAGAACAGATTCCATCGATGCCCGAGCAGTACTACTGGGTGCACAAGCGTTTCAAGACGCGGCCGCCCGGTGTGCCGAGCGTGTATTGAGGGCGCTCGAGGGGCGCGTCACTTACAATAGCGTGATGAAACTGAAATTCACCAAGATGCACGGCGCGGGCAACGACTTCGTCGTGCTCGACGGCTACACGCAGGCGCTCAACCTGACGCCGGAGCAGGTGCGCGCGCTCGCCGACCGCCATTTCGGCGTCGGCGCCGACCAGTTGCTGCTGGTCGAAAAGCCTACGGTGGATGGCGTCGATTTCAGGTATCGCATCTTCAATTGCGACGGCGGCGAAGTCGAGCATTGCGGCAACGGCGCGCGCTGCTTCGTGAAGTTCGTGCGCGACAGCGGGCTGACCGATCAGCGCAGCGTGCGCGTGCAAGTGCAGAACGGCACCATCACGCTGACCATGCAGGAAAACGGCGAGGTGCTCGTCGATATGGGCTCGCCGGTGTTCGAACCGGAACGCGTGCCTTTCGCCACCAAAGGTCTCCAGGGACGTCGCGAAGGCGCGGATATGCTCTGGCCGCTCGACGTGAACGGCACGACGCGCTGGATCTCGGTGGTGTCGATGGGCAATCCGCACGCCGTGCAAGTGGTGGACGACGTCGAGGCGTTTCCGGTGCTCATCGAAGGTCCGGTGATCGAGCGGCATGCGCGCTTTCCGCAAAAGGTGAACGCGGGCTTCATGCAGATCGTCGGCCGGAGCGAAATCAAGCTGCGCGTCTATGAGCGCGGCGCCGGCGAAACGCTGGCGTGCGGCACGGGCGCGTGCGCGGCGGTGGCCGCGGGCATTCGGCGCGGACTGCTCGACGCGCCGGTGCTCGTTCATACGCACGGCGGCAAGCTCACCATTTCGTGGGACAGTAATAAGGAAAGCGAACCGCTGCTGATGGCGGGTCCGGCCACGACCGTTTTCCAGGGCGAGATCGAACTGGCCGACTGAACGTGTCGCCTTCGATCGCGCATGAACGATTCATTAACTCACTGACCGACGCGTCGCATGAAGGCGTCGTCCCGTAGTCCTTTAGCCGAAACCATGAACGATCGCGAAGTCGCCGAATACCTGCTCGCCAATCCCGAATTCTTCGCCGAACACGCGGAAGTGCTCGCCACCATCCGGCTCGCAAACCCGCACGGCAAGGCCGCGGTGTCCCTGCAGGAGCGGCAGATGGAAATGCTGCGCGACAAGAACAAGCATCTCGAACGTCGTCTCGCCGAACTGCTGCGCTACGGCCACGAAAACGACAGCATCGCCTCGAAGTTCAACCGCTGGACCATCCGCGTGATCGCCGAGCGCGATCCGTACGCGCTGCCGCGTACCGTCGCCAATGGCCTGCGTGAAATCTTCGACGTGCCGCAAGCGGCGCTGCGCGTGTGGGACGTCGCCGAGCCGTATGCTCAGGCCGATTTCGCGCGCCACGTCGGCGAGGAAGTGCGGATCTTCGCGAACAGCCTCGCAGCGCCTTACTGCGGCGCGAACACAGGTTTCGAGGCAGCGCAATGGCTCGTGCCGGCTGCCGGCAGCCCCGACGAAAACACGTCCGGCGGCGCGGCGCCCGAACCCGCGCACGTCACCGAATCGATTGCACTGCTCGCGTTGCGCGACCCGGAAGCCAATGAAGAAGCGTCCGCGTTCGGCCTTCTCGTGATGGGCTCCGCGGACGCGCGCCGCTTCCACGACGGCATGGCGACCGACTTCCTCACGCAGATCGGCGCGCTCGCAAGCGCCGCGCTGAGCCGTCTGCTGCCGCGCTGAACGCGCGAGCGCACGCGTCCGCCGTCAGCAAAAGTTAGCCGAACCCTGCTCGATCCACCGAAACCGCCATCGTGACCGAAACCGACTTCATCGCCGCGTATCTGTCGAATCTCGAACACGAGCGGCGGCTGTCGGCGCACACCTTGCGCGGCTACACGCACGAACTCGAACAATTGCGCCTGCTGGCGAAAGACCGGCCGCTCGAAAGCCTGACCGCTGTCGATATTCGCGGCGCCGTGTCGCGCGCGCACGCGGGCGGGCTAACGGCGCGCTCGATCAGTCACCGTCTGTCGGCGTGGCGCGCGTTTTACCGCTGGCTCGCGGGCCGCATCGATCTGCCCGCCAACCCCGTCGCCACCGTGCGCGCGCCCAAGCAGCCCAAAGCGCTGCCGAAGGCGCTGTCCGTCGACGACGCGAACCGCCTGATGGAAAGCCCTCCTGCCGCATCGGCGGAAGGTTTGCGCGATCACGCGATGCTCGAACTGTTCTACTCGTCGGGGCTGCGTCTGTCGGAACTCGTCGGTCTGGACGCCCGTTTCGCCGACGCCGACGGTTATCGCTCGGCCGGCTGGCTGAAGCTCGATTCCGCGGAAGTCGAAGTGCTCGGCAAGGGCAAGCGGCGCCGCATCGTGCCGGTCGGCAGCAAGGCGCTCACCGCGCTGAACGCGTGGCTCGCCGTGCGCGATCAGATGGTCAAGCACGATCCGCATCCGCTCTTTCTGTCGGCGCGCGGCAATCGTCTGTCGCCGAACGTCGTGCGCGAGCGTGTGAAGCGCGCGGCGCTGCTCGCCGGCATTCCGGCCAATGTGCATCCGCACGTGCTGCGGCACTCGTTCGCGACGCACGTGCTGCAGTCGAGCGGCGACCTGCGCGCCGTGCAGGAATTGCTCGGCCACGCGAGCATCACCGCGACGCAGGTGTACACGGGGCTCGATTTCCAGCATCTCGCGCGCGTCTACGATCAGGCGCATCCGCGCGCCAAAAAACGCGACTGACGCCGCCTTTCGGCTCGCTAGTCACCGCCCTTGCTTCATCCGCCGCGCGCGCCGCAGTTTGCGCGGCCCTTGCTTCTGCTGACACCCTCATGAATATCGTTACGCTCAAACCGTCGAAAGAAAAATCGCTGCTGCGCCGCCATCCGTGGGTCTATGCGAACGCGATTGACCGGATCGACGGCAATCCCGCGCCGGGCGCGACCGTGCTGGTGCGCGCGCACGACGGCCGGTTTCTCGCGCGCGCCGCCTACAGCCCGCACTCGCAGATCCGAGCGCGCGTCTGGAGCTTCGACGAAAGCGAGCCGATCGACCACGCATTCTTCAAGCGCCGCGTGCAGCGCGCGCTCCTCCATCGTCAAACGATGGTGCGCGACACCGGCGCCGTGCGGCTGATTTTCGGCGAAGCGGACGGCCTGCCGGGCCTGATCGTCGATCACTACGTCGCCGAGGACGAAGGCCAGCGCAGCCAGCTCGTCTGCCAGTTCATGGCGGCGGGCGTCGAAGCGTGGAAGGAGGCGATCGTCGCCGCGCTCGTCGGCGCGACCGGCTGTCCGAACGTCTACGAACGCTCGGATGTGTCGATTCGTCAGAAGGAAGGGCTCGAACAGACGACCGGCGTGCTGGCGGGCGAAGCGCCGTCGGAAGCGCTGATCGCGAGCGAAAACGGCGTGCGTTATCACGTCGACGTGCGCAACGGCCACAAGACCGGCTTCTACGTCGACCAGCGCGATAACCGCCTGCTCGTGCAGCAGCTCGCGCAGGACCGCGACGTGTTGAACTGCTTCTGCTACACGGGCGGTTTCTCGCTGGCGGCGCTCAAAGGCGGTGCCAAGCGGGTTGTTTCAATCGATTCGTCCGGCGAGGCGCTCGCGCTCGCGCAGCAGAACGTGGCGGCGAACGGCTTTAACGCCGAGCGCGCGACCTGGCTCGACGCGGACGCCTTCAAGACGCTGCGCCGCCTCTACGACGAAGGCGAGCGTTTCGATCTGATCGTGCTCGATCCGCCGAAGTTCGCGCCGTCGCGCGAGCATGTGGACCGCGCGTCGCGCGCGTACAAGGACATCAACCTGACCGGGCTGAAGCTGCTGCGCCCAGGCGGTCTGCTGTTCACCTACTCGTGCTCCGGCGCGATCGATTCCGAGCTGTTTCAGAAGATCGTGGCGAGCGCGGCCGCGGACGCGCGCGTCGACGCGCGGATTCTCAAGCGTCTTGGCGCCGGGGTGGATCATCCGTTGCTCACAGCATTTCCGGAAGGCGAATACCTGAAGGGCCTGCTGTTGCAAATCGCCTGATCGCCTATAACTTCACGGTTATTTCGCAGCGGGACGCGAGCGGCGGCGGCCCGGCCGTGCCGGCTGCCAGCGCCGCGTGGGCAGATATGTTTCAATAACCGGCTAGACAGGCTGCGCGCCGCGAGGTTGCCGCGCCCGGCTCATGCATACCGCTATGCATCCGCTAAGCATACGATTACGCATCGTTTCACGACTCTATAGGCGAACAACATGATCCCAGTCACCATCCTGACCGGCTTTCTCGGCAGCGGCAAAACTACCCTGCTCAAGCGCATCCTGAACGAAAAGCACGGCATGAAGATCGCCGTGATCGAGAACGAGTTCGGCGAAGAGAACATCGATAACGAGATTCTCGTGCAGGACACGAGCGAGCAGATCATCCAGATGAGCAACGGCTGCATCTGCTGCACGATCCGCGGCGACCTTTCGCGCGTGCTGGGCGATCTTGCGGCGCAGAAGCAGTCGGGCAAACTGGACTTCGACCGCGTCGTGATCGAAACCACCGGCCTCGCGAACCCCGGCCCCGTTGCGCAGACTTTCTTCATGGATGACCAGATCGCCAGCGAATTCCTGCTCGACGCGATCATCACGCTGGTCGACGCGAAGCACGCGAATCATCAACTGGACGAGCACGAAGTCGTGCAGCGCCAGGTCGGTTTCGCCGATCGCCTGTTCATCACGAAGGCCGATCTCGTCGACGAAGCGCAACTGGGCGATCTGCGCCACCGTCTGCTGCATATGAATCCGAAGGCGGCGATCAAGGTCGTCAATTTCGGCGACGCGGACATCAAGGAAATCTTCGACCTGCGCGGCTTCAATCTGAATTCGAAGCTCGAGATCGATCCGGACTTCCTCGTCGAGGACGAACACGCGCATAACCACGCGCATGCGCACGACGAGCACGGCCACACGCACGGTCACGATCACGACCACGCAAATTGCGATCATGACCACGGCCATTGCGATCACGAAGGCCATGAAGGCCACGATCATGCGCATCATCATCACGCGCATCACGACGACAAGATCAAGTCGTTCGTGTACCGCAACGATCGTCCGTTCGATCCGAACAAGCTCGAAGACTTTCTCGGCGGCATCCTGCAGATCTACGGCGAGCGCCTGCTGCGTTACAAGGGCGTGCTGTACATGAAGGGCGTCGACCGCAAAGTCGTGTTCCAGGGCGTGCATCAGATGATGGGCAGCGACCTCGCGGCCAAATGGCAGCCGGCCGAGAAAAAGACCAACAAGATGGTGTTTATCGGTATCGAATTGCCGCAAGACCTGATTACCGACGGCCTCGACGCCTGCCTCGCCTGAGCGTCGCGCCTGGCAAAAGCGTATTGGTCTGCTGTTACTCGGGGCGCGGGGGCCAAATGGCCCTCGCGAAATGTGCGGTGGCGCACATGTATGAAAAACGCGTGAAAACCCTGCTGTATTAGTGGACGCTCAACCATCGCTTTTTGACCGTTCGCGCGTTATATTTTCGGGATACCAGTGCGCCGCCGAGGGATTTCCACCAGTTGCGGCGCCGGATTGTGATTCAGTTACAATACGTGCCCACTGGAGAATGAGAACGATTTGCCCGGTCAGTGCGCGGTGATTACATATTGCGCAGTGGGGCGCACCGGGCTTGTAGCGGCGCCGGAAAATCTTGTCCGGGGAACTCGCCGACAATACCCGCCGCAGCAGCCCGAGGAGGCTCGCTGCCCGGGAGCAAATACCTCAGGAGCATTTGAGAACCGGTTTCCAGAGGAGTTCGGCCCCGCATTGGCGTTGCGACGCCCGAGGTGGGCGTGAGGCGCTTCGGCGTCACGACAGTTCATCGTCCGTGTCAGCTTGTGCTCAACGTCCCAGGCGCCTTGCGGGCAATACGAAAGTGCGGGCACTATGTAAGAGTTTTGCCTCACATTGAAGAAGTAAGCCAGATGACGACGAAACGACTCTTGACCGAAGCCGAAATCCTGAAGATGAGCGACAAGGATTACATGAATGAGGATCAGCTCGCTTTCTTCAAGAACAAGCTCGAACAGCTGCAGGCGGAAATTCTCCGCAATGCCGGCCAGACGACCGAGAACCTGCGCGAAACAGTAATCGTGCCGGACCCGGCCGACCGCGCAACGATCGAGGAAGAGCATGCACTCGAGCTGCGCACGCGCGACCGCGAGCGCAAGCTGCTGAAGAAGGTGCAGCAGTCGCTCGCCCGCATCGACTCTGGCGACTACGGCTGGTGCGAAGAAACCGGTGAGCCGATCGGCATTCCGCGTCTGCTCGCGCGGCCCACGGCCACGCTGTCGCTCGAGGCGCAGGAGCGCCGCGAACTGCGCCAGAAGCTGTTCGGCGACTGAACGCCGGCGGCGCGGCTTCGGCGCCGCGCCCACAAACGCTGCTTCGTCGAGAGGCGCACGGTGATCCGTGCGCCTTTTTTCTTTTGTCCTATCCCATTTGCCGGCTCTTGATATGCCCGCGCGCGCCCTAAAATAAATCCGACATGCGCTGCACGAGCGCGCGAGGCGGCTCACTTCCCGCGTCGCGCGCCGTCTGCTTCCAGGATTCATGCGGTCGCGCATCGCGCGGGCCGCGTCCTACCCGCTTTGCAAAGAGGAACGCATATGGAGCAATTTCACGGCACGACGATCGTCTCCGTGCGCCGCGGCGACAAGGTCGCGCTCGGCGGCGACGGCCAGGTGACGCTCGGCAACATCGTCATGAAAGGCGGTGCGAAGAAGGTCAGGCGCATTTACAACGGCAAGGTGCTGGTCGGTTTCGCGGGCGGCACGGCCGACGCGTTTTCGCTGCTCGACCGCTTCGAGGCGAAGCTGGAAAAGCATCAGGGCAATCTCACGCGCGCCGCGGTCGAGCTCGCGAAAGACTGGCGCACGGACCGCATGCTGCGCCGTCTCGAAGCCATGCTGATCGCCGCCGACGCAACCACCACGCTCGTCATCACCGGTAACGGCGACGTGCTGGACCCCGAAGGCGGCATTTGCGCGATCGGTTCGGGCGGCGCGTATGCGCAGGCCGCCGCGAAAGCCCTCGCCGACAACACGGAGTTGTCGCCGCGCGAAATCGTGGAGAAGTCGCTGGAGATTGCCGGCGACATGTGCATCTACACGAACCACAACCGCGTCATCGAGACGATCGAGTAAGGACCCACGATGAGCACCATGACCCCTGCCGAGATCGTCTCGGAACTCGACAAACACATCATCGGCCAAGGCCGCGCGAAGAAAGCGGTAGCGGTCGCGCTGCGCAACCGCTGGCGTCGTCAGCAGGTCGACGACCCGCTGCGTCAGGAAATCACGCCGAAAAACATTCTGATGATCGGACCGACCGGCGTCGGCAAAACCGAAATCGCGCGGCGCCTCGCCAAGCTCGCCGACGCGCCGTTCATCAAGATCGAAGCCACCAAGTTCACCGAAGTGGGCTACGTGGGCCGCGACGTCGACAGCATCGTGCGCGATCTGATCGAGATTTCGGTCAAGCAGACGCGCGAATCGGAAATGCGCAAAGTGCGAACCAAAGCCGAAGATCAGGCCGAAGACCGCATTCTCGACATTCTGTTGCCGAGCGCGCGTCCGGTCGGTTTCGGTTCCAGTTCGAGCACGATCGACACGGCCGACGAAGGCAGCACCACGCGCCAGACTTTCCGCAAGCGTCTGCGCGAAGGTCTGCTGGACGACAAGGAAATCGAGCTCGACGTCGAGCAGCCGCAAGTCGGCATGGACATCATGGGGCCGCCGGGCATGGAAGACATGACCGAGCAGATCCGTTCGATGTTCGCGAACATCGGCGGCGGCAAGAAAACGCGCCGCAAGATGAAGGTGAAGGAAGCGCTGAAGGTTCTCACCGACGAAGAAGCCGGCAAGATGCTCAACGACGAAGAGGTGAAAACCAAAGCAGTGCAGAACGTCGAGCAGAACGGCATTGTGTTCCTCGACGAAATCGACAAGATCGCGTCGCGCAATGAAGCCGGCGGCGGTGAAGTGTCGCGTCAAGGCGTGCAGCGCGATCTGCTGCCGCTCGTCGAAGGCACCACCATCAACACCAAGTACGGCATGGTGAAGACGGATCACATTCTGTTCATCGCGAGCGGTGCGTTTCATCTCGCGAAGCCGAGCGATCTGATCCCCGAACTGCAAGGGCGTTTTCCGATTCGCGTGGAGCTCGATTCGCTGTCGGTGAACGACTTCGAGTCGATCCTCGTGTCGACGGATGCGAGCCTCGTCAAGCAATACCAGGCACTACTGGCAACCGAAGACGTGCATCTGGAATTCGCCGACGACGGCATTCGCCGTCTCGCGGAGATCGCTTATTCGGTGAACGAAAAGACGGAGAACATCGGTGCACGCCGTCTTTACACGGTCATCGAAAAGTTGCTGGAGGAAGTGTCGTTCGCTGCCGGCAATCACTCGGGACGCACGGTGCAAATCGACGCGGCGTATGTGGATCGCGCGCTGAACGAAGTCGCCGAAGACGAAGACCTGTCGCGCTACGTGCTGTGATGTAACGCCGAAGCGACGAAGCAAAACGGGCCGCCTGTAGAAAGGGCGGCCCGTTTTCTTTGCGCCACATCAAACGATGCGGCGATGAAGGCAACTTACTGCTTGACCGGCCGCTTCGCGAGTTTGCGCTGCAAGGTCCGGCGATGCATGTTCAACGCGCGCGCCGTCGCCGAAATATTGCCGCCGTGCTCGGCCAGCACGCGCTGAATATGCTCCCATTCGAGACGCGCAACCGAGAGCGGCGTGGGATGCTCGATCGCCTCTTCCGCCTGCAACGCACTCGCCTCGCTTTGCAGCGCCGAGAGAATGGTTTCGACGTTCGCAGGCTTCGCCAGATAGTTGTCGGCGCCGTCTTTCACCGCTTGCACCGCGGTAGCAATGCTCGCGTAACCGGTCAGCACGAGCATGCGCGCGTCGGGTTGCAGATCGCGCAACGGCGCGACGAGCGTGAGGCCCGAGTCGTTGCCAAGATGCAGATCCACTGTGATCTGACTGAACTTCTGCTGGTTCGCCAGCCTGATCGCTTCGTCCGCGTTGTGAGCTTCGCTCACCGTATAGCCGCGCCGCGTCAAACCGCGCGCGAGGATACCGGAGAACACCTCGTCGTCGTCGATCACCAGAAAATTCATCTCGCTCATGCCTGTTTCTCCGTGTTGGATGGCGCGGCGCCTTGGCGGCCCGGGCCGGAAGTTTTGCGACCGGTGAGCGGCAGCCGCAAGACTGCGCGCGTGCCACGCGGTTGGGTCGCATTGACGTCCGTCAATTCAATCGATCCTTTCAGGCGCGCCGCCGCCGAAAACGCCAGGTACAGGCCGACGCCGTGCCCGCCTTGCGTACTGTCCACCGGCATCGCTCCGAGTGAGCCGCGCAGCGCAGCCGGAATGCCGGGGCCCGCGTCGCAGACTTCGAATTCGATCTGATCGCCGCGCGCCGTGAGCCGGCACGACAGCGTGACGTGATCGCGGCTCGCGCGCGCGGCGTTGTCGAGCAGAATCGTCAGAATCTGGCTGACGGCTACCGTGTCGTCGAGACTGACATCCGCGGGCGGAGCGCCGAGCCGCTCGAACTTCACATGCGGATGGCGCAAGCGCCATTGCTCGGCGAACGATCCGAGCCACTCGTCGACCGGCTGGCGATTGGTGGCGGTCGTTGCACGGCTCCTCAACCTCGCGAGCGCGGATGTGCACAAGCTCATCTGCTGTTCGAGCAGTTCGAGATCGGCGCTGTACGGCGCGAGCCCTTTGTCGGTACGCGCCGCGTCGCGCAATTCTTCGGACAGCATTGCAATTGTAGACAGAGGCGTGCCGATTTCGTGAGCGACGGTAGCGGCCTGGACACCGAGCGCGACCGCGCGTTCGTCCTGGAGCAAGCGCTGCTGCGCTTCTCCGAGCGCTGCGTCACGTAGCCGCAGGGCTCGCGACATGCGCGCGACGAACCACGCGATCAGCCCGACGCTCACCATGAAGTTGACCCACATGCCGGCACGGTAGTAGTCGAACAGATTGGCCGGGTTGTCGAGATTCAGCGGCACCGAATCGAAGCCGAGGACTGCATAGCAGGCCACGGCGAACGCGGCGAGCCACGCCATCAGTCGCCAGGGCAGCACGGCCGCCGCGATGGCAAGCGACGGCAGGTACAGCGAGACAAAGGGATTGGTCGTGCCGCCGGACAGAAACAGCAACGCGGACAACGCGCCGAGATCGACCCAGATCTGGCCGAACAGCTCCATGTTCGACTCGGGCCGCTGCTGCGTGACGCGCCACCATGTGAGTGCGTTAAAGATCACTTCGAGCGCGATGACGAGCAGCATGGCCGGCAACGGCAAATGCACGCCGATGAATATCTGCACGAACGCGATGGTCAGCAACTGCCCGATGATCGCAAGGCTGCGCAGCCAGAACAGATGGCCGAGATTGACGCGGCCGGTGTTGGTTATACGATGCATGACTTCAGTTCACTTTACCCGTTCGGACGCTTCCCAATAGTGCCGCCGCAGCCCGGTGATACTATAGCTTTCTCTGTTAGCGCCTCGCGCCGATCTGTCGGCCGCAATCCTCATGGTCGACTCCGACATCCCGTCAGCTTTCCTTAATTTCATGCAGCAAGCCGCCGCAGCGCGTGTGAGCGGCGCGGTCGAGCCGGAAGCACAAGCGCTTCGCGCGGCAGCGCAGCTTCATCCGCTGGACGAGGACTCGCTGACCTCGCTCACTCAGAATCTGATCGAGCAACAACGCCTGGGCGAGGCGATCGAACTGGCCTCCATTATTGCCCAACTGGATAGGGGCAACGCGCGTGCGCACTTCCGTCTCGGTTACGCGCTTCAGATCGCGGACCGGCACGGCGAGGCGGTCGCTCCCTACCGCCGCGCGCTCGCACTCGAACCCACGTTGCCGTCGCTACGCAGCAACCTCGCTGGCGCGCTTTCGCTGTCGAATGGCGACCTTCGCGAGCAAACCGCGCTTCTTGAACAAGCCGTGCTCGCACATCCCGACGATGGAAACGCCTGGACCAATCTTGCAAACGCTTATCGCCAGAACCTGGATTTGTCGGGCTCGCTCAAAGCCGGCGAGCGAGCGGTTCAGTGCGCGCCGTCCAGTGCGCTCGCCCACAACAACTATGCGCTGGCGCTAAGAGAGGCACAACGTTGGGACGCGGCTTTGCGGGCCGCCGAAACAGCGTGCACACTCGCGCCCGACCACGCGGGTATGCGTTCGAATCTGTCGATGCTGCAACTGATGCGCGGCGACTACGCGAACGGCTGGCTCTCGCATGAGGCGCGCTGGAGCGGCTCGTCGGAGCTGCGCGGCAATCGTCCCGCCTTCCCGGCGCCGACCTGGAAGGGCGAGCCGCTCGCCGGCAAAACATTGCTGGTATGGGGCGAGCAGGGCATGGGCGATCTGCTGCAATTCTGCCGCTACATTCCAATGCTGGCCGAGTACGTGCATCGCGAAGGCGGCCGTCTCGTGTGGAACTCGTTCCCGCAGATGGGCGGCTTGATGGCACGCAGTCTGGCCGCTCACGTCGATCAGTTTTCGGCGGGCGGCGGTGTCGAATCGCTGCCGCCCTTCGACTTCGAGATTCCATTGCTGAGCCTGCCGCTGGTCTTCGGCACGAGCGAGGCGACCATCCCGTCGCGCGGGCCTTATCTTCACGCGGACGCCGCTGCTCTCGAGTGCTGGCGTCAACGGCTCGCCGGCGAGCCGAGGCTCAAGGTCGGACTCGCGTGGACGGGCAGCCACGGGCATCAACGCAATCCGTTTCGGCGTGTCGGCTGGGAACGCTATGCGAAGCACTTCGCGGGCATGCGCAACGTGGCGTTCTACTCGCTGCAACCGGGCGCGAGCGCCGACGTGAACGCAGCCGCGGCCGCCGGCCTGCCGATCACCGACTACACCGCCGAATTCGCCACCTTCGACGACACCGCCGCGTTCGCCGGCGCGCTCGATCTCGTCATTACCGTTTGCACGTCGGCCGCGCATCTGAGCGGCGCACTCGGGCAACGCACGTGGGTGCTGCTCGACGTCAACCCGCACTGGGTCTGGCTGATCGATCGATGCGACAGCCCGTGGTATCCGAGCGCGACGCTGTACCGGCAGCCGAGCTTCGGCGAGTGGACGCTGGCGCTTCAAGCCGTCTCCCGCGATCTGGAAGCGCTCGCGGCACAGCACGTCGCCGTACAACGCTAAGCGCTAAAGCGAGGAGCGAGCGTGACCGTGACCCTGACCGTCCATAGCAGACGCGTTCACGGCACGTCCGCACCGGGCTCCGGCTGAGCCGTCCGCGCGATTTCCGCAGCGAGGCATTCGGGGCAAAGACAACGGCCGGCGGGGTCCAGCCGCTCGCGCGGCAGTGCCGGCATCTCGCGGCACCAGCAGTCGAAAGGCTCTGCGTGCATCGCGCAATCGAACGCATTGCCGCAGCGCGGGCAGCGCGCGCTGCCTGGTGGGCGGGAAACAGACGGTTTCATGACTGGCGGACGGTCTCGCGGGCATCGACAGGGAAATGATGCCACGGCTTGCGTCCTACCGTGAGTCGTCCATTCGGCTAGTTCACAGGCACACGGAAGACGCGCTACGCTTGACTCCGAGTTGCCGCCGCAAAGCACCGTTTCGCAGCACGCAAACGCGGCGTTGCACGCCGCCGCCGCACGCGTCGAAAACCCTGTTGCAGCGCGCCAGTCCTGTACAATTCGCCCTGTTTTAACTGTTCCGTGCCCGAGCCTGCCGCCATGTCCGAGCTTCCCGACCTTTCGCAGATTGCGCCCACCCTGAAGGCTGAAATCCTGGCCGAGGCGCTGCCCTACATTCGCCAGTATCACGGTAAGACCGTGGTCATCAAATACGGCGGCAACGCCATGACGGAGGAGCGGCTGAAGCAGGGCTTCGCGCGCGACGTCATTCTGCTGAAGCTGGTCGGCATTAACCCGGTCATCGTGCACGGCGGCGGTCCGCAAATCGACCACGCGCTGAAGAAGGTCGGCAAGCAGGGCACGTTCATTCAAGGCATGCGCGTTACCGACGAAGAGACGATGGAAGTCGTCGAATGGGTGCTCGGCGGCGAAGTGCAGCAGGACATCGTCACGCTGATCAATCACTTCGGCGGTCACGCAGTCGGTCTGACGGGCAAGGACGGCGGTTTGATCCACGCGCGCAAGATGCTGATGCCGGACCGCGACAATCCCGGCCAGTACGTGGACATCGGCCAGGTCGGCGAGGTCGAGGCGATCAATCCGGCCGTGGTGAAGGCGCTGCAAGACGACGCGTTCATTCCCGTCATCTCGCCGATCGGCTTCGGCGAAGACGGGCTGTCGTACAACATCAACGCGGATCTCGTCGCGGGCAAGCTGGCGGTCGTGCTGAACGCCGAGAAGCTCGTGATGATGACGAACATCCCCGGCGTGATGGACAAGGAAGGCAATCTGCTGACCGATCTGTCCGCGCGCGAAATCGACGGGCTCTTTGCCGACGGCACGATCTCGGGCGGCATGCTGCCGAAGATTTCGTCGGCGCTGGATGCCGCGAAGAGCGGCGTGCGCTCGGTGCATATCATCGACGGGCGTATCGAACATTCGGTGCTGCTCGAAATTCTCACCGAACAGCCGTTCGGCACGATGATCCGCTCGCATTGATGCCTGCGTCACACCGGGCACATGAGGCGCGCCGCTGCACCGCGCCTCGTGTGTCCATCACGCCGCTAGCCGCAGCGCCCGGCGCCTGAACAGCACTCTTCCCATGCGCACTCCGACTTCCCGGCGCCGTCGTCCGCAGATCGCAAGTGGCGGTCCGGTCTGGCTGTTCGATCTCGACAATACGCTGCATCACGCGTCGCACGCGATTTTTCCCGCCATCAATCAGGCGATGACGCAGTACATCATCGACGCGCTGCAAGTCGAGCTCGACGAAGCGAACCGCCTGCGCACCGGCTACACGCAACGTTACGGCGCGGCGCTGCTGGGCCTCACGCGCCATCATCCGCTCGATGCAAACGACTTCCTGAAGGTCGTCCACACGTTCCCCGATCTCGGCTCGATGATCCGCCACGAGCGAGGCGTCGCGCGTCTCGTCGCGGCGCTGCCGGGCCGCAAGATCGTGCTGACCAACGCGCCCGAAAGCTATGCGCGCGCAGTGCTCGCGCAACTGCGAATCGAGCGTCTGTTCGAGCAGGTGATCGCCATCGAGCATATGCGCGACCGGCGCCGCTGGCGCGCGAAGCCCGATCACGCAATGCTGCGCAAGGCGATGCGCGACGCGCATGTGTCGCTGAAAGACGTGATCCTCGTCGAAGACACGCGCTCGCATCTGAAGAACTATCGGCGGCTCGGCATCCGCACGGTGTGGATTACCGGCCATCTGCCGCGTAAGCCGCATATGGACGGCGTGCCCACGCGTCTGCCGGGCACCGGCCGGCCGCATTATGTCGATCGCAGCATTCGTTCGTTAAAATCGCTACGACTGAGCACCCGCTCGGTTCGATTGAAGCGCCAGCAGACGGGACGACAGCCATGCAGCCGATCGACAAGCCTGACGAAGCCCTAGCCGAACCCGACCCCGCTGCAGCGGCTGTCCCGCGAGCGCAGCGTCTGAAGCCAGGCGAGCGCCGCGTGCATATCCTGCAGACGCTCGCCGCGATGCTTGAAGCGCCGAAAAGCGAAAAGATCACCACCGCCGCCCTCGCCGCGCGGCTCGGCGTATCGGAAGCGGCGCTTTATCGTCACTTTGCGAGCAAGGCGCAAATGTTCGAAGGACTAATCGAGTTCATCGAACAGACCATCTTCGGCCTGATCAATCAGATCGTCGACAAGGAAAACAACGGCGTACTCCAGGCGCGCGCGATCGCGTTGATGCTGCTGAATTTCTCCGCGAAAAATCCTGGCATGACGCGCGTGCTGACATGCGAGGCGCTGGTCGGCGAACATGAGCGGCTGACGATGCGCGTCAATCAGATGCTCGAGCGCGTCGAAGCTTCGCTGAAGCAATGTTTGCGCTTGGCCGCGGTGCGTGCCGATGCGTCCGCGCAAGAAGCGTCCGCGCCTCTTCCGGCGGACTACGATCCTGCCGTGCGCGCGAGTCTGCTGTTGAGCTATGTCATTGGACGCTGGCATCGCTTTGTCCGTAGCGGCTTTGTGCGCATGCCGGCCGACGACGCCGATTCGCAATTGCGAGTGATCCTTCAGTAGCGTTCTCGGGAAGCCCCGTGGGCTGTCGGCCAGACGTTGCCGCCCGGAATTTTCCGCTATACTTTGCGCCTGACTGCGGCCTTGCATTACCTGAAAGCACATGACAGGTATCGAGGGAACCGCGCTCCAGAACGCACGTACTACGCGCCGATTTGCTGACTCGATTGCGGGCGCGCGAACCAGTGGAACAATTCCGCGGTTCACTATAAATGCGGCTAAAGAGGTCGTCAGCCGCGCACAAGTCGTTCTCCTCCGTGCTTTGCCGACGCCGTCTAGCCGCCCTGTCTTTGTCAAATGGCGGAATGAATGGAATCGATCGGCATCGTCGCTCCACAAAAAATGCATTTCACCGAGCCGTTGCGTCTGCAAAACGGCAGCTCGCTTGCCGGCTACGACCTGATGGTCGAGACCTACGGCACGCTCAACGCCGCGCGCAGCAATGCGGTGCTCGTGTGCCACGCGCTCAACGCGTCGCATCATGTGGCGGGTGTCTATGCGGACAATCCAAAGGACATCGGCTGGTGGGACAACATGGTCGGCCCAGGCAAGCCGCTCGATACGGATAAGTTCTTCGTGATCGGCGTGAACAATCTCGGCTCGTGCTTCGGCTCGACGGGGCCCATGAGTATCGATCCGGCCACCGGCAAACCGTATGGCGCGGCCTTCCCCGTGGTGACGGTGGAAGACTGGGTCAATGCGCAGGCGCTCGTCGCGGACCGGTTCGGCATCGAGCGCTTCGCTGCGGTCATGGGCGGCAGCCTCGGCGGCATGCAGGCGCTCGCGTGGAGCATGATGTATCCGCAGCGTGTCGCGCATTGCATCGTGGTGGCGTCCACGCCGAAGCTGTCCGCGCAAAACATTGCGTTCAACGAAGTGGCGCGCTCGGCGATTCTGTCGGACCCCGACTTTCACGGCGGCAACTACTACGCGCACAACGTGAAGCCGAAGCGCGGCTTGCGCGTCGCGCGCATGATCGGCCACATCACCTATCTGTCGGACGACGACATGGCCGAGAAATTCGGCCGTTCGCTGCGACGCGCGGAAGGCGCGCTCGACGCGTACAACTTCAACTTCGACGTGGAGTTCGAGGTGGAGTCGTACCTGCGCTATCAGGGCGACAAGTTCGCCGACTATTTCGACGCGAACACGTACCTGCTGATCACGCGCGCGCTCGATTACTTCGATCCGGCGAAAGCCTTCGAAGGCGATCTGACAGCGGCCCTTGCGCACACCACGGCGAAATATCTGATCGCCAGCTTCTCAACCGACTGGCGTTTCGCGCCGGCCCGCTCGCGCGAACTCGTGAAGGCGCTGCTCGATCACAAGCGCACCGTGACGTACGCGGAAATCGACGCGCCGCACGGCCACGACGCCTTCCTGCTCGACGACGCGCGCTATCACAACCTGATGCGCGCCTACTACGAACGCATTGCGAACGAGGTGAACGCATGAACCAGCGAGCACTCGATTATCTGGCGCTGCGCCCGGACTTCCGCGCGATCGCCCGCTGGGTCGAACCGCGCGCCACGGTGCTGGACCTGGGTTGCGGCGACGGCTCGCTGCTGTCGCTGCTCACCGAGGAACTGGACGTGCAAGGCTACGGCATCGAAATCAACGACGCGGGCGTGCTGGCCGCGACGCAAAACGGCGTCAACGTGATCCAGCAGAATCTCGAAGACGGCCTGCGTCTTTTCGAAGACGGCAGCTTCGATTTCGCGGTTTTGTCGCAGACGCTGCAAACCATTCATCAGACCGCGGCGATTTTGCGGGAAACCGTGCGCGTCGGTCGCGAATGCATCGTGTCGTTTCCGAACTTCGGCTATTGGGCGCATCGGCTTTCCGTAGTTCGGGGACGCATGCCGGTGTCGAAGTCGCTGCCCTATCAATGGCACAACACGCCGAACGTGCGCGTGCTGACCATCAAGGACTTCGAGGCGCTCGCGCCCGAAGTCGGCATCGAAATTCTCGACCGTGTCGTGCTGCACGACGGTCAGACGGTGCGGTGGGGCGTGAACTGGCGTGGTAGTCTTGCGGTCTATCGCGTCAAGAAAAGCTAACGCAAGCTATCCACATGTCGAACCCGCCGCACGAGGCGCCTGCACTTACCGCTCACGAAGAACATCCCGGCTGGCGCGCGTTTTTTAATACGCGCATGCTGATCTGCGTCTTTCTCGGCTTTACGTCGGGATTGCCGCTGTTCACGCTCGTCTATCTGGTGCAGGCATGGTTGCGCTCTGAAGGCGTCAATCTGAAGGAGATTGGCCTTTTTGCGCTGATCCAGTTTCCCTATACCTGGAAGTTCATCTGGGCGCCGCTGATGGATCGCTACGTCCCGCGCTTTCCGGGCTGGCGTCCCGGCAGACGGCGGGGCTGGATGCTCGTCACGCAGATTCTGGTCGCGGGCGCTATCGGCACGCTTGGGTTCGTGTCGCCGCGCGACGCGATCTGGACCGTCGCGGCATTGACGGCGCTCGTCGCATTTTTCGGCGCAAGCCAGGACATTTCAATCGACGCCTACCGGCGCGAGTTGCTAAGCGACACGCAACAGGGTCTCGGCAATGCGGTGCACGTCAATGCCTATAAGATCGCGGCACTGGTGCCGGGTTCGCTGGCGCTGATTCTGTCAGATCATTTGCCGTGGACTACCGTGTTCATCGTGACCGCTGCGTTCATGGTGCCCGGCATGGTGATGACGCTTGTCGTACGCGAGCCCGAAGTGCACGGCACGCCGCCCAAGAATTTGCGCGACGCGATCGTGCAGCCGTTCCGCGAATTCGTCGAGCGCGATGGCTGGCGCGGCGCGCTGTTCGTGCTCGGCTTCATCTTTCTGTACAAGCTCGGCGACACGATGGCGACGACGTTGTCCACGTCGTTCTTTCTCGACATCGGTTTCTCGCGCACGCAGATCGGCGTGATCGCGAAAACGACGGCGTTTGGCGCGAGTCTCGCGGGCGGAATTGTCGGCGGCATCTGGCTGATGAAGATCGGCATCGGCCGCGGCTTGTGGATCTTCGGCATCCTGCAGATGGTGTCGACGCTCGGCTTCGCCTGGCTCGCGCATCTCGGACCTGCTTCGCCTGGCTTGACGGCGATTTACGACATCGCCGTCTGGACCAGCGAAGGCACGACGAAGCTGCTGTCGTGGGTCGGCATCGACTGGTCGGTGCAACTCGAACCGCGCTCGGTCGCGCTCGCGCTCGTCTACGGTTTCGAAACTTTCTCCACCGGTCTGACGATGGCGGCCTTCACCGCGTACATCGCCAGCACGACCGATCCGCGTTATACGGCCACGCAGTTCGCGCTCTTTACGAGCCTGGCTTCGGTGCCGCGCACGTTGGCGTCGGCGGCGAGTGGCTATGTGGTCGCGAAGATCGGCTGGTTCGACTACTTCATTGTCTGTACCGCGTTGGCTGTGCCGGGCATGCTGCTTTTGTTGCGCATCGCGCCGTGGAGAGTGCGGTCGTGAAGGTGCTTTTCGCAAAACAGCCATTGCGCTTCGGTGCACGTCGCGGCGTCGCGTTGCGCGATGCTGGCCGTGGCGCGCTTCTCGCAGCGTTGTGGGTCGGCTGTTCGGGGTTTGTGAGTTTGATCGCGCCGTCCGCCGCTGTTTACGCAGCAGCCGGAACGCCGGCCGCTGGAGCGCCAGCCACTGGAGCGCCGGCCGCCGCCGCGCCGACCACCGCTGCACCGCCCGCTGCTAACAGCGCCGCGGCCGGCACGTCGCTCAACGCTGCAACGGCTGCTGCGCCGCAACCGCCCGCGCCCGCGGCTAAATCCGCGGCGGCGGCCACGAACGCCGAAAGCGCGCCGACTGCACCGCCGGCCGCGAACAGCGCGACGAGTTCCGGCAACGCGCCGGCAGGACCAACCGCTCAACCATCCGCGAGCGCGAAAGCCGCGGCGCCGACGTCATCGCCCGCTGGCGCTGCAAAGCCGGCTGCGTTGTACGGCCCGAGCAACCAGTTGCGTTACGGCGGCTATCTGGTGTTCCGCAACCTGATTCCGTCGCCGATGCTCGAGGCGCAAGCCGCCGAAGAGTTCAGCCAGATCGCGTACGGCGCCGAGCACGCCAACCGTCTGTACGGCGACGCCGATGCACACGTCACGCGCGTGCGCTCGATCGTCGACAAGATGGTGCCGTACTCGCTCAAATGGAACGAGCGGGCGAAAGGCTGGAAGTGGGACGTCGCCGTCGTGCGTTCGCCCGACATTCGCATGTACTGCCTGCCGGGCGGTAAGATCGTCGTGTACGGCGGGCTGCTCGACCGCGCGCATCTGAACGATAACGAGCTCGGCATGCTGATCGGCCATGAGATCGCGCATGCGCTGCGTGAACATGCGCGTGAGCGGCTCGGTCAGTTGCAGGCAAGCCAATTGGATTCGTCGGGCACGATCCCGCAGCTCTTCGGTCTCGCGGACCTGGGCGCGGCGCCGCTCGGCATCGGTTCGCGCCTGCTCGAAATGAAGTACGAAAACACGGACGAAACCGAAGCCGACGTGATCGGCAGCGACATCGCCTCTCGTGCGGGCTTCGATCCGCGCGCGGCGGTCACGCTGTGGGACAAGCTCGCGCAGGCCACGCGCAGCAATCGCGAGCAGGGCTTCATCTACGTGCATCCGTACTCGCCCGCGCGCCGCCAGGACATCGTCAAGCGGCTGCCGGACATGCTGCCGCTTTATGCCAAGGCCATCGGCAAAACCGTGGATGCGCTGCCGGACTATGCGGGCATGGGCCGTCCGCGCCGCAAACTGGCGCGCGATTAACGGGCGTCACGCTTCACGCCTCCGCGATCTCGAGCGGGCGTCTTGCGGACGCCGCTCAACCGCATTTACCGACGCGGCGCTTCAACTCAAAGCCGCCGCGCAGAATCTAAAACTCACTTCTTCGTCACGTCGTGGTCGTAGTCGACCGTCAGCGGCGCGTGATCGCTGAACTTGATGTCGCGAAACACTTCAGTGCGTTTCGCCTTGCTCGCGATGCCCGGCGTCGCGATCTGATAATCGATCCGCCACCCCACGTTCTTCGCATACGCCTGGCCGCGATTGCTCCACCACGTATATTGCTCCGGCCGCTGATCGAGCGTGCGGAAGACGTCGACGTAACCGACTTCGTCGAACAGTTTGGTGAGCCACGCGCGCTCTTCCGGCAGGCAACCCGAGTTCTTCTGATTGCTCTTCCAGTTCTTGATGTCGATTTCCTTGTGGACGATGTTCACGTCGCCGCACAGGATCACTTCGCGCTCGCGCGCGAGTTGCGCGAGATGCGGCATGAACTCGTCCATGAAACGATACTTGGCCTGCTGACGCTCTTCGCCGCTCGACCCTGACGGCACATACACCGACACAACCGACAGCTTGCCGAAACGCAGTTCGACATAACGCCCTTCGGGATCGAATTCCTCGCTGCCGAAGCCGATCACAACCTCATCCGGCTTGTGACGCGTATAGACGCCCGCGCCGCTATAACCCTTCTTCACCGCGTGCTGGAAATAGCCGGTGAAATCATGCGGCGCGAGGAATTCCGGCGTCATGTCGTCCTGGGAACATTTGATTTCCTGCACGCAAAGTACGTCGGCATTCTGCTCGCCGAACCAGTCGAAAAAACCCTTTTTGGCCGCTGAGCGGATGCCGTTCAGGTTGGCGGTAATCACACGCAACATGTCGTTCCTTTGTGTTCGATTCGTTTGGAGATTCGTCTTCGAGATGGTTTTCCGACGACGCCGAAAGTCATTCGATCTTCACGCCTTTCAGCGATTCCTTGGCCGGCGGGAATTCCAGCTTCAAGTCCTGGAAAGTGCGCAACAGCAACTCGGCGACCATCACATTGCGATGCGTTTTGGAGTCCGCGGGGATGACGTACCACGGCGCGTATTCCGTCGAAGTCGCGGCCAGCGCGTTGCGATAAACGCCTTGGTATGTGTCCCACTGCTTGCGTGCGTCGAGGTCCGCTACGTCGAACTTCCAGTGCTTGGTCTCATCGTCGATGCGTGCCTGAAGCCGCTCGCGCTGCTCGTCTTTCGAAATATGCAGCATGCACTTGATGATCGTCGTGTCGCTGTCGGCAAGCAGTTCCTCGAACTGGCGAATGTGGCGGCAGCGCACGTCGAATGCATTCGCGTCGATGTTGCCGAGCACGGTCGGCACCAGCAGGTCTTCGTAGTGGCTGCGATTGAAGATCGTCAGTTCGCCCGCAGCGGGCGCTTGCGCATGCACGCGCCACAGGAAGTCGTGCGCGAGTTCGTCGGGCGTCGGCGCCCTGAACGGCGCGATGCGCAGACCGAGCGGATCGACTTCGTGAAACACGGCGCGAATCGTGCCGTCCTTGCCGCTCGTGTCCATGCCTTGCAGGACCAGCAGCACGCGGCGTTTTCGTTGCGCGTGCAAGCGTTCCTGCAAGACGTCGAGCTTCGCGCCGATCTCGGAGAGCCGCTCGCGGTCGGAATCTTTCGATCCCGTGGAAAAAGGCTTCGACGCGGGATCGAAATCGTCGAGCGAGAATTTGCCGTTCTTTTTGCCCTCGAAATAAGGCACGCGGAAATCGTCGAGGTCGGGTCGCTTCGCCATCCACACACTCCGTAATCTGCGTTCGGGTTCGCAAAAGCGGGCCCGCAAATGAAACGGGCCGTTGCCGCACTTTCGTTTCCGGCAACAGCCCGCGGTCGCCGAAGCGCAAACAATGCCTCGGCTATAGACGTTCGACCGCACGTCGGCCAAATTTCAGCCTGGCCCGAACGAGGCGTCAGCCCAGCTTCTTCTTCAGCAGTTCGTTCACTTGCGCCGGATTCGCCTTGCCCTTCGTCGCCTTCATGGCCTGGCCGATCAGCGCGTTGAACGCCTTCTCCTTGCCCGCGCGGAATTCTTCCACCGACTTCTGGTTCGCCGCGAGCACCTCGTCGATGATCGCTTCCAGCGCGCCGGTATCCGAAATCTGCTTCAGGCCCTTCGCTTCGATGATGCGATCCGCGGCGGCTTCGTCGGTCGCCTTCTCTTCCCAGATCGCGAGGAAAATTTCCTTCGCGATCTTGTTGGAGATGGTGCCGTCGGCGATACGTTGCAACAACAGCGTGAGTTGCGCGGACGACACCGGGCACCCGGCAATGTCGAGACCTTCGCGATTCAGTTGCGACGACACTTCGCCCATCACCCAGTTCGCCGCGACCTTCGCGTTGGCCGCGCCGAGCTTCTCGACGACCGCTTCGAAATACGCGGCCGTCGCCTTGCTCGACGTCAACACGTTTGCGTCATACGGCGTCAAACCGTATTGCGACACGAAACGCTGCTGGATCGTTTCCGGCAACTCCGGCATGTCGCGCTTCACGCGCTCGACCCACGCTGCGTCGATCACGAGCGGCATCAGATCGGGATCGGGGAAATAGCGGTAATCGTGCGCGTCTTCCTTGCTGCGCATCGAGCGCGTTTCGCGCTTGTCCGGATCGTACAGACGCGTTTCCTGCACCACCGTGCCGCCGTCTTCGATGAGTTCGATCTGACGGCGCACTTCGTACTGGATCGCTTCTTCGAGGAAGCGGAACGAGTTGAGGTTCTTGATCTCAGCACGCGTGCCGAATTCGGCCTGGCCGACCGGACGCACCGACACGTTCGCGTCGCAGCGGAACGAGCCTTCCTGCATGTTGCCGTCGCAAATGCCGAGCCACGTGACGAGCGTGTGCAGCGTCTTGGCGTAGGCCACTGCTTCGGCCGCGCTGCGCATTTCCGGCTCGGTGACGATTTCGAGCAACGGCGTGCCCGCGCGATTCAGGTCGATGCCGGTCATGCCCGCGAAATCTTCGTGCAGCGACTTGCCGGCGTCTTCCTCGAGATGGGCGCGCGTCAGATTGACGACCTTCGTGTACGCCGCCGTGCCCGCCTTCTCGTTGGCCGGCACCTGGATCGTCACCTGGCCGCCCTGCACGACGGGAATCTCGTACTGGCTGATCTGATAGCCCTTCGGCAGATCGGGGTAAAAATAGTTTTTACGCGCGAAGATGCTGCGCGGCGCGACCGTTGCGCCGATTGCAAGACCGAACTCAATTGCGCGCTCCACGGCGCCGCGGTTCATGACCGGCAACGTGCCGGGCAAGGCCAGATCGACGGGGCAAGCCTGCGTGTTCGGCGCGGCGCCGAATTGCGTGGGGGCGCCGGAGAAAATTTTCGATTGCGTGGACAGCTGCGCGTGGGTCTCCAGACCGATCACGACTTCCCATTGCTTGGTCATGGTGCTCACACTCCTGCCGGTGCCTTGCGGTGCCAGTCGGTCGCGCGCTGGAACGCGTCGGCCACCTGCAGCATCCGGGCTTCATTGAAATAGTTGCCGATGATCTGCAATCCCACCGGGCGCTGTGCATTCGTGCCCGCGCCGAAGCCGCACGGCACGCTCATGCCCGGCAAGCCGGCGAGGCTCACGGACAGCGTGTAGATATCGGCGAGATACATCTGCACGGGGTCGTCGCCCTTCGCGCCGAGATCCCACGCCACCGACGGTGCGACCGGTCCCATGATGACGTCGCACTGTTTGAACGCCTCCTGGAAATCCTGCGCGATGATGCGGCGAATTTTCTGCGCTTGCAGGTAATACGCGTCGTAATAGCCGTGGGAAAGCACGTAAGCGCCGACCATGATGCGACGCTTCACTTCGGGCCCGAAGCCTTCGGCGCGCGACTTCTTGTACATGTCCAGCAGATCGCGATATTCAGCGGCGCGATGGCCGAAGCGCACGCCGTCGAAGCGCGACAGGTTCGACGATGCCTCCGCCGGCGCGATCACGTAATAGACCGGAATGGACAGCTCGGTCTTCGGCAGCGATACGTCGACGAGCGTGGCGCCGAGCGCCTCGTATTGCTTGAGCGCGGCGTCGACCGATGCGCGCACGTCGTCGGCGAGACCGGCGCCGAAATACTCTTTCGGCAAGCCGATGCGCAGGCCGTCGAGCGGCTTGCCGGCGCCGTCCTGCTTCCATGCCTGACCGAGGTAGCGCGTGTAGTCTTCGTCGTCGCGCACGAGGCTCGTGGAATCGCGCGGGTCAAAACCGGCCATTGCGTTAAGCAGCGTTGCACAGTCAGCGGCGCTTTGCGCCATCGGACCGCCCTGATCCAGCGACGACGCGAACGCGATCATGCCGTAGCGCGACACGCGGCCGTAAGTCGGCTTGATGCCGGTGATGCCCGAGAACGACGCCGGCTGACGGATCGAGCCGCCGGTATCGGTGCCGGTTGCAGCAGGCGCGAGGCGTGCGGCCACAGCCGCCGCGGAGCCGCCTGACGAGCCGCCCGGCACTGCCTGACGATCCCACGGGTTCTGGACGGGGCCAAAATACGAATTTTCGTTCGACGAGCCCATCGCGAACTCGTCCATGTTCGTCTTGCCGACGCACACCATGCCGGCGCTCTGCAGACGCTCGGCCACGGTGGCGTCGAACGGGCTTTCGTAGTTCGACAGCATTTTCGAGCCGGCCGTGGAGCGCCAGCCTTTGGTGACGAACACATCCTTGTGCGCGATCGGCACGCCGGTCAGCGGGCCGCCGTGGCCCGAGTGAAGCAGCGCGTCCGCGGCTTTTGCCTGGGCGAGCGTGAGATCCGGATCGACCTGGATGAACGCATTGAGGCCGCGCGCCGCGTCGATGCGTTTTAGATAGAGCTGAGCCAGCTCGACTGCGGAGCATTCCTTGGCGGCCAACGCGGCGCGCAGTTCGGTCAAACTTTTTTCATGCATTGCGTGTTGTCCTGGAAAGCGCGGCAACGCGGATCGCGCTGCCGTGGAAGCGTTCGGTTGCGGGCCGGCGAACCGGGCCGAGGTGTCGACGAACATACCGGCGACAAGCGAAGCTGCGCGCGCCGGATTCGGCGCGGCATGCCGTGCTCGCGGTGGTGGCTCGCAGCCCGCAAGCCGCGCCGCGCCCGCCGCGCGCTGTTATCGCCGTTATTCGATCACCTTCGGCACGAGATACAGACCGTCCTGCACGGCCGGTGCGGGACGCTGGAAAGCCTCGCGCTCGATCGTTTCGGTCACCGCGTCGTCGCGCAGACGCAGCGCGACGTCTTCGATCTGCTCAATCGGATGGGCAAGCGGTGCGATGCCCGTGGTGTCGACCGCCTGCATCTGCTCGACGAGGCCAAAAAACTCGTTGAGCTGGACAAGCGTGTGTTCGGCGTCGGCGTCGGCCAGTTCGAGCCGCGCGAGATGCGCGATGCGCTTAACATCGGTCAGGGTCAAAGCCATGCAGTCACCGGAAAAAGTGGCGGACCGCCGCAGCCGGAAAAGCGCGCTGCGACAGCGAGTTAGGACGCTGGAGGAAGACCTCGAAAAAGGGGCCGGCGGCGGCAAAAAGTGCCGTCCGTTTCCTTCAAATCATCCAAAATTATAAGGTATCATTACGCGTTCGACCCAAACCCGGACCGACTTACCCAGGCCTTTCTGGACATTTCGTAAAGAGAGTTCGGATATTTCTGACCTGGCTTTGTATCGGCCTCCGGTAGACTCCCCCGCAGCTTCAAGTTCCAGTGGCGCCGCTTCGCCAGGTTGAAGCTGTTATTTTTTTCCGCTGCCGCCCTGCGCAACGTTGCGAGGCCCGGCCCCAAGCGAGACAGGATTTTGAATGTTCGGTTTTTTGCGCAGCTACTTCTCCAACGATCTGGCGATTGATCTAGGCACCGCCAACACGCTTATCTACATGCGTGGCAAAGGCATCGTTCTTGACGAACCGTCGGTGGTGTCCATCCGCCAGGAAGGCGGTCCCAACGGCAAGAAAACCATTCAGGCAGTCGGTAAGGAAGCCAAACAGATGCTCGGCAAGGTGCCGGGCAACATCGAGGCCATCCGCCCCATGAAAGACGGCGTGATCGCCGACTTCACGGTGACCGAGCAGATGATCAAGCAGTTCATCAAAACGGCTCACGAATCGCGCATGTTCTCGCCGTCGCCGCGCATCATCATTTGCGTGCCGTGCGGTTCGACCCAGGTCGAGCGCCGCGCGATCAAGGAAGCCGCGCACGGTGCGGGCGCGTCGCAGGTCTATCTCATTGAAGAACCCATGGCCGCGGCAATCGGCGCTGGCCTGCCGGTGTCGGAAGCCACCGGCTCCATGGTCGTCGACATCGGCGGCGGCACGACGGAAGTCGGCGTGATCTCGCTCGGCGGCATCGTGTACAAGGGCTCGGTCCGCGTAGGCGGCGACAAGTTCGACGAAGCCATCGTCAACTACATCCGCCGCAACTACGGCATGCTGATCGGCGAGCAAACCGCCGAAGCCATCAAGAAGGAAATCGGTTCGGCCTTCCCCGGCTCCGAAGTCAAGGAAATGGAAGTGAAGGGCCGCAATCTGTCGGAAGGCATTCCGCGCAGCTTCACCATCTCGAGCAACGAGATTCTCGAAGCGCTGACCGATCCGCTGAATCAGATCGTGTCGTCGGTGAAGATCGCGCTCGAGCAAACGCCGCCGGAACTCGGCGCGGACATCGCCGAGCGCGGCATGATGCTCACGGGCGGTGGCGCACTGCTGCGCGATCTGGACCGCCTGCTCGCCGAAGAAACCGGCCTGCCGGTGCTCGTCGCCGAAGACCCGCTGACGTGCGTCGTACGCGGCTCGGGCATGGCGCTCGAGCGCATGGACAAGCTCGGCAGCATCTTCTCGTACGAGTAAGCGAGCGAGTTCGATGTCAGCAGCGCGGATCTGGCAAACGGCCCCTTGCGGGCCCGTTTGCCGTTGGCTGCGCCGCCCAGCGTCCGTACGCTGAACCGCGTTTTCAGCGCGCCGCCGCCTCACCCAACCGCTTACGCCCCCGGCGCCGACCATGGAATACAGTCCGCCGCCTCTGTTCAAGCAAGGCCCGTCCGCCCTCGCACGACTTGTTTTTTTCGTCGTGCTGGCGCTCGCCCTGCTGATCTCCGACGCACGCTTCAAGACGCTCGAAATCGTTCGCGGCGTGCTCGGCGTGGGTCTCTATCCGTTGCAGCGCGCAGCGCTGGTGCCGCGCGACGTCTTCATGGGCGCCGCCGATCTGGCCGTGACGAGCGCCACCTTGCGCAGCGACAACGAAAAGCTGCGCACCAGGAATCTTCAACTGTCGCAGCAGGCCAATACAGCCGCCGAACTCTCCGCTGAGAACGGCCATCTGCGCGCATTGCTGCAACTGTCGCAGCGCGCGACCACGCAATCGTTGCCCGCTGAAATCCAGTACGACACGCGCGATCCGTTCACGCAAAAGGTCGTCATCAATCGTGGCGCGCAGCAAGGCATTCAGAACGGCTCGCCGGTCGTGAACGAAGACGGCGTCATTGGTCAGGTGACCCGTGTGTTCCCGCTGCAGGCCGAAGTCACGCTGCTGACCGACAAGGATCAGGCCGTGCCCGTGCAGATCGTGCGCACCGGCTTGCGCAGCGTCATTTACGGCACGCTTAAGGGCGATACGCTCGACCTGCGCTTCGTGCCGATCAGCGCCGACGTCCAGACGGGCGATGAACTCGTCACGAGCGGGCTCGACGGTGTGTATCCGCCGGGGCTGCCGGTCGCCAAGGTCGTGCGCGTCGACAAGCAGGCGGACACCGCCTTCGCGCGCGTGATCTGCCTGCCGATTGCGCCGGTGCGCGGCGCGCGTCAGTTGCTGGTGCTGCATTATGTGAACGACGTGCCGCCGCGTCCCGCCGAAGAGCCCGACCCGGCCGCAGCCGCCAAAGAGGCGGCCAAAGCGAAAAAAGGCGCGAAGGCAGACGGCAAGGCCGCCGCCGACAAATCCGCGAAACCGGCGGAAAAACCCGGCGCGGACAAAACCGCCGCGGCCAAACCTGCGGACAATACGCCAGCCCAAGCTGCGCAAGCAGGCAAGCAAGGCGCCGCCGACCAGAAATCCGCTGCATCGAAGAAACCCGCCGCCGCCGAAAAAGCGAAGCCGCAAGCCGCGCCCGGGGCAAAGCCATGAACCGCCCTCAATACATTCTGCAGCCGGTCAATCCCTACTTCATCGCGTTCAGCCTCGCCGCGGCGTTTCTGCTGAATCTGATGCCGTGGGGCCGCATGATCGGCGTGCCCGATTTCGTCGCGCTCGTGCTGCTGTTCTGGAACGTGCACCAGCCGCGCAAGGTCGGCATGGGCATCGCGTTCTTCCTCGGCTTGCTGATGGACGTGCACAACGCGAGCCTGCTCGGCGAGCACGCGCTGGCGTACACGCTGCTCTCGTACGGCGCGATCACAATCCATCGCCGCGTACTGTGGATGTCGCTCGGCGTGCAGACTTTTGCGGTCATGCCGCTGCTCGTGACCGCGCAAGTGGTGCCGTTCGTGATCCGTCTGCTGACGGGCGCGGCATTTCCCGGCTGGGGCTATCTGGTCGACGGTTTCGTCGAAGCCGCCCTCTGGCCGGTCGCGAGCGTGCTGCTGTTGATGCCGCAGCGCCGGCCCGCCGACCCCGACGATACGCGGCCGATTTAACCAGGCGTCGAGCGCGCCGGCCGTCCATGGAACGTATGTTTTCTGCCCGCCCGACGCCCACTGCCGTTCATGCCTTCCGGTTTCGCCCGGATCAGGCGCACACTCATGATGGCCGTCGCCCGGCCTTTTGCAGAATCGCATGACCGAATTCAAGGACACTCAGCAACAGCTCTCGAAGTTCCGCCTGCGCGTCGCGGCGGCGGGCCTGTTCGTGTTCGTCTGCTTCGGGCTGATCGGCTTTCGCTTCCTGTTTCTGCAGGTCTGGCACTACAGCAAGTACTCGCTGCAAGCCGACGAAAACCGCATTTCCGTCGCGCCGATCGTGCCCAACCGCGGCATCATCACCGACCGTAACGGCGTGGTGCTGGCCAAGAACTATTCGGCCTACACGCTGGAAATCACGCCGTCCAAGCTCGGCGCGCCGCTCGAAACGGTTATCGACGATCTGGCCACGGTCGTCTCCATCGACGCACGCGACCGCCGCCGCTTCAAGAAGCTGCAGGAAGACTCGAAGAACTTCGAGAGTCTGCCTATCCGCACGCGCCTGACCGACGACGAAGTCGCGCGCTTCACCGCGCAACGCTTCCGCTTTCCCGGCGTCGAAGTGCGCGCGCGCCTGTTCCGCCAATATCCGCTCGGCCCGACGGCCGCGCACGTGATCGGCTACATCGGCCGGATTTCGCAGCGCGACCAGGAGCGCATCGACGACGCGAGCGATCAGAACGACAGCGATCCCGAGCACTACGATCCGCGTCTGGACGCCAACAACTACAAGGGCACCGACTACATCGGCAAGATCGGCGTCGAGCAGAGCTACGAGACGGAGCTGCACGGCCAGACCGGTTTCGAGGAAGTCGAAGTCACCGCGGGCGGCCGGCCCGTGCGCACGCTGTCGCGCACGCAGGCCACGCCGGGCAACAATCTCGTGCTGTCGCTCGACATCGGCCTGCAACAGGTCGCCGAGCAGGCGTTCGCGGGCCGGCGCGGCGCGCTGGTCGCCATCGAACCGGCAACCGGGGACGTGCTCGCGTTCGTGTCGGCGCCGAGCTTCGATCCGAATTCGTTCGTCGACGGCATCGACCAGCAGACCTGGGACGAGCTCAACAACTCGCCCGACCATCCACTGCTGAACCGGCCGCTGCACGGCACCTATCCGCCCGGTTCGACTTACAAGCCGTTCATGGCGCTCGCCGCGCTCACGCTGCACAAGCGCACGCCGGGCTGGGGCTTCCAGGACCCCGGCTCGTACACGTTCGGCGGTCACACATTCCGCAACGACGTGCGCTCCGGCCAGGGCTGGGTCGACATGAACCGCGCGATCGTCGTGTCGAACGACACGTACTTCTACATGCTCGCGCACGATCTCGGCGTGAACAACATCGCGAACTTCATGAAGCCGTGGGGTTTCGGCCAGATCACCGGCATCGACATCGCGGGCGAGGCGCGCGGCATCCTGCCGTCGACGGAATGGAAGCGCAAGGCGTACCGCAAGCCCGAGCAGCAAAGGTGGTACGAAGGCGAGACGATCAGCCTCGGCATCGGGCAAGGCTACAACTCGTTCACGATCCTGCAGCTCGGGCACGCCACGGCCACGCTCGCCAACAACGGCGTGGTGATGAAACCGCACCTCGTGCGCGACATCGAAAATCCGATCACGAAAGATACGCGTCCGGTCGTGCGCGATCCGAGCGACAAGATTCCCGTCAAGCAGTCGGACATCGACATCATCAAGCGCGCGATGGAAGGCGTGGTGACGAACGGCACGGCGTCGAAGGTGTTCATCGGCGCGCCGTATCTGGCGGCGGGCAAGACCGGCACGGCGCAGGTCTACTCGCTGCAGGGCGCGAACTACAAGGGCCACGCGATCGCCGAACATTTGCGCGACCACGCGCTTTTCATCGCCTTTGCGCCGGCCGAGCAACCGAAGATCGCGCTCGCGCTGATCGTCGAAAACGGCGGCTGGGGCGCGGAGTCGGCAGGTCCGATCGCGCGCAAGGTGCTCGACTACTACCTCGTCGGCAAGAACAAGCCCGGCGCTCAGGCGGCGGCTGTGGCAGCGGCGGCATCGGCGACCGAGGACGCGTCCGCGCCGGAAGTCGGCGGTGCGCCGGCGCCGCAGGAAGCGGCACAACCGGTGAAGATCGCGGCGGGGTATACGGCGTTGCCGATGCCGGGGGTTGCGGCGGCGGGTGCGAGTGCGAGTGCGGCCGTGAATGGTGCGTCTGGGGCGGCGGCATCGGTGAACGGCGCCTCGGGGGTGAATGGTGCGTCGGTGAGCGGTGCGCCAGCGAATGGCGCGCAGGCGAACGGAGTTCCGGCGAAGGGCGCATCGGTGAACGGTGCGCCTGGGGCAACAGCATCGCCTGCCGCTTCGGCTCCGGCCGCGGCGACATCGAGATCTCCCGCGCCGGCGGCGCAAACGGGCGCAGCGCGCAATCTGCCGGCATCGGCGACATCGGCTGCGGCCACACCAGCCTCAGCGACAAAAGCCCCCGCCCAGCGCAAACCCGCCGCCCCGCGTCAGCCACGACCGGCAAGCGAGCCGGCCCCCGCTGCCGCCGCACGCTCTACGCCCCACCCGGCCCGGGAATCATCGCGCGACAGCGGCACTGAGCCCGCGCCGCCACGCCAGCCGGTTTCCGGCGGCATCGACGAATAAGGAGAAAGGCATGCAATTCGACAAGCGCGCCTGGCTCGACCGCATCAAGCGGATGTTCGCGGGCTTCGATCGCCCGCTTGCACTGATCGTGTTTCTGCTGCTGTGCGTCGGCATCGTCACCTTGTACAGCGCGAGCCTCGACGTGCCGGGCCGCGTGGAAGACCAGTTGCGCAACATCATGCTGACGTTCGTGCTGATGTGGGCGCTCGCCAATGTGCCGCCCACCACGCTGATGCGTTTCGCCGTCCCGCTCTATACGTTCGGCATTGCGCTACTCGTCGCGGTCGCGCTGTTCGGCCTCACGCGCAAGGGCGCGAAGCGCTGGATCAACGTGGGCGTGGTGATTCAGCCGTCGGAGATTCTGAAGATCGCGACGCCGCTGATGCTCGCCTGGTACTATCAGCGGCGCGAAGGCGTGATGCGCTGGTACGACTTCGTGGTCGGACTGCTGATCCTCGCCGTGCCAGTCGGTCTGATCGCCAAGCAGCCTGACCTGGGCACTGCGGTGCTCGTGTTCGCGGCCGGCTTATTCGTGATCTATTTCGCGGGACTGAGCTTCAAGCTGATCGTGCCGGTGCTGATTGCCGGCGTGATCGCGGTCGGCTCCGTCGCGGCATTCCAGGACAAGATCTGTCAGCCCGACGTGCAATGGCCGCTGATGCACGACTACCAGAAGCACCGCATCTGCACGCTGCTCGATCCGACTTCCGATCCGCTCGGCAAGGGCTTCCACACGATTCAGGCGGTGATCGCAATCGGCTCCGGCGGGCCGCTCGGCAAGGGCTGGCTCAAGGGCACGCAGGCGCACCTCGAATTCATTCCTGAGAAGCACACCGACTTCATCTTCGCGGTGTTCTCCGAGGAATTCGGGCTCGCGGGCGGCATCGTGCTGCTCACGCTCTACATGCTGCTCATCGCGCGCGGGCTGTATATCGCGGCGAACGGCGCGACGTTGTTCGGACGCCTGCTCGCCGGCTCGCTGACCATGGCGTTCTTCACCTACGCGTTCGTCAATATCGGCATGGTGAGCGGCATCTTGCCGGTGGTCGGCGTGCCGTTGCCCTTCATGAGTTACGGCGGCACCGCGCTGACGACGCTCGGCGTCGCCATCGGCCTCATCATGAGCGTTGCTCGCCAGAAGCGGTTGATGCAGAGCTAGCGTCCCGGCATCGCGAGCGCGAACGCGAACGCAAGCGCTGCAAAACAGAAGGGGCGCACCGCAAGGGGCGCACCGCAAGGCGCGCCCCTTCTCGTTTACTGCGTCTACCGCATGCACCGCGCTCACTGCGCCTACTGCGGCTTCACTTCCTTATGATCCCGCAACTGCGCACTCAGTTGCTGATACTTCAGGCGCGCCGCCGGATCGCCCTGCGCGGCGGCCGCTGCGTAATACGCTCGCGCCACGTTCAGATTCTTGTCCACACCGTCGCCGCCGCGCTCGTAAAACGAGCCGGTCACGTACTGCGCGGTCATGTCGCCGCCCTCGGCCGCCTTCTTGTACCAGACGAACGCCTGCTTGTTGTCGCGGTCCGTGCCGCGTCCATCGAGGAACTGATTGGCGAGCGCCAGTTCCGCCTGCACATGGCCCTGCTGCGCGGCCCTGAGAAACCAGCGGTGCGCCTCGACCGGATCGCGGCCGACAAACTCGCCATCGTCGTACATCTTGCCGTACACATACTGCGCGTGCGACATGTTGGCATCCGCCGCCTTGCGCAGCCATTTCTTGCCTTCGTCGACGTTGACCGCCGTGCCCTCGCCGTTGAGCAGCATCATCGCGTAATTGAACTGCGCGAGGCGGCTGCCGCGCTCGGCCGCCTTGCGGAATTCGGCAAGCGCCGCAGCGAAATTGCCGGCGTTGTAGTCGGCAACCGCCGTTTGCGTCTCGGGATCGTTCGGTTTCGCGAGGCGATCCTGCGCCTGCGCCGCCATGCCCGTCATGCCCGCCGTCAGCGCCGCCGCGACAGCCAGCCGCACGACGACGCCACGCATCATCCACTTCATGCTCTTACCTCCTGCAACGCCTGGCGGGTTGCGCGCAACATCCACATGACGTCGGCGGCCAGAGCGATAAAACGAAAACCGCTGTCGCGATGCTGCCTTGCGCTCGCGGCGTCCATCGAAAAAATGCCTGCTGCGATGCCCGCCTTGTCGGCTGCGCTGACGATGCGCGCCATGGCCGCCTGCACCTCGGCGTGCTTCGAATCGCCGAGATGGCCGAGGCTCGCCGCGAGATCGGCGGGGCCGACGAACAGGCAATCGACGCCCGGCGTCGCCGCGATCTTTTCCACTTCGTCGAGTCCGCGCGCCGACTCGATCTGCACGATGGTCGCGATCTGCGCGTTAGCCGTTTGCACGTAGTCGCGCCGCATGCCGTAGGCCGCGGCTCGCACCACTCCGGCGACGCCGCGCAGACCATCGACCGCCTCGGCGCTCGGATATTGCGTGAGCCGCACCGCGTGCGCCGCTTCTTCGGCGGACTCGATGTTCGGAAACATCAGCGTGCGCGCGCCGGCATCCATCACACGCTTGACGAGCCACGCCTCGCTGGCCGGCAGACGCACCACCGGTTCGCTCGGCAAATGCGCGGCGGCGATCGCACGCAATTGCGAGGTCACGTCGCCGCTGTCGTTGGGCGCGTGTTCCATGTCGATCAGCAGCCAGTCGAAGCCGGCGTGCGCGAGCGCCTCCGCGGCGGCATCGCTGCCGAGCGACAGCCATAGCCCGAACAGCGGATCGGCTTCCTTCAGACGTTGCTTGAGGGGATTCGTGAAGGTGCTCATCGCCGCGCTCCGTGACGGTGAAGGCCGCCGCAGATGGGCCCGCGGCAGCCGACGAGCGTGCCTGCCGGATGAGTGCGGCGAGAAGCGTGGCCCGGACGCGGGCGGCCTCCCTGCCTGCTGCGACGCAATGCTGTGACCGGCATGTCTCGCTCCGTGTGGTTGTGGGAGCGATCATACCGTGACAATAACGCGGCAGCAGGGCCGCGCAGCCGCAGCGTTCGGAAGCGTTAGTCGCGGACCACGTCGGCCCAGCAGTTCGGCGTCTCGTACAGGCGCACCTTATGCAGACGCAGATTCACGCCGTAGTGCGCGTCGTAGACGTTGGCGAGCACGTCGAACGCGACGGCCGCGAGATTTTCCACGGTCGGAATACGGTCGAGCACGACCGTCTTGTGGCCCGCCATGGTTTCGAGGAAGCCGCGCACTTGCGAGTCGCCTTCGTAGACGAGGAACGCGTGGTCCCACTTGTCGACGAGATGCTCGACGGCCAGCGACTTCACGTCGGCGAAGTCCATCACCATGCCGCGGTCGGGCGCGCCTTCGGTGTCGACCAGGTCGCCTTGCAGCGTGATTTCGAGCACATAGCGATGGCCGTGCAGATTACGGCACTGGCTGCGGTGATCGGGGATGCGGTGACCCGCGTCGAATTCGAGTTTTCGTGTAATCGTCAGCACGGCAAATCAGGGAATGTTCAGATACTTGTGGGTCTGCATCGACAGGCGCCATTGCGGATGGCGTTTGCACCAGTCGATCGCGAGCCTGGTGTTGATGTCGCGCGACGGACCGTCCATCGGCTGGACGAGGAAATAGTCGAAGTCGAGCTTCGCGTAGTCGGACAGGCGCTGGTTGTCCTGCGGAATCACGACTTTCAGTTCATTGCCCTTCGTGACGACGAGCGGCGCGTCGGCCTTCGGGCTCACGCAGATCCAGTCGATCGTCTCGAGCACCGGCAACGAGCCGTTCGTCTCAATGGCGATTTCAAAGCCGGCCGCGTGCAGCGCGTCGACGAGCGGCTGGTCGATCTGCAGCATCGGCTCGCCGCCGGTACACACGACGAAGCGCTGGCCCTCGCCTTCGGGCCATTGCGACGCGATCATCTGCACGAGGTCGGCGGCGGTGCGGTACTTGCCGCCGTTCTCGCCATCGGTGCCGACAAAATCCGTGTCGCAGAAGCGGCACACGGCGTCCGCGCGATCTTCCTCGCGACCCGACCACAGATTGCAGCCGGCGAAGCGGCAAAACACGGCCGGGCGTCCGGCATTCGCGCCCTCGCCTTGCAACGTGTAGAAGATTTCCTTGACCGCGTACGTCATGCTGCTTTCCGCCCTGTACCGTGTGCTGGTACTTTCGTACCTTGTATTGCTTGTGTACCTAACAATGATTGCGAAACCCGCGCCGCTGCGCGGAATTCTCACGCCGGCTCGGTTACCTTCTCGCCGGCGAGATACGCTTCATAGCCACGCTTGCGCAAGCGGCACGCCGGACATTCGCCACAGCCGAAACCCCACGCATGCAGTTCCGCACGCTCGCCGACGTAGCACGTGTGGGTCTCGACGCGTACCAGTTCCACCAGTTCGTCGCCGCCCAGTTCATGCGCGAGCCGCCACGTGTCCGCCTTGTCGAGCCACATCAGCGGCGTTTCGAGCGCGAAGCGCGAGTCCATGCCGAGATTCAGCGCGACCTGCAACGCCTTCATCGTGTCGTCGCGGCAATCGGGGTAGCCGGAGAAATCCGTCTCGCACATTCCGCCGACCAGCACCTCCAGACCCCGCCGATAAGCGATGGCCGCGGCGATCGTCATGAACATCAGGTTGCGGCCCGGCACGAAGGTGTTCGGCAAACCGCTCGCCGTGGCCTCGATCTCGATTTCGCGCGTCATTGCCGTTTCGCTGATCGCGCCAAGCACCGACAGGTCGATCATGTGATCGTCGCCGAGGCGCTCGCCCCATGCGGGAAACGTGCGCGCCACTGCATTGCGAAAACCCTCGCGGCATTCGAGTTCGACGCGATGCCGCTGACCATAATCGAAGCCGAGCGTCTCGACCGTGTCATATCGTTCAAGCGCCCATGCGAGGCACGTGGCGGAATCCTGGCCGCCGGAAAACAGCACCAGAGCGCTACGTTTAGCGTCTTTGCGGATCACCGTGAAACTCCGTGAATGATGAGTGCCGCGTCGCGCTGCGCGAGGTGCGCCATGCAAGCAACGCGGCGCGACGCGAGCCGGCACTGCTGCCGGCCCAAAGCAGTATAGGCCGCGCCTTTAGCCGCAAAGCTGCTGGGCGCTTATACCGTTGATCGTCGGGCGAGGGGTTCGGTGCGGATCGCGGCGTGGTCGCGCGCGCTTCGACACATTCGGCGGCGGGCGACGCACTCGCATGCAAGTCATTGAACTGGCGCGATTTTATCACGCGATGCCGAAACTCGCCGGGCGCCCCCCAGCCTACTGCTGACGCCACATGGATGACGCAATGAAACCCACCGCAAAAGGAAAAGCCCCAGGAATCTTGCGATTTCCTGGGGCTGAATCCTGGTGGCCTGGGACGGAATCGAACCATCGACACGCGGATTTTCAATCCGCTGCTCTACCAACTGAGCTACCGGGCCAACGAAGAACGAAATGATATCAAAGGGTCATCTACTGGGCAAGCCCCCTTGTCCAAAAAATCTGCGAAAGCAAAGTCGGCCCCCGACCCGCGGTGCTCACTCGCCCTTTCACTCGCCCTTATTCTTGCCGAGATCGACGCCGAGTTGCTTGAGCTTGCGATACAAATGCGTGCGCTCCAGTCCGGTCTTTTCCGCGACGCGCGTCATGCTGCCGTTCTCGCGCGCGAGGTGATATTCGAAGTACGCGCGCTCGAATGCATCGCGCGCATCGCGTAGCGGAATGTCGAACGAAATGGACGCCGTTTGCGCCGCAAGCACGCCGCTGCCGTGACCGTCGGCGGAGAGCATCGGCAATGCCGCGGCCGAAGCCACCGTCGACGAATTCATCGGCAACGGGGATTTCGCCGCCACGCCGCCAGGCGCGACCGCCGCCGTGCCGCGCGCGAGGCCCTGTTCGACCGCCTTCAGCAGCTTCTGCAACGCGATCGGCTTCTCAAGAAAGTTGAGCGCGCCGATCTTGGTCGCTTCGACTGCCGTGTCGATGGTCGCGTGACCGGACATCATGATCACCGGCATGGTCAGTTGCCCTTGCGCAGCCCATTCCTTGAGCAACGTCACGCCGTCGGTATCGGGCATCCAGATGTCGAGCAGCACCAGGTCCGGCGCCTGACGCAAGCGGAACTCGCGCGCCTGCTGCGCGTTTTCCGCCGCCTCCACGACATGCCCCTCGTCGCTCAGGATCTCCGAGAGCAATTCCCGGATGCCCATTTCATCATCTACCACCAGGATGGTTGCCATTTACGCTGCCTTTGTCTGCACTGTTGCTTTTGTCTTTCCCTGCGACGTACCGCCGTGCGCAGGACGCGGTCCCGCTTCGGGAGCCGCGGCGTCGTCTGCCAGTTGAAGGAAGAGAATCGAAATCTGCGCGCCCTCTATCACATCGCCCGCTTTCATGCGATTGCGAATGTCGATGCGCGCGCCATGTTCGTCGACGATCTTCTTGACCATCGCAAGACCCAGGCCCGTGCCCTTGGCCTTGGTCGTCACGTAAGGTTCGAATGCACGCGTGAGAATGCGCGTGGGGAAACCCGGTCCGTTATCCGACACTGTCAGCCGCACCGCGATGCGCGCCTTGCCCTGCGCATCGGGGTCTCCGTATTCTACTGTCCTCGTCTCGAGCAGCACACGCGGGCGCTCGACGTCGGCCACCGCGTCCTGTGCATTCTGCAGCAGGTTGTGGATCACCTGGCGCAATTGCGTGGCGTCGCCGCGAATCGCGGGCAGTTCGGAGAGCTCGACCTGAATCGCGCCTTTGCCTTCTTCGATACCGTATAGCGTCAGCACTTCGCTCACGAGTTCGTTCAATTGCAGATGCGCGAGCACAGCGGGCGGCGTGCGCGCGTAGTCGCGGAAGTTGTCGACCATCTGCTTCATCGCCGCGACCTGGTTCACGATCGTGGTCGCGCCGCGCTTCAAGACATCGGCGTCGGACGGCGTCAGCTTGTCCGCTAGCTTCATCTGCAAACGCTCGGCCGAAAGCTGAATCGGCGTGAGCGGATTCTTGATCTCATGCGCGAGCCGCCGCGCCACTTCGCCCCACGCAATGGAACGCTGCGCGGAGATCACGTCCGAGATGTCGTCGAATACAACGACGTAGCCCGACGTCTGCATGTCCTGCGCGTCGCGATCGGTTGCGGACACAAGGCGCGCGCCGCGCACGAGCAGCGTGAGCGGCTCGGATTCGCCCGCCACCTGAACCGAAAACTGTTGCTGCCAGTGCCCGCCGTCGTCGTGACCGTCACCGCTTGCCGCCTCGCGATCGGCAAACGCCTTGCGCACCATGCCGCCGAATTCGCTTAGCACGCCGATCTGTTCGAGCGCCGAGCCGAGCACTTCCTGGAACTGCTGACGGAAGATGCGCTCGGCGCCGCGATTCGCGGTGGTGAGACGGAACTGCCGGTCGAACACGAACACGCCGGCCGTCAGGTTCGCGAGAATGCTCTCCAGATACGCCTTCGAATGCTCGAGCGCGATGCGGTTGTTCTCAACCGCGGCGCGCGCCTCGGACAACTGCCGCGTCATCGCATTGAACGACTGCGTGAGAAAGCCGAGTTCGTCGCGCGACTTGATTTCGCGCTTCGGCGTGTAATCGCCCTCGGTGATTTCCTTCGTGCCTTGAGCGAGCAGGAAGAGCGGCCGTGCGAGCTGGTTCCCGAGCGCGAGCGCGAGCATCATCGCGATGAAGGTCGCGAGGAACAGCGCGAGCGTCAACGTGCCGATGTACATCTTGCGCAATCCCGTACGTCCGAGCGCTTTCTCCTGATACTCGCGGTACGCGCGCTGCACGGCGTCGGCATTGCGAGCAAGCGATTGCGACACCGGCTGCGTGAGTTGCAGGAAGCGCTCGGTGGGCTGCAGCAGCGACGCGTTCGAATCGGGAATGCGCTGCACGACGCGCAGCCGCAGCGCGCCCTTGCTGCCGTGCGCGCGAGGATCGCCGTCGACCTCGCCTTCAATCGCCGCGTAGCCGCGCCCGCGCGCCGCGTCGACCATCAGCGGCGTGGGCAGATCGTTCGGCACGAGCGACGCGTAATTACTCGATGCCTGCGCGACCACGTGCATGTCGGGCGTCGCGCCGGACATGCTGCGCGTCGGTTCGACGATGGTCGCCTCCTGCACGCCGAACTGATCGCGCAGACGCAGCAACGTGAGCGTCGTGCCGGCGGCGTCCGCGCTCGCGAGCTGCTCCGACATCAGGCGGCCCTTGGTTTGCAGATCGGACAGCGACGCGTCGAGCATGCCGCGCCCGAGATTCAGGCCCGACGTCAGCGCGGTTTCGACATTCACGTCGAACCACGATTCGATGCTGCGCGACACGAACTGATACGAGACCACATAGATGATGCCGCCCGGCACCACGCCGACGAGCGCCATGAAAAACGCCAGCTTCGCAAGCAGCCGCGTGCCGAACTTCCCCTTTCGCAATCGCACGATGATGATGATGACGAGCGTCGCCACCACCAGCAGAAAGATCATCGCGACCACCAGATTCGCGGCATACAGCCACTGGTAATAGCGGTCGAAGAATTCGGTATTCGCGCTTGCCGCGGCGAGCAGCACGAGCAGCAGCACGGCGGTCACGGCGACCGTGGAGACCAGCACGCGCACGACGATGCTGCTGACACTGGTGGCGGAGCGCACTTTATTTAGCACGTTCGGTCACCGTGAAAGTAAAGCGCTTCCATTCGGAAGCGAGGTTCCAGTCGCGGTTATTCACCGCGTCGATCTGAAACGGCTTGGGCATCAACGCGATGTCGAGCTGCATGCGCACCGACGCGTTGTACGTTTCGCCGGCATGCACGTCGTTGCGCTCGATCACATGCCACGACGACACATGCTTGATGACCGCGAGCGCGTCTTTCAGCGTGGAAAAGCCAAGCTGCAAGCCGCCGGACGACACACTCGACACGCGATATTCGCGCGTGAGCGGCTGAAACGACAGACGCAGACTCTGCGACACGTTGACCGGCTGTTCGTCGAACCAGTACCAGCGCGGCCGGCTCAATTCGAAGTCGGTCGTGAAGTAAAGCGGAATGCCTTTATTGACCGCGTCTTCGAGATTGCTGTTCAAATCGAAGTCGAAGCGCGCGTCGAGGCTCCAACCGGTGTTGTCCGCTTGCAGCGAAGCGCGCTGCACGGCGATCGAGTCGGCGTGCGCGGCGCCGGGTGCCGCAAGCCAGACGGCCAGCGCGACCCAGAGCACGGCAGCGAGCCGAAGCGGGAAGAAGCGTTTGATGGTCACCGTTTCTGAAAGCGCGCGTAGAAAAATCCGTCGTGGTCTGAGTTCGCGCCGGCGCTGATGTCAGCGAATTCTCCGGCATGGGAACCGGCCGATGTGTCGGCGGGCGCGCGGGCGACTGAAGGTAGAAGTTGCCCCGGCGCGTCCAATCGTACCGCATCCTGATATTTGTTTCCAAACCACTGCGCCTGCAACTCGCCTTCTTCGGGAAAGATCGAGCACGTAACGTAAAGCAATTCGCCGCCAGGTTTCACGAGCGGCCAGAGCGCGCCGAGAATCCGCCGCTGTTCGTCGACGAGCGCGGGAATGTCCGACGCGCGGCGCAACCAGCGAATGTCCGGATGACGTCGCACGATGCCCGACGCCGAACACGGCACGTCGGCGAGAATGCGGTCGAACGGCTGGTCGATGTCGTCGTGCCATTTGGACGGCGCGCCGGCGTCGCCGATTCGCACCTCCGCTTCGAGCTTGAGCCGCTGCAGGTTTTCGCCGATCCGCCGCGCGCGCGACACGTCGCTTTCGAGCGCCACCAATTGCAGGTTCGCCAGTTCCAGCAGATGCCCGGTCTTGCCGCCAGGCGCGGCGCACGCGTCGAGCACGCGCATGCCGTCGCGCACGCCGAGCAGTTGCGCGGCGAGCTGCGCGCCCGCGTCCTGCACGGACACGACGCCCTCGTTAAAGCCAGGAATGCGATCGACCGGCATCGGCGTGGCGAGCATCACCGCGTAGTCGCCAACCTTGCTCGCGCTGATGTGATGGTCCTCGAGCACTTGCAGGTACGCTTCGACCGTCGAATGACGCGCGTTCACGCGCAGCGTCAACGGGCCTTGCGTATTGCCGGCCGCGAGCACGTCTTGCCATGCTTCGGGCCATGCGCGTCTCACGGCGTCGATCCACCATGTCGGGTAATTCCAGCGCGCGACTTCGTCGGCTTGCGCTTCTGTCAGCAGCGCGTCGCGTTCGCGTAGGAAGTTGCGCAGCACGGCGTTGACGAGCCCCTTCGCGAAAGCGAATTCACGGCGAGCCGAGATCGCACCGACCGCCTGGTCGACGACGGTGAACGGCGTATAGGCGGCGCTCGCTTCGTCGTCGATTAATAACGCGAGCGCGCAGGCCAGTATGTGACCGACATGCGGCGGCGGCGCTTTCTTGACGAGCTTCGCGATCAGCCACTCAGCCGTCCCGAGACGACGCATCGTGCGATACGCGATGTCCTGCACCGCGCCGCGCGCTGCAGCGGCACTGCCCTCGGGCGCGGCCACGAAAACAGTTTGCAGCGCGGCCGGCAAAGCCGCGCCGAGGCGCACGGCGCCGACGGCCTGCGCGGCGCAATCGAGCGCGAAGCCGAGCGATTCCGGCGCGAGATGCAACACGGACAAGCGGGATTCGCGCGGACGCGCCGACGAAGAAGCAGAACGCGAAGAAGGCTTTGGGATCATGGAAGAACAAAGGCAGGCCGCGCGGTAGGCGCGGCACAATGAGCACACATTGTAGCGTGGCGCGGCGTGTGGACCGCGAGCGGGCGTGTGCAACGCGAGCGGCCGCGTCGATCACCGCGGCCAGCAAATAAAAAGGCGAGCCCGAAGACTCGCCTTTCGTCACGCCGCGCGCTACGCGCTTATTCGAAGCGCCCGGTGCGGGCCATTTCCATCAGGCGCGCAATGCGCTCTTCCGTTGCCGGGTGCGTCGAAAACAGATTCGCGATGCTGCCGCCCGCAAGCGGGTTCATGATCATCATCTGCGCGGTGGCCGGATGCTGTTCGGCTGTGGGGAACGGAATGCCGCTCGCATAACGATGAATCTTGTCCAACGCCGACGCGAGCGCCTGCGGGTCGCCGGAAATCTGCGCGCCGCCGCGGTCGGCCTCGAATTCACGCGCGCGCGAAATCGCCATCTGGATCAGCGCACCGGCGATAGGCGCGAGCAGCGCGACCGCGATGCCGGCGATCGGGTTCGTGGTACGCCCGTTTTCGTCGCGGCCGCCGAAGAACATCGCGAAGTTCGCGATCGCCGAGATCGCGCCGGCCATGGTGGCCGAGATCGTCGAGATCAGAATGTCGCGATGCTTGACGTGCGCAAGCTCGTGCGCCATCACGCCGCGCATTTCGCGCTCGGACAGCACGCGCAGAATGCCGGTGGTCGCGGCAACCGCCGCGTGCTCCGGATTGCGGCCCGTAGCGAACGCGTTCGGCGCATCTTCGTTGATCAGATAGACGCGCGGCATCGGCAAGCCGGCACGCGTGGAAAGCTCACGCACCATGCGATAAAACTGCGGCGCACTGGTTTCGTCGACTTCCTGCGCGTTGTACATGCGCAGCACCATCTTGTCCGAGAACCAGTACGAGAAAAAATTCATACCGAGCGCAATGACGAGCGCGATCGTCATGCCGCGCGACCCGCCTATCATTCCGCCGATCACGATGAAAAGGGCCGTGATCGCGGCCATCAACATCGCGGTTTTGACCCAATTGAACATGTCTGCAACTCCTTGCCCTAACGCGGGGTTCATATCCGTGCCGCATCATCGCGGCGCCTGATTATGCCTGACTGTAAGCGAAATGTTAGATATGGACGCGCGCGAAAAATTCAATCATCTCGATGCAGTGGCGAGCTTGATCCCCAGGCCGACAAAGGCGCTGCCGACACCGCGGTCCAGCCACTTCTTGACCGACGGCTTGCCGGAGAAGCGCTGCGTGACGCTGCCGGCGATCCACGCGACAAAGCTGTTCCACAGCATGCTCATGACCACGAACACCGCGCCGAGCGTCAGAAAGGCGAGCGCCTTCTGATCGGTGCCCGCCGTAACGAATTGGGGGAAGAACGAAACGAAGAAAAGCACCACCTTCGGGTTCAGCACGTTGGTCCAGAAGCCTTGCAGAAAAAGCTGTCGCAACGACTTCGGCGCACCGGCCCCGCGTGCGTGGCCGCGGGCCTCGTCGGCGGCTGGCTTCGCAAAAATAAGGCGTACGCCGAGATAGATCAGATAAATCGCGCCGACGAACTTGATGACAGTGAACGCAGTGGCCGACGCCGCGAGCAGCGCCGTCAGGCCGAACGCGCACGCGAGCGAGTGCACGCAGCAGCCCGCCGAAATGCCCAGCGCGGACATGAGCCCCGCCCCGCGGCCCTGCGCGACGCTGCGCCCGACGATATAAGCCGTATCCGGCCCGGGCGTGACGTTCAGCAGAAAAACGGCGACGACGAAAAACTCGAAATGGGTGATGCCGAACATAGGAATCCTCGAAAGCTGGGCCTTTGCATGACGGATTCTAACGCGCGGCGGACGCGCGACGGAGCCGCTCGCCATCGGCCGAATGGACGATGGGCAAGCGCCGCGCGGCGGTGCTAGTTTGCGTCGGGAATATGGAAACGCTGACCTGCGGCCAGTCCGAAGCCAGCCAGGAATTCGCGCACCGGCAGCCGCTTGCCGCCGGGTTTCTGCAACTGCGTGAGACGCAGCGCGCCTTCGCCGCAGGCGACGACGACGTCTTCCGGCGAAACACCGGTGATCGTGCCGGGCGCCGCGTTGTTTGGGCTGTCTTCGGCGGCGGCCGCCCAGATCTTGATCGCGGTTCCGTCCTCGAGCGTGGCCACGCCGCCAGGAAACGGATCGAACGCGCGCACCTGGCGCGCGAGCACCGCGGCCGGCCGGCGCCAGTCGAGCGCGGCCTCGTGCTTGCCGATCTTTTCGGCGTAGGTCACGCCGTCGGCGGGTTGCGGCGTCGAGGCCAGCTTGCCGCTGCGTTCGAGTTCGACGAGCGCTTCGACGATCAGCTTCGCGCCGGCCTGCGCGAGGCGGTCGTGCAAGGTGGCGGTGGTGTCGTCGGCGGAGATGGGCGTGCGGATTTCGGAAATCATCGCGCCCGTGTCGAGGCCGGCGTCCATCTGCATCAGCGTGATGCCGGTTTCGGCGTCGCCCGCCTCAATCGCGCGATGAATCGGCGCCGCGCCGCGCCAGCGCGGCAACAGCGACGCGTGAATATTGATGCAGCCGTGCGGCGCGATGTCGAGCACTTCCTGCGGCAGGATTAGGCCGTACGCGGCCACCACCATCACGTCGTGCGGCGTGGCGCGCAACTGCTCGATGGCCGCCGCCGCCTCAGCCGGATACTTGCCTGCGCGGCGCAACGAAGGCGGCTGTGCGACCGCGATCCCATGTTCCACGGCGTAGCGCTTGACGGGACTCGCCTGCAATTTCATGCCGCGCCCCGCCGGCCGGTCCGGCTGCGTGAGCACGAGCGGCACCGCAAAACCGGCGCCGTGGATGGCCGCCAGCGCGGCCGAAGCGAATTCCGGCGTGCCGGCAAAGACAACGCGCAACGAATGACTCATGAGCGGGAGGGCAAGCAGGTAGCGGAATGGGCGCGCATTACATCGCGTGGGCGAGCTTCTTCATCTTGCTCTTGATGCGCGTTTGCTTGAGCGGCGACAGATATTCGACGAACACGTGGCCCATCAGGTGATCCATCTCGTGCTGGATGCACACGGCAAGCAGTCCCTCGCAGTCCATCTCGAAGGTTTCGCCCTTCTCGTTGAGCGCCCGCACGCGCACTTTCTCCGCGCGCTCGACGTTGTCGTAAATGCCCGGCACGGACAGACAGCCCTCTTCCGACAGCTTCTTCTCGTTGCTCGACCAGACGATTTCCGGGTTGATGAACGCGAGCAGTTGATCGTGCGCGTCCGAGACGTCGATCACGATCACGCGCTCATGCACGTCGACCTGGGTGGCGGCGAGGCCGACGCCCGGCGCGGCGTACATGGTTTCCGCCATATCCGCGACGAGGCGGCGGATACGGTCGTTAACCTCTTCCACCGGCTTTGCAACCTTGTGCAGCCGTTTGTCCGGGTAATTGAGGATGTTCAGTAAAGCCATGATTTCGAGAGTGATTTTCAGACGCCGCTGACCATGAGAAGGCCCGCGTTGGCCATTCGGCCAGGTTGTCGGCACGTCGCAATGCGCACACGATAGATGGGGTCGAACCGGTTCGATTCAACGCGCCACACGCGCTAGACGACGAGCCCGCGCGGGTGGGCGCGGCGCTGCAGTTATTTCGGATGATGAAAATTTTAGCATGGCGCCCGCCTGCCCGCTGGCGCTGCACGAGGATCGACCCGCAATGCACACCTTGCCTTCAACGGATCTTGAGCTCGCCGCGTGGCTGCGGCTCTCTCTCGCGCCGGGGCTCAAACCCACGGCGCTGCGCCTGCTGCTGGGCGCTTTCGGGCTGCCCGAGGCGATTCTTCGGCAGGAGCATGAGACGCTCGCCGCGATTGCCGGCGACGCCGCGGCGCGCGCGGCGCTGGCGCCGACCGGCCCGGACTTCGACGCCCAACTGGAAGCGGTGATCGCATGGCGCGAGCTGCCCGGTAACCAGGTCGTCACGCTCGACGACCCCGCCTATCCGCCGGCGCTGCTGACCATGCCCGATCCGCCGCCGCTGCTATATATAAAGGGGCGTCTCGAGCTGTTGCATACGCGCGCGGTCGCGCTGGTGGGCAGCCGCAGCGCGACGCCGCAAGGCGAGGAAGACGCCGAACGCTTCGCGCGGACGATTTCAGCGGCGGGCGTGACGGTTGTGTCGGGGCTCGCGAGGGGCATCGACGGCGCGGCGCATCGGGGCGGGCTCGCGGGCGTCGGCAGCACGGTCGCGGTGATCGGCACCGGCGCGGATCTCGTTTATCCGGCCGCGCACCACGCGCTCGCGCGGCAAATCGCGCTGCAAGGCGCGATTCTGTCGGAGTGGCCGCTCGGCACGCCGGCGCGCGCGGCCAACTTTCCGCAGCGTAATCGGCTGATCGCCGGACTCGTCAGCGGCGTGCTGGTCATCGAGGCGGCCATGCGCTCGGGCTCGCTGATCACCGCGCGGCTCGCCAACGAGATGGGCCGCGACATCTTTGCGTTGCCGGGCTCGATCCACGCGCCGTTGTCGCGTGGATGTCATCGGATGATCAAGCAGGGCGCGAAGCTGGTCGAGACGCCTGAGGAAGTGCTGGAGGAATTGGGGTTTGCGAAGACTGCGGCTGTGGGCGTTGGCTCAGGCGTTCGCGGACAGCGGGCGTCGACGCGCACGTTCGACGACGACGCAACGGCGGCGGACTGCACGGCGCCGGCGCGACATTCGGCGCAGCGCGACGAGCCGGCGAAATACGCGCAGTCCCAGGCGAAGGCGCAGGCAAACGCCGAGCCGCAACCCATAGCCGCCGAAGCACGCGCCCCGAACGTACGCGATGTACCCCACCCCGACGCGCAAAAACTGCTCGCCGCGCTGGGCCACGCGCCGACCAGCCTTGAAATTCTCGCCACGCGCACCGAGATGGAATACGCGGTCCTGCAGACGACGCTGCTGCAACTGGAACTCGCCGGCCACGTCAGCGCGCTGCCCGGCGGGCGCTACACGCGGGCAAGCCACGGCTAACGCACATTGACGCCGCTTGACCACTCTCCGGGATCGGCCATGCTACATTCGCGCCAAAGCATCCGCCAAAGCATTCGACAAAGCACTAGAGGAACCACCATGCCCGCGCTGAATCTCGACACCGACCAGGACCGGATCGCCGAGCGCGTCAATGAGCCCGACACGCTATTCGTGGCCTGCCTGTGCGCGGAATGGTGCGGAACCTGCCGCGAGTATCGCGAGGCGTTCGACAAGCTGGCCGAGCGGCATCCGCAAATCTGCTTCGCATGGATCGACATCGAAACGCATGCGGATCGATTCGACGATCTCGACGTCGAGAATTTTCCGACCATCCTGATCGAAGACTCGGTAACGACACGTTTTTTCGGCACCGTTTTGCCGCAAGCAGGGATTGTCGAGCGCATGCTCTCGGACTTGACCGCGCTGCCGGGCGTCGTCGGCGCGCCCAAATTGCGGCCCGCGCTGGCGGCCGCCTGAGCGCCGAGATTCAGGGCTTCGTCGACAGCGTCGAGCGGATCGCGACAGCCTCGGCGGCACGGCGGTTGCGAGCGGCGCACAGCGCGTTTGCCGCAGCTTGTCCGAGCGCCGGACGCGCAATTATGATGGCGCGCTTTTAGGGCCGCTTTTATGCCCGCTTTTATGGCAGTTGACACGCCGCTTTCGCGCCGTGTGCTATAAAGCGGTCGTTAATGGGTAGCAAGGTCGCAAACGAGGGTCGCGCCAACTGGGCGCGCTCAAGGCCACCAACCCGGATATACCAACCTCACATCGAGTCATGTCTAAAGCACTGATCATCGCCGAAAAGCCTTCCGTCGCGAACGACATCGCGCGCGCTTTGGGCGGTTTTACCAAGCATGACGAATACTACGAGAGCGACGAATACGTTCTCTCATCGGCAGTGGGCCATCTGCTGGAAATCGCCGCGCCCGAAGAATACGAAGTCAAACGCGGCAAGTGGAGTTTCGCCAATCTGCCCGTCATTCCGCCGCATTTCGATCTGAATCCGATCGCGAAGAGCGAGTCGCGCCTGAAGGTGCTGACCAAGCTGCTCAAGCGCAAAGACATCGACCGGCTCATCAACGCATGCGACGCGGGGCGCGAGGGCGAGCTGATTTTCCGCCTGATCGCGCAGCACGCGAAAGCCAAGCAGCCGGTGCAGCGCCTGTGGCTGCAATCGATGACGCCCGCGGCGATCCGCGACGGCTTCGCGCGTCTGCGCAGCGACGAAGAGATGCAACCGCTTGCGGACGCGGCTCGTTGCCGCTCCGAAGCGGACTGGCTCGTCGGCATCAACGGCACACGCGCGATGACCGCGTTCAACAGCAAGGGCGGCGGCTTCTTCCTGACCACGGTCGGACGCGTGCAGACGCCGACGCTGTCCATTGTCGTCGAGCGCGAGGAAAAGATTCGCCGCTTCGTGCCGCGCGACTATTGGGAAGTGAAGGCCGAGTTTGTCTGCGCGGCCGGCTTCTACGAGGGCCGCTGGTTCGATCCGAAGTTCAAGCGCGACGAGTTCGACCCGGAAAAGCGCGACTCGCGTCTGTGGGCGCTGCCCGCGGCGGAGACGATCGTCGCCGCCTGCCGCGGCCAGATCGGTGTCGTCAGGGAAGAGTCGAAGCCGTCCACGCAACTGTCGCCGGCACTGTTCGACTTGACGAGCTTGCAGCGCGAGGCCAACGGCCGCTTCGGCTTCTCGGCGAAGAACACGCTGGGTCTCGCTCAGGCGCTGTACGAAAAGCACAAGGTGCTGACCTATCCGCGGACTGACGCGCGCGCGCTGCCCGAAGACTATATGGACACGGTCAAGCAGACGCTCGGCATGCTCAAGGAGAGCAACAACTACTTGCCGTTTGCCAAGCAAGTGCTCGACAAGGGCTGGGTGAAGCCGAACAAGCGCATCTTCGATAACTCGAAGATCAGCGACCACTTCGCAATCATCCCGACGCTGCAGGCGCCGAAGAACCTGTCCGAGCCGGAACAGAAGCTTTACGACCTCGTGGTGAAGCGTTTTCTGTCGGTGTTTTTCCCGGCTGCCGAATACCGCGTGACCACGCGTATCACCGAAGTCGTCGGTCATCACTTCAAGACCGAAGGCAAGGTTCTGGTGGAGCCGGGCTGGTTGCAAATCTACGGCCGCGAAATCAGCGGTGAAGATGCCAACCTCGTGCCGGTGCAGAAGGACGAGAAGGTCAAGACCGACAAGATCGCCGCGCAGCAGCTCGTCACCAAACCGCCGGCACGCTACAACGAAGCCACGTTGTTGTCGGCGATGGAAGGCGCGGGCAAGCTCGTCGAAGACGACGAATTGCGTGAGGCGATGGCCGCGAAGGGGCTCGGTACGCCGGCCACGCGCGCCGCCATCATCGAAGGGTTGCTGGGCGAAAAGTATCTGGTCCGCGAAGGCCGCGATCTGATTCCGACCGCCAAGGCATTCCAGTTGATGACGCTCCTGCGCGGGCTCGGCGTGAAGGAATTGACCGCGCCCGAACTGACGGGCGAATGGGAATACAAGCTGTCGCAAATGGAACGCGGCAACCTGCCGCGCGACGCGTTCATGCAGGAAATTGCCCGCATGACGCAGACCATCGTCAAGCGCGCGAAGGAATACGATTCCGACACGATCCCGGGCGATTACGCGACGTTGCAGACGCCGTGTCCGAACTGCGGCGGCCAGGTGAAGGAAAACTACCGCCGCTTCGCGTGTTCGAAGTGTGAGTTCTCCATTTCGAAGATTCCGGGCGGCCGCCAGTTCGAGATCGAGGAAGTCGAAGAACTGCTGAAGAACAAAACGATTGGGCCGCTGTCGGGTTTTCGCAGCAAGATGGGCCGTCCGTTCTCGGCGATCCTCAAGCTGTCGCTCGACGACGAGATCAAGAACTACAAGCTCGAGTTCGACTTCGGCCAGGACGCGGGCGGCGAAGACGGCGAACCGCCCGACTTCTCCGACCAGGAACCGGTCGGCGCGTGCCCGAAGTGCAAGGGCCGCGTGTTCGAGCACGGCATGAGCTACGTCTGCGAGAACTCGGTTGCGAACCCGAAGACTTGCGACTTCCGCTCGGGCAAAGTGATCTTGCAGCAGGAGATCGCGCGTGAGCAAATGGCCAAGCTGCTTGAAGAAGGACGCACGGATCTGCTGACGAACTTCAAGTCGTCGCGCACGGGCCGTAACTTCAAGGCGTTCCTCGTCAAGCAGAACGACGGCAAGATCGGCTTCGAGTTCGAGAAGAAGGAGCCGTCGGCCAAGACCGCAGCGAAGACGGCGGCGGCGAAATCGGCTGCGAAGGCAGGCGGTTCGGAGTTCGAGTCCGATGACGGCGATGCGGCGGTCGCGGTGAAGGCAGCGCCGGCGGCGAAAAAGGCTGCGGCGAAGAAAGCGCCTGCGGCTAAAACTGCAGCGGCGAAGAAGGCGCCGGCCAGGAAGACTGTAGCTCGCAAGACCGGCTCGTGATTCTTCGGTAGGCGCGATGGGCGCCTGCGGTGCACATCGAAGCCGATGACAAAAAGCGCGATCACCTGCAAGGTGACCGCGCTTTTTTTATGCGTTCAGCAGCCGCGCTCGACGCGCCGACATCCTACATCGCGCCTGAACCGCCTCTACAGCGGCGTCAACGCCGCCGGCCGCGTACGACTTCCGGGCTTCGCCAACGTCTTCGGCACCGGCGATAACTCGCTGTCCAGCAGACGCGACAGCGGCTCGGCGCCGTCGAACGCTTCCGGCGGCATCGACGCATCCGCCGGTTCAAACGACGCCGACGCCGGACGTCCAACGCCGTCCTTGATCCATTGTTCGCCGAGCAGGCTATTCGGCGTCTGGCTGAAATGCTCGACCAGATGATCGATGAACGTGCGCACCTTGGCCGGCAAATGACGACGGCTCGGATAGGCGATGTTGATCTCGACTTGCGGCAAACGGTAATCACCAAGGAGGCGCACCAGCCTGCCGCGCGTCATGTCGCGCCCGATCAGATAGCTCGGCAGAATCGCGATGCCCATGCCGAGCAGCGCGAACTGACGCAGCATCTCCGTGTTGTTCGCGACGATCACATTCGACGGACGCACGCGCACTTCGCCTTCGGGACCGGTAAACACCCGCTCGTCGCCCCAATACTCGGAGGGCAGGCTCAAACACGGATGCTCGAGCAGATGCTCGGGACGCGTGGGCGTGCCGTGCTTCTCCAGATACGCCGGGGTGGCGCACACGGTCATGCAACCCGTGGTCAAACGCCGCGTGACGATGCTCGCGCTGCGCATCTGCCGCGCGATCACGACGCCCACGTCGAAACCTTCTTCAACCAGATCGACCTGACGATCGACGAGCGTGACGTCGGGAATGACCTTCGGATAGCGTTCCGCGTACGTTTGCAGCACCGGCGCCAGATTGTGCAAGCCGAACACGACCGGCGCGACGATGCGCAATGTGCCGACCGGTTCGTGATTTCGCGCGACCACCATCTGCTCGACGTCTTCGAGCTCGTCGAGAATCTGGCGTGCGCGTTCCAGATAAACCTGACCCGATTCGGTCAGGGACAGACTGCGGGTCGTACGGTTGAGCAGCCGCGTGCCAAGACGCCCTTCGAGGTCGGCAACGTGACGGGTGGCAACTGCGTTGGAAATATCCATCGCGCTCGCAGCGCGGGCAAAACTGCCGAGATCCGCCACTTTGACGAAAACTCGCATCGACTGCAAATGATCCATATCACAACTCCTGCCGTGTTACGGCTCCCTGACAATTGGTGATAACCAGTGGAAGCGAATTAGGGATTCTCCTACGACTCGCGCAATCGTGCAGAAGTTGCCCGCAAAAGCGGAAATTTCGTCAATTTTCGTGCGACTGTATGCCCGAATGTGGGGCATCGGGAGCGATTGTTCCGTCGTTAGAAACAATGTGCTGCGGCGCAGCTTGCCCACGCGTGCCTTTTGAACAGATGGAGAGGCCAATGTGCCGAGCACTGAACGCGGCCCCGCCCGGCTCAGCGGCGCTCAGAATGAAAAAAGCCGCCCGAAGGCGGCTTCTGCGAGTTAGCGAACACTCACGTCGTCAAGCCGCGAGCTTGCTCTCCAATTGGCTCTTGGCTTTCGCTAGCGCGGGCGGAAGGCCGTGCTGCAGCGTGTCAAAGAGTTCCGTATGCAGCGCGAGTTCGGCGCGCCAGGCTGCGTCGTCGACGGAAATCACCTGCTCGAACTGCTCGCGGCTGAAGTCCAGACCGCTCCAGTCGATGTCCTCGTAATGCGGCGACACGCCGAACGCGTGCTCCTCGCCCTGCGCCGTGCCCTCGATGCGGCCGACCATCCAGCCGAGCACGCGCATGTTTTCGCCGAAGCCCGGCCACACGAACTTGCCGTCCGCGCCCTTGCGAAACCAGTTGACGCAGAAGATTTTCGGCAGCTTCGCGTTCAGTTGCTGCAGCCGCTCGCCCGTCTTCAGCCAATGGCCGAAGTAGTCGCTCATGTTGTAGCCGCAGAACGGCAGCATCGCGAACGGGTCGCGCCGTACGACGCCTTGCTGGCCCGCTGCGGCGGCGGTCGTCTCCGAACCCATGGTCGCGGCCATGTAGACGCCCTCGACCCAGTTACGGGCCTCGGTGACGAGCGGCACGGTCGTCGAGCGGCGGCCACCGAAGATAAACGCGTCGATCGGCACGCCCGCCGGATTCTCCCAGTCGGCGTCGATGGACGGACATTGCGACGCTGGCGCCGTGAAGCGTGCATTCGGATGCGCCGCCTTGCGGCCCGTTTCCTTCGCGCTCGCGGGCGTCCAGTCCTTGCCTTGCCAGTCGATCAGGTGCGCGGGCGGTTCGTCGGTCATGCCTTCCCACCAGACGTCGCCGTCGTCGGTCAGCGCGACGTTCGTGAAGATCACGTTTTCCTTCAGCGTGGCCATCGCGTTGAAGTTGGTTTTTTCGCTCGTGCCGGGCGCGACGCCGAAGTAGCCGGCCTCGGGGTTGATCGCGTACAGGCGGCCGTCCTTGCCTGGTTTGATCCACGCGATGTCGTCGCCGATGGTCGAGATCTTCCAGCCGTTCAACCCTTCGGGCGGAATCAGCATCGCGAAGTTGGTCTTGCCGCACGCCGACGGAAATGCGGCCGCCACATGGTGTTTGCGTCCTTCGGGCGAAGTCACGCCGAGAATCAGCATGTGCTCGGCAAGCCAGCCTTCGTCGCGGCCCATCGTCGATGCAATGCGCAGCGCAAAGCATTTCTTGCCGAGCAACGCGTTGCCGCCATAGCCCGAGCCATAGCTCCAGATTTCGCGCGTCTCCGGGAAATGAACGATGTACTTGGTCGGATTGCACGGCCACGGCACGTCTTTGGCGCCCGCTTCGAGCGGCGCGCCGACCGAGTGCACGCACGGCACGAACTCGCCGTCTTCGCCGAGCACGTCGTACACCTTGCGGCCCATGCGCGTCATGATGCGCATGTTGGTGACCACGTACGGGCTATCGCTCAGTTCGACGCCGATATGCGCGATCGGCGAGCCGAGCGGGCCCATCGAGAACGGCACCACGTACATGGTGCGGCCGCGCATCGAGCCTTCGAACAGGCCGTCGAGTGTCGTGCGCATTTCGTCCGGCGCGACCCAGTTGTTGGTGGGCCCCGCGTCCTCACGACGTTGCGCGCAAATGAAAGTGCGGTCCTCGACGCGCGCGACGTCGGAAGGATCAGACCATGCGAGATAAGAGTTCGGACGTTTCGCAGGATTGAGCTTCCTGAGTGTGCCGGCTTCGACCATCTGCGCGCACAGGCGGTCGTACTCTTCCTGCGAACCGTCGCACCACACGATGTTGTCCGGACGGGTCATAGCGGCAACCCGCTGGACCCAGTCGATCAGTTTCCGATGTTTCACCCACGCTGGCGCTTCTACTGCCGCCTTCACTGCGGGCTGTGCCTCGAATGATGGAAGATTCATCGACTTGTCTCCGTTTGTAGGGATTGGAAAACGGTACAAGCCCGGCGACGCTGCATGCGAGAGGCATTTTGTTCGTTGCGCCAGTTTCTACAAACGGACGCGCAACTGCACAGGTCATCACGGGCTTCAACGCAGCTTGTTGGGCCAGGGCGCATGGGACGGGCGTCTGCAACCGTCTGTAAAGCGGCTTGCCTGTACACTCAACAAACTGTTAAAAACGATGTCAATCGGCCTTGCTGTAGCGCTATCGTTCTACGCGGTAGTTGCTACGGTAAGGCATTCAGCTAAACCGGCATGTGACTTGGGTCACATGATGGGACAGTCAGCATAACACTCCGTTCCGCACCGCCATGGTGCGCCGCAAGACACATACCATGAAGATTGCCATCCTCGACGACTATCAGGACGCCGTTCGCAAGCTCGACTGCTTTCAATTGCTCGCCGATCACGAAGTCAAAGTTTTCAACAACACCGTCCGCGGACTCGGGCAACTCGCGAGCCGTCTTTCGGAAGTCGACGCGCTGGTCCTGATTCGGGAACGTACCCGCATCAGCTCGCAACTTCTCGACAAACTGCCGCGTTTGCGCATGATCAGCCAGACGGGAAAAGTGTCCAGCCACATCGATCTCCCGGCCTGTACCGAGCGCGGCATCGCCGTGCTCGAAGGCAGCGGCTCACCGATCGCGCCCGCCGAGCTGACGTGGGCTCTCATCATGGCGGCGCAGCGGCGCATTCCGCAATACGTAGCGAACCTGAAGCAGGGCGCCTGGCAGCAGTCGGGGCTCAAGACTTCGGCGCTGCCGCCAAACTTCGGTTTGGGTCAGGTGTTGCGCGGTCAGACGCTGGGCATCTGGGGCTATGGCAAGATCGGGCGGCTTGTCGCCGGTTACGGCAAGGCCTTCGGCATGAACGTGCTGATCTGGGGCCGCGAGCATTCACGCGAAGCCGCTCGCGAGGACGGTTATGGCGTGGCCGAGAGCCGCGAAGCCTTGTTCGAGCAGAGCGATGTGCTGTCGCTGCATTTGCGGCTGCACGACGACACGCGCGGCATCGTCAAGCAGGAAGATCTGATGCGCATGAAGCCGACCGCACTGCTCGTGAACACGAGCCGCGCCGAGCTGCTCGACGACAACGCGCTCCTCGGCGCGCTGTCGCACAATCGCCCGGGGATGGTCGCCATCGACGTGTATGAAAGCGAGCCGATCCTGCAGGGCTACAGCCTGCTGCGTATGGAGAATGTGATTTGCACGCCGCACATCGGCTATGTCGAGCGCGAGAGCTACGAGCTGTATTTCAGCGCGGCGTTCAAAAACATTCTGGCTTTCGATGCCGGCGACACAGCCAGCGTGGCCAATCCCGAAGCGTTGCAGGGTGGGCGTCGGCGCTAGCGATAGCCGCGGGCGTCCTGCGTCCTGCGTCAGGCGGCGAATTCCAGCAGGTCGGGCATGCGTTCGAGGAAGGTCTCGCCGTCCGCGCGGCCGAGGTTGTACGCATGCACCATCTGCGAGGGGCTCGTGTAGTCCCAGCTTGAGATCGGCACTTTGCGCGACGGCTGCACATACAGGCGCTGCTGCACGCCGTGCGGCACCACGAACATCTGCGGCCGCGGATAAAGGCGCGTCACCATGACGAGCACGTTGCCGGGCGCATCGGCGTCAAGCGCGCCGACCGGCACGTTGTCGACCATGCCGCCGTCGAGCACCGGGCGGCCGTTGCGCCGCAAGACCGGCGTGAAAGGCGGCGTGCTCGACGATTGCAGAATCAGATCGGCGAGATCTTCGACGGTCGCGCAGTCCTGCGCACGCACGAATTCCGGATGAAAACCGAGCGTCTGACCAAGCGTCGGGTGCAAGGTCTTGCGCACATATTTTTCGATGTTGTACGCGATGAGTCCGGCGGCGACTGCGCTGCGCGCGCCAAGCCAGCGCGGCAAATGTGAAACGCCGATGCGAATCTCGGGCGCATCGGCAAGCGACGAAAACTTCTCACCGTAGATGTCGAGCAATGCCTGACGATAGATGCGGTAATGCGGAAACACCGACTGACCGCGCAGCAGGTTGCCCCAATAGGCGTTGCGCGAATTGTGGCGCAGCGCGTCTTCGTAATAGCGCATGACCCACTCGGAATCGCGCGTGTAGAGCATGCAAGCGGTGGCCGCGCCCGCCGAAATGCCCGTGATGACGCGTGGACGGATGCGCAGTTCCGGTTGCACGACGTCCCAGAAACCCGCCTGCCACCAGCAGCGATTGCCGCCGCCGGCGAATACGACCTGATCGAACATCTTATTTCCTGGTGCCTTGTCTTATGATGCGCGCCGCTTTGCTTATTCGAGCAGCGCGTACGTCGTGGTCGCGTGGACGGCCATGTTGCCGGTCTCGTCGAACAGCTCCACTTCGCCGAAAACGAGGTTGCGGCCGAGGCGCAGCACGCGCGCGGTGACGAGCACGTCGCCCTTGCGCACGGCGCGCATGAAGCTGATGTTGAGCGACACGGTGGTCATCGGCTTAAAGCCGCCTAGCGCCGCCGAAATCGCCACGATCATCGCGGTATCGGCGGCGGCCATGAACACCTGGCCGCAAATCACGCCGCCTGAATGACGCAGCGCGCCGGCGAAAGGCAGGCGCAGCGTGGCGCCTTCCGCATCGGCTTTGACGGGCGTGAGCGCCAGTTCGCGGACCCACGGCGCGAGGATGCGGTCGAGCAGCTCGATAGTCTCTTTGTCGTCCATGGCGATTCCCGTCGAAGGCCGCGCGGAGCGTGAGCGGCAAGTGTCCGCGAGTCCGCGACATGATACCGGGATGCCCGACGCAGCGCCTTTTCGGAGGCAGCGCTTTCGTTGAGGGACGATTCGAAGTGGGAGCGGTTTTTTTAAGAAATCTGCTAAGGGGGCTTGGCAAGCCCAAAAACATCCTGCATAATTTCGCTTCTGTTGGGGCGTTAGCTCAGTTGGTAGAGCAGCGGACTCTTAATCCGTAGGTCGAGTGTTCGAGTCACTCACGCCCCACCAAAGAATTTCGAAGGGTTACAAGCGATTGCTTGTAACCCTTTTTGCATTGGATCTGCGTCCCAAGCAAACCCGTCAGTCGTAGCTGACCACGACCGTCACCGGTTTGTTCGCCGAAGGCACATTGCCGCTTTTCGCGCCGAGCGACAGTACGCCACCCGCGCCGCCCACGTGATACTGACCGTCCGCTCCTGGCCGGGCCGTACGGCCAGTGCCGTCGATGAAAGACGTCGCGACGGTATCCAGCGCGGCTGCGCCGATGCGTGACGCCGCGCCGTCGTTGATCCGCAACGTCACATCAGCGCTTGGCGCGCCGCCGGGTGGCGCCGCGAACGTCACGGTGACCGCGGACCCGTCGTGTCCAGTCCAAAGCGTATCCGACCGCGGCGCAGGTGTTTGTCGCACGGTCGTGATATTGAACTGCGGACTGACGAGCGCGCCGGAGAAATGTATCGTGCCGCCATTCGCCGCGGATGCCGCTCCCGGAACAGCCAGGAACGCCACCGTACCCCATGCAGCCACGCGGGCCAACCGCCCAATCGCCGACTCTTCGCTTTCATCACGACCTCCGTGCGGGCAATCCTCTGTGCCGCCTTGCGGCGGATCCAGTGCATCAAGCCTTGTTTACGGCATGTCACGAATCTGTCTTGAATATGACGAAATATAGTAGGCAAATCGTAAGACGGTGGATCTTTTCACCATCCGCCGACACCGCCCAAGGTTGAGCGCGTCATGCGCCATCATTCCCACATCCCGCCAAACCCCTGCACATTCCCCCCGCCGCCGTGTTACCGATGCGTAACGAATTATTGCGAACTATTATCATCCGTGTAATGATACTGATTCTCATTTGAGAACAAGACGATGGGTCCAGCCCTTTGACGCAGACAGTCCGGCTGTCGGTGCTGCAACGGGCGCTGGCGTCCGTCGAATCAGAACAATAGCGACAACGACAGGGTATTGAGATGTTCCGAAACACGCCTCTCGCGGCGGCCGTTCTGGTCGCGTTCGCGACGCCGCTTTACGCTCAAACGACGACAACGCCCGCGACCGGCGCCCAGCCCGCGTCATCCAGTTCGACTCCGACTCCGACTTCGACTTCCACGCCCACCCAGACCGCCGACAGCGCCACGCTGCCCGCCGTCAAGGTGACCGGTCAAAGCGGCCCGTCCGCGGAATTCGCGGCTGACGTCTCGAGCGTCGGCGCAAAAGTGCCGACCGCGCTGCGCGACATTCCGCAAGCCGCCGTCGTGGTGCCGAAGTCGGTGCTGCAATCGCAAGCCGCGAGCTCGTTTACGGACGCGTTGCGCAATGTGCCGGGCATCACCATCGGCGCCGCGGAAGGCGGACAGATCGGCAACAACATCAACCTGCGCGGCTTCTCGGCGCGCACCGACATCTATCTCGACGGTTTCCGCGATCGCGGCCAGTACTATCGCGACACCTTCAACCTCGAATCGATCGACGTGCTGTACGGCCCGTCGTCGCTGTACTTCGGACGCGGCTCGACGGGCGGCGTCATCAATCAGGTCAGCAAGCAGCCCACACTTAAGCCGCGCGCCGACGTGTCCGTGCAAGCGGGCACGCACGACCGCTATCGCACGACCGTCGACCTGAATACGCCGATCACGTCGACGTCCGCGTTCCGCATCAACGCGTTCGGCCAGGACCTGGGTTCGTCGCGCGACGTGATGAAGAGCAAGGATTACGGCGTCGCGCCCGAAGTCAAATTCGGCATCGGCACGCCGACCGAAATCACGCTGTCCGCGCTGATCCAGCACAACCGCGATCAGCCCGACTACGGCATTCCGGCGCTCAACGGCCACCCGGCACCGGTCAATCGCGGCACGTTCTACGGCTTCACCGACGACCGCACGATGCAGGACGTCCAAACGCTCAACGCACGCATCGAACACCGCTTCAACGACAACCTGAAGGTGCGCAATCAGACGCAGTTCAGCCACTACAGCACGGAAGCCCGCGCGACAAACGCGGCTTCGGTGCTGACGGGTCCGCTGCCGACATCGACGGCGCTGACCAACGGCAATTTCACGAGCATCGATCCGTCGAAACTGTTCGTGAAGCTGCAAGGCAAGGACCGCAACATCAATGACCACTCGGTCTACAACTCGACGGACGTCGAGGCAAAATTCAACACCGGCTTCATCAAGCATGAAGTCGTCGCGGGCGTCGACCTGAGCCACGAGACGTACAGCAACCAGAGCTTCACGACGACGACGCCGGGCTTGCCGTCGAACACGATCGCCATCGTGCCGCTCGTCGATCCGTCGTACACGAAGCGTCCGTCGAATGCGAAAACCGTTGCGACGAATCTCGCGGAGTCGAGCGCGAACGGCGTCGGCATTTATGCGAACGATACGGTGTCGATCGGTGAACGCTGGAAGGTCGTGGGCGGCCTGCGCTGGGACCGCTACGAAGCGTCGATTCACAACTCGATCAATGTGCCTTCGTATGCGACGCAGACGAATTACTTCACGAGCGTGCGCGGCGGCGTGATCTGGCAGCCGACCGACTGGCAGTCCTACTACGTGTCGTACGGCACGTCGTTCAATCCGTCGCTCGAAGCGCTGACGCTCACGAACCAGCAGCAGAATCTGCCGCCGGAGCATAACAAGTCGTATGAAGTCGGCGCGAAGTGGGACCTGCTCGGCGGCGGTCTGTCGGTCACGCAATCGCTCTTCAACATCGAAAAGACGAACGCGCGGACGTTGAACTCGGACGGCAGCTACACGCTCGACGGCGACGTGCGCGTGCGCGGCTACCAGCTCGGCGTGGCCGGCCACATCACGAACAAGTGGCAAGTGTTCGGCGGCTACACGTACATGGACGCGACGATTCTGAAGGCGCTCGACGGCACCGCCGGCAAGACGCCCGCGAACACGCCGCGCAACATGCTGACGCTGTGGACGACCTACGCATTCACGCCGCACTGGGAAATCGGCGGCGGGCCGATCTACACGTCGTCGCGCTACGCCGCGAACAACAACTTCGTGAAGGTCGGCGGCTATACGCGCTGGGACGCGATGGCCGCGTATCACGCGAAAAAGTACGACGTCCAGTTCAACGTGCTCAACCTGACGGACAAGAACTACTACGACGCGCTGATTCCATCGGACGGCGGACGCGCGGTGCCGGGCAACGGCCGCACGTTCCTCGCGACGCTAAACTATCGGTTCTTCTGATCGCTGAGGCGGCGATCAGCAGCACAACGCGCGGTTTCGCAGGAAGTCCAACGATGATTGTCTCGATCCCCGACGTATTCAGCCCCGCCGACACCGCCGCGATGCGTGCGCAACTCGAAGCGGCCACGGACGCCTGGGTCGACGGCCGCGCGACCGCGGGCTATCAGGGTGCGCCCGTCAAACGCAACCAGCAGATCGCGGAAGGCTCGTCCATCGCGCTCGAAATGGGCGACAGAATCATCGCGGCGCTCGAACGGCATCCGCTTTTCATCAGCGCCGCGCTGCCGAACAAGGTTTATCCGCCGCTCTTTAACCGCTACGAAGGCGGCATGCATTTCGGCAGCCATGTCGACGGCGCGATTCGCCTCGTGCCCGGCAGCGGCGTACGCGTGCGCACTGATCTGTCCGTCACGCTGTTCCTCACGCCGCCCGACGAATACGACGGCGGCGAACTGCTGATCGAAGACACCTTCGGCGTGCAGGAAGTGAAACTGCCCGCGGGCCATGCGATCCTTTATCCGGGCACGAGTCTGCACCAGGTGCGGCCCGTGACGCGCGGCGCGCGCGTGTCGAGCTTCTTCTGGGTACAGAGCCTCGTGCGCGACGACACGCAGCGCGCGATGCTGTTCGATATCGACGGCGCGATCCAGCGTTTGAACGCCTCGAACGCGGACGATGCCGCGCGCCGCACGCTCGTCGGCTGTTATCACAACCTGCTGCGCATGTGGAGCGAAACGTAAATCGGCAATAGCGGCGGATTTGCCCTGCAAGCTGGCTAGAGCGATGCGCATTTTTGTCCTACGCTTTAAGCGCGACGCGTGGCGCATCCGTGTGTTTGCGCACCACAGCAATCCGGCGAGCACTCCGCCTTCACGCGTGCGCAAGGTCCTCCCGCACAATCACAGTCCAGGTGGCTGGAGGCTGATCGTGAGTCAAGCAATCGCCTGATCGAAGATTCAGGCAGCCCGGGGATTGCTGCTCCGAGAACCGGTGCACCTCCCCGGCGCATTCTCATGGAGGATGACGATGTCGATTCGACTTGGAGAAGAAGCGCCCGATTTCACCGCGGAAACCACCGAAGGCACAATCCGTTTCCACGAATGGATCGGCGACCATTGGGTGATCCTGTTTTCGCATCCAAAGGATTTCACGCCCGTCTGCACGACCGAGCTCGGCTACATGGCCGGCCTCAAGCCCGAATTCGAAAAGCGCAACACGAAGATTATCGGCCTGAGTGTGGACCCCGTCAGCGATCACGAGAGGTGGGTGAAGGACATTGAAGAGACGCAGGGCCACGCGGTCAACTATCCGCTCATCGGCGACGCGGATCTGAACGTCGCGAAGCTCTACGACATGATTCACCCGAATGCGGGCGGCGGCACGCGCACCGCGGCGGACAACGCGACCGTGCGCTCGGTGTTCATCATCGGCCCGGACAAAAAGGTCAAAGCCATGCTCGTGTATCCGATGAGTTCCGGGCGCAATTTCGACGAAGTGCTGCGTCTGCTCGACTCCTTGCAGTTGAACGCGAAGCATACGGTGGCCACGCCCGTGAACTGGAAACCGGGGGACGATGTCATCATTCCGACATCCGTCTCGAACGATGATGCGGCGAAGAAATACCCTGAGGGCTTCAAGACCTTGAAGCCGTATCTGCGGTACGTTGCACAGCCACGGTGAGATTGCGGCGCAGTAAAACCGGGCGCCGCCACGCGCCCGGTTGTCTCGACGATGCGCGCCACGGAGAAAACAACCTTGCTGATTTTCCGCCAACTAATCGACCCGCAATCGTCCACGTACACCTATCTTCTCGCCGATAGCACGACGCGAGAGGCCATTCTCATCGATCCGGTATTCGAGCAGGTGCGCCGCGATACGGCGCTGATCCAGGAACTCGGGCTGCGCCTCCTCTATACGATCGACACGCACGTCCACGCCGATCATGTGACGGGCGCCTGGATGCTCAAGCGCCGCACCGGCAGCGCGATCGCCATATCGACGGCAAGCGGCGCGGAAGGTGCGGACCGCTATCTGAATCACGGCGACCGATGCGAGTTCGGCACGCGCTGGCTCGAAGTGCGCGCGACGCCAGGCCACACGAACGGCTGCATCAGCCTCGCGCTCGACGACGGCACGATGATGTTCACCGGCGACTGCCTGCTGATCCGCGGCACGGGCCGCACCGATTTCCAGAAGGGCGACGCACGCGCGATGTTCCGCGCGATCCACGGCGAGATTTTCAGTCAGCCCGAAAGCTGCCTGCTTTATCCGGCACACGATTATCGCGGCTTGACGGTGACGAGCGTCGGCGAAGAGCGGCGCTTCAATCCGCGCCTCGGCGGCGAACTGTGCGAAGACGACTTCGTCGGCTATGTGACGAATCTGCGGTTGCCGCATCCGAAGCAGATCGACATTGCGGTGCCCGCGAATCTCAAGTGCGGCGTTGCGGCCAGCGATCCCACGCAAGCGGCCGAACCTGATTGGGCGCCGCTCGTCTACACGTTCGCGGGCATCTGGGAAATCGGCCCGCAATGGCTCGAGGACAATCTGCGTTTCGTGCAGATAGTCGATGTGCGTGAGCCGGACGAGTTCAACGGCCCGCTCGGCCGCATTCCGGCAGCGCGGCTCATCTCGCTCGGCGATCTCGCCACGCGCGCCGCCGAGCTCACGAAAGAGCGCCCCATCGTGACCGTGTGCCGTGCGGGCGGCCGCTCCGCACAAGCGACGGTGATCCTGCGCCAGGCAGGATTCGACGAAGTCGCGAACCTTGCGGGCGGCATGCTGCGCTGGCGCGCGGAAGGCCGCGTCGTCGAAAATGCCGGCATGTAGCGCACATAGCAATTTCCTTCAATACACACCGCCCTGCCGCCGATACCGTTGAACCGCGTCAATCCCGCGCATTCACGTATCGAGGCACCGATGTCCGCTTTGCTTTCCATGGCCGCGTTCGCGCTGGCTTCGTCGATTTCGCCAGGTCCCGTCAATGTCGTTGCGCTGAGCGCCGGCGCGCAGCACGGCTTCGCCGCGAGCATGCGGCATGTGAGCGGCGCGACTGTCGGCTTTACCGTGTTGCTTCTGCTGATCGGCCTCGGGCTGCATGAACTGCTCGTGCATGTCCCGGCACTCGTGAGCATCGTCAAATGGGCCGGCGTCGCGTTTCTGCTGGTCATGGCCTACAAGCTCGCCGTCGATGACGGCCAGCTCGGCGCCGACAAACCATCGCGCGGCCCGTCGTTCGCCTATGGCGCGGCGATGCAATGGCTCAACCCGAAAGCATGGCTCGCGTCGCTGGCTGGCATGGGCGCGTATGCCGCCGATGGCGACGGCAAACTCGTCTGGCAATTCACTGTGATCTACTTTGTGATCTGCTATGTGTCGATTGCAAGCTGGGCCTACGCCGGGACGTTTCTGCGCAAGTACTTGCAGGCGCCGCAGCGCGTTAGGTTGTTCAATCGGATCATGGCGGCGTTGCTTGCGGCGAGCGCGCTGTATTTGCTTGTGACGTGAGGCGCCGAAAACTGCGGCAACCCCGCAGTCAACTGCGATATTGCCCCGGCGTCGCGGCGACGAGCCGCTTGAACGTGCGCTGCAAATGCGCCTGATCGGCGAAGCCGGCGTCGAGCGCGACGTCGGCGATCAATCGGCCGCGCCTCAGTTGAGCGCGGCTGTACTGAATGCGCCGATTGATCAGATACGCGTACGGCGTCATGCCGTAGCGCTCCTTGAACGCGCGAATCAGATGCGACGCGGACAGGCCCGCGGCCTCGCATATGTCCTCGAGCTTCAGCGGGTGCGTGCAATTGTCGGCGATGAATTCGGCCGCTCGCGCGAGTTGACGACTGGCGTCGTCGTGTGAAAGCGGCGCGGGGTTTAGGCGCTGCTGCACCTCAGTGAAAAACGCCACGGCGGCGCTTTGTTTGCGCAGCAAATCCGCATCGTTGTCGACCAGAATTCGATGCAGCCGATTGAGGCCGTCGAAGAGTTCGGCGTCTGTCGTCATGGTCTGCGAGAACGCGCGAAACGCGTGGTTCTCGCTGAAGCCGAGTTCGTGTTGCAACGATGTGAGCCACGCGACGTCGGCGTGAAGCATGCGATACGACCAGCGCTCGTCGGCGATGGGATTGCATGCATGAACGTCGTCGGGATTCATCAGAACAACCGCGCCCGCGCCGGTCCATTCGCGCGAGTGGCGGTTCACGTACACGCTGCGTCCGCCAGTGACCGCGCCGATGGAGAAGGTTTCGTGAGAGTGCTTCGCGTAGCAGATTTCGCGGCCGTCTTCGATGGAGCGCGCCTCGATGAACGGCAACGCCTCGCTACGCCAGAAATGCGGCTCGCTTGCGCGCTTCGCATGAATTGCCGCCGCTGTCGTTCCGCTCATTCGCGCGCCTCCTCCGGTGTACGTGGGCCTCGCGGAAATGCGCGGCTGTCAAAAGCCGCAAGTTCGGCGAGGCCACTTATCGTAGCCGTCAAACGCACGGCCAACAAGCGGACTTTGCGTGCGCTGCGGATGTTGCGCACCGCAAGCGGTTACTTCGCGGAAACGTCGATATTGCCGAGGTATTTTGCCGCGAGCGTCTTCACGGTGCCGTCCGCCTGCACCTTCGCAATCGCCGCGTTCAAGCGGTCGCGCAATGCCGTATCGCCCTTGCGGATGCCATAGGCGATACCGCTGCCGAGAATCTTGTCGTCGCGCACCGGTTGTCCGACGAATGCGTAGTCCTTGCCGTTCGGCTTCGACAGAAAACCGGTTTGTCCCGCGGGCGCGAGCACGAGCGTTGCATCGACACGCCCCGCGACCAGGTCCGTGTACACCTGATTCTGATCCTGATACGGCACGACGGTGACGCCCGCGGGTTCCCAATGCGTCTTCGCAAACGTCTCCTGAATTGACGCCTGCAACACGCCCACGCGTTTGCCCTTCAATGCTTCGGCAGTCGGCAGCAGACCGCTGTCGCGCTTTGCGATCAACTGCGTCGGCACGCGATAGACGACCGTCGTGAAGTCGATCGCCTGGCGACGCTGTTCGGTCGCATTCATCGCCGAGTTGATCGCGTCGAATTTGCGGCCTTGCAGCGCCGGAATCAAACCGTCGAACGATGTCTCCACCCATTTGCAGGTCATCTTCGCGGCGGCGCACACTGCATTGCCGACGTCGATGTCGAGACCTTGCAGCTCGCCGCCCGGCCCCTTCGATTCGAACGGCGGATACTGCGCTTCGAGCCCGAAACGCAGCGTCGATGTGTCGGCGGCAACGGCAGCGGACGATGCCGCCACCGATGCAAACGCGCAAGCGAGCGCCAACAAAGACTTGAGCAGTTTCATAGCAGGTCCCTTTCCTTCGGTTTCGTTGTAGTACGCGTTGTAGTACGAATGCGTAGCGTGTGAATATGCAATGGCGCGACGATCATACTGCGTTCAAAAATGACAGCGCCGCGCTCACGCGCACGCAGTTTCAGATCTCGCACAAACGGCGCGCGCCTTCGATCAGCGTCGCGTCGTCTTTCGAAAAACTCAGGCGAATCAGGCCGGAATCCGTACCGTCGCTGTAGAACGCCGAGAGCGGAATCGTCGCGACGCGCGCATCCCGAATCAGGCGCAACACGAAGTCGCTGTCCGTTTCATCGGAGAAGCCGCGAAAGCGCGCGAGCATGAAAAAGCTGCCTGCACTCGGCAGCAACTCAAAGCGTGATTCGCGAAGCCCGTGTGCAAGCAGATCGCGTTTTTGCTGATAGAACGCAGACAAGCCGAGATAGCTTTCGCGATTCGCCAATGCATCGACGAACGCGTACTGCATCGGTGTATCGGCGGAAAACACCATGAACTGATGCACCTTGCGGATCTCGTTCATCAACTCGGCGGGCGCGAGGCAATAGCCGACGCGCCAACCCGTCACGTGATACGACTTGCCGAACGACGACACAATCACGCTACGTTCGGCGAGCTCGCTGTGGCACGCCATGCTCTGATGCTTCGCGCCGTCGAACACCACATGCTCGTAGACCTCGTCCGCGAGAATCACAATGTCCGTGTTGCGCGTGAGCGCTTTCAGGCGCGCGATGTCGGCCTCGTCGAACACGGTCGCGGTCGGATTGTGCGGCGTGTTGATGATGATCATGCGCGTCTTCGGCGTGATCGCGGCGGCGACCTCGTCCCAGTTCACGCGGAAATCGGCGAGCGACAATTTGATCGGCACGGGTGTCGCGCCTTGCAGCCGGACGATCGGTCCATAGCTGTCGAACGAAGGCTCGAAGTAAATCACTTCATCGCCCGGATGCACCAATGCGCTGATCGTCGAATAAAGGCCCTCGCTGGCGCTCGCGATCACCGTTACTTCGCTCGCGGGGTCATAGCGCACGCCGTACAGCGTCTCTACTTTATCGGCGAGCGCTTCGCGCAAGGCCGCGATGCCGGACATGGGCGCGTACTGGTTGTGGCCCGCGCGCATGGCGTTCGCCACGCCGTCGATCAGCTTCGCGTCCGGCGCGAAATTCGGCGCGCCTTGCGACAGATTCAGCGCATCGTGTTGCGCGGCCAGTTGGCCGATCACGGTAAAAATCGTCGTGCCGACATCAGGCAATTTCGAGCGGGCTTGCATGGCGCTCTGCATATGGCTTCTCCCTATCTTCATCCGGCGGCGGACTGACGGCGGCGGAGTATGCAGCCGTCCATTGCGCTCGAGCGCCGGTTGAATGATTAGGCATCAGCCAAAGAACCATCACAATCGAAACTTTGTCATGCGGCGCATGCGTTTATTTCATGGCTTAAACGCAGGCGCGATCGTGGCGGCGACGCGGCGTCGAAAACAGCACGCGCCGCTTTTCGCACGCGCGCCGCCGCCCACGCCACGAGATCAGGCGTCTTCCATCAGCCGGACCTTAACCTTCTTGCCCTTCACCTTGCCCGCACTGAGCTTGCGCACCGCTTCGCGCGCAATGCTGCGCTCGACGGCCACATAGGTCGACATCTCCGTCACGTTGATCTTGCCGATCTGCGAGCCGGCGAAACCGGCGTCGCCGGTGAGCGCGCCGAGCACGTCGCCGGGACGGATTTTTTCCTTGCGGCCGCCGAGAATCTGCAGTGTTTCCATGGGCGGCAGCAGCGGCTCATTACTCTTTGGCGTGAGCTCGGACAGCTTGTGCCATTCGACGTCGCGCTTGTGCGCCTGCTCCAGACCGCCGACGCGCCCCATTTCATTCATGCTCGCGAGGCTCAATGCCCAGCCTTCCTGATCGGCGCGACCGGTGCGGCCGATACGGTGCACATGCACTTCGGGATCGGGCGTCACGTCGACGTTGATTACCGCCTCGAGTTGCGCGATGTCGAGGCCGCGGGCGGCGACGTCGGTGGCGACCAGCACCGAGCAACTGCGATTCGCGAACTGGATCAGCACCTGATCGCGCTCGCGCTGATCGAGCTCGCCGTGCAGCGCAAGCGCATGAAAACCCTGCGCGCGCAGCACGTCGAGCAAATCGCGGCATTGCTGCTTGGTGTTGCAAAACGCGAGCGTGCTGACCGGACGATAGTGGTTGAGCAACAGACCGACGGCATGCAGACGCTCGTCTTCGGTCACTTCATAGAAGCGTTGGCGGATCTTCGTATTGTCGTGCCGCTCGGCCAGCTTCACTTCCTTCGGATTCCGGAGGAATTGCTGACTCAACTTGACGATACCCTCGGGATACGTCGCCGAGAAAAGCAGCGTTTGCCGTTCCTTCGGGCATTGCCTGACCACCGTCGCGATGTCGTCGAAGAAACCCATGTCGAGCATGCGGTCGGCTTCATCGAGCACGAGTGTATTGAGCGATTGCAGCGGCAGACTGCCGCGCTCGAGGTGATCCATGATGCGGCCCGGCGTGCCGACCACGATATGCGCGCCGTGTTCGAGACTCGCGGTTTGCGGACGCATCGGCGTGCCGCCGCACAAGGTCAGCACCTTGATGTTTTCTTCGGCGCGCGCGAGCCGGCGGATTTCCTGCGTGACCTGATCGGCGAGTTCGCGCGTGGGACACAGCACCATCGCCTGCACGGCGAAGTTGCGTGTGTCGAGACGCGCGAGCAGCGCGAGAGAAAACGCCGCGGTCTTGCCGCTGCCGGTTTTTGCCTGCGCGATGAGATCGTGGCCGGCGAGTGCGATAGGCAAACTCGCGGCCTGAATCGGCGTCATCTCGACATAGCCGAGTTGCGTGAGATTCGCGAGCGTGGCGGCCGGCAGCGGCAGTTGGCTGAACGGCGCGCCGGCCGTAGTGGGACTGTTCATAAATGGTTGGCTCGTGATCGGCTAAAGGCTAGGGACTATTCGGCGATGGGTCCGGGCGACGGACGGCCGTCCATCTGCTCGTACAGCACCGCGCCGTCGTCGCCTTCGAAACGCTCGACGTAATTGCGCGCGCCACACAGCGGGCAGCGGAACAGAAGCCCTTGCCCTTCGTTTTTGATGATGACGTCCGACTGCTCCCACTGCGCGCCGCAGGACTGGTTTCTACATGTAAACACGTTGCTTCTCCAACTGGATTCGATTGTTGATTCGACTGGCCGCATCAACCGAGATGCGTGTGCCGTGTGCGCGGCGCGCTGACGTCCATTTCGCTGAGACCCTGCACGATGCCGCAGTCTTCGACCGCCTGTTCGCCGTGGCATTGCTCGCGCAGCACGTGCAATTGCGCCTTGAGCTGTTGCAGTTCGTCGATACGCGTATCGACGTGCGCAATATGCTCGTCGATCAGATTATTGATGCCGCCGCAGCCGTTGGCCGGCGCGTCGGTCAGACGCAGCAGCGCGCGAATTTCGTCGTGCGTCATGTCGAGCGCGCGGCAATTGCGGATGAAGCGCAGCCGCTCGACGTGCTTCGCCGTATAGCTGCGGTAATTGGCCTCAGTGCGCTCCGCTTCGGGCAGCAGCCCTTCTTTCTCGTAGAAGCGGATGGTTTCGGTCGTGCAATGGGCGATTTTCGCCAATTCGCCGATTTTCATGGGCCCTCCGATACCGGCCTTGACCTTGTAGTGGCTTCAAGGTGTTTACTAGACCACAAATCGAACGAGGAAGCCACCATGCAGCACGCGCACGACGCGAAAGACGACCGTCTGGAACAAGCGGAAGCAAGCTCCTGTGAGCAAGGGCATGAACATGAGCATGGGCATCGGCACGAAAAGCACGCACATGACCATGCGAGCGCAGGCTGCTGTTCTGCTGCCGCCGATGCTTCCTTGCCATTGCCAGCCGCAGATTTGCCGCAATCCGAACGAGTGCAAGGCGGCGATGTGCGCACGGCGATCCGCATCATGCAAATGGATTGTCCGACCGAAGAAGCGTTGATCCGCAAAAAATTCAGCCGCATGGCGGACGTGCGCAGCATGGAGTTCAACCTGATGCAGCGCGTGCTGACCGTTGTGCATGCACCGAATGCGCTCGACTCCATTCTCGACGCGCTGCGTTCGCTCGACTTCACGCCGGAACTCGCGGATGCCGACTCGCCGAGCGCATCGGCAACGACGCGGAACGCTGCGCAAGATCAGCGAAAGCGCGTGTCATGGTGGCCGCTCGCCTTCGCAGGCGTCGCCGCGGTCGCTTCAGCTGCCGCTGGCTGGCTCGGCGCGCCAGCCTGGATGGCAGCGAGTCTCGCGATCCTCGCGATCGTCTCCTGCGGGCTCACGACCTATCGCAAGGGCTGGCTCGCGATTCGTCACGGCAACCTCAACATCAACGCGTTGATGAGCATTGCCGTGACCGGCGCGCTGATCCTCGGGCAATGGCCGGAAGCGGCGATGGTGATGGTGCTTTTCACCGTCGCCGAACTGATCGAGGCGAAGTCGCTCGACCGCGCCCGCAATGCGATTCAGGGATTGATGCAACTGACGCCCGAACAGGCGAGCGTGCAGCAGTCCGACGGCGACTGGCGGCTCACCGATCTCAAGGCGATCGCGCCGGGCGCGCTGGTCCGCGTGAAGCCGGGCGAGCGGATCGCGCTCGATGGGGAAATCATCGCGGGACGCTCGAGCGTGGATCAGGCGCCGATCACAGGAGAAAGCCTGCCCGTCGACAAAACAGTGGGCGACGCCGTGTTCGCGGGCACCATCAACCAGGCCGGTTCGTTCGACTATCGCGTGACGGCGGCGGCGAGCAACACGACGCTCGCGCGCATCATCCATGCAGTCGAAGAGGCGCAAGGCACCAAAGCGCCCACGCAACGTTTCGTCGATCAGTTCGCGCGCGTCTATACGCCGCTCGTGTTCGCCGTCGCGTTGGCGGTGGCGCTCGTGCCGCCGCTCTTCTTCGGCGGCATGTGGCACGCGTGGATCTACAAGGCGCTCGTGATGCTCGTGATTGCGTGCCCGTGCGCGCTCGTGATTTCGACGCCGGTGACGATCGTCAGCGGGCTCGCGGCGGCTGCGCGTAAAGGGATACTCATCAAGGGCGGCGTGTACCTTGAACAGGGTCGCAAGCTGAGCCGTCTCGCGCTCGATAAAACCGGCACGATCACGCACGGCAAACCTGTACAAACCGATTTCGCGATGCTCGCCGAAATGCTCGCGGATGCGGATGCGGACGCGGCGCGTTGCCGTACGCTCGCCGCGAGTCTTGCGGCGCGCTCGGACCATCCCGTTTCGATGGCGATTGCAAGCGCGGCGCAAAAAGACGGCGTGACGAGTCTCCTCGTCGATTCCTTCGAAGCGCTCGCCGGACGCGGCGTGCGCGGCGAGATTAACGGCGCGACGTACTGGCTCGGCAATCATCGGCTCGCGGAAGAACTCGGGCGTTGTTCACCGTCCCTCGAAGCGCGGCTCGACGCGCTCGAGCGTCAAGGAAAGACCGTCGTGCTGCTGAGCGACGCGCAACGCGTGATTGCGCTATTCGCCGTCGCCGATACCGTGAAAGAGACGAGCCGCATGGCTATCGCCGAGTTGCATCGCGCGGGCGTGCGCACCGCAATGCTCACCGGCGACAACCCGCACACGGCGGCGGCCATCGCGGAACAGGTTGGCATCGACGAAGCGCGCGGCAATCTTTTGCCGCAAGACAAACTCGACGCGGTCGCGCAGTGGTCGGCCGAGGGCGCGACCGTCGGCATGGTCGGCGACGGCATCAACGACGCGCCCGCGCTGGCCCGTGCCGACATCGGCTTTGCGATGGGCGCGATGGGCACGGGCACCGCAATCGAAACCGCCGACGTCGCGTTGATGGACGACGACTTGCGCAAGATCCCGCTCTTCATCCGCCTGTCGAAAGCGACGCATTCGGTGCTGGTGCAAAACATTACGCTCGCGCTCGGCATCAAGGGCGTCTTTCTCGTGTTGACCGTGATGGGTCTCGGCACCATGTGGATGGCCGTGTTCGCCGATGTCGGCGCGAGCCTGCTCGTGGTCGCGAACGGTTTGCGGCTGCTGCGCAAATAGTTAGCCATCCAATGCAATGCGCCGCACCGCGATGCACATTCAAAGCCGCTAGTGCGCGAACGAGCGGGTATTCGTTGCCGAATGCGTGCCGATTGCGGCCTTCAACGTATCCGAAGGCCGCATGCCGAAGAGCTTGCGATAATCGGTTGCGAACTGGCTCATGTGCCAGAAGCCCCACGCGGCCGCCACGTCCTGCACCGAGCGCGAATCGCGCGATGCGTTGCACAGATCGCGCCGCGCGCCGTTCAATCGGATTGCCCGCACATAAGTAGCGGGCGCCATGCCGAGCACGTCCTGAAAGCAGTATTGCAATGTGCGCCGGCTCACATGCAGACGCTCGCACAACTCCGGCACGCTGACCGCGCGATCGCGATTCGCGAGCACATAATCGCGCGCCTCCGATACGATCGACTGACGACGTGCACGCGCCGGCATCGCAATCGGTTCGGAGCACGCGGGCAACGCGCCCACGTCGAACAACGAAGCAAGCACTGTAGCCTGCAAGTTCTCTCGTGCTGACGACGACAACGGCGCGGCACTTGCGGCGCTCTGCTGAAGCAACTCGCGCAACGATGCACATAAACGCTCTTTGCGCGCCATGCCGATCTTCACGACCTCAGTGTCTGCCCACTGCTCGGCCAGCCCGACGCGCTCCACTTGCGCTGCATAGCGGCGCAACACTTCGCCCTTCACGACTACACCGAAAATCTCGTAGCCCGCCGACGTCAGCAATTCGAATTCGACGCCACCCGGACGAAACGCGAGTGCATCGCCGGTAATGATCTGCGCGTCGATGCGGCCCGATCCGGCGCGGCATGTCGGAATGCCGAACCAGTACGCGTCTTTCTGAACCTCGCAGGTCTGCCGCAACGTGTGGCTCGTCGTTTCGACGAACACCTGCATATGGTCGAGGCACAACTCCGTGAGACCGCCGACAAAGCTGCCCGCGGTCAATTGGTCGTAGGTCTGATGCCAGCCGTGAAGATTGCGCGCCTGCTCGTCGGCGTCGTGAGCGATGCGGGTCTGTACGCGAAAGCTCGGCTGCGGCGCACGCGTCGAAGCCGCACAGATGGCCGAGGTGGTCGGGGTTGTCGCGCTGTCGCTGAGGGTTTCGATCGTCATGGCCAATCCGCGCGATGGAGTATCGAAGAGAAAAAACAAGGCAAGTCCCATGCCGATCGCGAGCGCCCATTCAACACGCCGATTGCTCCAACCCGTGCCAAGCTCCTGTTCAATTGATGAACAGCAACAACTGCACTGCTCACAAACGACGCGCGCACCGGCCGCCGATTCGACCTTGAAACACAGGCTGCGGTGCGCGCGTGCTTGCCGTGCGTGCACGCCTCACCAGCCAGGTGCATTGGCATGGTTCTGGCTCTATGGGTCACGCGCCCGCTTCAACGGATTGCAAACCGGTCGCGACATCGCGCCGACTATAGCCCATTCAAACATGTGAGGAGCACACAGATGAATCACGCGGAGATGCAGTTTCTGACGACCGAATTCCCGTTCAAAAAGCAGTATGCGAACTTTATCGGCGGCGAATGGGTGAAGCCCGTGGGTGGCGAGTACTTCGACAATGTGTCGCCGATTACGGGCGAACCGTTCACCTCCATTCCGCGCTCGCGCGAAGCGGATGTCGAGTTGGCGCTCGATGCCGCGCACCGAGCCAAAGCTGCGTGGGGCAAGACGTCGACGACGGATCGCGCGAACATTCTGAACCGCATTGCCGACCGTATGGAAGCGAACCTGCAGCGCCTTGCAGTGGCGGAAACGATCGACAACGGCAAGCCGCTGCGCGAAACGATGGCCGCCGATATTCCGCTTGCCATCGATCATTTCCGCTATTTCGCCGGCGCCGTGCGTGCGCAGGAAGGTTCGATCTCCGAGATCGACGACGACACCGTGGCCTATCACTTTCATGAGCCGCTCGGCGTGGTCGGTCAAATCATTCCGTGGAATTTCCCCATTCTGATGGCCGTATGGAAGCTCGCGCCCGCACTCGCCGCCGGCAATTGCGTCGTGCTCAAACCCGCGGAGCAAACGCCCGCGTCCATTCTCGTACTCGCCGAACTGATTCAGGACTTGCTGCCCGCAGGCGTGCTGAATGTGGTGAACGGTTTCGGTCTCGAAGCCGGCAAACCGCTCGCGTCGAGCAAACGCATCGCGAAGATCGCGTTTACCGGCGAGACGACGACAGGCCGTCTGATCATGCAGTACGCGAGCCAGAACATCATTCCGGTGACGCTGGAACTCGGCGGCAAGAGCCCGAATATTTTCTTCGCCGACGTGATGAATCAGGACGACAGCTATTTCGACAAAGCACTCGAAGGCTTCGCGATGTTCGCGTTAAATCAGGGCGAGGTGTGCACGTGTCCGTCGCGCGTGTTGATCGATGAAAAGATCTATGACCGCTTTATGGAACGTGCGTTGAAGCGCGTCGCGGCGATCACGCAGGGTCATCCGCTGGATACGAAAACGATGATTGGTGCGCAGGCTTCGCAGGAACAATTGGAGAAGATCCTGTCGTATGTCGATCTCGGCAAGCAGGAAGGCGCCGAGTGTCTGATCGGCGGCGAACGCAATACATTGAGCGGTGAATTGAGCAAAGGCTATTACGTGAAGCCGACCGTGTTTCGCGGCAATAACAAAATGCGCATCTTTCAGGAAGAGATCTTCGGGCCGGTGGTTTCGGTCACGACGTTCAAGACCGAAGAAGAAGCACTCGAAATCGCCAACGACACGCTTTACGGTCTCGGCGCCGGCGTATGGACACGCGACGGCACGCGCGCCTATCGCTTTGGCCGGCAAATTCAGGCGGGCCGCGTGTGGACCAATTGCTATCACGCATATCCCGCTCACGCGGCGTTTGGCGGCTACAAGCAATCGGGCATTGGCCGCGAGAACCACAAGATGATGCTCGACCATTATCAGCAGACGAAGAACCTGCTCGTCAGCTATAGCGAGAAACCGCTCGGCTTCTTCTAAGCATTCAACCGTAGCGATTCTATTGAAGCGGGCCGCTTTGCGCGGCTCGCTTTATTTCTGCGAGGACCTATTGATGGCCGACGAAAAAGAAGTGGCTCGCGTGATCGCAACGCCCGCCGCAAAAGAGCTGATCGACAAATTGCGCGCGGAACATGGCGATGTACTGTTTCATCAATCCGGCGGATGCTGCGACGGCAGCGCGCCGATGATGTTTCCGCAAAGCGAATTCATGGTCGGTTCTTCCGACGTGAAACTCGGCACGCTTGCGGGCGTGCCGTTCTACATGAGCGAATCGCAATTCGAGTACTGGCAGCACACGCAGTTGATTATCGACGTCGTGCTAGGCAACGGCGGTATGTTCTCTCTCGAGCGGCCGAGCGGTCTGCGCTTTCTCACACGCTCGCGACTCTTCGACGACGATGAGAATGCGTGGCTCGCAGTGCATCCTGTGCAACGCGCCGATGCGTGAAGGTGCTTTTACTTTACGTCGGAGTTTGAGTTTGGTTTTGCATTCGCTTCGCCGCCGATTGCGGGCGCTATCGGCGCAGCGGCGAGCAGCGCGTCGCTGTCGTCTTTCAAACCAACGCCGGTGAGGCCGAGGCGCCGCGCATGCGTCAGCAGATAATGCAGCTTGTGCGCGGCCAACGGATAGTCGAGTCCTTCGGGACGCACGTTCGAAATGCAATTGCGCTGCGCGTCGCTGCAACCCACTTTCGGCGCGTACGTAAGGTAAATGCCGAGGCTATCGGGCGAACTCAGTCCAGGCCGCTCGCCGATCAGCATCACGACGATCTTTGCATGCAGCAACTCACCGATCTCGTCGCCGAGTGCAACGCGTGCCTGCCGAGCGACGACGACAGGCGCGATCTTCCAGTCCGCGAGTTGCGGAGCGACGGCTTGCAATAGCGGCACCGCTTGCTTCGATGCAGCGAACGCCGACAAACCGTCGCCGATCACGAACACGACGTCCGGCGCTTCGTCCGCCAATTGCGCGAGCGCGACGCGACTCTCTTCCGACAAGCGCCGGCCGAGATCGGGGCGGCGCAAATAGTGCTCGCGATCGGGCGCAGCGCTATGCACGTCCAGCGTCTTGAAGTTCAGCACATGCAACTGCTGATGCAATGCTTCGGTGTCCAACGGATGATGCACCGCGTCCCGCGCTTGCGCATGCGAGAGATTGAACGCAAGTAAAGGCTCAGTGGGCACGCTGTTGCCCGCGCGACCCAACGCAATGCGCGCGTTAGTGAACTGACGCAGCGCATTCCACGAGTTCTTCTCGACAAAGTCGCTCATGCGATGCCCATCCAGTCGCGCGCGCCCTCGAGCAGCGGTTGATGTGTCGACGCGCTCAACAATGCGCCGCGCGCGTCGGTAATCTGCATCGACTCGAGCCACTCTTCGAATTCCGGCGCGCGGCGCAAGCCGAGTACGTCGCGCACATAAAGTGCGTCGTGGAAGGACGTGCTTTGATAATTGAGCATGACGTCGTCCGCGCCCGGAATGCCCATGATGAAATTGATGCCCGCCACGCCAAGCAGTGTGAGCAGGTTGTCCATGTCGTCCTGATCGGCTTCCGCGTGATTCGTGTAGCAGATGTCGCAACCCATCGGCACGCCGAGCAGCTTGCCGCAAAAGTGGTCTTCAAGGCCGGCGCGCGTGATCTGCTTGCCGTCGTACAGATACTCGGGGCCGATAAAGCCGACCACGGTATTGACGAGAAACGGATTGAACTTGCGCGCGACCGCATACGCGCGCACTTCGCAAGTTTGTTGATCGACTCCGAAATGCGCGTCCGCCGACAATGCGCTGCCCTGCCCCGTTTCGAAGTACATCAGATTGCTGCCGACCGTGCCGCGTTTGAGCGACAGTCCCGCTTCATACGCTTCTTGCAGTAGCGCGAGCGAAATGCCGAAGCCGGCGTTGGCTTTTTCGGTGCCCGCAATCGATTGAAACACGAGGTCGACGGGTGCGCCTTTTTCGATCGCGGCAATCGTGTTGGTGACGTGCGTCAGCACACAGGATTGCGTGGGCACCTGATAGCGTTGACGGAAGTCGTCGATCATCAGAAGCAGTCGCGTGATCGCGGCGAGGTTGTCGCTGGCCGGATTGATGCCGATCATCGCATCGCCGCAGCCGTACATGAGGCCATCGAGCATCGAGGCTGCAATGCCTTTGACGTCATCTGTCGGATGATTGGGTTGCAGGCGCACCGACATGTGGCCCGGCAAACCCACCGTGTTGCGAAAGCGCGTGATCACCGGACGCTTGCGCGCCGCTGCGATCAGATCCTGGTTGCGCATCAGCTTCGAAACGGCCGCCACCATTTCCGGCGTGAGGCCCGCGGCGATACGTGTGAGCGCGTCCGCATCGGTCGACGTGCTCAGCAGCCAATTGCGAAAGTCGCCTACCGTGAGATGCGAAATCTCGGCGAATGCCTGCGGCGAATGATCGTCGATGACGAGACGCGTGACTTCGTCGCTTTCGTACGGAATCAGCGCTTCGTTCAGGAACGTGCGCAACGGTACTTGCGCCAACGCCATTTTTGCGGCGACGCGCTCCTCTTCGCTCGCTGCCGCGACGCCCGCGAGTTGATCGCCGGAACGTTGCGGGCTCGCCTTCGCCATGAGTGTCTTCAGATCGGCAAACCGATACGTGCGGCTGCCGATTGTCTCCGTATAGCTCATCTTTACGACTCCAGCTTACGACTCAAACGCCGCTGCGCCCGCAGCGGCTTCGACCGTCATTCTTCGAGCAATGCGTCGGCCGGTGCGGCCTCGCGTTGATGGCGCGTCATGAGGAAATAGACGTAGCCGAGTGCGAGGAAGATGGCGAATACCACTGCCACCAGAAAGTTAAAGTACACCATAGTGGCCAGACAGACTACCGCGGCCACCAGCGCGAACGCCGGAAAGAACGGAAAAAGCGGCGCGCGAAACGGACGCTCCATGTTCGGCTCGGTGTGGCGCAGCTTGAACAGCGACAACATGCTGATGATATACATCACGATAGCGCCAAACACGGACATCGTCACGATGTTCGCCGTGAGCGTCTGGCCGCCGAACTGAATTAACTCGTCGCTGTAGATCGCGGCGATGCCGATCACACCGCCGGCGAGAATCGCGCGATGCGGCGTCTTGAAGCGCGGATGCACGCTCGAGAGCCACTCCGGCAAATAGCCCGCGCGAGCCAGCGCGAAGATCTGCCGCGAATAGCCGAGGATGATGCCGTGAAACGACGCGACGAGCCCGAACAGTCCGAGCCACACGAGCATATGCATCCAGCCGCTATGTTCGCCGACGATGTACTTCATCGCTTGCGGCAGCGGGTCGTTGATATTCGACAGCTTGGTCCAGTCGCCGGCCGCGCCCGCAAACACCATCACGCCGATGGCGAGCACCACGAGCGTGAGGATGCCCGCGACGTAGGCGATCGGAATCGAGCGCTTCGGGTTTTTCGCTTCTTCCGCGGCCATCGCGACGCCTTCGATCGCGAGGAAGAACCAGATCGCGAACGGGATCGCTGCGAACATGCCGTTGAACGAGCCCATGCTGAACGTGTCCGCGCCGGCCCAGCCGCCCTTCGTAAAGTTCGACCATTGAAAGCCCGGCGACACGACGCCCATGAAGACGAGCAATTCGAAAATCGCGAGCAACGTCACGCACAATTCGAATGCCGCGGCGATCTGCACACCGACGATATTCAACGCCATGAAGACGAGGTACGCGCCCATTGCCGCGTGCTTCGGTTCGAGACCTGGGAACTGCACGTGCAGATAGGCGCCGATGGCGAGCGCAATGGCCGGCGGTGCAAAGACGAATTCGACGAGCGTCGCAGCGCCCGCGAGATAGCCGCCCGTCGGGCCGAATGCGTGACGCGCGTAAGCGAACGGACCGCCGGCATGCGGGATCGACGTGGTGAGTTCGGTGAAGCTGAAGATGAACGTGGTGTACATCGCGGCGATAAAGACCGCGGTGACCACGAAGCCGAGCGTGCCCGCGCTTGCCCAGCCGTAACTCCAGCCGAAGTATTCACCGGAAATCACGAGGCCGACCGCGATTCCCCAAAGTTGCCACGTGCCGAGCGTCTGCTTCAACTCGTGATGCGTGACTTTGCCGACGTGCTGACTGGTTGACTCTGATTTCATCGGACGCTCCCGGAGTTTGCCGCTTGCTCGGCGCCGCAAGGTTTTGCGGTGCGTGGGCGGGCAGGCTTTCGCCGATGGTAGTGAGCCAATATTCGAGGTGTTATCGAAATTCGGCAAAGTTGGGGGGTGGTTTGTGGGGGAGTGCTTAATTCGGGGGGCACTCGTTTTGGCTAGGGCGTGTATCGGGCTGGCGAGGGTGATTGTGGTTCTTCTGGTTTTTATAGTCTTTGTATATGTATACGTAGTAATAGTTAACAAGCGGCGTTCGCGGTTGTGGATAAGCGATGGGCTCAGCTCTGCGACTTATTCCGTCAGGCTCTGGTCACGCGAGTTCTCACTGCAATGGAACAGCGCGACCCAGGAACACCAAGCCGCTTTTACAGCGATGCGATCAACGTCGCACCGCACTCGGTCGGGTCCCCGTGGTAGGCAACCGCTTTGCCGAGATGTTGGCGAGTGCTGTCCTTCGGCAAGATGGCGTAGGTGCCCTGACACTGCGGGCACCACGTCTTGTCGCCTTCCAGTGCGACGGGCACACCCATTACCTCGAAGTCGTCGCTGGCGGTCGTAACATGCCCGCCGTGTGTCGTCTTGTCATTCAGGCGGATCACGCCGCGCCCTGCTTCGTCCTTCATCTGTGGCCTCGCATTGTTCTTTCTGCCGCGTCGCCGGCCGGATGAAACCAGTGCCGGCTTCGTTTTATCCAACGCTTTCCGGAGCAACGCCGCTGAAAGTTTTGGGATGCTGGCCATCGGCACACGATCGGTTCCATCCGGTCAGTTCGAATGAAGTCACATATTTACCGCCATTTTCCTCATCACGAATCCCGTAATTTATATCGGGCTTCTCCACGCTCAGAACATGTCGACCGGCCTGCGATGGATCGTCCGAATGAGAAAGATAGATGAAACGCGCCTTGACGGATCTCCCTGCCTCATTTTTATAGGTAACGTACCCGCAGGTAAACCTGCGTTTGTAGTTCGGTGCTTCTGTGGACTCATGCAAATCGGGAGTGGTTTCGTACAATCCGTCGAACTTGATATCCTTTTCATTGGACAACGCGGATCTGACTGCCGCCTCGACAACGTCGTCTGTGGAAGCGTTGCTCCGCGTGCAGCCGACGAGCAAAACGAGTGCAATAAATAAGGTAGCGATAGCGTCAGTTGCGACGCTAGTGCGTATCGGTTTAACGCTTGTTTGCATCAGGCTCCCTACGTTTTCGTTCTTCATCGTCAGACTCGCGCCTTTGATTGATAGGGTAGTCGCCCGCCGTCTCGCCTACCTGGTTCTCCCAACCAACCGGGGTACCCGTGCGTGGCTCCGCCTACGGATCGGATCGTCTGGCACCACCGCGCAGACCCGGTGGATAGCATCCGGCCATACCTTGCTCCATCTTTCATTGCACCCCTCGCATGACGGATGATGCCGCACGGCTGGCCGGATCCTTGAGCCATGCGGCGGCGTGCTGTTTACCGTCATCCGTGCCCTGCCATCCTTCGGCTCGGGCGCTCGGATCGTTCGGATACTCACCGCGCTCTTGCGCCAATACAGTCTCTGCCCAGCCTACGGGGGTGCCAGGGCGAGGCTCCTCATACGGATCACCGGACGCAATGGTGCAGATGCTTGCAATTGACGATGGCCACACGGGATCGCGGCTCGTTGCATTCGCGAGATAGCGCAATGCTGTGAAGATCAGGATTTGCGGCATCATCACGATGCGAAAAAAAGCAGGTGTCCGCAGTCCGAAACTGTACAAGGAGAAGAGGAACGATTCGCGCAGCGTTTCGTGCTCAGTATGGAAGAGCATTGGTTTCGGCAATTGGCTCGGCCCGTCGTTCATGTACGCGCACCAATAGTTCCATTGCGCCAATGCCATCTCAACTTGCGCTTTGCCCGTCCACTCTCGACCGATCGAAAACGCGCGAACCACGTTACCGTGGTCATCAATCGCATAGTGGCGGATATGAAACACGGTGCCAAACGGCGTGTCCTCGCTATGTAGGCAGAACATTGAATCCTTTGTCCAAGGCGCCTCCCATACGATGTCGCCATCGCCTGGAGCGGCGAAATAGCGGCGCTTACGGATCGAATAAAGCGTTTTTGTCTGACGGTGAAAACGCACCGGTCGGTAACGCAGACCGAAGAACAAGCCTCGGAGGACTTTGGATGCAATAAAAGCAAAGACAGAGGAAACGCAAAGGGCAAAAAAATTGCCGAAGATGCCACCGGCGTCTGGATAACGTACTTGCGTGAGCCAATACACATAGGGGCCAATGCCCACGCAGACAAATGCGAGAGCCCCGCCAGTGATATACCATTGCTTCTCGAGGAAAGACGGTTCCACCGCGTCCATAAAAGTCGAATTGACGCGGAAAGTCGAACCGAAGTCCTGGATTTTTGGACCCACCGGTCGGTCGATTGGCAGCCGATGCGCCATGTCCCACGCAGGCACAGGCTTACCGACGCATTTTTTCATTAAGCGCTCATCCATAACTCAAGCCCCTACTGCAGAGTTAAAGGCGTTCAACTCCGCGTCCATTGAGTCGTACCGTTCCCCTTTGCTGAATTTGCAACGCGAAATCCAGTCCTTAATTGCGGCCGACTTGAAAATGGCGATGGTTATGGCAATCAGAATGGACGCGATAAACACGATCCAGAAGCCTGGAATGACTTGCAAGTACGCACCGATGGCAAGGTATGCACCTAGCACCCCACTGCTAACGTAGAGCCAACCCAATGTACTTTCCTTGTTGCCGAATGCCTCCGGAGCATTCTTGAACAGATCAACCCCGGCCAGCACGATGCCTGCAGCAGCGCCTATCCCCCGGCCGATTGTGGCCCCCCGTTCCGCCCATTCATCAACCCCCGACCATTGCTTTCTAATGAACGCCGCAAGCGGGTGGGTGGGCCCCTTCGCGACCGTCTCCGACGCCGTCTCCACAATGCTCCCGACAATGGATGCGATGCAGGCTGCCAATTTCACGGTGGCGTCGCTCTTGCTGAACTGATCGCTGCCGACGAAATCCTTGATGGCGAACGTCAAGGTGGCCATCTGGAAAATTGCCGTGGCCACGCCTTGATGGAACTCGACAGGAGCGGACGAGCCGAGCCACTTGCGCGTCGTCTCGACGCCCGCGATCTTGATACCCTTGACGTCAGCTGGATCGAGTTTCCCCGACCGAACTAGCGCGTCCGTGTCCAATTCATAGGCCACCACATCTGGATTGGACGGAGGCACTGCTCTGACGACCTGTTTGGCCACCTGTGTGGCCGCGACGCGCTGTTGAGTTCGATCGCCGTCCAGGCTGACACCCAGTTCCCTTGCCTGGTCCAGCAGCCATGTGCGCATCGCTACCTTGCTTACCTGCGATGACTTAACGCGTACACCAGCTTGCAACGACAACCGGATCATCGTGAAGCCCCAGGCTGCACCGCGCGTTCCCTTGGTCAGCGTCGCGACAATATAATTCGCCGTAGTAACAACGAGCCGGTCGCGGAGCGCGGCGGCGAGGCCATTGTTTTCGACTCGCTTGAAAGCTTCCTTGTAGATATTAAGGAAGTTCTCGTACTGGATGTCCGAGCCATGCACCTGTGAATCCGCCGCTTTTATCAAGTCATCTTGATTGAACATCAGCGCGCGCGCGTACACGTTTCGGATGTTCGACGCCTGGGTGCTCGTCAACCAGTCGTCGAGCACCTTTTTGCACTCCTCGGTGCCTGCTGCCATACCGATTGCCTGTGCACAGGATTCGCTGTACGCAAAGCCGCTACGTATGTCCTTTGTGTCGCTCACACCGGCCATCCACTCGGCGAGGAGTTGCGACTTCAACCAGTCCGCGTGAGCCTGAACAAGCGGTTGCCATTTGGCTTTGAATGCGGTGAGGGCACGCTGGTACTCCGTTTTGAAATTTGCCAACGCCGCTTCGTCCAACACGCTCGTACGTTTGCCGTCCGGCCCGACCTTCGTCGTTGCTTCTTCCCACGCCTCCTCCTCCGACCTCTTTTGTGCGCCGGGAATGTCGTTCGCGTTCCGCTCGTCCTCTTTCAACGCCCGATCGAAGCTGCCCGTCTTCGCCGCGTTGTACAGAAGCCTGAAGAGCCCCACCGCGTCTGGCACACCCTCGACGTGTGCGCCGGCATTAGCCACATTGGCGTCCGCGATTGTTTTCGATATCCCGTACGAGGTCCCGGTCATCTCACGGGCGCGCGCCCGGATGCCCGACTCGGCCTGCTCCAGCAGTTGGGCCGACATCCACTTCCAGTAGATATCCTGGTCGAAGCCGTTGTTCAGATTCGGGACCGTCAGTTCGGCAAGGTCATTAGTGATCGCGACGGGATCGTTGACGGCGACGATGAACCCCTTTTTAAGGGAAGACTCAGCCATCGCGTCTCCGATGCGTTTCGCCACATTGCGTCGGCGCAACCGGATCTCGTCTCTCGGTGCGCGATTGCTAAAGCCGAAGGCATCCGTCATTGCCTTGTCGTCCATCGCAAAGTGCGCGACCTTCCCCTGAGATGCCTGAAACTCCCCAGTGTCGGTTGCGCTTCCTGCCAGCATCGCCGGCACGTTAATGCATTGCATATGCAGCTTGCGCCAGTTTGCGTCCGAAGCCTTTTCGACTAGCGCCTTCGTCCACAGGACATTAGACCAGCCTATCCACAGATTCGCCGCCTCGTCGACGCCGGGAGTGTGCTCGACATCGATGCAACGACCGAGCGACTCGAATTTCAGGTCACCGGCCATTGCACAACCACGTGTCAGTTCCTGCTCCGCGTCACCCGGTGGCGGCAGTGTGCCGGGCGGAAAGCTCCACATGATTCCGTCGTCGAGCACCATGTACGCACGCAGCCGCTGGCGCTTCTCGTCGTAAGAGTAAAGATAGCCCTGACGCAGCGAGCGCAGCGTGTATCGAGCAGTCCCCGCAGATTGCGGAGCGCGCGCGTCGATTTTGAAATTGCCCGACAGCGGTGGGGCTTTAGCTGCCCCGAGCGGACACGCAACCGCGTAGCGGACGGGATAGATGAGGAGCGATTTTCGATCGCACAGCGGGCAAGAAGCTGTCATGTTTTGATCCTCTCCGCCTTCTGGGAGCGGGATGCCTGTTCAAAGAGCTGAAAATCGCCAGCCGCGAGGCGCGCCTTAACGTCGGGCCAGCTGGTTCCTCGGCGCGAGAGTGCCGGCCACGCGTCAACGATTACTGGGTGCTGCTCGAATGCCGCGCCATATCGCAGGCAATGCCACGTGTAATCCGCGAGATCGTCGGCGCCCATTGTTACGCCGCGCTGGACGACATCGCAAAAAATCCGGTCAAGTCTTCGCGGCAAGCGTTCCGCGTCTTCGGCGGGCATCGCTGGGAGCCGATTCAGGACGCGTACCGCGATATCGCTGCGGTCGACGCGCGGCCACTGTTCGGGGCGCGGCCACGCCGGAACATAGCCGTCGGGCGTGTCTGATGACACGCCGGGTCCTGGCACTTCCCAGCGATGGCCCGCCCAGGCGAACTGCCAGGTTTTGATTGGACCGAGCAGCGCCTGGCGTTGCGCGGTGTCGAGGATTGCCAGCGTCAGAGTGAGTACCCGCGGATCGTAGTACCGCCAGAAGACCGGCTGGCCGTTCGCGCCAGGCCCGACCAGATAGTGGGCGATGTGTTCCACGAGGGTATCGGCATCACTGTCGCTATCGATCCATGCGCACACGACCGGCGGCCGTTCGGTCTCGATTTCATCCAGCCAGTAGCCGGTTGCTGTTTCGCGCATATCCGCTGCAAGCGATTCGACGTCAAGCAGTCTCGGCATCAACTCCTCGCGATGCGCGAGCAAGCGCGGCGTGCACGCGCGCATGTCAAATCGTTTGAGGTCAGGCACATGAACGAGCGTCGCTGGCTCGATCAGCAAAAAACCATGCTCCAGCGGCATCGACACTTCGGGAACGGGCAACATCGGTGAGATCATTCTGTTCATTCGAGGGCTACAGCGCGATCGAAGCATTGCCGGCCTGAGCCGCGCCGCTCGACAACGAAGAGCACAGATCCGCACCGGGGAATTGGACAGGAATACTTTGAGGGCCCATGGTGCTGTGGCTGCCGGCGTGAATCAGGTTGCTGCCGGGCGTGAACCCGTTCAACCCGTCCGCGCTGATGACAAACTGACTGTTACCCGCAGTCAGCTTGATCCCTTGCTTCGCGGTGATGTTAATCCAGTCAGTCGTGCTGATCAGGCTGACGACCTTTTTAGCGAGTAGCTCGAGTTCGTCGTTCTCCGCACGCACCTGCACCTTGCCGCTCGCTGCGATCAGCTTAATGCCGAGCTTGTGGACAAACAGGGAAAACTTCTCGGACACGCTCGCGAGCAACGACTTACCCGCGGCGATGGAAACGTTCTCCCCGGAGGTAACCGCCACGTGCTGCCCGCTCGCAAGATGCGACGATCCGGGCGTGGTGATGGCGACGCCAGCAGGGCTGGCGACAACAAGATGGGGGTCATTGAATTCGGGAAATGACCCGCCGTTGCTGCTTCCGCTGCCACTCACGGTCCCACCACTGCCTTTGATGGCATCGTTCTGGGTCTTTAAGGCGTCCGCGATGCTCGACTGGTCCGCTCCACTATCCTGTGCCTGATATTGCTGTGCAAGCTTGCCCAACTGCCCATGTAGCGTCTGGGCCTTCCCGAGTCGATCGACAGGCTCGCTCACGTCCGACAGATGCGACTTGGCCTGCGGGCGAGGATCTGTGCTGATAAGCATGCCCTTGCCAGAGCGGATCGCACCGACAGCGTCCGTGCGCAATTCGAAACCTTCGCCACGCGCATCCTGGCGACCCGCTGTGTTCTCGATACGGGTGACATAACCGAGCGAGAGTTGGCTGTTCTCGTGATCACTGCGTAACTGCGTCTGTATCTGCTGGGCCGTGTCGTCGAAGAGGAGATGATTACTCCGGCCGCCAGCGATGTTGCCGCTAGCTCCATCCAGCTCCCGCGAGCGGAACCCCATCAGCGCGCTCTGGGACGGCAGCTGCCATGAGGGCATATTCTTCTCGTTAGCGACGCGACCGGTAACGATAGGCCGGTCCGGATTGCCCTCCAGCCATTGGACGATCACCTCCGAGCCAATTCTTGGCGGAGCGGCGGCGCCCTGCTCGCCACCGCTCCAGGACGAAGCCACGCGTACCCAGGTCGAGCTTGTTTCGTCGCCCTTCGCGTCGCGGTCCCAGTGGAACTGGAGCTTGCAACGGCCATACTGATCCGTGTACACACTTTGTCCCGGGGGGCCGACAACGGTTGCTGTCTGGGGTGCCAGGATACGAGTGTCGACGCTGTCATAGCCGGGACCCGGGCGCCAAGGAATGCTGCGGCGAATACAGGTGATTGCGTTGCTGTATTCCGCGGCCGTCTCTGTGCCCTGCAGGTAGTTGTTCGACACCGTATGGCGCACGGAGACAATGAGGAACTCGCTTTTGCTTGCATCGCCTGACACGGCGCTGCCGTAGTGGTCTGTCAAGCGGAACCAGCGCCCGGGCATCGCGTAGCGGCTGTTTCCCTCTCCATCGAAGTGCTTGGCGGCCGCCTCAATTTCCTCCATCCTCCGGCGCACGACGTCGTCGCCATCCTGCCCCGGCTTGAAGCCATACGCGCCGGCATACTGGTAATCCTCGAGTTGCGGAACGCTTCCCTGCTTGTTGACCGTCGGCATGTCAACCGTGCCTGGCCGAGGGTTCTTGAAGTCAAACCGGGAGCGCGCGACGTGGGTGGGCATCATCTGGCGCACCGGCGTCCATGTCGCGATGCCGTCTTCTTCCTGCGATCCGGCTTCGCTTTGAAAGCGGACCTCGGCGCCTGGGCCGTCAATCTGCGCGGCGTCGGCCGATGTGTCGGTTACCACCAGCTTGTGGCCGTCGCGTGTGTGTTCGTACCAGTACAGATAACCCGCGGTTTCCCAGCGGCGGCTCAGATAATTGTGATCGTCCTCGTTGTACTGGCATGCCATCGTCATTGACGGATCTTCGCCGTGTACACGCCAGTCCCAGACCGGCAGGACTCCGTAGTCACCGAGCAGCGTCGTTGTCTGCGTATGTAGATTCTGGTCGAGAAAGAGGCGGCTATTGCGGCGCAGTTTCAGATATCGCAGCCACGGACCGATTTGCGCCTCGTAATGCGCGATGCCGCCATCGGTTTTGACGTGACGGAAAGCGAATACGTAGCCATTGAAATAACGTAACGATCCATCGCTGCGCACCAGCTGCACGCTCAGCATTTTTCCGATGAAGTCCTTGAGCGCCAGCGACGCATTATCCGAAAGGATCTCCACCGTAAACTCAAAATCACGCGAGAGCGCTTCGATACCCTCGAGCCGGTTCGCCAGTAGCACCGACGCCGGAGCATCGGCATGCGGAAACGAAAGTGTGAGAATGCGCCCCTGCTGCCTGCCCCCTAGCAGAGCCCTGAAGTCTTGAGCAAGATTCGACACGGCGACCCCTCTTTTATTCCGCTAAATCGGTGTCACGCGATTTTACCCACTCTTCAGACGAAACGGTATTAAATTGAATCGAGTGGAATCTAGCGATTTCCACGACCGGAGCGCTCGCCCCGGGCAGAAAGTATTGCCATTTAACAATCAGACGGGAAATATTTGCCTGCCCGCCACATTGCAACAGGTGCTACGTGAAAGGAAACCGGTCCAATGCTTGAATTAGCTCGACCAGTTCCCGCGATTAAATCGGCTGCCGAAAAAAGCATAAATTCCGGGCAGCGAAGCCTCCCGAAGAGGCCTCTCGACATAGCGAGCCCCGCAGGTGGCCGCATTACGTCAAGACTCATATCGCAACCTGAAACTTGGCCCACCTAACTGGAGATCGAATATGCTTCGCGCATTGACCTGGCGCCGAAAATGACGCTTTACAATTTTTTGTATTCGGCAGCTGGCAGAGTCATCACGATTTTTGTATTATCGCGCGGCAGCGCGGGGGCGCATTCGGTATGGGATAAAAAGAGGCGACATGGGAGCGCAAGACATTATCAGCACAATTGCAGGCGGCCTAACGCAAAGTGATCGCTTGCTAAAGTTGGATACGCCGCTCGGGGCGAACATATTGGTGCCTCAGTTTGTAGCGGGCCGCTCGCGCATCGGGCGACACTTTGAGTTCACCGTCGAGGTCGTATCCACTGCGGGCGGGATAGAACTCAAAAAACTAATCGCCCAGCCTGTGACGCTTTGGATCCAGCAAGCCGACAAATCGTATTTGCCGCACAACGGCTACGTGCATACGGCGCGCCGGCTCGGTTCGAACAGCGGCTTGACGAGTTACCAGATCGCGTTCGCGTCGTGGATGCATTTCCTGAAGTTCCGCCGCGACCAGCGTATCTGGCAGGACAAAAGCGTCGACGAGATCGTGACGGAGGTGTTCAACAGCCATCCGCAAGCCAAAGGCTTATTTCAGTTCGCGCTTTCGAAGCCATTGCCGTCTCGTTCCTATTGCCGACAGGACGAGGATGATTGGGCTTTCGTGCACCGACTGCTGGAGTCCGAAGGGCTGTATGGGTTCTGGCAACAGGCGCAGGATGGAAAATCCCATACGCTCGTGATTACCGATCGGCTGCAGACGTTCGAACTGCTGTCGCCGGAGACCGTGACGTTCTACCGGGCAGGCACGCGCAGCGAGACAGATGGCCTCACGCAATGGTCCGGCACGCGCACCTTGCAGAGCACGATGCTCACCACGCGCACGTTCGACTACAAGAACCCCTCGACCCAGTTCAACCCGAAAGGCACGAGCGTGCCGACCATGCCGAATCAGGGCACGCTGCCGGATCAGACCGAAGTGTACGAATACACCGGCGCGTACACCTATTCCAGGCAGGATAGAGGCGACCAGTTGTCCAGGATCCGGATGGAGGAATGGGAGTCTCAGGCCAAACGTTTTCACGGCGTCGGCGGCTTGCGAGGAATCGACGCGGGACGACGCTTTGTCCTGAATGGCCACCCGGATCACGATCGGGATCAGCCGAGCCAGAAGGAATTCGCGGTGATCGAGACAGCGTGGGTGATCGCGAACAACCTGCCGGTAAGCGGCCAGGGCACAGCGTTCCCGCATAGCTTGCAGCGCACGTTGGAAGAGGTACGTACGAGCCATGGCGACGGCAACGCGCTCAAGGTCTCACACCCCGATGGGTCCGAGGGTTTCTATCTGACGGAAATCGAAGCGCAACGGACGAACGTGCCGTATCGCAGTCCGCTAGAACACCAAAAGCCGCAAATGCATCTGGAGTCGGCGATCGTTGTGGGCCCGCAAGGTGAAGAGGTCTACACGGATGATCTTAACCGGATCAAGGTGCAGTTCATCTGGGATCGCGTGAACGGCGCCGACGAGCGGGCTTCATGTTGGGTGCGGGTCGCACAATCGGATGCTGGCGCCGGCTATGGCGGAGTCCATATGCCGAGGGTCGGGGAGGAGGTCCTGATCGATCACGTTAGCGGCGACTGCGACCGGCCCGTTGTGATCTCGCGCATGTATAACGGCGCGACGAAGCCCCAGTGGCATTCGAATGGTCTGTTGTCGGGCTATCGATCCAAAGAATACGGCGGTAGCGGCTTCAACCAACTCGTGATGGACGACTCGACGGGCCAGAATCGCGTTCAACTGTATTCGAGTAGCTACAACTCCCATCTGCATCTCGGCTACCTGATCCAGCATTCGGACAACGCGCGCGGTGGTTTCCTGGGCAGCGGTTTCGACCTGAAATCCGATGCTTACGGCGCGATTCGGGCGGGACAAGGTTTGTATGTTTCTACGCATCCAACGTCGGCCGGACAACCTTTGAGCTCCCAGCCTGCACGCGAGCAGTTGATCAATGCGGAAAGCGTCATGGAAGCGGTGTCCGAGGCGAGTGTCGCAGGTCAGGCAGAAAGTATGCGAGCAGGTCAGGACGCGTTGAAAAAGTTTACCGATGCAAGCCAGCGCAGTGTGACAGGACGGGATTCGGCTGGAGGGCGAACTGCGGGAGGCGGCACAGGTAGTGCGAACGGTTTTTCGACACCGATTATGCTTATGGCCAGTCCATCGGGCATCGCACTGTCAACTCCGCACTCGACCCATATCGGTGCGGACCAACACATCAACGTTATTAGCGGGCAGGACACCTACCTCGCTACCGGAAAATCGCTCGTACTGAGCGTTGTAGAAAAAATCAGTCTGTTCGTGCAAAAGGCTGGTATCAAGATGTTCGCGTCGAGCGGCAAGGTTGACATCCAGGCACAGAACGACGAAATGTCTCTGAGCGCGCTAAAGAATCTCACGATCCGCAGCACCGACGCCCAACTGGCCTTGTCAGGGGCTCAGGATGTCAAGCTGAACAGTGTCGAAAGCGAGATCAAGATCGCAGCGAAACAGGGCATCACGCTGACGAGTGGCGGCGCATACGTGAAGATTGCCAACGGAAATATCGAGCTAGGTTGTCCAGGCAGCATCACGCTCAAGTCCGGTAATTTCCATTGGGAAGGCCCGGCGCAGCTTTCAGAATCGGAGAAGCTTTGGCCCGGTCAAATTCCCGCTAACTTCAGCACGAAGGTCCTTCTGGACAAGCAACTCCAGGAGCGCATCGGGATCGCAGACGGGATTCCATATCAGTTCGTCAACGACAGCGGTGCCGTGATCGCAAAGGGGATGATCGATGAGTCAGGCTCGACGCAACGCGTCTTCCACACGAACACGGAGGCCCTAAGCGTACTGCTCGGAGAAAAAGGTGACTGGCTCAAGACCGAACACAATGACGCCGACTGCGGCTGTGGCGCTGACCAGACGGCCGAAGCGTCTCCAGGTTTTTTTCAACTTGCGAATCAACCGCCCCATGATACGGATGACGCCGAGACGAGCGGCGATGGAAAGCCCCTTCAATCATCGATGAACGCAAACTCGGCACCGCTCGCCACTGCGGACACGAGCGAGTTCCAACGCTCGCTGATCGAGCATCTCGTATTCAATGACCCGGCAATCAAACAGGCTATTTTGGATGGCGAGGACTAACGCATGAAGATTGTCGCAACCTTGTGTTTGGCGCTCGGCATTTCTGGAGCCTATGGCGCCGACACCAAATCTATCTCCGCAAATGCGGAATTGAAATTGATGAACGGTGCGAACGATGTAGCGCTGGCGGGGATGACCGTAAAAGTCATCAAAGGCTATGTTGGCACACTGACGGCTCATAGCTATGACACGTTCACCAGCTACGTCCTCCCGGAAAAATCTGGTGGCACGTGGCTACAGATACCGGTCGATCAACCTGACGGCAGCATTTCCCAATTCAGAACGGTGGAGTCTGCGGACTCGACCGTGCAGGCCGTTGCCATGTATCGCTCGGCAGGCACGCTTTACGCCGTTGTGGCGACCAAAAATGGCGGTAGCCCGCCCGATCTGTATTTAAAGCCTGCGCCGATCATTTTCAACGTCTATCGGTTTAACGGCAGCCTCGATGTGGCTCGATTCAAGCTGCAGCAGACATCGAGCAGCAAAGCGTCCTACATGGATGCAGGCGATGCGCTGGCCAAAGAATTCTTCTCGAAGTAGAGGCTATACATGTTCGTCAGAGCAACCTACGATCGCGAAAAAAGAACCGTTCACTATTACGACGAAGATGGGAATGAAACGCTCTACATAGGCGGTTCATTTGCGTGGCGCACTAACAATCCGGGCAACCTGACCAAGCCGCGTGCTTACGTCATGAAGTCGGCGATCGGCTACGCTCAGCGCACAAGCAACGTCAAGTCGCTGTTTATCATTTTCCCCGACCGCGCAGCGGGTCAGGAAGCACACCAGAAGCTGCTGAAGGAAGTCTACGGCGATAGCACCGTCCGCGGCATGATCACTGTCTACGCTCCGCCGTCTGAGAACGATACCGAAGGCTATATTGGTTTTGTGACAAAAAAGGCAGGCGTTTCGTCCACCGATGTCGTCGGTTCACTACCCGATGACAAGTTCAAAGCAGTAGCTACAGCGATGGAGCAAAAGGAGGGCTGGGTTCCGGGGGTAATCCAACCTCTGGGCAAGCCCGTCCAGGTTCAGGTGCTCGACAAGCTGAACCAGCCGTTCGCGCGACAGGCCATGCAGATCAAAGGAGCAACCGCCAGTTTTGATGCAAAAACCAATGACAACGGCGAACTTCCCTGGATCTATAGCGGCTTGCTCGGGCAGGACGTCAGTATCCTCTACAAGCGCGAGTCAGACGACCACGAGAATGTGGGGCAGATTTCGACATCCTCGGCGTCCAACGCGTTCACGTTCAACGCCCCTTACCATCTGGTGCCCACACGTCCTCGACTGCATGCAAAAGATGAATCCGCGCGTCCACGCGTACACATCGTTCAGCCTAGGGAAACGCTGTCGTCAATCGCAGCGAAGTACGGGACGACCGTTGATGCGATGGTCGGTGTAAATGGATTGAAGGATGCGAACCAGATTTACGCGCATCAGCATCTCAAGGTTCCATCGAGCGACGCCCGATCTCAACCGGCCGATCAATCACGTGCACAGGGCACTAACGCCAAACCACAGACTACAGTCACCGCGGCCAAACCGACTGCAGGGTCTGCCACGCACGCTAGCGGCACGGCGATGAGCAGCGCCGCGGCAAACGCGCCTACGGCAATGCCGCAGGTGGCGGCACCGGCCAGCGCCGGTAGCACAGCGAGTAGTGGATCGAGTGCAACTCCGCATCCGTCAGCCAGCGCAGTTCCTTCCGGCTCGGCCACCACCGCCGCGGCAGATCCTGCAGGCGTTGTTCATCAGCACGCACCAAACGGCCATCCCCAGACCGTGGTTAGCTCCCCCACGCTCGAGCCAAGTGGCGCGGCGTGGTGCAGCAAGTTTCGAGGCAGCGCGTCGCTCAGTTCACTGAACGACTCTTTCAAGGCTTGCGCCAGCGCGTTTATCGGCGCAATGCGCGATGCAAACATCTCAGTCAGGATCAATGCCGCGCTTCGACCCATCCAGCGGTCCTACCTGATGTTCCATGCCTTTGAAATTGCCAAAGGGCGTGAGCGCCCCGACCGCGTGCCACCATATTCGGGTGTCAACATAGATTGGGTGCATCGCAATGCCGACGGCAGCATGGATCTGGACGCGTCTGTTAAGGCCGCAAAGGAGATGTGCCGGGGCTATGGCATCAATGTCAATTCGGCGATGCAAGCCGTTGGGAGACCTGGACGGTCTCGCCACAACTATGGCGCGGCGGTCGATATGAATATCACTGGGTACGTGGGAAAGCGGATCAAGGACGCGGCGGGTCATGAAGTCGAGCTTAGATCATTTGCCGACCTGAAGCACGTTGGCGACGGCTACGGGGTAACTTATTATCCTCACGAAAACATGCATTGGTCTGACACGGGTCATTAATAGGGAAAACGATGCGAAGAATCACAGTATCAGTTTTTGTCGCCTTGATTTGCCATCTCGCGAATGCGCAACAACCCCCGATCGTGGGCGTCTGGGAGCAACTTCCCGTTGCCGATCCTAATGGCGGAGCCAATGCGGCCCGCCACGACATTGTTTTCGTCGATCGGAAAATTGCTGACGACACGGTGTTCAGCGGGCTGGTGGATGCAGGCACAAAGAATAGTGTGCTTTGTTGCGTGAAAGTCAGCTCGAATTCGTCTACCACGCTGGCGGAGTTGTTGAAAAAGTATCAGTGGGACGACGACATCGCAGATCACATCAAGAAGATCACCGGCTGGAAATATATCTACGAAGCGAACGTCGTCGATCAGTCAGCGCAGAATCCGAGGATGCGCAAGCTGATAAGAGACTTAAGCATGCCGCCCGCTATGTCGCCGTATTCGGCAGCTATTGTTTCGGGAAAAATCGCGGGCCAAGAGATCGATAAGAAGTTTTCCACCAGCGATGGAGCGGTCTCTTTTTTCACTGAATCCGTGCAGGATATGAACATCATTCAGTATAAGTTTTCGGTCAATGGGCGGCCGGTGAGATTCACCGAAGAGTCTTTTTCAGACTGATGACGTTGTTCAGCGGAGGAAGTCGTTCCTTGATGATATCGGTGGCCAACTCAGATAACTGGAGAAACTATGCCGGGGGTGATACGGGTCGGTGACCGTACAAGTTCGAATGGTGAGGTATTGTGTGGTTCGCCAACGTGCTTCTTTATGGGAAAGCCCGTCGCGAGAATCGGAGACGCTATTTCGTGCCCCAAGCACGGCGATAACCATATCGCCAGCGCCACGTCACAAGCTCGCGATAATGGCCTGGAAGTGGCGCAACACGGTGATTCATGTGCGTGCGGTTGCACGCTCATTTCGTCGCTGCCCACGGGCGGGCGTAGATAGCAGATAGCTGAAATCTGACGTATTAAAAAAAGACCCGTAAGTTTTCTCAACTTATGGGCCCGTTTTTCTCAAGTTACGAGGCTATTTGCGAAAGCCCTCAAACATCAATATTCCCCGCCCTCAACGCATTCGACTCAATGAAAGCCCGCCGCGGCTCCACATCATCCCCCATCAGCGTCGTGAAAATGCCATCAGCCGCGATAGCATCCTCAATCTGCACACGAAGAAGACGACGCACGGTCGGGTCCATCGTAGTCTCCCAAAGCTGCCCGGGGTTCATCTCACCGAGCCCCTTATAGCGTTGCTTCGAGATATTGCGTTCGGCATCAGCCAGCAACCACTTCATCGCAGACTTGAAGTCAGTAACAGCCATACTCCGCTCACCACGCTTGATAACAGCGCCAGCGCCAATCAACCCCTTAAACGTATTCGCGGTGTTCACCAACTGCTGATAGTCGGCAGTCAATTGAAACTCTTCATCGAACACGGAGATTTTCTGATTGCCGTGATGCGTCCGCGCGACCTTCAGCGAGCGCAATTCACGCACCGGGTCATACATGGTCGTAACCCTAACCTCGGGCTTCAGAGCGTCATCGCGAAGCTTAGCCTCAAGCGCTTTTGCCGATGTCTCAGCGGCCGCCTCACTGGAAAGGTCAATAACGACCCCGTCCATCACAGCCTCTAGCGCGCCCGCGTCATACAAGCGGCTCAACCGGTTCACCACCGCCTGCGCCAGCAAATAAGCCCGAGCCAATTCGCCCAACGCATCGCCGGTAATCGGCGTTGCATTCTCAGAAGCCAACAGTTCCGAACCCTGCAACGCGAGCTTGAGGATGTGAGCATTAACCTCGCTCTCGTCCTTCAGATACCGCTCGTCCTTGCCCGCCTTGATCTTGAACAACGGCGGCTGCGCGATGTAGATATACCCGCGCTCGATCATCTCCGGCATCTGCCGATAGAAGAACGTCAGCAGCAGCGTGCGGATGTGCGCGCCGTCCACGTCAGCATCGGTCATGATGATGATCCGGTGATAACGCAGCTTATCGAGGTTGTAGTCTTCCTTGCCGATACCGCAGCCAAGCGCCGTGATCAGCGTCACGATCTGCTCCGAAGAAAGCAGCTTGTCATAACGCGCCTTCTCCACGTTCAGCACCTTGCCGCGCAGCGGCAAGATCGCCTGGAACTTCCGGTCGCGTCCCTGCTTCGCCGACCCGCCTGCCGAGTCGCCCTCGACGATATAAATCTCCGACTTCGCCGGGTCCTTCTCCTGGCAATCCGCGAGCTTGCCCGGCAGACCGACGCCATCGAGCACGCCCTTGCGGCGCGTCATCTCACGCGCCTTGCGAGCGGCGTCACGAGCGCGCGCGGCGTCGACGATCTTGCCGCAAATGATCTTCGCGTCGTTCGGCGTTTCCAGCAGGAATTCCTCGAGCGCCTTCGCGACCACGTCTTCCACGGGCGCGCGCACTTCCGACGACACCAGCTTGTCCTTCGTCTGCGCGCTGAACTTAGGCTCCGGCACCTTCACCGACAACACGCACGAAAGCCCTTCGCGCATGTCGTCGCCGGACGTCTCGACCTTCGCCTTCTTCGCGACTTCGTGATCGGCGATGTACTTGTTCAGCACACGCGTCATGGCCGCGCGCAGGCCGGTCAAGTGCGTGCCGCCGTCGCGCTGCGGAATGTTGTTCGTGAAGCACAGCACGTTTTCGTTGTAGCTGTCGTTCCACTGCATTGCCACTTCCACGCCCACGCCGTCTTTCTCGCCGCTCACGTGGAAAATGGTCGGATGCAAGACGCTCTTGGTCTTGTTGATGTACTCGACAAAACCCTTCACGCCGCCGACAAACGCGAAATCGTCCTCTTTGCCCGTGCGCTGATCGGTCAAACGAATCCGCACGCCGTTATTCAGGAACGACAGTTCGCGGATGCGCTTGGCCAGAATGTCGTAGTGATATTCGACGTTGCCGAAGATCGTCTCGTCGGCCATGAAATGCACTTCGGTGCCGCGGTTTTCGGTATCGCCCACCACTTGAATCGGCGACACAGCCACGCCGTCGATCTCTTCGATCACGCGATTCTGCGGCACGCCACGGTGGAATTCCATGAAGTGCTTTTTGCCGTCGCGGCGAATCGTCAAACGCAGCCACGCCGACAGCGCATTCACGCACGACACGCCGACGCCGTGCAAGCCGCCCGACACCTTGTAGCTGTTCTGGTCGAACTTGCCGCCGGCGTGCAACTCGGTCATCACGATTTCGGCGGCGCTGCGCTTCGGCTCGTGCTTGTCGTCCATCTTGAGACCGGTCGGCACGCCGCGGCCGTTGTCGGTGATCGAGATGGAGTTGTCCGCGTGAATGATCACCTGGATGTCGTTGCAATAGCCGGCCAACGCTTCGTCGATCGAGTTGTCGAGCACTTCGAACACGAGGTGGTGCAAACCGGTGCCATCCGATGTATCCCCGATGTACATCCCCGGCCGCTTGCGCACCGCCTCCAGACCTTCGAGGATCTGAATGGACGAGGCGCCGTAGCTGTTGTCGGGTTGCGTATTGTTCGTTTCAGTCATGGATTTTTTCCGGTTCTGCATTACTGCTGGGTTGCTGCTCGGGACTTTTCAAAACACCATAAAAACGCCAAAGGGGCGCTGCGCCCCTTGGTGTGTTCTTGGTGTTGGACGCGTTAGATGCGCATCGGCATCACGACGTATTTGAATTCGTCGTTCTCGGGAATCGTGATCAGCGCACTCGAGCTGGCGTCGCCAAGGCTCACTTGCAGCGTGTCGACCTTCAGGTTCGCGAGCACGTCGAGCAGATACGTGACGTTGAACCCGATGTCGACGCTGTCGCCGTCATACGCGATTTCCAGTTCTTCCTGCGCCTCTTCCTGGTCGGCGTTGGTCGACATGATCTTCAACTGGCCCGGCTCGATGATGCAGCGCACGCCCTTGAATTTGTCCGACGTCAGAATCGCGGCGCGTTGCAGCGAACGCTGCAGTTCTTCACGGCCGATCACGAACTGATTCTTGTGCGACTTCGGAATCACGCGCTGGAAGTCGGGGAATTTGCCTTCCACCAGCTTCGACACGAGTTCGACCTGGCCAAACGTGAACTTCACCTGCGTTTGCGCGATGTCGATCTTCAGCGTGTCGTCGATATCTTCCAGCAGACGCTGCAACTCCAGAATCGTCTTACGCGGAATGATCACTTCCTGGCGCGCAAACGAGCCTTCAATCTTCATCGACGAAAACGCGAGGCGGTGGCCGTCTGTCGCGACTGCCATCAACTGGTCGCCGTCCACCACCAGCAGCATGCCGTTCAGGTAGTAGCGAATGTCCTGCTGGGCCATCGAAAAATGGACCATGCCGAGCAACTGGCGGAACGTCTTTTGGGGAACCACAAGGTTCGCGCCGTAGTCTTTAGCTTGCGCGACGGTCGGGAACTCGTCCGCGGCGAGCGTTTGCAGCGCGAAGCGGCTCTTGCCGGATTGCACCGTCAGACGCTTGTCGTTCAGCGTGAGCGTGACCTGGCCGTCGGGCATGGCGCGCAGGATGTCGAGGAGCTTTCGCGCTGCCACCGTGGTCGCCACGGTATCGCCGCCCACGCCGAAATCGGCGCGCGTGGTGATCTGCAACTCCAGGTCGGTTGACAGGAACGACACGTCGGGACCGTTCTTGGTAATCAGCAAATTGGCGAGGATCGGCAACGTATGGCGGCGTTCGACAATGCCGCTCACGGTTTGCAGCGGCCTGAGGAGGTTATCGCGTTCGGTCTTGACCAGTTGCATAGAGTTCCTTCGTTGATATAACGGCCTGCGCGCCTTCGAGCCGTTCAAGGCATTTCCGGCATGCTGCCGTGGCTCCCCGCCGGCGCCACGCAGCGCCCGTCACGGCGTGAAATCCGCCCGCGGCCGCGCCGGGCGGTTAAACCTGTATTGTGCCTGAAAAAGGAACCGCCTCACTAAATTGGGGGCGACTTTGGAAATAAACAGGTCGATTTTCCCGCCCACCACCTAGCCCTTGCCTAGCCCTTCAGCGTCTGCTCCAGCACGTGCAATTCGTGATTCAGCTGCGCGTCCTTGCTGCGCTCGTCGGCGATTTTGCGCACCGCGTGCAGCACCGTGGTGTGGTCGCGTCCCCCGAAAAGCTCGCCGATTTCCGGCAGACTTTTCTGCGTGAGCTCCTTCGCCAGATACATCGCGATCTGCCGCGGCCGCGCGATGTTCGCCGGACGCTTCTTCGAATACATGTCCGCGACCTTGATGCTGTAGAAGTCAGCGACGGTCTTCTGAATGTTCTCCACCGAAATCTGCCGGTTCTGCACCGTCAGCAGATCTTTCAGTGCTTCTTTCGTCAGTTCGATCGTGATCTCGCGGCCGTGGAACTTCGAGTACGCGAGAATTTTCCGCAGCGCGCCTTCCAGTTCCCGCACGTTCGAGCGCAAATGTTTTGCGACGAAAAACGCCACGTCCTCATTCAGGCTCACGAATTCCGACTGCGCCTTGCGCATCAGAATCGCGACGCGCATTTCCAGCTCGGGCGGCTCGATGGCGACCGTCAGGCCGGAGTCGAAGCGCGAGGTCAGACGGTCGTCGATACCCGAAATTTCCTTCGGATACGTGTCGCTGGTGATGATCACCTGCGCCTTGTTCGCGACGAGCGCCTCGAACGCGTAGAAGAACTCCTCCTGCGTGCGCGACTTGCCCGAAAAGAACTGAATATCGTCGATCAGCAGCAGATCCAGCGAGTGGTAGTAGCGCTTGAAGTCGTCGAACGCCTTACGCTGGTAAGCCTTCACGACATCGGACACGTACTGTTCCGCGTGGATGTAGCGGATGCGCGCGCCGGCCTTGTCCATCAGCAACTGGTTGCCGATTGCGTGGATCAGGTGAGTCTTGCCGAGGCCCACGCCGCCATACAGGAACAGCGGGTTGTACGAGATGCCGGGATTGTCCGCGACCTGGATTGCCGCGGCGCGCGCCAGCTGGTTCGCCTTACCGGTCACGAAGTTGTCGAAGGTCAGAACCGGGTTTAGCTTGGAACGCTCGTACATGGAGTCGTTCTCGCCGTTGCCATTCGAACTCGCGCTCTGGCCCGGACGCCATGTGCGGCGCGCCGCGGCGGCTTCGTTCGCGTCGAGGCTCGGCAGATCGAGGTCGGCGGCATCTTCGGCCGCCGCGCGTGCGTTGGCGTTGTGCTCGGCTGCCGCGCGGGCATTCGCGTTGAGGTTGGCCATTGCGCTGTTAGCGCTGTTCGGGCCGTTCGCGCGCGTGGCCTGCGCCGCTTGCACGGCGCCAACGGCCGCGTCCACGGCAGCGGCATTGCCCGCGCTGCCGCCCATGGAATTCGGCGCGGAAGCCGGACGCGCCGGAGCCGGCGCCGCTGCCGCAGGAGCGCGCATGCCGGCTTTCGGGTCCAGTACGAATTGCACGTCGACAGGCGCCTGCCAGAAATCGCGGGCCATATCAGCGATGCGACCGGAGAACTGGCTCTTGACCCAGTCGAGCTTGAAGCGGTTCGGCGCGGCAATGCTGAGCGTGTTCGCAGCGGCGTCGAAGGCGACCGGGGCCAACGGTTTGATCCACGTCACGTACTGCTGGGGCGTGAGCTCACGCTCCAGCAATGCGGAACAGTGTTGCCAGAATTCGTTCATCGAGTGCTGTCGTTATGGTGTGCACGCGGTTCGCCGCAGCCCCCGTCGCGCGCACGCAACAAGGCCCGGAGCAGCCAGGCGTAACAGCTCCAGGCGCTTGCGCCACAAGGGTTTGCGGGACAAGCGAGCCGGAGCGGCGTGCAATATTTTTGGGAAGTAAGGCGAGATTCTAACGCCAAATCGGAGGCGAAAGGGAGTTATCCACAGGGACGGATCATCCGCCGAAGCGGGCCGCGCGCTCGCGCCGCGCCGGCTAAACTATTGACGGTCAACGAAAAACGGGTTTAAATAGCGGGTTCCGCGAAAACCAATTCAGTAAACCTCCGGCCATTGCGCTTTCAGCGATGATCGCGCGGTTTTTTTTCGATCAAGTGAGAGCAACATGAAACGTACTTACCAACCTTCCGTTACCCGTCGCAAGCGCACCCACGGCTTTCGCGTTCGCATGAAGACCGCTGGCGGCCGCAAGGTCATCAACGCACGTCGCGCGAAGGGCCGCAAGCGCCTCGCCATCTAAGGCAGGCGAGCGGATTGCGCGCTATGTCCGTGCCAGGCGACAACCGCGGCGAAGCGGAATCGGCAGAGGCGCCGCAGCAGGGCTCCGTACCGTTGCGAGCGCAAGCCGCCTTTCCCAAAGCCGCAAGGCTACTGAAAACGGATGAATTTTCATCCGTTTTTCGTTTGCGCCCCTGGCGCCGCACCGCGCACTTCGTCGTGTACGGCCGGCCCACCGGCAATGACGCTCGCCTCGGCCTCGTGATCGGCAAGAAGTATGCGCCGCGCGCGGCCACGCGTAATCTGGTGCGCCGGATCGCGCGCGAAGCCTTCCGGTTGCGTCGCGCGGAATTCGGCGGTTGGGATGTGCTGCTGCGTTTGCACACGCGCTTTGACAAGAAGGCTTTGCCGAGCGCCGCGTCGCCGCCGTTGAAGGCGCTGTGCCGCAGCGAAATCGAGGCGCTGCTCGACAAGGCAGCGCGCGAAATCACCCGTCGTCAGGCGCCGCCCGCGGAAGCGCCCAGGACGGAATGACGTTCAGATGACCGCCCGCCTTTTCGCTCGTGCCGCCACAGCTTCGGCAGCCACGGCCAGCGGGCGTCGTCCGGTATTTCACGTTGCGCGGCGCCGTCCGGCCGCATGAGCCATGCAAACGGTACTCATCGCTTTATTGCGCTTTTACAAGCTTGCCGTCAGCCCCATGCTCGGCAACCGGTGCCGTTTTTACCCTTCCTGCTCTGATTACGCGCGCGAAGCAATCCAGTATCATGGCGCCGCGCGCGGGACTTATCTCGCCGCCAGGCGTATTTGCCGCTGCCATCCGTTTTCCGCGGGCGGCATCGATCTCGTCCCGCCTCCCACTTCTGAAAAGCGCTGATGCGCCGTTCCATCGACACTGAGACAACGCATGGATATTAAACGCACCGTCCTATGGGTCATCTTCTTCATGTCAGCGGTCATGCTGTTCGACAACTGGCAACGCGACCACGGACGCCCGTCGATGTTCTTCCCGAGCGCCACGCCGACCAAGACGGCCGGCAGCGCCGCACCGGGAACCACGACGCCGGGAACCCAGCCCGCCGATTTGCCGGCCACCAACGCAGCCGCGCCGGCCAACACGCCGGCCAACACGCCGGCCGCCACGCAATCGCAGCTCGTCAAGTTCAGCACCGACGTCTATAGCGGCGAAATCGACACGCGCGGCGGCACGCTGTCGAAGCTGTCGCTCGTCAAGCAAGGCGACGGCAAGCAGCCGGATCTCGTCATCACGCTGTTCGACCGCGCGGGCAATCACACGTACCTCGCGCGCACGGGCCTGCTCGGCGGCGATTTCCCGAATCACAACGACATCTACACGCTGATGCCGAATCAGCAGACCGAGCTGAAGGGCGATCAGAAATCGTTCAGCCTGAGCTTCGAGTCGCCGGTCAAGGGTGGGCTGAAGGTCATCAAGACCTACACGTTCACGCGCGGCAGCTACGTGATCGGCGTCGACACGAAGATTCAGAACGTCGGCACCGCGCCGGTCAGCCCGTCGGTGTACATGGAACTGGTGCGCGACGACCAGCCGGTCGAAACGCCGCGCTTCTCGCACACGTTCATCGGCCCGGCTGTCTACACCGAACAGAATCACTTCCAGAAGATGACGTTCGGCGACATCGACAAGAACAAGGAAGACTACGCAAAGCAGGCCGACAACGGCTGGATCGCGATGGTGCAGCATTACTTCGCGTCGGCGTGGATTCCGCAGCAGGGCGTTAAGCGCGACATCTACGTCGAGAAGATCGATCCGGCGCTGTATCGCGTCGGCGTGAAGCAGCCGGTCGCGGCCATCGCGCCGGGCCAGACCGTGGACGTTTCCGCACGTCTTTTCGCCGGTCCCGAAGAAGAGCGCATGCTCGAAGGCATCGCGCCGGGCCTCGAACTGGTGAAGGACTACGGCTGGGTGACGATCATCGCGAAGCCGCTGTTCTGGCTGCTCGAGAAGATCCACAGCTATGTCGGCAACTGGGGCTGGGCAATCGTGTTGCTCACGCTGCTGATCAAGGCGGTGTTTTTCCCGCTGTCGGCCGCGAGCTACAAGTCGATGGCGCGCATGAAGGCGATCACGCCGCGCATGCAGGCGCTGCGCGAACGCTTCAAGGGCGATCCGCAGAAGATGAACGCCGCGCTCATGGAGCTGTACAAGACCGAGAAGGTGAATCCGTTCGGCGGCTGTCTGCCGGTCGTGATCCAGATTCCGGTGTTCATTTCGCTGTACTGGGTGCTGCTGTCGTCGGTGGAAATGCGCGGCGCGCCGTGGGTTCTGTGGATTCACGATCTGTCGCAACAAGACCCGTACTTCATCCTGCCGGTGTTGATGGCCGTCTCGATGTTCCTGCAGACGAAGCTGAACCCGACGCCGCCCGATCCGGTTCAAGCCAAGATGATGATGTTCATGCCGATCGCGTTCTCGGTCATGTTCTTCTTCTTCCCGGCGGGTCTCGTGCTGTACTACGTGGTGAACAACGTGCTGTCGATCGCGCAGCAGTACTACATCACGCGCATGATGGGTCAGTCGAAGGCAAAGCCGGCCTGACGCCGGTCTGAAAAGACGCAGCAAACGTAGCCGCAAAAACGAAGCCGCCCGGTTCAACGAACCGGGCGGCTTTTTTCATGGACGCATGCGTGCGCATGAGACGTGTCCGCTACTCTTCTTCGTTATCCTCACCGTAGAAGCGCACAATCATTTCCTCGACGAGAAAGCGGTCCTTCGGCGTCAGCGACTGAATCTTGGAAGCGAGTTCAATGATTTCCGGCGATGGCGGATACTTCTCGCCGCGCGCCATGGGTCTGGCGCTCGCACCGGGCGAAGGTCCATAGTGGAGCCAATGCTCTTTCACGTTCAACCACTCGGCCAGCGTGCGTAACTTGTCCGGCTTCGGAATGGTCGTGCCCGTCAGCCACTTGTGCGCGGTTTGCGGCGTGACCGGACGATCGCCGCGATAGCGAAGGTTGAATTGCTCGGCGAGTTTGGTCCCGCCGCGAATTTTCAGCGGCTCCAGGCTGTCCTTCAGCCTCTTGGCGAAGGCGGCTTTTTCTTTTGGGGTTGGCATGGGCCAGATTGTGCAATTCAGCGTCCTCCCCGTTGACAACCAAACAAGTTCATGTTTAGCGTATTTGAGATACTTTTAGCTTGACGCGCCCAAGGCATCGGCAGTTCGGCGCGATGTCAAAATTTGCGAATTTTCCATGCTCGGCTTGAGTTCGTGCGATTCGCGTATCGCGTCGAATGTGTGGATTTGTCCTAATGCCGCAGTAACAATCCTAGCTTGATTAAGATCAATCTTACGCGGGGCAAAAAAAGCGCGCGCGGCGACCGGTAGGCGACCAACAGGCGGCTCCTCGGCAGGCTTGCCGCAGGCCCCGCGTTACAATGCCCAGCGCCGCGCAGCTGTGCGCGCCGCCCTCCCCGTTCTCCGATTTCGCCGCCCTTCTCTCATGCTGACCACCGACTCCGATCCCATCGTTGCCATTGCCACCGCGCCCGGCCGTGGAGGCATCGGCGTCGTGCGAATCTCGTTCGGGCGCGCGGGCGATGCTGCCGCGCAGCCGCTGATGCAGGCGCTCACCGGCCAGGCGCTTGCGCCCCGCCACGCGAGCTACGTGCCTTTTCTCGACGACAACGGCAACCCGCTCGATCGCGGCATCGCGCTGTACTTTCCCGCGCCGCATTCGTACACCGGCGAGCACGTGCTCGAGTTGCAAGGTCACGGCGGCCCGGTCGTGCTGCAACTGGCGCTGCAACGCTGCATCGACGCCGGGCGCGCGTTCGGTCTGCGGCTTGCCGAGCCCGGCGAATTCACGCGCCGCGCGTTTCTGAACGACAAGCTCGATCTCGCGCAGGCCGAGGCCGTCGCCGACCTGATCGAGGCAAGCACGGAGGCCGCCGCGCGCTCGGCGGGCCGTTCGCTCGACGGCGCGTTCTCGCGCGACATCCACGCTCTGGTCGAAGAAGTGATCACGCTGCGCATGCTGGTCGAGGCCACGCTCGACTTCCCCGAAGAAGAGATCGACTTCCTCGAGGCCGCCGACGCCCGCGGCAAGCTCGCTCGCATTCGCGAGCGCCTCGCGAGTGTGCTCGCCGAGGCGCGGCAAGGTGCGCTGCTGCGCGAGGGGCTTTCAGTGGTGCTTGCGGGGCAACCGAATGTCGGCAAATCGTCGCTATTGAATGCGCTGGCGGGCGCCGAGCTCGCCATCGTCACGCCGATTGCGGGCACCACGCGCGACAAGGTCGCGCAGACCATCCAGATCGAAGGCATTCCGCTTCATGTGATCGACACCGCCGGCCTGCGCGATACCGAAGACGAGGTCGAGAAGATCGGCATTGCGCGCACCTGGAGCGAGATCGAGCGCGCGGACGTGGTGCTTCATCTGCTCGATGCACGCACCGGCATGACCGCCGAGGATGAAACCATCGCAAAGCGCTTTCCCTCGGGCGTGCCAGTCGTGCGCGTGCTGAACAAGACGGATCTGGTTGGCTTGCCGCCGCACACGCGCGCGCTCGACGCCGACCTTGAACTCAGCGAAGTCCGGCTGTCGGCGAAACAGGGCGACGGCGTGAGCCTTTTGCGTGATGAGTTGCTGCGCATCGCCGGCTGGCAGGCGGGCGCCGAGAGCGTCTACCTTGCGCGCGAGCGTCACCTGATCGCGTTGCGCGCGGCGCAGGAACACCTGGCGACGGCCGCCGCCCATGCCGATCAGAACTCGCAGGCACTGGATCTGTTCGCCGAGGAACTGCGGCTCGCGCAGGATCAGCTCAATTCGATTACCGGCGAGTTCAGTTCGGATGATCTGCTGGGAGTGATTTTTAGCAGGTTCTGTATTGGCAAGTGAAGCCGAAGTCGAATGCACCTATAGAGGCACTGTAAACGGCGGCGCACGAGGGAACTCCGCCATTGCGAGCCAAGCGCGCCAGCCGCGTTTGTAGACCATCAGTGCCGCGATTACTTGGTACACAGCACCAAACAGTTTAAACTCGCGCTGTCGCCTCTCAGCCCTCCGAGCATGCCCCGCCGAGCCGTTCCCCTCACCGAATCCCAAGTGCGCGGGCTCGAACCGCGCGCCGCCCGCTACAGCCTCGCCGACGGCAACGGCCTCGTGATCGAAGTGATGACCACAGGCACCAAAGTCTGGCGCTTTCGCTATTCGCTGAACGGCAAGCGCCAGCCGCTCGCCACCATCGGCGATTACCGGATGATTTCGCTGCGCGTCGCGCGAGCCAAGGCGCAAAAGTATGCGGAACTGGTCGCGCAAGGCATTTCGCCGGTCGCCACTGCGCGCCGCGATCGCGGCGCCGAAGCGAAAGCGGAGCTCTTGCGCGAAGCTGCAGAACTCTACATGGCGACCGAAATGGCGGGCAAATCGGACGAATATCGCCGCACCACGCGTCGCGCGCTCGACAAAGACGTGCTGCCCGCAATCGGCGGCCTGCCGGTGAAGGCCGTCACCGCGGAGCACGTCGTCGCCATCTGCGACAGGATCAAAAGCCGCGGTTCGCCCAAAATGGCGCTGCATACCCGCAACGTCGTCAAGCGCCTGTACGAGTATCTGATCGCGCGTCAGCTCGCGACGGCCAACCCGGCGGAAGTCGTGCCGGCGCGCTCCATCGCGACTTTCGAGAGCCGCACGCGCGTGCTGTCCGGCGACGAAATCGGCGCCATGCTGCATTCGATCGAAACATCGAGCATCCGCCGGCCGCTCAAAATCGCGCTGCATCTGCTCGTGCTGACGATGGTCCGCAAATCCGACCTGGTGGAATCGACGTGGGACGAGTTCGACCTCGATAAAGCGCTGTGGCGCATCGGCGCCGCGCGCCTGAAGAAGGACGCCGATCAGCTCGTCTACCTGCCGCAGCAAGCGGTGACGATGCTGCGCGAACTGCATCGCACGCGGGCGAGCGCCACGTTCGTCTTTCCGAGCGTGAGGGGCGACGACCGGCCGATCGCGAAGAGCACGCTGAACCAGGCCGTGAAGGCGCTCGGCCTCGACGTCGAGCATTTCGTTCTGCACGACTTCCGGCGAACAGCGGCCGCACATCTGCGGGAGATGACGGAGCACGCGCAAACGGACAAAACTTCAGCGAAAACGCGACAAAGCGCGTCACGCGAGGACAGCTCACGCGATGCCGCGGAACAGCGGCAAATCGCACAGCGTTGGGCAGACTTTGTCGACGCCCAGCTTGACGCAGCGCGGCAAAGCGCGAGCCGCACGGGCTAACGAACGCCGCAGCGCCACGCGCGGACATGCAGTGGTCGCAAGCCCTCATTTTAGGTACACAGCGCCACCACGCCACGCGGTAACGCGTTGTCCGTAAGGAGAAACCGTGTGCGTTCATCAGGTTACTAAAACACTGCTCCGAGCCGCGAAGCACCTTGGCGGCCATAGCGTCACGCGGCACTTTTCTCCTGCAATTGATCGCCTACACTGGAGCAACGATGCAACCTTTCCAAGGAGGCTGCCATGTCCGAATCGTTGATCGCTTACCTGCTTGGGCCTACCGTGATGCTGCTGGTCGGCGCGGCAATCTGGGCGACGTCCCGCTATTTCCACAAGGCGGAGCCACCCAGGCTTGAGCGCTGGCTCGATACGCATTACGCGGAGTGGCTGCATCACAGGCACTGACTCGTAACGCCACGTAGCGCCACGCGGCGCTCAAAATGAAAAAGGCCGTCGCAGTGTGGCGACGGCCTTTCTGTCTGCGGCGCGCGGTCATGGCGCGACTACGAGCTACCACCTAGGGTCCGCATACTCGTATTGCCGCGGCTGCGCTCCGCATGCCACATACGCGCGCTGGTACTGGTCGTAGCAGTAGCCCGGCGGCGGGCCGTCGTAGGCCGGCGCCGGCTGATACACCGGCTGCGCGTAAACCGGCTGCGCATAGACAGGCTGCTGATAAGCCACCGCCGGCGCCGGATTCAATACCGACGTCACCACCGCGCCGAGCACGGCGCCGCCGATCAGCGCACCGACCAGATCGCCGCCGTCATGGCCATGAGCCGACGCTTGTCCCGCGACGCTCAGGCTGCCCACCATCATCAAAGCCACTGCTAACTTTTTCATTTTTCGCTCCCGCCGTTGAGGCATGGAACGGATTGTCGGCGAGCCGCACGGAAATAGATGCTGCAAGTGGTAACGACACATTACCTGTGTAACTTCGATCCGTGCCTGTCGGTACGCGCCAAGCAGCGCGGGGAATGTCGCGAACGCGGTCGAAAATCGAACTGACGCCGATCTGGCGGACAATAGGCGCGAATGCCCTGCCCGCACCCAATCTGCAATGATCGATATGGAGAAAAAAGCGATGACCTACGACGACAGCAACCCGTTCGCGAAGATTCTGCGTGGCGAACTACCGTGCATCAAGGTCGCGGAAACGGATGCGGCGCTCGCCTTCATGGATCTGATGCCGCAAGCCGACGGCCATCTGCTCGTCGTGCCGAAGGAAGCCGCCGCGGAAATCTTCGATCTCTCGGACGCGGCGACGGTCGCGTGCATCCGCATGACGCAAAAGCTGGCCATCGCCGTGCGTGCGGCGTTGCGTCCGGATGGCGTGTTCATCGGCCAGTTCAACGGCGCGGCAGCCGGTCAGACGGTGCCGCATGTGCACTTCCACGTGATTCCGCGTTGGGAAGGACAGCCGTTACGCATGCATGCACGCGACATGGCCGACGCCGACACGCTCGAAGCGCTCGCCAAACGCATTCGCGCGCATTGGCGCGCGGACTGACGAACTGCGCTTGCGCATTCGAGTACGACGCCGCTGCACCGTCATCGCCCTAGACGAACACCGCTTATAGCCGATGCCGCGAACGACGCAGCGGATGACGCCAGTCGAGCCGCCGCGGCTTCGCGTGCATGGGTCGCATGTCGTGCAGATGCCGGTGTTCCTGCCACAATTCGTCGGAGAAAAGAAACGCGACGATGAGGAGCGGAAGGACGAGAAAAACGCCCAGTATCAGGTTCTCGATCACGGTGGCCTCCGTTTGCACGAGCATCGAATTCATTTTAGAGCAGCGCACGTACCTGCGCTGCCGGCCACCGCGCATTAACTCTGGCGCATAACGCGCGACGTCGCCTGGCATCGTTTATCTTCTGCACGTGCACCGTTATTTCCCAATTTCGACGCGAGTAAACAAATGACTTTGTGTGCAATGCACCAAGCGCATTCCCGCTTGTAGTAATTCGCTTAAATCGAATATCGCGTTTACGCTAATGCCGCATCGCAAAGCTTTACTGGTTAAAGCGCTGCACGATATAAGTCGCTTAGGTATCCGTCGTATTTCAACTGGTTTGCCGCGCTGCCTAAGGCTTAAGCACATGCGGCGCGCGGTGCGACAATTCGCCACTGTTGCAACCGCACACAAGATGTGCTTGTTGTTCTGCCCAGTTCTCCTAGAGTGCAAGGTGCGGGTTAGACGATGGAGTTAAACACATAGCTAACCTGAGCATTTGGCCCGCACCGGAGGAACCTATGAAAGCTCGACTCGCCCTTGTTTTCGCCATTGCAAGTCTGGCTGCCGCAACCGTTCAGGCGCAAGACGCCGTGATCAAGCCGCAGCAAACCATTCAGTTCAAGGCCAACGCGTACGGTTGTCTGTCGAAAGACAAGCTCGACGCCGTCAGTCAGCACGCGCAAGCCGGCGAACAGCAGAAAATGCAGGAGTTCTTCTCCGGATATCAATGCGTTTCCACGCCGGAGAATTCGAGCTTCCGCGTCGTGCGCGTTGTCGGCCACGATTTCGAATTCGTGAATGCAGGCAATAGCGACACGCAAGGCCTCTGGGCGAACGATCGATTCATCAAGCAGTAATTTGCAGCACGCCAGTATGCGGACGTTCCGGTAAAACGCCGGAACGCAATTGGCTTAAGCAAATTCTCTGGCTTTAAACGCCGGAGACGCTGAGCTTGCGATTAAAAAACCCCGGTTGGACATTTCGAGTGTCCAACCGGTTTTTTTTTTTGCGCGGAACGATTTACGCAGAGCGCGAAAAAAAGCCGATGCGGCATGTCGATCCGCATCGGCAGTACGCCTTCTCGCAAAGCGCAGGAACAACCGTTTATCTCGTCGGAATCGCTCGCGACGTTCAGTGAGAATCGCGCGGCACCGGCGCGCCGCTCGAGCCGACGAGGAAGTCGAGATCCGCGCCCTGATCCGCTTGCAGCACGTGCTCGACGTAGAGCTTGTAGTAGCCGCGTTTGGGCGCCTCGGGCGCCTGCCATGCAGCGCGTCGGCGTTCGAGTTCCTCGTCGCTGACTTCGAGGTGCAGGCGCCGCGCTTCGACATCGAGTTCGATCATGTCGCCGGTCTGCACGAGAGCCAGCGGGCCGCCCGCGGCCGCTTCCGGCGAGACGTGCAGCACGACCGCGCCATACGCGGTGCCGCTCATGCGTCCATCGGAAATGCGCACCATGTCCGTGATGCCTTTTTGCAGCACTTTTTTCGGCAGCGGCATATTGCCCACTTCCGCAAAGCCAGGATAGCCCTTCGGCCCTGCGCCCTTCAGCACCATGATGCAGTTTTCGTCGATGTCGAGCGCTTCGTCGTCGATCTTCGCGTGCAGCTCCTCGATGTTCTCGAACACCACCGCGCGGCCGCGATGCTTGAGCAGCTCCGCAGTCGCCGCCGACGGCTTGATCACCGCGCCATTCGGCGCGAGATTGCCCTTCAGCACCGCGATGCCCGCCTTTGCCTTGAACGGCTCGGCGAATGTCGTGATGACTTTCTCGTCGTAATTCGACGCGTTGCGCACGTTGTCCCAGATCGTCTTGCCGTTCACGGTCAGCGCTTCGCGATGCAGCAGACCTTGTTCGCCGAGCTGCTTCAAAACAGCGGGCAAACCGCCGGCGTAATAAAAATCTTCCATCAGGTATTCGCCCGACGGCTGCAGGTTGACGAGACACGGCACGTTGGAACCGAGCTCCCAGTCTTCCAGCGAAAGCTCTACGCCGATGCGCTTGGCAAGCGCGATCAGATGCACGACCGCATTGGTCGAGCCGCCAATCGCGGCGTTCGTGCGAATCGCGTTTTCGAACGCCTGGCGCGTGAGAATCTTGTCCATCGTCAGATCTTCGCGAACCATGTCGACGATGCGCCGGCCGGCCAGATGCGCAAGCACCTGACGGCGTGCGTCGACGGCCGGAATCGCCGCGTTCTGCGGCAAGCCCATGCCGAGCGATTCGACCATCGAAGCCATCGTCGAAGCCGTGCCCATCGTCATGCAATGGCCGCGCGAGCGGTTCATGCACGACTCGGCTTCGGTGAATTCTTCCTGCGTCATCGTGCCGGCGCGCACTTCCTCGGACATCTGCCAGACACCCGTGCCCGAGCCGATATGCTTGCCGCGAAAGCGCCCGTTCAGCATCGGTCCGCCCGACACCGCGAGCGACGGCAGATTGCACGACGCCGCGCCCATCAGCAGCGCGGGCGTGGTCTTGTCGCAGCCGACGAGCAGAATCACGCCGTCCATCGGATTGCCGCGAATCGATTCCTCCACGTCCATCGATGCGAGGTTGCGAAACAGCATCGCCGTCGGTCGCAGATTCGTTTCGCCGAGCGACATTACGGGAAACTCGAGCGGCAGGCCGCCGGCCTCATGCACGCCTTTTTTTACGTACTCGGCGAGCTCGCGAAAATGCGCGTTGCAAGGCGTCAGTTCCGACCACGTATTGCAGATGCCGATGACCGGGCGGCCGTCGAATTCGTCGTGCGGAATGCCCTGGTTTTTCATCCACGAACGATGCAGAAAACCGTCGCGGTCCTTGAGGCCGAACCACGCCTGGCTGCGCAGCGGCTTTTTAGTCTGGTTGGAATCAGCCATGAAATCTCCTGTTGGCAAACGTGTAGAGCGGGGCGCCTGTCAGTGCACGCGCTTGCTGCGGCGGAACTGGTCGAACAGCACCGCGAGCAGCAGAATCCCGCCGCGAATCAGGTATTGATAGAAAGTCGGCACGTTCATCAGGCTCATTGCGTCCTGCACCGAGCCCATGATCAGCACGCCGACCAGCACGCCGGAAATCGTCGCGACGCCGCCCGTCAGCGACACGCCGCCGAGCACGCACGCGGAAATCACGCCGAGTTCCAGGCCGACCGATGTTTTCGGATCGCCGAGACTCATACGCGACGCAAGCATCACGCCCGCAAAACCGGTCACGAGGCCTTGCAGCACGAACACGGTGATCTTGATGCGCGTGACGGGCAGACCGGCAAGCAACGCGGCCTCGCTATTGCCGCCGACAGCCAGCACGTTCTTGCCGAACACGGTCTTCTTCAGCAGAAAACCAAACAGCACGAAGCCGACGATGTTGCTCCAGATCGGAAACGAAATGCCGAGGAACGAGCCGCCGCCAAGATCGAAGAAGCGTTCTTCCGAAATCATCACCGCGTCGCCGCTCGACGTGATGTAGGCGAGACCGCGGACGACTTCCATCATCGCGAGCGTGACGATCAGCGAGTTGATCTTGTAGCGCGCGACCAGCACGCCGTTGACAAGCCCGACCGCGCCGCCCGCGAGCACGCCCGCGGCCACGCCGAGCATCACGCTATGCGTCGCCGTGATGAGCGTGGACGCCACGACGCCCGCAAAGGCCACGATCGACGCCACCGACAGATCGACTTCGCCGAGCGCGAGCACGAACATCATCGTCACCGAGATCGAGCCGATCAGCGTGACGGAAAGCAGCAGGCCCTGAATGTTTCGCGAGCTCAGGAAGTCCGGCACGGTGAACGACAGCACCGCGAACAGAATGATGAACACCATCACGATGCCGGACTTATTGATCAGATCCCACGTGCGCGCCGCGCGCGCGCTCAGGCCCGCGGAAGCGACGGCCGGCGTGGAGGATTCGGTTGAAGGTGTGTTCATGATGTGTGTTCCGTTTCAATGCCGCGGTTTCGATTCAGCGGCGCGACTCAGTTTGCGTTCGGTTGCGTTCGTTCGGTTGTATGCGGCTAGCGGGGCAGGGCGAGCTTGATGAGCACATCGGGCGTGGCCTGCGCCTTGGGCAGATCGCCGACGAGGCGTCCTTCCTTCATCACGATCACGCGGTCGGCCACGCCGATCACTTCCGCGAGATCGCTCGACACGACGATCACCGTGCGGCCCGCTTCAGCGAGCCCATACAGCAGCCCATAAATTTCGCTGCGCGCGCCGACGTCGATGCCGCGCGTGGGCTCGTCCATCAGAAATACGTCGATCTCTTCGGCCAGCCAGCGCGACAAAATCACCTTCTGCTGATTGCCGCCGGAGAGCGTGCCGATCGGCGTCTCGCCGTTGCGCGTCTTGATCGCGAGCTTGCCGATGAACTCCTTCGCGGTCTGCGCTTCCTTGCGGCCGTTGAGCACGTTAAAGCGGCTGAAATGGCGGCGGCAACTGATGTTGAGGTTGTCCGATACCGAAGCGATCGAGACGATGCCTTCCTGCTTGCGGTCTTCCGGACACAGCGCGACGCCCGCGCGCACCGCGTCGCGCGGCGTGGCGAAACGCGCCGGCTTGCCTTTGAGCGTGATGTCGCCGGCGGTCGGCTTGACCGCGCCGTAGATGAGCTTCATCAACTCCGAACGCCCGGCGCCGACGAGCCCGAAGAAGCCGACTATCTCGCCCTTGCGCGCGGAGAACGTGGCCGGTTCGCGCAGCCCCTTACCCATGAGTCCCTTGACGTCGAGCTGCACGTCGCCGAGTTCGCGCGTGCGATAGCCGTACACGTCGGCGATCGAGCGGCCCACCATGCAACTGATCAGACGATCGCGGTCGAGCCCGGCGCCTGCATCGAACGTATCGATGCGGCGGCCGTCGCGGAACACGGTCACGCGATCGCACAGTTCGTAGACCTCGTCCATCCGATGCGTGACGTAGACGATCGCGCGGCCTTCGGCCCGCAACGCCCGGATGATCCGAAACAGTTGCGTCGTTTCGCGCGACGACAGCGAACTCGTCGGTTCGTCGAATGCGATCACGCGCGCGTCGCGCATCAGCGCCTTGCCGATCTCGATCATCTGCCGCTGACCGATCGACAGATTCTTTACCTGCTGCGACGGGTCGATTTTTTCGCCGAGCCTTTCGAGTTCGCGCAGCGCGCGCGCAACCAGCGCCTTTTCGTCAAGGATGCCGAAGCGATTCGGCAGCGCGCCGAGCATCAGGTTTTCCGCAACCGTCAGCTCGGGCACCAGATGCAATTCCTGATAGATGATCGCGACGCCCGCCGCGATCGCCGCCTTCGTCGTAGTGAACTGCTGCTCGACGCCGCCGAGCGACAACGTGCCCGCCGCCGGCTGATTCACGCCGGACAGCACCTTGAGCAGCGTCGATTTGCCCGCGCCGTTTTCGCCCATCAGGCCATGCACTTCGCCGCGCCGCACTTCCAGCGACACCTGGTCGAGCGCGAGCACGCCGGGAAAGCGCACGGTGATGCCGTCGAGTTGCAGATACGGCTCGCTCGACGCAAGCGCCACGGCAGGCGAGGGCGCTTGCACCGGCACAGAAGCATCGCCGGTGGAAGGCGCAGTGTGTGTGGACGTCATCGAAAAAAACCTCGGTAGTGATCAGGCTGGGCGGGCCGCGCGCGCTTCAGCGCATGAGACGCGGCCCGCCGCGTGCAAGGTCGAACGCGGCTTAAATGCCGAGTTCCTTGCGCACGTCCTGCCAGTTGCCGCGCACCATCAGCTTGCCGGTGGTTTGCGTATCGGCGGGCGGCTGCTTGCCGTCCTTGATCCACTGCACGAGGTTCTCGGTGCTTTCGCGGCCGTGCATCGTCGAGCTCACGGCGATCGTGCCGTAGAAGCCCGTCGGCTCCTTCTTCTGGAATTCGGCAAAGGCTTCGCCGGCGCCGTTGATGCCGACGCCGATCACGTCCGCCGCCGGAATGTGCAGTTGCTCGGTGGCGCGCACGCCGCCCAGCACGCTTTCCTCGTTCAGCGCGAAGATCACCCACTTCTTGATGTTCGGATGCTGCGCGAGCACCGGCGACGAAGCGTTGAAGCCGCCCTCGTCGTCGGTCGTCTTTTGCGGAGCGTCGAAGATGTTTTCTTTCTTGAAGCCGCCGGCGAGCAGCGATTGCGTCGCGCCGTCGGTGCGCAGCTTCGCGGTCGGCAGCTCGTAGTTCGTGATGCGCAGCGCGCCGACTTCTTCCGGCTTCCAGCCGCGGCGCTTCATTTCCTCGGCGATCGCCGTGCCGACCTGATTGCCGATCTTGAACGCGGACATGCCCAGATGCGGCACGTTCGGCAGCGGCTTGCCGCTCGAGTCGACCAACTGATCGTCGACGGTGACGAACTTCATGTTGTAGCGCTTCGCGCGCGCCTGAATCGCCGGTCCGAGACGCACGTCGGGCGCGCAGATCACAAAGCCCTTCGCGCCTTGTGCGCCGAGATTGTCGATGGCGGACAGCACTTTTTCACCGTCCGGCGTGCCGATGTTCACCACCGAAAAGCCGTCCTTCTGACCGAGCGCCGTCGCGGCTTTCTGTTCGTTGATGAACCATGCCTGTTCCGGCATCTTCACGAGGAAGCCGACTTTGAGCGGCTGATCCGCATGCGCGGAAAGTTGCATCGCGAAGGGCGCGGCGAGGGTGGCCGCGGCGATCGCGGTGAGCGTCAAACGACGAAGCTTGCTGGTCATGTCTGTCTCCTGAGGTTGAAAAGCTGCATTGATTTCGTTTATGTGCAGCGAGGCGATACACGGCGTTAGCCGGAACTTGAAAACTGAGCCAGGAAATCCGATGCGGAATCGATGCGGGCGGCGACGTGCATATGAGTCACCGGGATCAGCTCGCGACGTAGGCCGTTTTCACGGCCGTCCAGAACGCCGCGTCGGTCGAGCCATACGCGGATGCCTTGCGCCCGCCGCCAGGCGCGTGATGCTCGACTGCCGTCGTCGGCAGATTGATCGTGACGAGGCCGCTATGCACATGGCGGCGAAAATGCCGGGCGCGGCTCAACGAACGCGTGCAGATGCCGGCGCACAGACCATAGGCGGTGTCGTTCGCGAGATTGAGTGCGTGCTCGTAATCGTCGGCGCGCAAGACGACCGCGAGCGGTCCGAAAATTTCTTCGCGCGCGATCCGGTGCTCGGCTTCGCCCGCGAACAGCGCCGGTTCGAAGAAGTAGCCGCGCGTCGCGCGTTCGAGCCGCCGGCCGCCGCGCAGCAGTTGCGCGCCTTCCTGCGCCGCGATTCGCACGTAGTCGAGATTGCGCTCCAGTTGCGCGGCGTTCGCGACGGGGCCCACGTCGGTGCCGTGCTTCAGCGCATGGTCGACGGTGAGTTTCGCGAGCCTTGCCTGCAACGCGTCGACGAACGGCTCGTAGATCGCGCGTTCGACGATCAGACGCGCCGCCGCCGTGCTGCGCTGGCCGGTCGAGCCGTAGGCGCCGGTCAACGCGGCATCGACCGCAATGTCGAGATCGGCGTCGGCCAGCACGACGAACGGGTTCTTGCCGCCCATCTCCAATTGCACGCGCGCCTGACGCGCCGCCGCCGCTTGCAGCACACGCGTGCCGGTTTCCGCCGATCCGCTGAAGCTGATGCCCGCGACGAGCGGATGCGCGACGATCCGCGCGCCGACCTGCCGGCCGCTGCCCATCACCAGATTGAACACGCCCGCCGGCAAACCCGCGCGGCTCACGATGGAAGCCAACGCCGCCGCGCAAGCCGGCGTCGATTCCGCCGGCTTGAAGACGACGCAATTGCCGTGCGCCAGCGCGGCGCCGATCTTGGCCGCGGCAGTCGCGAGCGGCGCGCTCCACGGCGCGATGATGCCGACCACGCCGAGCGGCTCGCGCGTCATGTCGATTTCGACGCCGGCACGCGCCGACGCCACAGGCTCCGAGTACGCGCGCTGTGCATCGGCGGCGAGCAGCTTGAAGGTCTGGCCAGCGCGCGTGGCTTCGCTCAGCGCTTCGGGCAAGGTCTTGCCCACTTCGCGCGCTAGCAGACGGCCGAGTTCGTCGCGGCGTGCGAGCATTTCGCTGCCGATTGCGTCGAGCGCGTCCGCGCGGCGCTGGCCCGAACTCAGCGACCATTCGCCGAAAGCCGCATTGGCCGCTTCAATCGCGCTGTCGGTCTGCCGCACGTCGGCGCGAACATATTCGCCGACGGGGTCGTCGAGATCCGACGGATTCAGCGAAACACCCGTGGTCGCGCCCGTCTCCCAGCCGCCATTGATGTAATGGCGCAGCGGGCTGGCAACGAGCGGGACGAGCGGATCGCGGTTCATCGACGGAATGGCGCCATAGGAGAAGCCTGGAAAGTCCACGAATGGTATGAGCGGGCGCAATAACTTTCCAATCCCTTTTTAGGCTATCCCGATAACAATTCCGGTATGGCATCATGGCGCCAACGATAATGATGTTGGAGACAGGCCATGACGCGTAGCTACTCGAACTGGTTCGTGCGTGCGCGGCTAAAGACGCGGCAGTTGCTGCTGCTGGCCGCGATGGAGGAAGAAGGCAACGTGCGGCGCGCCGCCGACGTGCTGGGCATGACGCAGCCGGCGGCTTCGCGGCTCCTCAAGGAACTGGAGGACATGCTGGGCGTGAGCCTCTTCGACCGCACGCCGCACGGCATGCACGCGACGCTGTACGGCGAGGTGATGATCCGTCATGCGCGCATGGTGCTCTCGAATCTGAGCCACGCACACGACGAAATCTCGGCGCTGCGCGCGGGGCTCGCCGGGCAGGTGCGCATCGGCGTGATCGCGGCGGCGGCGGCCACGATGGTGCCGCGCGCGATCGCGAGCGTGAAGGAGCGTTATCCGCAATTGCAGATCTGGGCGGAAGTCGAAACGTCGGACGTGATGTTGCCGCGGCTCGCCGAAGGCGAACTCGACATCATGATCGGCCGGGTGCTCGAGCGGCAAAATCAGTTCAAGACCGAAGTCCGCTACGAACCGCTCGCCGACGAACCGCTGTGCGTGGTCGCGCGGCCGGGCCATCCGCTGGAAAACGAGAGCGGGCTGACGCTGCGGGGAATCGTCAACGCGAGCTGGGTGCTGCATCCGCCGGGCAGCGTGTTGCGGCATCGTTTCGATCTGATGTTTTCGCAGATCGGCCTGAATCCGCCGCAGAACGTGGTCAACACCAACAACTTTCTGGCGATTTCGAGCCTGCTGCTTCAGAGCGACATGTTGGCGGTTTTGCCGAACGAAGTGGCGGGCCAGTACCAACAGTACGGCGTGCTGAAGCGCCTGCCGATCGATTTGCCATGCAGGATGGACACTTTCGGTATCATCACGCGCCAGTCGCACCTGCTTTCGCCGGCCGCGTCGGTCGTGCTGGAAGCGCTGCGCGAGGCCGCGGGCGAGGTGTACGGCGCGCCGTCGGAGGCGGCCATGGTTCGATAAATGCTTCCTCCCTTCATGAGATGGCCGGCTGACGGCAGGGAGGGACGCAAAATGTACAACAAACACGGAAGACGGCAACGCGCCGTCGACGATTCATTTTCCGTTCGCTCCGGTGGGGCGAGCGTCTGGTTTAGCAACGGCATGGCTCTCAAATCGACGATTTACAAGGCGGAACTGCAGATCGCCAACATGGACCGGCACTATTACGCCGACCATTCGCTCACCATCGCGCGTCATCCGTCCGAAACCGACGAGCGCATGATGGTCCGCGTCGCCGCGTTCGCGCTCTTCGCGCAGGAACGGCTCGAATTCTGCAAGGGTTTATCGGATGTCGACGAACCGGATCTCTGGCAAAAGGACCTGACCGGCGCGATCGAAACGTGGATCGAAGTCGGCCAGCCCGACGAGCGGCGCATCGCGAAGGCGAGCGGCCGTTCGAACGAGGTGATTGTGATTGCCTACGGCGGCCGGACTTCGGACATCTGGTGGCAGGGCGTGCGCAACAAGGTCGAGCGCATGCGCAATGTGACGGTGTGGTCGCTCGGCGAAAACATCGCGGCCGAACTCGGCTCGCTCGCGGAGCGCACGATGCGGCTGCAATGCACCGTGCAGGACGGCGAAGCGTGGCTCGGCAGCGCTGAAGCCGACGCCGTGAAAATCGAGTGGACGGTGTTGAAGGCGCCCGCGAACGCTTGACTTTGCGCCGGCCCGGCCGCCCGCGACGCGCGAGGTTCAGAGCGACGTCACGCGCGCCGCTTCGGGCGGTCCTTTGAGCTCGACCATGTTGCCCTCGGGGTCGAACAGATACAGCGACGGCCCGTAGCCGTCCGCGCCATAACGCACGCCTTCTTCGCCGAGCCGCGCGCCTTGGGCGGCCAAGTGCGCCTTGAGCGCCTCGGCGTCGAACGGCTCGACGCGCAGACACAGATGATCCATATTGCGTCCCGCGCCGGGCGTGCCGTTTTCCGGGCGATCGATCTTCGCGCCCACCTGCAGCAGGTCGATCAGCGAGCGCCCCGCCCGCAACTGTGTGAGACCCAGCTCGCGCTGCTCTTTTTCGACGCTGCAACCGAGCACGTCGCAGTAAAAGCGCGCCATCGCGGCGACGTCGGTCGCCCGAATCACGACGTGGTCGATCTCGCGGATATGGATCTTCATATTGAGCGCCTCCCGTGGCTGATTTATCAAACGGAGAACAGCCAGTTTATGGGAAAGCGGGGCGGGTGTTGACGGGCTAGATGCCGTCCAGCGCCGGCCGACACGCAAAACGTATAGACGAAAAAAAGCCCGCTCTATGTGGAGCGGGCTGAATCCATATCAGGAGGAGACATGGAGGAGACAGGTACTAATATACACATGCGCTTGGTGCGACGCAATAACTTTTTAGGGGAAAACCCGACATCGTGCAAAATTGTCGCACCTTGAGGCAAAACGAGCCGTCAGATGACGCCGAGCGGCGCCGGCCGGGCGTCTGCCGGCTACGAGGAAGCGCAATGACAGAGCAAGAACCGGAGCGTAGTGTGTCGGGATGCGGCCTACATTGGTGAGCATCGACAGCACCCATCCGGGACCATCATGAACCGCACCCATCAACCCGCCGAGACCGACACGACCGCCCGCACCGCCGCCTGGCATTCCGACGACGATCGGTGGCAAGCCGTCGCCCGTCGCGATCCGCTCGCGGACGGCGCTTTCTTCTACGGCGTGAAGACGACGGGCGTGTTCTGCCGTCCGTCCTGCGCGTCGCGCCAGCCGCGCCGCGAGAACGTCGCATTTTTCGCCGATGCCGCCGCGGCCCGCGCCGCCGGCTTTCGCGATTGCAAGCGCTGTCAGCCGGGCGGCTTGCCGCGCGAACTCGACATCGTGAACCGCGCGTGCGCCGCGCTCGACGCCGATCCTCAGCAACGTCTCACGCTCGCGCAATTGAGCGACGCCGTGCACCTGAGCCCGTTCCACCTTCAGCGCCTGTTCAAGCGGGTCGTCGGCGTGTCGCCGCGCCAGTATCAGGCTGCGCGGCGCGGCGCCGCGTTGCGCGACGCGCTCAAGCGCGGCGCCGACGTCACGCGCGCCACGCTCGACGCCGGCTTCAACTCGCCTTCGCGGATGTACGAGAGTGCGTCGGCGGAACTGGGCATGGCACCGTCCGAATATCGCCGCAAAGGCGCGGGGCTGACCGTGCGCTACGCCACCGCGCCGACCTCGCTCGGCTTCGTGCTGGTGGCCGCGACGGCCAAGGGCATCTGCAAGATCGGTTTCGGCGACGACGCCGCTTTGCTCGTCGACGAAGTGCGCGGCGAATTCGCCAATGCCGATCTGCTGGAGGACGCCGAGCGGCTCGCGCCGTTCGTCGCGCAGATCGACGCCTATTTGCGCGGCACGCGTCAGCATTTCGACCTGCCGCTCGATATCGCCGCGACGGCCTTCCGCCAGCGCGTGTGGGACGCGCTGCGGCACATTCCCTACGGCGAGACGCGCAGCTACACGGAGATCGCCGAAGCCGTCGGCGCGCCCCGTGCCGTGCGCGCGGTCGCGAGCGCCTGCGCGACGAATCCGGTTGCGCTTGCCATTCCGTGTCATCGCGTCGTGCAAAAGGGCGGGGCGCTTGCCGGCTATCGTTGGGGCTTGCCGCGCAAAGCCGCGCTGCTCGACAACGAGGCGCAGCACGCGCACCGCGTTTCCGCCGACGAAACCGCCCGCCCCGAAACGACGCCTGTTCAACCCCTCGCCACCAAACTGGACCACGCCGCGTGAGCACGCTCGACGACGCTGCAACTCTTGAACTCCCGTACAAAGCGCCGTTCGACTGGCGGCGCCTGCTGCGCTTTTTCAGCGGACGCGCGACGCCCGGCGTCGAGACCGTCGAAGACGGCGCGTATCGCCGCGCGATCGAATGGGCCGGCGACAGCGGCACGCTCAGCGTGCGCGAGCATCCGCGCAAGCGCTGTCTGGTGGCGAGCATCGAAGGCCCGGTGAGCCGTCACGCCGACGCGCTCGCCGCGCCGATTGCAAAGATGTTCGATCTGCGCGCCGATCCGAAGAAGATCGGCGCCGCGCTCGCCGCGGACCCCTGGCTTGCGCCGCTGATCGACGCCGCGCCCGGCTTGCGCGTGCCGGGCGCGTGGTCGGGCTTCGAACTGGTGGTGCGCGCGATTGTCGGCCAGCAAATCAGCGTGAAGGGGGCGACCACTATCATCGGACGATTGGTGCAGCGGGCGGGCGAGCGTATCGACGGGCATCCGCATGACAACACGGCGTGGCGTTTTCCGACGCCCGAAGCGCTGGCAGCCGTCGACCTCGCGCAAATCGGCATGCCGGGCAAGCGCGTGGCCGCGCTGCAAGGCTTCGCGCACGCGGTCGCGACGGGCGATGTGCCGCTCGACAGCGCCACGGCGGACGCAAGCGAACTGCGCGCGGCCTTGCTCGCGCTGCCGGGCATCGGCCCCTGGACGGTCGAGTATGTCGCGATGCGCGCGTGGCGCGACCCCGACGCCTGGCCCGCGTGGGATCTCGTGCTGATGCAGTCGATCTGCGCGCGCGACCCGTCGCTCGTGCGGCCCACGCAGCAGCGCACGCGCACCGACGCTTGGCGCCCGTGGCGCGCTTATGCGGCGATGCATCTGTGGAACGAGGTGGCGGATCGGGCCGGGGCCGCGCGCGGCGGTTAGTGCTCGCGAGCTAGCCGTCTAAGGCGAAGGTGGCGACACGCCATGCCGTGTCGCCACGCTCACTAAAAAAACGCGGCTGCAATGGCCGCAATAACCTGGAATCCGTGTGGCCAAATCCGCGAATCCGGCGTGAAAACAGACCGGCCAACAGACGCCCCGGCGGCCTGCAATCGCCCGCCGAAGCGGCCTCAAGCAGGCGCGGTGGCGAGATGTTAAAGTGCCCGCTACTGAAAATTCCGCCGAACGTTGTCAACCGCAACATGCTGCCCGCGAGCAGCCAGGCGGCACATGGCGGCCGACAACGCCCGACTCGCATCAATGCCAAACACGACCTCATCCCGCACGACCGACGCGTTCCTGCACCGCCTGTCCGTGCTGACTTCAGGGCCGCAGCGCGACGCGCTGCTACGCGGCCTGCGCGGCATCGAAAGAGAAAGCCTGCGCGTGACGCACGAGGGCCAGCTCGCGTTGACGCCGCATCCGCGCGCGCTCGGTTCGGCGCTTACGCATCCTTCGCTGACCACCGACTATTCCGAAGCGCTAATCGAACTGATCACGCCCGCCGAGCACGACGTCGCGCTCACGCTCGAGAAGCTCGACACGCTGCATCGTTTCGTCTACGCGAACCTCGGCGACGAGATTCTGTGGAATAACTCGATGCCGGGCCTGCTGCCCGACACCGATGAAGGCATTCCGATCGCGGATTACGGCTCGTCGAACATCGGCAAGCTGAAGTACGTGTACCGCATCGGCCTCGCGCTACGCTACGGGCGCACGATGCAATGCATCGCGGGCATTCACTACAACTATTCGCTGAACGAAGAAGTGTGGCGGCTCCTGCACGCGGAGCAGCAATCCACCGCGAACGCGGTCGATTTTCAGTCCGACCGTTACCTCGCGCTGATCCGCAATTTCCGCCGCACGAACTGGCTGCTGATGTACCTGTTCGGCGCGTCGCCCGCGCTCGACCGCCGCTTCTTGCGCGAGCGCAAACATACGCTCGAAACCTTCGACGCCGACACGTTGTATCGCCCGTATGCGACCAGCCTGCGCATGAGCGATCTCGGCTACTCGAACACCACCGCGCAAGCCGCGCTGCACGCCGACTACGACACGCTGCCCGGTTATCTCGACGCGCTCGCGAAGGCGGTTAGCCAGCCGTATCCTGCGTACGAGGCAATCGGCACGCAGCGCGACGGCGAGTGGGTGCAGATCAACACCAACGTATTGCAGATCGAAAACGAGTTTTATTCGACGATCCGTCCGAAGCGCGTCACGTATCCCGGCGAACGGCCGCTGCATGCGCTCGCCGCGCGCGGCGTGCAATACGTCGAAGTGCGCTGCATGGACATCGATCCTTTCGAGCCGGTCGGTATTTCGCTCGAAACGTCGCGCTTTCTCGACGCCTATCTGCTCGTGTGTGCGCTCGACGACAGCGCGCCGCTGCCGCCGCCCGCGTATTGCGAGGCGAACCAGAACTTCGCGCGCGTGACGACCGAAGGGCGCAAGCCTGGCCTGGAACTCACGCGCGACGGGCAGACCATCGCGATGACTGAATGGGCCGACGAACTGTTCGTCAAGATCGAAGCGGCCGCCGCCGCGCTCGACGCGCTCGACGCGCTCAACGGCGGCGACGCGCATGCGCGCTCGGTTGCGGTTCAGCGCGCGAAGCTGGCGGATGCGTCGCTGACGCCGTCCGCACGCGTATTGCAGACCATGCGCGAGAAGCAGCAGAGCTTCCTCGAATTCGGTCTTGAACAGAGCGAAGCGCATGCGGCGCACTTCCGCGCGCGTCCGCTGCCTGCAGACGTGGCAAAGGAGTTTGAGGAGCTGGCCACGCAATCGCTGGACGAGCAGGCGAAACTCGAGCGGGAAGAAGTGGGCTCGTTCGATGCGTTCGTCGCCGCTTATCGGGCTTATACGTTGAACCGCTTCAGCGTGTGAGCGAAGCGGCTGCCGCATCGGCACGCATCGGTAAATTGTCCACGCATTTGCACGTTTCTCTGATCTGAAGGAAACACCCTCTACACGACGCGGTCCAAACTGATAGGACACGCTAACAAGAGGGAGGATCAACGTGATGAAGCAACGTCTGTTGTCCGTACTGTGCGTTACCGCAGCTGCCGTTGCCGCGACCGCATGCTCTACGCAGGGACAAGTCGATCCCGACGTCATGCAGATCGCCACCACGCCGCTGACCTGTTCGAGCAAGGCCGAGTGCGACCTCTGGTGGCAGCGCGCGCAAACGTGGGTCGCGAATAACTCGAAGTACAAGATCGAAGCCGCGACCAGCACGCTGATCCAGACCGCCGGCCCCGACGGCGGCAAGCGCGCGCTCGCCTACCAGATCACCCGCACGCAGAATCCGGACGGCACCGCGACGATCGGCTTCGCCGCGCATTGTGACGGCTCGCTCGGCTGCAAGCCGAACCCGTGGGAAGCGGGCGCGGACTTCAAGCAATATGTGCGCGGCACGCCAGCAGGCACACAGGGAACCGATGCCAAGCCGGCGCAGCCCGCGTCCGCCGCAGCGCATCCCGCCCTGCATCCCGATATGCAGCAAGGACAGTCGGTCACGCCATCCACTGGCGAAGCCGTGAGTCAGTGAGCGCCGCGTTGCGCGCCGCTCAATGCCCCATCGACGGACCGACGCCTTTGCGCGGCTTCGTGATCCACACGAGCACGGCAAGCACGAGGAAGCCCGCGCACGAAATGCGGAAGAAGTCGTTGGTGGCCAGCATATAGGCCTGCGCGGTCACCACCTGGTTGAGCTGCGCCGTGATGCTGTCGCCGGAAAGGCCGGCGCCGGCCAGCGCACTCGTGTACGCGTTCGTGTTCGCCGTGTAGACGTTGACGTTATCGACCAGCATCGCGTGATGGCGAATCGTGTCGTTCTCCCAATACGTCGTGCTGATGGCGGTGCCGATTGCGCCGGACAAGGTCCGGAAAAAGTTCGATAAGCCCGAGGCGCTCGCGAGCCGATCGTCCGACACGCTCGAGAGCGTGATGGTCGTCATCGGCACGAAGAAGCAGGCCACGCCGATGCCTTGCACGAGGCGCGGCCAGATCACGTGATTGAACGGCACGTCGAGCGTGAAGGTCGAGTTCCAGAACGACACGAACGCAAACACGATGAACGCGAAGCTCGCGATCACCCGCAGATTCAGCCGGTGCATGTTCTTGCCGATCATCGGCGAGAGGAACAGCGCGAGGATGCCGACCGGCGCGGTGGCGAGACCGGCGAGGCCCGCCGTGTAACCCATCACCGTTTGCAGCCACAGCGGAAAAATCACCACCGAGCCGAAGAACGCCATGAAGCCGAACGAGATGATCAGCACGCCGAGCGCGAAATTGCGGTCCTTAAAGAGCGATAAATCGACGACCGGCTCTTTCTCGGTCATCTCCCAGACGAGCATGAACGCAATCGAAATCACCGCGATCACCGCGAGCGTCACGATGAACGTGGAGTTGAACCAGTCGCGATCCTTGCCGAGGTCGAGCACCATCTGGAGACACGCCACGCCGATCACGAGCAGCGAGAGGCCGATCGCGTCGATACGCTGCTGCGTGGTTTTGGTCTCGCGCCCGCGCAACAGCACGAACGCGCAGGCCGCGGAGAAAAGGCCGATCGGCACGTTGATGTAGAAGATCCACGGCCAGGTGTAGTTGTCCGTGATGTAGCCGCCCATCACCGGGCCGAAGATCGGCGCGCAAATCACGGTCATCGCCCACAACCCCAACGCGAGCCCGCGTTTCTCGGGCGGATACGAGCGCATCAGAATGGTTTGCGACAGCGGGACCATCGGGCCGGACACAAGCCCTTGCACGAGCCGGAACAAGATCAGCGACTCGAAGTTGTGCGCGAAGCCGCACAGCGCTGAGGCGATCGTGAAGAGCAGAACGGACAGCGTGAAGAGCCGCACTTCGCCGACGCGCCGCGCGAGCCAGCCCGTCAACGGAACCGCAATCGCCGAGGCCACCGAATACGACGAGATCACCCACGTGCCCTGACTGGTCGCCACGCCGAGGCTGCCGGAGATGGTCGGCACGGCGACGTTGGCAATCGACGTGTCCAGCACTTCCATGAACGTGCCGAGCGCGAGCCCGACGGTCAGGAGCGCGAGCGCGCCGCCTTTGAGCGGCGCCGGCTCGGCCGCGGGCGGGGTGGCGGGCTGGTGTGCAGGTTGAGCTGCGGGTTCGTCAGCGTTGGAAGCCGTAGCGGCCATGTGTTGTTCTCCTCAGCGCGGAAGTGTGTCGTGCCTGGCTTGTCGCGTTTCTCTGGGCATTTGCATGCTGCATCACACTCTGCCCAGACAGATATTGTTTTACAACTGCGCCCCTAGAAGGCGCTCTGCGGTTAATGCTCGCCCTTCTCCGGCGATGAATCGTCGGCCGTTGCGTCGCCGGGCGGCTCAGCCTCCGCACACAAGCCGCAGCCTGCGCTCGTCCCCGGGTCGATACCGTTGGCGATGAAACGGCTAAGCAGCTCGATCAGCGTCGCGAGGTCCGCGTCCGAGAAGCCGCGCAACTGCTGGTTCAGCACGGCCGCGCCGATGCCGGGCAACTGCTGCGCCGCTTCATGCCCTTGCGGCGTCAACTCCAGCTTGACCATCCGACGATCGGCGTCGCTACGCGTGCGCTGCAAAAAGCCTTTCTTTTCAAGGCGGTCCAGCAGACGGGTCATCGAGCCGCTGTCATAGGACATCACGCGCGACAACTCGAACGGCGTGTTCGCGCGCCCGGCAGCGAGCAACAGGATCACGCCGATCTGCTGCGCCGTCAGCCCCAGCGGCTTGACCGCGCGGTCGGTGCGCTCGACCAGCACGTTGCGCGCTTTCGACAGGTAGTAGCCGAGACTCGTATCGAGCCGGATCTCGTCCGCTTTGTAGGGGCCGTCAGTCATTTGGGTACAGGGACATTGCAGCAGACGCACATTCTGGACACGCGCGACACCGAAAAACAACAACGCGGCCGCGCATCGCGCACAGTATCTTGAAATTTACTTGCATAGTCAATATTATATTAAGCAACGAGTTACGCGATCCGCGCCACCCGAGACTATGTTCTGACCGCTTTTTTTGTCCGCCGCCAGGCCGGCGTGACCCAAGGATGTCCCTCCCATGCTGTACCTGAAAAATACCCTCGGCGGCCTCAGCCGCTCTCTGACCGATTCCGCTTTGCACAGCTTCCGGGGCCCGCATCGCTGGTGGAAGCTCGCGTTGTTCGCCGTGCTGTTCGTGCTGCCCGGCGGATCGGTGGGAGTCGCGGTGTTGGCGTGGTTCGAGCATCGTCGGGCGCGCAAGGGTTTGAAGGGCATCGCGGACATCAAAGGTGCGAAGGCGGTGTCGGTGGACAGCGCGGCGGCGCTCGCGAACGCGGCAAGCGTGTCAGGCGTTAAGAGCGCGGCACCTGTCATCGCCCACGGCGCGGCAAGCGCCTGCCAGTCGCGCGGCGAAGCACCGTGCCGGGCCGCAGCCGGCAAGCTCGCGCGCAAGACGACATCGACGGAATCGCGGGTCGATTCGCGCACCGACGCCCGCGTTTGAACGGCAGCCAGTAACGGCGCGTAACCTTCGCGACACCGTCAGTAACACACCTTCGTCGCTGCCCGCATTAACCTTTCTGTTTCCCGCGCCCAGCGGGCTCATACGCTAACATGCCGGCACATCGTAGGCCGGCGCCGTCCGTCATTGGCGGCGTCGTGGCGTCCAGAAGGAAAAATGCATGCAGTCTGACCGAACCTCGTCCGCGCGGACCTATGCGCCTCGCGTCCTGACCCTCGCCGTCGCGCTGGCCGCCGCGGGCCTCGTCGCAGCCTGCGCGGTCGGCCCCGACTACCAGCGCCCCGCCGCCGAGATTCCGGCTTCATACAAGGAAGCCGCGCGCGGCTGGAAAGTCGCGCAACCGGCGGATCACGAGGACCGCGGCGCGTGGTGGACGATCTACCAGGACCCGCAACTCGATGCGCTCGAAGACAAGCTGAACGCCGCCAATCAGACCATCGCGCAATTTGCGGCCGCCTATCGGCAGGCTCGCGCGCTGGTCGGCGAGGCGCGCGCGGCATACTTCCCGACCCTCGGTTTGTCGGCGGGCGCGACGCGCTCGGGCAGCGGTGCTTCGTCGAGTACGCGATCGACGAGCGTCAGCCGCTCAGGCGTCAGCAACAGCTATGACCTGCAACTCGACGCTAGCTGGGAGCCCGACCTGTGGGGCTCCGTGGGCCGCTCGGTGAATGCGCAGAAGGCCGGCCAGCAAGGCGCCGCCGCCGATCTGGCGAACGCGCGGCTGTCCGCGCAGGCCACGCTTGCGCAGACGTATTTCGCGCTGCGCGCGCTCGACGCAAATCAGAAACTGCTGGACGAAACCGTCGCCGCCTATCAGCGCTCGCTGCAACTCACGCAGAACCAGTACGCCGCGGGCGTGGCCGCGCGTTCGGACGTGATCCAGGCGCAAACGCAACTGCAATCGGCGCAGGCATCCGCGATCGACAACGGCGTGCAGCGCGCGCAGGACGAACACGCGATCGCGGTGCTCGTCGGCGAACCGGCCTCCACCTTCTCGATCCCGCCGATGCCGCTCACCGCCACGCCGCCCGCCGTGCCCGCGCAAATGCCGTCCGCGCTGCTGGAGCGGCGGCCGGACATCGCTTCCGCCGAGCGCAAGGCTGCGGCGGCCAACGAGCAGATCGGCATCGCCATCGCCGCGTTCTTTCCGTCGCTGACGCTGTCGGCGAGCGGCGGTTTCGAAAGCTCGGTGTTCTCGCAATTGCTGACGGCGCCGTCGCGCTTCTGGACGGTCGGCCCGCAACTCGCGGCGACGCTCTTCGACGCGGGCCTGCGCCGCGCCCAAACCGAAGCAGCGCGCGCCGCCTATGACCAGAACGTCGCCACCTATCGTCAGACGGTGCTGACGGCGTTTCAGGACGTCGAAGACAATCTCGCGTCCCAGCGCATCCTCGAACGGGAAATCGTGGTGCAGCAGCAGGCGGTGGAGTCGGCGCGCCAGGCGCTTGCCATCGTGACGAACGAATACAAGGCGGGCACGGTCGGTTATGTCAACGTGCTGACCGCGCAGACCACGGCGTTCACGGCCGAGCAGAAGCTGCAAACCATCGCGGGGCAGCGGATGGTGTCGTCGGTCGGGCTGGTGAAAGCGCTGGGCGGCGGCTGGGATGTATCGCAGATGAACCGGGAAACGGGTGGGGTGGCGGCGCCGGAGCCGGCGTCGGCGGCGGCGGCGACGCCTGTCGCGCAGGGAGGAGTTGCGCAGACGGCGACGTCCGCGCAGATGCAAGCGCAAAGCAAATAGGCGGGCGAGCGGGGCGCCGCGCGATACAGCGGCGTTCAAATGGGAAAGAGGCATAACGGGCCAACAAAACCCGTCATGCCTTTTTTGCATCTAGCGCTGTACGAGCCGCCGCGGGTTCAACTCGACATGCGAGCGGCAACGTTCAGCCGCTCGTTTTGCCGCCAGCTTAAAACGCCGCTCGGCGGCTTTCTCAGCACCCGCGCCGCGCATCCGCCCGTCGAACTCGATGTGCGAGCGACAACGTTGACCAGTTTGGTTTGCCGCTAGCTCGAAGGCGCCGCTCCGCGCGTTGCAGCATCCACGCGACGCATCTGCGGGTCCAGCTCGAGGTGTGAGAGACATCCTCGACAATCTCGTTTTGCCACTAGCTCAAAACGCGCTGCGCGTCCGCGCGTCAAACTAACGCGCGAGCGGCAGCAACGCGACGACCGCATCCCCTTTTGCCGCGACTTCAAAAGCACCGAACGGCGCGGTCTATCACCACCCGCGCCACCCACCCACCTCAATGCACGAACGACAACGCAACCGTATCCGGTCCGCTCGGTCGTCCGAGCAGGTTCAACAGTCCCGCGAGATTGTCGCGTGCCTCGGGCGCCGATGTCGCCGTGCCATGAAACGACGTCGAAGCCGGCGACACGACCCCACGTCCGTTCAGCATCAGCGGCCCCTTGACGGTCCGCAGCTCGAGCGTCGACGACGCCCCTTCCGCCTGAAACACCAACTGATACGAGCCGAGCGGCTTCACCGGCGAGACACGCGAACTCACGTCGTTCAGCGCGACCGTCAACTGGCCGAACGCCTGACGGTTGACACTGCGCCAGTCGGACCACGAGAGCCGCACGTCGCCCTGTAGATCCAGCGTATTGAACGGCGCGCCGAGACCGCTCAGCAGCGAAGCCGGCACCGCGATCGCGCCGGGCGTCACATTCGCGCTGCGCGGCGTGGCGTCGACGGTGATCGGCTCCGGCATTGCCTCGCTCTGCCGCATGGTCATGCGCACGCGGCCCGTGAAGAGCGGCCAGAAAGCCGTGCGCCATTCGATGCGTCCAGGCAGCAGCGTCGCGGCGCTCATATCGGAGCCCGCGGCGAGCATCAGCGTGGCGGAGCCGTGCCACAGCGAACCGGCCGGGTCGACGAGGTTCACGTGCCCGCCGCTCTGACGGGCGAATTGCGGCGTGATCCACGCGGCCGGCAACATCGCGAGCATCACTGCCGCGCTGGAAAACACCGCGACCACGAGCCAGGGCAGCGCGGCGCGCAGGCGCCGCATCCAGTAAGTCATGCGAGATCCCGTGGCAGCGCGCTCATTTCGCCGTCGATGGCTGCAGCGACGCCGTCACGTCCACCTGGCCGTCTTCTTTCAGCGCGGTCACGTGCGCTTCGGCGACCTGCACTTTGAACTGGCGGCGCACGTCGTCGACCCAACCCGTCCACACGGGAAACGACGCGTTCTTCATCTGCACCTGCACCGCGTTGCCGATCACCTGAACCTGCGTGGCCGCGAGGCCATGATCGGCAAGCGACGCGGACAGCGCGTCCTTCAGCGCGCCGCCGGTCGGCGCCACGCCCTGAGCGGCGCCGGAAAGCTGACGCGCTTCGTTGGCTTGCGCCGTCATCTGCGCGAGTTGGCGCTGCAAGGTGGGCAGCGATTGACGCAGACGCGCGCGCCCCTCCTGCGCCGGCGCCCACAGCACCGACCACGCGATCACCACCGCGAGCACGCCGCCGCCCCACGTCAGCAGACCCTTTTCGCGGTCGGTCCGCTGCTCCCAGAAGCCTGCCCAAGTTTGCGCGAGTTGAGCTTTCATTGTCCGTTCCTGATGGTCCACTTGCCGGTATTGCTGTCGATCGCGCCATTCAGTCCGTTGCGCGCGAGGCGCGCGGCGAAATCGGGATCGAGCTTCACCTCCGGCTTGAAGGTCACGTCGAGCCGCCGGTCGTGATAATCGAGCGCGGCAATGCCGTTGACGGGCACGGGCGGCAGCGCGCGCGCGAGACGATCGGCGATGGAGAGGAAATCGTCCGGAGAAAGCTCGCCCGCCGCCACACGCAACTGCTGCAACTGACGCGACATCTGATCGGGCGCATCGAGCACGACCGTCGTCTTCGGGAACGCGTTGAGCAGCAGTTCGGTCATCTGCGTGTTGATCGCGTCGCGCTGGCGCGACAGCATCAGCCACTGCACATTCGCGCCGATGATCGCGACCAGCAGCGCGCCGACCGCGAGCAGCACGGGCAGGCGCAGGCGGCGCAGCGTCGCGCGGTCGAGCCGCCACGGCTGCGACGCGAATTCGAACTGGCACAGATCGAAGCGGCACGCGAGCGCGCGCCGCGCGAGCTGCTCGAACGGCAGCGGACTCGCGCCGTGCACATGCGCGGCAAGCCGCGCCGGGCTGCTTGCGCCGAGACTCGGCTCGTTGCCAGGCACTTCGGTGAGCATATAGAGCGACACGGGCATCGCGCCGGCGAGCGCGGCGAGCGTCGCGTTGACCGCGTTCGCCGGCACCGCGAGCCCTTCGCCTTGCGCGCCGCGCGCAATCGCCAGTTCGACGCGCGGCGTGCCGGTTTCCACCGCGCCTTCCAGCAGCAGTGCCGGCGCGGTTTGAACGACTGCGCCGAGCACCGCCGCGACCATCGGCATGGCTCCAGTTGCAGCGTCGGACAATGCATCAGTCGCGCTTGCCACCGGCGCGGCATCGCGGCGTGGCGAAGCGTCGGCGCCCGCCAATGCTGGCTCGGCCGCGCTCACCGTTTCGGCAACGTCGACCGGCGCTGCGGATAACCGCGCCTCCGGCAGACAGCGTGTAACCGGCACCGCACGCAGACTGCGGTGCCCAGCAGCGGAAAACGCTTCGTAGATAAAGCGGAACCACCCTCGGTCGATGATCGCCAGCACTTGCCGTCCGCCCGCCGCCGGTTGCGGGTCCACGGCGATATGGCAGGTTTGCGGGTCCTGGATCAGCTGATCCTCGACGATGTTCGGCAGCGCCTGGCGCAGCTTCGGACCGCGCAGCGGCGGCAGCGTGGCGGGCATCATCAGGAGGTCGCGCGCGGCGACCATCAGCACCGTCGACGTCGCGCGCGGCAACAGCGCAAGCGCCGAACGCCCGGCGCGCTGCGTGCGTCCCGACTTGTCGAGCAGCACGAACGGCAAGTCCGGCAACTGCCATTCCTGCGACGGCACCGCCGGATCACGCGGCGGCAATAAGACGATCAGCGTGCTCAAAGGCCACTCTCTCTGGGAAAGGCGTTGTTCATAGTTGGTCTTGCACCCGCACGATACGCGTAGTGTGAGTCAAAGCATCGCGATAGACGAGCGTCGTGCGGTCCACTTCGGCGCGCTCGTGCTGCACGCGGCCATGAATCAGAAAGTAGTTCGTGTTGACGTCGAACTGGTTTGGATCGATCGAAGTCTGCTGAACGCCCGCGCCGCGCAACGCGAGCGTCACGTCGCCGGCATTATGGAAAAACACGGTCTGCCGCCGGGCGACGAACGCCTGCGCGGAAGACAGATTCATGCCCGGCACAACGGCCGCAATCACTTCGGCGGGCGCCGTGTTCATGTTGATCGCCGACACGGTCGGCAGCACAGTCACGAAGGGCCGCAAGCGCGCGACCATCTCCGGCGTGTAGCCGGGAATGTCGAGCAGCGAATCGACGCTCGTCATTTGCAGCGGCGCGTGCGCGGCGCTGTCCTCGCCGTCTTCGATGCCCGGTTTGTCCGTGAAGCCGCCGCCTGTTGCCCCACCTGCGGCGCCGCCCTGGATCGCCGGCGTCGACGGCGTGCCGGACGTCGATGTGACGGTCTGAAAGCGCGTCGCCGATTGCATCAGGCTCGCGCGCACCTGGACCGCGGTGTTCTTCGCGAGCTGGCTGTTCACGCCGAGCGAAACCAGCAGCCGCTGATACGCGCCGATCTGCTCCACGTCGAGTTGCATGACGCCGGGCGCCGGGCTCGCGACCAGATTGCGCAGATTGAATTTGGCCTGAGCGTCTTCGATCGAACCCGACAGGTAAGTCGCGGCGCCTTGCTGCGCGCGCACCTCGCCGATCTGACCGAGGAAGTCGGAAAGCCGCGTCTTCGCGATGGGCACGCCCCACACGCCACCGAGATAGGTGATGCCCGCGGACGTATCGCCTTCGGAGCGAAGAATCAGACGCGTCCAGTCGAGCGCGCCGCGCGCAACCCATTGCGCCTGCGCGAGCAGACGCTGGTTCTCGATCCGGCGGATCTGCACTTGCTGACGCCACAACATGCCGGAGACGAGAATCGCCGAGAGCGCAACGACGAGCAACGCGCTGATGATGGCCGCGCCGCGCTGATGGGTGGAATGGGTGTGCCGTGCGTTACGCGAGCCGCGCGTTACACACAAAGAACCCGTCGAGCGTCCCGCGCTGAAGGAGAACAATCTCATCTCATTCCCCAATCAAAAAAACGCGCGTGATGGGCCGTGCGAGCGACTTCGCGCCCACGCTCACTTCGAGCCCCGTCACGGAGCGCGGCAGCGGAGCATTGCCAAGCTGCGGCACCTTGAGATTGTTGTCGGCCTCGGTGATCGCGCCTTGCACGTCCTTCATCTGCGTGGTCCAGCCGACGCGCGGCACATAGAGCCGCGCCGAAATTGCGCCGACGCCGCCCATCAACGGCACGGCCGACCAGCCTTCGCCTTCGCTGCCGCGCGACGCCGCGCGCAGATCGCCGACGCTGGCAAGCGGCGGAGACGCATAGCGGATCACGCGGCCTTCGGTGACGCGGTAACGCACGACCTGCAAGCGCGGCGCGGAGCCGGGCAAGCTCATCTGCCGCACGATCTGCAATGCGCCGCCGAGGAGCGACACCGCCGGCTGACCGGATTCGTCGTCGGAAGCGGCCTGACGCGCGTCGATGCGCATCTGGTCGAACAGTTGCGCGAACACGCGCTCGTCTTCCATCGCGTTCGTAATGGTCTGCCGGCCGCGGATGATCTGGTCGAGCCCGCGCCACGACAGCACCGCGATCACCGCCATGATCGCGATCGCGACGAGCAGTTCGATCAGCGTGAAGCCATGCACGCCCGCGCGAGAGCGGCGGCGGCCGGTGCGCTCGCGGCGGCGCTCAGAGCGAACGATTCGTTTCATTCGCGACCACCGTGACCATCTGGGCGAGATTGCCGGAGCGCCCGGGCATCGTCACCATCACTTCCACGCGACGAAACACCGGATTCGGCGTCGCCGACACTTGCTCGGTACAGATCAACTGCAAATTTCCTTGCGAGCAATCGAAACTCGTCGAGCCGACATTCGGCCATGCATGCGTGAGGCGCAATTGCGCGAGCGTGTTATCCGCGCTCCAGCCGGCCAGCAAGCGCCGATGAAGATCGGCCTCGCCGGTCGCGAGTGAGCCGACCGCGCGCAGCGATGCGGCAAGCGCGACGGCGATGATCGCGAGCGCGACCAGCACTTCGATCATCGTGAAACCGCGCTCGCGGTGGACGGCCCGGCGAGCCGCCGTGCTGCTGCTGCTGCTTCTGCTACTGCTGCTGCTGCGATGGCGCATGTCAGTGCACCTCGTAGCGGCCATTGCCGGTGCCGACGATCGTCGCGCTGCCCGCGGCGGAAAACAGCGTGACGCGCACGGGCACGTCGATCGCCTCGGTGCCGAACACGACGCGATTCGCCTTCGAATTCGAGCCCGGATAGTCGATCGTCACGCCGCTCACGCCGCCTTCCCACTGACGCGGCTTGAGCAGATCGTCGCGCAGCGGACGCCAGCCGTCCTCGGTGCGCAAGTCGAAACGAAAGCCGCCGTCGAACGGTTGCCACGCGATCGGACGCGCGCGCACCTGCGCTTCGTCGCCGGCCGATTCGAACAGCAGCGCGAGACGCTGTGCTTCCTCGTTCAGGTCGGTGCGCGGATTGCGCGTCATCGTCAACGCGGTCAGTGAGACCAGCAAGCCTGCAATCACCAGCACCACCATCATTTCCAGCAGCGTGAAACCCGCCTGATGCCGGCGCAGGCCGCGCGCGCGCAACGCCGCGCCCGCCGCGCGGGGCGGCGGGTTCGTTGCGACACGTGCGTTGCTATCGTCTATTGCCACGAGCCCACGTCGGCGTCATTGCCTTCGCCGCCTGCCTTGCCGTCCGCGCCGTAGCTGAAGACGTCGATTTCGCCGTGCACGCCGGGGTTCAGATATTGATAGCCGTTGCCCCACGGATCATTCGGCAAACGTTCCAGATAGCCGCCGTCTTTCCAGTTGTTCGGCACGGGGTCCGTCGCGGGCTTTTCGATCAGCGCGCGCAGACCTTGCTCCTGCGTCGGATAACGGCCGTTGTCCAAACGATAAAGCTTGAGCGCCTGCATCACGGTGCCGATGTCCTGCTTCGCGGCGACGCGCCGCGCTTCGTCGGGACGGCTCATGATTTTCGGCACGATCAACGCGGCCAGGATGCCGAGAATCGCGATCACGACCATGATTTCGATCAGCGTAAAGCCGCGTTGACGACGGCTGCGCGAACCCGCAATTGCTGTGCGGCGAATGGTCGACAGTTGCATAGCTTGCTACCTCTTTTCAGGTGAATTATCGACTGGGCGGACTCGGTGCTCTGGCACTCGCGGTGCCATTGAACGCGCCCGGCCGGTCATTTTAATGTCATGCAGTTGAAGGGTTTCAACCCAACGCAATTTTCACAATAGTCCGTACAATGTGCGCATGAACGCACTCCAAATCCGCCTTCTGTCGCTCGCGCTCTTCGCCGTGTTCTGCGCGACGCTGACCTACTGGACCATCACACTCACCGCGATGTCCGGTGCGCCGGTGCCCGCAGCCGCCGCGCACGCGCAGGTCTCGACCGATCAGGCCGCCACGCTGTTCGGCGGACAGCTCACGCGCACGGTCAACCAGGACGTGCATCTGTTCGGCATTCTCGCGCTGACCCAAGGCGCCGCGGCCATCGTCAGCGTGGGTGGCGAGCCGCCGCGTGCGGTGTCGCTCGGCAGCACGCTGATGCAAGGCGCCAAACTCTCCGAAGTCCGCGCCCGCTCCATCGTGATCGACCGCAATGGCGCGCATTCCGAAGTATTCCTGCCGGCGAACGCCGCGGGTCCTACTATCTACGTGCGTTAAGCTTGGTCGCCAGGTTCAGCCATCACGCCGCTGTGCAATCGCGCCGCGGCATTCCACGCCTCACTGCACCAGATTATTCAACTCGATGATCGGCAGCATCACCGCCAGTACGATCACCAGCACCACGCCGCCCATCGCCAGAATCAGCAGCGGCTCCAGCAGACTCGTCAGGAACATCGTGCGGCGCTCGAGCTCGCGCGCTTCGCCGTCGGCGGCACGGTCGAGCATCGTCGTGACGTCGCCGGTCGCTTCGCCGGAACGGATCAGGTGAACCAGCACCGGCGGGAACGTCTTCGTATTGCCGAGCGCGCGTGACAGCGACGTGCCTTCGCGCACACGCACGATCGCATCGTCGATGTTGCCGCGCATCGCGGTGTTGCTGAGCGTTTCAGCGGCGGCTTGCAGCGCACGCAGAATCGGCACGCCGGCCGCCGTCAGAATGCCGAGCGTGCTCGCGAAGCGCACGGTGTTGTAGCCGCGCACGAGTTTGCCGAGGAGCGGCGCGGTGAGCAGCCACCGGTCGAACGCGAAGCGCGGGCCGGCTTGTCTGAGCGTCGAACGCACCACATAGAACAGCACCGCGACCGCGATCAGCACGGCCCACCACCAGTTCCGCACGAAGCCGGAGAGCGCCATCATCATGATCGTGAGGAAGGGCAGTTGCTGCTTGGTGCTCGCGAACACGTTGACCACCTGCGGCACCACATAGCTCAGCAAAAACGTGACGATGCCGAACGCGATGATCGTGACGATCGTCGGGTAAGTGAACGCCAGCACGATCTTCTGCTTAAGCGCGTTGCGTTGCTCGATGTAGTCCGCGAGCCGCGATAACACCAGGCCGAGCTTGCCGGTATGTTCGCCGGCCGCGACCAGCGCGCGATAGATCTCCGGAAAGTCTTTCGGATGCTGCGTGAGCGCATTCGCGAGCGAATGGCCGCCGAGCACCTCGGCGCGAATCGCCGCCATCAATTCGCGGATGTAGTCGCGCTCCGATTGCTCCGTCAAAACGGCGAGCGCTTCGTCGAGCGGCAAGCCGGCAATCAGCAGGCTCGCCAGTTGCCGCGTGAGAATGGCCTGCTCGCGCTGCGACAGCCGCCGTCCCAATGAAAGACGCTGATTGCGCTCGCCGCGCGTGCGCGTGGCGGCCGGCTCGACGACGAGCGGCGTGAGTCCTTGCGAACGCAGATTGGTGCGCGCGCCGCGCGCGCTGTCCGCGTCGAGCACGCCTTTTTGCGCCTTGCCCGCCGCGTCGATCGCTTCGAAACGAAATGCCGGCATGCGCTTAAGCTCCGCCCGTCACGCGAATCACTTCTTCAAGCGACGTCAGCCCGGAAGCGAGCCAGCGATCCGCGTCCTCGCGCAGTGTGCGCATGCCTTGCGCGCGGCCGGCCGTGAGAATTTCGGCGTCCGATGCATTGCGGTGAATCAGCGCGCGGATTTCGTCGTCGATAAGCAGCAGTTCATACACGCCGCGCCGGCCCGCATAGCCCGATTGACCGCACTTGTCGCAGCCGACCGGATGCCAATGCACGCGCCCGTCTTCCTCGACACGCTTTTCGCGGCATACCGGGCACAGCCGCCGCACGAGCCGCTGCGCCAGCACACCGAGCAACGACGACGCCAGCAGATACGGCTCGACGCCCATGTCGGTCAAACGCGTGACGGCGGAGGCGGCGTCGTTGGTATGCAGCGTCGCCAGCACGAGGTGGCCGGTGAGCGAAGCCTGCACGGCGATCTGCGCGGTTTCGAGGTCGCGGATTTCACCGATCATGATGATGTCCGGGTCCTGCCGCAGAATCGAGCGCAGCGCGCGCGCGAAGGTCATGCCGATCCGCTCGTTCACCTGCGTCTGGCCGATGCCCGACAGGTCGTATTCGATCGGGTCTTCGACCGTCATGATGTTGGTGGTCGCGGTTTCGAGCCGCGACATCGACGCATACAGCGTGGTCGTCTTGCCCGAGCCCGTCGGGCCCGTCACGAGCACGATGCCGTGCGGCCGGCCGATCAGCTTGTCGAACTTGACGAGCGTGTCCGCGCCCATGCCGAGCGCTTCGAGATTCAGGCGCGACGCGTCTTTTTCCAGCAGACGCAGCACGGCGCGCTCGCCGTGACCTGTCGGCAGCGTGGACACCCGCACGTCGACCGGACGACCGCCCACGCGCAGCGTGATGCGGCCATCTTGCGGCAGACGTTTCTCGGCAATGTCGAGCTGCGCCATGATCTTGATCCGCGAAATCAGCGCGCCATGCAGCGCTTTTTTCGGACGCACGACATCGCGCAGCGTGCCGTCGACGCGAAAACGCACCACAGAAGAAGTCTCGAACGGCTCGATGTGAATATCCGACGCGTGCTCGCGCGCGGCCTGCGTGAGCAGCGCGTTGATCATGCGGATGATCGGCGCGTCGTCTTCCGATTCCAGCAGGTCTTCCACTTCGGGAATGTCCTGCATCAGTCGCGAGAGGTCGACTTCGCCTTCCACTTCGCCGACCACCTGAGCCGCGCTGCCGTCCTGGCGCGCGTAGGCCTGGTTGATCGCTTGCGCGAGTTCGTCGGCGGGAAGACGCACCACCGACACCGCGCCGAAGTTGCGTGCGACTTCGGCGAGCGCGGCCTCGCTGGTGCGCTCGCTGATCCAGACTTCGAGGCTGTCGGCGTGCTGATGCGCGACCAGAATCTGGCCGCTGCGCGCGAAGCCGTAGGGCACGAGCCGCGCGGCAATCGCCGACGGCGCCGCGCGTTCGGCGTGGTCCGCTTGCTCTGTCATCGCCGCCGAGGCAATCTCGGCGGCTCGCGACGATGCCGGCGACGTTGAGGCTGACGGCGGCATGGACGGCGTACTCACGGCTTGGCTCCTGGCGATACGGTGGACGGTGCGACCGGCACCGGATTACTTTGCACAGCGCCGTTCGTGGCGGGCGGCGTTGTCGGCGCGGCCGAGCCCGGCTGAGTTTGCTGCTGCGGCGGCTGCATCTGCTGACGGCGCATCTGGTCGAGGTCGAACAGGTTCAACGTCGAACCGCCCTGGCTCGGGCCGACGGGCTTCGGCGGAACCACCGGATCGTCGTTGTCCTTCATCAGATTGTTGTCCTGACGATACGCGCCCTGCACACCTTGAATATAGTCGTAGCGATTCGACGTGACAGCCTGCGCGGTATCGCGATCGCCGATGATGACCGGACGCAGGAACACCATCAGGTTCGTCTTGTTGCGGTTCTTCTGCTCGGAACGGAACAACTGACCGATCCACGGGATGTCGCCAAGCAGTGGCACCTTGCTGTTGCTGACCTGGTAGTTGTCCTGCATCAGGCCGCCGAGCACGATGATTTCGCCGTTGTCGGCGAGCACGGTCGACTGGATCGAGCGCTTGGTGAACTGCGGGCCGGCCGGGTTGGTCGTCGCGTTGGTCGTGCCGTTCACGATGGCGGAATCTTCAGTGTAAAGCTGAAGCTTGAGGATGCCGCCGTCGGTGATTTGCGGTTTGACGTGCAGCGTCAGGCCGACATCCACGCGGTCGTACGTGTTGAACGCCGAACTCGCGTTGCCGCTCGTCAGATTCGAATACGAACCGGTCTGAATCGGTATGTTCGTACCGACGACGATCTTCGCTTCCTCGTTGTCGAGCGTGATCAGGTTAGGCGTGGACAGCACGTTGGCGTCCGCGGTCTGCGACAGCGCCTGAAGCAACGCGCCGAGTCCCTGCACGCCGAACATGTTGTGAATCCAGCCGACGTTCAAGCCCTGCTGAACACCTGAGCCGAGCGCGTTGGCGAGACCGCCGGTCGCGCCCGCTGCGCCCGCCGCCGCAGCAGCCGCCGTCAGGTTGATGATGCTGTTGCTCGAACCCGTGGCGAGGTTCGTGCCGGCAAAAATCGAGTTGTTCGCGACCTGCCATTGAATGCCGAGGTTGCCGCTCGTGTTCGAGTTCAGCTCGACGATGAGCGCCTCGATGTAGACCTGCGCGCGGCGCGCGTCGAGCTGGTCGATCACCGCGCGCAGATTGCGGTAAACCGGCTCCGACGCTGTGATGATCAGCGAGTTCGTCGCCGAGTCCGCCTGGATCATGCCGCCCGGCTGATTGTCCTCGTTCTTGTCCTTGTCGCCGCCAAGCAGGCCGCCGGATTGACCGCCGCCGTTCGCGCCGTAGCCGCCCGCGCCGCCGCCGCCACCCATCGGCGAGGACAACGAACTGTTGTTCAGTCCGCCCGAGGGCAGCGGCGGCGTGCCCGAAGTGCCCGTCGAATTGTTGCCGCCAATTCCGCCACCGCCGCCATTCTGGTTGAACGCGTTGGCGTCGTTGCCGCCGCCCGCCGAGCCGCCTTCGCCGCCCTTGCCGAGCATGCCGCGCAAGGTCTTCGCGAGCTTGGTTGCCTCGGCGTTGCGCAGCGGTACCACGTGCATGTTGCCCGGCATGCTGGTCGGCGCGTCGAGTTCGCGCGCGAGCGTTCTCGCGGCGGCCAGACGCGCGCCGTTCGACGCGCGGATCAGCAGCGAGTTCGTGCGCGGGTCCGCCGTGATCGACACTTTCAGCGTGGCGTCCGTGCTGCCGATCGCGCCCGGGTCCAGCATCTTGTTCAGTTGCGTGGCAATGTCGAGCGCGTTTGCATTCTTCAGTTGTACGACGGACACCGACTGACCGGCCGCCGTATCCACACCGGCGATGATCTGCGCGATACGGCGCACGTTGTCCGCGTAGTCGGTGACGACGATCGTGTTGTTGGCCGGATAAGCGGCCACGGTATTGTTCGGCGAGATCAGCGGACGCAGCACCGGCAACAGGTTATTCGCCGATTCGTTCTTCAGCACGAACACTTGCGTGACCACCTGGTCGCCGCGCGCGCTCGGCGAATTGCCAACGTAGGTCGGCACGCCTTGCAGTTTGGCGTCGGCCTCGGGCACGACTTTCAGTACGCCGTGATCCTGGACGAGCGCGAAGCCCTGCATGCGCAACGCGGATTGCAACGTCTTCAGCGCCTGATCCTCGGGCACCGCGTTTTCCGACACGAGATTCAACTGACCTTTGACTCGTGGGTCGACGATGATTGTCTTGCCGGTCGCCGCGCCGATCGCCTTCGCGACCTGGTCGATATCGGCGTTGACGAAGTTCAATGTCACCTGCGCCTGTGCGGTCTGCGCAGTGATCAAGCCAGCCAACAACAACGCCGTTGCGACGCGACGCAAAGCCATACGATTTCTTCTCATGGAATGTAATGTCGATGCCGGCAGCGCAGGCCGCCGGCGGTCATGCAGCGCGGACAGGGGAGCAAACCGCCGGTCGGTCGGTCTGCCGGCGGGCCAGGTGGGCGAAAGCCGCCCTAAAATGCTGGCCATCCGATGTCCGAAAAGAAGGAACAGTAACAGTTTTTCATGTCGGATTTGTCACAAAAGGAAAGCCTCAGTGAGTTTCCCTAAACGTTCGGGCCCGCTCGGCGGGCCTTGAAAGCGAAAGCACTGCGGACTGAAAGCGGCAAGAAAACCTAGTGTTTCCGCGCTCTTATGTCTGTTAGCCAACTTGACGGGTCACGGCCTGCCGGTATCATACGAGCCGTTAAAGCCGTCGGATCGCCGTTGCGAACACGGGTTTTCCCGCATCTTCCGTCAATGCCCCGGCCAGATTGCGCTTACCGGCTAGTCCCGGCTGAACAATGGCTGATACGAGCCCTTACGATCCCTTACCCTTGCGGTCTGCCCCAGTCGTCTTGACCGATGAAACGAAGCTTCGTCACCTTTCTGGCAGGAATTACCATCTTGGCTTCGGCCGGGACGGCACGCGCCGATTGCTTCGACGAAGCCGCGAAATATCAGAAAGTGAACCCGCTGATTCTGCGTGCGATCGCCTGGCAGGAGTCGCATAACCGTCCGGACGCGCAGCACAAAAATGCAAACGGCTCGACCGACTACGGCGTAATGCAGATCAACTCGATTCATCTGCCCACGCTCGCGCAATACGGGATCTCGCAAGGCACGCTGATGGAGCCCTGCAAGAACGTGTACATCGCCGCGTGGCATCTGCGCCGGCAGATGAACAAGTACGGCAATACATGGCAAGCCATCGGCGCTTATCACTCCGAGACGCCCGCACTGCGCGACAAGTACGCTCAACAGATCGCCGCAATTCTACGCAAGTGGAACCTGATGCCGGCGTCACGCTGATCGACCGCTCGCCGTTTCCGATTTGATGCACAATGCGGCTTCGTGCTGCCGCCGGCGCTCGAGCGTCCGCTGGACCGCGGCTAGACTCGCGCAGCAATGCGGCGCCCGGCACGCCTTCCAATCCTCCCGATTTTCGTACTGCGATGAACCAGCCGCCACTGCCCGTCACCGTGCTCTCCGGTTTTCTGGGCGCCGGCAAGACCACGCTCCTGAATCACATCCTCGCGAATCGCGCCGGCTTGCGCGTCGCCGCGATCGTCGACGATCTCGCCGCCGTCAAGATCGACGCGACGCTCGTGCGCGATCCGGCCGCGCTGTCGCCTAGCGAAGAAAACCTGGTCGAACTATCGAACGGCTGTGTCTGCTGCACGCTGCGCGACGATCTGCCCGCCCAGGTGAAACGGCTGGCTGCCGAAAAGCGCTTCGACGCGATACTGATCGAGTCGGCCGGTGTGGCGGAACCCATGCCGATCGCCGAGACTTTTGCCTTCGCCGACGATGACGATGACGGCGCGCCGCTCGCCGAGCTCGCGCGGCTCGACACGATGGTCACGGTGGTCGACGCAGCCAGTTTTCTGCACGACTACGGCTCCGCGGATGCGCTCGCCGAACGCGGCATCGCCGCGAGCGACGAAGACGACCGGACTCTCGTGGAACTGCTGATCGAGCAGGTCGAGTTCTGCGACGTGCTGGTCGTGAACAAGGCCGACCTCGTGACCGCCGACGAGCTGACGCGCCTGCAACGCATCCTCGCGCGCATCAACCCGCGCGCGGTGCAAGTGGTGAGCCGCTTCGGCGCCGTGCCGCTCGAACAGATCGTGAACACCGACCGCTTCGATTTCGACGAGACGGCGAACGCTCCCGGCGCGATCGCGTTGCTCAACCAGACCGAGAAGCACGTAGACGAACGCGGCCACGGCCATCGCAGCGAAGCCGACGAGTTCGGCATTGGCAGCTTCGTTTATCGCGCGCGCCGTCCATTCCATCCGGAGCGGCTGTGGGCGTTGCTGCACGAGGAGTGGAAGGGCGTCTTGCGCAGCAAGGGTTTCTTCTGGCTCGCGACGCGTAACGACATCGCCGGTTCGCTGTCGCAGGCGGGCGGCGCTTGCCGGCACGGTCCCGCAGGCATGTGGTGGGCGGCTCAGGACCGCAGCGAATGGCCCGATGCCGATGACGAGCTAGCCGCCGAAATTGCCGCCGACTGGTATGGCGCGCCGGACGATGTCAGCACTGGCGACCGTCGCCAGGAATTGGCCATGATCGGCGTCGGCATCGACGCGGCGCTGTGGTCGGCGAAGTTCGACGCGTGCCTGCTGACCGACGACGAGTACGCAGTGGGACCGCAAGGCTGGCAACAGTTCGCCGATCCGTTTCCGGCGTGGGACTTCGACGACGATCATGATCATGACGGACATGATCACGGTCATCATCATGATCATGATCACGGCCACGACGACCATGATCACGATGGCCACGGCCACGGCGGAACAGCACATCGCCACGACTAAGCGGCTCTTTCAACTGCGTCGACAGTAGCAACCACGCGCGCCGCAAACTCCCGCCGCGGCGCGCCCCCTCCAAACGCAAAAGACGAAAAAAAACCCGCCGTTGGCGGGTGTCAACTGCCTGGCAGTAATCTGCTTAGCGCTTGTTGACTGCGTCTTTGAACGCCTTGCCTGCCGTGAACTTGACGGTCTTTGCGGCCGGAATCTTGATGGTTTCGCCCGTCTTCGGGTTGCGACCTGTACGCGCTGCGCGCTTGCCCGAACCAAAGCTGCCGAAGCCGATCAACTGGACCGCGTCGCCCTTCGACACAGACTTCTTGATCACTTCAAGCAACGTGTCCAGCGTTTCACCGGTTTGAGCCTTGCTGGCGCCCGTCTGTCCTGCGACAGCGTCGATCAGTTCCTGTTTGTTCATTAAGGTTCCTTTCTGAGTTTAGGTTGACACGAACAGCGCGAACGCGCCGATTATACGTGCGCGCGCCGCGCCGTCGAGCAGCTACGGCTCCGGAGCCCCTCCAGATCAAAAGCGCCGGACAGCGAGTGTCCGTCGGCCGTGCTGCCGCTCCCTTCGCGGCGCTTGCTATGATAGCGCAGCGCAAACCCAATCAGGACAAGGGTTTCGAAGAATTACGCGGTTTTGGAACAGATACAGCAAGGAAACGGCACTTTTTGCTGATCCGGCCTCGCTGAGAAGCCCGAAACCCAGTGTGGACGGGGCTTTGACGTTGGTTTTTGCCAACGCTCGGCGCGTCTATTTCGCCGCCCGGCGAGCCGCGCGCGCTGGCGGTAACGTTGGACCCGCTTGTTGGGGCCTCACTTTGCGTCGCGCATGACCGATCCGCTGATCCCAGCCGTCCTCTCGTTCCGGGACAACGGCACGCCTTTTTCGCCTCTCTACGACGACATCTATCACAGCGCCGTCGGCGGTCTCGAGCAGGCCGACCATGTTTTCTTGCGCGGCAATGCGCTGCCCGAGCGCTGGCAAGGCCGGCGCATTTTCACGGTGCTGGAGACGGGCTTCGGCATGGGCATCAACTTCCTCACGACGTGGGCCGCCTGGCGCGCCGACCCGTCGCGTTGCGAGCGGCTCCATTTCGTCTCGACGGAAAAGCATCCGTTCGCGCTCGCCGATCTGCGCCGCGCGTACGCCGCGACCATTGCCGATCCGTCGATTGCCGCGCTCGCCGACACGCTCGCGAACGACTGGCCGATGCTCGTGCCGGGCACGCATCGGCTGGAATTCGAGGACGGGCGCGTGGTTCTCACACTCGTTTTCGGCGACGCAGAGCAGAGCTTGCCGAATCTCAGGCTGCGCGCGGACGCGTTTTACCTCGACGGCTTCTCGCCGGCCAAAAATCCGGAGCTTTGGACGCTCGCCATCTTCAAGTCGCTTGCGCGGCTCGCGGACGACGGCGCGACCTTCGCCACTTACACGAGCGCCGGCGACATCAAGCGGGCGCTGACTCAATGCGGCTTCGAGTATCGGAAGGTCGAAGGTTTCGGCTGGAAGCGCGCGATGCTGGTCGGCCGCTTCGCGCCTCGCTGGCGCGTGCGCCGTCATGAGCCGCCCTCGCCACTCGGACCACTCGGAGCGCTCGGATCGCTCGGACCGCTCACGCCTCGCGAACGGCATGCGGTCGTGATCGGCGGCGGTCTCGCGGGATGCGCGATGGTCGAGCGGCTCGCCGCGCGCGGCTGGCGCGTGACTTTGCTGGAGCGGCATGCGTCGGTCGCGCAAGACGCGTCGGGCAATCCGGCCGGCGTATTCCACCCGATGATCTCGCGCGACGACAGCGTCGCGTCGCGCGTCACGCGCGCCGGCTTTTTATACGCGCTAAGACGCTGGACGGCGCTCGAACGGCTCGGCCACGCGCCGCTGCGCGGCGGCTCGGGTCTGCTGCAAATCGCCGAAAACGCCGACGAAGCCCACGCGATGAGCGAAGCCATCGCCGCGCTGCGCTATCCGCCGGAATTCGTCACGCCGGTCTCCGCCGACGACGCGCAAAAACTCGCCGGTACACCGCTCGCGCGCGGCGGCTGGTTCTTCCCGCACGGCGGCTGGATCGACCCGGCCTCGCTTTGCGCCGCGCAATGCGCCGCCGCCGGTGATTTGCTCGAGCGGCGCTTCGGCGTCGAAGCCGCGCGTCTCGAGCGCTCGGGCGATCAGTGGCTGGTATTCGACGCGGCCGGCGACGTGCTCGCGCGTGCGCCGGTCGTGATCGTCGCCAACGCTCACGACGCGGCGCGCATTGCCGGTTTGCGTCACGCGCCGACTCGCAGCATCCGCGGCCAGCTCACTTTGCTGCCGCCGGGCGCGGCGCCGTCGCTGGAGTTGCCGGTGATTGGCGAAGGTTATGCGATACCGCTGCCCGGCGGCGTCACGCTGACGGGCGCGACTTACGAACTCGACGACGCTCAAACGTCGCTTCGTCCTGCCGGTCATCTGGAAAACATCGAGCGCGTCGCGCAGATGCTGCCCGCGTTCGTGAGCGTTGTCGGGCGCGGCGATGCCGCGGCATCGGGTCATGCGCTGACCGGCCGCGTCGCATTCCGCTGCGTGACAAGCGACCGCATGCCGATGATCGGCAACCTCGCCGACGAAGCGCTCGCCGCACACAACGCGCAACGCCTGCGCGGTGCGTGGCCGCTCGATCTGCCGCGCGTCGACGGTCTCTACAGCGCCTTTGCCTACGGCTCGCGCGGTCTCGTGTGGGCGGCGCTTGGCGCGGAACTGATCGCGTCGCAGATCGAAGGCGAGCCGTTGCCGCTCGAACGCGATCTCGCCGAAGACATCGACCCTGCGCGCTTCCTGCTGCGCACTTTGCGGCAAGGCGGCGTCATCAGTTAACTCTTGGCGGTGCGCAGCGCGGTTATCCACCGCAAATTGTGGATAACCACGTTGTTTACTAGCGCAACTCATGTGGAACCGTTGTGGACGTAAACGGGGTAACTCGAGCGCCGTCGAATTTCGCCGAAAGTTACCCGCGACTACCCGGCGTCGCCGCACATGCTGTGCATCCGGTTATGAAGTCTGCAATCCGCTGATTCGCTTCGGTAAACCGGGGTTATCCACAGAAAAGCGGGCTGCTTGTTAACTGCTACTACGTATACATACAGTAAACACGTAAACAGCAAGGCCCGAGCTGGACCGTGCGCCACCGCACAGATCGGGCGACGCATTCAACCCGTGTGCTAGCGGCTGTCCTGAAAAGCACACGTAGATGGTGCAGACTCCATCGACGGGTACTGGAACAAGCCAGCAATCCAGGCGTCGCGAGCTTCAAAACGGTCGCTTTTTCCACATCTCGCGAAGATGAAGTACTTTCTTACCGTTTTGCCTGCATGTTCGTGTCTTTTCGGTCGAAGCTAAAAAAGCTATGGCACAATCGCCGTTCTTTTCCGCGTGGTGCCTGGCCTCCTGCGGTACCCGCTGCAATGGAACGGTCCCGTTCAATCAGAATCTGATTCAACGTCGACGGCGTTCTTTCACCGTGCCGAGCCGGTTGCTACGGCCGCACCCCTGAATGCGCCGAGCTCCCTGCGACTGCGGCGCGTTCGAATCATCCGATCGTTGAAAACCCGCAACGCGGATCACGCGAAGCGATTGCGACAGTGGCCCGCGTCTTGCGCCCACCCGCTCGCCGGTGTTCGCGCCGGCTCATGCTGGTTCATGTGATCTGCCGTTGCTGCAAAGGAGAACCCATAACGATGAATTCGGCGTTTTCATTTTTTCCAGCCTGGCCGCTTTCACCCGACGCCATTTTTTGGGCTGGTCTCGCCTTGCTCGCCGCGGGCTTGTGCGGCGAGTTGTGCTATCGCGCGTGGCGCTTGCCGCGTATTTCGGGCTATGCGGTCATCGGTCTGATTGCCGGCGCGGCCGGCTCGGGCGTGATCGATGCCGAATCGGCGAGAGCCGCGCGGCCCTTGCTCGACGTTGCGCTCGGCTTGCTGCTGTTCGAACTCGGCAGCCGGCTCGATCTGCGCTGGATCCGTCGTAATCCGTGGCTCGTGATGTCGAGCGTCGCGGAAGCCACTTTGACTTTCGCCCTCGTTTTGCCCGTGCTGCTGTTTCTGAACGTGCCGCTGATGGTTGCAACCGTGCTGGCCGCCATCGCGATGGCGACTTCGCCGGCCATGGTGATTCAGCTCAAGACCGAGCTTCGCGCCGAAGGTCAGGTCACGCAGCGTCTTTTGACGCTGACCGCGTTGAACAGCATGTATGCGGTCGTGATCGAAAAGCTCGTGTCGAGCTGGCTGCATCAGGAAGCGTATGGCAATGTTTTCGCGACCATTCTGCAGCCGCTTTATCTGCTGGTCGGCTCGCTCGTGCTCGCCTATCTGCTCGCGCGCACCTGCACGTTCTTTTATCGCCGGCTGAACATGCAGGACGAGCATTCGTTCGTTGCGCTATTCGGCCTGATTCTGGTGGCCATCGCGGTCGCGCATCTGTTCAAGCTGTCGACCATTCTCGCGCTGCTCGCCGCCGGCATCATCGTGAAGAATCTGGAGGCTCGGCCGCAGTTGTGGCCGCGGCATTTCGGCACGGCCGGCTGGCTTCTCACGGTGATTCTGTTCGTGCTGACGCTCACTTCGTTTGAATGGAAAGACATTGCGCTCGGCGGCGTTGCGGCGCTGGGCCTGATTGTTGCGCGTCTCGTCGCGAAACTCGTCGGCGTGCTTGCGTTTGCAAAGCCGAGCGGTCTGGACTGGAAACAGGGCATGGCGCTCGGTTTGTCGCTCTCGCCGATGTCGGCGCTGGCTTATCTGCTCGTCGACGATACGTACAACCTGTATCCGAATTTCGATCCGCAATTGCGGGCGATCATGATGTGTTCGATTGTCGTGCTGCAGATTCTCGGGCCGTGGCTCGTTTATCGCAGCCTCGCGCTGGTCGCCGAGCGGCGCGAAGAGTAAGCGGTTAAGCGCTCGTAAGCGACCGTGAGCGCTCCGCGCTGCAAGCCACACGTTATTCAAATTTATTCGCTTCAAGAAACGGCCGGGCTTACGACAACCGTCCGGCCGACCTCACTCAGGGGACGCCATGTCACTCGAACCCTTCATCGATTCGAAGCCGTTCACTTTCGGTGTCGAACTCGAGATGCAGATCGTCAATACGCACGACTATGATCTGACCAAAGCCGGCTCCGATCTGCTGCGCCTCGTCAAGGATCAAAAGATCCCCGGCAACATCACGCCGGAAATCACCGAGAGCATGATCGAGCTGTCCACCGGCATTTGCACGAACCACGAACAGGCGCTCGCCGATCTGCGCAAGATTCGCGACACGCTCGTTTCCGCAGCCGATCATCTGAACGTCGGCCTGTGCGGCGGCGGCACGCATGCTTTCCAGCAATGGAGCGAGCGGCAGATCGTGGATACGCCGCGCTTTCAGTACCTTTCCGAGCTGTACGGCTATCTCGCGAAGCAGTTCACCGTATTCGGCCAGCATGTGCACATCGGCTGCCCCGATCCGGACAGCGCGCTGTTCCTGCTGCATTCCATGTCGCGCTTCATTCCGCATTTCATTGCGTTGTCCGCATCGTCGCCGTTCGTGCAGGGCGTGGACACCGGCTTTCATTCGGCACGCCTGAATTCCGTGTTCGCGTTTCCGCTATCGGGCCGCGCGCCGTTCGTGCTGACGTGGGACAGCTTCGAGGAATATTTCTCGAAGATGGTCCATACGGGCGTGGTCAACAGCATGAAGGATTTTTACTGGGACATCCGGCCGAAGCCGGGCTTCGGCACCATCGAAGTACGCGTGATGGATACGCCGCTTTCCGTCGATCGCGCCGCGGCGATTGCCTGCTACATCCAGACGCTTGCGCGCCATCTGCTGCTCGACAAGCCGATCACGCCGCACGAAGACGACTACCTCGTCTACACGTTCAACCGCTTCGAGGCATGCCGTTTCGGTCTTGCCGGAACCTGCATCAATCCGCAGACAGGCGAGCGCAAGACGATTTCGGAAGACATTCTCGAGACGCTCGATCTCATCGCGCCGCACGGCGACGCGTTGGGCTCGGGCCATGCGCTTGCCGAGATCGGCGCGATTGCGCGCGGTCAGATCAACGATGCAACGTGGCTAAGAGGCGTCGTCGAACAGGAAAAGTCGCTGCATGAGGCTGTCCGGCAACAGTGTCTGAAGTGGCGAGCGTGATCGGCCGAACGGTGTCGCTTGTGTTCAACAGTAAGAAAACCCGCCTGCGCGGGTTTTTTTTCGTCGTTAAAATTTTCCAGTTCGGGGCCCTTAAGGTTTTTCCAATAAGTACGTATACAAACGTAGTAGTAGTTAACAAGCATCGCCGCCGACTGTGGACAACTGAATAATTCCCTGCAAAGTCAAGGCGCTGCGTAAACCATAAGTAGGCCGGTGAGCAGTGCGTGGCCGGCGGTAAACGAGGACAACTTAAGGACTCACAAGTGGACGCGGGTGCTTATCAAGAATCGGCGCACATGTCATCCCTGATGTTGTCCCACGGTTATCCACAGATTGCATTGGATAACTTAGCTGTACGATTCGCCGCTCTCGCATAGAATGTCGTCTTAACCGCTTCGGCTTGCAAGGCGGTGAATTTTTGAGATAGTTAGAGACCGTCTCGTCCTGTTTTGGGCGGGGCTACCCCACACAGGCTACGGGCGTTCCCGGCAACAACGGCCGGCACCGCACAAAAGCTGTAAATAAACCAATCGAAGATTATGAGCGAAGGCGTATACGGAGAACAGGCAACCGGGCGAGTCACCCACAGCCTCTTGCGACTGAGCACGGCGATGCGAAGCCAGGCTTGGGAATGGGCGGAAGGCGCTGGCCTCACGCCCACGCAGGGCGAAATCCTGGTTTTGCTGATGCAACGAAAGGGGCCGATGCGGCTCGGGGAAATCGCGCGCGAAACGGCACTGACCGCCGCGACCACCAGCGACGCGGTCAGTACGCTCGAGACCAAGGGACTGGTCGAAAAGCGCCGCGCTCTCGATGACGGCCGCGCGCTCGCCGTTCGTCTGACCACTCGCGGCCGCACGGCTGCGAAGCGCGCCGCGCAATGGCCTGACTTTCTGGCCAAGGCTGTGGGCACGTTGCGCGACGACGAGCAGGCCCTGTTCTATCGCACGCTGCTCAAGACGGTTCATCAACTGGAAGCGCAGGGCAACATTCCGCCGCACCGCATGTGCCTGAGCTGCACGCATTTCGAGCCGAGCAAGAATCCGAAGAAAACGCCGCATCATTGCGCGCTGCTCGATCTGAACATGGCGGATACGGATCTGCGTCTGGATTGCGCCGTGCATGAAACCGCCGACGTCGCCACGCAGAAAAAGACCTGGAAGATCTTCGCCCAGTAAGGCGGCTGCTTCGCTGCCAATCCGCTACACTGCAACCGGCAACAGCAGGCGGCGTTTGCCGCCTGCCGGCTTTTTCGGTGCCGCGCAGCGGCAGTCCGCAGTCAATCTGAAGGTGACAGGCTGATGAATCAGGAAGTTCTGGCCATTCGCCACGTGCACTTCGAGGATCTGGCAGTCTCGAACTCGTGCTCGGCGAACGCGGGCGGCCCGTGCGTTATCTCGACGTCGGCTTTGCCCGCATCGAGGCGCCGAACCCGGTCACGTCATCGTTGATGGTGGTGCTCGGCGGCCCGATCAGCGCCACCGACGACGCGCGCTATCCCACGCTCGTGCCGCTGCTTTCGATGATCGAAAAACGCATCGAAGCAGGGCTTCCCACACTCGGCATTTGTCTCGGCGCGCAACTGATCGCGCGTGCGCTCGGCGCGCGAGTGTATCCCGCGGGCCATACGGAGCTCGGCTGGGAACCGCTCACGCTGACGGAGGCCGGCCGCGCATCGCCGGTGCGTCATCTGGATGGCGCGCATACGTCCATGCTGCATTGGCATGGCGATACCTTCGACCTTCCCGCGAACGCGACGCGTCTCGCATCCACGAGCGCGTGTGAAAACCAGGCGTTCACGTGGGGCAGCCATGTGCTCGCGTTGCAATGTCATCCCGAGATCCGCACGGATCGCTTCGAGCCCTGGCTGATCGGCAATGCGGGCGAACTCGTGGAGCATGGAATCGACGCGCGTCAATTGCGCGCCGAGACCGCGCAATTCGGCCCAGCTCTGGAGGCGGCTGCTTGCCGTATGTTCGGCGAATGGCTCGATCAGGTACAGGCGCAGCCCTGAGCGAGCGCTTCAGCGGCGGCCACAAGTGGCCTGCCTGCAGCAAATGACTCGCGGTGCTATCCTCGTTCGCTCTCGGTTTTCTACTGGGCGGTGATCCATGAGCGCGCTATTTTCTCCACTCACGCTGCGTAGCGTGACGCTTCCGAATCGCATCGTCGTGTCGCCGATGTGCCAGTATTCCGCCGAACGGGGCGAAGCCACCGCGTGGCACATGATTCACCTCGGCAGTCTCGCGTTGTCCGGCGCCGGCATGTTGTGCATCGAGGCGACGGCTGTCGAACCGGACGGCCGCATCACGCCGGGCGATCTGGGCTTGTGGGACGACGCGACCGAAGCCGCGCTCACGCCCGTGCTCGCCGCGATCCGCAAGCACTCGCACATCAACGTGACGATGCAGTTGTCGCATGCCGGGCGCAAGGCGTCGAGTCATGCGCCGTGGGAAGGCGGCCAGCTGATTCCGGTCTCGCAGGGCGGCTGGTTGCCGCATGCGCCGTCGGCGTTGCCGCACAAAGCGGGCGAAGAGCCGCCGCTCGCGCTCGACACACCTGGCCTGAATCGCATCCGCGAAGCGTTTGCGGCGTCCGCGCGGCGCGCCGCGCGTCTCGGCATCGACGCACTCGAAGTGCATGCCGCACACGGCTATTTGCTGCATCAGTTTCTTTCGCCGCTCGCCAATCAACGGGATGACGACTACGGCGGTTCGCTCGAAAACCGCATGCGTTTTCCGCTCGAGATCTTCGACATCGTGCGCGCGTCTTTTCCCGCCGACAAACCGGTCGGCGTGCGTGTGTCCGCAACGGATTGGGTCGAAGGCGGCTGGTCGCTGGAAGACACCATCGCGTTCGCACACGAGTTGAAGAAGCGCGGTTGCGACTGGATCGACGTATCGTCCGGCGGCGTCTCGCCGTTGCAGAAGATTCCGCTCGAGCCGGGCTATCAGATTCCGTTCGCCAAGGCCGTCAAACAGGCGACGGGGCTCACGACCATCGGCGTCGGACTCATCACCGATCCGTTTCACGCGGAGCAACTGATCGAACAGGGCGACGCCGATCTGATCGCGCTGGCTCGTGCGCTGCTATACAACCCGCGCTGGCCGTGGCACGCCGCTGCGCAACTCGGCGCGACGGTCGAAGCGCCGCCGCAGTACTGGCGCTCGCAACCGCGCGATCAGAAGGCGCTGTTCGGCGAGATTTCATTCGGACAAAGATGAGGCGGCTCATGCGTGACGCACGATCGCATGAGGTCCACGTTTTTGACGGTTGAACGAAGCCATCTTCAGCGTGTAGGATGCCGGTTGTGGCGCGTAAGCGTCGCAGGTCGACGCGGCGCTCGCAGGGCGCCGCGTTTGCTATGAGCGCCAGAAAAAATCAGCGCGTCAGACGCGAGCTTTTCCGACGGCTGCCGGACTTCATCCCCAGTTCTTCACAAGGATTCATTCAATGAGTTCACGCAGGATCGCCGTGCGTCGTTCCGGTGTGCACGGCAAAGGCGTGTTTGCGCTCGAACCGATTGCGGCCGGCGAGCGGCTAATCGAATACAAGGGCGAGCGGATTTCCTGGAAAGAAGCGTTGCGCCGTCATCCGCATAATCCTGACGAACCGAATCACACGTTCTACTTTGCGCTCGATAGCGGCAAGGTGATCGACGGCAAGGTGAGCGGCAACAGCGCACGCTGGATCAACCACTCGTGCGCGCCGAACTGCGAAGCGGAAGAGATCGACGGTCACGTGTACGTGCATGCGCTGCGCGACATCGCCGAGGGCGAGGAGATCTTCTACGATTACGGTCTCGTGATCGACGCACGTCAGACGAAGAAGCTCAAGAAGGAATACGAATGCCGCTGCGGCTCGCGCAAATGCCGCGGCACGATGCTCGCGCCGACCGAGAAGGACAAGGCCGCGGCTAAAGCGGCGAAGCCGGCCAAGGCTGCGAAAACCGCAAAGTCCGTTAAGTCTGCCAAGTCGGCCAGCCCGGCGAAGAAGGCCAGGAAGAAGTAACGCGAGAAGCAGCGCGCGAGCTGCGCGGTTCGTCGTGTGAATGACGCCCGCGCAGCGCGAAGACCTAAGTTACCGCTACAGATCGACCGGCGCCGAGTGCGCCGGTTTTTTTTCGTGGTCTTGCGCGTCGTCGTTAGCGTGTGCCGGCCGCGCCGTTTCCACGACCGGAATACGCACGATGAAACGCGCTCCGCCTTCGGGCGCGTCTTCGTAATGCACGCTGCCGTGATGCAGCGCCATGATGTCGTGAACGATCGCGAGACCGAGACCGGCGCCGCCGTCCACGCCGTCATCGCTCTGACCGTCGCCGCGGAAAAACCGCTTGAACAGGTCGGCTTGCTGCGTGTGAGGCACGCCCGCGCCATTGTCTTCGACGACGATCTCGGCCATGCGCACGTCGTCGATCACAGTTTGCGACACCGTGACCGTAATGCGCCCACCGTCGAAGCGCGAAGGCGGCACGTACTTCAGCGCGTTATCCAGCAGATTCGCGATCACTTCGTGCAGCAGCACCGGATTGCCGCGCGCGATCAACGGATGATCGTTGGCCGGATCGTCGAGCCGCTGAAAACCGAGGTCGATGTGCGAAGCCAACGCGCGCGGCACCCATTCCGCGCCGGTATCGAACGCGAGCGCGGCCATATCGACATTGACGAAGCGCGCGGCCTGCTCGGCCGGTTCCGCGCGCGCGAGAGACAGCAACTGATTCGACAGACGCACCGCGCGATCGGCGGCCGCACGCAACTCGCGCACGGCGGCGAGCGTCTGTTGCGGATCGCGCGCGACAGCCGCTTGCTCTGCGTGCAGCTTGACGGCCGTGAGCGGCGTGCGCAGTTGATGCGCGGCATCGGCGATGAATTTGCGCTGGCCGTCGAGCGCGGTCTTGAGACGGCCGAGCAGCGCATTGACGGCGCCGGTCAGCGGCCGGATTTCGACGGGCACATAGGTCTCGTCGACCGGTTCGAGCGACGTGTGCGTCTGCCGGTTCAACGAGTCCGCGAGATCGGTCAGCGGATTGAGCTGCTGATTCACCACTCGCCATACGATCACCCAGCCCGCGAGCAGCAGCAGCAACAGCGGCATCATGATCGCCACGAGAAATTCCGCGGCGATGCGGAAGCGGTGATGCACCGGCTGCCCGACCTCGACGACGATCGGATTGCCCACCGGCTGATCGACCCTCACCTGCGCGACGCGCACCGTCACGCCCTGATGCTGCGTTTCGAACACATACGCGTAATGCATGCGCCGAACGCTGGTGCCTTGCAGCGGCAGCGTTTCATCGCCGGCAATTTCGGTTTCGCCATCGCTGATCCGATAGACGAGATGCTCGACGGGATCGGAAAACATCGCTTGCGCGAGCGGCGGCACGGTAATGGGCGCTTCGGGGCCCGCAATCTGAATCTGCTTCGAGATGGCGGTCGCGAGGTCCGCAAGCGAGCGATCGACCACGTGCTGCGTGTACTGCCACGCGAGCCAATAGGCGATCAGGCCGCTCATCAGCGCGAGCAGCGAAAGCGGAGCAGCTAGGCGCCGCAGCAGCGTGCGGCGCAGACTATTGGCGGCCGGCTGGGGCATGATCGAACGCGTGGGAAGAGGGCAGGCGCGAGGCGCCATGAAGTTTCACCGGATGCCGGCGACTCGCGCACGCAGTGCGCCGCGCCGGCCCGGCGCCGTCAGGCCGCGACAGAGTGGCGGCCTTCACGACGATTATGCGGCCTGACGGATTTCCTGCAACAGGTAACCGAAACCGCGCACCGTAACGATTTCGACGCGGCAGCTCTCGAGCTTTTTGCGCACGCGGTGCACATAGACTTCGATCGCGGTGTCGCCGAGATCGCCGCCGAAATGCGTGAGGTGGTCTTGCAGTTGCGCTTTGCTGACCACGCGGCCGTGGCGCAGCAGCAGCATTTCGAGCACGGCGAATTCGCGCGGCGACAGTTCGAGGGGCTTGTCGTCGTTGAAAATGCGCCGATCGACGCCCGACAGACGCACGCCGCCCAGCGACACTTCCGGACGCGGCATGTCGCCGTGCGGACCGCTGCGGCGCATCACCGCGCGAATGCGCGCTTCGAGCTCGGTCGGCTCGAACGGCTTGAGCATGTAGTCGTCCGCGCCGGAATTCAGGCCCTGGACGCGGTCGTTCAGTTCGTCGCGCGCGGTGAGGATGATCACTGGCGTATGGCGATTGCTCTGACGGAAACGCGCGAGCAGCGTCATGCCGTCGATGCCCGGCAAGCCGAGGTCGAGAATCACCAGTTCGTGACGGTTTTGGGTGAGAGCCTGTTCGGCGAAAATGCCGTCGTGGACCATGTCGACGGTGAAGCCGGCTTGTTCGAGGCTGCTTTGGATGCCGCGTGCGATGGGGCGGTCATCTTCGATCAGAAGGAGTCGCATGGATCTCGCTCAATTACAATGGGTTTAGGCGTTCGGGCAAGCGGTTCGCCGGGGCGCCTGCTTTACACATCTGCTACGCGGACCGCGGTGTGTGCTCATGCCGGATCGGCCCAAGCCACCAAGCAGTCAACCACGCAGTCATCGAGCAGCGCGCTCGCGCCCTCCGGGTAATCGAAGCCATGTCCGAGATCAGCATTCAGGAACTCGAAGCCGCGATCAACTTCTGGCGCGCCCGCTCACCTTCGAGCGGAGACGAACTCGTTCTGTGCAAGGAGGCAAGCGCGCTCTCCAAGCCGTATGCGCTCCTGATTGTACAGCGTCGGAACACGCTATCGCGGGATCGTTTGGACGCCAATGCACGCCAGGCGTGGGATTCTTACGTGCGCCTTAAAAATAGCCTGTAGAACTGAAGGTTTTCGTCCGCGGTTGCCTGCAAAGGCCTTTCAGTACGACGAATTCTGCGTGTTGGCCGCGTTGCGCGTGTGTGCCGTGATCGTCTCGATAAAGTGCGCCAGTTCGATATCGCGCTTCGTCAGTCCATTTGCTTCATGCGTCGACAGCGTGATCTGCACCTTGTTGTACACGTTGAACCATTCGGGATGGTGATCCATTTCCTGCGCTTTGATTGCGACACGCGTCATGAAGCCGAAGGCTTCGTTGAAATCGGCGAACTCGAACTGCCGCTGGATCGCATCGCGGTCGGTCGCGGGTTGCCAGCCGTGCAAGCGGGCGAGTTCGGCGGTGCGTTCTTCGGAACTCAGTTTGTGGATCATCGGGTCACCTCGTGTGCTCGGTTTGCGTCGCCATGCCGACGCTTTCGTTTATTTTTCCACGGATGCGGCGGGCTCGCTGAGAGGTGGGGCGGCGGCATGCAGCGGCCCGTCGGATGAGCGGGCGTTGGGCGTATCGTCGGGATCACATGCAATAATCCCGCATTGAACGGCTATTTAATGCGGAATTGCACCATGCTAGACCTCGACCACTTCGACCTCGCGCTGCTGGACGTGCTTCAGCGCTTCGGCCGCGCGACTCATCAGCAGCTTGCCGAGCAAGTGCCGCTGTCGCCGTCGCAGATCGGGCGGCGCTTGCAGCGGCTGGAACAGATCGGCGTGGTGGACGGCTATCGCGTCGTGCTGCGGCCGGAAAAGCTCGGCCTGGGCGTGACGGCCTTTACGAGCCTCAAGCTCAAGCATCACGGCGATTCGATCATCGAGCAGTTTCAGCAGCAGATCGACGCGTTGCCCGAAGTGCTGGAATGTCACGCGGTGGTGGGCGACGCCGACTATCTGCTGCGCATCGTCGCGCCCGACCTGAATTACCTGTCCACGTTCGTGATGAAAAAGCTGATGCGCGTGCCCGGCGTGGACAGCGTGCGCTCGAACATCGTGCTCACGACGTTCAAGCGCAACGGGCCGTTGCCGCTTGCGCATCTGTCGCCGGGAACGGCTGCGGCGTGAGCCGCGCTCGAGCGGCGATACGCGCGTTTTATGCGGCCTGCTTCGGCTCGCCGCCGGGGCTCGTCAGCAGATCGACATAAGCCACCGCCACCAGATCCGATTCCGGCACGCCGAGACTCGCGAACATCGCATGCGCTTCCGCGTGACCGTCTTCCTCGTTATCGTCTTGCGCGAGGACCACTTCCAGCTCGACGAAATCGCCGAGGCCATCGACGCGGTCCAGATGAATGCGCGTGCGCCCCGCCAGATACACATGCCGTTCCTTGGTGACGATGCCGCGCGTGGTCAGCGCCGTGGCAAGCAGCGAGTGCATCGCTTCGGGGTTCGTCACGGGACTGCGTGTGTAGTACGACGCCTTCGGACCGTCGCGGTCGTCGCGCCGGTAGAAGATCAGTTCGGCGGGCGTGCCGTCGTCGAACTGGCGCAGCTTCAGACGTCCGCGCGGCACGTCGTAGAAGAAATCCTGCTGGCGGAAGATCAGCGGCGCGTCCGGCGCAAGCTGCGCCGCGCGTTCGCGCAGCTGTTCGAAATGCTGGGCGCGGGCTTTGATTTCGATGTTGCGTGCCATGTCAGGCTCCTGTCGGGAATAGGGTGGTAAGCGGCTTCGTCGTGAGTGGGGCGAAGCTGCCGGGAAGACAGAGTCGGTCGGAACGGGAAAGCAGGGACAGCACGAAGGGCCGGCGCATGCGCGAACCGTCAATCTAACAAAAACTCCGTGACGCCGCGGTTTCAGTCGGACTCGATTACTTTGCGGGAGTGCCCGCGCGCTGTCATGAGAACCGCTCATATCGCGGCGGTCCAATACCGGACCCAAGTTCAGGCGGTTTTCACGTCGTCCACTGCAGTTCGATCAGCTTCAACGCGGCGGCTATCGCAGGCTCGTCCTTGCGCTCGGCCAGCGTGATAAAGCTCAGTTGCGTCGGCACCGTAATGCCTTCGACGATGGTCAGCGCATGCGCGTGAGCCTCGGCGATCGCAATCGCGTCGCGCGCGAGCGTGAGGCCCACGCCCGACTTGACGAGATCGAGCATCGACGGCTCCTGGTCCACTTCGGCCACCTTCACCGGCTTGACGCCCGCCTCGCCGAACGCTCGGGACAGCAGCCGGTTATGCGCCGACGCGGGCGGCGTCCAGATCCACGGAAACGCGGCGAGCGAACGCCAGTCGCGCGCGCCTTTGACGCGGTCTTTCCAGCCGGCCGGCGCGAGCACGCGGTACTGGAAGTGCGTGAGCGTCAGTGTATGGAACGCGGAACCGTCGCGTGTATCGTCGTCGGACGGCACGCCGATGTAGTAGCCGACGTCCAGCTCGCCTGCGCGAACCTGGTCGAGCACCCAGCCCGACATGCCGTGCCGCAAAGCCGTCTCGATGTGCGGCCACGTCTCCACCAGTTGCTTCAGAAAGCCGCCGAGCCGCAGGAACTCCGGATCGAGGATCGTGCCGATGCGCAAGCGTCCGCGCACTTCCTGACGCAGCGATTGCGCGGCGCGCTGCACGTCGCTTGCCGCAGCCAATGCGCGTTCGGCGTGCGGCAGCAGCGCCTGGCCGTCGCGCGTAAGCGAGAGCCCGTGCGAGGTCCGCGTGAACAGCGCGACGCCGAGCGTCTCCTGCAAATGCTTGATTTGCAGACTGACAGCCGGCTGCGTGAGATGCAGTTGCACGGCGGCACGCGTGAGATTGCCCTCGCGTGCCACAGTGACGAACGCGCGTAGCAGAGTGAGATCCATCCACTGATATTAACGCGGCTTATAGCGCAGTTGAGCATTACTCATTGGATTTCACGCGACCAAGCGCCGTAACCTCGTATTCCAGTACGCCGTTTTGTGGCGGAAGATAGGCAGCAAACCATCGCGAACGATGGTCCCCAACCGAGAGGACAGAACATGAGCGAGACATATCAGGACGAAACCGTCCGCAGCGCCGCGGGCGTGCGGGCGCTGACGCATTTCATCAACGGCAAGGCCATTGACGGAACGAGCGGCCGTTTCGCCGACGTCTTCAATCCCGCGCTCGGCGAAGTGAGCGCGCGCGTGCCGCTCGGTAGCGTCGCCGAAGTCGATGCGGCCGTCGCCGCCGCCTACGCCGCGTTTCCCGCATGGAGCGAGACGGCGCCGATCAAACGCGCGCGCGTGCTGTTCAAGTTCAAGGAACTGCTCGACCGCCATCACGACGAACTCGCGGAACTCATCACGCGTGAGCACGGCAAGGTGTTTTCCGATGCGAAGGGCGAAGTGATGCGCGGCATCGAAGTGGTCGAGTTCGCCTGCGGCATTCCGAATCTGTTGAAGACGGACTTCACTGACCAGATCGGCGGCGGCATCGACAACTGGAATCTGCGCCAGCCGCTCGGCGTGGTCGCCGGCATCACGCCATTCAATTTTCCGATGATGGTGCCGTGCTGGATGTTCCCCGTCGCGATCGCCTGCGGCAATACGTTCGTGCTGAAGCCGTCGGAGCGCGATCCGTCGGCATCGAACCGTATCGCCGAATTGCTCAAAGAGGCCGGTTTGCCCGATGGCGTGTTCAACGTCGTTCACGGCGACAAGGTCGCGGTCGACGCGCTGCTCGTGCATCCCGATGTGAGCGCGGTGTCGTTTGTCGGCTCGACGCCGATCGCCGAGTACATCCACAGCGAAGGCACGCGGCACGGCAAGCGCGTGCAGGCGTTGGGCGGTGCCAAGAATCACCTCGTCGTGATGCCGGACGCCGACCTCGATCAGGCCGTCGACGCGTTGATCGGCGCGGCCTACGGTTCGGCCGGCGAGCGCTGCATGGCAATCTCGGTCGCGGTGGCAGTCGGCCATATCGCGGATGAGCTGGTCGAGCGGCTCACGCCTCGCGTGAAGAGCCTGAAGATTCTGAACGGCATGGAAGCGGCCGCCGAAATGGGACCGTTGGTGACGGCCGCGCATCGCGAGAAAGTGCTCGGCTATATCGAAGCCGGCGTCGCGGCAGGCGCGAAGCTCGTCGTCGATGGCCGCGGTCATCAGGTCGATGGTCACGAGAAAGGCTTCTTCCTCGGCGGCACGTTGTTCGACAATGTGTCGACCGATATGAAGATCTATCGCGAGGAAATTTTCGGGCCGGTGCTGTGCGTGGTGCGCGTGCCCGATTTCGCGTCGGCGGTGGAACTGATCAACGCGAATGAGTTTGCCAACGGCGTGTCGTTGTTCACGTCGGACGGCGGCATCGCGCGCGCGTTCTCGCGGCAGATCCAGATCGGCATGGTCGGCATCAACGTGCCGATTCCCGTGCCGATGGCGTGGCATTCGTTCGGCGGCTGGAAGAAGTCGCTGTTCGGCGATCATCACGCGTACGGCGAGGAAGGCGTGCGGTTTTACACGCGCTACAAGAGCATCATGCAGCGCTGGCCCGACAGCATCGCGAAGGGCGCGGAGTTCACCATGCCGGTCGCGAAGTAGTTCGCGACGTAGTTGGAAGCGGTTCACGGTTGTGGCCTTCGGCGTGCGTCGCGCGTTTCTCGTGACGCGCGCCGAAGGTGTCGATAAAGCCGGGCGTGAAGCCGTCGGCAAAAAATGATTAGGAGACTGAACGATGAGCCACGCGCAAGCTGCGTCTTCGGGGCGGCGTCTCGAAGGCGAATTCGACTACATCATCGTTGGCGCCGGGACGGCGGGCTGCGTGCTCGCCAATCGCCTGACCGAAGATCCGGACGTGCAGGTCCTGTTGCTCGAAGCGGGCGGCAAGGACGACTATCACTGGATTCATGTTCCGGTCGGCTATCTCTACTGCATCGGCAATCCTCGCACTGACTGGCTTTATAAAACGCAGGCCGAGCCGGGGCTAAACGGCCGCGCGCTCTCGTATCCGCGCGGCCGCGTGCTCGGCGGCAGTTCGTCGATCAACGGCATGATCTATATGCGCGGCCAGCGCGAGGATTACGACGAATGGGCACGCGTGACCAACGACGCGTCGTGGTCGTGGGACGCCGTGCTGCCCGTCTTCAAACGCAGCGAGGACCACTACGCGGGTGCGAGCGAATCGCATGGCGCGGGCGGTCCGTGGCGCGTCGAGAAGCAACGCCTCAAATGGAAAATACTCGAGGAGTTCGCGAAGGCCGCGCAGGAAACCGGCATTCCCGCCACCGACGACTTCAATCGCGGCGACAACACGGGAGTCGGCTACTTCGACGTCAACCAGAAGCGCGGCATTCGCTGGAATGCTTCGAAAGCGTTCTTGCGCCCCGCGATGAGGCGGCCGAATCTCACGATCATCACCGGCGCGCATACGCAGCGCGTCATATTCGAAGGACGCCGTTGCACGGGCGTCGAATATCGCGGCAACGAGATCGACTACGTGGCCAAAGCGCGCTGCGAAGTCATACTGAGTTCGGGCGCGGTGAACTCGCCGCAATTGCTCGAGCTATCCGGCATTGGTAACGGCGCGCGTCTGCACAACCTCGGTATCGAAGTCGTCAACGATCTGCGCGGTGTCGGCGAAAACTTGCAGGACCATTTGCAACTGCGCATGGCTTATCAGGTCGACGGCGTGCGCACGTTGAACACGGCGTCCGCCCATTGGTGGGGCAAGCTGATGATCGGCGTGCAGTACGCGCTGTTTCAAAGCGGCCCCATGTCGATGTCGCCGTCGCAACTGGGCGCGTTCGCGAAGTCCGATCCCGACGATCGCTCGCTCGCGCGGCCCGACCTCGAATATCACGTGCAGCCGCTTTCACTCGATCGCTTCGGCGAACCGCTGCACCGGTTCAATGCATTCACGGCATCCGTGTGTCAGTTGCGGCCGACTTCGCGCGGCAGCATTCATATCGAATCGGCGGACTCGTCGGCGCCGCCGTTGATCGCGCCCAACTATCTGTCGACGGATTATGACCGCCATGTGGCGGCGAACGCGTTGCGTCTCACGCGCCGCATTGCTGCCGCGCCTGCGCTCGCGCGTTACCAGCCGCGGGAAATCTTGCCGGGTATCGAGTATCAGAGCGAGGAAGAACTGCAACGTGCGGCAGGGCTTGTGGGCACCACGATCTTCCATCCTGTCGGCACATGCCGCATGGGCACGACCGACGATCCCGCTGCGGTCGTCGACAACAGGCTACGAGTTATCGGGGTGGATGGGCTGCGCGTGGTCGACGCATCGGTCATGCCTACCATCACATCGGGCAACACGAACTCGCCTACGTTGATGATCGCGGAGCGCGCAAGCGACATGATCCGCGAGGATCGCCGCGCGCGCGTGGCCTGCAGCGTGACCGCGCAGGCAGGCAAGGCAGTCTCGATGACCGCAGCCTGACACACATCTCGCATCGCGGCACGCGCCATGCGTGCCGCGCATTCCAAGCACAGTCGCGTGCATCCACACGCCGCCTGTCTCCAATGAGAGACTGCCGTGCGCGGTCGCACACGCATCATCCACTAAGTGCAAATCCCAATGAATGCGCTGCATCATTGGCGCGACAATGGCAGCCATGCTGCGTGTTGCCCCAGGGATTACCGTCCGGATTGGTGCAGCACGCCAACGAGCGTGCACGGGGTGCCGCCGTCCAAATTAAAAGTCGCGCAAGGCTTCGCGCGAAAGCTCGTAGTGCTTCGCCTAACTCCGTATGGAAGGGAACATGATTCTCGGCGATACGATTCTCGAAACGCGCGGCCTCACCCGTGAGTTCAAAGGCTTCATTGCCGTGAACGGCGTGAACCTGCGCGTGCGCCGTGGCTCGATCCATGCGCTGATCGGCCCCAATGGAGCAGGCAAGACCACCTGCTTCAACCTGCTCACCAAGTTCCTCGAACCGACAGCCGGCCAGATCGTCTTTAACGGCGTCGACATTACGAAAGAGCGGCCGGCGCAAATCGCGCGGCGCGGCATCATTCGTTCGTTCCAGATTTCCGCTGTGTTTCCGCATCTGACGGCATTGCAGAATGTGCGCATCGGTTTGCAGCGCTCGCTCGGCACGGCTTTTCATTTCTGGAAAAGCGAGCGCACGCTGCGCCAACTCGACGACCGGGCGATGGACCTGCTCACGCAAGTGGGCCTGACCGATTTCGCCGATGTACTGACCGTCGAACTCTCATACGGCCGCAAGCGCGCGCTGGAAATCGCCACCACGCTCGCGATGGAACCCGAACTCATGCTGCTCGACGAGCCGACGCAAGGCATGGGCCACGAGGACGTCGATCGCGTGACGGCATTAATCAAGAAAGTATCGAGCGGCCGCACGATTCTGATGGTCGAACACAACATGAACGTGATTGCCGGCATCTCCGACACGATCACCGTGCTGCAACGAGGCGAAGTGCTCGCCGAGGGCACGTATGCCGACGTGTCGAAGAATCCGCTCGTGATGCAAGCCTATATGGGCAGCGCCGACGCGGCGCTCGCCGGAGCCCACGCATGAACACAATTGCCGAGCGCGAAAGCCTCGAGGTGAGCGGCAAGGCCGCTGGCGCGCCCGCGCTCGAAATCACGGGATTGCAGGCCTGGTATGGCGAGTCGCACATCCTGCATGGCGTCGATCTGACCGTGGACCGCGGCGAGGTTGTCACGCTGCTCGGACGCAACGGGGCGGGGCGCACCACGACATTGCGCGCGATCATGGGACTCACGGGTCGGCGCACGGGCTCGATCCGCATCGGCGGACGTGAAACGATCAATCTGCCCACGCATCGCATCGCGCATTGCGGCATTGGCTATTGTCCCGAAGAGCGCGGCATTTTTTCGAGCCTCTCGTGCGAGGAAAATCTGTTGTTGCCGCCGCCTGTCGGCGACAAGGCGCACATGATGTCGCTCGAGGAAATCTATTCGATGTTCCCGAATCTGCAGGAACGCCGCATGAGCCAGGGCACGCGGCTCTCAGGCGGCGAACAGCAGATGCTCGCGGTTGCGCGCATACTGCGCACCGGCGCGAGCCTGCTGCTGCTCGACGAGATTTCCGAAGGGCTCGCGCCTGTCATCGTGCAGGCGCTCGCGCGCATGATCGTCACGTTGAAGGCGCGCGGCTACACGATCGTGATGGTCGAACAGAATTTCCGCTTTGCCGCGCCACTTGCCGATCGCTTCTATGTGATGGAGCACGGTACGATCGTCGAACACTTCGGGGCAAGTGAACTCGAAAGCAAGATGCCGGTGCTGCACGATTTGCTGGGCGTGTAGAGAGCGCGCCCAACTGCCTCTGATAACCACAAGCGAAGAACCAGGAGACACGAATGAAAAAGAACCCACTCGCGCGGCTTGCCTCAGTTTGTTTCGCGGTCGCCGCCGGCGCCGCTATCACGATGAGTAGCGCGCAAGCGGCTGACGACGCAGTGAAGATCGGTTTCATCACCGACATGTCGGGGCTTTACGCGGACATCGACGGCCAGGGCGGCCTCGAGGCGATCCGCATGGCGGTTGCCGATTTCGGCGGCAAGGTCAACGGCAAGCCGATCACCGTGCTGTATGCGGATCACCAGAACAAGGCGGACATCGCGGCATCGCGCGCACGCGAATGGATGGATCGCGAGGGACTCGATCTGCTGATCGGCGGCACGAACTCGGCAACCGGCCTGTCGATGAACACCGTCGCCGGTGAAAAGCACAAGGTGTACATCAGCATCGGCGCGGGCGCGGACACGCTGACCAACGAGCAATGCACGCCGTACACGATTCACTATGCGTACGACACGACGGCGCTCGCAAAAGGCACCGGCTCAGCGGTCGTGAAGCAGGGCGGCAAGTCGTGGTACTTCCTGACGGCCGACTATGCGTTCGGCAAAGCGCTTGAAAAGAACACGTCGGACGTGGTGAAGGCGACCGGCGGCCAGGTGCTGGGCGCGGTGCGTCATCCGTTGTCGGCGTCGGATTTCTCGTCGTTCCTGTTGCAGGCACAGTCGTCGAAGGCGCAGGTTCTCGGTCTCGCCAATGCGGGCGGCGACACGATCAACTCGATCAAGGCCGCGAAGGAATTCGGCATTACGAAGAGCATGAAGCTCGCCGCGCTGCTGATGTTCATCAACGACGTGCACAGTCTCGGTCTTGAAACAACACAAGGTCTCGTGCTGACCGATAGCTGGTACTGGAACAAGGACGCGAACACGCGCAAGTGGGCGCAGCGTTACTTCGACAAGATGCGCAAGATGCCGTCGAGCCTGCAGGCCGCCGACTATTCGGCGACGATGAATTACCTGAAAGCGGTGCAGGCAGTCGGCTCGACCGACTCCGAGAAAGTCATGGCGCAACTGAAGAAGACGAAGATCGACGACTTCTATGCGAAGGGCTACATCCGTCAGGACGGCAGCATGATCCACGACATGTACCTGATGCAGGTGAAGACGCCGGCTGAGTCGAAAGAGCCGTGGGACTACTACAAGATCACCGCGACGATTCCGGGCGAGCAGGCGTTCACGACGAAGTCGGAAACGCGCTGCGCGCTGTGGAAATAAGCGCGGATTGACGGCCTGACTGTGACGGCTGGCTGTCCGCGTGGGCAGTCAGCCGTTCGCTTCGCTTCGCTTCATATGCCGCGCGCGGCCGGCGTGATGCGCGCTTCGCGTGCCGGCCCGATCGTGCGCAACCGATCTCGCCTTGACGATAGGTGAAGGCTTCAATGGACATCTTTGGCATTCCGCTTCCCGCGATGCTGAGCCAGTTGCTGCTCGGACTCGTGAACGGCTCGTTCTACGCAATTCTGAGTCTGGGCCTTGCGGTGATCTTCGGCCTGCTGAACGTGATCAACTTCGCGCACGGCGCGTTGTTCATGCTCGGCGCGATGCTCGCGTGGATGGGTTTCTCGTACTTCGGCGTGCCGTACTGGCCGATGCTGATCATCGCGCCGCTGCTCGTCGGCCTGTTCGGCGTACTGATAGAACGCTCGATGCTGCGCTGGCTGTACAAGCTCGATCATCTGTACGGGCTGTTGCTCACGTTCGGGCTGACGCTCGTCGTGGAAGGCGTGTTCCGCTCCATCTACGGCTCGTCCGGTCAGCCTTACGACGTGCCATCGGCGTTGTCGGGCGCGACCAACCTCGGCTTCATGTTCCTGCCGAATTATCGCGCGTGGGTCGTCGTGGCGTCGCTCATCGTCTGCTTCGCGACGTGGTTCGTGATCGAGAAGACACGGCTTGGCGCCTATCTGCGCGCGGGCACGGAGAACCCCAAGCTCGTCGAGGCGTTCGGCATCAACGTGCCGCTGATGATCACGCTCACCTACGGCTTCGGCGTCGCGCTCGCCGCGTTTGCCGGCGTGCTCGCCGCGCCCGTCATCCAGGTGTCGCCGCTGATGGGCCAGCCGATGATCATCACCGTGTTCGCGGTCGTGGTGATCGGCGGAATGGGTTCCATCATGGGCTCGATTCTCACGGGCCTCATGCTCGGCGTGATCGAAGGACTGACGCGCGTGTTCTATCCGGAGGCGTCGGCGACCGTGGTGTTCGTCATCATGGCGCTCGTGTTGCTGGTGCGTCCGGCGGGTCTCTTCGGCAAGGAAAAATGATGCAGAGAAAACTGCTCTACGGTCTGCTGCTGCTCGCGCTCCTCGCGGTGCCCGTGCTCGGCATCTATCCGCTCTTCGTGATGAAGGTGATGTGCTTCGCGCTCTTCGCCGCCGCGTTCAATCTGCTGATCGGATACACGGGGCTGCTGTCGTTCGGCCACGCGATGTTTCTCGCGTCGGCAGGTTACGTCACCGGTTATGCGATGCAGACGCTCGGCTTTTCGCCCGAGCTCGGCGTGCTTGCGGGCACTGCTTGCGCGACGCTGCTGGGGTTTGTCGTCGGCATCTTCGCGATTCGCCGCCAGGGCATTTACTTTGCGATGGTGACGCTCGCGCTCGCACAAATGGTCTACTTCGTGTTCCTGCAAGCGCCGTTCACACATGGCGAGGACGGTCTGCAAGGCGTGCCGCGCGGCAAGCTTTTCGGCGTGCTGGATCTTTCGTCCGACGTCGCGCTGTACTTTGTCGTGCTGGCGATCATGGTGCTCGCGTTCCTGCTGATCGTGCGGATCGTGCATTCGCCGTTCGGTCAGGTGCTCGTCGCGATCAAGGAAAACGAGCCGCGCGCCGTGTCGCTCGGCTACGATACCGACCGCTTCAAGTTGCTGGCCTTCATTCTCTCGGCGGGGCTTGCGGGACTCGCAGGGTCGCTGAAGGTCGTGGTGCAAGGCTTCGAAACTTTGAGCGATGCGTATTGGACGATGTCGGGCCTCGTCGTGCTGATGACGCTCGTCGGCGGCATGGGCACGCTGTTCGGGCCGCTGCTCGGCGCGGCGCTGATCGTGGCTCTTGAAGATCGGCTGGGCGACATCGGCAGCGCGCTCGCTTCGACGACGGGCGTCGAATGGTTCCGCTCATTGGGCGAATCGGTGACGATCGTGACGGGCGTGATCTTTATCGCCTGCGTGCTCGCGTTCCGGCGCGGGATCGTGGGCGAGATCATCGCGCGCGTTCGTCCGTTGCGCGCCTGAGCGGTGCAGTCCGGTTGCAGTGCATCGAATTACTTCGGCGTCCGATCTAATTGCGCTGCTTTGCAGTATGACCGGTCGATACCGCTTGAGCCCTTATTCACGTATCCTGCGGCAACGGCGCTTAAACGCGCCCCAATTTAGTGCCGCACTGCACCACTAGGGTAATTGCTAGTTGTGGCATGGGGGGTGCTCGTTTAACCTTCATGCAGTTCTGATGCACCACGAATTTGCAGGTGGAGAACGAGGAGACATGAGGCACTAAGTGCCCACACGAAAGCGCTGTTGGATTGATATCCAACAGCGCTTTTTATTTTTGTTTTCCAAATAGCGCCATTCAAATCTTTTGCTAACTCGGTGACCGTTTTATGTCGCCGACGATTCGCTCATTTGCCACGCCACAGCCCGTCAAAACGCTTGCGGCGTGCGGCTCGCCTCCGCTACACTCCTCATTCACCGACCGCTGGGTCGGGATTTAATTCACGAATTTAATTTGAATTGTTTTAACGGGGCACAGAGGAGCGGGATGAAGTCGGCATTGCGTTGGATCAGCGCGGCATTGGTCGCCACCGGAGTTTCGGCTGCATGGAGCGGCCCTGTATTCGCGGACGTGAAAATCGGCGTCACTGTCTCGGCAACCGGCCCGGCCGCATCGCTCGGCATCCCGGAGAAAAACACCATCGCGTTGCTGCCCAAGGAAGTGGCCGGGCAGAAGATCGATTACATCGTGCTCGACGACGCGACGGATTCCACGCAAGCCGTCAAGAACGCCCGCAAGCTCACCAGCGAAGATCACGTCGACGCGATGATCGGCTCGACCGTCGTGCCGAATTCGCTCGCCATGATGGACGTCGCCGCGGAAAACACCACGCCGGTTATCTCTCTGGCTGCTGCCGCAAGCATCGTCGAGCCAATGGACGCAAAGCGCGCGTGGGTCTTCAAGACGCCGCAAAACGACATCCTGATGGCCACCGCGATCGCGCAGCACATGTCCAACCAGGGCGTGAAGACGGTCGCGTTCATCGGCTTCTCGGACGGCTACGGCGAGAGCTGGTTCAAGGAATTCAGCAAGGCCGCCGACCTCGCGAAGATCAAGGTCGTGGCGAACGAACGCTTCGCGCGCAACGACGCGTCGGTCACGGGCCAGGTGCTGAAGATCATGTCGCAGAACCCGGACGCGGTGCTGATCGCAGGCGCGGGCACACCCGCAGCGCTGCCGCAGAAAACGCTCAGGGAGCGTGGTTACAAGGGCAAGTACTACCAGACGCACGGCGTCGCGAATAACGACTTCCTGCGCGTGTGCGGCAAGGACTGCGAGGGTACATATCTGCCGGCTGGCCCGCTGCTCGTCGCGGAGCAACTGCCCGATTCGAATCCGGTGAAGAAGAGCGCGCTCGCCTACAAGCGCGCGTACGAAGGCGCATATGGCGCGGGCTCGGTGTCGACTTTCGGCGGTCACGCATGGGACGCGGGTCTGCTGCTGCAACGCGCGATTCCTCTCGCGCTGAAGAAAGGGCAGCCCGGCACGCCGGCGTTCCGCGAAGCGCTGCGCGCCGCGCTCGAAGGCACGAAAGATCTGCCTGCATCGCATGGCATCTTCAACATGAGCGCGAACGACCATGCCGGTCTCGATCAGCGGGCGCGCGTGATGGTGCAGATTGTCGGCGGCAAGTGGAAGTTGTCCGGCGACTGAGCAAGGGCGAAGCAATAGTCGACCTCATACAAAAAGACGCGTGCAGTTGACGCGTCTTTTTTATTGCCTCGGTTGCTTTTTGCAGCGCTGTATCGACGCCGCGAGTGTGGTTGTGCGGCTTCAGGACAAACCCGCATTTGGGTTGCAGTCTATTGACCGTCGGCGCGACACGACGCAATACTACTAACATGTTAGTGTTTTGTGCACGCCAGTTCGGAAACGACATTTCAGGAATCGCAGCAGCAGGGAGTGACCTACAAGCGGCGAAGGCTATCTCGTTGAGCAGGGAAAACCATGCTTGGCACAGCCGGACCCTATAACTAGATTCAGACACCCGACCCACGAGTCGGATCACAGATACGCACTTCGGAGCGTTGGAGACTTGCAATGGCAATGACAAAGACAAAGACAAAGCAATGGGTACGGACTGGCATCGCGATGGCATTGATGTGCGGTGCAGGCGCGGCGTTCGCTCAGGTGAAGATCGGCGTGACGCTGTCGACCACGGGGCCGGCTGCATCGCTCGGGATTCCTGAGAAAAACACGATTGCGTTGCTGCCGAAAGAGATCGGCGGCAAGACGGTGCAGTACATCATCCTCGATGACGCGTCCGATACGGGCAAGGCCGTGCAGAACACGCGCAAGCTGATCGACGAAGATCACGTCGACGCGATCATCGGCTCAACCGTCACGCCGAATTCGCTGGCCATGCTCGATCCCGCATCAGAAGGCAAGACGCCGGTCATTTCGCTCGCGGCTTCCGCTGCGATCATCTCGCCGATGGACGCGAAGCGCGCATGGGCCTTCAAACCGCCGCAGAACGACAGCCTGATGGCCGACGCCATTGCCGAGTACATGGAGCATCACGGCGTGAAGACGGTCGGCTTCATCGGCTTCGCGGATGCCTACGGCGATAGCTGGAACAAGGTGTTCACAACCGCAGCCGCTGCGCACAACCTGAAGATCGTGACGAACGAGCGCTTCAACCGTACCGACGCTTCGGTGACGGGCCAGGTGCTCAAGACGATGGGTGCGAATCCCGACGCGGTCCTGATCGCAGGCTCCGGCACGCCGGCTGCGCTGCCGGCCAAGACGCTTAAGGAGCGCGGCTACAAGGGCAAGATTTATCAGACGCACGGCGTCGCGAATAACGACTTCCTGCGCGTGTGCGCCAAGGACTGCGAAGGCGAAATTCTGCCGGCCGGTCCGATCCTCGTCGCCGATCAATTGCCGGAGTCGAATCCGGTGAAGAAGTCGTCGCTGGCCTATAAGGCGGCGTACGAGAAAGCCTACGGCGCGGGTTCGGTCGCGACCTTCGGCGGTCATGCATGGGACGCCGGCCAGATGCTGCAACGTGCGATTCCGGAGGCTTTGAAGACGGCTCAACCGGGCACCGAAGCATTCCGCGTGGCACTGCGCGGCGCGCTGGAAAGCATCAAGGAACTGCCGGTCTCGCACGGCATCATGAACACGACCACGACTGACCACAACGGCCTCGACAAGCGCGCACGCGTGATCGTCGAGATCGTCGACGGCAAGTGGAAGCTGCAGAACGACTAATACAAAGCGACTCATAGAAAGCGGTACGCGCCTCTCGTGAAGTGCGGCACATGACGCCGCACTGCCATTCTGTTCGATGACAATGGCACCGACCGCCGCGCCGTGCTCCGGCGCGGCGGTCGTCTTTTTCCAGTTTCGATTTCGACGCTTCAGGACGAGGAAGTATGGATCTATCAATTGCGGCGATCCTCGCGCAGGACGGCATCACGACGGGCGCCATTTACGCGTTGCTCGCGCTCGCGCTGGTGCTGGTGTTCTCCGTGACGCGGGTGATCTTCATCCCGCAGGGCGAGTTTGTTTCGTATGGCGCGCTCACGCTCGCCGCGTTGCAAACCCAAAAGTTTCCGGCCACCTGCTGGCTGCTGATGGCGATGGGCGCGGCATGCTTCGTCGTCGAAGTAGTGGGATTCGTGCGGCACGCGGAACGGCGCCGGCATGCGGCGCGCACGCTGGCCGTACTGGTCGGCAAGTATCTGCTGTTTCCGGTTGCGGTTTATGCGCTGACGCAAGGTGTTTTCCTTCACCCTCTGCCGATGATCGCGCAGATCGCGTTGACGCTCCTGATCGTGATTCCGATGGGACCGTTTGTTTACCGGCTCGCGTATGAGCCGATCGCCGAGGCGACCACGCTGTTGCTGCTGATCGTCGCAGTGGCGGTGCATTTCGCGATGGTGGGCCTCGGTCTCGTGATGTTCGGCGCGGAAGGCTCGCGCACCACCGCGTTTTCGGACGCGACGTTCAACCTGGGCAGCCTGTCGATTTCAGGACAAAGCCTGTGGGTGGTCGGCACGGCGGTCGTGCTGATCGGCGCACTGTATCTGTACTTTGACCGCTCGATCTCCGGCAAGGCATTGCGCGCGACATCCGTGAACCGGCTCGGCGCGCGGCTCGTCGGCATCGGCACGACGCAAGCAGGGCGGCTCGCGTTCACGCTCGCCGCGGGCCTTGGCGCGCTGTGCGGCATTCTCGTCGCGCCGTTGACCACCATCTACTACGACTCGGGCTTCCTGATCGGCCTGAAGGGCTTCGTGGGGGCGATTATCGGCGGGCTCGTCAGCTATCCGCTGGCGGCGGCCGGCTCGATCCTCGTCGGTCTGCTGGAGTCGTACTCGTCGTTCTGGGCGAGCGCCTACAAGGAAGTGATCGTGTTCACGCTGATCATCCCGGTGCTGCTCTGGCGCAGTCTCGCCAGCCCGCACGCCGAAGAGGAAGAGGAGTGACGCGATGAAACGGATCATGAAAAACAAGTTCTTCTGGCTGTTCCTCGTCGTGCTGTTCGCGTTGCCGGTGTTGCCGCGGCCGATTCACGTTCCCGAATACTGGGTGACGCTGCTTAATTACATCGGCCTCTATTCGATCGTGGCGATCGGGCTCGTGCTGCTGACGGGCATCGGCGGGATGACGAGTTTCGGGCAGGCGGCGTTTGTCGGCATCGGCGCCTATGCGACGGCGTACCTGACCACGCGCTTCGGCGTCTCGCCGTGGCTCGCGCTAATCGCCGGCGTGTTGGTGACGGCGTTGATCGCGCTGATTCTGGGTCTCGTGACGATGCGCCTGTCCGGCCACTTTCTGCCGCTCGGCACGATCGCATGGGGACTCTCGCTGTTTTACCTGTTCGGCAATCTGGAGATGCTGGGCAAGTACGACGGCATCAACGGTATTCCGGTGCTGAACGTTTTCGGCATCGACCTTGAGTCTGGCCGCCATATCTATTACCTGATCTGGCTGGTCGTGCTCGGTGCCGTAGTTTCTGTTCAAAACCTGCTTAACAGCCGGCCTGGACGGGCGATCCGCGCGCTGCGCGGCGGCGGCATGATGGCCGAAGCAATGGGCGTGAATACGGCGTGGATGCGCGTCGTCATTTTCGTCTACGCGGCGGTGCTGGCTTCCGTGTCCGGTTTTCTGTACGCGCATTTGCAGCGGGCGGTGAATCCGACGCCGTTCGGACTGAATCACGGCATCGAATTCCTGTTCATGGCGGTGGTGGGCGGGGTGTCGCATGTGTGGGGGGCGGTGCTCGGCGCGGCCATCCTCACGGTATTGCAGGACTATTTGCAAACGCTGCTGCCGAAGTTGCTCGGCGAGAACGGCAACTTCGAGGTGATCGTCTTCGGCATTCTGATGGTGCTGTTGCTGCAATACGCGCGGCAGGGCGTCTGGCCTTTCGTCGCGCGTTTCTTCCCGCGTGGGCCGCGCGCGCATCTGCCGGATCACGCGGATCCGTTGCCGCAGCGCAGCAAGCCGACGGCCGGCGAAAGCCTGTTGACGGTGAACAAGGCGCGCAAGCAGTTCGGCGGTCTGGTTGCGGTGAACGACGTCAGCTTTGAAGTAAAAGCAGGGCAGATCATCGGCTTGATCGGCCCGAACGGCGCCGGCAAATCGACCACGTTCAACCTGGTGACGGGCGTGCTGCAAGCGACGAGCGGCGAAATCTCGTTCCGCGGCGAGCGGATCGACTCGCTCAGTTCACGTGAAATCGTCAAGCGGGGAATCGGCCGCACGTTTCAGCACGTCAAGCTGCTGCCGGGCATGACTGTGCTCGAGAACGTCGCAATTGGCGCGCATTTGCGGGGGCATGCGGGTGTCTGGCGAAGCGTCGTGCGCCTGAATGGCGTCGAAGAAGCGCGGTTGATGGCCGAGGCGGCTCGTCAGATCCGGCGCGTCGGACTCGAGCAGCACATGTACGACGAAGCCGGAAGTCTCGCGCTCGGGCAGCAACGGATTCTCGAAATCGCGCGCGCACTGTGCTGCGATCCGACATTGCTCCTGCTCGACGAGCCGGCGGCCGGCTTGCGATATCAGGAAAAGTTGCAGTTGGCGGACTTGCTTCGCCGGCTGAAGGCGGAAGGGATGAGTGTGCTGCTGGTCGAGCACGACATGGACTTTGTGATGAATCTGACCGACCGGCTAGTCGTGATGGAATTCGGCACGCGTATCGCCGAAGGTCTGCCGCAGGAAGTGCAGCAGGACCCGGCTGTGCTCGAGGCGTACCTCGGCGGGGTGGAGTAATGGAGAACGACATGAATGCAGCGGCACCGATTCTCGATGTGAACGGTCTTTCCGTGCGCTACGGCAAAGTCGAGGCACTGCACGGCGCGGCGATCAAGGTACGGGCCGGCCAGATCGTGTCGGTGATCGGGCCGAACGGCGCGGGCAAATCGACGTTGCTGAACGCGATCATGGGCGCCTTGCCGCCTACGGGGCACGCTAAGGGTGCGGTTGTCTACCAGGGCGAGGACGTCAGCGCGGTGCCGGTTGAGAAGCGCGTGGCTCGCGGCATGTGTCTGGTGCCGGAGAAGCGCGAGCTTTTCGCGTCGATGACCGTCGAGGACAACCTCGTTCTGGGCGCTTACCGGCGCAAGCGGGCGGGCGAGCGTAACTTCCTGGATCAAATCGAACCGGTCTTTGAACTCTTCCCGCGCCTGAAGGAGCGCCGCAAGCAGGCGGCAGGGACGTTGTCCGGCGGTGAGCGGCAGATGCTCGCCGTAGGGCGCGCGCTGATGGGCAAACCGGACTTGCTGATGCTGGATGAGCCGAGTCTGGGTCTTGCACCGTTGATCGTGAAGGAGATTTTTCACATCATCAGCGCGCTGCGCCAGACGGGAGTGGCGACGCTTCTGATCGAGCAGAACGCGCGCGCTGCGCTGCAAATTTCTGACTACGGCTATGTGCTCGAAACCGGCGAGTTGGCGCTGGAAGGGGCGGCGGCTGAATTGGCGCAGAATCCGCGGGTTATCGAGACTTATCTGGGGCTGGCCAAAAAGGCAGCCTGAGCGTTCTTTTCGAGAGTTCTTAAGCGGCGTGTTTCACGTGAAACACGCCGCTTTTTTTTGTCTTAGGCCATCCGGCCGAATTCGGGCCGAAACCGAACCCGTTATAATTCGCCCAATACTTTTCTCTTGAAGGCTCACGCGACGATCTGGCGTGAGATCCGCGATGCTTTTTCCCACAGAATTTGACGTAATCGTTGTCGGTGGAGGCCACGCCGGCACCGAGGCCGCTTTGGCCTCCGCGCGCATGGGCAATAAAACCTTGCTGCTCACGCACAACATCGAAACGCTTGGGCAGATGAGCTGCAATCCGTCGATCGGCGGCATTGGCAAGGGTCATCTGGTCAAGGAAGTCGACGCGCTCGGCGGCGCCATGGCGGCCGCCACGGACGAGGGCGGAATCCAGTTCCGCATTCTCAACTCGTCCAAGGGCCCGGCTGTGCGCGCTACGCGCGCCCAAGCCGACCGACTGCTTTACAAGCAGGCGATTCGTCATCGTTTGGAAAACCAGCCGAACTTGTGGCTTTTCCAGCAGGCTGTCGACGATCTGATGGTCGAAGGCGATCGCGTCGTCGGTGCGGTTACGCAGGTGGGAATCCGCTTCCGCTCGCGCGCCGTCGTGCTCACGGCGGGGACTTTCCTCGACGGCAAAATCCACGTTGGGTTGAACAATTACACGGGCGGCCGGGCGGGCGATCCGGCGGCCGTCTCGCTGTCGGCGCGTTTGAAGGAGCTCAAGCTCCCGCAAGGACGTCTCAAAACGGGGACGCCGCCGCGGATTGACGGTCGCACGATGGATTTCTCGCAACTGGAAGAGCAACCGGGCGACCTCGATCCGGTGCCAGTATTTTCGTTTCTCGGTCGGGCCGAGCAGCATCCGCGGCAAGTGCCGTGCTGGGTGACGCATACCAACGAGCGTACGCACGACATCATCCGCGGTGGATTGGATCGCTCGCCGATGTACACGGGCGTCATTGAAGGAGTGGGGCCGCGGTACTGCCCGTCCATTGAGGACAAGATTCACCGCTTCGCGTCGAAGGAATCGCATCAGATTTTCCTGGAACCGGAAGGGCTGACGACCAACGAGTTTTACCCGAACGGGATTTCGACCAGCTTGCCGTTCGACGTGCAACTCGAACTTGTGCGATCGATGCGTGGTTTAGAGCATGCGCACATTCTGCGACCGGGTTACGCGATCGAGTACGATTATTTTGATCCGCGCGGCTTGAAGGCTTCGCTGGAAACCAAGGTGATTAGCGGCTTGTTTTTCGCGGGCCAGATTAATGGCACGACTGGCTATGAGGAGGCTGCGGCTCAAGGGCTGCTGGCTGGCATCAACGCTGGTCTGTTCGTCCAAGGGAAGGACGCGTGGTGTCCGCGTCGCGATCAGGCGTACCTCGGTGTGCTGGTCGACGATCTCGTCACGCGCGGCGTCTCCGAGCCGTATCGCATGTTCACGAGCCGCGCCGAGTATCGGTTGAGCTTGCGCGAGGACAACGCGGACATGCGGCTGACGGAAATCGGCCGCGAGTTGGGCGTGGTGGACGACGTCCGGTGGGACGCGTTCAGCCGCAAGCGCGACGCTGTTTCACGTGAAACAGAGCGGCTGCGGACAACGTGGGTGAACCCGAAGACGCTATCCGCCGACGAAGCGACGGCCTTGCTCGGCAAGCCTATCGATCACGAATACAGTCTGGCGGATCTGCTGCGTCGGCCCGGCGTCAGCTATGACGGCGTTTGCGCGTTGCGAGCCGGCGCTTGCGCCGCGCCCGGGACCTTGGCGGAAGACGAGGTATTGCTCGCTCAGATCAAGGAACAGATCGAAATCGGTATCAAGTATCAGGGCTATATCGACCGTCAGGCGGATGAGATCGAACGGAACGAGGCGCACGAGAGCACGCGCTTGCCGGAAGGCTTGGACTACGCGGAAGTAAGAGGGCTGTCGTTCGAAGCGCGCCAGAAGCTGACGCAATTCCGCCCGGAGACTATCGGTCAGGCATCGCGCATTTCGGGGATCACGCCCGCAGCCATTTCGTTGCTGATGGTGCACCTGAAGCGTGGGCTCGGCCGCCGCGCCACAAAGCCCGCGGAGCCGGGCGCCGACAGCTCGCCGGTGGCGCAATGACGTCGAAGCAGAAGGGCAGCGACCGGGAAGCGTTGGCGCAGCTACTCACGGACGGCACACGTGAGCTCGGTCTCCTCGACCTGAGCGACGCTCAACTTGGCAAGCTGCTCGACTACGTCGCTTTGCTGGGTAAATGGAACGCTGTATATAACCTGACGGCGATCCGCGATCCGCGACAGATGCTGATTCAGCACATTCTCGACTCGCTTTCCATCGTGCCGCATCTGGCGCTGCGCAATCCGCGCTCCGTGCTCGACGTGGGTTCCGGCGGTGGCTTGCCGGGGATCGTGCTGGCGATTGTCCTACCGGATTGCGGCGTCACCGTGAACGACATCGTTCATAAGAAAACGGCTTTTCAGGCGCAGGCGAAGGCCGAGTTGGGGCTCACCAATCTGTCAGTGGTGACGGGGCGCGTCGAGACCTTGCAACCTGGCGCCGAAGTGCCGGCAAAGTTCGACGTAATCGTCTCGCGAGCATTCGCAGAGCTCGCCGATTTCGTTACACTGGCCCGTCATCTCGTCGCGGAGCACGGCGCGATCCTGGCGATGAAGGGCGTGCGCCCGGACGGCGAGATCGAGCGCTTGCCGGCAGGCGCCCACGTGGAGCAAACGGTGCGGCTCCAGGTGCCGTTTCTCGACGCCGAGCGCCATCTGGTCACTGTTCTCGTCGACGAAGCCCGTCAGGCCTCGAAGTGACATTCGCCGCTCATCAGTTTGACCACGTAACTACATCTTCAGGCAGCAAAAGGGACATTCCAACGATGGCAAAAATCTTCTGCGTTGCGAACCAGAAAGGCGGCGTCGGCAAGACGACGACGACAGTCAATCTGGCGGCCAGCCTGGCAGCGCAGGGACAGCGAGTCCTTCTTATCGATCTGGACCCGCAGGGCAATGCCACGATGGGTAGCGGCATCGACAAGGCCGCGTGTGCGAACACCGTCTACGAAGTGCTGGTGGATGGCGTCTCGGTGGCTGATGCGCGCATGCGCCCGGAAGCCGTCGATTACGACGTGCTGCCCGCCAATCGTGAACTAGCCGGCGCCGAAGTCGAGTTGGTCAGCGTGCAGAATCGCGAGCGCCAATTGAAGGCCGCGCTTGCCGCAGTCGAAGGCGAGTACGACTTTATCCTGATCGACTGTCCGCCGGCCTTGTCGCTGCTGACACTCAATGGCCTGTGCGCCGCGCATGGCGTGGTGATTCCGATGCAGTGCGAGTACTTCGCGCTCGAAGGGCTGTCCGATCTGGTCAACACCATCAAACAGGTGCACGCGAATCTAAACCGGGACCTCAAGGTGATCGGTTTGTTGCGCGTCATGTTCGACCCGCGCATCACATTGCAGCAGCAAGTCTCGGATCAATTGAAAGAGCATTTCGGCGACAAGGTGTTCGACGCGGTGATCCCGCGCAACGTGCGTCTCGCCGAAGCGCCGAGTTATGGATTGCCGGGCGTGGTATTCGACAGGGCGTCGCGTGGCGCGCAAGCGTATGTGCAGTTCGGCGCGGAAATGATTGAACGGGTGCGCGCACTGAATGACGCGCCCCAGGCATCCTAAGCGGATCGAGGAAGCACGATGAATGCAGTAGCAAGAAAGAAGGGATTGGGCCGCGGCCTGGAAGCGTTGCTCGGCGGAAGCGCCGACATCACGGAGGCGGTGGCGATAGAAGGTGCGCCGAATGTGCTGCCTCTGTCGAAAATGCAGGCCGGCAAGTATCAGCCGCGCACGCGCATGGACGAGGGCGCGTTGCAGGAGCTGGCGGCCAGCATCCGCGCGCAGGGAGTGATGCAGCCGATCCTCGTGCGGCCGGTGTCGGCGGACAAGTATGAAATCATCGCAGGCGAGCGGCGTTTTCGCGCGGCGCGCCTCGCGGGCCTGGAAGAAGTGCCCGTGCTGGTGAAGGACGTGCCCGATCAGGCCGCGGCAGCGATGGCGCTGATCGAGAACATTCAGCGTGAAGATCTGAATCCGCTGGAAGAGGCGCAAGGCATTCAGCGCTTGCTCGACGAATTCGATTTCACGCACGAACAGGCGGCGGAATCGGTTGGCCGCTCGCGCAGCGCCGTATCCAACTTGCTGCGTTTGCTGAACCTTGCCACGCCCGTTCAGACGATGCTGCTTGCCGGCGACCTCGACATGGGGCACGCGCGCGCGTTGCTCGCGGTCGATGCCGCGACGCAGATCACGCTGGCGAATCAGGTCGTCAACAAGCGGATGTCGGTGCGCGAAACCGAGAAGCTGGTGGCGGCGACGACCAAGGCGGCGCCGGCGGTGAAGGCACGCGCGAACCCGGACGGCGGCCGGGATACGCGACGACTGGAAGAAGAACTGTCCGACTTGCTCGCCGCCACAGTGAAGATCAAGCTCGGTCGACGCGGCCGCGGCCAGGTTCTGGTCGACTTCGGCGATCTCGATGCGCTGGAAGGCATCCTGGTGCGCTTGCGCGGGAATGCTACGGCTTAGAGCAGAATCGTTTGCTATCAATCGTGGGCGGTGCAGAGAAATTAGCTGCACCGTCCAGATTTTCTTGGATTCCTAACTAATCCGGCATCGGCGACCAAAGATGGCGGCGCAAGACAAGAGCAGAACGCTTATCTCCGCCGCCAAGAAAAACGCATCGCGCCGCGCGGTCAAGTAAACCGCCCGTCATCGGTTGTTGCATTTTCGAGACGTCCCCTGCAACGTTTTTCGCGCCTATCTACAGTGAGAAAACTTGCCAGTTTGCGCATGCGTTTTGCCTCTGCCCGACAGCCTTACATTTAACGTGCTGCGCGTAGCCATGAAGGCTTTTCCACATCGCGAAGCGTCGTTTCGCACTGTTTATTGAACGGCCTAAAGTCTTGAATTGCCTGCAACTATCGCTTACAATCGCCCGGATTTAATTGCACGGCAACCCCGTAAGCGCAGCGAAAGCTCGCTGATCGGAACGAGACTTTCGGAACACTGCGATGGCGGTCAAAGCGTCGAATCGAGCGCCAAAAAATGGGCGCGGCAACGGGCGCGATGAACACCGCGAAGAGCGCACCGTGTCGAATGCCTCCACCGCTCAGCAAGTCGCGCGCGAAGAATCGTGGGACGCCGAGCAGGATAACAATATCGTTCCGCTCACGCGGGCCGAAGCAGAAAAGCTGTTTGGCCCGAATGTGAGTCGTCCATCGCGCGTTACGCCTTTCAAGGTCGTGGCAGCGCAAATGGTTTTGTCCCTGGTTGCAACGTTGGTGTGGTGGCTGTTCTATAAGCCGCCGGGCGCTGCTGCGCTGTCCGCGTTCCTGGGGGGAGCGATCTGCTGGGTGCCGGGCGCATTGTTCGCGGCGCGACTGAGAACACTGAGCGGCGCCGAAACAGTGATGAGCTGGGTGCTCGGCGAAGCGCTCAAGATGGGGGCGACGATCGCGATGTTTGTAGCCATCGCCTTCTGGTATCACGAGGTGCGCTGGGTTCCGCTGCTCGTGACTTATCTCATCGCGCTCAAGACGTACTGGATTGCCTTGGCGTGGCGCTGAGGAAGCAACAGGCAACTGCAAAGATTTGAAGCCGGCGCGTGGCGCCGGCGAGAGCGTGCGGATATGACACCATCCGCACCCGGCGCGTTCCCGCAATAGAGCTTTGCGGCGGGAACGGCCCAAGACGATTTTCGACAATTTGGGTGGCTTTAACGATATGGCAGCTAGCGAAGGCACGCGCGCAATGGATCCGTCCGAGTACATCGCGCACCACTTGCAAAACTTTTCCACCGGGCACCAGACGTCGATTTTCGACATCCACGTGTGGAATCTGGACACCCTGTTCTGGTCGATCGTTTGCGGTCTGGCCACCATCATCATTCTGCATCTCGCTGCCCGCAAGGCAACGTCCGGCGTGCCGGGCCGTTTCCAGTGCGCGATCGAAATGCTGGTCGAAATGGTCGAGGACCAATCGAAGTCGATGATCCACGGCACGCGCACGTTCATCGCGCCGCTGGCTCTGACGGTGTTCGTATGGGTCGCGCTGATGAACTCGCTCGACTTCATCCCCGTCGACCTGCCGGGCCACGTGATCGGCTGGCTCGGTCTGTCGGAAGCCATCCCGCATCACCGCATCGTTCCGACGGCCGACCTGAACGGCACGATCGGCATCGCACTCGGCGTGTTCGCGCTGATGATTTACTACAACTTCAAGATCAAGGGCGCAGGCGGCTTCGTGCACGAACTGCTGTCCGCTCCGTTCGGCGCGCATCCGGTGTTGTGGATCCCGAACCTTGCACTGAACATCATCGAGTTCGTCGCGAAGACGGTCTCGCTCGGCATGCGGCTGTTCGGCAACATGTACGCGGGCGAACTGTTGTTCCTGCTGATTGCCCTGCTCGGCAGCATCTGGAGCTTCGGCGCGGACACGACGGTGCTTGGCTTCATCGGCCACGTGATCGCCGGCAGCGTGTGGGCAATCTTCCACATCCTGATCGTTCTGCTGCAGGCGTTCATTTTCATGATGCTGACGCTGGTGTACATCGGCCAGGCGCACGACACGCACTAACCTGCGCGTCGTTAAAAGAATCGTAGTTTTTCAAATCCCAGTTCCAACCAGTTCTAAAAGACTTTTCACAAAGGAGTGATCATGCAAGCTTTCATCGCCAACATCCAGGGTCTGACCGCCATCGGTATCGGCATCATCATCGGCCTGGGTGCAATCGGCGCCTGTATCGGTATCGGCCTGATGGGCGGCAAGTACATCGAAGCATGTGCTCGTCAGCCGGAACTGATGAACCCGCTGCAAACCAAGATGTTCCTGCTGGCTGGTCTGATCGATGCGGCGTTCCTGATTGGCGTTGGTGTGGCAATGCTGTTTGCGTTCGCGAACCCGCTGCTGGCCAAGCTGGCAGGCTGAGGTTCCTCGGAAGTTTGCGCCTGAGCTATAACTGAAGGCGCAGGGCGGAACGGGCACTTGGGCGCTGATCGAGCACAGAATCGATGAGCGCCTTGCCGTTTCACTTTCCGAACTAGCAACGTTTAAGGAAACACCGTGAATCTCAACGCAACCCTGTTTGCGCAAATGGTCGTGTTCCTGATCCTCGCGTGGTTCACGATGAAGTTCGTGTGGCCGCCGTTGATCAACGCCCTCGACGAGCGCTCGAAGAAGATTGCTGACGGTTTGTCTGCCGCTGAGAAGGGCAAGGCGGAACTCGAAGCCGCTCACAAGCGCGTCGACCAGGAACTCGCCCAGGCACGCAACGACGGTCAGCAGCGCATTGCTGACGCAGAAAAGCGCGCTGTGGCAGTCGCTGACGAAATCAAGGCTCAAGCACAAGCTGAAGCCGCTCGCATCATCGCGCAAGCGAAGGCCGACGCGGAGCAGCAAGTCGTGAAGGCGCGCGAAACGCTGCGCGGCGAAGTCGCCGCACTGGCAGTGAAGGGCGCTGAACAGATCCTGAAGCGCGAAGTCGACCAGGCAGCTCACGCTGACCTGCTGAATCAACTGAAAGCCGAGCTCTGATCATGGCCGAACTTGCAACCATCGCCCGTCCGTACGCAGAAGCGCTGTTTGGCGTGGCCGAAGCTGGTGACATCGCCGCCTGGTCCACGCTCGTGCAGGAGCTGGCACAGGTTGCGCGTCTGCCCGAAGTGCTGTCGATTGCCTCGAGCCCGAAAGTAAGCCGCGCCCAGGTCAGCGAACTGCTGCTGGCTGCGGTCAAGTCGCCGCTCAAGGACAACGCGCAAGCGAAGAATCTGGTGCAAATGCTGGTGGACAACCATCGTCTGCAATTGCTGCCGGAAATTGCTGTGCAGTTCGAAGAGTTGAAGAACGCCCGCGAAGGGGCGGCCGATGTGCTGATCGTCAGCGCATTTCCGCTCGAAGGCGCGCAGTTGAACGACCTCGTCGCAAGTCTCGAACGCAAGTTCAAACGCAAGCTGAAGCCGACGGTCGAGATCGACTCGTCGTTGATCGGCGGCGTTCGCGTAACGGTCGGCGATGAAGTGCTCGATACCTCGGTCCGCGCGCGGCTTGCCAGCATGCAAACGGCTCTGACGGCCTGAAGCGCCCACGGCGCTGAAGCGGCTGGCACGCAACAGAATTGACTATCAGGAGCGAATAATGCAACTCAATCCCTCTGAGATCAGCGAGCTGATCAAGAGCCGGATCCAGGGCCTTGAAGCGAGCGCAGACGTTCGCAACCAGGGCACTGTGATCTCCGTGACCGACGGTATCGTGCGTATTCACGGTCTGTCGGAAGTGATGCAGGGCGAAATGCTCGAATTCCCGGGCAACACCTTTGGTCTCGCGCTGAACCTCGAGCGTGACTCGGTCGGCGCCGTGATTCTGGGTGAGTACGAGCACATCTCCGAAGGCGACATCGTCAAGACGACGGGCCGCATTCTGGAAGTGCCGGTTGGTCCGGAACTGCTCGGCCGCGTGGTCGACGCACTGGGCAACCCGATCGACGGCAAAGGCCCGATCAACGCAAAGAAGACCGACGCAATCGAAAAGATCGCTCCGGGCGTGATCTGGCGTAAGTCGGTTTCGGAACCGGTCCAAACCGGCCTGAAGTCGATCGACGCGATGGTGCCGGTTGGCCGTGGCCAGCGCGAGCTGATCATTGGCGACCGCCAGTGCGGCAAGACCGCAGTCGCAGTCGACGCGATCATCAACCAGAAGGGCAAGAACCTCTTCTGTATCTACGTCGCGATCGGCCAGAAGGCTTCGTCGATCATGAACGTGGTGCGCAAGCTCGAAGAAACCGGCGCGCTGGAATACACGATCGTCGTCGCCGCTTCGGCTTCGGAATCGGCTGCCATGCAGTACCTGGCGCCGTACGCCGGCTGCACGATGGGCGAATACTTCCGCGACCGCGGCCAGGACGCGCTGATCGTTTATGACGACTTGACCAAGCAGGCTTGGGCATACCGTCAGATCTCGCTGCTGCTGCGCCGTCCGCCGGGCCGTGAAGCGTATCCGGGCGACGTGTTCTATCTGCACTCGCGTCTGCTGGAGCGTGCTGCTCGCGTGTCGGAAGACTACGTCGAGAAGTTCACCAACGGGGAAGTCAAGGGCAAGAGCGGTTCGCTGACGGCACTGCCGGTCATTGAAACGCAAGCTGGCGACGTGACCGCATTCGTTCCGACGAACGTGATCTCGATTACCGACGGCCAGATCTTCCTGGAAACCGACCTCTTCAACGCAGGTATCCGCCCGGCAATTAACGCTGGCGTGTCGGTGTCGCGCGTCGGCGGTGCGGCTCAGACCAAGGTCGTGAAGAAGCTGTCGGGCGGTATCCGTACCGACCTCGCGCAGTATCGTGAGCTGGCAGCATTCGCACAGTTCGCATCGGACCTCGACGAAGCAACCCGCAAGCAGCTCGAGCGTGGTCGCCGTGTGACCGAACTGCTGAAGCAGCCGCAATATCAGCCGCTGCAAGTGTGGGAACTGGCTATCTCGCTGTTCGCCGCGAACAATGGCTACCTGGACGATCTGGAAGTGTCGCAAGTGCTGCCGTTCGAAAAGGGCCTGCGCGAATATCTGAAGTCGAGTCACGCTGACCTGGTCAAGCGCATTGAAGACAACAAGGAACTCTCGAAGGACGACGAAGGCCTGCTGCACACGGCCGTCAAAGACTTCAAGAAGTCCGGCGCTTATTGATCCGCGAGTGATCCGCAAGGCATAAAAGGACTTTGAAGCGGCGCGGGCCGCATGTGTACGCTCCCGCGCTGTTTCGATCGCTTTGCATGGGACCTGGGTCAGCGCTCAGGCGCTAACCCCGGCCGACAAGGAGCAAGCAATGGCTGGAATGAAGGAAATTCGCGGCAAGATCAAGAGCGTGCAAAACACGCGCAAGATCACGAAAGCGATGGAGATGGTGGCCGCATCGAAGATGCGTCGCGCTCAGGAGCGCATGCGCGCTGCTCGCCCGTACGCCGACAAGGTCCGCGATATTGCTGCACACATGAGCCGTGCGAACCCGGAGTATCGTCACCCGTTCATGGTGTCGAACGAAGGCGCGAAGACGGCGGGCATCATCCTCGTCACGACCGACAAAGGTCTGTGCGGCGGCATGAACACCAATGTGCTGCGCGCGGCGCTGCAGAAGTTCAAGGAACTCGAAGGTCAGGGCAAGACGATCGAAGCAACTGCGATCGGCACCAAGGGTCTGGGTTTTCTGAACCGTCTGCGCGCGAAGGTGGTATCGAATGTCGTGCATCTCGGCGACACGCCGCATCTGGAAAAGCTGATCGGCGCGGTGAAGGTGCAGCTCGATCTGTACTCGGAAGGCAAGGTTTCGGCGGTGTATCTCGCGTACACGCGCTTCGTCAATACGATGAAGCAGGAGCCGGTGATCGAGCAACTGCTGCCGCTGTCGGCGGATCAGTTCGAGCGCAAGGAAGAGCAGGGCGCGACGCCGACCACGCAGTGGGACTACATCTACGAGCCGGATGCGCAGGCAGTGGTCGATGAACTGCTGGTGCGTTATGTCGAGGCGCTGGTCTATCAGGCCGTCGCGGAAAACATGGCGTCGGAGCAGTCGGCCCGCATGGTCGCCATGAAGGCCGCTTCGGACAACGCGAAGACGGTCATCAACGAACTGCAGCTTGTGTACAACAAGAGCCGTCAGGCCGCGATCACGAAAGAACTGTCGGAAATCGTCGGTGGCGCGGCGGCGGTCTGACCTTCCGGTCAGGCAATCCGCTTCGTGTGCGCCCGTGTGGCGCACCGTCCGGGCAACGGTCTGGGCGATCCCATCGAAACAGCGCCTTTGCGCGAGTGAAGAATTGAGTATCTAAAGGAAAAGCGATGAGTACTACTGCTTTGGTAGAAGGCAAGATCGTACAGTGCATCGGCGCCGTTATCGACGTGGAATTTCCGCGTACGGACATGCCGAAGATTTACGACGCGCTCATTCTCGAAGGTTCGGAACTGACCCTCGAAGTCCAGCAACAGCTGGGCGACGGCGTTGTCCGTACCATCTGTCTGGGTGCATCCGACGGTCTGCGCCGCGGCACGGTCGTGAAGAACACGGGCCATCCGATCAGCGTGCCGGTCGGCAAGCCGACGCTGGGCCGGATCATGGACGTGCTGGGTCGTCCGATCGACGAAGCCGGTCCGATCAACTCGGACGTGGTTCGCGGTATTCACCAGAAGGCTCCGGCGTTCGACGAACTGTCGCCGTCGACCGAACTGCTCGAAACCGGCATCAAGGTTATCGACCTGATCTGCCCGTTCGCGAAGGGCGGTAAGGTTGGCCTGTTCGGTGGCGCCGGCGTGGGCAAGACCGTGAACATGATGGAACTCATCAACAACATCGCCAAGGAACACGGTGGTTACTCCGTGTTCGCCGGTGTTGGCGAGCGTACCCGCGAAGGGAACGACTTCTATCATGAAATGAAGGACTCGAACGTTCTGGACAAGGTCGCGCTGGTGTACGGCCAGATGAACGAGCCGCCGGGCAACCGTCTCCGCGTCGCGCTGACCGGCCTGACGATGGCTGAGCACTTCCGTGACGAAGGTCTCGACGTGCTGTTCTTCGTCGACAACATCTACCGTTTCACGCTGGCCGGTACTGAAGTGTCGGCACTGCTCGGCCGTATGCCGTCGGCAGTGGGCTATCAGCCGACGCTGGCTGAAGAAATGGGCAAGCTGCAAGAGCGTATTACGTCGACCAAGACCGGCTCGATCACGTCGGTTCAGGCCGTGTACGTCCCTGCGGATGACTTGACCGACCCGTCGCCGGCTACGACTTTCGGCCACCTGGACGCAACGGTCGTGCTGTCGCGTGACATCGCTTCGCTGGGTATCTACCCGGCCGTGGACCCGCTCGATTCGACCTCGCGTCAGATCGACCCGAACGTGATCGGCGAAGAGCATTACTCGATCACGCGCGGCGTGCAGCAAACGCTGCAGCGCTACAAGGAATTGCGCGACATTATCGCGATTCTGGGCATGGACGAACTGGCGCCGGAAGACAAGCTCGCCGTGGCGCGCGCTCGTAAGATCCAGCGTTTCCTGTCGCAGCCGTTCCACGTCGCTGAAGTGTTCACGGGCTCGCCGGGCAAGTACGTTCCGCTGAAGGAAACGATCCGCGGCTTCAAGATGATCGTTGAAGGCGAGTGCGACCACCTGCCGGAACAAGCCTTCTACATGGTCGGCACGATCGACGAAGCCTTCGAAAAGGCCAAGAAGATCCAGTAAAGGTCGGGTGTAACGAAGCGGGCGCCGGAGTCCGCGCTTATTGGATGCTCTCAGGGCATCCCACACGCGAAGCCGGTGCCTCTCACTACGCTCAACCCAGGAGTCGACATTTATGGCAACTATCAAGGTAGACGTCGTCAGCGCGGAAGAGCAGATCTTCTCGGGCCAGGCGAAGTTCGTCGCGCTGCCGGGCGAGGCAGGTGAACTCGGCATTCTGCCGGGCCACACGCCGCTCATCACGCGGATTCGTCCGGGTGCGGTGCGCATCGAAGCTGAAAACGGCGAAGAAGAGTTTGTGTTCGTCGCTGGCGGCATTCTCGAAATCCAGCCGGGCGCTGTGACGGTTCTCGCCGACACCGCAATCCGCGGCAAGGATCTCGACGAAGCGAAGGCCGAAGACGCGCGCAAGCGCGCGGAAGAAGCACTGCAGAACACGGGCTCGAACCTCGAGTACGCAACCGCGCAAGCGGAACTGGCGTACGCGACGGCTCAGCTTGCTGCGATCCAGCGTTTGCGCAAGCTGCGCGGTCAAGGCTAAGCAGCACGTTTGAGAAAAGTAGAGAAAAAGCAGCCCGCGTGGCTGCTTTTTTTTGACCTCGACTTGACGTTTACGGAAAGGTAATCGACATTATGTGTCCGTGACCGCCCGCGCGACTGCCGGCCACGAAGAGCCGTCGACACGAGCGGACCTGCTGCGGGTAAGACTTGATGCCGGACGACCGCGCGCCGGTGGCACAATCGGTTTCAAAATCATTTCAATAGGGCGAATTGCTCACGGAGACAGCACCATGGCAACGCAAGTGTCAGGCGAAGGCGCAATCATCCAGCCGAAAGACGGGCTCTCGTACGTCCGTGGATCGACAGACATTCCGTTGAGCGAAGCGACCATCGGCGAGTTTTTGCGCGAGACCGTCAGGCGCTTTCCGGACCGGCCCGCGGTGGTGTTTCGAGAGCAGCGAATTCGGTGGACATGGAAGGAATTCGCCGACGAAGTGGACATTTTGGCCGCCGGATTGCTCGCGCTGGGCATTGCGAAGGGCGATCGCGTTGGCATCTGGTCGCCGAATCGCGTCGAATGGCTGCTGACGCAGTTCGCGACGGCGCGCATCGGCGCGGTGCTCGTCAACATCAATCCGGCTTACCGGCTTTCCGAGCTCGAATACGCGCTGAACAAGGTCGGCTGCAAGGCGATAGTCGCGGCGGAGCGCTTCAAGACGTCTATGTATCTGGCGATGCTGCAGCAACTCGCGCCCGAGCTTGCGACGCATGCGCCCGGCGATCTGCATGCGGCTCGATTGCCGGAACTGCGCTACGTCATCCGCATGTGCGACACCGAAACGCCGGGCATGCTCAGCTTCTCCGACTTGATCGAGCAGGGGCGTGCGACCCTCGACGTCGCTCGGCTCGATGCAATCGGCGAGACGCTGTCGTGTCACGAGGCGATCAACATCCAGTTCACCAGCGGCACGACCGGCAATCCGAAGGGCGCGACGCTCACGCATAGCAACGTGGTCAACAACGCGCGTTATATCGCGATGGCCATGAACCTGAGCGAGCAGGACGCGCTGTGCATCCCGGTGCCGCTCTATCACTGCTTTGGAATGGTGCTGGCCGTGCTGGCGTGCGTGTCGGTGGGCGCGAACATGGTATTTCCGGGCGAGGCTTTCGACCCGGCGGCGACGCTCGCGGCCGTCACCGAAGAGCAGTGCACGGCTTTGCACGGCGTGCCGACCATGTTCATCGCGGAACTCGATCATCCGGATTTTGCCTCGTATGACCTCTCGCGCCTGCGCACGGGCATCATGGCGGGCTCGCCGTGCCCCATCGAGACGATGAAGAAGGTCGTCTCGAGGATGCATCTGAGCGAGATCACGATTGCTTATGGCATGACGGAGACGAGCCCTGTGTCGTTCCAGAGCTCGACCACCGATCCGCTCGACAAGCGCACGACCACCGTCGGCCGAATCCAGCCTCACCTGGAGGTGAAAATCATCGATCCGCTTGGCAACATCGTACCGGTCGGCGAAACGGGCGAGCTGTGTACGCGCGGCTATTCGGTGATGCAGGGCTATTGGGGCGACGAAGAAAAAACGCGCGAGAGCATCGTGGATGGCTGGATGCACACTGGCGACCTGGCGACGCTCGACGCCGAAGGCTATTGCAACATCGTCGGCCGTCTGAAGGACATGCTGATTCGCGGCGGCGAGAACGTCTATCCACGTGAGATCGAGGAGTTCCTGTTCCGCCATCCGAAGATCCAGAGCGTGCAGGTATTCGGCGTGCCGGACGCGAAGTACGGCGAGGAAGTGTGCGCGTGGGTCGTGCTGCGTTCAGGCGAACAGGCGACGGCAGAGGAAATCCAGCAGTTCTGTCATGGCCAGATCGCGCATTACAAGGTGCCCAAGTACATTCGTTTCGTCGACGAACTGCCGATGACCGTGACCGGCAAGGTGCAGAAGTTCGTCATGCGCCAGCGCATGATCGACGAACTGAAGCTGGAGCAAGGGAAGACCGCCTGAACGGCGCGAACGCAAAGCCATTGCAAAAAAAAGAAGGCCGCCCTCGGGCGGCCTTCTTTATCGCCGCAATCATGCTGCACGCCGCGAATTTCACACATGGCCAAATCGTCGAAACAGCGCGAACTAGCAGGTAAAAGCTGCCATCTTGCACTGCGCAAACGTTTGGCGAGACGAAAAAAAAGCGGGCCTGGAGCCCGCTAAAAACCACACGCTACGGGGTTAGCGCGAGGAGACCAAAGTAGGAACCAACTGAGACGACGACCCTGCGTCGACTACGGCCCCAGCAGGGATGCCCCTTCACAGGGCTTCGGCCTAAGCCGACCGGCAAGTGCATCGTATCCGCTCACACCACGCACCCCGCCACATCCGTGTTGAAACCGTTGAGGGCATTGTGGGCGAATTAATCCAGGAGCGCCGTAACAAAGTGTTTCAGGTTGTAACGCCCGCCAGATAAGGCGTTGCGGGATTTATTGCGGAAATGAACTGTTAAAAAAGCAAGTTTTACCGATGACTACAGCGCAATTTAATACGCTTGTTTCATGCTATTCGTGAAGCATGGCGCCGCATAAATCGTTAAGGCGATTCCGCATGAAATGGTTGCAGATTCATCTTTCCGATCATGAACCGCCGCTGTTACAACTCAATGGACGATGCCCAAAATTTTAGCAGCGACGCTTGCAACCATGAATGCGCCGCAGCAAAGGGAGTCGGCGTCAAAAGCGCACGAGGGTCTGTTCACCGGTCCAGCCAGGTTTCAGTCTCGTTCGACTCGCGCGAAGCTCACGCCGCCGCGTTACATTAAGCCGCCCGGGTTTTGTGCAGGCATAACCACGCGGGCAGCCGTTCGAAACAGAAACTCGCGCGGCCGCGCGCCGTCCTCGAGCGCATCAAGAGGGCATCAAGAAACGCCACGGCCGCACCCTCACCTCACTTCAACCACTTATCCGACACGGCCTGATATTCGCCCGTAGCTCGCGCCAGGTGCAGCCATTGGTCGACGTACTGCTGGAAAGCCACGTCGCCGCGCGGCAACAGCCACGCCTTTTCGCCGTACTGGAACGGCTTGTCCGGATGCACCGAGCACAGGCCGGGATTGAGCTTTTGCTGTAACAGGGTCTCGGACGCGTCCGTCACCATCACATCGGCTTTGCCCGCGAGAATCTGCTTGAAGATCGTCACGTTGTCCGGATAGACGGTCATGTTCGCGTGCGAAAAGAACTGCTTCGCGAAACGTTCGTTGGTGCCGCCCGGATTCACGATCACGCGCGTTGCGGGCTGGTCGATCTGCGCCACGGTCTGATACTTGTTGACGTCGTCGCAACGGACGATCGGCGTTTTGCCGTCGACCATATAAGCCTGCGTGAAGAACGCGCGCTTTTGCCGCTCGAGCGTCGGCGAAACACCGCCCACGCCGATATCGCACTTGGCGACGAAGTCGTTCATCAGGTTCGACCACGAAGTCTTGACGTACTCCGCCTTGACGCCGAGCGACTTGGCAAGCGACTCCGTCATGTCGATGTCGATGCCTTCGAACTGGCCGTCCGTCTTATAGAACGAATACGGCTTGTAGTCGCCGGTCGTACAGGCCCGCAGCGTGCCGCGAGCGAGAATGTCATCAAGCCGCGAAGCTGTCGCGGGTGTGCCGGACGCTTGCGCCTGAACCGCGCCACTGTGGATTAGTACGCCCGCCACGACGCTGAGCAATGCGAGTGCAACCTTCTTCATTGAGTCTCCTTGGTTATGCGTTGTTATAAGGCTGTCGGATGATAGCCCGGCAATTTTGCCTTGAACATCGGCCGTTCGGCCAGGTTGCAGTAGGGCGACCTTCTGCCGAAAATGGCCTGAACTCGCGCACCGCAGTTATTGCCCGCATTGGACGGAATGCGGCGGCGTCGTCCGGTAAAATGCCCCTTTGCCCTCAGTCGCACGCAACGTGGCCCATAACCTCCTGAACGACACTTTTCTGCGCGCGCTGCTGCGCCAGCCCACCGACTACACGCCCGTCTGGTTGATGCGGCAGGCTGGCCGCTACCTGCCGGAATACAACGCCACGCGAGCTCGCGCAGGCAGCTTTCTCGGGCTCGCGAAAAACCCGGCCTTCGCAACGGAAGTCACGCTGCAGCCGCTCGAGCGCTACCCGCTCGACGCCGCCATTCTGTTCTCCGACATCCTGACGGTGCCGGACGCCATGGGCCTCGGCCTCGAGTTCGTCGCCGGCGAAGGGCCGACATTCGCGCGGCCGGTGCGCACCGAAGACGACGTCGCGCGCCTCGCCGTGCCGGACATCGACGCCACGCTGCGCTACGTGACCGACGCCGTGCGCGAGATTCGCCGTGCGCTGACGGACGCGCAAGGCCGTCAACGCGTGCCGCTCATCGGCTTTTCGGGCAGTCCGTGGACATTGGCGTGCTACATGGTCGAAGGCGGCGGCTCGGCCGACTTCCGCACCGTCAAGTCCATGCTCTACGCGCGCCCGGATCTCATGCACCGCATTCTCGAGATCAACGCCAGCTCGGTCGCGGCGTATCTGAACGCGCAGATCGAAGCCGGCGCGCAGGCCGTGATGATCTTCGATACGTGGGGCGGAGCGCTCGCGGACGGCGCGTATCAGCGCTTTTCGCTGCACTACATCCAGCAGGTCGTGAATCAGTTGAAGCGCGAGCATGACGGCGAGAAGGTGCCGGTCATCACGTTCACGAAGGGCGGCGGTCTGTGGCTCGACGAAATCGCCGAGACCGGTGTCGACGCGGTCGGCCTCGACTGGACGGTCAACCTGCGCAACGCGCGTGAGCGCGTCGGCGGCAAGGTGGCGTTGCAAGGCAATATCGACCCATCAGTTTTGTTCGCGCCGCCTGCCGCCATCCGCATGGAAGCGCGGGCCGTGCTGGACAGCTTCGGCAATCATCCGGGGCATGTGTTCAACCTCGGCCACGGCATCTCGCAGTTCACGCCGCCGGAAAACGTCGCCGAACTCGTTGACGAAGTGCATCGCCACAGCCGCGCGATTCGCAGCGGCGCGCATGCACCCGCCTGACGTTGCAATTCCTACCGTTTTTTGCTGCGATGCAGCACGCTGGGCTCTGCAACTAAGGGAAAGTTCGCGGGTTGCGGGCCGTCAGCAGGCACTCTCGCAGTTGTCAAGACTTGACTTATACACATTGATCACGTTGCGGCGCGGTAGAAGCTTTAGTCGTGTCGGAACCCTTGCGCGTTGCCCGCTTATTTGATCTCAGCCTTGTCTGGCAAGGGTTTCGCGGCTTCCGCGAGAAATGTGCGGAATCCCACAGAAGGCCGCTGCGGCGCGGTTTGCGGGCCGTTGGAGCGAAGTTCTCAACAAAGTTATCCACAGGCGTGCAGGGTCGACAGCAATTGTTCAGCCGAATCCAAAACTTAGCGCCGAAATTGAAGTTTTACTTTAAGTTCGGGCGGGCAACTCATCGTCGGGCGATTCCCGGCGCGGACCGCAGCGCCACGACGCGGCTCGCCGTCGCCAGAATTCACGCTGGCCGATGACTACTGCCGTGTTCGTTCGCGTCGCGCTGGATCACCCGCTGCCGACCCTCTTCGACTACCGCTGGAACATGTCCACGGCGGCCGTGCCGGGCACGCTGGTGAGCGTGCCGTTCGGCAAGCGGGACGTAGTGGGGCTCGTGTGCGAAGTGACCGCCCACAGCGAGGTCCCCGCCGACCGTTTGCGCGCGGTGAACGGTGTCTGCACCGCATGCCCGCCGCTGTCGGCCGAATGGCTCCGGCTTGCTGCCTTTGCCGCCGACTACTACCAGCGCGGTCTTGGCGAGGTGGCGCTGCCGGCGTTGCCGCAGGCGCTGCGCGACGCGTCGCGCTGGTCGCGGCTGCTCGCGCCGGAAGGGCGCTACAGCCTGACGCCGCAAGGCCGCCTGGCCTTGCCCGACGCTTTGCCGGCGCGCGCCACGGCGCTACGAAGTCTCGCGCAGGCGCTCGCCGCCAACGACTTTCTCTCTGCCGCCGACGCCCGCGCGCTGCACCCCAAAGCCATCGCGACGCTCGCCGCATGGCAGGCCGAAGGCTGGGTTGCACTTGAGCTTGTCGATGCCGCCACAGTCCTGCCGGCCCTGACATCCACAGCCACGCCGCCGCCGACGCTCCCCACGCTCACCGACGAGCAGGCCGCCGCCGTCGAAGCGATCCGCGACGCACGCGGTTTTGCCCCGTTCCTGCTGCACGGCGTGACCGGCAGCGGCAAGACGGAAGTCTATTTGCGCGCGCTCGCGGAAATCCTCGCCGCGAATGCAGAGGCGCAAGCGCTCGTGCTCGTGCCGGAAATCAATCTGACGCCGCAATTCGAGGCGGCTTTCCGCGCCCGCTTCGCGGCGCTGGCCGACACGGCGATCGTCACTTTGCACAGCGGCCTTGCCGAAGGCGAGCGAGCGCGCAACTGGTTCGCGGCGCACACAGGCCGCGCGCGCATCGTGCTGGGCACGCGGCTCGCGGTGCTCGCGTCGCTGCCGCGGCTCGCCGTGATCGTCGTCGATGAGGAGCACGATCCCGCTTACAAGCAGCAGGAAGGGCTGCGCTATTCGGCGCGCGACCTCGCCATTTATCGCGCGAAGCAGCTTGGCTTGCCGGTCGTCCTCGGGTCGGCCACGCCGTCGCTGGAAAGCTGGTGGCAGGCCGATCAGGGACGCTACAAGCGGCTCACGTTATCGCGCCGCGCAGTCGCCGATGCCGTTCTGCCCACCGTGCGCCTGATCGATCTCGAAGAGGAACGCCGGCGCGGACGCGCTTCCGTCGAAGGATTATCGGGGCCGCTGATCGCGGCGCTGAAAGCGCGGCTCGAGCGCGGCGAGCAAAGTCTCGTATTCCTGAACCGGCGCGGCTACGCGCCGCAGCTCGCGTGCGACGCCTGCGGCTGGGTCGCCGGTTGTCCGCGCTGCAGCGCCTACGTCGTTTTGCACAAGCCCGAGCGCGCGCTGCGCTGCCATCACTGCGGCTGGGAATCGCGCATTCCGCGCTCGTGCCCGGAATGCGGCAATGTCGACATCGAGCCGATGGGCCGCGGCACCCAACGCGTGGAGGAAACGCTGGCGAGCGCGGTGCCGGGGGCGCGCGTGCTGCGCATCGACGCCGACAGCACGCGCCGCAAAGGCAGCGCGCAAGCGCTTTTTTCAGATGTGCACGCCGGCGAGGTCGACATCCTCGTCGGCACGCAGATGATCGCGAAGGGGCACGACTTTCAGCGCGTGTCGCTGGTCGGCGTGCTGAACGCCGACACCGCGCTCTTTTCGCACGACTTCCGCGCGAGCGAACGCCTGTTTGCGCAACTGATGCAGGTCAGCGGCCGAGCCGGCCGCGCCGGCTTGCCCGGCGAGGTGCTGGTGCAGACGCGTTATCCGCGTCACGCGCTTTATCACGCGCTTGGGCGCCACGATTACGTCGGCTTCGCCAATTCGACGCTGGCCGAGCGGCGCGACGCCCACTTGCCGCCGTTCGTCTATCAGGCGCTGCTGCGCGCCGAGGGCCGCACGCTCGAGGCCGCGCTGGCGTTTCTCCAGCAGGCCGCCGCCGAACTCGCGGGGATTCCGGCGGCCGAGCGCGTGACCGTCTACGACGCGGTGCCGCTCACCATCGTCAAGGTGATGCATGTGCATCGCGCGCAATTGCTTGTCGAGAGCGCGTCGCGCGCCGCACTGCAAGCCACGCTGCGCGCATGGCAACCGTTGCTGCGCGGTTTGAAGGGCGTGCTGCGCTGGAGCCTCGAAGTCGATCCGCTCGACATCTGAGCCCAAGGCGCGACGGACTCAACCGTCAGTATCGACACCGGCTGCGCGCCGTGCGGGCGCGTGCTCGCACCGTATTCGAATAGCTCGCCGCGGGAGTCGGAGCCGCAGCGGCGACACGCGTCGCTGTGCGCGTCCCCAATACCGCCGATGCCCGCGACGAAACCGGCGCGCCACGCGCCGCCAGTTGCCGGTATCGCGCGGAAGATCTGTAGTCGCTGGAACAAAGCATGGTGGCTCTCACGGTGTTCGCTTCTTCACGTTCGCCTTCCGGCGCCGGCCGCTCACCGGCACGTCGCGCTCGCGCCGCGCAGTGAGCGCTCGCTCAATCGTTTAATGCAGCCTGCGCGTCGCCGGCGGACGCGCGTCCTTCAGCAGGCTCGCGCTTGCCTGACGCGCCCGTGGCGCCGCGAATAAACAGCACAGCGCAGGTTGCGCACATCGCCCAGATGCCCAATACGACCAGCCACTTTTCCATTTCGCTGTCCTTAACCCCGTGCCGTTGTTGTTGGCGCGCCATCGCGTCGCGCCGGCTATGACTTCTTTAACGGCGCGCCGTCCGGTTTGATAAGGGCTGATGCAAAAGAAATGACGCCAGGGAAAATACCGATCCTTACCGCGCTCGCCGGCTGCGGCGCCACCGCCCGCAAACCCGCGTCGAATAAGGGTTTCGCTCGGGTGCAACCAATCCGGCGCAGCGGTTGCACCTTTTTATTGAGAGGGGTACGATTCGGCCAACTTTTAGTCTTTCACCAGCATTTCGTCTGGTCTCCGAAGAAGGAAACATGGCTAGCACCACCCTTGGCGTCAAGGTCGACGACCTCCTGCGTTCCCGGCTGAGAGATGCCGCTACGCGCCTCGAACGCACTCCGCACTGGCTGATCAAGCAGGCGATCTTCGCGTACCTCGAAAAGATCGAACAAGGCCAATTGCCGCCGGAACTGTCGGGCGCGGCCGGTTCGGCCGAGATGGGCGACGGCGCGGCGGTCGAGCATGACGAAGACGGCGCCGCGCATCCGTTCCTGGAGTTCGCGCAGAACGTGCAGCCGCAATCGGTGTTGCGCGCGGCGATCACCGCGGCTTACCGTCGGCCGGAGCCGGAATGCGTGCCGTTCCTGCTCGGCCAGGCGCGTCTGCCCGCCAAGCTCGCCGGCGACGTGCAGGCGCTCGCCGGCAAGCTCGTCGAAACGCTGCGCGGCAAGAGCAAGGGTGGCGGCGTCGAAGGACTGATCCACGAATTCTCGCTGTCGAGCCAGGAAGGCGTCGCGCTGATGTGCCTCGCCGAAGCACTGCTGCGCATTCCCGACCGCGCCACGCGCGACGCGCTGATTCGCGACAAGATCAGCAAGGGCGACTGGAAATCGCACGTCGGCCAGGCTCCGTCGATGTTCGTCAACGCCGCGACTTGGGGCTTGATGATTACCGGCAAGCTCGTGACGACCAACAGCGAGACGAGCTTGTCGTCGGCGCTCACGCGTCTGATCGGCAAGGGCGGCGAGCCGCTGATCCGCAAGGGCGTCGACATGGCGATGCGCCTGATGGGCGAGCAGTTCGTCACCGGCGAGAACATTTCCGAAGCACTGGCGAACAGCCGCAAGTACGAAGCGCGCGGTTTCCGCTACTCGTACGACATGCTCGGCGAAGCGGCCACGACCGAGGCCGACGCGCAGCGCTACTACGCGTCGTACGAGCAGGCGATTCACGCGATCGGCAAGGCGGCGGGCGGCCGCGGCATCTACGAAGGGCCGGGCATTTCGATCAAGCTGTCGGCGCTGCATCCGCGGTACTCGCGCTCGCAGCAGGAGCGCACGATGAGCGAGCTGCTGCCGCGTGTGCGTTCGCTCGCGATTCTCGCGCGCCGCTACGACATCGGCCTGAACATCGACGCGGAAGAAGCCGACCGTCTGGAGATCTCGCTCGATCTGCTCGAAGCGCTGTGCTTCGATCCCGAATTGGCCGGCTGGAACGGCATCGGCTTCGTGGTGCAGGCGTATCAGAAGCGCTGCCCGTTCGTGATCGAATACATTGTCGACCTCGCGCGCCGCAGCCGTCACCGGATCATGGTGCGCCTCGTGAAGGGCGCGTACTGGGACACCGAAATCAAGCGCGCACAAGTGGACGGCCTCGAAGGCTATCCGGTCTACACGCGCAAAATCTATACGGATGTGTCGTATCTCGCGTGCGCGAAGAAGCTGCTCGGCGCACCCGACGCGGTCTATCCGCAGTTCGCCACGCACAACGCGCACACGCTGTCGGCGATCTATCACCTCGCGGGCAACAACTACTATCCCGGCCAGTACGAGTTCCAGTGCCTGCACGGCATGGGCGAGCCGCTGTACGAGGAAGTGACGGGCCCGGTTTCCGCAGGCAAGCTGAATCGTCCGTGCCGCGTCTACGCGCCGGTCGGCACGCATGAAACGCTGCTCGCGTATCTTGTGCGCCGTCTGCTCGAGAACGGCGCGAACACGTCGTTCGTGAATCGTATCGCCGATGAAAACGTCGCGATTGATGACCTGATCGCCGATCCGGTCGAAGAGGCGTCGAAGATCGTCCCGCTCGGCGCGCCGCACGCGAAAATTCCGCTGCCGCGCAATCTGTATGGCCCCGAGCGTCTCAATTCGATGGGCCTCGACCTGTCGAATGAGCATCGTCTCGCGTCGCTGTCGTCGGCGCTGCTGGCGAGCGCGAATCATCCGTGGCGCGCCGCGCCGATGCTCGCCGACGATCAGATCGCGTTGGGCAATGCGCGCGACGTGCGCAATCCCGCGGATCATCGCGATCTGGTCGGCACGGTGGTCGAAGCGAGCGCCGAACACGTTAGCGCCGCATTGGCGCACGCGGTCGCCGCCGCGCCGATCTGGCAGGCGACGCCCGTCGAAGCGCGCGCCGATTGCCTCGCGCGCGCCGCCGATCTGCTCGAAGCGCAGATGCATACGCTGATGGGTCTCGTCGTGCGCGAGGCGGGCAAGTCGCTCGCGAACGCGGTGTCGGAGATTCGCGAAGCCATTGACTTCCTGCGCTACTACTCGACGCAGATTCGCAGCGAGTTTTCGAACGACACGCATCGTCCGCTCGGGCCGGTTGTCTGTATCAGCCCGTGGAATTTCCCGCTCGCGATTTTCATGGGCCAGGTCGCCGCCGCGCTCGCAGCCGGCAACACGGTGCTCGCGAAGCCCGCGGAGCAAACGCCGCTGATCGCCGCGCAAGCCGTGCGGATTCTGCGGGAAGCAGGCGTGCCTGCGGGCGCCGTCCAGCTTCTGCCCGGCGACGGCGAAACGGTCGGCGCCGCACTCGTCGCCGATGCGCGCACGCGTGCCGTGATGTTCACCGGCTCGACGGAAGTCGCGCGTCTCATCAACAAGACGCTGTCGAGCCGCCTCGATCCGGAAGGTAAGCCGATTCCGCTGATCGCCGAAACGGGCGGTCAGAACGCGATGATCGTCGATTCGTCGGCGCTCGCGGAACAGGTGGTGGCGGACGTGATGCAGTCGTCGTTCGATTCGGCCGGCCAACGTTGCTCCGCGCTGCGCGTGCTGTGCTTGCAGGACGACGTCGCGGACCGCACGCTCGAAATGCTGACGGGCGCCATGCGTGAGCTGACGGTCGGCAATCCGGACCGGCTGTCGACCGACGTCGGCCCTGTGATCGACGTGGAAGCGAAGCGCGGCATCGACGCGCACATCGCCGCGATGCGCGAAAAAGGCCGCAAGGTCGAACAACTGCCGCTGCCGGAAAATTGCGCGCAAGGCACGTTCGTCCCGCCGACGCTGATCGAGCTCGACAGCATCGACGAATTGAAGCGCGAAGTGTTCGGCCCGGTGCTGCATGTGGTGCGTTATCGCCGCAGCCAACTCGACGCCCTGCTCGAACAGATCCGCGCAACCGGCTACGGCCTGACGCTCGGCATCCATACGCGAATCGACGAAACCATCGCGCATGTGATCGGCCGCGCGCATGTCGGCAACATCTACGTGAACCGCAACGTGATCGGCGCAGTGGTCGGCGTGCAGCCGTTCGGCGGCGAAGGTCTGTCGGGCACGGGTCCGAAGGCCGGCGGCGCGCTGTATTTGCAGCGTCTGCTTGCGAAGCGCCCCGCCGGTTTGCCGAACTCGCTCGCGCAGGCGCTCGTCGCCGATGTACCGCAACGCGCGGAAAACAGCGACAATCCGTCGGCCGCGCTGACTGCATTGACGGCGCTGCGCGACTGGCTGATCGCCGAACGCGAGCCGCAACTGGCCGCGCGCTGCGACGGTTATCTGTCGCATATGCCGGCCGGTGCAACGGCGGTGCTGACCGGGCCGACCGGCGAGCGCAACACGTACACCCTCAGCGCACGCGGCACGGTGCTGTGCATCGCTTCGACCGCAAGCGGCGCGCGCGTGCAGTTCGCGGCCGTGCTGGCTACGGGAAATCGTGCGCTGTTCGAAGGCGCCGCTGGTGAACAATTGGTCGCGCAACTGCCGGCGTCGCTGAAGTCTTATGCGAGCGTGCGCAAGAATGCCGACACGCCGTTCGACGCGGTCCTGTTCGAAGGCGATAGCGACGAACTGCTCACGCTCGTGAAGGAAGTGGCGAAGCGCCCGGGACCGATCGTATCGGTGCAAGGCGTCGCGTCGCGCGCGCTCGAAAACGGCGACGAAGACTACGCGCTCGAACGTCTGTTGACGGAGCGCTCGGTCAGCGTGAATACGGCAGCCGCCGGCGGTAATGCGAATTTGATGACGATCGGTTGAGCGAACCTCATCGATCGCGCAGGAAAACGCCGGGCCGCCCCAAGTTTTCTTGCACCCCCTCGGGGGGCCTGGTGCGAAGCGCCAGGATTTGGGGGCGGTCATCAAAACGGAAGCGGTAACGGCGATCCCGGAAACCGCTCCATCCACACCTGGTACCAAGGAGAAGATATGCAACACAAGATGAAACTGCTGGCAGGCGCAGCGCTGGTTGCGGCGATGTCGGTGGCGGGGACGGCCAACGCTCAATCGACGGAAGACGTGAAGGTCGGTTTCGCCGGCCCGATGACGGGCGCGCAGGCGCACTACGGCAAGGACTTCCAGAACGGCATCACGCTGGCTGTCGAAGACATGAACGCGACGAAGCCGGTGATCGGCGGCAAGCAGGTTCGCTTCGTGCTCGACGCCGCGGACGACCAGGCTGACCCGCGCACCGGCACGACCGTCGCGCAGAAGCTCGTGGACGACGGCATCAAGGGCATGCTCGGCCACTTCAACTCGGGCACGACGATCCCGGCATCGCGCATCTACGCGAACGCGGGCATTCCCGAAATCGCGATGGCGACGGCACCTGAGTACACGCAGCAAGGCTTCAAGACCACCTTCCGCATGATGACCTCGGACACGCAGCAAGGTTCGGTTGCCGGCGCGTTCGCGGTCAAGACGCTGGGCGTGAAGAAGATCGTGATCATCGACGACCGCACGGCTTACGGCCAGGGTCTCGCCGATCAGTTCGAGAAGGCGGCGAAGGCTGCGGGCGGCACGATCGTCGATCGCGAATTCACGAACGACAAGGCCGTGGACTTCAAGTCGATCCTGACCAAGGTGAAGTCGGTCAGCCCGGATCTGATCTATTACGGCGGCGCCGATTCGCAAGCAGCGCCGATGGTCAAGCAGATGAAGGCGCTCGGCATCAAGGCGCCGCTGATGGGCGGCGAAATGGTCCACACGCCGACGTTCATCAAGATCGCGGGCGACGCGGCGAACGGCACGGTGGCATCGCTCGCCGGCCTGCCGCTGGAAGAAATGCCGGGCGGCAAGGACTACGTCGCGAAGTACAAGAAGCGTTTCAACGAAGACGTGCAAACGTACTCGCCGTACGCATACGACGGCGCAATGGCGATGTTCGCCGCGATGAAGAAGGCGAATTCGACCGATCCGGCGAAGTACCTGCCGGTGCTGGCCCAGACGTCGATGCCGGCTGTGACGTCGTCGAACCTTTCGTACGATGCGAAGGGTGACCTGAAGAACGGCGGCATCACGCTGTACAAGGTTGTCGACGGCAAGTGGACGACGCTGCAAAGCGTGGGCGGCAAGTAAGCTACTTTTGTAGCTTGCTGTGACGTTGTGAGAACCCCGCTTCGGCGGGGTTTTTTTATGGGTTGCAGGCGGGGCCTCTCTCTATTCCCCGCGCAACTTCCTCCCCTGCTCCCGAATCTGCTCGAGCGTCGCGCCTGGCGTACTCGCTTCCTGCGGCATGCGAATCTCGATTACCGCCGCGCGCTTCGCTTCCAATGAACGCTGCAACGCCGGGAGAAAATCTTCGGTACGTTCCACCGTTTCCCCGTGTGCGCCGAACGATCGCGCGAATGCCGCGAAGTCGGGATTCGTGAGCCCGGTGCCATGCACGCGGTTCGGATAATGCCGTTCCTGATGCATGCGGATCGTGCCGAAGTGCCCGTTGTTCACGACAATGAACAGCACATGCAAGTCGTATTGCATCGCCGTCGCGAGTTCCTGCGCGGCCATCATGAAGCAGCCGTCGCCGGCCAGCGCGACGACCGCGCGTTGCGGATAGAGCGACTTCGCCGCGATCGCCGCGGGCACGCCGTAGCCCATCGCGCCGCTCGTCGGTGCAAGTTGCGAGCGGTAGTGCCGATACGAAAAGTGCCGATGCAGCCACGTCGCGTAATTGCCGGCGCCGTTGGTCAGGATCGCGTCGTCAGGAAGATGCGCGCGCAACTGTTGAATGACTTCGCCCATCTGCACATCGCCGGGAATCGGGCGAGGCTTGCGCCACTCCAGATACGCGCGATGCGCTTCCTCCGCCGCGCCGTTCCATGCAAGCGTTTCGGCCGACGGCTTCAAGGCCGCCAGCGCCGCCGTCAGTTCCGGCATGCCGGAGACGATCGGCAGATCGGCCGCATAAACGCGTCCCAACTCTTCCGCGCCCTGATGAACGTGAACCAGCGTCTGCTTGGTCTTCGGAATGTCGAGCAGCGTGTAGCCATTCGTCGTCGCCTCGCCGAGTCGCGGCCCGAGCACGAGCAGCAGATCGGCATCGCGGATACGCTGCGCGAGTGCCGGATTGATGCCGAGCCCGACATCGCCGGCATAGTTCGGATGCTCGTTATCGAGCGTGTCCTGGAAGCGGAACGCGAGGCCAACCGGCAACTGCCAGTTCTCGACGAAGCGTTGCAGGTCCGCGCATGCGCCGGGCGTCCAGCCGCTGCCGCCCGCGATCACCATTGGCCGTTGCGCGCGCTCGAGCAACTCGCGCAACCTGTCGATCTGTGCCGCCGACGGCGCCGCCGCCACTCGCTGATAAGCCGGCGCGCCGGGCGCGGCGTCGCATGCATCGCTCAGCACGTCTTCGGGCAAGGACAGCACGACAGGTCCGGGCCGCCCGGATGTCGCCGTGTGAAACGCGTGACTCAGATACTCGGGAATGCGCTTCGGATCGTCGATCTGCGCAACCCATTTCGCCATCTGACCGAACATGCGCCGATAGTCGATCTCCTGAAACGCTTCGCGGTCGAGATGCTCGCGCGCGCATTGGCCGATCAGCAGAATCATCGGCGTGGAGTCCTGAAACGCGGTGTGTACGCCGATGGACGCATGCGTCGCGCCGGGTCCCCGCGTGACGAGCGCGACGCCTGGCCGGCCAGTCAGCTTGCCGACCGCTTCGGCCATGTTCGCGGCCGCCGCTTCATGGCGGCAGACAATCGTCTGAATGCGCGTGGTCTCGTCGTGCAGTGAGTCGAGCACCGCGAGAAAGCTCTCGCCGGGCACACAGAAAACGCGCTCGACACCGTGCGTGAGCAACGCATCGACGACGAGGCGCGCGCCAGTCGTTCGAGCGGCGGCAGAATCGGAAACGGGAGCATTCGGCAGCGACATTGCGATGGGGCCTCCAGGCAGTGAGTGCGGTGAGTGCAGTGAGTGCAAGTGAGCCCCGACAGCTTACGCCGACAGCGCGTGCAGTGTCACGGCGCAGCGCAACGCATGCTCACGCGCCACACATGGCCTCGCGAATGCGCAAACAAAAACGCGGGCCGAAGAGCCCGCGTTTCGATACGCCGCGATCATCGAATCGCCCATCAACACTCGACGATATTCACCGCCAAACCGCCGCGCGAGGTTTCCTTGTACTTCGTCTTCATATCCGCGCCGGTCTCGCGCATGGTCTTGATGACCGAATCGAGCGACACGTAGTGACTGCCGTCGCCGCGCAACGCCATGCGCGCCGCGTTGACCGCTTTCACCGATGCCATTGCATTGCGCTCGATGCACGGAATCTGCACCATGCCGCCGACCGGATCGCACGTGAGCCCGAGGTTGTGCTCCATGCCGATCTCCGCCGCGTTTTCGACCTGCCTCGGCGTGCCGCCCATTACCGCAGCGAGCGCGCCCGCGGCCATCGAGCACGCGACGCCCACTTCGCCCTGACACCCGACTTCGGCGCCGGAAATGGACGCGTTCAGCTTGTACAGAATGCCGATAGCCGCAGCCGTCATCAGGAAGTCGATCACGCCCTGCTCGTTGGAGCCGGGCATGAAGCGCGTGTAGTAATGCAGCACGGCCGGGATGATGCCGGCCGCGCCGTTGGTCGGCGCGGTGACGACGCGCCCTCCCGCGGCGTTTTCCTCGTTGACGGCGATCGCGTACAGGTTGATCCAGTCGACCATCGAAAGCGGATCGCGCAACGCCAGCTCAGGGTTGCCCGACAGCGCGCGATACAACTGCGGCGCGCGGCGCTTCACCTGGAACGGGCCCGGCAAATTGCCGTCCGCGTCGGGATTGTTGATGCCGCAACCACGCGACACGCACGACTGCATCACGTCCCAGATTTTCAGCAGGCCCGCGCGCGTTTCTTCTTCGGTATGCCAGACGCGCTCGTTGTCCCACATCAATTGCGCAATGCTTTTACCGGTCGATTCGCACAGCGCGAGCAACTCGTTGCCGCTGCGAAACGAGTGCGGCAATTGATCGACGGCAGCCAGCACTTTCGTGTTCGGCGCGCCGGCCGTCACAACGAATCCGCCGCCTACCGACAGATACGTCGATTCGCGCAACGTCTCGCCGTTCGCGTCGAACGCGCGCAGCTTGAGCCCGTTCGGATGTTCGGGCAGCGCCTGGCGATAAAACGAAATGTGGTCCTTCTGAACGAACGGGATTTCATGCGTGCCGAGCAATGCCAGCTTGCGCGTGCTGCGCACGGCTTCGAGCCGCTCTGCAATCGTGTCGGGATTCACTGTGTCGGGCGCGTCGCCCATCAGACCGAGCATCACGCCGCGATCCGTGCCGTGACCTTTGCCCGTCGCGCCGAGCGAGCCGTACAGATCGACCTTCACCGAGGCCGTGTTCGCAAGGAGCCCGTCGCGTTCGAGCCCTTGCGCGAACATCAGCGCCGCGCGCATCGGCCCGACCGTATGCGAGCTCGACGGACCGATGCCGATTTTGAAGAGATCGAACACACTGACTGCCATTGACTGCTCCCTGCTGATGAAATGTTGGTTTAGCGCGCCGGCATCGGCAAACACACGGCAAGCCATGCGGGCGGCGTTGCTGCAAGTTGCAGCGCGATCGGCGTATAGCGTCCGTCGAGACGCGCCGCCAGATGAAAGAGCTCCGTCGCGTTCTTCGGGTCCCATTGACCCGAGTAGCCGGGCAAGCCGGCTTCGCGACGTTTGGCGTCGAAGGCGACGCTCGAATGCACGAATTCCTCGTGCGTCTTGCTGCCGGCCGCATACGGCGCGAGCCAGTTAAGCGCGGCCTGCAGCGACGCGCCGTTCGCGCCCTTCTCCGGCAGCCAGTTGCGGTTGTGGCGGCGCGCCGCAACAGCGGCCGTGACCAGCGGCTGCAGATCGTAAGTGACGTAGTGCAGCGCATCACGTTCGGCGAAATCGACGGTCGAACCATCCGGCTCGATGTTGTCGCCGACATGCTCGACAAAGAGACGCTGCGCAGCGTTGATCATCTTGCGGTTGTCGAGCGTGAAAGCGGCCATTGCAATCAGTTTGATCCGGTGGCTTTGCCAGTTGTTCCGGTAATTGCCTTTCAATGGACGCGGCTGCTCGTCGATCTGCGCGATATAGCCGTTCGCGAGCTTCGTCAGAAACGCCATCGACGCATTGCGCGTTTTCACGGGCAGCGCGCTCGCGGTCATGTCGTACGCGAGAATCAGCCCTTCGAAATGCGTTTCGTCGATGGGATTGAAGCTCGGCTGATAAGTCGTGACCCACGCGTACAGCAAGCGATCGACGAGCTTGAGATACCGGTCGTCGCTCGTTGCGCGCCACGCGAGCGCGGCGTCGCGCAGCAAGTCCAGATCTTTCTCCGCCTCGACGCTCTGATCGTAAATGCCCTCGTGCGGCAGCGTGCCTTCGGTGTGCAGCTTGGCCTGCGCGTGCGGCCGGTCGTTCAGATGCGCCTGCACATTGCTCACCAACGCCTTCACGCCGGGATCGGCGTTCGTGCGCTCGCTGGTTTGCCACGCGGGCGCCGCGCAAAAATTCATTGCGGCGTGCGCGTGCCGCAGCGGCAGCAACACGGCGGCGCCGGCGAACAGCATGGCGCCCGCTTGCCGCCGCATATGGATGCGCGTCGCTTTGGCCAGGCTTTGCATCAATCGCACCTTTCGCACCATGCGAAACTCCTCGTTGGGCTGATTTGGTGTGTGATGTTAGCCGTTTGCGGCCTGAAGCGACAGAAGCGCGCGCCGCCCGTCTATCAGCACGGGTAACGCGCGCCGAAGGCAACGCTTACTCGTAATCGGCGACCGGCACGCAGGAGCAGAACAGGTTGCGATCGCCATACACGTTGTCCGCGCGGCCGACCGGCGGCCAGTACTTCTTCGCGATCAACGTGGGCAGCGGATACGCCGCGGTTTCGCGCGCATACGTGTGCTTCCAGTCGTCGGCGATCACGACTGCGGCCGTGTGCGGTGCGTGCTTCAGCGGATTATCTTCGCGGTCCGAATGGCCTTCTTCCACCGCGCGAATTTCCTCGCGGATCGCAATCATCGCTTCGATGAAACGGTCGAGCTCTTCCTTCGATTCCGATTCGGTCGGCTCGACCATCAACGTGCCCGGCACCGGGAAGCTCATGGTCGGCGCATGGAAGCCGTAGTCGGCGAGGCGCTTCGCGACGTCGTCGACGGTGATGCCGCTCGTTTCCTTGATCGGACGCAAATCCAGAATGCATTCGTGTGCGACGAGTCCGCCGGGGCCCGAGTACAGCACCGGATAATGCGGCGCGAGTTTCTTCGCGACATAGTTCGCATTGAGGATCGCGGTTTCGGTCGCGGCGGTCAGGTTTTTCGCGCCCATCATCGCGATGTACATCCACGAGATCGGCAGGATCGACGCCGAGCCGTACGGTGCGCCCGACACAGCGCCGATGCCGTTCGGCGCGCGCTCATAGCCCGACGAAATCTGATTCGGCAGGAACTGCGCGAGATGCGCGCCGACCGCGACCGGACCGACGCCGGGGCCGCCGCCGCCGTGCGGAATGCAGAACGTCTTGTGCAGATTCAGGTGCGAGACGTCGCCGCCGAATTGACCGGGCGCCGTCAGGCCGACCATCGCGTTCATGTTCGCGCCGTCCACATAGACCTGGCCGCCGCGCGCATGCACGATCTCGCAGATTTCGCGCACGTTCGCCTCGAACACGCCGTGCGTCGACGGATACGTAATCATGATCGCCGCGAGTTTGTCGGCGTGCTGATCGGCTTTCTTCTTCAGATCTTCGATGTCGACGTTGCCCTGCGCGTCGCACGCAACCACCACGACCTGCATGCCCGCCATTTGCGCCGAAGCCGGGTTCGTGCCGTGCGCCGAAGCCGGAATCAGGCAGACATTGCGATGCGCTTCGCCGCGCGACGCGTGATACGCGTGAATGATCAGCAAGCCCGCGTACTCGCCTTGCGAGCCGGCATTCGGCTGCAGCGACACGGCTGCATAGCCGGTTGCCGCGACGAGCATCGCTTCGAGCTGATCGATCATTTCGCGGTAGCCGACGGTTTGCTCAGCGGGCGCGAACGGATGAATCTGGGCGAACTCGGGCCACGTGACCGGCAGCATTTCCGAGGTCGCGTTCAGCTTCATCGTGCACGAGCCGAGCGGAATCATAGAACGGTCGAGCGCGAGGTCCTTATCCGACAGGCTGCGCAAATAACGCAGCATTTCCGTTTCCGAATGATGACGGTTGAACACGTGGTGCGTGAGGTACGCGCTCGTCCGTTCGAGCGATGCCGGCACCGATGCGGTGTTCGACGCGGTCAGCGCAGAGTCGAGCGCGTCGACTTGCGGGACATCGCGCGCGCCGGCGGCTTGTGCGAACACCGCGAGCAGATCGGCGAGGTCGGCGCGCGTCGTCGTTTCGTCGATGGACACGCCGACTTGCGTATCGCTCACGCGGCGCAGGTTGATGCGCTTCGCGTTGGCCGCGTCGTGCAGCGCCTGCGTGCGCGCGCCCGCGTCGAACGTGAGCGTGTCGAAGAACGTTTCGTTGACGAGCGTGTAGCCGAGCTGCTTCGCGCCTTCCGCGAGCAATGCGGCGATGCGGTTCACGCGCAACGCGATGGTCTTCAGGCCGCGCGGGCCGTGATAAACCGCGTACATGCTCGCCATGATCGCGAGCAGCGCTTGCGCGGTACACACGTTCGACGTCGCCTTCTCGCGGCGGATATGTTGTTCGCGCGTTTGCAGCGCGAGACGCAGCGCGGGATTGCCTTGCGCGTCGACGGTCACGCCGACGAGACGGCCCGGCATCTGACGCTTGAATTCGTCGCGCACGGCGAGATACGCCGCATGCGGACCGCCGAAGCCAACCGGCACGCCAAAGCGCTGCGTGTTGCCGACAGCCACGTCCGCGCCCCATTCGCCCGGCGGCGTCAGCACGGTCAGCGCGAGCAGATCGGCGGCGACCACCACGTGGCCGCCCGCTGCGTGGATCGCTTCGGTGAGCGCGCGGTAGTCGCGCACGTCGCCGTTCACGCCCGGATATTGCAGCAGCACGCCGAATGCGTTCGCGTTCGCGGCTTCATCGGCCGGGCCGACTTTCACTTCGATGCCGACCGGGGTTGCGCGCGTCTTTATCACTTCGACGGTTTGCGGCAACACGTCGTCGGCGACATAGAACACGTTCGACTTCGGCTTGCCGACGCGTTGCAGCAGCGTCATCGCTTCGGCTGCGGCGGTGGCTTCGTCGAGCAGCGACGCGTTCGAAATCGCGAGCCCTGTCAGATCGATCACCATCTGCTGGAAGTTGAGCAGCGCTTCGAGTCGGCCTTGCGAGATTTCCGGCTGATACGGCGTGTACGCCGTGTACCACGCGGGATTTTCGAGCACGTTGCGCAGGATCACCGTCGGCGTGTGCGCGTTGTAATAACCCTGCCCGATGTACGAGCGGAACACCTGGTTTTTGTCCGCGAGTTCGCGCAACGCGGCGAGCGCTTCGGCTTCGCTTTTCGGTTGCGTGAACGGACCGAGCGGCAGCGGCTCGGTGCGGCGGATCGTCTTCGGAATGACGGCGTCTATCAGCGCGGCGCGCGACGCGAAGCCCAACGCTTCGAGCATGGCCTGCTGGTCGGCCGCATCCGGGCCGATGTGCCGTTCGGCGAAGGCGTCATGCACTTCGAGCGCGGCAAGCGAGAGAGGAGTGCGGTTCATCAGACGATCCGGGTGTTCGAGCTTCATGGTGTTCCTGGCGGTGCGGCTGTCCTTGCGCGAAGGGCGCGCCGCACCTGACGGTTAGACGAGAGGTGAATCAGGCGCCGATCGACTTCGTGTACGCGTCGGCGTCGATCAGACGGTCGAGCGTGGCGTCCGCAGCCGGCTTGATCTTGAAGAGCCAGCTTTCGTACGGCGTGCTGTTGACCGAATCCGGCGAGTCGGACACGGCGCTGTTCGCTTCGATCACTTCGCCCGAGACCGGCGCGTAAATGTCCGACGCGGCTTTCACCGATTCGATCACCGCGACCGTGTCGCCGGCGGTCACGGTCTTGCCCAGTTCCTGGACTTCGAAGAAGACGATATCGCCGAGCGCTTCCTGCGCATGGTCGGTAATGCCGACCGTCAGCGTGCCGTCCGCTTCGGTGCGGACCCATTCGTGCGATTCGGTGTATTTCAGATCGGCCGGGATGCTCATCGGATGCTCCTATGCGGTGTGATTCGGTAGTGACTGGATAAGGGACGCGCGCGCCGGTGGCTTGCGGAGGCTTAGGCCGCCGCGAGCACTTTGCCGTTGCGCACGAACGGCAGTTTTACCACGCTTGCAGGAACGGATTTGTCGCGAATCTGCACATGAACCGTGTCGCCCGGCTGCACGCCTTGCGGCACGCGCGCGAAGGCGATCGATTCCTGCATCGTCGGAGAAAAAGTGCCGCTGGTGATTTCGCCTTCGCCGTGCGGCGTGACGACCTTCTGATGCGCGCGCAGCACGCCTGCGGCCTTGCCGTTTTCCTTGCGCAAGATCAGGCCGACGAACGCGGCCTTCGAGCCGTCCAGTTCGAGCCTGCTTTTGCCGACGAATTCGCGCGGCGAAGCGAGGTCGACGGTCCACGCGAGACCGGCGTCGAGCGGCGAGATGTTGTCGTCCATGTCCTGGCCGTACAGATTCATGCCGGCTTCGAGGCGCAGCGTGTCGCGCGCGCCGAGACCTGCCGGGCGCACGCCTTGCGCTTGCAGCGCGTTCCACAGCGCAACCACGTGGTCCGCAGGAACGATGATCTCGAAGCCGTCTTCGCCGGTATAGCCGGTGCGGGCGACGGTCAGTTCGCCGAACGGCGTGGCTTCGATGCGCGCGGCGTTGAAGGGCTTCAGCGCCTCACTGGCGGCGCGGATGGAGGGCGCCGTCTGCCAGACCTTCTCACGTGCGTTCGGACCTTGCACGGCGACGATCGCGAGATCGCGGCGCGGCATGATCGTCAGGCCGAAGCCGCCTTCGTTCAGTTGATTGAACCACGCGATGTCTTTGTCGGCGGTGCCCGCGTTGACGACCACGCGGAAATGATCTTCGCCGAAGTAATAGACGATCAGATCGTCGATCACGCCGCCGTCGGGGTTCAGCATGCACGAGTAGAGCGCGCGGCCCGGTATTTGCAGCTTGCCGACGTTGTTGGCCAGCGCGTATTCGAAGAACGCACGCACGCGCTCGCCGGTGAAATCGACGACGCACATGTGCGAAACGTCGAACATGCCCGCGTCGGTGCGCACCGCGCGGTGTTCGTCGATCTGCGAGCCGTAGTTGACGGGCATGTCCCAGCCGCCGAAATCGACCATGCGGGCATTCAGCGCGCGATGGGTGGCGTTGAGCGGAGTGTGTTTGAGTTCGGTCATGGGGCCTCGGGCGTCTCGCGAAACAAAAAAGGCCATGCGGCGCCGCGCCTCGCGCCTTTAGCGGCGAGCGTGGTGCTGCATGGCCCCTCTGTCCTCGATACCTGAGAGATTGCGCTGCCGTGGCGATATGGATTCGCCACGGTGAACGCGCGCCCCTTCGGTGGGCAGCTTGCCGGGTCTGCGCGGCGTGTGCAACGCAGACGGCTACTGCCGCTCTCCAGAGTGCGAAGAACCGCGCCTTGATGTTTGCCAGCGTATTGCCTGGCTGTTACGTGGGCGCGAGTTTTTCGACGCGGTCGGTCCTTTTGCCTGAGAGTTTCCGGGTGTGCCCCTTCGGCGGCGCGGCCTGCGAATTCAGCAGCCAGCGCGCTCTCCCGACGCGTGCGGCGAATGTACGCGAGGCCCGGAGGCTTGTCAAATAAAGGGCGTGTCCGCCGAAGGGCTGGTGCGCCGCCTTTGGGGGCGGGCTGGAGCCGGCGTTTTCCGCCGGCTCGCCGTCATTCGCCGATCGCGCGCGCCGCGCTGTCGAGTTCCTCATTGAGCACGCGCTGTTCGTCGGCGGACAGACCGCCGCCGTGCTGCGCGGCCATGTCGTGCGCTTCACGCCGAATCACGTCGAGCCGATGATGCAGCTCGCCCCCTTGCGGCGGCGGGTAATAGCCCTGATTCACGCGATTGTCGATACGGCGGCTCAGGTTGTCGATGCGGCCGTCGACCTGACGCAGCCGCTTGTCGGCAATCTGCTGCGGGTTCGGGCGCGGCGCCGGTTCGGGCTGCGGCGCGACCACACAGGCGGCGAGGGAACTCAGCAATGCGCATGCGGCGAGCGCGCGGATGATACGTGGCATGGACTCTCCGTGAAGTCGTTGTCGTTTTGCGATGCTACAGACGTAGCAACGGATCACGGCTCGCTCACGCTGACCCGAAAGGCCGGCCGATTTGTAACGTTATATTGCTTGCGGTTTTGTCAGTCGGCTGCCGGTCGCTTGCCTGTCGCCTGTCGAGGTTTGCCGGCGCGAGGTGCGAGATTCTTCGCTTCGCGCCGGCATGGGCGTTTAACGAATGCGTTCGAACGGCAAGCGGATGCCTTCGTCGGAACTGCGCGCCGCGAGTTCGATGATCGTCATCACATCGACGGCGTCTTGCGGGCTCACGGGGAACTTCACGCCGTGTTGAATCGCGTCGGCGAGCGCGATATAGAAGCCCGCGTAATCGCCATTGCGCGTCGGCACTTCGCGCTCCGCTTCGCGATCGCCGTCCAGCACGCGCAGCGTGCCTGCCGCGTTGCCGGCGGCGAAGCCCTCGTCGCCCGGACGCAGGCCCGCTTTCAACTGGTCCTCTTGCGTGTCGAGCCCGTATTTCACGTAGCTGCCGCGCGTGCCGTGAATGACGAAGCGCGGCGCGACGATCGCCGTCAGCGCGCTCGCATGCAGCACGACTTCGAATCCGCCGTAGCCCAACTGGATATGCACGTAGTCGGGTGCGCTGGCCTGATCGCGATGCGTGCGCACGGTCGCGGCCACGGTCTGCGGTGCGCCGAACAGCGCGAGCGCCTGGTCGATCAGATGCGGCCCGAGGTCGAACAGCAGACCGCCGCCGCGCGACGCTTCCTCGCGCCAACGCTGACGCACTTCGGGCCGGAAGCGGTCGAAATGCGATTCATAGTGCGTGACGCGCCCCAACTCGGCGCTCGCGAGCAGATCGCGCACGGTCAGAAAATCGCCGTCCCAGCGGCGGTTGTGAAACGGCACGAACAGCTTGCCCCGCGCGAGCGCGATGTTGGCGAGCGTGTGGGCGTCTGCGGCGGTGAGCGTCACCGGTTTGTCGACGACGACGTGCTTGCCCGCTTCCAGCGTGCGGCGCGCGAGGTCGAAGTGCGTGTCGTTCGGCGTGGCGATCACGACGCAGTCGATGTCGTCGAGCGCAAGCAGCGCGTCGAGGTCGGCGACGACTTTCGCGTGCGGATAGTCGGCGAGCGCGGTCTCCGGCTTGCCGGTGGCGATAGCCGCGACGCTCGCGCGGCCGCAGTGCGCGATCACCGGCGCATGAAAGGTCGCGCCGGCGAACCCGTAACCCATCAATCCCATTTTCAGCGATGCGGACATGCGTGTCTTCCTGCAAAAACGGCGCGCCGCTTTGCCACCGCGGCGGCGGCGCGCAACGCCGTCATTGTGGCATGGGCGCGCGGCGACGGAGCGTCGGCGGATCGCGTGCGATTTTCGCGCTGGCTGATGGCGGCCGTGTGCCCGATGCGATTCGTCGGCCGAATTTATCCGCCGATTTCATCCGTGTTAGCATCGCTCCTCTCGCGCGAACCTGGGCGCGTCGACCGGCTTCAGATCACGCGCGGCGGGTATGCCGCAGCGCGCGCCGGGCGGCCACTCCGCTCGCTTCGCGACTTGCTGCAAGACTGTGCCGCGGCGCCGTGAGCGCCGCTTTTAACGGCGCGTTTCCCCGAGGGCCGCGCGTTTCGTAGCCGCGTCCTCGCAGCCGCATTTCAACCGCAACACCCCATCTACAGACGATGTCCGCAGGCCTCAATCCCGCTCAAAGTGAAGCGGTCCGTTATCTCGACGGGCCGTGTCTCGTGCTCGCCGGCGCAGGCAGCGGCAAGACGCGCGTGATCACGCAGAAGATCGCGCACCTGATCGAGGCGAAGGGCTTCGAGCCGCGCCACATCGCGGCCGTCACCTTTACCAACAAGGCCGCCGCGGAAATGCGCGAGCGCGTGGGCAAGCTGCTCGAGGGCAAGACGCTCACGACGCCCGGCAAGGAAGGCCGCAAGGTGCCCGTCAATCAGTTGACTGTGTGCACGTTCCACTCGCTCGGCGTGCAGATTCTGCGGCAGGAAGCCGAGCACGTCGGCCTGAAGCCGCAGTTCTCGATCATGGATTCCGACGACTGCTTCGGCATGATCCAGGAACAGGTCGGCTCGACGGACAAGGGCTTTATCCGCAAGATCCAGTCGATCATTTCGTTGTGGAAGAACGGCCTGATCATGCCCGAGGAGGCGATGGCGATTGCCGCGAACGAAGACGAGCATCAGGCCGCGATCGTCTATCGCAACTATGTGGCGACGCTGCACGCGTATCAGGCGGTGGATTTCGACGATCTGATCCGCCTGCCCGCCGAACTCTTCGCGAAGAACGAGCAGGTGCGCGACCGTTGGCAAAACAAGCTGCGTTATTTGCTGATCGACGAGTATCAGGACACCAACGCGTGCCAGTATGAATTGCTGAAGCAGCTCGCCGGTCCGCGCGCCGCGTTCACGGCGGTCGGCGACGACGACCAGGCGATCTACGGCTGGCGCGGCGCGACGCTCGAAAATCTCGCGCAGCTCGGCAAGGATTTTCCGAAGCTGCATGTGATCAAGCTCGAGCAGAATTATCGTTCGACGGTGCGCATTCTCACGGCCGCGAACAATGTGATCGCCAACAATCCGAAGCTCTTCGAAAAGAAGCTGTGGTCCGAGCACGGCATGGGCGATTCGATCACGGTCACGCCGTGCAACGACGAGGAGCACGAAGCGGAATCCGTCGTGTTTCGTCTGTCGGCGCACAAGTTCGAGCGGCGCGCGAACTTCCGCGATTACGCGATTCTGTATCGCGGCAATTTCCAGGCGCGCATCTTCGAACAGGTGCTGCGCCGCGAGCGGATTCCGTATGTGCTGTCGGGCGGTCAGTCGTTCTTCGATAAGGCCGAGATCAAGGACATCTGCGCGTATCTGCGCCTGATCGCCAACGCGAACGACGACCCCGCGTTCATCCGCGCGATCACCACGCCGCGGCGTGGCGTCGGCAATACGACGCTCGAAGCGCTCGGATCGTTCGCGGGCCAGGCGAAGGTCTCGCTGTTCGAGGCCGTGTATATGGGCGGCATCGAGGCGCGCCTGTCGCCGCGTCAGATCGAACCGATGCGCGCGTTCTGCGACTTCATGCAGCGCCTCACCGACCGCGCCGAAAAAGATGCGGCCGGCACGCTGCTCGACGAGTTGATGGACGCGATCCACTACGAAGCGTATCTCTACGATGCATTCGACGAACGCCAGGCACAGGCGAAGTGGCAGAACGTGCTCGAGTTCATCGAATGGTTAAAGCGCAAGGGCACGAAGGCTGAGCCGGGCGATCCGGGGTCGGCTGGGTCGGCGAATGGCGAAGCTACCGGTTACGACACGGCCGACGGTCTCGCCGATACCGGCAAGAATCTGCTCGGTCTGATCCAGACAGTCGCTTTGATGTCGATGCTGGAAGGCCGCGAAGAAGATCCCGACGCGGTCAGGCTTTCGACGGTGCACGCGTCGAAGGGCCTCGAGTATCCGCATGTGTTTCTGGTGGGCGTCGAGGAAGGCATCATGCCGCATCGCGGCGGCGCGGACGACGAGCCGATCGACGACGGGCGCATCGAGGAAGAGCGCCGTCTGATGTATGTGGCGATCACGCGCGCGCAGCGCAGCCTGCATCTGAACTGGTGCAAGAAGCGCAAGCGCGCGCGAGAGACGGTGGTCTGCGAGCCGTCGCGGTTCATCCCCGAGATGCTGCTCGACGATGCCCCGCCGCCGACGCCCGAAGAAGCGCCGATGTCGCCGAAAGACCGGCTCGCGAGCTTGAAGGCGCTGTTGCAGAAGCCATGACGCGCGGCGTGGCTTGCTATCGTGAGTCCGCAAGACCACGCTGAGCAAAGGTGCTTCGGCTGGTTTCGCGGATGCGCGCGCTACAGTGGCGCGGCTAGTTGGTCGCGTTAGACGCATTGCTCGCGCGCCTTCGAGCATGCCAACCGGAGACCGCCCGCATGACCTTGCCGCCGCACGCGCCTTACATTCGCGCGCTCGAAGCCTACATCGACGCAAAAGACAATACGCGCCCGCAGCGCATGGCCGACGCATTCGCGTCCGATGCCGAGCTCACCATTTCACTCGCGACGTCGACGATCGCGTTTCCCGCGCGCACGCTCGGGCGCGACGCGATCACGAAAACGCTCGTCACCGATTTCGGCGCGACTTACACGCAATGCCGCACGTATTACGTGTGCGACTCGCTGACGGTGCGCGACGGCGCGATCGACCCGCTGCCCTGGCTCGTGCTGATGCGCGAACCGGCGGCCGGCGCATTGCGCGTGGGGCACGGCGTGTATCGATGGACTTTCGACGACACGCCCGCCGTGAGCCGCTTTCATATCCACATCGCACGCATGGACGTCGTGCCCGATGCCGATGGCGCGTTACTCGAAGCGTTGCAGGAAGGCTTGAGTTATCCGTGGCTCGCGCCCGCCGAGTTGCACGCGCGTTTTGCGGGGCATGCGCGCAGTGCGCCGAGGCTCGCATTCGTCGAGGCGTTCAGCCGTCCCGCCGCGGACGCCGAGGCTTGAGCGTTTGGTTTTGAACAGCTTCACGGCATGAAAAAATCCCTGCCCGCGTAGGCGCACGCGGTGCAGGGATTTTCGTGGCGCGGCAAAAGCCGCGAAGCTGTTCGGTGCGTTACTTCACGCTGCTCACCATGTAATCGACGGCGGCCTTCACGTCCGCATCCGACGCACTCGATCCACCTTTCGGCGGCATCGCGCCCTTGCCGTGCAGCGCGTAGTTGTAGACGGTGTCCATCGGCTCCTTCAGGCGCGGCGCCCACGCTTCCTTGTCGCCGAACTTCGGTGCGTTGAGCACGCCGGCCGCGTGACATGCCTGGCAAACCTGCTGATACAAGGCCTTGCCCGCTTGCGATGCATCAGCGCTTTGCGTCGCGCCCGCTGCGGGCGCCGCGGCGGTTTGCGGAACGCTTGCCATCGCGGCCATCGCGGCGGCAGCCTGAGCCGCGCCTGCATCGGACGCGCCGCCTGCCGCCGCACCGGAAGCCGCGGCCGCAGCCGTCGCAGCGGGCGCCGCCGCGGCACCTGATGCCGGTTGCGCCGGTTCAGGGAAGCTCGCGCCTGAGTTGTTCGCCATGTACGCAACCGCGCGGGCGATTTCGAAGTCGCTGTAATCGTCGGGACTCGTGCCGCCGCGCGGGGGCATTCCGCCTTTGCCGGCGAGAGCCGTATGCAGCAGCGTGTCGAAGCCCCGCGAGATGCGCGGCGCCCAGTCGGCCGTGTTGGTGAATTTCGGCGCGCCCGCCGCACCCGACGCGTGACACGCCGAGCAGACCGCCTTGTAGACTTCCTCGCCCGTCTTGTAGACGCGCGGCGCGTTGGCGTCGCGAACGTCGACCTGGGCGAGTGGTTTGATGCGGGCGGTGACTTCGGCTTCGGAGAGACTGTCGGTGCCCGCGCCGGTGCGCGTCGAATTGTCGACGTAGTAAGCCAGCAGAACGATGATGATGATCGGCACAGCAAACCCGGCGATGACCGCGGCGATGAGCTGTCCTGGGGTTTTAATCGGGGCTCCGTGTGGTGCTTCGCTCATGCTTGTCTCGTCTCCGTGGGTATGTGAGCGGTACAGCGCGACGGCAACTTCTTGTTCTTGATCAGCCACGGACGATTATAGACGGAAGCTTTCGACGGCGGCGAGAGGCGCGGCGCGCTGTTCAGCAGGCGTTTACCCGCATCGTGCGAACTGGAGCGGACGCGTTGGGGTGGCGCGTGAATCTGCCGGGGATGGCGCGAGAAACGGCCGCGGAGGCCGTCCGGTGGACGGTATGGCCGAAACCGGGTATCCTTTCGGTCTCGCTTTGGCGCCGCAGCCGTTCTTCTGGTTGCCGCGCTGTCAAGTCGAAGCGCCCGTAGCTCAATGGATAGAGTACTGCCCTCCGAAGGCAGGGGTTGCTGGTTCGATCCCAGCCGGGCGCACCAACCCTCACGAGGGTTACGACGATCTACCTGTTTACTCCCTCTCCGAATTCCAGGCTAAATCGCAGCTAACTGCGGTATCGCTGACGCCATCATCGGCTATAGCTACATGCGCCATCTCGGCCAGATGCGTCGGCAGCCCGGCCAGCAGAAGCCCACCCGCGGCTGTGGCCAGCCAGCATATTCAACGCACATTATCCTTTCGCCCCTCCAAACTTGACCACACTAGTCGGCGGCTTTAGGCGTCCTTTCGGCCGGCCCGTTCGTGTCCTCTCGCCGCGGGCCGCTCGCGAGCAGGATGCCGATCAGGAAGATGAACAGATTGCCTTCTGTGAAGTTGAGCAGCAACGAGTTCGCGAAACAGCCAATGACAAAGGCGAACAGGTAACCGTAGACGACCGTGCGCGCAAGTGTGTCCAGACGCAAGCTTTCCCGCGCGATCGCGATCAGGAGCCAGGCGAACAGGGCCACTCCCACCATTCCGAGCTGTACGCCCATCAGGAAAAACTCGTTGTGCGGATTGCTCGCCATCGCGGCACGCCCACCAGAGCTGTTCTTCGCGAGCCGTTCGAATTCGGTTCGAACGCTACCGACGCCGTATCCGGCAATCGGCCGATGCAGGATCAGCTCCAGGCTGCGCTGATAAAACTCGAGCCGCACGCCCATCGACGTGTTCTTGTTGTAGACCTCGAACTGTGTGATTTCCTGTTGGGTTTCGGCAAGGCGTGAGTTCTTTGCCGTGAAGGAATAGACCACCAGACACATGCACAGCATGACGCTCGCGGCGGTCGTTATCCAGCGCGTCCGTTTGCCCTGGTGCTTGAACTTCATTAGTTGAACGACGACATAAACTGCCATGTAGGCGATCGCTACGACCTGCCCGGTGCGTCCCTGTAGCACGAACAGCACGTTGACGAGCGCGAGCAGGGCGACGAGGCGCAGGAGCCACTGTCCGATGCCTTTAGGCGAAGCTGTCGCGAGAGCCATCGACAGATAGGCCAGAAACGCCATCATCAGGCCCGCCGATATGTGGTCCTTGAAGACCCAGGGCTTCGTAATCGGATCGTTACCGTGCAGCGGTCCGATTGCCGTCCAGCCGAAAAAGTTCGTGTAGGTGAGCAGCATGGTCAGCGTTAGCGCCGAGAACAACGCCCATATGGCCACGCGGCACCACTTTGATCGGTCGCTGCCGTAGAAAACCAGGAACAGCATGGGCAGCAGCAACAGTTTTCGGTACTTCAGGAGAAAGTTGAAAGCCTCGTCATTGCTCGCCGACGTATAGGCCATGCTAAGAGCGAGCGCAACGAAGAGGATCAGCGCGACGATGCTCGTGGGCGACGTGCGGATTTTCCCGCATGCCCTCCACACTTCGGGAGACAGCAGCGCAAACAGCAGTACCAGGCCGGAACCGAGATTGACTCCGGCCGTGGAAATGGGTACGGCGCACAGGGTGACAAGTGCAAACGTCCTCGCGAGGAACAACTGGTACGACTCAGTTTTGGGCCGGAGACTCTTTTCTGACAGCATCGCTTTCATATTCATTCGTTTCTCATCCCGTGCCGAAATGGCAATCGCTGGACGGCACTCGCACGCTACCTGCTGGTTGTGCGCCGTGTCCATGCGATACCCCTCGCTTTACTCAAAGGTGCGGAGCCTGGACCGCTCCCTATGACCCTGCAAGTGATGATCCGTATTTACAGTGCATTCCGGGGTCTGACTAGTCCTGGCCCGGCGCCTGACGATAAAACGCAGCACGAAGCTCCAGGGCCTCTTTCGAGTACATCGATTCGACGGTTTGCCGGGCGCGCTGTCCCACGGACGTACGCAGTGCCGGATCGGCTAGCAGCGCGCCCACAATCTGCCGCGCCTGTTCGGTCGTGTCGAAGAGAAAGCCGTTCTCGCCGTGCCGGATCGAATCGGCGTAGCCGCCGTTCCGATGGCATACCACCGGAAGGCCGCAGGCCATTGCCTCGAGCACGACCCGGCCGAACGTTTCGACGTGAGACCCTGTCCGGTAATAGAAGACGTCGAGAGAGCGCAGAAAATCCGCGGCTGGCGTAGCTCCCTCTGGAAGAAGCTCGATACCTGTGTTCTCCCCGAGCGCGTCGCGCAGACAAGTAGCTCCCTGCAGCCTTACACCGACCCCTTGAGCAGCCCATTCACGATACAGCACCAGGTCTTCTTCATTGTGCTTGTCGTTGGTGTCGCGGCTCAGACGCCCTATCACCGGCCGATTGCGTGCCACGCCAGGTACCGTCGCGAACAGGTCGATGTCAATCGGCGATGGATGCACCACGCCATCCACGCCTACCAGCTTTTTCTGGAATTCGGAGATGAACACGTACTCCGTCTTCGGCCAGCGCAGCAAGGGCGGATGCTTCGATGTCAGCGTCAGTATCTTCGGATGGAACGTGTTGAACACGTAGATCAGACGTTGTGGCACTGCGGCGAGATACGGCCATACCGTGTTGCGCCAGTGTGCTCCGACGAAGACATAGGTGCCTCCGTTCGGGCGGTGCCTCGGTGCAATGCCGAGAGGGGTGATCCCGAACTTTTCCCTCAGTTCGGGCGAACAGCGCGACGATGTCGACCACAGTCTCACTTCGCTTTGCTTGCCAAGCAGGTGAGCGAGGTTGAGCGTCTCCTGTTCGCTGCCGCCGTGCGGATTCTGGAATCCGTTGAATATGTGAATAACCTGTTTTGGCATAGTAGATAAGAGCGGCTGGAGCCCGTTTGACCGATCGCATCAGGTCGGGCCGACAGCGACCATTGCAAATGGACCTATTACGACTGGCTTAGTCGGTAGACCATCTCCGTCCTGTCGACAAACAGCCCTTGAGAAAACTCGTCGACTGCCTTTGCTCGCGCCATCTTTCCCATGTCCGCCAGGCGATCGCCCCGCTCGAGAATTCCTTTAAGCGCCCGAGTTAACGAATCGGGGTCGTGCGGCGGGACGACCCAGCCGTCGACGCCATCACGAACGTTCTCCGGCAGACCGCTGTAGCTCGACACTATCACAGGCTTGCCCATCGCCATCATCTCGCGGCAGGCAAACGACACAGTCTCCACCGCATATGACGTGACGAAGCCGATATCGAACGCCCGGATATAGGGCTTCACGTCTTCCACGAAACCCGCGACTTCGAGCTGGCTGCGCATACCCACCGAATCAATAACCTGCCACTGCTCTGCGCTCGGCTCCGTTCCGACAACCACGACTGCAATCTTTTCACGTAGCGATGGCGGCAACGCGCTCACTGCGGCGATCACGTCCATCGTGCCTTTGTACCAGTCGAAGCCTGTCACGGTTCCGAGCACAAGTTTGTCGGCTTTCGATTCGCCGAGCAGCGACTTACGCGCCGCGGCGATCTCGGCCGCGTCCGACGGCTTGAAGTCGTCGGTGTCCACACCATTCTTGATGGTGATAAGCGAGCAGTGTCGATATACCGAATCGCGCACAAGGCTCGCAGTCGAATCAGACACGGCAATGACATCATCTGTCGCGCGGGCTCTGATCTTCGTGACGAAGTCACTCTTGATGGCGATGGAGTTGTGTTTGGTCAATACAATGCGTGGCTTGCGGCCCTTGAAGCACATCAGGCTGAATACCACCAGGCGATGGTCTGGGGAGCCGTTGACGTGCACAACATCAAAGCGTTCTTTCTCCAGCAGCGAGCGCAATGCGCGCCACGCTGAAATCATGCGGCCGGCGTCTTTCAGCTTGGCTGGGAATTCAAGCGGCAGTGTCGTCACGTGTTCGAGCTTGCTGGCCTTTTCGAATAGCCTGCTACTCGAGGGCGCAGCCACAAATATCTGATGCCGCCTGGAAAGCCCCTTGGCAATCGCCAGAATGTACGTATCGTGACCTCCGCCGCGCCCATAGTGAAAATTGGTCAGCAATATCTTCAAGGCAAAGGCTCCAGCGAAGCAATGGCGTCCAGGACTTCCGTTACCGAGGGTGGGCGCCCGTCGTCACCAACGGACACCGATACGCCAGGCACGTCGACGCCAAAATAACGCCGTGCTGTTGCAGTGAAGATCATGACCGTGGGCTTGCCGAGTGCGCTTGCGAGATGCACGAAGCCGGTATCTGTCCCGACGATGAGCGTGGCGGCATCGACGTACTGCGCGACCTGCAAGATAGACATCCGCGGCAGTATACGGGAGCCCCTCACTTCCTTCGCAATTGCGATGGCCTCCTGTTCCTCGCGGGCTGAACCCCACGGCAGAAGGGGGGTAATGCCGCGCTCGACAAGCGAGCGGCCAATGGCAACCCAGTGAGCCGTCGGCCACTTCTTTACATCGCTCGAAGTGGCATGGAACAGCATCGCGTACGGCTGTTCTTCTGGCTTGACGGAAGGATCGGCAGACCTGGGGATTGACAGGTCAAAGCGCGGTGCCCCGCTCACCTCGTAGCCGAATGCGTCGGCGACAGTGCGGCGCAAGCCGTCCCACGCATTGAGATCTTCACGTGGCGCGAAGCGGCCAGTGTAAGCAAAGGCGGCGCCGCTCTCGCCGAGGTCTGCCGAACGATAGCCTAGACGCCGGCGCGAGCGCGCAAGGAAAGAAATTATCGCGCTTTTGTAGACGCCCTGAAGATCGAGAACGATGTCGTATTTTTCGCGTCGCAGTTCAGATATCGATGTAAAGATCGCCTTGAGCTCGGCCCCAGAGCGGTTTTTCTTGAAGCCCCGCAATGGCGCGCACAGCACGCGGTCGATGCCCGCATTCCAGCGTGGAACATCGGCGAAGGACGCATCGGCGGCCCAGTCAATCTTGACGCCAGGAAAGGCGCGATGCAGGTCGGCCACCACGGGCTGACCATGTACCAGGTCACCTAAGGAGGTGACTTTCACTATTAGAATGCGTTTCATTCCATTACCATTCAACAAGCGGACTTCACTTCAGCATCCGTGAGACCTATACCTCGATGCTGTGCAGTGACCTGAGGGAAATCAACGGCAGGATATCCAGCTTAGATTATCCCGGACTTGGTCCGAGGGTTCCCACACGCCGGGAGCAATCAAAACGACTTTGGTTCAGATCGGCGGCAGGGCGGTTCGTAGCAGCGGTATTTTCGACATAGCAATAGAGCAACTATCTATTTGCAAGCTATCGGAAGGCTGCCTGGGGCGCCCGGGTTCCGGGTTGTTGCACGCGAGTCGCGTAGGATCATACAGGACCCAGCGGGTACGGGACCTTGGCGTACTCAGTCTCCGGTCGTGCGTGGAGAGACGTTTCGTAGACCTGAGGCGGAGCAGATCCGGCTGTCGTGCTCGAAAGCGTGGTCCCGCAGTACCATCGACAAACCGCCAAAACAACTCGAACTCGCCCAACGCGCTGCCCCACCCACACGCCTCCTAGCCCCCGCCTCACCTCTTCGCTGAAATTTCAGATCGTTCTCATCCATTCGCTGAATCGGCGCGCGCTGCCTATGCAATTCCCATCGATATGGGAATAGTTGCGCGTCGGCCTACGCCGATCCTTTCGCATTTCAGTGCGACAGGCATTGCGAGATCACTCGCCGGACTAAGAGCTTTATTTGCAATTCATGCACAAAATAACCAGATCAATTCTCGCGGCATCGGTGGTTCTTCTTTCACAGCTTCCTTGCGCACAAGCGGCGCCGCAAGCGGGCGCAAGCCAGTTCGCCGGTCCTTATGTTGGTTTCAAGCTAGGCGTCAATAATTCGGATGCATCGGGCGCATTCAACAAGGCGTCGCATAACACGGTGTTTCCGGGCTTCACCGCCGGATACAACTTCGACGTGCAGCGGTTCGTGGTAGGAGCCGAGGCTTTCGCGGATTTGCACCACGGCTCCACCACCTTCAAGGACGCCGGAATCGACGCCAAATTCGGCATGCCGTTTAACCAGTTCATGCCGTACATTCGCGCCGGCTTTACGGGCGACGACCCCGATACGCGGTTCCATTGGGGCCTCGGCGTCGACTACAAGTTCGCGGAGCATGTCAGCGCGGTCGCCGAATGGACCACGGACTCGAGCCATCACGACGGCACGAAGAGAACAAACAATAGCTTCACGGTAGGCGTCCAGTATCACTTCAATTAATGACTCGATGAGCTTGCGTGCGGCAAGAAAACAGACCGCTGCGCAAGCTGCATAGACACCACACTTGGCACGCAGTAAAAGCTCGGCTCACGGCGAACACAGTCAACAAGCTTCTTTGCGAAGGCTTGTTGGCTCCGCCCACTCCCGCTAAAATCCCCGGGTCACTGGGGAGTAGCCTTCCTTCACGCATCGCGGCATCGCGGCATCGCCTGAAGGAGAGCGCGTCAACATACTTGGCCTGCGGGTCATGGCGCGTTCGACCGGGTCGGTTTGGCGAGACCATTGGCGCACTGCTTCGTTCTGGTCGGACGGGTCGCGGTGCGTCATGGTTCGTCTTACGTCCGACCTCGGAGCCGCTGTGAAATCCCGCGCTGTTCAATCTCCTCGTCTTCTGCTCAACTTGCTGTCGCGCGATCTGCCGCGCCGCACGTTTTCGGTCCATCACGTCGATCACGTCAATCCCTTCGATGCACGGAGCCGCGCATGACCGGTCTTCTCATCGAACTGGCCATCATGCTGGTCGTCATCCTCGTGGCGGCCGAGCTTTTCACCAACGCGCTCGAACATCTCGGCGAGCGGCTTAAGATATCCGAAGGCGTGACCGGCTCGTTGTTCGCTGCAGTCGGCACCGCGTTGCCCGAGACGCTCGTGCCGCTTATAGCGATTGTCGGCGGGACGAGCGATTGTGCCGTCAACGAGGAGATCGGCGTGGGCGCGATTCTCGGCGCACCGCTGATGCTGTCCACGCTGTCCACCTTTCTGATGACGCTCGCCGTGCTGCGCTCGCGCGGCGTCGGCGGACGCGTCGCGCCGGAGCGTTCGGGCTTCACTCGCGATCTCAACTATTTCCTCTTTGCGTTCCTGCTGGCCGCCGCGGCCATGTATGTGCCGCATGAGCAGCGCATCGTGCGCGCGCTCTTCAGCGTCGCGCTCGTCGGCGTGTATGTCGCCTATGTCGTGGCGACCTTCCGCGCGTCGAACGATCTCGTCGATGCAGGCCACGGCACGGAAGCGCCCGGCAAGATGATGCTCGCGCGCATCGGCGTGCCGACCAACCTAGCGACCATCGCCGTCCAACTGCTGATCGCGGTCGGGTTGCTCGTGTGGGGCGCGGAGGGCTTCATCCATGGCGTGCGGGGCGTGTCCGTGGTGGTCGGCGTGTCGCCGCTGCTGCTGTCGCTGCTGATCATTCCGATCGCCACGGAGTTGCCGGAGAAGGTCAACAGCATCCTGTGGATTCGCCGCGGCAAGGACACTCTGGCGTTCGGCAACATCACGGGCGCGATGGTGTTTCAGGGCACCTTGTTGCCGGCTATCGGCATTCTGCTGACGCCGTGGACGCCGCGCATCGAGGTGGTGACGGGCATCGTCATCACGCTGGTCGCGGCGGGCTGGCTGCGGCTCAACGCGCGAGAGCACGGCGCGCCCGTGTGGGCGCTGCTGGTCTGCGGCGCGCTGTACGCCGCTTATCTGGCGATCACGCTAAGCCGTTAGGCGTTCGAGCCACGTCGCCGGCGAATCACAAGCCGCGGCGATGCTCCCGCCCAATACATCGATCTAACGGCTTTTCTCTCGCCAACTCCCGGAATCGCGCGATGCGCGACGACGGCATAATTTCACAAACCATTGCGACATGGGTCTCGACAAGCGCCGCCGACGAAATCACCGTTGCGCGGCGCATTCTTCGCGCATGTTGTCGATGCATCAAGCGGCAGGGAACCAGTCGAGCAAGTCCGCGGAGGCGGGTATGAGCCACATTGTCATCGTCGGATCGGGCGGCCATGCAAAAGTCGTCATCGATATTGTCGAGCAGGAAGGAAAACACAGCATTGCCGGGTTAATCGACGCATACCGCAACGTGGGTGAACGGACGCTCGACTATCCGGTGCTTGGCGGCGAAGCCGATCTTCCCCGTCTCGTGGCTGAACACGATCTGCAAGGCACCATCATTGCAATCGGCGACAACGTCGTCCGCTCGAAAGTGGCGGCGAAGGTCGAAGCGCTTTGCCCCCAACTGCAGTTCATGAATGCCATTCATCCGCGGGCAACGATTGGTCACGGGACAACGGTCGGGGCGGGCAGTGTAGTGATGGCTGGAGCGGTCGTTAATCCCGACTGTCGCGTAGGCCAGTTCTGTATTCTGAACACGAACTCGTCTCTGGATCACGACTCTGTGATGGACGAGTTTTCGAGCCTGGCGCCCGGAGCGATAACGGGTGGCAACTGCCGGATCGGTGCGTATTCCGCCATTAGCATCGGCGCAGTTCTTCGCCACGGCATCAACGTCGGAGAGCACAGCATCGTTGGCGCGGGAGCCACCGTTCTGAGGGACGTCGAGCCCTATTCGGTCGTCTACGGCAGTCCCGCCAGGAAGGTGCGCGACAGGGTTGCCGGGGCCCGCTATCTGTGAATGCAGGCCCTACGTTCACCCTGTCTACAACTTGCCCGGCAGTTCCATGCGGCAATAAAGTCATCGTGGACTAAACCTCAACACGCACTGGATTTATATGAACGTTGTTACGTCGGATGACAGCATCGGCGTCGTGCCGACTCATCCTCTATCGAAGCATTTCATTGTGATCGGCTACCGGGACGGGGCTTTCTCAACCATCCCTAACAAGTTCTTCAGGAACTGGCTGGATGAAGAGGCCACCGACGGAGTGTTTCATATCGGCCGATGCAGTGTTCTCGGCGTGGGTTCGGTCGCCAGATACGACGGCCATGCGCAGAAGCTGGTGATTGGAAAGAACGTCGCAGGCGGTATGGGGCTCAAGTTCATTCTGAACGCCCAGCATGAAACGAAGACCATATCGACGACCATGTTCAGCATCTACGGCAACGGTCTCACCAATGCAATGATGCCGCAATACGCTGACACGGTTATTCATAACGATGTGTGGATCGGCGACGAGGCTGTATTCCTGGGCGGCAGCGTCATCGAAAGCGGATGCGTTATCGGTGCGCGCTCGCTGATACCGCCGAACTTCCGCAGCGAACCGTATGGTATCTATGCGGGCTCGCCGGCGCGGCTGGTGCGTTTCCGCTTTTCGGAAAAAGTACGGGAGCGCTTGCTGGATCTGGCATGGTGGGACATGTCGCTGCAGTGGATCAAAGACAATAACGACGCGTTCGTTGTCGATCTCACGGCGGACGAGGGGCGTGCGCTCGAAGTACTCGGTGAGCTTCAGCGGGCCAAAGCCGCAGAACTGGCGACTGTGCGTGAACAGTCCCAGCAGACCTTGTAGTTACTAGCGGGCTTCTTTCCTGACACAAACAAAGAGCACTCGACGCATGTCACGCGTCGAGTGCTCTTTTGTATCTGGAGTTCACAAGAGAGCGTGCTGCCTTTAATACGTCTTGATGATATCGACGATCCGTTCCACGTTCGCAGTGGAAAGACCGGGGTAAATCGGCAGACACAGCACTTTCCTCGCCGCATCGGCTGCGACCGGAAGGTTGGCGGGGTTGGCGCTGACGAGACCGCGATACATGGGGAAATCCGAGATCAGCGGATAAAAATAGCGGCGCACGATGATCTTGTGCTGACGCAATCTCTCGAACAACGCGTCGCGACTGCACGGAAAATCGTCTTCGACGAGAATCGGGAAGTAAGCGCGATTCGCAATGGGGCTGTCGCAGGCCGGCAGGCAACGGATGCCTGGCACATCGGAAAGCAGCGCGCAGTACTGGGAAGCGATATCGCGTCGACTGGCTAATGCTTCATCGATATTCTTCAATTGCAGAAGGCCGAACGCGGCATTGACTTCGCTCATCTTGCCGTTAATGCCGGGCGCGACCACCGTCGTCTCATCGACGAAGCCGAAGTTCTTCAGGTGGTTGACCCGCTGTTTGGTCTTTGCATCCGGGCAAATGATCGCGCCGCCTTCGAATGTGTTGAAGATCTTCGTCGCGTGAAAACTCAGAACGGAGAGATCGCCGTGGCGAAGAACGCTGCCGCCGCCCGTGCGCACACCAAATGCGTGAGCCGCGTCGTAGATGACCTTGAGGTTGTAGTTGTCGGCGATCTTCTGAATGGCTTCGGTGTCGCAAGGATAACCATAGCAATGCACCGGCAGGATCGCCGTAGTCTGCGGCGTGATGGCGGCCTCGATCTTTCGCGGATCCATATTCAGCGTGTGCGGATCGACGTCGACGAAAACGGGCTTGATGCCGTTCCAGAGCAGCGAATGCGCGGTTGCCACGAAAGAATAGGGCGTTGTGATCACCTCGCCCGTAATGCGCAGCGCCTGCAATGCAGTAACGAGACCCAGCGTGCCGTTCGAAAACAGCGCAAGGTGGTCGACGCCGAGATACTCCTCGAGCGCCGCCTCGAGCCGTTGGTGAAACGGGCCGCCGTTAGTCAGCACCTTGCTGTCCCAGATCTCGCGAAGATACGGAATGAAGTCGTCAAGCGGCGACAGATAAGGTTGCGTGACAAAGATGGTTTCTTCTGTCAGCGCCGAAACAGCTTCAGCAGGCAGGCTTGCGTTCATGATTGGGTTCTTCGCTAGTAGGTGCAGCGCGCGGCTCGTTAGATCACCGCGTCCGTCGAAAGCGCAGCAGGCGACGGGGACCAGTCAGCCGGCAAGGTCGCTTCGAAGGCGGTAGGCGTTTGATCCGCGCACCAACGCTTCCACATGGTGCGCAGCGCAATCGACAGACCCGCCGCGACCTTCTCCGGCTGGAATGGAACGGAGTTCAGGCAGCGCTCGCGCATGCCGATTCGAAGTTCGTTGAGCGCGTCCAGATCGCGAGTCAACTCGAGACTCTTGCGGACAAAATCTTCCTTGTCGCGCACGATGAACTGTTCGAGTCCAACGTGCTCGAGCCAGCAGGCGCCTCCGCGGCTCGGCATCGATATGCCGGGCATCGTGATCGTTGGGACTCCCATCCATAGCGCGTTGAGCGTCGTGGTCGAGCCCGTGTAGGGGAACGTATCGAGGCAGAGGTCGACCTGGTGGTGCTGCTGCATGTAAAGAGGCAGCGACCCGCGCGGGCAAAACGTCAGCCGGTCCGCGGTGATGCCTTCGGCGGCGAACCATTCCAGATATGTCGGCTCGTCCAGCTTGCTCGAGATCGCGCCAATCACCATTCGCGAGGACGGTTCGGCGCGCAAAATGACGCTCCAGAGTGCGATAACTTCCTGACTCAGCTTGTTCAGCCGGTTGAAGCTGCCGTACGTGACATAGCCTTTATGAAGTGCGGGCAACGCATTCACGGGCGGGCAGTTCGGCGGCGGCATGAACGGAGCGATCGCGGGCAACAGCGCCAGCTTTTCGACGAACTGATCCTCGAATTGCGCGGGAGGCGTGATGAAGCGATCCGACAGGTAGTAATCGAATGCGGTCATTCCGGTGGTGGCTGGATAGCCGATCCACGACGCCTGAATAGGCGCGGGCTTGTGTGCGAGTGCAATGATTCGCGAATGCGCCGTATGCCCCGAAAGATCAATGACAATATCGATTCCGTCATCGGCAATCTTCTTGCTCAGCGCCGCATCGCCAAGATCGGCCACCGCGTGCCACGAGTCGGCGTGTGCGCGAAGCTTCTCGGTAAGGTGGTCATTCACCCCAAAGGTGTAATAGAAGTGAAGCGATAGCTCGGGGTCATGGGTCAAATGCTGCACGACGGGCAGAAGATAGTAAGCCGCCGCATGATTGCAAAAGTCGCCGGAAACGAAAGCGATGCGCAGCTTGCGCTCGGGATCACGTCGATTGGTGTAACGGCGGCTCGCAACGATGGCGGGAACGTCGTGCATTTCCCCGAATAACCTGTGTTCCTTAAGGAACGCGGCCTTGCTGATCGTATTGCTGTGCGTCAGGCAGAACAGCAAATTCGTGCGTGCGTTGCTATTGGCAGGCTCGATTTCAAGCGCGGTGCGCAGCGCGGCTTCGGCTTCCGCGATAGCGCCGATGCCGAGATACACGTTGCCCAGCGAACTGTGTACAGAAGCCGAGCGCGGTGCAAGCTGTGCGGCTCGCATGCATGACGCAATCGCCTCGGCGCGCCGTCCAAGCGCGACCAGCGTGACGCCGAGAATCCGATGTGCCTCTGCGTGATCCGGCGCAATGGCGATAAGTTGCCGTGCGTGCCGTTCGGCTTCGTCCAGCGCGCCGGTGTGGCGCGATGTATCGGCGAGCAGTAACCGGCAAATCATGTCAGTGGGATCCAGCTCCACGCCTTTGCGCGACGCTTCGAGTACTTCGCGGAATTGATTGTTCTTGTGAAGCGAAATGGAGAGCGCACGCCAACACTGGATGTCTTTCGGGTAGCGAGCGGTCAGCTTGCGAGCGAGCTTGATGGCTTCCGGGAAATTGCCCTTGTGCACCAGCGCGTTGTGCTTTTGAATCTCCGCGGCCGATGCTGCACGATGCTGAGCCGCGCTCAACGGTACGCGCGCGATTTTTGCCGGCTCCTCGGCCGCTTCGCCGATGACCAGATTGACGTCTTGCACAGCGTCCGGATGCGCATTGACTTTGATTTCCATCCGCTTTTCCGGCTGCGCCAACTGATGAATCAGGCTATTCATCGCGGGGCCTTGAACGCCCTGCTGTTGTGCCAGCTCCACCGCGGTCCATGCGGCTGCTAACTGATTGCTTTCGAACAGCGCATTGATATAGGCGACCCAATACTGTCCGTTGGACGGTCTCACGCCTAGCGCGACTTCGAAGTGCGGAACGGCTTCGGCGGCGCGGTTCGTCTGGACCTTGATCACGCCGAGGTTGTAGTTCGCGTCCGGATGCTCCGGCATGGCCTCGAGAATGGCTTCGAACAGCGCGCGCGCGTCGTCGATCTCACCCTTGTGATATTGCTCGATGGCGCTCTGCATGACGAGAGCGATGTCCTGAGCACGCTGCTGTTCAGGAGTGAGAGGCTGGGACGTCGGGAACTGGAATTGGATGGACATGATGCTCGCACGAGGAAGCTGTACGTTGGATTATCAAGTCCGAATTCGCGCCGTGAAGGGTGGAAGTGACGGCAAAATGGCCACCAATTCACCTGATTACGGAGCACAAAAAGAAACGCCCGCGCAAGGCGGGCGAGGGTGCAACGAGCGCAGCTTTACTCCGGTGCGCAGTTGTTGTTGGTTTACGGTTAAGGCGTCTTTGCGCCGCTTATCGGCTTACAGCAACGCCGTTTTCTGATACTTGTCGACGGCGCTCGCGCGGTGCATCGCGGCCGTGAATTCGGCCTGCAATTCCACTTGCGTGGTTTGCGCATTGGCGTAAAGCGCTGCGTCGCGCGCGACGATCGAACGGATCACGTCGAGCGAGCCTTGCACCTGCTGCGCGTCAAGCGACATGATCAGCGGCGAGCGGATTTCGGCGAGCCGCGCGGCTTCGGGCCAGTCGGCCAGCGCGGCCGCTTGCTCGATCTCGCCGGTCAGCGCCAGCACTTTCCCGATCAGGGCAGAGGACTCCATGTGCGTTCTCCGTGACGTTACTTGTTGGTCGCGAGTGCGCCGGCGCTATTCGTGCCGCCGAACAGTTGCGTCAGGTACTGCGAGTTGTTGTTCATCGTCGCCATCAACGTGTTGAGCGCCGTGAACTGCGCCGAGTATTGGCTCGTCAGCTGCGCAATGTAGTCGTTCAGGCTCGTCTGTTGTGTCTGGATGCTCTTCAGGTCGGAGTTCAGCGCGGTGGTCCGCACGTCGATCATGCCGCCTGTCTTCGTGAAATTGGTGATGCTGGTGCTCAACTGCGCGCCGATGCCGTTGGTCGAATTGAACAGCGAGGCCACCGTCGACGAGTTGTTCTGCAATGCGTTGGTGAGCGCCGCGCTATCCACCTGCAACGTGCCGTCGGCTTGCAGCGAGATACCGATCGAGCCGAGGCTCTGCGACGTGCTGCCGTTCTTCACGCCGCTCGCGACAATCGACGAAAGCGCGTTCTTGATCGTGTTGAGCGTGGAATCGCCGAGCAACGGACCCTGCGTCGTCGCGCCCTGCGTGTATTGCGCGAGCGTGCCCATGGTCGTCACGACCGTGTTGTAGAGCGACACGAAGTTGTTGATCGCGCTGGCCTGCGAGGTGGTGTCCGCGGCAACCGTCAGCGTTTGCGTGGTCGCGGGGGTCGTCACCGCGGCCGACGTCAGGTTCAGCGTCACGCCTGCGATCGCGCTCGTGACCGAGTTGGTCGAGCTGGACGCGGCAATGCCGTTGATCTTGAACTCGGCGTCTTGTGCAGCCGTGCTTTGTGTCCACGCGCTCGCGTTGTTGGCCGACGTGATGGTCGACTGGCCGCCCGTCGTACTGGCCGTCGACGTCACGCCGAGGCTCGACAGGCCGTTATCGCCGCTCAGGTTGCCGACCGCCACGCTGATCGTGTTGGACGCGCCGGTCGTGCTCGACGCGAGCACGAGGTGGGCGCCGTCAGTGCCGTTCACGACAGTCGCCGTGATGCCCGGGTTGCCGGTCGCGCTGTTGATTGCGGCGGCGATGCCGGCAACGGTGTTGTTGCTGCTCGTGATCGACACATCAAACGACTTGCTGCCGAGCGAGAGCGACAGCGTGCCCGTACCGAGCGCCTGGCTAGCCGTGAAAGCCGACGACGACAGCGCCTGCGACGCCGCGACCTGCGAGACCGCGACGCTGTAGCTGCCGGCGACCGCGCCCGTAGTGGCAGTCGCGGTGATGCCGGTGCCGCCGCTCAAGGTCGCGGTAAAAGTATTCTGGAGTCCGCCGTTGGACAGCGAAGTGAGGCCCGTTTCCAGCGCGCCAAGCGCGGCCGAAAGCGTGCCGAATGCGGAAATCTGGGTGTTGTCCGAGCTTTGTTGCGCCGTCAACGCGGCAACCTGGCCGGCAGTCTTCGAATTTACGAGAGCCGTGACGAGCGTCGACACGTCCAGCGACGAATTGCCCGTCGCGCCCGTGATGACCGACTGCATGGCCTGCTGCAGGGCTGCATTGTCGGCTGCGACAGTCGCTGATGCCGCGCTCGCCGCCGATGAACTCGTAATCGTTGACATGAAAATGCTCCGTGCGTCCGTGTTGATGCGTGATGGGCGTAACAGAAATGCTGGATGGAAGGCGAGCCTTCCATCGAAACGCTAAAAACCGGACAACGCGCGGTGAAGCGCGAGGTCCGGTCAAACTTCAGAAGCTATTACTGGAGCAGCTTCAGAACTTGCTGCGGCTGCGAGTTGGCTTGCGCCAGAACCGAGATACCAGCTTGTTGCAGCACTTGAGCCTTCGAGAGGTTAGCAGTTTCCTGCGCGAAGTTCGCGTCGGTGATCTGCGATTGTGCCGACGACAGGTCGGTTGCTTCAGCTTGCTGCGACGTTGCAATCGCGCTGAAACGGTTCTGTGCTGCACCGAGACTTGCTTGCAGGTTGCTGACCGCGGTCAAGGCGTTGTCGATTGCGACCATTGCCACGTTCGCGCCGCTGACCGTGCTGATGTCCAGCTTCGACACCGACGTGTTCGACGCGTTGACTGCGCCGATCTGTGCCGTTGCGGCGAGGACCGACTTGTCCAGCGCTGCGTTCGTCTGGTCGTATGCAGCCGTGTTCATCGTCAGCGTCGTGACCGGAGCGCCCAACGTCGCGTTCGTCTGTGCACCTGCCGAGAAAATCGTGCTAGCGGCTGCCGAGCTGATCGCCGAACCGTTCTGGTCGGTGAAGCTGAAGCCACCATGACCGTCCGACAGCACGTTGATCGACGTGATGATGTTCGCGCTCGGCGTCGACGTTGCTGCTGCGCCCGTCGCTGCGTCGATGTTCAGGTTGCTGATCGTGCCAGCCAGTTGGCCGGTTGCCAGCGAACCGCTGCCGAGGCTAGCGGCCGACATGCTCTTCGACAGGTCGAGGTTGATCGTCTGACCGACGTTCGCGCCAACCTGGAAGCCGACGATACCAGCCGAGCCGTCCAGAATGTTCGTGCCGTTGTACGTCGTTTGCGACGCGATACGGTTCACTTCCTGGATTTGCTGCGCAACTTCCTTCTGCAGCGCTGCCTGGTCCGACGACGACATCGTGCCGGTCGAAGCCTGCACAGCCAGCGTACGGATACGTTGCAGGCTGGAAGTCAGCGAGGACAGCGCGCTCGACGCCGTCTGAATCAGCGACACGCCGTCGTTCGCGTTCGACACGCCCTGGCCCAGACCGTTGATCTGGGTTTGCATACGGGTCGAAATTGCCAGACCTGCTGCATCGTCAGCCGCGCTGTTGATGCGCTTGCCCGACGACAGGCGGGTGATGGCTTGCGACAGGGCGCTTTGCGAGCCGCTGAGGTTTTGCTGTGCAACCAGCGAGTTGATATTGCTATTGATTCCGAGCATGGAAAATCTCCTAAATAAGCCTGAGCCCAATACGCCATATTGGCATCGGCGGAAGCTTCGTTCATTGCTGGCCGCCTCAGTGAAGGTTGACGGCCCTCCTAAAAAAAACTTGAGGAACTTTCTGTAATCGCACACCGATTGGCTCGCCTGATCGGGCGCGCGGGCCGCGCCGGACAAGCGTTTGAGGCCGATCCGCCAGGCGCGCTGCGGGATTTGAAAAGGCGGCGTATCCTCTTTTTCTCTTGCGATAAAGCCGGGAGAAATCATGCAAAAGCGCCGCATTGGACACTCTGAATTGCAAGTCGCGCCGCTTATGTTCGGCGGCAATGTATTCGGCTGGACCGCCGACGAAGCGACTTCGTTTTCGATTCTCGACGCGTTCGTCGACGCCGGGCTGGACTTCATCGACACGGCCGACGTGTATTCCGCGTGGGTGCCCGGCAACCACGGCGGCGAGTCGGAGGCGATCATCGGCAAGTGGTTTCAGCGTAGCGGCAAGCGCGACAGGATCGTGCTCGCGACCAAAGTGTCGAAGCATCCGCAACGCAAGGGGCTCTCGGCCGCGAACATTCAGGCAGCCGTCGAAGATTCGCTGCGGCGCTTGCAGACCGATTACATCGACATCTATTTTTCCCACGACGACGACACCGCGACGCCGCTTGCCGAGACGCTCGGCGCGTATCAGCGGCTGATCGAGGCGGGCAAGGTGCGGGTGATCGGCGCGTCGAACTACAGCGGCGCGCGCGTGGAGGAGGCGCTGGCGCTGTCCCGTCAGCATGGGCTGCCGGAATATCAGGTGTTGCAGCCGGAGTACAACCTGTACGATCGCGCCGGATATGAGACCGATCTGGAGCCGGTGGCGCTCGCCTATCAGCTCGGCGTGGTCGTGTACTGGAGTCTCGCGAGCGGATTTTTCTCCGGGAAATATCGTTCGAAGGAAGATCTTGCCGACAAGGCGCGCGGAAGCCGCGTCGAGAAGTATCTGAACGAGCGCGGCCTGCGAATCCTCGGGGCGCTCGACCGGGTCGCGGCGCGGCACGCCAGTACGCCGGCCAGCGTCGCGCTGGCGTGGCTGATCGCCCGGCCGAGCGTGACCGCGCCGATTGCGAGCGCGACGTCGCTGCAGCAGCTGGAGAGCCTCGTCGCTGCTGTTCATCTGACGCTGACGGGCAGCGATATCCGGGAACTGGACGATGCGAGCGCCTGAACGGTTGCGGCGGCCTGGCGTAATCCCTAAACCCCTGGTACGATGGACAGTTTCCTGATATCATCGGGAGTGAATTGAGATCTTTGCCTGTTTCGTCATCGTCTTTTCGTTGATGGAAGGTTTGGCGAAACGGCAGCAGGCGCGGCTTTGCAATACGTCTGTCCGCGTTCCGCGGTGAGCTCCACACCTCTCTTTTCCGGCCTCCGTGGCCGCTTTGCCTCTCGTTTCATTCGTGGTTTGGCCGGGTTCTTCCCGCGTTTGCCTGTTACTGGCCATGAATCGAAACGACCGGAGGGCCGGCGCGTGAGCGGTTTCCCCGCCACGCAATTAACCCCTATCAAGTGATTGAGTTAGGAATTACATGACGACGATTCTTCTGAAAGAAAACGAGCCGTTCGAAGTGGCGATTCGCCGCTTTCGTCGCGCAATCGAAAAGAACGGCCTGATCGCAGAACTGCGTGAGCGCCAATCGTACGAAAAGCCGACCACGGCACGTAAGCGCAAGAAGGCTGCTGCTGTGAAGCGCCTGCACAAGCGCCTGCGCAGCCAGATGCTGCCGAAGAAGCTGCACTAAGCACGCTTTTTCAGCACGGTCAGAACGGCGGTGTGAGCTTCGAAAGAAGCCACATCGCCGTTTTGCTTTATGGGCGCCAGGTTGCCTCGCGAGTTGGCGCGGGCTGCGGCGCGCGCCTTGTAGCGTTAAGCCGCGTTCTTCAGCATGTGCGCCGACAGACCGAACTGGCGTGCAATCGAATTCAAGCGGTCATCCCATTCCCACGTGCCGAACACATCGTGCACGTTTTGCAGGCAGCTAAGCAGATCGATCGTCTCCTGATCGTACACATTGATGCGCGACCGCAGCAGCGCCTTGCGCAGAGCGGCGATGCCGGCGTCCATGTAAGCGGGCGCCGCGACGGGCGTTTTGCCGATATAGCGCACGGGCACGCCTTCCATGGCCGTCATGTAATCGCGCAGTTTGATGAAGTTGCCGACTGGGCAGCCGCCGCAATAGCCGCGGTAAGCGCCGCCTCCGCGCGGCAGGAGCGCCGCGCGCTTTTGCCCGAAGAGATGGCTGACGGCCTGGTCGAAAATGTCCTGATGGGTGAGGAAGGTAAGAGTTTTCATGATGGTTTCGCTATGCGACGCGGTCGTTACTCGTTATTGAGCGGCTGATTCCAGTATCCCGCTTGCGTTCGCTGGCGAAACCCCGACTAGCATCGCGAAACGTCCTCAATTCGAAGATTCGCGCGAGTCCGAGGAGCGCTTTGCGCCGGCGTTGCGGCGGCGAACGCAGCGGTCACTGCTGCTTGTGACCGCTCATAACCGTATAACGGCCGGCACCGGCGATAAGCACAGCAGGGCTTTACCGGATAGCTGATGCGGACGGGCGTGTGATGATCTCGCAAGGGGACTGTTGCGAGCGAGGCCGTTGCGATAAAGCGATGCTCCGTCGGCCAGAGCGGCTATACGAGTCGCCGATTGAACGCCCCAACCTCAACCGGCTTTACGCGCGCGTCCCTTCTTGCCGAGCGCTGCACACCTGGCGCGGCACATGCAAGTTGCCTCGTGATCGTTGACCATGCCGACCGCCTGCATGAACGCGTAGCAGATCGTCGAGCCTACGAACTTGCAGCCATAGCGTTTCAGCGCCTTGCTGAGCGCATCCGACACTTCCGTCGATGCCGGCGCCTCCTTGTACGATGCCCATTCGTTCTGGATCGGCGTGTTATCGACGAACGACCAGATGAAGTTGGCGAACGACCCATGCTCCGCCTGAATCTGCTGCACGGCGCGCGCATTCGTGATGGCGGATTCGATCTTGCCGCGATGGCGCACAATGCTTTCGTCCACGACGAGCCTCTCGACCTGCGCCGGCGTGAAGCGCGCAACCTTGTCGATGTCGAAGTCCGCGAATGCCCGCCGGTAGCCGGCCCGCTTGTTGAGAATCGTGGACCACGACAAGCCGGCCTGCGCGCCTTCGAGCACGAGCAGTTCGAAGAGATGCTGGTCGTCGCGGGACGGCACGCCCCATTCGGCGTCGTGATAATGTGCGAGCGCTTCGCTCGATACCCAGTTGCATCGCTGTGTCAATTTAGCGCTCCCCGTTGTGATGTCGCTCGCCAGCATAGCCGAACGCATGAGCGCCGCAAGCTGGCCATTCGGCCAATTGCCGGATCGAAACGGACCTGCCACGCTATGCCTATTTCCCACGAAACGCATATCAATCGATGAACAAAGACCCATTTCTGATCGGCGTCGACGGCGGCGGCACCGGCACCCGCATCGTGCTCGCCGACGCGCAGGGGCGCGAACTGGCGCAGGCGGCGAGCGGGCCGTCGGGCTTGGGGCTTGGCGTCGAACGTGCGTGGCTTGCCATTGCGACCGGCTGCGAGCAGGCATTCGCGAACGCCGGCGTTGCGCTCGACTGGTCGCGCTGCGTGCTCGGTTGCGGTCTCGCGGGCGTGAACAACCGCGACTGGCTGGCGTCGTTTCTCGCGCAGGCGCCCGCGCTGGCCGGACTCGCCGTCGAAAGCGATGCGTACACGACACTGCTCGGCGCGCACGGGGGCGCCCACGGCGTGATTGTCGCGCTCGGCACGGGCAGCATCGCGGCAGCGGCGGATCATGAGGGCGGCGAATGCCGGATTGTGGGCGGCTACGGTTTTCCGTCGGGTGATGAAGCGAGCGGCGCCTGGCTCGGTGTGCGCGCCATCGTCCATGCGCAGCACGCGCTCGACGGCCGCGGCCCCAACGACGACTTCGCGCAGGCGCTGCTTGCGCACGTCGGCGCGAGCGATCGGGACGCCCTTACCGTGTGGCTTTGCGAGGCGAATCAGACGGCGTACGCGAGTCTCGCGCGGGTCGTGATCGCGCACCGCACGCATCCGTTTGCCGCGCGGCTGCTCGGCGCGGCGGGCGTTGAAATCGGCAAGATGATCGCGGCGCTCGACCCATCGGCGAGTTTGCCGATTGCGTTGTGCGGCGGGCTGGGCGCGCCGTTGCGCGAATACGTGCCGCAGGCCTATCAGCCGCGCTTGCGCGAGCCATTGGCGGATTCCGCGCACGGCGGCTTGCGGTTGGCGCAGCGCGAAGCCGGGCGGCTGGCGGGTGAGGGTTGAGGCGGAGCCGAAGCTCGGAGCAGAGCCCTAAAGGCGAACCTTGGAGCCGAACTTCGACGTGGAACTTGAAGCCGAACCTTGAAGCCCAACCTGCCAGCCGAACACCGAGGCATCGACGGTAAAATACAGCCTTCCAAGCTGCCTGCCATCTCGCCATGTACAAAGTCATCGCCACGGATCTCGACGGCACGCTGCTCAATGCCGATCACCAGGTCGACCCCTTCACGGTCGCCACCGTGCGCAAGCTCGAAAGTGACGGCGTGCAGTTTGTGATCGCCACCGGCCGCCATTTCTGCGATGTCGCGGGCATTCGCGACATCCTCGGCATCAAGCCGTATCTGATCACGTCGAACGGCGCGCGCATCCATGCGCCGGACAACACCGTGATCCACGCCGACGATCTGCCGCCCACTATCGTGCAACGCCTCGTGCAGCCGGAGATTGTCGGCGCGCACGGTCGCGTGATCGTCAACCTGTTCGCCGATCAGGCGTGGCTGATCGACCGCGACGCGCCCGAGCTGCTCAAGTTTCATCAGGATTCGGGCTTCACCTACGAAGTGGCCGAACTGCTGGCGCACGACGGCGTGGACATCGCCAAGGTGCTTTATATCGGCGACCCGGCGGACCTCGCGCAAGTGGCCGCGAACCTCGCGCGCGAATTCGGCGACGCGCTCTACGTGACGTACTCGCTGCCGGACTGTCTTGAAGTGATGACGTCGAATGTGTCGAAGGGACGCGCGCTGCAGATCGTGCTCGAGCGCGTGGGCGTCGATGCCGCGCACTGCGTGGCTTTCGGCGACAACATGAACGACATCGACCTGCTCGAAACAGCCGGCCATCCGTTCATGATGAACAACGCCAATCCCGACCTGATCACGCGCCTGCCCAACGTGCCGCGCATCGGCAATAACTTCGAAGCGGGCGTCGCGCACCACTTGCGCAAGCTCTTTTCAATCGACGACGAACTGATGACCTAGCGCCTCGGGCTGCAAACGGCACTGGCCCGCATCTGCTTTCGCGGATGCGGGCCAGTCGGTGAAGCCCGGCTAGCTCAGGTCACGTTCGTTTCCGGGCCGGCAATCGGTCGCGCCATCAGTATCGCAATCAGTCACGCCATCCGCCGCGGCGTCCGTCGTGGTCGCCACGATCGCCGCGGCCGCGGTCGTCATAACCCCAATGGCGGTCGTTCCGGTTCCAGCCGCGCTCGTAACGGTGGTCGCCGCGATAGTAGTCGCCGCGATCGTACCGATGGCCCCAGCCGCCGTTGCCGTAGTACACCGGTTGCGGCGCTGCATAGACCGGGGCGGGCCGCGTGTAGACCGGCGCGCCGAGCGAGACGCCGATATTGAGATCCGTATGCGCTTGCGCGACCCCGCATGCGCCTGCTGCAAGGCCCGCGGCAACCAGCAATTGAGTGACGATGCGTTTCATGTTTTTCTCCTGCAAGAGGCCTGCTGTGACGCGACAGATGTTTGTCGCACAGGTCCAATCTACGCAATCCGGTCGGCCGGGACTGCGACCAGATGTTACGGACTGCAAGCAACTCCGCAGGATCTGAGGAACGGCGAGTTTGCGCTCGTGCGGTGCCTGGCGCCGGGTGATGACGACGGAAAGGCTGTCGGCGCAGGCCGCGAGCCTATTCGAACGCCGCCACAAGCACTCCGCCGTTACGCCGAAGCAGCGTCGCGGCGTGCAACGCGTAATCGCGGCTTACATCTGTATAACGGATTAATCAAATCGAATGGTTGCGACGTAAGCCCAAAAACAAAACGGGCGCCGCAGCGCCCGCTTTGCTCACTCAGACAATCGGCCTCGATCAGTCGAGAGCCAGTTTCTGCGCATTGCCGCCGCGGCTTTCCGCGATCAGCGGATACACCAGGCCGGCAACCACCGCGCCGATGATGGGCGCGATCCAGAACAGCCACAACTGATCCACCGCGGCACCGCCGACGAACAGCGCCGGGCCGGTCGAGCGCGCCGGGTTGACCGACGTGTTCGTGACCGGAATCGAAACGAGGTGAATCAGCGTCAGACACAGGCCGATGGCGATCGGCGCGAAGCCGGCCGGCGCGCGCTTGTCGGTCGCGCCGAGAATGACGAACAGGAAGAAGCCGGTCATGACCGCCTCGCAGGCGAACGCCGCGACGAGCGAGTAATGGCCCGGCGAGCGGTCGCCGTAGCCGTTGCTCGCGAAGCCGCTCGCGACCAGGTCAAAGCCGGGTTTGCCGGACGCGATGAGCGCGAGCACCGCGGCGCCCAGCACTGCGCCCGCCACCTGCGCGACGATGTACGGGAGCAGGTCGCGAGCCGGGAAGCGGCCGGCCACCGTCAGGCCGACGCTGACTGCCGGGTTCAGATGGCAGCCCGAAATGTGTCCGATCGCAAAGGCCATGGTCAGCACCGTCAGCCCGAAAGCGAGCGACACACCGACGAAACCGATGCCGAGACCATGCACCGGACCGGCGAAGTTCGCGGCGAGAACCGCGCTGCCGCAGCCCCCGAGCACGAGCCAGAATGTGCCGAACAACTCGGCGGCAAGGCGCTTTGACAACTGCATGTTTGGGTATCCTAAAATAATTGACGCTCGGGAAGCACGGAGCGTGAACGCACGGCCGGCGCGGGCGCGTGCTGGGAACGTTCAATTCTAGGGAAAGAGTGGCCAATCGAGTGTCAAGAATCGTCAATGCCGGCTGGCTTTACCAGTTATTACGGGATAAAGCCGTTTTACAATTGAGCTATGTTTAATAATTATCAGAAGATAGCTCGCTTAATGGGTAATGTTATCCATTGCGAATTTTTATAATTACAGTTAGTCTGCGAGGCGAATGAGTTCTAAAAGGGGAGAACCGGAATGTCTCAATATGCAGACCTCAAGGCGCAGATCGCCAAATTGCAGGCACAAGCAGAAGAAGCTCGTCGCACGGAAATTGACAATGTGATAGCCGACATCCGCCAAAAAATCGCCGAATATGGCCTGACTGCACAGGACCTCGGCTTTGCAGTGGCCGCCAAGCGGGGCCGTCCGCCCAAGAAGGCGCCGCTGCCGGCTAAATATCAGGACCCGAAAACGGGTAATACGTGGAGCGGCCGCGGCAAACCGCCCAAGTGGATCGTCGGCAAGAACCGCGAACGTTTTCTGATTGGCGCGAGCTGAGTTGCTTGCGAGTGAGCGCGAAAGCGGATTGAAGGACCAACGCCGCTGCGTGTTTACTCCACTGTGCTAATCGGATGTGGAAGCGCATCCACGGCGCCATTAAAAAAGCCGCCTTTGCCAGGCGGCTTTTCTTAAAAGTAGCGCGATAAGACCGGCTTATCGTCCGCGCAAACGATTCACATGGAAAAATGTGCGCGGTTTTCAATGAATCGAAAGCGCCGGTAGCGAATCAGTTGTATCGGCAACGGAACGCTCGTCCGTTTAAAGCGCCGCGCGCGTGACACGCCGCGCGGCGCTCGCCGTTATCAGCCCACTGCGACCTGGCGCAGAACCGGCCGGCGCGCGGCTTCGATCAGCGCCGAATACGCGTCCACGTAGTTGCGCGCCATCGTCTTCGAGCTGAAGCGGCGCTCGAACTGCGCGCGGATTTCCGTGCGCGACAGCTCGTCCAGACGCTGCAGCGCGGCCACCGCGCCTTGCACGTCCTCGACGATGTAGCCGGTCACGCCATGATCGATCACTTCAGGCACCGAGCCGCGGTTGAACGCGATCACCGGCGTGCCGCAGGCCATCGACTCGATCATGACGAGGCCGAACGGCTCGGACCAGTCGATCGGGAAGAGCAGCGCCTTGGCGCCCGACAGAAACTCCGGCTTCTGCGCCTCGTTGATTTCGCCGACAAACTCGACATGCGCCTGCGACAGCAGCGGCTCGATCTCGCGCTTGAAGTAATCCTGGTCGGCCTTGTCCACCTTGGCGGCGATCTTCAGCGGCAAACCGCTTTGTGCAGCGATCTTGATGGCTGTATCGACGCGCTTTTCCGGACAAACACGGCCGAGGAACGCAAGGTATTCCGGCTTCTTGTGCGTCTGCGGCGTGAGTAGCTGCTCCGGCAGACCGTGATAGATGGTGTTCAGGAAGTTCGCCTGCGGTAGCGGCACCCGCTGCGAATCCGAAATCGAGATGACCGGCGCGCCCGGGAACGCATCGAACACCGGCTGCAGCTCCGGCAGGTCGAGGCGGCCATGCAGCGTGGTCACGAACGGCGTGTCCATCGTCGAAAAAAGCGGGAACGGCATGTAGTCGAGGTGAAAGTGCAGCACGTCGAACTCGTGCGCGACCCGGCGCACCTTTTCCATCATCAGGATGTGCGGGGCGAGCGCGTCGCGAATCGTCGGGTCGAGGCGCAGCGCACGAGGCCAGCACGCATCGAGCTTCGCCGATGTCACCGAGTCGCCGCTTGCGAACAGCGTGACGTCGTGGCCCTCGTCGACCAATGCCTCGGTGAGGTAGGACACGACACGTTCGGTGCCACCGTAGAGCTTCGGCGGGACTGCTTCATACAACGGCGCAATTTGTGCGATTCGCATGCGTTTCTCCTGTTTGACACGGCTTCGCACAACAGCGCTCGAGTCGAGCGGGGAGCGAATGCCTGACGGACGGTTGGGCGCGGTAAGCCGCCGCCCGGGGGTGCTCCGAATCTGCATCGGGTTATCCCTTAGCTTCATTATCGGGATCGGCCGCGCCAATTCGAGTTATTTTTCAAACGCTTAACGTTGTTACAGCGCGAAACACGAGACGTTACACGCGCCAACGCCCGTCGCTGGGCGCTCACAGGCCAATTTCAGCCCAAGCTCCCGACGGCGCTGGTAAACGGCGCGTTCCCCTGTAGCAAGCCGCGAGCCCGCTCCGGCCGCACAAAATATTACGCAGTGGTGAAAAGACCTTATAATCCGGCTCACCGTCGTACGGTGCGAGGCGCGGCTCCGCAAAACTCACCGTTTAGTTCATCTACGCCGAATCCTCGGGCGCTAAGTATTCGCCGCGCATAAAGAGTCGCCGCGCGGCATCGCGCAGTCTCATTCCTTTCTCTCCCAACCTGGCAAAGTAGGAAAAATTCCTACACGAATGACGGATTAATCCGTCAAACAAGCTGGGTGTCTGTCCGATTTTGTTTCGCTCCCCCTTTGGCGACAATGGCCGCAAGACCAGAAACGAGCCGATTCGTGCGTTTAAGTGCGCGCGTCCGAGCAAACGTTTCCGTAACGGCCTGACCAGCCAGATACACCCCGGGGGAATCATGAGCGCGACAAGCGAAATGCTCAATGAGATCAGAGAAGTCAACCTGTCTTATCTCCTGCTCGCGCAGCGCCTGCTTCGCGAAGACAAGCCGATGGGCATGTTTCGCATGGGGATCTCGGACCAGCTAGCCGATGTGCTCGCCAACCTCTCGTTGGCGCAGACCGTCAAGCTCGCGGCGTCCAATCAGGTGTTGTGCCGTTTCCGTTTCGACGATCATGCCGTGCTCTCCGCACTCGCGGACAAGGGCAAGTCCAGCGCCGTCGCGCAGGCGCATTCCGCGATTCTGATGGCCAGCCAGCCGGTCGAGCAGCTCGGCTGAATGGCGTTTCGCAGCTTCGGCAAGGCAATCGGGACGGGACGCAAGCAGGATGGCATATAAAAGTGTGGTGCTCGAAGTCAAGGAAATCACCCTGGCCATCGAACTGATCGAACTCGGCGCGCGTTTGCAACTGCTCGAAGCGGAAACGAGCCTGTCGCGCGACCGGCTCATCAAGCTGTACAAGGAACTGAAAGGAGTTTCGCCGCCCAAGGGCATGCTGCCGTTTTCGACCGACTGGTTCATGACCTGGCAGCCAAACTTTCACTCCTCGCTGTTCTACAACATCTACCGTTTCATGGCCGATCATGGCGGCTGCGCGACGATCCAGTCGATCGTGAAGAGCTACCGGCTGTATCGCGAGCACGTGCAGTTGCACGATGACGAACCCGTGCTCAGCCTCACGCGCGCGTGGACGCTCGTGCGTTTCTTCGACTCGGGCATGCTGCAGATCACGCCCTGCTGCCGCTGCGGCGGACATTTCGTCGCACACGCTCACGACCCGAAGCATGGGTTCGTCTGCGGACTGTGCCAGCCGCCATCGCGCGCCGGTAAGACAAAGAAAGTCGCCGACGCCCGCGCCCGCGAGAGCCTCGCGGCGCTCGACGCCTAGCGCCCGCAGCGGTCGCCGCCACGGGGCCCTGCATTCATCGCCTTATGCCGCGGGCTTGCCCGCCCGGCGCAACGCAACCCAGCGCCAAACCTTCCGCAAGCGGCGCCTTGCCGACCGCGTCCGCCTCTGGTTTACACCGTCGCGGCAAGCCGCTTTTCCGTCAAAGTTTTCTGCTGTGTTGCCGTAAACCAGTTTAACGACGGTCACCGTCGCTTCTTTGTGAGGGCTCGGCAGTGCTGATTTTCGTGGGAACACTCGTGACGCTTTTGTCCGTTTTCGGCGGTTACGCGCTGGAAGGCGGCCATCTCGGCGCGCTGTTGCAGCCCGTTGAAGTGCTGATGATCGTCGGCGCAGGCGTCGGCGCGTTCATCCTCGGTAACGGGATGAAGACGATCAAGGCAACGCTGCGCGTCATTCCAACCCTGTTCAAGGGCGCGAAGTACAACAAGGACGTCTACATGGAGCTGATGGCGCTCCTCTACGTCCTGCTCGCCAAGGCGCGCAAGGAAGGCACGCTGACGCTGGAAGCGGACATCGACGATCCGTCGAAGAGTCCGATCTTCACGCAGTACCCGAAGATTCTCGCTGACCATCACATCATCGAGTTTCTGACCGACTACCTGCGGCTGATGGTGGGCGGCAACATGAATGCGTTCGAGATCGAAAGTCTGATGGACGAAGAGATCGAAACGCATCACCAGGAAGGCGAAGCGCCCGCGCATGCGCTGAACAAGGTCGGCGACGCGATGCCGGCGTTCGGTATCGTGGCCGCGGTCATGGGCGTGGTGCACACGATGGCATCGGCCGACAAGCCGCCTGCCGTGCTCGGCGAAATGATTGCGCAGGCACTGGTCGGCACCTTCCTCGGCATTCTGCTTTCGTATGGACTGATCGGGCCGCTTGCGAGCGTCGCGGAACAGCGCGTGACCGAGTCGACCAAGATGTTCCAGTGCATCAAGGTGACGATTCTCGCGAGCCTGAACGGCTATGCACCGGCGATCGCCGTCGAGTTCGGCCGCAAGGTGCTGTTCTCGACCGAGCGTCCGTCGTTCGCCGAGCTCGAAGAGCACGTGCGCCGCGTGAAGGCCAAGTAAGGGCGCCGGGACGAACCGATGAGCAAGGACAAAGACCGCGCCATTGTCGTCAAGCGCGCTGCGCCGAAGAAGGCCGGCCACCACGGCGGCGCCTGGAAGCTCGCGTATGCGGACTTCATGACCGCGATGATGGCGTTCTTCCTGCTGATGTGGCTGCTGAGCTCGGCATCCACGGTGCAGTTGAAGGGCATCGCGGAGTACTTCAACCAGCCGTTGAAGATCACGCTGTGGGGCGGCGACCGCAGCGCGGAAGACTCGAGCATTCTGAAGGGCGGCGGCCGTGATATCTCGACCGACGCGCAGGGCGTGACGCGCTCGACCGACGGTTCGAACAATCGCGCCGAGCGCACGGTGTCAAAGAGCAGCGAAGACTCGATGAAGCAGTTGCAGGGCGAGTTGGAGCGTCGCGAGCAGGTTCGCCTGCACGACTTGCAGGTGAAGCTGATGGCGGCGATCGAAGCGAATCCGGTGCTGCGCCAGTTCAAGCAGCAGATTCGCATCGACTCGACGCTGACCGGCTTGCGCATCGAGATCGTCGACTCGCAGAAGCGGCCGATGTTCGCGACCGCGAGAGATCAGGTGGAGCCGTACATGCGCGACATTCTGCGCGAGATCGGCCACACGCTGAACGACGTGCCGAACCGGATCATCGTGCAGGGTCACACCGACGCCGCGCAGTACGCGGGCGGCGAGAAGGGTTACAGCAACTGGGAACTGTCCGCGGACCGCGCCAATGCGTCGCGCCGCGAGCTGATCGCAGGTGGGATGGACGAAGCAAAGGTGATGCGCGTACTCGGTCTCGCGTCGACGCAGAACCTGAACAAGGCGGACCCGATGGATCCGGAAAACCGCCGCATCAGCGTCATCGTGCTGAACAGGAAGTCCGAGGAGGCGCTCAACCATGACGACTCCACCACGACGACCTTGTCGGACGACGCAGCGGGCTCAAAGCCGCTGCTGCAAAAACTGGCGCCGCCCGTGACGGTCGCGCCGAAGGTGCCGGCGGCAACGCCGGCGACTCAGTAACAGGAAGACGGTCGCCCGGCCGTTCCTGCGCCAGAGCGGCGCGGACAGCCAGGCGATTCACAGCGTAAGTGCAGCGAGGTTTTCATGATCAGGCATATCCTGGCAATCGACGATTCGGCATCGATGCGGCAGATTCTTTCCGCGACGCTGACGGCGGCCGGCTATGAGGTGACACTCGCGGCGGACGGCGCGGAAGGGCTCGAAAACGCGCTCGCCGTGCGGTTCGACCTGGTGCTCACCGATCAGCACATGCCGGGCAAGACCGGCCTCGATCTGATCGCCGAGCTGCGCGGCAATCCGGCTTATGCGGACACGCCCATCCTCGTCCTGACGACGGAATCGGGCGAGCCGTTCAAGGCCGCGGCGCGCGAAGCGGGCGCGACCGGCTGGATCGAAAAGCCGCTCGACCCCGAACTGCTGACCGAACTGGTCGCGGCTCTGGCCGAGCCAGATCACGCATAACGCAACCCTAGCAAGTTATAGAAGCTCTCGACGCTGCGGCAAGGTAGCCCAGGCCTAGACAGGAACTCTCGCGGTGACCCAGGCATGACACTCGACATCACTCAGTTCTATCAGACGTTCTTCGACGAAGCGGACGAACTGCTCGCGCAGATGGAGCAGTTGCTGCTCAATCTGGACATCGCGCATCCCGATCCCGAAGACCTCGCGGCAATCTTCCGCGCGGCGCATTCGATCAAGGGCGGCGCGGCGACGTTCGGCTTTACCGCGCTGACGGAAACGACTCACATCCTCGAATCGCTGCTCGACCGTGCGCGCAATAACGAACTCGTGTTGCGCAAGGACATGATCGACACGTTCCTCGAAACCAAGGACGTGCTCTCGGGCCAGCTCGCCGACTACCGCGCGAGCGCCGAGCCGGACGCCGCGGTCGCGAAGGCGATCTGCGCGAAGCTCGAGCAGTTGCACGCGGAAAGCCGCGGCATGGCCGCGCCGGCTGCTGCGGCGCCGGTCGAAGTCGCGGTGGCCGCGCCGATCGAAGAATTCGCAACAGTAGAAGAAGGCAGCGCGCCCGAGCACGTCGTCGATCAGGCGGTGCAGGCGGCGGGCGAATGGAATGACGGCGAACCGGCACAGACCGGGCAAGCCGAAGGAGCCGGCGACGCGAACGACGCCGCCGGCCCGCATCTGAAAATTACGCTACGGGGCGTTGATGCGAAGGACCAGGAACTGCTCGCCGAAGAGCTGGGCAACCTGGGCAACATCGTCGGGCAGGTCAAGAGCGGCGGCGATCTCACGCTGTGGCTTCAGACCGATGTCACGTCCGACGACATCATCGCCGTGTGCTGCTTCGTGATCGACGAAAGTCAGATTTCGATCGGCCGCGGAACCGCGCCGGCGGACGGTGCTCAGCAAGGCGAACCTGGAACGCCCGACGCTGAGCCCTCGTCTCCGGCGCAAGCAGCACCGGCGGCTTCGGCCGCCACCCAACACTCAGCGGCTGCCGAACCGGCGCAGCAGGCGGCAGCGCCGGCGCAGGCGGAACGCGCAGCCGAGCCTGCGAAGGCCGCAGCGCCGGCTCCGGTTCCCGCCGCGGCTAAACCGGCGGCTGCTCCTGCAGCTTCTGCCGCCGCAGCACCCGCCGCGGCAGACTCCGACCGCAAGGCCGCCCGCCCCGCAGCAGCGGCAGGCGGCGCGGAAGGCAGCTCGATTCGCGTCGGCGTCGAAAAGGTCGATCAGTTGATCAACCTCGTCGGCGAACTGGTGATCACGCAAGCGATGCTGGCGGAAACCACCAGCACGTTCGACCCGGCGCTGCACGATCGCCTGTTCAACGGCATGGCGCAGCTCGAGCGCAACGCGCGCGATCTGCAGGAAGCCGTCATGTCGATCCGCATGATGCCGATGGATTATGTGTTCAGCCGCTTCCCGCGTCTCGTGCGCGATCTCGCGGCGAAACTCGGCAAGGAAGTGGAGCTCGTCACCTTCGGTCAGGCGACCGAACTCGACAAGAGCCTGATCGAGCGGATCATCGACCCGTTGACGCACCTCGTGCGCAACAGCCTCGACCACGGCATCGAAACCGTCGAAGCGCGCCGCGCAGCAGGCAAGGACGCGACCGGCCAACTGGTTCTGTCGGCGGCACATCATGGCGGCAACATCGTCATCGAAGTGAGCGACGACGGCGCCGGCCTGCGCCGCGACAAGATTCTCGCGAAGGCCGCGAAGCAGGGCATGCAGGTCAGCGAAAGCATGACCGACGAGGAAGTCTGGAACCTCATCTTCCTGCCGGGCTTCTCGACGGCGGAGCAGGTCACGGACGTCTCCGGCCGCGGCGTCGGCATGGACGTGGTGAAGCGCAACATCCAGTCGATGGGCGGTCACGTGGAAATCACGTCGCACGCCGGCAAGGGCAGCACGACGCGCATCGTTTTGCCGCTCACGCTTGCGATTCTCGACGGCATGTCCGTCAAGGTCGGCAACGAGATCTTCATTCTGCCGCTGAACTTCGTGATGGAGTCGCTGCAGCCGCAAGCCGAGGACATCTACACGGTCGCCAACGGCGAGCGCGTGGTGCGCGTGCGCGGCGAATATCTGCCGCTCGTCGCGTTGCACGAGGTGTTCAACGTCGACGGCGCGAAGCAGGAGCCGACCCAGGGCATCGTCACCATCATGCAGACCGAGGGGCGCCGCTTTGCGATGCTGATCGACGAGCTGGTGGGACAGCAGCAGGTCGTCGTGAAGAATCTGGAAACGAATTACCGCAAGGTGCGCGGCATTTCCGCAGCGACCATTCTGGGCGACGGCCGCGTCGCGCTGATCGTGGACGTGGCGGCGCTGAACCGCGAATCGCGCAACGCGCATGGCGCAATGAGCCTCGCATGATGTCCGCCCGGCTCGACGTATCACTCACTCAACTCAATTTATCCCAACCGTTTGGGGGCTAACGTGGCAGAAGTTCAATCCATCAATTCGAGCGTCGCGAACGCGACGAATGGTCGCCGCGACGCGCAGCAGGCCGATGCCGGCGGTCAGGAATTCCTCGTCTTCACGCTCGGCGCCGAAGAGTACGGCATCGACATTCTCAAGGTGCAGGAAATCCGCGGCTACGACAACGTGACGCGCATCGCCAATGCGCCCGAGTTCATCAAGGGCGTCATCAATCTGCGCGGCATCATCGTGCCGATCGTCGACATGCGCATCAAGTTTCATCTGGGCCGCGTCGAGTACGACCATCAGACCGTCGTGATCATCCTGAACGTCGCGCATCGCGTGGTGGGCATGGTGGTGGACGGCGTGTCCGACGTGCTGACGCTCGCCGTCGATCAGATCATGCCCGCGCCGGAGTTCGGCGCGACGCTGACGACCGAGTATCTGACGGGCCTCGGCACCGTCGACGGCCGCATGCTGATTCTGATGGACATCGAGAAGCTGATGACGAGCCGTGAAATGGCGCTCATCGAAACGCTTGGCGTGTAACCGCCGCGGCGTTCAGAAAAGTTAGGAACAGGGAGCATTGAGATGCTAAGCAGGTGGTCGATTCGCACATCGCTCACGCTAGTGGGGATCATTCTCGTCGCGCTGACCATGGTGGTCGGCGTGCTTGGGCTGACGGCGCTCGGCAGCGCGAGCCGTTCGCTCGACCGTATCGCGCGCGGCGACCTCGTCGCGATTCACGCGCTCGACGACGCTTCGGCCTATCTGCTGCGCTCGCGTGTCTCGCTGGATCGCTTCACCGCGCTCACCGCGGCGGGCGACACCGAAACCGCGAAGAAGGTGCTGGACCGCGCGGTCGAGTTGTACGGCTTCAGCAACAAGAACTGGCAGACCTATCTCGACGCGCCGAAGACCGGCGTCGACCAGGCGCAGATGGACGAACTGCTGGCGCGCCGCACGACGCTCGTGCGCGACGGCATGGAGCCCGAGTTCGCCGCGCTGCGCGCGAACGATATGGCCGCGTACCACGCGATCGCCGACACGAAGATCAGCCCGATGTTCGTCGTCTACGACAACGCGGCGTCGGCGGTCATCAAAAGTCTGCAGCAACAGGCGGTGGATCAGCAGGCCGGCGCGCAGTCGAACATTTCGCTGATGACGACGCTCATCATCGCGTTCTCCGCGCTCGCGCTGCTGCTCGTGGTCGGCCTGCGCTTCGCGCTGCGCGGCCTGATCGTGAAGCCGCTGCAGGATGCAAGCGAATGCTTCGAGCGGATCGCGTCGGGCGATCTGTCGGAAACGATCGAGGTGACGAGCCACAACGAAATCGGCCGCCTCTTTGCCGGCATCAAGCGGATGCAGGAAAGCATGGCGTCGATGGTGACGGCGGTGCGCAGCAGCACCGAGTCGATCGACACCGGCGCGCGCGAAATCGCGATGGGCAACACCGATCTGTCGCAGCGTACCGAACAGCAGGCCGCGTCGTTGCAGCAAACGGCGCAGAGCATGGAACAACTCACGGGCACCGTGCGGCAGAACGCCGAGAACGCGCGCCAGGCGAGCCAGCTCGCGGTGAATGCGTCCGACATCGCGACGCGCGGCGGCGACGTGGTGAGCCAGGTCGTGACGACGATGCAGGACATCGCGACCAGTTCGAGCAAGGTGGTCGACATCATCGGCGTGATCGAAGGCATTGCGTTCCAGACCAACATCCTCGCGCTCAACGCGGCGGTCGAAGCGGCGCGTGCCGGCGAACAGGGCCGCGGCTTCGCGGTCGTGGCGGGCGAAGTGCGCAGCCTCGCGCAGCGCAGCGCAAGCGCCGCGAAGGAAATCAAGGAACTGATCGGCGACTCCGCCGACAAGGTGCAAAGCGGCTCGACACTCGTCGGACGCGCGGGCACGACGATGGACGAGATCGTGCAGGCCGTGCGCCGCGTGACCGACATCATGGGCGAGATCAGCGCGGCTTCCGAGGAGCAATCGGGCGGCATCGAGCAGGTCAATCGCGCGGTCGTGCAGATGGACGAAGTGACGCAGCAGAACGCCGCGCTCGTCGAAGAAGCGGCGGCAGCAGCAGGGTCGCTCGAAGATCAGACGCGTCAGTTGCAGGCCGTGCTGAGCGGCTGGAAGGTTGGCAGCGGTTCGGGTCGCGGCTTCAGTGCTCCGAGCGCGCCGGCCGTGCCGCAAGTGAAGGCGCGTGCCATGAGCACGAGCCGCAAGCCTGCGGCAAAGGCCGCGCCGCGTGCCGCGCAAGCGACGGCAAATGGCTCGGTGGCGCATGCGGCAACGGCAAACGCGACGGCGCATGCGGCAACTCACGCGACGACCGCAAACAGCGCAGCAGCGGCTCCGGCCAACCAGCAAGCAGCCGCTGGACAAGCAGGCACCGCACGCGTCGAACCCGCGCTCAAGCCGAAGACGCCTCGCGCGGCATTCGAGCCGGCGGCACGTCCCGCAGCGGCGAGCGCAAGCTCGGCGGGATCGGACGCCGACTGGGAAACCTTTTAAACATGGCGATGAAACATGCAGTCATTCGATATCTCGCGCCAGCGGGCGCGAATCATCGAAGCACGCTTTTACGGCGTGTCGCGGGCCGACTGCATGGTGATGGAACTTGCGGGCGGGCGCGACCCCGCAAAAACAATCCCTTGCTCGCCGGTACGTCCGTCGGGCAAGCGTGATGGCTCGTATCGCAGGCAGGAACTTTCATGATGGCAACGCGCGCACAGCAACGCACCGACCGACCGGAGCCGACCCGGTCCGGCGAACAGGGACGTGATTTCGAATTCACCTCCGCGGATTTCGACCGCATTCGCGAACTGATTCACCGCAGCGCCGGCATTTCCCTCTCCGATCACAAGCGCGACATGGCGTATAGCCGCCTCGCGCGCCGGCTGCGCGCCCGCGGCCTCGATTCGTTCAAGCAGTATCTCGATCTGCTCGAAGCGGAAAACGATCCGGCCGAGTGGGAAGCGTTCACCAATTCGCTGACCACGAACCTGACCGCGTTCTTCCGCGAGGCGCATCACTTTCCGATTCTCGCGGACTTCGTCGCGCGTCGCGCGCAGCCGGTTTCCGTGTGGTGCTCGGCGGCCTCGACGGGCGAGGAGCCGTATTCGATCGCGATGACGCTGATCGAAGCACTCGGCGAAAGCGGCGCGCGCCAGGCCACGGTGCTTGCCACCGACATCGACACGCAGGTGCTCGCGAAAGCCGAAGCCGGCGTGTACCAGTTCGATCAGGTGAAGCACCTGTCGCCCGAGCGGCTCAAGCGCTTCTTCCTGAAGGGCACGGGCGCGCATGCCGGCATGGTGAAGGTGCGTCCGCAAGTGCGCCAGATGGTGCGCTTCGAGCAGTTGAACCTCACCGACCGCGATTACCAGTTGCGCACGCAGTTCGACGCGATCTTCTGCCGCAACGTGATGATCTATTTCGACAAGCCGACGCAGGCGCAGGTGCTCTCGCGCTTCGATCCGCTGATGAAGTCGGGCGGTCTGCTGTTCGCCGGCCATTCGGAGAACTTCACGTATGTCACGCAGGCGTTCAGGCTGCGCGGCCAGACCGTGTATGAACTGACGCGCGATGCAGCGGGCGCACGCGCGCCGGCACGTACGACGGCATCGACAAGCACGACCACGAGCACGACGAGCGCGACGACGAGCGGGGTGACGGTATGAGCAGCGCCTTGCCTATCGCAACCAATCTCTACTACGACAACCACTTCCAACGCCCCGGCGTGAAGCTGTTGCCGAACGAGTTCTACACCACGCACGACGACATGGTGCTCGTCACCGTGCTCGGTTCATGCGTCGCGGCCTGCATTCAGGATCGCACGGCCGGCATCGGCGGCATGAATCACTTCATGTTGCCCGACGACGGCGCGGAAGTCGGCCAGGCGGCATCGGATTCGATGCGCTACGGCGCCTACGCGATGGAAGTGCTGATCAACGAGCTGATTAAAGCCGGCGGCCGGCGCGAGCGTTTCGAAGCGAAGGTGTTCGGCGGCGGCGCGGTGCTCGCGGGCATGACGACGATTAATATCGGCGATCGCAATTCGGAATTCGTGCGCCGCTATCTCGCGCTCGAAAAGATTCGCATCGTCGCCGAAGATTTGCAGGGCTCGCATCCGCGCAAGGTCGCTTTCATGCCGCGCACGGGCCAGGTGATGGTGAAGAAGTTGCGTCTGCAACAGGACCCGAGCGTGGCCGAGCGCGAACAGACGCTCATGCGGCAGACCGCCGAAGCGCGCGCCGAACGGCTTGCCGCCGCGAGAAAGCGCGTCGAGCTGTTTGCGACGCCGGCCGCCGCGCGGCCCAGGGTCGAACTGTTCGGCGCTTCGGGCGGGGCCAAGCCGAAGGTCGAGCTTTTCGGTGCCGCAGGCGGCGCGAATGGTCCATCAAACAGCGCCGGCGCAGCGAAGCCGCGCATCGAACTGTTCGGCTCGACCCCGCGCCCGACTAATTCAACTAACGCCAGAACCGTAGAGGAGGCGTGAGCGCTGTGCAAAAGATCAAAGTACTGTGTGTCGACGATTCGGCGCTAATCCGCAGCCTGATGACGGAGATCATCAACGGCCAGCCGGATATGACCGTCGTCGCAACCGCGCCCGACCCGCTCGTCGCGCGCGACCTCATCAAGCAGCACAACCCGGACGTGTTGACGCTCGACGTCGAAATGCCGCGCATGGACGGCCTCGACTTTCTCGAGAAGCTCATGCGCTTGCGGCCGATGCCGGTCGTGATGGTGTCGTCGCTGACCGAGCGCGGCAATGAAATCACGCTGCGCGCGCTGGAACTCGGCGCGGTGGATTTCGTGACCAAGCCGAAGGTGGGCATTCGCGACGGCATGCTCGACTATTCGGAAAAGCTCGCCGACAAGATTCGCGCCGCGGCGCGCGCGCGTGTGCGCCAGGCGGCGCCGGCGCATCACGCGCCCGCTGCCGGCGCGCATGCGCCCGTTACCGCCGCGCCGCTCTTCAACAATCCGCTGCTGAGTACCGAGAAGCTGATCATCGTCGGCGCGTCGACGGGCGGCACCGAAGCCATCCGCGAAGTGCTCGTGCCGTTGCCGCCGGATGCGCCCGCGGTGCTGATCGCGCAGCATATGCCGCCCGGTTTCACAAAATCTTTTGCGCAACGCCTCAATGGTTTGTGCCGGATTACCGTTAAAGAAGCTGAGCACGGCGAACGCGTGCTGCCGGGACATGCGTATATCGCACCCGGCCACGCTCACCTGCTGCTTGCCCGCAGCGGCGCGAACTACATCGCGCATCTGTCGGACGATCCGCCAGTGAACCGGCATCGTCCTTCGGTGGATGTGCTGTTTCGTTCGGCCGCGCAGCATGCGGGCAAGAATGCGGTCGGAGTGATCCTGACCGGGATGGGGCGTGACGGCGCCGCGGGTTTGCTGGAGATGAAAAAGGCAGGGGCCTACACCCTTGCGCAGGACGAGGCGAGCTGCATCGTGTTCGGCATGCCGCGTGAAGCGATTGCGCTTGGCGCGGCCGACGAAATCGCGTCGCTGCCGGACATGAGCCGGCGCGTGATGGCGCGTCTTGCGTCGATGGGCGATCGCGTTCAGCGGGTTTGATGCGCCGTTCGAATTGAGGCGGTCACACGCCGCACCGTGAATCAAGTAAAGGGAATCAAATGGATAAGGCAATGAAGTTTCTGGTAGTGGACGACTTTCCGACGATGCGCCGGATCGTTCGCAACCTCCTGAAAGAGCTGGGCTACGGTAACGTCGACGAAGCCGAAGACGGCCAGGCCGGTCTCGCGCGTCTGCGCGGCGGCACCTACGACTTCGTGATTTCCGACTGGAACATGCCGAACCTCGACGGTCTCGCGATGCTCAAGGAAATCCGCGCCGACGCCAACCTCAAGCATCTGCCGGTGCTGATGGTGACGGCCGAGTCGAAGAAGGAAAACATTATCGCCGCGGCTCAGGCAGGCGCGAGCGGTTATGTCGTGAAGCCGTTCACGGCTGCAACGCTGGACGAGAAGCTCAACAAGATTCTCGAGAAGATGGCCAAGACTGGGAGCTGATGTGAACCTGCCGACCAATGCGCCTGGCGCCGAAGCGGTCAACGAGAGCGGCGACTTCGCGTCAGACCGCATCCTCGCCCGCATTGGACAACTGACACGTACGCTGCGTGATTCGATGCGCGAGCTCGGGCTCGACAAACACGTCGAGCGCGCGGCGGAAGCCGTACCCGATGCACGCGACCGTCTGAAGTACATCGCGAACATGACCGAGCAGGCCGCCGAGCGCGTGCTGTCCTCGATCGACATCGCGAAACCGATTCAGGAGCAGTTGCAAAAAGACGCCGGCGAACTCGACGCGCGTTGGGAGCAATGGTATTCGGCGCCGATCGAACGCGCCGAAGTGCGCGCGCTCATGAACGACACGCGCGAGTTTTTGCGCGGCGTGCCCACGGCGACCACCGCGACCAACTCGCAGCTCATGGAGATCATGCTCGCGCAGGACTTCCAGGATCTGACCGGCCAGGTGATCAAGAAGATCACCGACGTCGTGTATCTGATCGAGCAGCAGTTGCTCGGCGTGCTCGTCGAAAACATCGCGCTCGAGCGGCGCGAACAGTTCGCCGCGCATGCCGCGGCCCTCGTCGCGGAAGTCTCGCCGACCGGCAGCCCGGAGCATCTGCTGAATGGGCCGCAGATCAATCCGGAAGGCAAAACTGACGTGGTGCAGGATCAATCGCAGGTCGACGACCTGCTCGCCAGCCTCGGTTTCTGAGCGGCCCTCGCCCTCGCGGCGCGCGGCCGAACAGTATGAATAGCAAGCCGCGCTCCTGCGCGCGCGTGCTGTCTCTGGACACAAACCGCAGGCATACTATGGGGTCAATGAGCGGCGCGGCGTGACGGTGAACGCTGTCACCGGAGGCTTGCATCGTGAGGTTTTCCTCGAGAATGCGGCCCCTCCGCGCCCTATGATTTGCCTAAAACGCAGCCGGTTCGCAGCACGCGCAAGCCGGCCAGCAGTCAGGGAGGAGTCTCGTCATGCGCAGTCGTGTACGCCGCGCCGGTCTGGTTACGGCGCTTATGTTGTCCTGTTCGTTGTCGGCCGTGCCGTCCGCTCACGCGGCGCTCGGCGGCGCCCCAATGACGCCTCCGGCGGACGCGTCGGTATCCGCCCGCACCTTGCAGCCCTCGAGCGCCGTGATTCGCTCCGCATCGGGCGCGGCTTCTTCCGCTTCGGCTACGGCGTCGTACACCGTGCGTGAAACCACGCTCGGCAACGGCACGGTGGTGCGCGAATATCTCACCACTGACGGCACCGTCTTCGCCATCACCTGGCGCGGCCCGCAAATGCCCGATCTGAACGAACTGCTCGGCAGCTACTTTCCGCAGTACGTGGCCGGCGTGAAGGCGGTGCGCGCCGCGCGCGGCGGCGCACGCGGCCCCGTTGCGGTCGATCAGAGCAGCCTCGTTGTCCAGTCCGGCGGCCATATGGGCGCGTTCAGCGGCCGCGCGTGGCTGCCGCCCGCGCTGCCTGCCGGCGTCAGCGGCTCCGACATCCAGTAACGAGGACGAACGATGCGAACCATGCACATTGCGAAGAAACTCAAGGACTGGACTCAGGTTGTGGCAACCGTCGTGCTGGTGTCGGCGCTCGCCGCGTGCGGTGGCGGCGGCGATAGCGGCTCCAGTTCCAGCAGCGGCTCGACCGGTTCAACCGGCGGCTCGACAGGCGGCTCCGCGGGCGGCAGTTCGTCGAGTGGCTTGCCGCCCAGCCCGACGCAGCAGCCGATCGCCGCGACTGCCGCAAACACGGTCGCGATCACGGTGGCCCACGGCGTTACCGGCGTCATCAACATTCCCACGATCAGCGTGACGGTGTGTGTGCCCGGCACCGCGACGTGTCAGACGATCAACAACATTCAGGTCGACACGGGCTCGTTCGGTCTGCGCATCGTCAATTCGGCGCTGAATTCGACGATGCAGGCCGGCTTGCCGATCAGCACGTCGACAAGCGGCGGCCAGCTCGCCGAATGCGCGACTTTCGCCGACGGCTACACGTGGGGCAGTGTGCGCACCGCGACCGTGACCATCGGCGGCGAAACGACGACTGCGGCTGTTCCGTTGCAGATCATCGGCGACAAGCCCGCGAGCACGACGCCGTCGGCGGGTTGCGGCAGCGGCTCGGCGGAGAACACGGCGAACGATCTCGGCGCGAACGGCATCATCGGCATCGGCACCGCGCTTTACGATTGCGGCTCGACCTGCGCGAACGCGTCCACGGCTGCGACGTACAGCAATTACTTCTCGTGCCCGGGCGGTACATCTTGCACGCGCACCGCGGTTCCGCTCGCGAGCCAGGTCGCCAATCCGGTCGCTAAATTCCCCGTCGACAACAACGGCGTGATCGTACAAATGCCGCCCATCGGCGACAACGGCGCGGCTTCGGCCACCGGCACGCTGGTATTCGGCATCGGCACGCAGTCGAACAATGCGCTCGGCTCCGCGCAGACCTTCACCACCGACGGCGCAGGCGACCTGACCAACAGCGTGTTCAACGGCAACACGGTCACGGCGTTCCTGGATTCGGGCTCAAACGGCTATTTCTTCAACGACAGCTCGCTCACGCTGTGCGGCAGCAACTTCTCGGGCTTCTATTGCCCGTCCGGCGCGCAGACCCGCTCCATCACGCTGGTCGGCCAGAACAGCGTGCAGGCGGTGGCGAATATCGGCATCCAGAGTGCGTCGACGCTATTCGGTAACGGCACCAACTATGCGTTCAACGACCTGGCCGGTCAGATCGGCGGGCTCGCCGCGTTCGACCTCGGTTTGCCGTTCTTCTACGGACGCCACGTTTATCACGGCTTCGACCTGCGGCCGACCGGCGGCACCCAGGCGCCGTTCGTGGCCTACGCAAGCTAGTCTGCGGCAACGCAACGCCTGAAGGCTCTCCACGGCGCCCGCGCTCAACAGCGCGGGCGTTGTTTTTTGCGGCGGCGCGCGGTTTCGCGCGCCGCTTGTCCATCCGCCGAAAAGCCCCGGTTTCTCCTTCCTTATCCGCCGATCGGTGCTTGCGCCGAGCGGGAATAATCGCTCTCACTGGAAAGAGGCGCAGTGCCTCGCCCAACCGGAGAGCTTTGTGGCAGAGGAAAGCGACCTCGAAAAAACCGAATCAGCCACCCCTCGGCGCTTGCAGAAAGCGCGCGAGGAGGGGCAGATCGCGCGTTCGCGGGAGCTTTCGACGTTCGCGCTGCTCGCCGCCGGCTTTTTCGGCGTGTGGGGCATGTCGGACAGCATCGGCGAGCATTTGCAGGCGATGCTGCGCGCGGCGTTCACGTTCGACCACGCGGGCGCTTTTGAAACGCACCGCATGATGATCGGCGCGGGCGCGGCGAGCCGCGAAGGGCTCTACGCCTTGCTGCCGATTCTCGCCGTCACGGGCGCGGCCGCCTTGCTCGCGCCGATGGCGCTGGGCGGCTGGCAACTGTCGACGAAAGGCCTCGAGCCCAAGTTCGAACGCCTGAATCCGATCGCCGGCCTCGGCAAGATTTTTTCGATCAACGGACCGATCCAGCTCGCCATGTCGCTCGCGAAGACGCTGGTGGTGGGCATTATCGGCGGCACGGCAATCTGGAACCGGCGCGAGGAGATCCTCGCGCTCGCCACGCAGCCGCTGCATCTCGCGCTCGCCAACACCGTGCATCTGATCGCCGTGTGCTGCGGGATGACGGTCGCGGGCATGTTCGTCGTCGCCGCGCTGGATGTGCCGTATCAACTGTGGCAGTTCCACAAGAAACTGCGCATGAGCAAGGAAGAAGTGAAGCGCGAGCATCGCGAAAGCGAAGGCGATCCGCACGTGAAAGGCCGGATTCGCCAGCAGCAGCGCGCGATTGCCCGCCGCCGCATGATGACGCAGGTGCCGAAGGCCGACGTCGTGGTCACGAACCCGACGCATTTCGCGGTCGCGCTGCAATACACGGACGGCGAGATGCGCGCGCCGAAGGTCGTCGCGAAGGGCGTGAACCTCGTGGCCGCGCGCATTCGCGAACTCGCTGCCGAAAACAACGTGCCGCTGCTGGAAGCGCCGCCGCTTGCGCGCGCGCTGTATCACAACGTCGAACTCAATCGTGAGATTCCCGGCCAGTTGTATGGCGCGGTCGCGGAAGTGCTCGCGTGGGTGTACCAGTTGCGGCGCTTCAAGACCGAAGGCGGCGACGTGCCGGTCGCACCGACCGAGCTCGAAGTGCCCGCGGAACTCGACAAGGGCGGTGTATCGGATGAAGACGCCGATCAGGAAGCCGCCGACACGCTTAACCCTGCTAACGAAGACGGAGCCTCCGCATGAACGCTCGCGCCGGTTTCCTCGCTCGACGGCCCGATGCCTTGAGCGGCACCAATTTACGCGCCCTCGCAGGCCCGGTGCTGATCTGCATGATCCTCGGCATGATGATTTTGCCGTTGCCGCCGTTCCTGCTGGATCTGCTGTTCACCTTCAACATCGCGCTTTCCGTGATGGTGCTGCTCGTCAGCATGTACACGATGAAGCCGCTCGACTTCGCCGCTTTCCCGAGCGTGCTGCTGTTCTCGACGTTGCTGCGGCTCTCGCTGAACGTCGCATCGACGCGTGTCGTGCTGCTCGAAGGCCATACCGGTCCTGACGCCGCGGGCCAGGTGATCGAGTCGTTCGGTCACTTCCTCGTAGGCGGCAACTTCGCGGTCGGTATCGTCGTCTTTATCATCCTGATGGTCATCAACTTCATGGTGATCACCAAGGGCGCGGGACGGATCGCGGAAGTGTCCGCGCGCTTCACGCTCGACGCGATGCCCGGCAAGCAGATGGCGATCGACGCCGACCTGAACGCCGGTCTCATCAACGAAGAGCAGGCGCGCAAGCGTCGCGCGGAAGTGTCGCAGGAAGCCGAGTTCTACGGCTCGATGGACGGCGCGAGCAAGTTCGTGCGCGGCGATGCGATCGCCGGCTTGCTCATCATGGTGATCAACATCTTCGGCGGGTTGATCGTCGGGATGGTTCAGCACGGCATGGACTTCGCGTCGGCGGGCAAGAACTACACGCTGCTGACCATCGGCGACGGCCTCGTCGCGCAGATTCCGTCGCTCGTGATTTCGACGGCCGCGGGCGTGATCGTGTCGCGTGTGGCAACGAATGAAGACATCGGCACGCAACTCACCGGGCAGCTTTTCACGAACCCGCGCGTGCTGATGATCACCGGCTGCATTCTCGTGCTGATGGGTTTGATTCCGGGCATGCCGCACTTCGCGTTTCTGATTCTCGGCGGCGGTCTGATCCAGCTCGGCCGCACGATGAAGAAGCGCGCCGAAGAGCGCAAGAACACGACGGCGCTCGTCGACGTCGCGCCGGCCGCGGTCACGCCGGTCGAGAACGCCGAAGCAAGCTGGGACGACGTGACGATGATCGACACGCTCGGCCTCGAAGTGGGTTACCGGCTGATTCCGCTCGTCGACAAGAATTCGGACGGCGAACTGCTCAAGCGGATCAAGAGCATCCGCAAGAAGTTCGCGCAGGAAATCGGCTTCTTGCCGCCCGTCATTCATATTCGCGACAACCTGGAGTTGCGGCCGAACGGTTATCGGATCGCGCTCAAGGGCGTGGAAGTGGGCGTCGGCGAGGCGTATCCGGGCCAGTGGCTCGCGATCAATCCGGGCCAGGTTTCCGCCGCGCTGCCGGGCACGCCGACACAAGACCCGGCGTTCGGCTTGCCGGCTATCTGGATCGACACGAATCTGCGCGAACAGGCGCAGGTGTACGGCTACACGGTGGTCGATTCGAGCACGGTGGTCGCGACGCACCTGAATCACCTCGTGGTCACGCATGCGTCCGAACTGCTCGGCCGCCGCGAAGTGCAGGCGCTGCTCGAGCGGATGCAGAAGGACACGCCGTCGCTCGTCGACGATCTGGTGCCGAAGACGCTGCCGCTCACGACGCTGCAAAAGGTGCTGCAAAACCTGCTCGAAGAAGGCGTGCCGATTCGCGATCTGCGCACGATTCTCGAAGCACTGTCCGAACATACGCCGAAGATCACCGACGCGCACGATCTCACCGCCGCCGTGCGTCTTGCGCTGGGCCGCGCGATCACGCAGCAGTGGTTCCCCGGCACCGGCGACATGCAGGTGATGGGCCTCGACTCGAATCTCGAACGCGTGCTGTCGCAGGCGCTGTCGACGGGTTCCAACCCTGGCCTCGAGCCCGGCCTCGCGCATACGCTGATGACTGAGACGCAGAAGGCGATGAGCCGTCAGCAGAACATGGGACTTGCGCCGGTGCTGCTCGTGCAGCACGCATTGCGGCCGATGCTCGCGCGCTTCCTGCGCCGCAGCCTGCCGCAGTTGAAGGTGCTGTCGTATGCGGAAGTGCCCGATACGCGCAACATCAAGGTCGTGAATCTGATCGGCGCGCACGGTTAACGCGCGATCCGGCTTCACGTTCCAGTTATCGGTCGGCGCCTGTGGGCGCCGGTTTTCATTTCCGCGCCTGACTTTTCGCACCGCTCATGCATGGGCGAGTCCATGCTTCGCTCGCAAGGCACGCTCGCACGCGGGGCGGCGTCTTGTGCCGACGTGAGCGCGTTAATCGCGGCGTGCGTCCATCGTCCGAATTACCCACGTTTAACGGCCTTTATCCACCGATCGTCGGTCGAGGGCTTTCGCAATAATGATCTCAATGGGAAGCGGTGTGTTGCCGGTCCGTCAGTCCGTTTACCTCATCGGGGGTCCAGCTTGAACATTCGTAAATTTATCGGTGCCACCAGTCGCGACGCACTGCGTCTCGTGCGCGAAGCACTGGGCGCCGACGCGGTCGTGCTGTCCAATCGAACCATGGACGACGGCAGTGTCGAGATCGTCGCATTGGCCGACAGCGACCTCGCGGCGATCACGCCGAAGGCTCCGCGCGCCGATGCGAGCGCAGCGCACTCCGCATCGACGAATATGGTGGCCGCGCAAGCCGCTCCGCGCGCGATGTCCGCGGCTCAGCCGATGCAGGCCAATCCGTACGCGAGCGGCATGCCGGACGTGTTCTCGTCGGTGTTCGGCGCGAGCCCGGAAGCCGGGACCGAGACGGCGGGCGGCTTCGCCGACCCGGCGCTCGCAGGCGGCCACGATGCGCAGCCTGCCGCGAGGATCGTTCCGAGTGCGGCGATGAATGCCGCCAAGCCGTCCGCCGCACAGGTCGACGCGCGCAAGGGCGCATCCGCGGCCACGGCCGCGGCGAATACGATGAACACGACAGCGGCGGCCGCGAAGCATTCGCCGGCGCCGCAATCGCAACAGATCCACGTCGGCCAGCCGAGCGCGCGCGCCGCAGCCGCGCGTTTGAACGACGACATGCGCGCCGATCTGCTGAAGGCTGCGGGCGTGCCGTCCGCATCCGCTGCCTCGGCCTCCGACGTCGACGGGCCGCGCACGATGGCCGAGTCGAATCCGTGGCTGATCGATCACGCACGCCGCATCGCCGGCGAGCACGAATCGCACGGTGAATACGCCGCGCGTCCGGCAGCGATCACGCCGGCCGCCGCGATGGCCAGGGGCCTCGGCGCTGCCGTCGAACCCGGCCGCGCCACTGCACAGCAAGCGGACAACACGCCCGATTGGGCTCGCGAAGCCGCACAGGTGGCCGCGCGCCGCGCTGCGCAGAAATTCGCGCCGTCGCCGTCTTCGTCTTCATCGCCGTCCACGTCTTCTACCGACGACGCGCGCACGCCCGCTGGCGTCGCCGAAGCGATCAAGGCGCGCATGGAGCAGGTCGTCAAGGAAACCGTGATGAGCGAGCTTTCTTCGCTGCGCGGCATGATGGAAGAACAGTTCGCGGGCCTCATGTGGGGCGACCGCCAGCGCCGCAATCCGTCGCACGGTGCGCTCACCAAGCATCTGTTCGCCGCCGGTTTCTCGGCGCAGCTCGTGCAGATGATGGTCGACAACCTGCCTGAAGACGTCGACAACATGGACGACGGCATGGACTGGGTGCGCTCGGTGCTCGCCTCGAACCTGCCCGTGATGGAAGACGAAGACACGCTGATGGAACGCGGCGGCGTCTTCGCGCTGATGGGCCCGACGGGCGTCGGCAAGACCACGACCACCGCCAAGCTCGCCGCGCGCTGCGTGATGCGCTTCGGCGCCAGCAAGGTTGCATTGCTCACCACCGACAGCTACCGGATCGGCGGCCACGAACAACTGCGCATTTTCGGCAAGATTCTCGGCGTGTCGGTTCACGCGGTGAAAGACAGCGCCGACCTGCAACTCGCGCTCTCCGAACTGCGCAACAAGCACATCGTGCTGATCGACACGATCGGCATGAGCCAGCGCGATCGCCTCGTCTCCGACCAGATCGCGATGCTGAGCCGCGCCGGTCAGCCGGTGCAGCGCCTGTTGCTGCTCAACGCAACGAGCCACGGCGACACGCTCAACGAAGTCGTGCAGGCGTATCAGCGCGGGCCGGATCAACAGCCGCTCGCCGGCTGCATTCTGACCAAGCTCGACGAAGCCACCAACCTGGGCGGCGTGCTCGATACGGTGATCCGCTACAAGCTGCCGGTGCACTACGTGTCGACCGGTCAGAAGGTGCCGGAAAACCTGTACGTCGCGACCAAACGCTTCCTGCTCAAGAGCGCGTTCTGCATTCCGCGCGATCACTCGCCGTTCGTCCCGCATGACGACGACGTGCCCGCGTTGCTCTCCGCGCTTTCCGCGCGTTCGACCGCCGAACTGCATGAGGTTCGCTTTGGATAAGCTCGTCCCCGATCAGGCAGAAGGACTGCGGCGCCTCCTCGCGCGCAGCGGCTCGCGCGTGATTGCGGTGACCGGCGGGTCGATGGGCGCGGGCTGCACGACCACGGTGATCAATCTCGCCGCGGCGCTCGCGCAGCAAGGCAAGGACGTGCTCGTGCTCGACGAGCGCACGGGCGAGAAGTCGGTGAGCGCGCTCGCCGGCAGCGTGCGCGGCGCGGGCAATTTTGTCGCGGTGATGCGCGGCGAGATGACGCTCGACGACGCCGCCACGCGGCATCCGCTCGGCTTCTCGGTGCTGGCCGCCGCGCGTGCGCATCGCGAGAGTTATAGCGCGGCGCAGTTCGGCGTGCTGCTGCATGGCTCGGCCGACGTCGTGCTGATCGATGCGCAACTGGATCAGCAAGGGCACCTGTCGGCGCTCGCGATGCAGGCGCACGACGTGATGATCGTCACGCGCATGGCCGCTCAGGCGATCACCGACGCATACGCGTGCATGAAGCGCCTGCACTACGCGCACGCGATCGCGCAGTTTCGCGTGCTGGTGAATCACGTGCAGAGCGTGGAAGACGCTCACACCGCTTTTGCAAACCTGGCCGGCGTGGCCAGCCGCTACCTCGCGGTGGCGCTCGAAGACGCCGGTTGCATTGCCGCCGATGCGCGGATGGCGCGAGCCGAAGAGTTGTCGCGTTGTGTCGTCGACGCATTTCCGTCGACACCGGCTGCGCGCGATTTCCGGCACCTCGCAGCCGAATTGCAGTACTGGCCGATGCGGCCAGCGATGTCGTCGCAAACGCCGTGGATGGCGCCTGCGACAGTTTCAGCGGCGCAACACGCCGACCAACCGTCTGCGCAGCACGCCTGAGTGGCGGCACAAGGACAAGGGGAGCACGATGTATAACGCTCAGGGAAAGATTTCCCAAGCCGATGTTTTGACGAAGTACGCACCGCTCGTGCGTCGGCTCGGCTTGCAGCTCGTGGCCAAGATGCCGGCCAGTGTCGATCTGGACGATCTGATCCAGGCCGGCATGATCGGCTTGCTCGATGCCGCGAGCCGCTATAAAGAAGATCAGGGCGCGCAGTTCGAGACCTACGCGAGCCAGCGGATTCGCGGCGCGATGCTCGACGAATTGCGCAGCAACGACTGGTTGCCGCGCAGCTTGCGGCGCACTTCGCGAGAAGTGGAAACGGCCGTGCACAAGGTCGAGCAGAATCTGGGCCGCTCGGCGAGCGAAACGGAGGTTGCCGAACACCTGCAAATGCCGCTCGACGAGTATCAGTCGATGCTGCAGGACCTGCACGGCAGCCAGCTGATCTACTACGAAGACTTCGACCGTTCCGCCGACGACGAACCGTTTCTCGACCGCTATTGCGTCGATCACTCGGACCCGCTTTCGGCCTTGCTCGACGACAGCCTGCGCTCGGCGCTCGTCGAGGCGATTGACCGCTTGCCGGAACGCGAGAAGCTCCTGATGTCGCTCTATTATGAGCGCGGCATGAACCTTCGCGAAATCGGCGCGGTGATGGAAGTCAGCGAGTCGCGCGTATGTCAGCTACACAGCCAGGCAGTGGCGCGTTTGCGCACGCGCCTGCGTGAAATGGCCTGGGCCAACGCCGAGGCGACGTGAGCGGCCGCCTCGCGCCGATGTATAACGAGGCGTAACAACGCAATAGCGAGGCAATAGCGTTACCGGTTGTGTGCCGGAGCATTTGCAAAGCGAGGGCGTTGCACACGCCGTTGCACGCGCCCGTTGCATGCACCTTCTCAAGCGTCCGCCATTTCGTGCTCGGCCGCGAGCGCGAGAAAAGCGGAACGCGACATGCCGTGCGCCTGCGCGTATTTGTCGATCTCATGCACCAACGCCTCGGGTAACGAGATGTTGATGCGCACCGCCTTCTTGAGCGCGGGAATGTTCCGGGTGGTCACGAAGCCCCACGTGAAACCCGCGTAGTCAGGATTACGCCGATGCTCGTCCAGCGTCAGTCTTTCGGGAATCGGCAAGCCTTCGTCGAGCAGCGTATCCAGATGCGCCTCGATCGCTTCTTTCGCGTTCGCGTAAGCCTCTTCCAGCGTGTCTCCCGCCGAATGACAGCCCGGAATATCCGGCACGACGACGCCGAACGCGTGCTGTGCGTCGCCCGCCTCGATGCCGACCGGAAAGATCAAGTTTTTCATTTCAGCCCTGCCTGTTTCAAGATGCTGTTCAGCGTGCCGGGCGGAAGATCCCTTTTTGGATGAGGGATGGTCACGAGCCCGGCTTTGAATGCGTGCCGGAAATGGTGATGGCTGCCCGATATTCGGATTAGCCGCCAACCGGCCGCGTGAATCAGTTTGACTACCTCGCCGCTGTTCATACTGCACTCCTCGTATCATACACACGATTACACAACCTCGCTAGAGTGGAATTTGCTGCCGTGGGTGACGGCGCCTGGGAAACGGGCGCAAACGGCACCGCTGCTGGAGCAAAAACCTCGTTGGGGAAAAGGAAGATTTGATCGCTTGCGGCGGACTAATGCCACCTGGCCGGATGGCCAACGTGCAAGGAGAAGGCGAGCGCGAGTGCGCGAGGGGATTGAAAAACGAAAGGGCTCGTCGTGGCGACGAGCCCTTTTTGATGATTTGCTAATGTGGCGTGACGCGGTTGGCGTTGGCGTGACGTGGCCTGCCTCACCCTAGCCGTGGCTAGCGTTGGTCACGCTGAGGCTGCACCGCGCTCCCGCGCGCCGACAGCGTCGCCGGAAAACGCAGAGGCCTGAAGCCGGGCGGGATCTAAACCGCCGCTGCCCGCGCCGGAATACGACCATCCGGGCCATAGAAGCCGGCCTTCTTCGGCACCACCACCTGCAATGCTTCCAGCGCCCGCTGGTTGTAGTCCATGCGCACGCGAATCAGCTCACCGTTGTTCGTATTGGCGCGGCGCGCGCGTTCGGCGGCTTTTTGCAGCAGCGACCATTGCGCGGCGAGCCGCTCGTCCGTGCTGGCGGCGAGTTCCATGCCGGCCCAGCCGCCCGGAAAACCCATGCCGGCGAGCAGTTCGTCGCGGCGGGCCTCGAGCTGCGCGAGCTCGCCGATCAGCGCGGTCTTTTTCTCGATGACCGAGGGCAGCAGTTCGACCGGCGACAAGGCAGTAAGCGCCTTCGTCTCCAGCGTCAGAACCGAGGCGAACGCCTCGACGGCGGAATACTCTTCGATGAGGGTGGCAAGCAGGGCGTCTTTCATCTCAACAACTCGCTGAAAACGGCGGCTCGCGCTGGATTTGCGAGCCGGGTTTGTCGAACGCCGCCCGGCCATTCACCGTACTTCGATGCGTCGATTAATTGCCGGTCGACGAGGATTTGTTCTGCAACAGTTCGCGCGCGGTGCTCAGCACGCCGTCGGCGATCTTGCCGGAGTCGATCTGGAGCGTGCCGTCCTTGATGGCCTGCTTGATCGACTCGACGTGCGCCGTGTCGATGTCGGCCGAGCCGGACGCCGCGAGGCTGCGCAAATGCTGCGACAGACCCGACAGGCTGACGCTGGCGTCGCCCGAGCCGCTGGAACTGGTTTGCGAGGCAGTGCTCGCGGTCTGCGCGCCGCTGTTCGCGGGCGCCGCGTCGCCTTGCTGCGGGCGGGACACGGCATCTTTCAACGTCGGCAGATTCGACTTGGTTTGGGAATCGACTTTCACGATTGGCTTCCTCTACGATTTGATTCTGATAACGGCAAGCGTCGATCAAAACTTTAGCGCAATCGCTCCAGCTTTTTCCTTGTCTATCAAGACGATCCGGCCCTGATACGGGCGGCGCGGCGCAAACGCTCGCCACGCGCGGATCGTTGTGTTTCACAGTTGAATCTCCACCGTCGAACCGTCCTTGACGATGCCCGAGATGACCTGGCCGTTGGCGGTCTTCACGCGAACCTGCTGACCGGGCGACGCGTTGTTCATCGCGCTGCCTTCCGCCGAAATCGCAAAACCGTCGCCGGCCGCGACGACGCGCACGGTTTGTCCGATCGATACCGCCGACGCGCTTTTCAGCATGTCGCGGCGCAGCGGCATGCCGGCGGAAACGCGCGTCAAAGTGACCGAGCCGAGCGCCTGCGACGGGTCGGTGACGATGGCCTGCGGCAAGCCCGTCAGATCGCCCTCGCGCGCGACGAGATCGGCGGCGGTGAGGACTTCACCGGCCGACATCGCGCGGCTCGCGAGGTAATACGTGGCGTGCAGCGAAACGCGCGCCTGCAGATAAATCGTCCACGGACGCTGGCCCGCGCAGCGCACACCGACGGTCACGCGGCCCCACAGGCGCGCGCCGCTCGGCATGAACGGCTCGAGCATCATGCAAGCCGCGAGACCGCGCGGAAACGCGGGGGCGACCGTGATGTCCACCTTGCCCGGCAATCCCGCCGATTGCTGTTGCAGGAACGCAAGCGCGACGGCCCGGATCGCTTCGGGGTCTTGCTGGCCGGGGAGCGGCGCGGGTTGCGCAGCGGCAGCCGCAATCGTAGTCGCAGCCGTGCGCGGATTCTGCTGCGCGGGCGCGGATGCGACCGTTGCCGCTGGCGCAACCGCTGATGCAACGGCCCGCGTCGCCGACACGCGAGCAGCCGCAGTATTCGTGGAATTCGCCGACGCTTTAGAGCGCTGCGCGACCGGTTTGCCGTCCGCGCCGAACTGCGGCGGCTCGCCGCGCGATGCGAGCGTTTCGAAGCCGTCGTTCACCGAGGAGTCCGCCGATGCCGCAGTTCCCGAAACACCGACCGCTGCGCGGCTCATCGCGCTCGACGGCGCATTGACCGCGACCGGCTGAACGCCCGCGGCGTCTCTCGCGCTATTCGTCGACGGCGCTGGCGTGACGACAACCGGCACGACGCGGCGCGAAGCCTGCATCGCATTAATACTGACGTTGGCGCGCGCGGGCGCGTCGGTCGGACTTGCCGTATCGCCAAGGTTCGCCGAACCGCCACGGCCCGGCGCGGGAATAGTAACGACGCCGTTTGCATCCGGCTTGAAATTCGTGCGAATCATCTGCGGCGCGGCAGGCGTTTCGCCGGCGCCCGCAATGACAATAGAGCCGCTCGCATTAGCGGCGCGCGCGAATGGATCGGCGTCGCGGGTCGACGGGCCACGGCCCAGCGATTGCGCGGTGGCCGCGGCGAGCGTGGCCGCCGAGCCCGTGCGTTTTGCTGGCGTCGCCTGCATACGTTCTGCAAGCGCGGCGAGCGCCGCCGGGTTCTGTTCGTTGGGACCGGCAATCACGATCGGGCCGTCCGCCTCGCCAGCATGCGCAGCATTCGCGAACAGCGCGACGCCGCCAGCCACAGACACCGCCAGCGACGACCCCACCACAAGTCTCGTAACCACGCGCAACACGGCCGCACTCATGCGATGCCCCGCCGCGCTTCTTGCGCGGGGCGTCGGATCGAAAGTGGGCTGGTCCATCGCGGTTCTCCATCGAATGCATTCGGTACGCCTTGCATTCTATTGAGCGTGCCCTTTGCGCAAACGTTGAATAGAAGCCCCCTTTCCCGGTTATTCGTCCGATTGCTGCTTGCGTGCCGCCCATAAGATGCACCTCATGCAAAAAGGCTTTCCCGCTCGATGCAGCCCTCACGCGAGGTGCACGGGAAGCCTCGGGACCGTTCTCCGGAGATTCTTATGCTGGACAAACTCGATGCCGAATTCGCCTTTGGACGTGAAGCGCTCGATGTGCGCGCTTACCGTCAGGAGCTCCTGTCGTCGAACATCGCCAATGCCGACACGCCCGGCTACAAGGCGCGCGACGTCGACTTCGCTTCGTCGCTTGCGGGCGCGCTGAAAAAGACCGGCGCGGCCGGCCACACCGCGTCCAACACCGCGACGCTGCCGCTTGCGCAACCGGCCGGCGTGACGAGCGGAATGTCGATGGCGGCGACCGCGCAGGGCCACATGTCCGGCAAGTCGACGTTGAGCCCCGCGGGCGGCTCGCCCGACGACTACCGCAATCTGCAATACCGCGTACCGACGCAACCGGCGCTCGACGGCAACACCGTCGACCTGGACACCGAGCGCGTGCAGTTCGCGGACAACACGTTGCACTTCGAATCGGGCATGACGGTGCTGTCGAGCCAGATCAAGACGATGCTGTCGGCGATCCAGTCGGGCTCGTAAGCGGCTAACGGCCGGATAACGGTCCGCACGCAAAGCAACACGCAGTACGCAAGAACAATCGCTACGGGAACTCATTTGAAGCCGGCTCTAACCGGCAGGAAAGGTCAGCAAACATGCCTTCTTTGATGAACATATTTGGTGTTGCAGGCTCCGCGATGTCGGCGCAGTCGCAACGGCTCAACGTGACGGCGTCGAACCTCGCCAACGCCGACAGCACGACCGGCCCGGACGGTCAGCCGTACAAGGCCAAGCAGGTCGTGTTCGGGGTTGCGCCGATTGGCGGCGCGCGCACGGGCTCCGGCCAGCAGGTCGGCGGCGTGCAGGTCACCGGCGTGGTCGACGACCCGACGCCGATGAAGACCGCCTACGACCCCGGCAATCCGGCGGCCAACGCAGACGGCTACGTCACGCTGCCGAACGTCGATCCGGTGCAGGAAATGGTGAACATGATTTCGGCGTCGCGCTCGTACCAGGCCAACGTCGAGACGCTGAACACCGCCAAGACCCTGATGCTGAAAACGCTCACGATCGGAACCTGAGGAGAGCCCCTTGACCACCAGCACCACCATCGGCAACAACGGCACGACCGTGTCGCAAACGCTGCTCGATACGATGAACGGCACGAACAGCGCGTCCAGCTCGAGCAGCTCGACGAGTTCGACGTCCGGCACGTCCGGCACCTCGGCGACCGATCTGCAGAACACCTTCCTGAGCCTGCTCGTCGCGCAGTTGAAGAACCAGGATCCGACCAATCCGATGGACAGCTCGCAGATGACCTCGCAGCTCGCCCAGATCAACACCGTGTCCGGCATCAGCCAGTTGAACACGACGTTGAGCTCGCTCGCGACGCAGATGTCGGCAGGCCAGCAGTCGCAAGCCGCGCTGCTGATCGGCTCGACCGTGCTCGCGCCGGGAAGCTCGGTGTCGGTCGCGAGCGGCAAGGCCGGCGCGTTCGGCGTGCAACTCGCCAATTCGGTGAACGACCTGCAAGTCGTCGTGAAGAACTCGGCGGGCCAGATCGTCAAGACGATCGATCTCGGCAAGCAGTCCGCGGGCACGATTCCGGTGGGCTGGACGCCGACCGACTCGGCCGGCAACGCGCTGCCCGACGGCAACTACACGATCAGCGCGGTCGGCACGATCAACGGCCAGCAGGCCACGGCTACCACGCTCGCAAGCTCGACGGTGCAAAGCGTCGTCATGCAGAGCAACGGTACGCCGGGCCTCGTGCTGTCGAACGGCACGACGGTCGGGCTGACCAACGTGGCCGCCATCCTCTGATCCAGATTCAGATTCAGTCAGTTACGACTTTCCAGACACGGAGACCGTCATGGGTTACCAACAAGGTTTGAGTGGTTTGTCCGCATCGTCGAGCGATCTCGACGTGATCGGCAACAACATCGCCAACGCGAATACCGTTGGCTTCAAGAGCGGCGCGGCGCAATTCGCCGACATGTACGCGAATTCGGTGGCGACGGCCGTGGGCAACCAGATCGGCATCGGCACGAAGCTCTCGGAAGTGCAGCAGCAGTTTTCGCAAGGCACGATCACGAGCACGAACCAGGCGCTCGACGTCGCGATTAACGGCAACGGCTTCTTCCAGTTGTCGAACAACGGCTCGCTCGTGTATTCGCGCAACGGCGTGTTCCAGCTCGACAAGAACGGCTTCATCACGAACGCGCAGGGCCTGCAACTGATGGGCTATGCGGCGAACAGCACGGGCGTCATCAACACTGCGCAGACCGTGCCGCTGAGCGTGCCGACCGCGAACATCGCGCCGAAGGCGACCACTAACATTGCCGCCGGCCTGAACCTGAATGCGCAAGACCCGCTGATGCTCGGCACGCCGAGCGTCACCGCGGCCACGACGAACGCGGGCACGCTGACCACGCCTGGCGCGACGATTACCAACACGGCGTCGGGCACGAACAAGGACAACTACACCGTCACGTTCACCAGCGCGACGGCCTACACGGTGACCGACACGACGCTCGGCACCTCGACGACCGGCACCTACACGGCCGGCTCGCCGATCTCGCTCGGCAACGGCCAGACGGTCACGTTCAACGGCGTGCCCGCGACCGGCGACAGCTACGCGATCGCGCCGACGCCGGTGGCCTTCAACCAGAACAGCTCGTCGACGTATAACTACTCGACCAGCACGACGGTCTACGACACGCTCGGCGGTTCGCAGACGGTCAACATGTATTTCGCCAAGACCGCGGCCGGCACGTGGGACGTGTACGCCGGCGTGTCGACGGGCACGGCGTCGCTCGTGGGCCACGCGAACTTCAATTCGTCGGGCACGCTGCTCGGCACGACCGACGCTTCCGGCACGGCGACCACCACGCCGTACGTGTTCAACTTCTCGGTGCCGACCACCGACGGCTCGGCAACGCCCCAGGCGCTGACGCTCAACATTGCCGGCACCACGCAGTATGGCGGCAAGGACGGCGTGAACTCGCTGCAGCCCGACGGCTACGCGGCCGGTACGCTGACGAGCTTTACGATCGGCGCCGACGGCACGCTGACCGGCAACTACTCGAACCAGCAGACCGCGGCGCTCGGCCAGATCGTGCTCGCCAACTTCTCGAACCAGAACGGTCTCGTGAACCTCGGCAACAACGAATTCCAGCAGACGTCGCAATCGGGCGTCGCGCAGATTTCGGCGCCGGGTTCGACCAATCACGGCGTGCTGCAAGGCGGCGCGGTCGAGAACTCGAACGTGGATCTGACGAGCGAGCTGGTGGACCTGATCACCGCGCAACGCAACTATCAGGCGAACGCGCAGACGATCAAGACGCAGCAGACCGTCGACCAGACGCTCATCAACCTGTAAGCGAGCAGGACGGACCCATCATGGATCGGCTGATCTACACCGCGATGTCGGGCAGCACACAAGCGCTCGAACAGCAGGCCATCGTTGCGAACAATCTGGCGAACGCGTCGACCACCGGTTTTCGCGCGCAGCTGGCGACTTTTCGCGCCGTGCCGATGTCGTTCGGCGACGGCAGTTCGATCAACGACAACACCACGCGTACCTTCGTGCTGTCGTCGACGCCGGGCGCGGACTACACGCCCGGCCCGATCCAGCAGACGGGCAATCCACTCGACGTCGCCATCGAAGGGCCGGGTTGGCTCGCCGTGCAAACCGCCGACGGCAACGAGGCCTACACGCGCGCCGGCAATCTTCACGTCGACCAGAACGGCCAGCTCGTGAACGCCACGAATCAGGTGGTGCTCGGCAACGGCGGGCCGATCTCGGTGCCGCCGGGCGCGCAGATCACCATCGGCCACGACGGCACCGTGACCGCGCTCACGCCCGGCGATCCGCCGACCGCCGTGGTGACGATCGATCAGCTCAAGCTGGTCAATCCCGATCCGCAAACGCTGACGCGCGGCGACGACGGCCTGTTTCGCACCGCCGACGGCAATCCCGCCGACGCCGATCCGGCCGTGGCGGTCGCGCCGGCATCGCTTGAAGGAAGCAACGTGAATCCGGTTAGCGCGATGGTCTCGATGATCACCAACGCGCGCCAGTTCCAGATGCAGACCAAGCTGCTGGAAAGCGCCGACAAGAACGATCAGTCGGCTAACCAGTTGCTGAGCTTTAGCTAACGGGCCGCTCACGCGCCCCTGGAGAGAGAAAGAATATGAATCGCTCACTTTACATCGCCGCTACCGGCATGAATGCGCAACAGTCGCAGATGGACGTGATCTCGAACAACCTCGCGAACGTCAGCACCAACGGCTTCAAGGGCTCGCGCGCGGTGTTCGAGGATCTGCTGTATCAGACCGTCCGCCAGCCTGGCGCGAACTCGACGCAGAACACCGAACTGCCGTCCGGCATCCAGCTCGGCACGGGTGTGCAGCAGGTCGCCACCGAGCGTCTGTACACGCAGGGCAATCTGCAGCAAACGGGCAACTCGAAAGACGTCGCCATCAACGGCCAGGGCTTTTTCCAGGTGCAGATGCCCGACGGCACCACGGCCTATACGCGCGACGGCTCGTTTCAGACCAACGCGCAAGGCCAGCTCGTCACGTCGAGCGGCTACCAGGTGATCCCGGCGATCACGGTGCCGACCAACGCGACGTCGCTGACCATCGGCAGCGACGGCGTGGTGTCGATCACGGTTGCGGGCTCGACCAACAGCCAGCAGCTCGGCTCGATGCAGATCGCGACCTTCATCAACCCGGCCGGTCTCGACGCCAAGGGTGAAAACCTGTTCGCGGAAACGGCATCGTCGGGTGCGCCGAACGTCGCGCAGCCTGGCCTGAACGGCGCGGGCACGTTGAATCAGGGCTACGTGGAAGCATCGAACGTGAACGTGGTGCAGGAACTGGTGAACATGATCCAGACGCAGCGCGCTTACGAAATCAACAGCAAGGCCGTGACGACGTCCGACCAGATGTTGCAGACGCTTAGCCAGATGCAGATTTAACGCGGTAGCCAGCAGGAATTAACAGGCGGTAATCAAGATGTCGTACTTCACTCGTAATCCGGTTCGTTCGCGCATGGCCGCGGCGCTCGTGCAGCTCACGCTGCTCGCCGCGCTCGGCGGTTGCGGCCTCGTGCCGAAGCAGCCGATCACGCAGCAGCCGATGACGGCCATGCCGCCGATGCCGCCGCAAGCGCAGTCGCCCGGCTCGATCTACAACCCGGGTTACGCGGGCCGGCCGTTGTTCGAAGACCAGCGGCCGCGCAATGTCGGCGACATCCTGACGATCGTGATTCAGGAAAACGTCAACGCGACGAAGTCTTCCGGCGCGGGCGTGAACCGCAACGGCACGACGAGCTTCGACGTGCCGACCGCGGGCTTCCTCGGCGGCCTGTTCGGCAAGGCGAACCTGAGCGCGAGCGGCGCCAACAAGTTCACCTCGACAGGCGGCGCTAACGCGTCGAACACGTTCAACGGCACGATCACCGTGACGGTGACCGGTGTGCTGCCGAACGGCAATCTGATGGTCAGCGGCGAAAAGCAGATGCTGATCAACCAGGGCAACGAGTTTGTGCGCTTCTCGGGCGTCGTCAATCCGAACACGATCTCGAACCTGAACGCCGTGTACTCCACGCAGGTGGCCGACGCCAAAATCGAATACTCCGCGAAGGGCTATGTCGACGAAGCGGAGAACATGGGCTGGCTGCAACGCTTCTTCCTTAACGTGTCGCCGTGGTGATCATGGGTACTGTTTCATTCCGCTTCTCAGCGCTTGCCGGCAGGATCGGCCGGACGCTCGCCTTCGTCGCGCTCGCGTGTGCGGCGCTGCCGGCGGCGACGCCCGCTCATGCGGAGCGTCTGAAAGACCTCGTGCAGATCCAGGGCGTGCGCGACAATCCGCTGATCGGCTACGGCCTCGTCGTCGGTCTCGACGGCACGGGCGACCAGACCACGCAAACGCCGTTCACCACGCAGACGCTCGCCAACATGCTGGCGAACCTCGGCATCTCGATCAACAACCAGGCGGCCGGTTCGAGCAACCAGCAGTCGTCGCTGTCGAACATCCAGTTGAAGAACGTCGCGGCGGTGATGGTGACGGCGGTGCTGCCGCCGTTCGCGCGTCCGGGCGAACAGATCGACATCACGGTGTCGTCGCTCGGCAATGCGAAGAGCCTGCGCGGCGGCACGCTTTTGCTCACGCCGCTCAAGGGCGCCGACGGCCAGGTGTACGCGCTCGGCCAGGGCAATCTCGCGGTCGGCGGCGCGGGCGCAAGCGCGAACGGCAGCAAGGTGCAGGTCAATACGCTGGCGGCGGGCCGCATTGCGGGCGGCGCGATCGTCGAGCGCGCGGTGCCGACCTCGGTGTCGCAAGCGGGCACGATGCAGCTCGACCTGAATGAAATGGACTACGACACCACGCAGCGCGTGGTGGCCGCGGTGAACAACGCATTCGGCGGCGGCACGGCGACGGCGCTTGACGGCCGCACGATTCAACTGCGCGCGCCGAGCGATCCCGAGCAGCAGGTCGCCTTCATGGCGCAATTGCAGAACCTTGATGTGAAACCGGCGCAAGCAGCCGCGAAGGTGATTCTCAACGCGCGCACCGGCTCCATCGTGATGAACCAGATGGTCACGCTGCAGAGCTGCGCGGTCGCGCACGGCAATCTGTCGGTCGTGATCAACACGCAGCCGGTGGTGAGCCAGCCGGGCGCATTCTCGAACGGCCAGACGGTCGTCGCGAAGCAGTCGCAGATTCAGATGAAGCAGGACAACGGCGCGCTCAAGATGGTGACGGCCGGCGCGAACCTCGCCGAAGTCGTGAAGGGGCTCAACGCATTGGGTGCGACGCCCGCGGATCTCATGTCGATCCTGCAGGCGATGAAAGCGGCGGGCGCTCTGCGCGCCGACCTGGAAATCATCTAAGGAAGACAGCAGATGAATTCGGATACGACCAATTCCGCCGCGGCGGCGAACGATCTCAGCCAGCGCTTCGCGCTCGACGTGCAGGGTTTCGCGAAGCTGAGCGCGCAGGCGAAGGCATCGCCGCAAGCCGGCATGAAAGTGGCCGCGCAGCAGTTCGACGCGGTCTTCACGCAGATGATGCTCAAGAGCATGCGCGATGCGACGCCGCAGGACGGCCCGTTCGACTCGCACGACACGGCCACCTTCACGTCGATGATGGACCAGCAGTTGTCGCAGCATCTGTCGCAGAAGGGAATCGGCGTGGCCGACGCGATGCTCAAGCAGTTGATGCGCAACCAGGGCATGCAGGTAAGCGGCGCCAATGGAGCCAATGGCGCAGGCGGCCTTGCCGGCATGGCCAACGCGCTCGGCGGGGGCAGCGGCGGCGACGAAGGCCAGACGGCGGCGCTCAACGCGCTCGCCAAGGCATACGGCAATGCGCAAGCGAACGGTCAGCTCGCGATGGGCAAGGGCTACTCGGCCAACAGCGCACTCACGCCGCCGTTAAAGGGCGACGGCAGCTCGCCGAAGGTCGACGCTTTCGTCGACAAGCTCGCGGGTCCGGCGCAGGCGGCAAGTGCCGCGACCGGCATTCCGGCGCGCTTCATCATCGGCCAGGCCGCGCTCGAATCCGGCTGGGGCAAGAGCGAGATCAAGAAGGCGGACGGCACGACGAGCCACAACGTGTTCGGCATCAAGGCGACGAAGGACTGGACCGGCAAGACGGTTTCCACGCTCACCACCGAGTATGTGCACGGCAAGCCGCAGCGCGTGGTCGAGAAATTCCGCGCGTATGACTCGTATCAGGAAGCCATGACCGATTACGCGAGCCTGCTCAAGGGTAATCCGCGTTACGCGCAGGTCATCAATTCCGCGCATGACGTAAAGGGTTTTGCCAACGGCATGCAGCGCGCCGGTTATGCCACTGATCCGCATTACGCGAAAAAACTGATGTCGATTATGGACAAGATGGGTTGAAGAGAGCATGCGACGGGGCCACGCGCGTGACAAGACGGAAGAGGCCGGCTGCCGGAGGGCAGCCGGTCTACCCGCGAAACCGGGTGTGAATACCGGCGCGGCCAATAAATGGCTGTAAATGACCGACGAAACGGCCGACGAAACGGCCGACGATTTACCGACGCGTTATCGGCGAGTTACCCGAGCTTTAACGTTTGCGCGAAGCGATTCTAAATAATTCATTGGGCGCCCCTAAATTTTAGCGGGATACTGCCGCTAATCCGTTAGAGCCCATACCGGAAGCGTCAATGTCCGGTTGAATGCGCGTGCCGCGGTCCGCAGAAAAAAGACCGCCCGAAAGCCCCGGCAGGAGCTCTGGCACGTGCCCGCAAGAACATGCATACCGGCAAGCCCATGGAAACCAATCAGTCGAACGGCCAAACCGACACGCAGATGCAGCCGCACGTTCCGTTAGACGACAGCGCCCACGATTTCGGCCGTCGTAATCCGCTGGAAATCGGCGTTCAATTGCGCAATCTCGTCAATCGGGGCGACTTCCTCACCGTGCAATATGCGGGCGGCCAACTGGTCACGCGCCTGCTCGACGTCGACGTGCGCGGCCGCACCTTCACGTTCGACTGGGGCGCGTTGTCGGATCAGAACCGCGGTCTGCTCGCCGCCGCGAGCTGCCAGTTTCACGCGGCGCCCGAGGGCGTGCGCATGGAGTTCGGCACAGGCACGCCGCGCGAGACGCGTTTCGAGGGACTGCCCGCATTCGAAGCGGACTTTCCGGAAGTGCTGTTCTATGTGCAACGCCGCGAGTATTTCCGCGTCGACGCACCGATTCTCGATCCGTATGTATGCACCGGCCGTCTGCCGGAAGGCGATTCGTTCCGCTTCGAAGTGCACGACCTGTCGCTTGGCGGCGTCGGCATGCGCACCGCCGATGAACGTGTTGCGGAACTGCCCATGGGCACGCGTCTGGACGACTGCGAACTGGTGCTCGGCTCATTGGGGCGTCTGTCGCTCGATCTGCAGCTCGTGTCGCATCGGTCGCTCGCGCTGCCCAACGGCACGCAGCGTTACCAGCTCGGCTTCCGTTTTCTGACGCTGCCGGGCAGCGCGGAAAACACGCTGCAGCGTCTCATCACGCAACTCGAAATGAAGCGCCGCTCGCTCGTTCGCTAACGAACGGGCGGGAGCAGAGGCGAAGCAGAAGCGAAGCGCGCGGGGTGTATGCAGGCCCGCGCCGCATCGGCCTCGCAAACGTTGCATCAACGTTGAACCAAAGTCTCACAAGCGTCGTGAATGGCCTCAATTTTCCGTCGCAAAAGCCGTTAAACAGTCTGTTCAAGTAACGCGGCGGCATGTGTACGGTGTCGCCCTTCAGGATGACGCATGTCCAATCTCATCAATCTCGGCCTCAGTGGACTGAACGCAGCCCAGTGGGGACTCACGACGACCGGCCAGAACATCAGCAACGCGTCGACGCCGGGCTACACCATTGAAACGCCGGTCTTCGCGGAAACGGGCGGCCAGTACACGGGTTCGGGCTTCCTGCCGCAGGGCGTCTCGACCGTCACCGTCACGCGTCAATACAGCCAGTATCTGACGACGCAGCTCAACAACGCGCAGTCGTCCAGCAGCTCGCTGGCCACCTACAACTCGTTGATCTCGCAACTGAACAATCTGGTCGGCAGCCCGACTGCCGGCCTTGCCAGTGCGATCACGGGTTATTTCACGGGCATGCAGAACGTCTCGAACAATGCTTCGAGCCTCGCCACGCGCCAGACGGCGATGAGCGGCGCGCAGACGCTCGCGAACCAGATCAACGCCGCCGGCCAGCAATACGATGCGCTGCGCGAAAGCGTCAACACGCAGTTGAGCAACACGGTTTCGCAGATCAATAGCTACACGCAGCAGATCGCGCAGTTGAACGGCCAGATTTCCGCTGCCAGCACGCAAGGCCAGCCGCCGAACCAGTTGCTGGATCAGCGCGACCTCGCCGTGTCGAATCTGTCGCAACTGATCGGCGTGCAGGTCGTCAACAGCAACGGCAGCTACGGCGTGTTCATGAGCAACGGCCAGCCGCTCGTGTCGGGCGGCAACAGCTTCAACCTGGGTACAGCGCCTTCGACGGGCGATTCGAGCGAACTGTCCGTGCAGTACCTCGGCCAGGCGGGCGCGAATCCGGCCGCGGCGCCGCAAATTCTGCCGGACAGCAAGATTGACGGCGGCACGCTCGGCGGTCTCCTCGCGTTCCGCAGCCAGACGCTCGATCCGGCGGAAGCGCAACTCGGCGCGATCGCCGTCAGCTTCGCGTCGCAGGTCAACGCGCAGAACGCGCTCGGCATCACGCTTGCGGGCGTGCAAGGCGGCGCGCTGTTCTCCGTCGGCGGCCCGACCGTCTACGCGAACACGCAGAACACCGGCAATGCGTCGCTCAACGTGTCGTTCGCGAACCCCGCGCAGCCGACCACCGGCGACTACACGCTCGCCTACAACGGCACGGGCTACACGCTGACCGACAATTCGACGGGCACCGTGGTCGGTTCCGCGGCGAACCTGAGCCAGCCGATCAACGGCCTGAACTTTTCGACCACCGGCACGATGAATCCCGGCGATTCGTTCACGGTCGAACCGACCCGCGGCGCGTTGAACAGCTTCGCGACCGTGACCACGGACGGCTCCGCAATCGCAGCCGCATCGCCGGTTCTGGGCTCGGCCGCGTCGACCAACACCGGCACCGGCGCGATCTCGCAAGGCACGGTCACGGCCGGCTACACGATGCCGAGTTCGACCACCACGCTCACCTACAACGGCACGGGCCTCACCGGCTTCCCGGTCGGCTCGACGGTGACGGTGGCCGGTTCACCGGCAACAACCTATCCGATCACGAGCGCGACGACCGTCGTGCCGTATTCGTCGGCGACCGGCGCGAGTCTCACGATCAACAACACGACGGCCGGCCAGATGGACAAGGTCTCGGTGACGATCAGCGGCGTGCCTTCTGCCGGCGACAAGTTCACCATCGGCCCGAACAGCGGTGCGAACAACGACGGCCGCAACGCGCTTGCGCTGTCGAACCTGTCCACGGCGAAATCGATGAACGGCGGCACGGTCACGCTGACGGGCGCGTATGCGAACTACGTCAACGACATCGGCAACCAGACGAATCAGATCCAGACTTCGAGCACGGCGCAGGCTTCGCTCGTGACGCAGATCACCACCGCGCAGCAGTCGGTGTCGGGCGTCAACATCAACGAAGAAGCAGCCAATCTGCTTCAGTATCAGCAGCTCTATCAGGCGAACAGCAAAGTCATTCAGACCGCGCAGACCCTGTTCCAGACGCTGCTCGGCATCTTCCAGTGAGGCGTTGAACATGCGCATCTCCAGCACGCAGTACTTCACCATGAACGTCGCGACGATGAGCGATCAGCAAGCTCAGTTGTCGCAGCTTTACGCGCAGATCTCGAGCGGCGTGAGCCTTTCCACGCCGTCGGACAATCCGCTCGGCGCGGCGCAGGCCGTGCAATTGAGCTCGACGGCGACGACTCTCGCGCAGTACACGAGCAACCAGAACACGGCGCTCGCGTCGCTGCAGCTCGAATCGACGACGCTCGGCAGCGTGACCGACGTGCTGCAAAAAGTCCACACGCTCGTGCTGAACGCCGGCGACGGTGCGCTGAACAACGGCGACCGCGGCTCCATCGCAACGGAACTGCAAAGCTTGCGCAGCCAGTTGATGACGCTCGCCAACGCAACCGATCCGCAGGGCAACTACCTGTTCGCCGGTTATCAAAGCAGCGCGCAGCCGTACAACACGAACTCGGCCGGCGTGGTCACCTATTCGGGCGACACCGGCATCCCGGCCGTGCAGATCACCGACTCGCACCTCGTGCAGACCTCGGACAACGGCACTTCGATCTTCAGCAGCGTCGCGCCCATCGGCACGAGTTCGGTTCCGGCGGGGGCCGCGGCTAACACGGGCACGGGCGTCATCGGCACGGTGAGCCTCAATAACCCGACCGATCCGACGAACAACAACACGTACTCGATCAACTTTTCGTCGTCGACGACTTACACCGTCAGCCAGACCGATCCGGCGACCGGCGCGGTCACGACGAGCGGCCCGCAAGCCTTCACCGCAGGCTCGGCGATCACGCTCGGCGGCCAGTCGGTGACGATCAGCGGCGCGCCGAATGCGGGCGACAGCTTCTCCGTCACGCCAGCCACGCAAGGCAGCATGGACGTGTTCGCGAACCTGAGCCAGTTGATCAGCACGCTGCAATCGCCGATCTCGGGCGGTGCGTCGACGGCGAGCTACCAGAGCGCGCTCGTCACCAGCATGACGCAGCTCGAGAACACGATCAACAACGTCGTGACCGCGACGGCGACCGTGGGCGGACGCTCGCAGGAAGTGCAGGCGCTGCAGAAGGTGACGCAAAACAATACGCTGCAAACGGCGAGCAACCTGTCGGATCTGACGCAGACGGACATGATCAAGACCGTCGGCAAATACACGCTGGCGCAGAACGCGTTGCAAGCGGCACAGCAGGCGTTCGTGAAGATTCAGAACTTGTCGTTGTTCCAGTACCTGAACTGATCGCGCGGGCGGCGAGCCGCTCAAAGAAGAAGGGCGGAACCGGTGTGAGCCGGTTCCGCCCTTTCTGTTTTTGGCGCGTTGATTTGACGTGCTGCTTTTACGCTGCGTTGCCGCGAAAAGCCCGGCTTATCGGAAACCGAGCGCGACGCGTCCCATCTGATCGATGCCCACCGTGAAGAGGCGCGCAAAAAACGGAATCATGTTGGGGGTCATCAGTTGCAGAAGCAGCATACCGATCAGCATGGTGAGCGGAAAGCCGATCTGGAATACGCCGATTTGCGGCGCCGCGCGGTTCAGAATGCCGAGCGCGAGGTTGGTGATGAGCAGCGCGGCGACCACCGGCAACGACAGCAGAAGTCCCGCCGAGAAAATCGTGCTGCCGAAGTTGGCGAGCGTGCGCCAGCCAGGCGAGCCGAGAATATTCGCCGACACGGGCAGCGTATTGAAAGTAGCCAGCAGCGCGCTGATCATCTGCAGATGACCGTCGATCACGAGGAACACCAGCATCGCGATCGTGTACATGTAGGTCGACAGCACCTGGCTCGAACTGCTCGCTTGCGCATCGAAGAAAGTGGCGAAGCCGAGCCCCATGCCCAGTCCGACGAAATCGCCCGTTGCGCTGATCGCCTGAAACACGATCTGCATCGTCATGCCGAGCGCGATGCCGATCAGGAACTGGTTGACGATGATCCACACGCCCTCGGCGGAAAACACCGTGACTTGCGGCAACGCGCCGAGCGTCGGCGCGACGATGATCGTGACGAAAGCCGCCAGGCCGATCTTCACGCGCAGCGGCAGCGAGCGGTTGCCGAGCACCGGCGCGGTCGCGACCAGCGCGAGAATGCGCACGAACGGCCACAGAAACGCGGTGAGCCAGGCGTTCAGTTGCGCGTAGGTGACGGAAAACATGGCGGCGTCGTAGCTCGATGCAGGAAGGACAACGCGGCGCTCAGTTGACGAGCGTCGGAATGTTGGTGAGAGTCTGGCGCAGATAGTCGAGCATCGTGGTGAGCATCCACGGACCGGCGATCACCATCGTGACCGCGATCGCGAGCAGTTTCGGAATGAACGACAGCGTCGATTCATTGATCTGCGTGGCGGCCTGGAACAGGCTCACCACGAGACCGACCACCAGCGCGACGAGCAGAAGCGGCGCGGCAAGCAGCAGGCCGACATACATGGCCTGGTGCGCGAGTGTCATGACGGATTCTGAATTCATGGCGATTCAACCGGAAGCATCGACAACGTAAGGGACGTGAACAACAACGCGAGCGCGCGTTGTTTAAACAAAACTTTGCGCGAGCGAGCCGAGCAGCAATTGCCAGCCGTCGACAAGCACGAACAGCATCAGCTTGAACGGCAGCGAAATCGTCGCGGGCGACACCATCATCATGCCCATCGACATCAGCACGCTCGCCACCACCATGTCGATGATGAGAAACGGAATGAAGATCGTGAAGCCGATCTGGAAGCCGGTCTTCAGTTCGCTCGTGACGAACGACGGCACCAGCAGCGACAGCGGCACATCTTCCGGACCTTGCATCGGCGCGGCGTGCGAGATGCGTGCGAACAGTGCGAGATCGCTTTCGCGCGTCTGACGCAGCATGAACGTCTTGAACGGCGCGAGGCCGCGGCTCACGGCCGTTTCCATCGGCACGGTGCCTTCGGAGAAGGGCTTGTAGCCGTCGGTATAAGCCTTGTCGAGCACCGGCGACATCACGAACAGCGTGAGAAAGAGCGCGAGGCCGACGAGCACCTGGTTAGGCGGCGTGGTCGTCGTGCCGAGCGCCTGGCGCAGCAGCGAGAGCACGATGATGATTCGCGTGAAGCTTGTCATCATCAGCACCATCGCGGGCAGGAACGACAGCATCGTGAGCAGCAGCATCGTCTGCACGCTCAGCGAATACGTGGTGCCGCCGTTCGGACCAGGGCTCGTGTTGAAGGCCGGCAAGCCGGCGGTTTGCGCGAACGAAAGCGTGGGCAGCGCGAGCATTATCGCGGGCAACACCACGGGCAACGCGACGGGTGTCGCGCGGCGCAAGCCGCGAACTGCTGCCCGGGCGGCGCGGGAGGTCATCGACGTGTATGAGTTGCTCGAGGATGACGCGCACTGCGCCGATTGAAGACTGAACTGCATTACCGAACCCCGTTGCCTTGCCCGTTGAAACGTTTGCTCACTTCGCCTTTCAAGGCGTCGCGAAAGCGCTGGCCGAAGCTGCCAGACAATGTGGTGCCGTTCGCGCCCGTGCTGCCGGTGCTGCCTGTTCCGCCCGGCGTGCCCGCTTGCGCGTTGCCGACCGTATCGATCGCGACCGAGCCGGCCGGCATCGTATGAAGCAGACGCACGTTGCCCGGCGCCGCGCCGAGTACCAGCCACGTATCGCCGATCTCGACGACCGCGACGCGCTCCTTGCCGCCGAGCGATGCGCCGCCGACCGTTTTCACGAGCCCGCTGCGGCTGCCCGGCTGCAAGCCGAAGCGGCGTGCGAGCCACGCGCAGCCGAACACCAGACCGATCACGACCACGAGGCCGACGATCGTTTGCAATACCGCGCCGACGCCGAGCGCCGGAACCGCAGTGCCCGCGCCGACCGTCGACGCCATCTTCGCTGCGTTGTTGACCGCGTTCATGTCGGCCGCGTGCGCGGCGAGCGGAGCGCAGAGCGCGCCGAAGCAGGCCGTTGCCGACAGCACCGCGCGCATTGCCAGGCTGGATACGCGACGCGACACAGGCAACACGGCACAAACGACTGCCGGTTTCATCGATTCAACTTCCGGATACGTTCTGACGGCGTGATGATGTCGGTCAGGCGAATACCGAACTTGTCGTTCACCACCACGACTTCACCTTGCGCGATCAGGCAGCCGTTGACGAGCACGTCCATCGGTTCGCCGGCCATGCCGTCCAGTTCCACGACCGAACCTTGCGCGAGTTGCAGCAGGTTGCGGATCGCGAGCTTGGTGCGGCCGAGTTCGACGGTCATCTGGACAGGAATATCCAGAATCATGTCGATGTCGTTGCGCGTCGTGGTCGGCGCCACTTTCGACAGCGGCTGGAACACGCCGGCCGTGGTCGCGCTGATTTCGCTAGTGTTGTCGTTCTGCTCGGCGAGCGCGCTTGCCCAGTCGGCGAGCGCCGCTTCGTCCTCGGCGCTCGCCGCGTCGGCGGCAACCTGCGCCGCGGCGGCGCTCAGCGCTTCCTCGGGCTTTGCGTTCAGATCACTCATATCCACCTTCCTTCATCGTGTCGGCTGCGCTGATCATCTTCTGCACGCGCAACGCGTATTGACCATTGAAAATTCCGTAACCGCATTCCATCACCGGCACGCCGTCGACTTTCGCCGTGATGTGCTCGGGGATGTTGATCGGCAGAACATCGCCTTTGCGCATGTTCAGGATCTGTTCGAACGTGATCGGCACCTGCGCGAGGTCGGCGGTCAGTTCGACTTCCGCCGCCTGCACCTGCTGCGACAGCACGCGGACCCAGCGGCGGTCGACTTCGAGCGCCTCGCCCTGGATCGGCGACGACAGGATGTCGCGGATCGGTTCGATCATCGAGTACGGCATGCAGATGTGCAGCGTGCCGCCCGTCGTGCCGAACTCGATCGAGAACTGCGTGACGATGACGATTTCGTTCGGCGTCGCGACGTTCGCGAACTGCGTGTGCATTTCCGAGCGCATGTATTCGAACTGCAGCGGACGCACGCTTTTCCACGACGCCGCGTAGTGTTCGAACGTCAGGTTCAGCAGCTTCATGATGATGCGCTGCTCGGTCTGCGTGAAATCGCGGCCTTCCACTCGAGTGTGGAAACGCCCGTCGCCGCCGAACAGATTGTCGACCACGAAGAACACCAGGTTCGGGTCGAACACGAACAGCGACGTGCCGCGCAACGGCTTGATGTGGACCAGGTTCAGGTTGGTCGGGATCGGCAGGTTGCGGGTGAACTCGCTGTACTTCTGCACCTTCACCGGACCGACGGAGATTTCCGCCGAACGCCGCATGAAGTTGAAGATGCCGACGCGCAAGAGTCGCGCGAAGCGGTCGTTGATGATTTCGAGGCCGGGCATCCGGCCGCGGACGATCCGTTCCTGCGTCGCGATGTTGTAGGGACGTACGCCTACACGCTCGCTTTGCTCGGCTTCAGAGTCGGACTCGCCGGTTACGCCTTTGAGGAGGGCATCGACCTCCTCCTGGGACATGAATTCTTCGTGGCCCATTCCTTATTCCTCGTGCATACCGTGACGTTGGATGATGGCAGTGCGCAAGCGCGTCACTGCACGACGAATTCGGTGAACAGCACGTCCTGGACGTGGATCGGCGCCGCGCCCTTGTCGGTCGGCTGCTCGATCAGCGTGCGCAGTTCGGTGGCGAGCGCGTGCTTGCCTTCGAGCGGCGCCAGTTCATCGGGATGATGGTTCGACAGCGCGAGCAGAATGCGGCTGCGGATTTCCGGCATGTGCTCGGTGAGCTCCGGCGTCGTCTTCGGATCGGTGAGCTTGAGCGTGAGGCCGATGCGCAGGAAGTGCTGCTGGCCGTCGTCCGACTGGAGGTTGACCGTCATCGATTCGAGCGGGAAAAACGTGGGTGCCGGAGCGGGCGCCGGCGCGGCAGCCGTGGCGGCGGCCGGAGCGCGCTTCGACATGAAGAACCACACGCCTGCGCCGGTCGCGCCCGCGGCGACGACAGCGATGAGGGCGATCAGGATGATGCGTTTCATGGGGCCCGGGGAAGCGGGCGCGACTTGCTGATTTGCGGGAGTGGTAGCCATGAGGTTTGCTGTGCTTGCCGTTAGTGCTGGTGATAGTGATTGTTGTTGATTTGCCTGCGGCGCGATGGGTCGAACAGAAGGGTTAATGCGGGCTATCTCTGGTTTTTGGGCCCTGCGGGCCGGCTTTGGTTTTTTGTTGGTCTGGATGGGGGTTGGGGGTTTTTTGTTAACCCCTTTGGCCTTTCCTTGATTTCGCGGTGGTCTATTGGCGTTGCCCCTGTGCGGGGCGGCACTCACTTTCTTTGCCGCCGCAAAGAAAGTAAGCAAAGAAAGCGGGCTTACACCGCCAGCTTTTAGATGGCTCCTCCGGTTCGGAGCGGGCAGTGGCGCGTCTTACATCCGTGCCCTCGCGCATTCGGCGCTCGTGACAAGGCCGTCATGCTTCCCGCCTCGCACTGCGTGCTCGCCGGAAGGGTTCGCTTACACCGCTCGCTTGCGTTTTTGCGCGGTGGGGGCCATCGGCTTCGCCTCGGCGACGCGCCGTCGGGGGGGGATCGTTTTGCCCTGGCCGAAACCTTAAGTGCCTGCGTTCCAATCGAGCATTTGGCGAGGCGGCGGTGGAACGCAGAAACGCGTGAGATGCCGCGATGGTTCGCGGCGCGGGAAACCGCAGAACCCTCGCGACGACTCGCGGCCCGCGACACGGCCGAACGCGCGATGGTTTTGGGAACGACCGCTGCGGCGCGCGAAGCGTCGCCGGAAGAATGACTGCCTTGTCACTAACGTCGAATGCGCGAGGACACGGATGTAAGGCGCACCACTGCCCACTCCGAACCGGGGAACCCACCTACAAGCTGGCGGTGTGAGCCCGCTTTCTTTGCTTACTTTCTTTGCGGCGGCAAAGAAAGTGAGTGCCGCCCCGCACAGGGGCAACGCCAATAGACCACCATGAAATCAAGGAAAGGCCAAAGCGAGCCAGTGGGGCCCACTTATAAGCCACCGGTGCTTTGCGGCGGCAAAGAAAGTGAGTGCTGCCCCGCACAGGGGCAACGCCAATAGACCACCGCGAAATCAAGGAAAGGCCAAAGGGGTAAAAAACAGCGCCCCCGGCAAAGCAAAAGCTCAGGCAAACGTATCCACAAGCCCAACACTACGCCGCCCACCGGCATCACCAGCAGCCACAACCACCCCGGCCCCGGCGGCCCCAGCCTCACCCCCAAAACCCCGCGCGGAGCGCCCCCCGCCAGAACTGGCACTTTGCTGCTGCTGCCCACCCTGCCGCCCAAACCCATCACTGACACTCGCGCTGCCGAGCCCAATCCCATTCGCCTCCATAGCCTCGCGCAGCTTCGGCAAAGCGGCCTCCACGGCCTCCCGCACCTGCTGATGCTGCGAAACAAACAACGCATGCGCATGGTTATCGGCGACCTGCAATACAACCTGCAACGGCCCAAGATCCTTCGGATTCAACGTCAGCTCGGCGCTCTGCGAATGCGCATTCGACAGGAACACCACCTTCTGGCTCAACGCCTCCTCCCAGTCGGTCGTGCCGACCTGCGGTCCCAGTGCATTCGCCGCGGCCGCCGCGCTCGCGGTGCCCGTCGTTTGCACGGCCGCCGTGGTGTTTGCGGCGCTCGCGGCCGCCTGGCTCGCGGCCAGCGCGGCCGTCGCCGCGTCGGCGGCATTCTTGAACGATGCCAGGTCGTCTGTCTGCGCGCCCGCCGCTCCCGTCGATGTCAACGCGCCCGCCACAGCGGCCGATGCCGCCGCCGTCGGATCGGCAACGGTCGTACCGTTCGCCGCCGTCCCCAATGCGCCGCGCGCCCCGGCCGAGCCCTTGCCGCCGCCGGACGACCCGGCCTCCAGCGTCTTGCTCGTCGCGTCGTTCAGCGAAGCGTTCGCGCTCGCCAGACCGTTCGCCGCCGCGGCGGCTGCCGCGCCGCTCGCGAGAGCCTGCGACGGAGCCACAGCCTGGCCGTTCGCCAGCGCCGCGAGCGCGGCCTGCAACGAGTCCTGCAGCGATTTCGGATCGGTCGGCGTCTTCTTGCCGGGCGTGCCGGCAGGTGCGGTGTCGGTGGCCGCGCCGGTTGCGGTCGGGTCCGCGTTCGTCGATGCCGCCAGATTGACGCCGGCCGGATCGGCGGCGCTCGCGTCGGCCTGGGCTTGCGCCTGCGCCTGAGCGGCAGCGGCAGCGGCTGCGGCGCCGGCGTCGTTTGCGCTCGCGGCATTGGCCGGCTTCGGCGGCGTGTCGCCGTTCTTGTCCGTCGATGCCTGCTGCGGCTTGTCCGCCGGCGCCGCGGACGATGCCGCGTCGGTCGCGCTGCTGTCCTTGCTGTCGCTCTTCGCGTCGTCGGCGCTCTTCGTCGTGGAATCGTCCGGCGGCGGCGCGTCGTGCACGCTCGAGCCCTGCGAGATGTCCGCGGAAGAGGGCTGCGGCACGGCGGCCTTCACGCTTGCAGCGCTATGTGCGGCCGCACTTGAAGCCGCACTGTTCTGCAAATCAATGTTCTGCTGCAGCGTTTGCGAAAACGGCTTCGCGCTAGCAGCGGCAAGCGCCGCCGCATTGCTGGACTTACTGGTGGAGCTGCTGCCGGTCGAGCCGAGCAGCGAGCCGATCTGTGAAAGAAACGACATAAGTGTCCTGTCAATCCGTCAAAGGGTACGGTGTCGAGTCAGTGTGTCGAGGCGGCGCGGGCGTCAGGCGCCTTCCGCGCGCATCCTCAGGATTCGTGCCGCGTGTTCGTCGGCGTCGCGCTGATCGCGCCGCGCCACGACCTTCGCCTCGGCGGCTTCGCCGCGCGCCTGCAGCACTTCGTACGAGCCGAGCTTCTGCTTCTGACGCTGCCAGTCGGGCTTGGCTGCCTCGACTCGCGCGTTCGCGGTCACGAGCAGGTTACGCTGCTGCTCGATGGCCGCGTCGAGTGTGTCGATGAACGCCTGGAAATTGCGCATGTTGCCGGCGGGCATGCCCGCTTGCGCGGTCGCGGTGAAACGCGCGTGGTATTCGTCGCGGTACTGCACGAGGGCGTTCAGCTGCGCCTCGACGTCGTTGCGCTCGCGCTGCGCGCGGCCAAGACGTTGAGCGGCGGCGTCGACATCGTCCTGCGCGAGGCCAATCAGCGTCTTGATCGGAAAGTGTTTCGCCATCGTCAGGCTCCTTGGGCAAACAGCGCGTCCAGCATCTCGATACTCGGTTCAAAGTTCGCGCACTCGCGAAAGCCCTGTTGCAGGAAGGCTTCCATCCGCGGATACAGCGCGATCGCGCGGTCGAGCAGCGCGTCGCGCCCGCTCGAATAAGCGCCGACGTTGATCAGATCGCGGTTGCGCTGATAGCGCGACAGCATCTGCTTGAACATACGCGTTTTGTCCAGATGGTTATCGTCGATCAGCGCGGTCATTGCCCGGCTAATCGACGCTTCGATGTCGATCGCCGGATAGTGGCCGGCTTCCGCGAGCGAGCGCGACAGCACGATATGGCCGTCGAGAATCGCGCGCGCGGAATCGGCGATCGGGTCCTGCTGGTCGTCGCCTTCGGTCAGCACGGTATAGAACGCGGTGATCGAGCCGCCGCCCGCCGGCCCGTTGCCGGTTCGTTCGACGAGCGCCGGCAGCTTCGCGAACACCGAAGGCGGATAGCCCTTGGTGGCGGGCGGCTCGCCCACGGCGAGCGCGATCTCGCGCTGCGCCATTGCGTAACGGGTCAGCGAATCCATCAGCAGCAGCACATGCTTGCCCTGATCGCGGAAATATTCGGCGAGCGACGTCGAATACGCGGCGGCCTGCATCCGCAAGAGCGGCGACACGTCGGCGGGCGCGGCGATCACGACGGAGCGCGCGAGACCTTCCTCGCCAAGAATCTGTTCGATGAATTCCTTCACTTCGCGGCCGCGTTCGCCGATCAGGCCGATCACGATCACTTCGGCGCTGGTATAGCGCGCCATCGTGCCGAGCAGCACCGATTTACCGACGCCCGAACCCGCGAAGAGGCCCATGCGCTGCCCCCGTCCGACGGTCAGCAGCGCATTGATCGCGCGCACGCCGACGTCGAGCACCTTGTGAATCGGCTCCCGATTCAACGGATTGATGACCGGCGCGGACAGCGGCGCATCGGCGTGCGCGCCGAGCGGGCCGAGTCCGTCGAGCGGACGGCCGGACGCATCGAGCACGCGGCCGAGCAATTCCCAGCCGACCGGCAGGCGCTTCGCGCCCGCCATCGGGTCGGCAATCGGCGCGCTCTCCAGCGGATAGACACGCGCGCCGGGCAACAGGCCGATCACTTCGGTGGTCGGCATCAGAAAGAGTTTGTCGCCGGAGAAGCCGACCACTTCGGCTTCGGCCATCGGCAGCGAACTGCCGAGTGGCAGTTCGATCATCACTTCCGCGCCCACCGAGAGGCGTAGGCCGACTGCTTCAAGCACGAGACCCGCGGCGCGCGTGAGGCGTCCGCATGCGCGCATCGGCTTAGCGATCGCGTTGCGCGCGCGCAGCGCGTCGAGCCGACCGCGCCACGCTTGCATGTGCGGATTGCTGTCGAGCGCGGGATCGTAGGGCGCGGCAGCCGTTGCTTTCGAGGCGGCGCGCGCGAGACCTGCTGCGTCCGGTGCCGACTCGCGGCTCGCGGCGGCGCCCGTCAGCGGATGCGCGTGATTGGCAGCAGCCACGTCTTCAGTCGCTTGAGCGAACACCGCGGCGTCCGGAGCGGCGTCCGCAAACGACGTTTCGGCAAGCGCCTCCGCACCGAACGACGCCAGCGCCAGTTCGCGTTCGAGCGGCGTCAGGTCGCTTGCGCGGATTTCCTCGAGCGTCGGCTTCACCATGTACTCACTTTGCCGAGCGCCGCGGCGACGCGTTCCCAGCGTGTATCGATGCCGGCATCGACTTCGCCGCTCGCGGCCTGCGCGCGGCAGCCGCCGCGCTCCACGGCCGGGTCGGTGCGCACGGTCCAGCCGCGCGTTTGCAGTTCTTCCATCAGATACGCTTCGACCACGGGCAGATCGGCGGGACTCACGATCAGCGCGGGCGCGCCCGTCAACGCCGGTTCGGCGGCGAGCACTTCGCGCGCGGCGGCGATCAGCGCGGTCGGGTCGTGCTGCACATGCTGGCGCACCACCTGTTGCGCGATGTCGAGCGCGAGCGAGACGAGCGTCTCCGAGATCGCGCCTTGTGCGCCGTCGAGCGCGGCCTTGAACGTTTCGGCAAGCGCCGCAAGCCGCGCGGCTTCCTCGCGCGCTTCGCTTCGGCCTTGCTCGAAGCCCTGCGCGTGGCCTTGCTCGTAACCCGCCTGGTAGCCGAGCGCCTGACCGGCGACGTGGCCGGACGCGATGCCCTGCGCGTGCGCGGCTTCGCGCAGGCGCTCGAGTTCGGCTTCGAACGCGGCTTCGTCGGCCTCGGAATTCGGCGGCGCGGGCGGCACCGGATCGAACGAGGCCATCTCCCAGCGCTGGTAGGCCGAGAGGGTCGCCTTCGCCGCGGAGTTGCGATTAGACATATGCATCTTCCGCCTTGCCGCCAATCACAATCTGACCGCTTTCCGCCAGATTGCGCACGATTTGCAGGATGCGGCGCTGTTGCGTCTCGACTTCGGAGACACGGACCGGGCCGCGCGCGTCGAGGTCTTCGGCGAGCAGTTCGGCTGCGCGCTGCGACATGTTCGACAGGAACTTCTGACGCAGCGCGGGCGCCGCGCCCTTCAGCGAGATGATCAGCGCTTCGGACTCGACTTCCTTCAGCAGCAACTGGATCGCGCGGTCTTCCAGGTCGAGCAGGTTCTCGAACACGAACATCTGATCAACGATCTTCTGCGCGAGTTCCGCGTCGTACTGGCGGACGTTCTCGATGACGCCTTCCTCGTGATTGCTCGACATGAAATTGAGGATTTCCGCCGCCGTGCGAATGCCGCCCATCGGGCTGCGCTTCAGGTTGTCGCTGCCCGACAGCAGGTGCGTGAGCACGTCGTCGAGTTCGCGCAGCGCGGCCGGCTGAATGCCGTCGAGCGTTGCGATTCGCAACAGCACGTCGTTACGCAGACGCTCCGTGAAGCACGCGACGATTTCCGAAGCCTGATCGCGGTCCAGGTGAACGAGGATTGTCGCGATGATCTGCGGATGCTCGTTCTTGATCAGTTCCGCGACCGCCGGCGAATCCATCCACTTCAGGCCCTCGATACCGCTGGTATCGCTGCCTTGCAGAATGCGGTCGATGATCGCGCCGGCCTTGTCGTCGCCGAGCGCCTTCGTCAGCACCGAACGGATGTACTCGTTCGAGTCGAGCGACATGCCGGTGTGCTTCTCCGCCTCGCGCACGAACTCGTGCAGCACGACGTCGATCTCCTCGCGGGTCACGGCTTTCATGGCGGCCATCGCGACGCCGATCTTCTGGACTTCGCGCGGTCCGAGAAACTTGAATACCTGCGCGGCTTCTTCTTCGCCGATCGACATCAGCAGAAGCGCGCTCTTCATTACGCCTTCAGCGCTCATCGGTCACCCAATTCTTGACGACAGTTGCAACGATCTTCGGATCCTGGCGCGCGATGCTGCGCGCGAACTCCAGGTTCCGCTCATATTTGTGTTTCGCGTTTTCCAGCGCCTGCAGCTCTGCGTCGCCGTTGTCCATTTCGAGCGCGGCGTTGCCGGCCCGCTCGGCGGCCGGAATGCCGTCGAGCAGAATCGGCTCGTCGGGCGACGGCAGCGCTGCGGCGACGACCGGCTCCGGCGGCGGGAACGCGCGGCGCAGCGCCGGCTTCACCATCACGAAGTACAGGAACAGGGCCACTGCGCCGATGCCGAGATACGTCGCGATCTGCTTGTAGAGCGCCAGCATGTCCGGCGTGCGCCACCACGGCAGGTCGGCGTTCGGGTCGAGCGCGGTGGTGAACGGGCTGTTGACCACGTTGACCGAGTCGCCGCGCTGCGCGTCGAAGCCCATCGCGTCCTTCACGAGCTGGTTCACTTGCGCGAGCTTGTCGGCGGTGACCGGCTGCATCGTCGCGTGACCCTTGGCGTCGACCACGCGCAGATAGTTGACCACCACCGCCACCGACAGACGCTTGATGCCGCCCATCGGCTGCTCGAGGTGACGTACGGTTTTGTCGAGCTCGTAATTGGTCGTCATGTCCTTGCGGTCGCTGACCGGCGTCGTCGTCACACCGCCGCTCGCGCCGGCGGGCGCATTGATCGGTGCGGAGGCCGGCTGCGGCGGCTGGTTCGACAGCGCGCCCGGCACGCCCGAGGCGCCGCCTTGCGACATTTCGGTCGCTGTGCTCGATTGCTGGCTGCGAATCGCGGCCTGTTGCGGATTGCCGTTCGGGCCGTAGTTTTCCGACGTCTGTTCGCTGCGCGAGAAGTCGATGTCGGCGCTCACCTGCGAATGCGCATTACCGGAGCCGAACAGCGGCGCGAGGATCGCGTCGATGCGCTGCTGCGTGCTGCGCTCGATCTGCTGGCGATACTTCAGTTGCGACGCGTCGAGCCCGCCGCCCACCGACGGCTGCGTCAGCAGATTGCCGTCCTGGTCGAGAATGGTCACGCCCTTGACCGGCATTTCCGGCACCGCCGACGACACCATATGCGTGATCGCAAGCACCTGACCTTCGTCGAGCGCGCGGCCCGGATACAGATTGACGAGCACCGACGCCGATGGCGCTTCCTTGTCGCGCACGAACACGGATGGCTTCGGAATCGCCAGATGCACGCGCGCCGACTTCACCGACGAAACCGATTCGATCGTGCGTTCCAGCTCGCCTTCGAGCGCGCGCTGATAGTTGATCTGCTCGGCGAACTGGCTGATGCCGAACTTCTGGTTGTCCATCAGTTCGAACCCGACCGAGCCGCTCTTCGGCAATCCCTGCGATGCAAGGCGCAGGCGCATCTCATGCACCTGCTCGGACGGCACGAGGATCGCGCCGCCGGCCTCGGAGAACTTGTACGGAATGTTCGCCTGCTGGAGCGCCGTGATGATGGCGCCGCCGTCGCGGTCGGACAGGTTGCTGTAGAGCACCTTGTAGTCCGGCGCGCGCGACCAGAGGAACAGGCCCGCCACGATGGCGACGAGCAGCGCGACCGCGAAGATGAGCGGCGCGCGCGGGTTGCCGCGCATCTGCGCGAGACCGGACAGGCGCTGACCAAAATTGCCGCCGAGGCCGCCACCGAGGCCGCCCAGGTCTGCATTGCCGCTGGGCTGGCCGGCGCCCGCCGCCGCCGCGCCGGGCTGCGCGCCGGCGAGGCCCATGCGGGCGTCGGGGTTGATCAAAGAGTTGGCTGACGAATCCATGCGTCGGGTTTCTCCGGGATGCCTTTGCGTTCTGCCGCTATGTCGCGCCGAGAGCCGGCGGGAGTATGGACAGAGACTTTCACGACTGAAATTATCCGCACGGCAGACGCGCCCGATTGCTTGAATAGAGCCGGGTTTCCCCCCTAGTTTCGGGGCTTTCCCGTAAAGCCCGCTGCTATGCTTTCGTCCAGATCGGTACGGTTTGGTCGTGCCGCTCGTCATTACTGGAGAGAACATGACTTTGCCCGTGAACGCGATTTCGTCGGCGCTGCAACAGTTGCATTCGATGGCTGCGCAGGCGACCGGCGGCAGCACCGCGGCGACCGGCGCTTCGGCCGCAGGGGAGTCCGGCGCGGCCACGGCCGGCGGCTTTGCGTCGGCGCTCAAGGCCTCGCTGGACAAGATCAGCGGCGATCAGACCAAGGCGATCGGCGAATCGCAGGCGTTCGAGCTCGGCGCGTCGAACGTGTCGCTAAACGACGTGATGGTCGACATGCAGAAGGCCAACGTCGGCTTCCAGTTCGGCCTGCAGGTGCGCAACAAGCTGGTGTCCGCCTACAACGACATCATGCAGATGCAGGTCTGAACGCTGGCGGCCGCGGCGGCAAGAATGTTCCGCCCGCCACGGCCGCAACCTGCTGCATGCGCCGCGTCGCTCGCCTGAGCATGCGCGAGCACGCGCGGCCTGACCCCTTAATCCTCCTTACACCGGCCTAAAGCTTTCTCGCTGCGTATCCGATAACCAGATACAGGCATGAATCCGGGACGCGGCGACGCATCCCGATGGGCTGCCACGACCAACCGTAGTTGCAATTGAGGAGGAGCGCCGATGTTTTCCCCAGGACACTCTGGAGCCAATGCGTACGCACGCGTGGGCGTCGAGACAGGGGTGATGGGCGCGAGTCCGCATCGTCTGATCGTGATGCTGTATCAGGGAGCCAGGCAGGCTATCGCGCAAGCACGGATGCACGTGCAGCAGGGCAATGTCGCCGGTCGTGGAGAGGCGATCGGCAAGGCGATTCAGATCGTCGAAAGCGGGCTGCAGCAGTCGCTCAACCTTGAGGTGGGCGGCGAGATTGCGCAGCGGTTGAACGCGTTATATGGCTATATGTCGCGCCGGCTGCTGGAAGCCAATATAAAAGCGAGCGAGGCAATGCTGGTCGAGGTCGACGGTCTACTGGCGACGCTCGAAGAGGCATGGATCGGGATTGCCCCGGAGATAGCGCGGATGGCTGCCCAGCCGGCCGCGGAAAGCATGAGATGACATCGAACGCAGAATATTTTGCCCGCTACGAGGCCATCGCAGCGTTGTCCTGCCGCATGCTGATGGCTGCCCGACGCGCCCTGTGGAACGACCTGGTGCACTTGCAGGAAGAATACCGGCAACTCGTGGACGCGCTGAAAGAGGCGGAGACGGGCGTCAAGCTCGACGAGACGGAGCGCCTGCGCAAGTACGCGCTGATCCGCCAGATTCTCGCCGACGACGCCGCGATCCGCGACCTCGCCAATCCGAGCCTTGCGAAGCTGTCGGCGTTGTTCGGCGGACGGCCGTCGCGGGTGCTGAAGGAGCTTTACGGCGCGCGCTGACGGTGGCCGCGATCTAGCCGCGATGCAGCCGCGAGGCGCCTGACTGAACGAATTTGAGCGCGCTGCCGCCAATGTGACCAAGGAATCGGCATGAACGGAATCGACACGGCCCTCGCATCGCTGCTCGCGACCCGCGTCGACAGCCTGCTGAACATTGGTCCCGGCAGCGCCGCCACCACGCAAACCGGCGCGCCGGACGTCGAGACCGCGCCGACCACTTCGGCTCCGCTCGCCCCGCCCGCGCCGCCGCAGCCTTCGGCGCAAACGGCCTTGTCCGCTGTCGCGCTCACGCTCAACGCGATCGTGCGTTCGGGCGGCGAGGCGACTCCGGCGATTGTCGGCCAGACGCCGATCTGGCCCGCCGCTCCCGCGCTCGACGTCGAAGTCGGCGCTTTGCCGCTTTTCGACGCGCCTGCTGCTCCTAATCTCGCTTCGAACGCCGCTGCATCGGCGGCCACTGCCAATGTCGCGGCGGCGCAAGTGCCCGTTGCGGCGCTCGCGGCCGCGCTTGCGCAGACGGTCGGCAACAGCGGTCTCTTCTACGAAGCACATCTCGCCCAATGGCTGAGCGGCCAGCGCTCGCCGGAGACGCTCGCCGGCGAGGCGCAGAACAAGCTCGTGGCGGCGTCGGCGCAATTGCCGTTGAACTGGGGAAGCGCTGCCGGCGATGCGTCGTCCGCGGCTGCTGGTGCCGGTGCCGGCGCCAAGCCGGGCATGGGCGCGGCGCCGAACGGGGCGGCTGACGGTGCGACGCCGAACGCGGGCAATTTCGCGAATTCCGCGAACTCGGCCAATGCGAATGCCGGCACGAGCGCCGGCCGCGCGATGCCGTCGATCGACACGGCGCACGCCGCGCGTTTCGCCGCCGGTGAAGTGCTCGCGAGTTCGCTGTCCGACCTGAACGGTCAATCGACGCATGCCGGTTTGCACAACGCCGCGTCGGCAGCGGCGGACGGCAGCTCGCAGCAGACGGCGCAAGCCGCCGCGGTTCATCCGGCGACGGTGCCGCTTGTGCGTCAGCAGCTCGATCTGCTTGCGACCGGCCAGTTTCGCTGGACCGGCGAAGCGTGGCCCGGCGCGAAACTCGACTGGACCATCGAACAGGACGGCGACGAGTGGGACCGCAGCGGCGGCGGCACGGCGAGCGAAGAGGATCAGCCGTGGCGCACGCGGCTGACGCTGTCGCTGCCGACGCTCGGCACCGTCGACGCCGAATTGACCTTGACCGGCATGCGCCTCGTCGCGCGCGTGCAGGCAAGTCCGGGCGGCGCGGCGCGGCTTGCGATGCAGGGCGAGGGCTTTCGTCAGCGGCTCGCGGCGGCGGGCATCCAGTTGCACGGGTTGACGATTCGCGAGATCGGCGGCGGCGCGCCTGCGACGGGCGCGGCGACGGCGAGCGCTGCGGCGGCCGCTCAGGCAGCGGCGTCGGCGTATGCGCGATCGGCCTCGGCGGGCGCGGGTACGTCGGCTGCGGCAAACGCGGCGGCGGAAAAAAGCCGGCGCGCGCCGCTCGACGATTTCGACTGGGACATGTGATGAGCCGCAAACATCGCCGCAGCGCGGCTGCGCTCGTCTACGACGCCAATGGCGGCGATCCCGCGCCGCGCGTGATCGCGAAGGGCTACGGCATGCTCGCCGACATGATCGTGCAGCGCGCGAAGGAAGCCGGGCTGTACGTGCATGAAGCGCCCGAAATGGTCTCGCTGCTGATGCAGGTGGACCTCGACGCGCGCATTCCGCCGCAGCTTTATCAGGCGGTCGCCGAATTGCTGGCGTGGCTGCATCGGCTGGAAAGCGGAGCGGAGCGCGAGCCGCCGCAGGCCGCGTCGGGCAGCGCGAAGAGCGGTGTGGAGGATGTCACCGATGTTGTTGCGGTCGACATCGATGGTGCGGGTGACGGGCGGTGAGCACCGCGCCACCACGCAACCATGCAGCGAGCCGCAATCAAAACCGCATCATCAACCGCAACAACGCATTGACGCGCTTGCCGTACGGTGGCGCGATCCATCCGCGCGCGTTCAGACGCGCCTGCGTCAACACCGGCTTCATCTTCGAAAACGTCACGAAGCCTTCGTAGCCGTGATAAGCGCCCATTCCGCTGGCTCCCACGCCGCCGAACGGCAGGCTTTCGCAGGCCAGATGCATCAGCGTTTCGTTGATCGCCATGCCGCCCGCGATGGTTTCGTGCGTGACGCGCTCGATGGTCGCGGCGTCGTCCGCATACAGATAAAGCGCGAGCGGGCGCGGCCGTGCGTTTATCCACGCGATTGCGTCGTCGAGCGTGTCATACGCGACGATCGGCAGCAGCGGCCCGAAAATTTCCTCTCGCATCAACTCGCAATCGGCGGGCGCATTCGTCACGGCGACAGGCGGAAAGCGGCGGCTCGCAGCATCCGGCGCGCTGTCGGTGAGCGGATGCAACTGCGCGCCGGCGGCCTCGGCTTCGTCCGCGAGACGCTCGAGCCGCTCGAAGTGGCGCGGCGAAATAATCGACGTGTAATCCGGGTTGTGCGTGAAGCCGGGATACATCTTCGCCATCCGCACGCGCGCCCGGTCGATGAAAGCCTGCTCCTTGCCGCGCGGCACGAGCACGTAGTCTGGCGCGACGCAGGTCTGCCCGGCATTGAGCGTCTTACCGGCGATGAGGTTATCCACGGCGTTCTCGAAACGCGCGTGCGCGCCGATGATCGCCGGCGATTTGCCGCCGAGTTCGAGGGTGACCGGCGTCAGATGCTCGGCGGCGGCGCGCATCACATCGTGGCCGATTTTCGTCGATCCCGTGAACAGCAAATGATCGAAGGGCTGCGCGCTGAACGCCGCGGCAAGCGCGGCATCGCCGTTGACGACCGCGACGTGATCGCGCGCGAAGGTCTGGCCGATCAACTGCTCGAACAACGCGGACGTGCGCGGCGTTAGTTCGGACATCTTGACGATCGCGCGATTGCCGGCGGTGAGCGCGCTGATGAGCGGCCCGGCGGCAAGCAGCACCGGATAATTCCACGGCACGATGATGCCGACCACGCCAAGCGGCTGCGGCACCACTTTCGCGCGGGCCGGCAGCAGCCATTTGTTGGTGCGGCGGCGCTGCGCTTTCATCCACCGTTTGCCGTGGCGCAGGGCCGCGTCGATTTCCTCCTTCACCAGCAGGAATTCCGCAAGCAGCACTTCCTGTTTCGCACGATTGCCGAAGTCGGCGCTCATCGCGTCGGCGAGCGCGTCGCGATTATCGAGCAGCACTTTACGCAGCGCTTGCAGATGCGCCGCGCGCGTTTCCCACGACGGATACGGCGCACGCAAATACGCATGACGCTGATCGCCAAGCAGCGCTTGCAGCGCGGCGACCTCGGGCAGATCGTTCTTCATAGTTCACCACTCCCTGATGAAAGATGCGCTTATTGGTGTTGTTGCGTCGTTGCTTGGTTGCGTGCCGCTGGCTGCGATTTCAAACCGGAAAAGCGCGTTCGACGATCGCCGCGTGATCGAACGTGGCGGGGAGCGTGCCGTAGACGCGTCCGCTTTCGCCGCAGCCATCCGCGAGACGGGTGGCAATGAAGGCCTCCGCGACAACGGCGGGCGAATGCCTGACGAGCAGCGTGGCCTGCGCGATCAGCACGATCTGCTGCGCGATGCGCCGCGCCGAAGCCTCGCGATGTTCGGCGGGTCCGTTGAGCGTCGCGGCGAGTTTGCCGAGCGCCGCGCTCAACGCAGGATGCGCGGCGGCATCGGCCTGCCATTGCGCGAAGAGCGCCTGCGCCGCGTCGGGTTCGCGCTCCATCGCGCGCAGCACGTCGAGGCACATCACGTTGCCCGAGCCTTCCCAGATCGAATTGACAGGCGCCTCGCGATAGAAGCGCGCCATCGGACCGGTCTCGACGTAGCCGTTGCCGCCCCACACTTCCATCGCTTCGCCGGTGAATTCGAGCGCGCGTTTGCAAACCCAGTATTTCGCCGCCGGCGTCACGATGCGCCGCCATGCGCGCTCGGCGGATGCAGCCGCTGAATCGGCGGCGGACGTCGCTGTGCCTGCATCGGCGGATTGCTCGAACGCCTGCGCGAGCCGCATGAACAGCGCGGTCGCCGCTTCCGATTCGAGCGCGAGGTCGGCGAGCACATTGCGCATCAACGGCTGATCGACGAGATTGCGGCCGAACGCGCTGCGATGGCGTGCATGATGAATCGCCTGCACGAGCGCCGCGCGCATCAGCGCCGCGCTGCCGATCACGCAATCGAGCCGCGTGTAGTTCGCCATTTCGATGATGGTCGGCACGCCGCGTCCTTCGTCGCCGATCATGATGCCGAACGCGTCGAGGAATTCGACTTCGCTGCTCGCGTTCGAGCGGTTGCCGAGCTTGTCTTTCAGACGCTGGATCTGCACGGCGTTCTTGCTGCCGTCGGGCGTGAAGCGCGGCACGAAAAAGCACGACAGGCCGACGTGATCGTGCGTGCGCGCAAGCACCAGATGCGCGTCGCATTGCGGCGCCGAGAAAAACCATTTATGGCCGACCAGTTCATAGGCACCGCCGCGGCCGCCGGCAGCGATCGCGCGCGCCTGGGTCTGATTGCTACGCACGTCCGAGCCGCCCTGTTTTTCGGTCATGCCCATGCCGATCATCGCGGACGCTTTTTGCGCGAGCGGAACATCCCGTGGATCGTGCCCGCGCGCATACAGCTTGTCGCGCAACGTCTCGAACAGTTGAGGCTCGCGCTGCAATACCGGAATGCTCGCGAACGTCATCGTCAACGGGCACAGCGAGCCGGACTCGATCTGCGCATGCAGGAAGTACCCGGCGCAGCGCGCGGCCATCGCGCCCGGCCGCGGGTCCGAGAACGGCAACGCATGCAATCCCTCGCGACGCAGCAGCGCGAGTAGCTCATGCCACGCGGGATGAAACTCGAGCGCGTCGATGCGTTCGCCGCGCGGGCTGTGCGTCGAAAGCTCGGGCGTGTGACGGTTGGCGAGTTCGGCGAGCGCGAGCGTCTCCGGCGTGGTCAGTGCCGCGCCGTGCCGCAGCAGCGCGTCGCGATGCCATGCGGCGCCGTCGCGTTCGAGCGCGGCGGATAGCGCGGCGTCGGTGGAAAAGAGGTTGTAGTCCGCGAGCGGCGGCACCTGATTGGTGACCTCGTGAGTCTGGCCGAAGCTATGGCGTTGCATCTGCTGTCTCCGTTCGCCGCGTGTTCGCGGCAAGGGCGCCGGCGCGGGTTTTTTATCGCGCGGCGTTTGCGCTAAGTGGGCGCTTTGCGTGCGCTGTCTGTGCGCGCTCTATGCGTTTTCGCTGCGGCATCGGCACCCATCGGTGCGCCATCCGTGCGCAGTCGCCAGCATGCGTCCGCGCGGCGCCGTTTGATTGCGACCGACTCACCGTGCGCCAAAAGCACATCGCTCACGGACCCTGTTTGAATCCCGCAAGCCGCCGCGCGGCGGGCGTCTGCGGGTCTTTCATCATAGGGGCGCAGGGGCGTTCAGGTTTAGAGTAATCGCTCTGACGTGAAGCCGCCGCGGCCTCCGAACCGTCCCTACAATGCCGGGAAACACACGTAGACAAGTGTGCACGAGACAGGGTGGGCAGACAACGCACCCATCAGGAGGAGCGATGGAATACGACTACATCATCGTCGGCGCCGGCTCGGGCGGCTGCGCGCTCGCGAGCCGTCTCGCGGACAACTGTCCCGACGCGACGATTGCCCTGATCGAAGCGGGCCCGCATACAAACCGCAACCTGTTCGTCAACATGCCGGTGGGCGTCGCGGCGGTCGTGCCGAACAAACTCAAGACCAACTACGGCTATCTGACGACGCCGCAACCGGGACTCGGCGGCCGCCGAGGCTACCAGCCGCGCGGGCGCGGCTTCGGCGGATCGAGCGCGATCAACGCGATGATCTACACGCGCGGCCATCCGCTCGATTACGACGAATGGGCGCAACTGGGCTGCGACGGCTGGTCGTGGCAGGACGTGCTGCCGTACTTTCGCCGCGCCGAGGGCAACGAGCGCGGCGCCGATGCGTGGCACGGCGACAGCGGCCCGCTCTCCGTGTCGGATCTGCGCTACCGGAATCCGTTTTCGAAGCGCTTCGTGCAGGCCGCGATGGAAGCCGGCTACAAGCCGAACGACGACTTCAACGGCGCCGATCAGGAAGGCATCGGCTTCTATCAGGTCACGCAGCGCGATGGCCGGCGTTGCAGCGTTGCGCGCGCTTATATCTACGATCGCGAGCGCGCCAATCTCCATACGATCGCCGATGCCACGGTGTTGCGCGTGGTGTTCGACGGCAAGCGCGCGAGCGGCGTGGACGTGGTGCGCGGCGGCCGTCGCGAGACGCTCGCCGCGCGCGCCGAAGTCGTGCTCGCGGCGGGCGCGTTCAATTCGCCGCAATTGCTGATGTGCTCCGGCATCGGGCCGGCCGGGCATCTGCGAGCGCATGGCATCGAGGTCTTGCACGATGCGCCCGAAGTCGGCCAGAACCTGATCGACCACGTCGATTTCACGATCAACAAGCGCGTGTCGTCGATCGAGCCGACCGGTTTCTCGGTGCGCGGCATCGCGCGGATGGTGCCGCAGTTCGTCACCTTCATGCGCCACGGCCGCGGCATGCTGTCGAGCAACGTCGCCGAGGCGGGCGGCTTTTTGAAGAGCAGGCCGACGCTCGAGCGGCCCGACCTGCAACTGCATTTTTGCGCGGCGCTCGTCGACGACCATAACCGGCACATGCATTGGGGCCACGGCTATTCGCTGCATGTGTGCGTGCTGCGGCCGTTTAGCCGCGGCTCGGTGACGCTCGCGAGCGCCGATGCCCGCGATGCGCCCGTGATCGACCCGCGTTTTTTCAGCGATTCGCGCGATCTCGATCTGCTTCTGGAAGGCGTGCAGATGGCGCGGCGCATTCTCGACGCGCCGTCGCTTGCGCTGCACGGCGGCCGCGAACTGTACACGCGGCCCGGACAATCCGACGAACAGTTGCGCCAGACCATCGCCGAGCACGCGGACACGATCTATCACCCGGTCGCGACCTGCCGGATGGGCGGCGATGCGCGCTCGGTGGTCGATCCGCAATTGCGCGTGCGAGGCGTCGAGGGACTGCGGATCGTCGATGCATCGGTGATGCCGACGCTGATCGGCGGCAATACGAATTCGCCCACGGTGATGATCGGCGAACGCGCGGCCGAGCTGATGACGGCGAGCCGTCGCCGGCCGCAGACGGTGGAGCAGGCCGGCGCAGTCGCAAGCGCCGCGCCGACGGCCAGCGCCGCGTGAACGTGTCGGTACGCCCGCTCGAACCGCCGCATTTCCGTCGTCAATTATGAGAGAACCAGTGCGAACGTCGTCTAAATCGTCATAAATTGTGCCGTTCCTTTTATGAGACTTCCGGATACCTATAATCGCCGCGCAATTAGGGGCGCGTCAGGTGGCGGGTCCGGGAACTCCAGGAAGCGAAGGCATGAGCATCAATTTGATTCACGCGATCCAGTCCGCGTTGACGGACGAAGTGGTCGCGCAACTGGGCGAGCGCATCGGCTTGCCGCCGCAAGCGACGCGCGCCGTGGTGACCACCGCCGCGCCCGCGCTGCTGGCCGGGCTGATGCACAAGGCCGCGACGCTCGAGGGCGCGCGCTCGCTGTTCGCCACCGCCGTCTCGCCCGATGTCGACGCGCGAATCGCCGAACAGTTGCCGCATCTGACGGACAGCACGCGCGGCGTGAGCGAACTCGAAGGTGCGGGGCGCGCGTTGCTCGAACGTTCGCTCGACCGCCGCGCGGAGTCGCTCAGCGACGAAGTCGCCGTGCAAACCGGCGTGCCGGCGCACGCCACGCATGCGATCACGGGCATCGTCGGCGCGACCATGCTCGGCATGCTCAAACAGCATCTGCTGAAAAGCCAGGGCAGCGTCGGTCAACTGCCGGCGCTGTTGAGCCATCAGATGCCGCTCATTGCGCCGTATCTGAACGACCGGCTGCTCGGCGCGCTCGGGCTCGGCACGGTCGGCGCATTTACCGGCGGCGTGCTCGGGCAGTTGAAGGCGGTGTCGGCGCATATCGAGCATCCGATGCCGGCGGCGAAACCCACCCCGGAAGTGACCGCGGCGGTTCATGTGCCGGCGGACGCGGTGGTCGGCGAAAAGCGCCGCTCGCACGCGTGGCTGTGGTGGCTGCTGTTGGCGCTCGGGCTCGGCGCCGCGTTGCTGGCTTATCTGTTTCCGGGCAGCTTCGCGCAACTGCAACACCGTGCTGGCGATGCGGTCGGTGAGAGCGCGCAACCTGCAGCGGCGCAGCCGGCTTCGGCGGCGGTCGGGGCGTCCGGTGAGCTTGCAGCGGCAGTCGCGGCTAGCGACGGCGTCGCGTCGATGGTGACGGGCACCGTGCAGGACGCCGCGGCGTCGGCGGCTGTGGACGCGGCGTCTGCGGCTGCGTCGGCGTCGGCGTCGGTCGTTGCGGCGAGCGGGGCGGGTGTCGCTGGAGGGGCGAGTGGCGTTGGTGGTGCGAGCGGTGCAAACGGCGCAAGCGGCACGAGCGCCGCAAATGCCGCCAACGGCGCGGCTCGCGCAAACGGCGCAAGCGACGCGCATCAGCCGGGCGTCGCCGCGGCGCCGTCCAAAAACAGCCAGTTCGCGTTCAGCGTGAACGAAGCGGGCAAGCCGACGTTCACCGCGACGGTCGGCAGCGAGGCCGAAAAGACGCAGCTCATCGACGAGTTGACCAAGCGCCTCGGCCAAAACAACTACAGCGCGAACATCACCGTCGACCCGGCCACCAAGCCGGCCGACTGGCTCGCGCGCCTCGACGGCCTGGTGCCGCTGATGAGCGTGCCCGGCGCGGAACTGAAACTGGACGGCACGCGAATCGAACTGAGCGGCGCGGCTGCCAACGCCAAACTGGGCTGGCAGAGCGCACTGAAGTCGCTATTCGGCGCCTCGTACGACGTCGGCGCGTTCGACCCCGAACACGCCGTCGAACAGGCAACGGCGAATTTTCGCAGCGCGGTCAAGGCTCTGTTGACGGGCAACCCGACGTGCGTCGCGGCCGATATCGCCAAAGTGCTCAACCTGCAGGTGATCAACTTCGGAAGCTCGAGCGCGCGCGTGCCGGCGACGGCTAACGAAGACCTGGGCCAGTCGGCGCGCGTGCTGAACGCCTGCGCGCGCAACGGGCGCGTCGCGAAGCTCGAAGTGGCGGGCTATTCGGACAACGTCGGCGGCGAGCAGGCCAATCTGCAACTGTCGAAGGAACGTGCGGAAGCGGTTCGCTCGTATCTGGTCAAAGCCGGCGTACCGGGCGACTCGCTTCGCGCCCAAGGTTATGGCCAGGCGCACCCGATCGCCGGCAACGACACGGCTAGCGGACGCTTCGCCAATCGCCGCATCGAGTTCAGCGCGCAGCAGTAAGGGCGAGGGCGCCTGAGCCGCGGCCGTAAGGCGGTGCCGTCCGGCGCACAGCAACGATGGCGGCGCTGAATCACGGGCAGCAGTAAAGGCCGCTGGCGCTCGGCGCGCAGCAGCATGCCCGGCGGCCGCCTCATGCGCAGCAAGAAGGCCGGTCGCGCTTCACGCGGAGCAGTAATGCCGGTGGCGCGTCACCGGCTGCAGCAAGGCGGGCGACGCTCAATCCCAACCACCATGCCGCCCGGCTCCCGCCGGGCGGCATTTCTCATTCCGCGCGCGGCGCCTGAAGCGGCGCGGCGATGCCGGTCAGGCCGAGCATCAGGTCGTCGCCGGCGCGGCCGGGCAGCGTTTCGCGGGCCACCTCCAGCCAGGCGCGCGCCGCGTGCGACAGATAGCCGTCACGGCGCCAGCCCATCGCCATTTCCCATGGAATCTCCGGCTCGACCACCGGCAGGCAGGTGAACTGCGCGGGATCGAGCCGCCGGCAATAAGGCGCGGGCAGCAACGCGATGCCGACGCCGGCAAGCACCAGCGCCGCCATGAAATCCCAGTGTCCGCTGCGTCCGACGATAGTCGGCGCGAACCCGGCGACGCGGCACGCGTTTAGCACGACGTCGTTGAGCGCCAGGCTCTCGCCGTAGAACACGAACGGCTCGTTCGCGAGCTGTGCGAGCGGCACTTCGCGCAATTCGTCCCAGGGCGAGCCGGTGCGCGCGACGAGCCAAAGCAATTGACGAGTGATCGGCAGCACGTCGATATTGGCCGGGTCCACCGGCTGCAGCACGCCGCCGAGTTCGAGCTCGCCGTTGATGAGCGCCGTCTCGATGGCGCGCGAGCCCTGCTCGAACAGCTTCAGCTCGATCTTCGGGTAGCGCTGGCGGAACGTGGCAATGGCCGGCGTGAAGAGCGAGCCGCCCATCGGCGGAATACCGATGGTGAGCTCGCCGCGGCCGAGCGTGCCGAGATCGTTCAGTTCCGCCTGCAACTGCGCGTGCGCGGCGAGCACTTCCTGACCGCGCTGATAGACGATGCGGCCGGCGTCGGTGAGCACCATCTGCCGGCCGTCGCGCAGCAGCAGCGGCGAGCCGATCTCGTCTTCGAGCGACTTCACCATCTTGCTGATGGTGGGCTGGGTGACGAACATCTGCTCGGCGGCGACGGTGAAGCTCTGCTGACGAACGACTTCGACGAAATAGCGCAGGGCACGCAGTTCCACGGTCGGGCTCCCGATTCCATATTGGAATGAATCGGGCGATTGTAAGTCATGGCATTTATGACGGCGAGGGCGGCTTCGACAATCGCTCGGCCTTGCAACGCGCGCCTAATATTGAGACGTGCGGTGCGAACCGCGAGCTACGATTGCCACCTTTGACGCGACCGGCTGCCGCCGCTTCCCCATGACGCCCGCTTCTGCTATCTGCATCGTTATTCCCTGCTACAACGGCGCGTCGACGCTCGCTCGCGCGCTCGATAGCTGCCGCATTCAGCCGGAGACCGCGCAGATCATCGTGGTGGACGATGGTTCGACCGATGCGTCCGCGGAGTTGGTCCAGCAATACGCAGACATCGACCCGCGCGTGCAACTGCTGCGCATGCCGGGCAACGGCGGCGCGGCGCGGGCGCGCAACTGGGGCGCGCTGCACGCGTCGCACGATCTGCTCGCCTTTCTCGATGCCGACGACGAATATCTGCCCGGCGCGCTGACTGCGGCAAGCGGGTTTCTCGCGCACTATCCGAAGCAGGTGTCGGTGCGGCTCGACGTCGAGTACGTCGATTTCCCCGCCGACATCACCGGCCACCCGGATTTTGCGCAGCACGCGGCGACGCTCAGCAACACGGTGCCGAGCAGTCTCGTGGTGCGCCGTGCGGTGTACGCGGCGCTTGGCGGCTTTCCGATGGATGACGCGTTTCGCCGTATCGGCGGCGAGGATGGCGCGTTCTCGTGGGCGCTGCGGGAGATGTTCGGCAATCCGCGGCTGCCGGACGTGAAGCGCGTGCGCATGCATTACCACGCGGGCATTCACGCCGAGCGGTATTTCCGCATTGCGTTTGGCTGGTTGACGCCGTCGCCCGCCGACGTGACCGACGCGTTCTCTTTTTCGCTGCGCTTTCTCGAGAGGGCGCAAGCGGGCATCGCGCAGTTGCGCGGCGCGGATCTCGCCGCCGAGGCCGCAATGCCGGCGGCGGGCGAGGCCGCTGCCACGGCGGACGGAAAGCCGTGCTGAAGTTGCGCTGTTAGGTGGGGCGGCGTCTGTCTGTAACTGCGCTGGCAACTATGTGTGGCCGGAGCCTGCGCAGCGGCCCAAAGGCGCCGCAACCAAGGCGAACACCGAGCCCCAATTCACGAGCCGCCGCCGCGTCGCCGCCTTCATCCACGGGCCCACAAGCGCCTCCGCCCCGCGCCCCACACCCATCCCAATTTGCTACAATCGCCGTTCGTCTTCGAGGAGCGTTGCGACGGGTACCGCGAATCAGCATATATTCGCCGGCCGCCCGCCAGGCTCGAAGGCTTCAATCGGAGGGCCCGGATGCGCAATTGCGTTGTCCTATCCACCGCATCGAACCGCGCTCACGTCAAATTTCTAGTCACTATTTAGAAAGGAGGGCGTGATGAACGCCGCAGTTATCGATTCCCAAGCTTCCCAGGATTACATCGTTGCCGACCTGTCGCTCGCCGACTGGGGCCGCAAGGAACTCACCATTGCAGAGACGGAAATGCCCGGCCTCATGCAAACGCGCGACGAATACAAGGCGCAGCAGCCGCTGAAGGGCGCGCGCATCGCCGGCTCGCTGCACATGACGATTCAGACCGGCGTGCTGATCGAAACGCTGACGGCGCTCGGCGCGGACGTGCGCTGGGCCTCGTGCAATATCTTCTCGACGCAGGATCACGCCGCCGCCGCCATCGCCAAGGCCGGCACGCCGGTGTTCGCGTTCAAGGGCGAGTCGCTCGACGAATACTGGGAGTTCTCGCACCGCATCTTCGAATGGCCGAACGGCGAGTTCGCCAACATGATTCTCGACGACGGCGGCGACGCGACGTTGCTGCTGATCCTCGGCTCGAAGGCAGAGAAAGACCGCTCGGTGATCGCCAAGCCGACCAACGAGGAAGAAGTCGCGCTGTACAAGTCGATCGAACGTCATCTGGACGCCGATCCGACGTGGTACTCCACGCGCCTCGCGCACATCAAGGGCGTGACGGAAGAAACCACGACGGGCGTGCATCGTCTGTATCAGATGGAAAAGGAAGGCCGCCTGCCGTTCCCGGCGATCAACGTCAACGACTCGGTCACCAAGTCGAAGTTCGACAATCTGTATGGCTGCCGTGAGTCGCTGGTCGACGGCATCAAGCGCGCGACCGACGTGATGATCGCGGGCAAGATCGCGGTCGTGGCCGGTTACGGCGACGTGGGCAAGGGCTGCGCGCAATCGCTGCGCGGTCTCGGCGCGACCGTGTGGGTCACGGAAATCGATCCGATCTGCGCGTTGCAAGCGGCGATGGAAGGCTACCGCGTCGTGACGATGGAATACGCAGCCGACAAGGCCGACATCTTCGTGACAGCAACCGGCAACTATCACGTGATCAACCACGATCACATGAAGGCGATGCGTCACAACGCGATTGTCTGCAACATCGGTCACTTCGATTCGGAAATCGACGTCGCATCGACGCGTCAGTACCAGTGGGACAACATCAAGCCGCAAGTCGACCACATCATTTTCCCGGACGGCAAGCGCGTGATTCTGCTGGCCGAAGGGCGTCTCGTGAACCTGGGCTGCGCGACGGGCCACCCGTCGTTCGTGATGTCCAACTCGTTCACGAACCAGACGCTCGCGCAGATCGAACTGTTCACGCAAGGCGACAAGTACGAGAACCGCGTGTACGTGCTGCCGAAGCATCTGGACGAGAAGGTCGCACGCCTGCATCTGGCGCGCATCGGCGCAACGCTGACCGTGCTGTCGGACGATCAGGCCGGCTACATCGGCGTCGACAAGAACGGTCCGTTCAAGCCGAATCACTACCGCTACTAAGCACGTGCGTTGCGGTGCGCCTTCGCGCTGCAAAACATGACGGTATGACGACGGAGCGGCGCACATGCGCCGCTTTCTTCACCATGCCCGCTTCCCATCGATTAACGGACATTCTGCCTGCAAGGAGCTTGACATGACCGTGCTGCTGACCTGGCTGATCAATGCGCTGGCGCTCCTGATCATCACCTACCTCGTTCCGTCAATTCATATCCGCAGCTTCGGCACCGCGCTGATCGTCGCGGTCGTGCTCGGACTGATCAACACGGTCCTGCGCCCGGTGCTGATCCTGTTGACGCTGCCCGTCACGATCGTGACGCTGGGGCTCTTCATTCTGGTGGTCAATGCGCTGTGCTTCTGGCTGTGCGCGTCGCTGCTGAAGGGTTTCGAGGTCTCGGGATTCTGGTCGGCGTTCTTCGGCTCGATTCTGTACAGCATCGTTTCATGGCTGCTGTCCGCGCTTATTTTCGGCAACCGCAGTCTCGGTTGACATACTGATCATGAACCCGATCGAACTTTCATTCGAATTCTTCCCGCCGAAGACGCAGGAAGGCGTCGACAAACTGCGCGCCACGCGTGCGCAGCTCGCGGCGCTCAAGCCCAAGTTCGTGTCCGTCACGTTCGGCGCCGGCGGCTCGACGCAGCAGGGCACGCTCGATACCGTCGTCGATATGGCGAAGGAAGGGCTCGAGGCCGCGCCGCATCTGTCGTGCATCGGCTCGTCCAAAGAGAGCCTGCGCGCGATTCTCAACCAGTACCGCGCGCATGGGATTCGCCATATCGTCGCGCTGCGCGGCGACCTGCCTTCGGGCATGGGCGAAGTCGGCGAGTTGCGTTATGCGTCGGAACTGGTGAGCTTTATCCGCGCCGAGTTCGGCGACTGGTTCTGGATCGAGGTGGCCGGCTATCCGGAATATCATCCGCAGTCGCGCTCGCCGCGTCACGATCTGGAAAACTTCGCCCGCAAGGTGAAGGCCGGCGCCAATTCCGCGATCACGCAGTACTTCTTCAACGCGGACGCGTACTTCCGTTTCGTCGACGACGCGAGGAAGCTCGGCGTCGATGTGCCGATCGTGCCGGGCATCATGCCGATCACGAACTTCTCGCAACTGATGCGCTTTTCGGAGATGTGCGGCGCGGAAGTGCCGCGCTGGATCGCGCGCCGGCTGGAGAGTTTCGGCGACGACCGCGAGTCGATCCGCGCATTCGGCCTCGACGTGGTGACCGACCTGTGCAAGCGCCTGGTCGATGCCAAGGTGCCCGGTTTGCATTTTTATACGCTGAACGGGGCGGCGGCGACCAAGGCGATTTGCGAGCGGTTGAAGGGCTGAGCGTCGAACAACCAACGGTTATCGCTTCCGTTGGTCCTCCGCAGACCGCCGCGCGAATGATGCGCGGCGCGTCTCGCGGACATTTTTCTTCCCGTGTTTTTCCGAGCCCTGCGGCAGAACACTCAAACGATTCCCCCAAAACCGCCCCAATCACCTACTCTGAAAGTCATTCGAAAGAGCGCTGCAAATATCCGCCGGGGCGCGCCAGCGGCGGCATCGCCGATAATTTCCTCTGCTTGTGACACCGGGGAAAGCTCAGTAATATCGCGCTACGCTGGCGTCAGCCAGCCCCGAACCTGGAGGAAACATGAAGCAAAACAATCTGTTGCGCGCCGCGCGTGTTACGACGCTCGTCGCAGCTGCAGCGGCATCGCTGGTGGGCGCAAACAGCGCGCGCGCCGAGATTCCGAACAAGACACTCGTCTACTGCTCAGAAGGCAGCCCCGCGGGTTTCGATCCGGCCCAGTACACCACGGGCACCGATTTCACGGCCAATACGTTCACCGTCTATAACCGCCTCGTCGAATTCGAGCGCGGCGGCACGAAGGTCGAGCCGGGCCTCGCCGAAAAGTGGGATGTCTCCGCGGACGGCAAGACGTACACGTTCCATCTGCGTCACGGCGTGAAGTTCCAGACCACGTCGTTCTTCAAGCCGACGCGCGAATTCAACGCGGACGACGTCCTGTTCACGTTCGAGCGCATGCTCGACACCAATCAGCCGTTCCGCAAGGCCTACTCCGTGCAGTTTCCGTACTTCACGGACATGGGCCTCGACAAGCTGATCACGAAGGTCGAGAAGGTCGATCCGTACACGGTCAAGTTCACGCTGAAGGAAGTCAACGCGCCGTTCATCCAGAACATGGCGATGGAATACGCGTCGATTCTCTCGGCCGAATATGGCGACCAGTTGCTGAAGGCCGGCAAGGCCGCGGACATCAACCAGTTCCCGGTCGGCACCGGTCCGTTCATCTTCCGCAGCTATACGAAAGACGCGACGATCCGCTTCGACGGCAATCCGGATTACTGGAAGCCGAACGCGGTCAAGATCTCGAAGCTGATCTTCTCGATCACGCCGGACGCCGGTGTGCGCGTGCAGAAGCTCAAGCGCGACGAATGCCAGGTGATGAGCTATCCGCGTCCCGCCGACATCGCGCCGCTGAAGGCTGAATCGAGCCTTGCGATGCCGTCGCAGCCGGGCTTCAACCTCGGCTATCTCGCGTACAACGTGACGCACAAGCCGGTCGACAAGGTCGAAGTGCGTCAGGCGCTCGACATGGCGATCAACAAGAAGGCGATCATCGACTCCGTGTACCAGGGCGCAGGCCAGGCCGCCACGAATCCGATGCCGCCGACGCAATGGTCCTATGACAAGAACCTGAAGGGCGCATCGTACGATGCGGACAAGGCCAAGGCGCTGCTCGCGAAGGCCGGCTATCCGAACGGCTTCGACATCACGTTGTGGGCCATGCCCGTGCAACGCGCGTACAACCCGAACGCCCGCCTGATGGCGGAAATGATCCAGGCCGACTGGGCCAAGATCGGCGTGAAGGCGAAGATCGTCACCTACGAGTGGGGCGAGTACATCAAGCGCGCGCACGCAGGTGAGGACGACACCATGCTGATCGGCTGGACGGGCGACAATGGCGATCCGGACAACTGGCTCGGCACGCTGCTCGGCTGCGACGCGGTGAACGGCAACAACTTCTCGAAGTGGTGCCACAAGCCTTTCGAAGAGTTGATCCAGAAGGGCCGCGCAACGTCCGATCAGGGCGCGCGCACGGCGGCCTACACGAAGGCGCAGGAAATCTTCGCGCAACAACTGCCGTTCTCGCCGATCGCTCACTCGACGGTCTATCAGCCTGTCAGCAAGAAGGTGAACGACATGCGCATCGAGCCGCTCGGCTATGCGCGCTTCGACGGCGTGAGCGTCAAGTAAGGCGCCCGCCAACCTGTCGGGCAAGTCGTAAAATTCGCGCAGTACGCTTTTCGCACGGTTAGAAAACTGGTCGAAATGGTCCGGCGACCGGGGTCACGAGCCCTCGTCGCCGGTTGCGTTTTTTCTTCATCAAGACCATAGGGACGAACCATGTTCCGCTTTGTTTTGCGCCGCATAGGCATGGTGATACCGACGTTCATCGGCATCACGATCCTTGCATTCGCGCTGATTCACCTGATACCGGGCGATCCCATCGAAGTGATGATGGGCGAGCGCGGCGTCGATCCGGCCATGCACGCCGCAGCGATGCACCGGCTAGGACTCGACGAACCTCTGCCGATGCAGTACGTCCACTACATCGGACGCGCGCTTCACGGCGACCTCGGCACATCCATCATCACGAACACCAGCGTCATGGGCGAATTCCTCGCCCGTTTCCCCGCGACCGTCGAACTGTCGATCTGCGCGATGCTGTTCGCGCTGATAGTCGGCCTGCCGGCGGGCGTGTTCGCTGCGCTCAGGCGCGGCACGGCGGTCGATCACGGCGTGATGGGCACGGCGCTCACCGGCTATTCGATGCCGATCTTCTGGTGGGGCTTGATCCTCATCATGGTGTTCTCGGTGAAGCTCGGCTGGACGCCTGTGTCGGGCCGCATCGCGGTCGAATACGACATTCCGCACGTGACCGGCTTCATGCTGATCGACGCGATGATGTCCACCGACGAAGGCGCGTTCAAGTCCGCATTGAGCCATCTGATTTTGCCGGCCATCGTGCTCGGCACGATTCCGCTCGCGGTCGTTGCACGCATGACGCGTTCGTCGATGCTCGAAGTGCTGCGCGAGGACTACATTCGCACGGCGCGCGCGAAGGGTTTGTCGCCTGGGCGCGTGATCGTGGTTCATGCATTGCGCAATGCGTTGATCCCGGTGGTGACCGTGATCGGTCTGCAGGTCGGTACGCTGCTTGCGGGCGCGGTGCTGACGGAGACGCTGTTTTCGTGGCCGGGCATCGGTAAGTGGCTGATCGACGCGATTGGCCGCCGCGATTATCCGGTCGTGCAGGGCGGTATCCTGATGATCGCCACACTGGTTATCTTTGTGAACCTCGTCGTCGATCTGTTGTACGGCGTGCTCAACCCGCGCATCCGCCATACGAGGTAAGACATGAACCCCCACGCTCACATTCGTTCGCTGCCCCCCGAGGGGGCGCATGCCTCCCTTGAGGCGGCTCCGCGGGAGGCATGACGATGGCAGACATCCAAAACACAGTTCCCACAGCAGTAACTCCGCCCAGCGGCCGCGCTATCGCCGCCCGCGAATTCTGGGCGAATTTCTCGCGTAATCGCGGCGCGGTTGGCGCGGGCATCATCGTGTTGCTGCTGATCGTCGTGGCGATTTTCGCGCCGCTTCTCGCGCCGCATAGCCCGATCGAACAGTACCGCGACTTCGTGAAGATTCCGCCCGCGTGGCTCGAAGGCGGCAACTGGCGCTTCGTTCTCGGCACCGACGAAGCCGGCCGCGACATCCTCTCGCGTCTCATGTACGGCGCGCGGCTGTCGTTCTGGATCGGCTTCGTGTCGGTCGTGCTTGCATTGATTCCGGGCATCGTGCTCGGCCTCATCGCGGCGTTCTTCGACAAGTGGGCCGACACGCCGATCATGCGCATCATGGACGTGCTGCTCGCGCTGCCGTCGCTGCTGCTCGCGGTGGCGGTCGTCGCGATCATCGGTCCGGGTCTCGTCAATACGATGCTCGCGATCGCGATCGTCGCGTTGCCGGGCTATGTGCGTTTGACGCGCGCGTCTGCGCAAGGCGAGTTGCAGAAGGAATACGTGACGGCTTCGCGTGTGGCGGGCGCCGGCACCTTGCGCCTGATGTTTTCGCAAGTGCTGCCGAACTGCACCGCACCGCTGATCGTGCAGGCCACGCTCGGTTTTTCGTCGGCGATTCTCGATGCGGCCGCGCTCGGTTTTCTCGGGCTCGGCGTGCAACCGCCATCGGCGGAGTGGGGCGCGATGCTGGCCTCGGCGCGCGATTACATCGACAGTGCATGGTGGATCGTCACGATGCCTGGTTTGTCCATCCTGATCTCGGTGCTCGCGATCAATCTGCTCGGCGACGGGCTGCGCGACGCACTCGATCCGAAACTAAAACGGATGGCATAAATGAGCAATAACCTACTGACCATCCGCAATTTGGCGGTGAACTTCAACGGCTTGCCCGCTGTCGACCGTATCAATCTCGACGTCGCGCCGGGCGAAGTGCTGGGGGTCGTCGGCGAATCGGGCTCGGGCAAAAGCGTCACGATGATGGCGCTGATGGGCCTGATCGACGCGCCGGGCAAAGTCACCGCGGATGAAATCACGTTCAACGGACGCGATCTGCTGAAGGCATCGGCGAAGGAACGCCGCAAGATCATCGGCAAGGACATCGCGATGGTGTTCCAGGACGCGCTCACGAGTCTGAACCCGAGCTACACGGTCGGCTACCAGATCAAGGAAGTGCTGAAGCTGCACGAAGGCCTGCGTGGCAGCGCGCTCGACAAACGCGCGCTCGAACTGCTCGATCAGGTCGGCATTCCGGACGCGAAGAATCGCATCACGTCGTTTCCGCATCAGATGTCGGGCGGCATGAACCAGCGCGTGATGATCGCGATGGCGATTGCCTGCAACCCGAAGCTGCTGATCGCCGACGAGCCGACCACCGCGCTCGACGTCACGATCCAGGCGCAGATCATGGAACTGCTGATGCGCTTGCAGAAGGAGCGCGGCATGGCGCTCGTGCTGATCTCGCACGATCTCGCGGTGGTGTCGGAGGTCGCGCAGCGCGTCGCGGTCATGTACGCTGGCGAAGTGATCGAAACCAACAAGGTGCCGGACATTTTCGCCGCGCCTCATCATCCGTATACGGAAGCATTGCTGGCCGCGATTCCCGAGCACAACGTGGGCGCAGTGCGGCTCGCTGCTTTGCCGGGCATGGTGCCGGGCCGCGACGATCGTCCGAAAGGATGTCTCTTCGCGCCGCGCTGCAAGTACATGGTGGACGACTGCAACAAGGCGCGACCACCGCTGGAGGCCATGCAAGGTCACGCGGCAGTGGCGCGCGTGCGCTGCATCAAGCCGCTGAATCTGGTCGGCGACGCGAACGTTCACACACATGGAGGCGCACGATGAATGCAGTACCCGAAACGCGGCGCCAGTCGGACCATGCGGGCGATCACGTGCTGGTTGCCGACAAGCTCGCGCGTTACTACACGGTCAAGCGCGGCATGTTCGCGACGGGCACGGTGAAGGCGCTCAACGGCGTGTCGTTTGCGCTCGAGCGCGGCAAGACGCTTGCCGTGGTCGGCGAATCCGGCTGCGGCAAGTCGACGCTTGCGCGCCAGCTCACCATGATCGAATCGCCTAGCGCGGGCCGCTTGCTGATCGACGGCGAAGATGTGGCCGGCGCCGATCACGCGAAAATCGCCGCGCTGCGGCGGCGCGTGCAGATGGTGTTCCAGAATCCGTTTGCGTCGCTGAATCCGCGCAAGACCGTCGAGCAGACGCTCGGTGAACCGCTCGCCATCAACACGCAACTGAGCGCGACGGAACGCGCCGAACGCATCGCGCAAATGATGCGCACCGTCGGCCTGCGCCCCGAACACGCGAAGCGTTATCCGCATATGTTCTCGGGCGGTCAGCGTCAGCGTGTGGCGATTGCGCGCGCGATGATTCTCGATCCGCAAATCGTGGTCGCCGATGAACCGGTGTCGGCTCTTGACGTGTCGATCCAGGCTCAGATTCTGAATCTGTTCATGGATCTGCAGCAGCAGTTCAACACCAGCTACGTGTTCATCTCGCACAATCTGTCAGTGGTCGAGCATATCGCCGACGATGTGATGGTGATGTACTTCGGCGGCATCGCGGAACTCGGCGATAAGAAGCGCATTTTCTCGAAGCCGCGGCATCCGTACACGCGGGCGTTGATGTCGGCCACGCCGTCGATCTTCGAGGCGGATCGCACGATCAAGATCAAGCTGCAAGGCGAAATGCCTTCGCCGCTGAATCCGCCGTCGGGTTGCACGTTCCATCTGCGCTGCCCGTATGTGATCGACCGCTGCCGCAGCGAGGAGCCGAAGCTGCGTGAAGTGGATGGCCGTCTGGTGTCGTGTCACCGCGCCGAGGAGGTGGGGGACGTGGATGCCTGATGCGCTGGCGGCGCGTCGTCTTGCGCGCCGCTCGCGTGATGGCGGCCGCCGCGCTGCCTTCACGCGACGCTTGCGGGCGCGTGCACTGACCGGTGCCGCGCTCGTCGGCGTTTTCTGTTTCGGCGTCGGCCTGCCCCGCATGGCGTATGCCGCGGGCGCCGCGGCCAATACCCCAACGGTTTCCGCCGACGCCAACGCCAAGGCTGCGCGCCCCACGGTGCCGCTGCCGCATTCGCCGGCTCCGCATTCGCCGGCGCCGCCACGCGCCGCGCTGCCGGGCTTCAATCCGCCGCCGGCGACGCCGGGCACGAGCACGAGCGGTCCGGTACGTTTGCAACCGGCGCGCATGCCGTTCTACGTCGCGACGCGCGGCACGACCACGGTCTACGTGCTCGGCACGCTGCATGTCGGCGATCCCGCCGATTACCCCGCGGCTCAGCCGTTTCGTCCGCCGATCATGGGCGCACTGGCGGCCTCGCCGACGCTCGCGCTGGAACTCTCGCCCGACGAGTTGCTGGTTTCGCAAGACGACGTGTCGAAATACGGCGTATGCCGCCGCGACTGTCTGCCGGGTCTCTTGCCCGAGCCGCTGTGGCGCAAGCTCGCGTTTCGTCTGCGCGGCAATCCCGCGGCGCTCGATGAGATCAAGAAGATGCGGCCGTGGCTCGCGTCGCTCCTGGTGGAAACCTACGACTCGCTCAGCGCCGGTTTGCAGACCGAATACGGCACCGAGGCGCAACTGCAAAATGTTTATCTGCGCACACGCGGCAAGATTGTCGGGCTCGAAACCTTGCCGCAGCAGATGCGCGCGTTCACCGGACTCACGCTCGCGCAACAACGCGAGATGCTCGCGCAGGATCTGGTGCAAACACCCGCGCAAAACGTCGAGGACGTGCGCACGTTGCACCGCCTGTGGCGCGTCGGCGATGCGGATGCAATCGCCGCGTGGGAGGCCGCGAAAACGGAAAAGCTCGCGCGCGACAAGCGCGTGTCGAATTCGATCGACGAAAGAATCGTCTACGCGCGCAACCGGCGCTTCGTCTCGCGGATGCTGCTGATCGCCGCGCCCAACAAGCCTGTATTCGTGGCGATCGGCGCGTTGCATCTTGGCGGACGCAAAGGCGTGCTGCAATTGCTGCGGCAGCATGGCTTCGCGGTCGAGGCAGGATAAGAACAGCCGAGCCGTTATCTACCCGTCTTTAATGCGCTGACCACTTCTCTCACCACGCCCGCCCAATCGCCCAACACCTGCTGCCTGAAGAGCCGCATGCGCGGATACCACGGCGAGTCGCTGCGCGCTTCGAGCCAACGCCAATCCGAATTGGCCGGCAGCAGCAGCCACACCGGCTTGCCGAGCGCGCCGGCCAGATGCGCGACGCCGGTATCGACGGCGATCACCAGATCCAGGTTCATGATGAGCGCTGCCGTGTCTTCGAAGTCATTCAGTTCGCCGCTGAAATCGTGCGCGCGGAATGCCTCGGGTGCCTCGGCCAGTTGTGCGTGCGCCGGACCTTTTTGCAGCGGATACCAGCTCACCTTCGCGACGTCGGCCAGCGTATGCAGATCGGCAAGCGCCATCGAGCGATAGCGGTCGTTGCCGAACACGGGGCTGCCCGCCCACACGAGGCCGACCTTGCGCTTCGTCTTGCCGCTTGTCTGCAGTTTCTTGCGCCAGGCGTCCACCTTCGCGTTGTCGGCGAATAGATACGGTATTTGCGCCGGGATGCTGGAAAGCTCGGTGCCGACGCACGACGGCACGCTCATCATCGGCACCCAGAAGTCGTATTCGGCATCCGGTTTGCCGGCGAACGCGCGATGCATGCCCGGCACGCGTTGAACGAGCCGCAGCAACGGCTCGCGCACGCACACGTCCACGGTCGCGCCGCGTTCGTGCAGCACGCGCGCGTAGCGCAGGAACTGGAAGTGATCGCCAAAACCCTGTTCGCCGACGATCAGCAAACGCCGTCCCTCCAGTGGTTCGCCGCGCCATTCCGCCACGCCCGGCAATGCCAGCGCGTCGTAATCGCTCTTGCGCCAGCGCAGCGCGAACTCAGCCCAGCCTTGCTTGTAATCGCCGCGCTTGAGCAGCAGCCACGCCAGGTTCTGATGCGCGTCGGCGTAGTCCGGATCGCGCGCGAGCGCGTCGCGATAGAACGTCTCTTCTTCGTCGAGCCGTCCTTGTGCGCCGAGCGAGCCGCCCAGGCACACGAGGTTGGTCGGATTCGGGTTCAGCGCAACCGCGCGCCGATAGTGCGACTCCGCGCCCGCATAGTCGCCGCGCTTGCCGATCGCGCTGCCCAGATTGATGTGCGCTTCGGCGTAATCCGGCCGCAGCGCGAGCGCGCGTTCGAAACTGGCAACCGCCGCCTCGTGCTCGCCGAGCGCGTTATGCGCATTGCCCGCGTTGAAGTGCGCTTCCGCCGAGTTCGCATCGAGCTGCAAGGCGTCGCGATAACACGCGAGTGCTTCCGTGAAATTGCCGAGCTTGCCGAGCGCCGTGCCAAGGTTCAGATGCGCGTCGACAAACGCCGGGTTCGATGCGATTGCCAGCCGGTATTGTTCGACCGCTTCGTTCAACGCGCCTTGCGCCTGCAACGCGACGCCGAAGTTATTGCGCGCGTCGGCGAAATCGGGCTGGAGTTGCAGCGCCTGGTCGTAGCAGATGGTGGCTTCGTCAAGATAGCCGAGCGCGGCGGCGGCAAGACCGCGGTTGCTCCAGCAGGCGGCGTTGTGACGATCGTGCTTGAGCGCGTGGCTCATCAGCGTGGCGGCGTCTGCGTGCTGTCCGCGCTGATAGTGCAGTACGCCGAAGTAATGCAAGGCGCGGGCATTCGCTGGATCGATTGCGAGGACTTCGCGGTAGATCGAATCGGCCGTGTCGAGCCGGCCGGCCTGATGCGCGTCGAGCGCGGCATTCACGAGCGAGTCGACGCCCGACGCCGGTGAAGACGATGGCGACGCGGTGCGCCCGCCGGGGCGCTTGGATTGAGGTTCCATGAACACCTGCGGGAAAAGCCACGGCGGCGCGCGCTCTACGCGCCCGCGCGTGTGGATAGGAGATCGTCCAGCATCTTAGGGGCGCGCTGATGGCGCCGACGTTCGGACGCATCCCATTTCCGTTGCAGGCTTTTCCTCTTTTTAGGTGCTTCGCCGATGTGCCACCGAAACTCGCGTGGCACATCGGAACCGGCTTCATTCCCGGTGCAATCTTCTACATGAACATCAGGAAATTGAGCAGGAAGATGTTCACGACCAGCAGGGTCAGCGCAGTCGGAATCTGCACTTTGATCACCGCGTTCTTGTCCGGCAGTTCGAGCAGCGCGGCCGGCACCATGTTGAAGTTCGCGGCCATCGGCGTCATCAGCGTGCCGCAGTAGCCCGAGAACATGCCGATCGCCACCATCACGGCCGGATTGCCGTGGAACACGCCGACCAGAATCGGCACGCCGACGCCGCCCGTCATCACCGGGAACGCGGCGAAGCCGTTGCCCATGACCATCGTGAAGAGTGCCATGCCGATGCAGTACACGGCCACCGCGATGAAGCGGTAATCGAGGCTGATGTACGCAGTCGTCACGTGCGCGACGGCCTTGCCGACACCCGCATCGGAGAACACGAGGCCGAGCATGCCGAGCATTTGCGGCAGCACCGCGGCCCACGAGAGCGCGTCGACGAGGCGGCGCGCTTCCTTCATCGACTGGCCGACCGTGTCGCGCGTCAGCACGCAGGCAATGGCGAGCGCGATCACGCAGCCGATGCCGAAGCCGATCAACGTGACGTTGGCCTTTTCGATCAGCGGCAGCCCGCCGAACACGAGGTGGCTCGCCGACAACGTGACGATCACGGTGATCACCGGAATCGTCAGCGCGGGCACGAACAGCTTGTTGCGAAGACGCGCGGCGCTTGCCTTGCGCGCTTCGAGCGACAGCACGCGCGCTTTGCCGGCGGTGACGCCGCCAAAGCCGGCAATCAGCGCCATCGCGATCACCGCGACGCCGACCACGGCGGGCGGCAGCTTGTCGCCGATCAGAAAGATCAGCGCGTAGAGAATCCAGAAACCGCCGGCCGTGAGGCGGCGCGGGTGTTCCTTGTCGGTAACGATCATGCCGCCGATGATCAGCAGCACCACGCCCAGCAGCCAGAACAGATAGGTAATCGTGAGCGTCATGCTTTGTCTCCTGCAGCCGGTTGAGCACGTTGAGCCGGCGCTGCGGTGTTGCCCGCATTCGCGTTGCCACGCAATTCGCGGTCGAGCTTGCGGTCGAGCAGATACAGGCGGAAGCCGTGAATGAGGAACGCGCAGATCGCGGTCGGAATGCCCCACACCGCAACATGAATCGGCTCGACGATGATGCCGGCTTCTTTGAGGAACGTGGTCATCAGCACGATCGCGCCGAACGCGACGAAAATGTCCTCGCCGAAGAACAGGCCGACGTTGTCCGTTGCCGCCGAGAACGCGCGCAGCTTGAAGCGCACCGCGTCGCTGATCTTGCCGAAGCGCGTTTCGGTCGCGCCTTCGGCCATCGGCGCGATGAGCGGACGCACCATCTGCGGATGTCCGCCGAGACCCGTCAGGCCGACCGCCGCGGTGAGCTCGCGCACGAGCAGATAGACGATCAGAAGACGCCCGGCCGTGGCGGCCTTGATGCCGCTGATCCACGTCTGCGCGCGCTCGCGCAGGCCGTGCCGTTCGAGCAGCCCGATCACCGCGAGCGGCAGCAGAATGATCAACGGAATGTTGCGCGTCTTGATGAATCCCGTGCCGATTTCGGCGAGGATTTTCTCTGGCGGGAAGTGCGCGGCCAGGCCGGTGATGATCGCGGCGACCGCCACGATCAGCATCGGATTGAACCGCAATAAAAAGCCAACGATGATGACGGCCACGCCGATCAGCGGCCATAAACTGACTGTTGTCTGCATCTGGATCTCCAAACAGGTTTTCAACCTTGCCGCTTGTGGCGGCTAACATGAGCCGGCGCGGGCGACCCCGCGCCGTGTTTTGCGCGGCTCTTGGCGGCCGCGTTGCTGCGTACTGCGACTTCAACTGCAACTGCGCTTGCAACTTCATTTGCAACTTCATCTGCTGCGAGAATCCGCCGCCGATACGGGCAACGATTCATCGAATCGTCCCGTATCTGGCGAACGCCCCGCTTAAAGCGGGGCGTTGGAGAAAGTCTTCAATGCGTCATAAAAAAGCGTTCGCGCCGGCTTCAGACGCTTGCCGCGCCGGCCGCGTGCACTTCGATGCCGGCCTGCTCGAGCGCAGTGCGAATGCGCCGCGCAAACGCGAGCGCATGCGGACCGTCGCCGTGCAGGCAAATGGTTTGCGCGTTGAGCGGCACCCATTGGCCGTCGACGGCGCGCACCCGCTGTTCGCGCACCATCGCGAGCGTGCGTTCGAGCACTTCGTCTTCGTCGTCGAGCAGCGCGCCCGGCTCCTTGCGCGGCACCAGCGAGCCGTCGGCGCGATAGCCGCGATCGGCGAAGACTTCTTCGATGGCGGTCAGCCCCGCGTTGCGCGCGGCCGTCACGAGCCCGCTGTTGGCGAGCGCGAACACCGCGACCGACGGATCGAAGTCATGCACGGCCGAGACGATCGCGTCCGCGATCTTCGGATCGCGCGCGGCCTGGTTATACAGCGCGCCGTGCGGCTTGACGTGCGCAATGCGCCCGCCCTCGGCCTGCGCGATTGCCGACAGCGCGCCGAGCTGATACAGCACGCCCGCGTAGATCTCGCTTGCCGGCAAATCCATTTCCTTGCGGCCGAAATTTTCCGGATCGTTGAAGCTCGGATGCGCGCCGATCGACACGCCTTTTTGCACCGCCCAGCGCACGCAGTCGCGCATCGCGTTCGCGCCGCCCGCGTGCCAGCCGCATGCGATATTCGCGGAGCTGACGAGGTCGAGCAGCGCCTCGTCGGAGCCGCAGCCTTCGCCGAGATCGGCGTTCAGATCGATTTCCATGGTGTTCCCCTGCCTGGTTACAGCGCCGCGACGGCCATCTGCCGCGCACAGCGTTCTTCATGCATTGCGATAGCGGCGTCGATCTGCCGCAAATACGTGCGCTCGTCGAGCAGAGCCTGGCGCGCCTCATCGGGTGTCGTCGGAATGAAGCGCACGGCCGCGTTCAGGCGCACCTGCGCGAGCTTCCACAAGTCGGCCTGGATCACCGCGCCGATCTTCGGATAGCCGCCGGTCGTCTGCGCATCGCTCATCAGCACGATCGGCTGGCCGTTCGGCGGCACCTGGATCGTGCCGGGCAGCACCGCGTGCGACAGCAGATCGGCCTTCTCTTTGCGCTTTAGCTCGCTGCCGGCGAGCCGGTAGCCCATGCGATTGCTGTTCGGCGTGACGAGCCACTCGTCGGACCAGAACGACTCGTGCGCTTCGTCGGCGAAGCTGTCGTATTCCGGGCCGCGCAGCACGCGAATCGGCACGGCCCAGGGCACGCCCGTCGGATGACGGCCGCGCCGCAGCGGTTCGTCGACGAGCACGAACTTGCACCACGCGGGCGCCTTCACGCCGAATTCCGGCGCTTCCGGCGAGAAGCCGACCTGGCCGCGCTGCGGCGGCGCGCCGAGCGGCACGCGGTCGCCGTCGCGCAGTGCCCGGCCGCCGAGGCCGCCGAAGCGGCCGGTGAGGTCCGTGCTGCGCGAACCGAGCATCGGCAAGACGTCGATGCCGCCCGCGATGCACACGTAGCCGCGCATGCCGCGCTTCGCCGCGTTCAGCACGAGTTCCTGCCCGGCTTTGACCGGCAGACTCCACCACGAGTAGACCGGCTTGCCGTCGAGCGTCGCGCCGAATTCCGTCCCGGTGATGGCGACGCGCGTCGCGCGAAGAAAACGCAGCACGGTCGGGCCGAAGGTGATTTCGAGGCCGGCCGCGTCGGGCCGGTTGCCGACCAGCCGGTTGCCGACTTCCAGCGACAAGCGGTCGAGCGCCCCGCCCATCGCGACGCCGAGATGCCGGTAGCCGTGACGGCCGAGGTCCTGAATGGTGGTCAAAAGACCTGCGCGAATCACGTCGATCATGCGTGTATCCCCGCGATGGTGAAGCGCACCCGGTCGCCCGGCTGCAACAGCGTGGGCGGGCGGCGTGCGGGATCGAAGAGCGGCAGTTCGGTGCGGCCGATCAACTGCCAGCCGCCAGGCGACGTCGCCGGATAAATGCCCGTCTGCTCTCCGCCGATGCCGACCGAACCCGCCGGCACCTCGAGCCGCGGCGACGCGCGGCGCGGCGTATGCAGCGCCGCTTCGAGGCCGCCCATGTAGGCGAAGCCCGGCTGGAAGCCGAGGAAAAACACCACGTATTGACCGCCCGAATGCCGCTCGATCACTTCCCGCGTGCTCAGCCCGGTGTGGTTCGCGACGGCGGCCAGATCGGGGCCGAACTCGCCGCCGTACTGAACCGGAATGTCGACGTCGCGGCCCGCAGCCGGCGCCTGGCCGGCTGCGTCCCAGGCTTGCTGCAAGCGCTCCGCGAGCGCCTCGCGATCGGCTTCCAGCGGATCGAACACCAGGGTCAGGTTGTTCATGCCCGGCACGACTTCCAGCACATGCGGCCAGTCGCGCGCGAGTTCGGCCGCCGCCCACACGCGACGCTGGCAGTCGAGCGTCGCGGGCGGGGGCGCCTCGCAGACCAGCGCGGCGTCGCCGAGCGGAAAGATTTTGGGTTGGCTCATGGCTTGAAGACCCGGAGAAGTCGAAGAGTTCTGCATTGCGCACCGTCGGGAAAAACGCGGCAGGACCGTTGCGCGATGTCTGGAGCGTACATTGTCAATAAAATATCAACAATTTATCAATAAGAGTTTTCGCCAGGCTCGCCGCCGCACGCTCGTCGTCGTACACTCCCGACAACTCTTGACCCTTCTTCACACCGATTCCCGAGAAACACACATGTCGCGGCATCCCACCAAGATCGTCTCGTCGGAACATCTCGTGTCCGACACGAGCGCGGAGCTGTCCGAGCTCGAGTACGCGCTCATCATGGCCGGCAACGCATTCAACCGATGGATGGTGCGCTGCATGTCGGCGGCCGGGGAAAAGGACATGACGGCCATCGAGGTCTCGCTGCTGCATCACGTGAGTCATCGCGAGCGACGCAAGAAGCTGGCCGACATCTGCTTCGTGCTGAACATCGAGGACACGCACGTTGCGACCTACGCGCTGAAGAAGCTCGTAGCTAGAGGGTATGTAAAAAGCGAAAAGACCGGCAAGGAAGTGTTTTTTTCCGCGACCGACGCGGGCCGCGCGCTCTGCCTGAAGTACCGCGAAGTGCGCGAGAGCTGCCTGATTTCGACGCTGAAGGAAAGCGGCCTCACCAACGAACAGATCGGCGAGGCGGCGCAGTTGATGCGCAATGCGTCCGGCATGTACGACACGGCCGCGCGCGCGGCAGCGTCGTTATAAAGACGAGGCGGCGGCGCGTCGTCGTTGAAGGTAAGCGAAGCTCGAACGGGTGCGTGCTGTTGTCTGCGCCTCGAGCCATTTCTCGCTGTGCCTAACGCCTAACCCGCGGCCCGCGCGTGCAGCCCGCTTTCGGTGACGATCATATCGAGCGGAATGTCGTGAGCTTCGCGCTCGAGCGCCGCCGTGCGGCACGCCTCGTATCCGACGCCCACCGTGATCGGCTTCGTCGCGCCGGGCCAGCCGGCGAGCGTGCGGTCGTAATAGCCGCCGCCGTAACCGAGCCGGTAGCCGTCGGCATCGAAACCCACGCAGGGCACGAGCAATAGCTCGGGAATCACCAGTCGTTCGGTCGCGGGTTCAGCGATCTTGTGATGGCCGATCTTCATCGGCGTATCCGGCGACCATGCGTGAAACTCGAGCGGCACGCCGCGTTCCCTGATGATCGGCAGACTGGCCTCGCGCGCCGAGCCGCCCGCGAGCCAGATCGAGATCGCTGCGCGCGCATCGAATTCGCCCGCGAGCGGCCAGTAAAACCCGACGCTTCGCACGTCGAAATGCTTCAGCGCGTCGAGCACGCGGCGCGCGAGCGCGGCGTTGTTAGCCGGCTCGGAAGCCGCTTGCAGCCTTGTTTCCAATAGCGTCCGGCGCAGTGTCTTTTTCGATTCCGCCGAAGGGTTGCATGCTATGCTTGGGTTCAATTCGCGCTCCAGAAACAACGATGTCAAAAAGTCTTTATCGAGTATATCGCGCGGCCGGTATGGCGCTTGCCGCAGCCGCTCTCGTCGCATGTAGCACCGCGTCAGCCGTCAAGCCTCTTCCCATTTCGCAGCTCACCAACGACGACCAGATTTTCGTCCAGTTGCGCGAGGCTGCCCGCAATAACGACGCGGCGCGCGCGGCGCAGCTCGCGAGCATGATTCCGGGCTATCCGGCGCCTTCTTATCTGGAGTACTTCCAGATCAAGCCGCAGCTCTTCGATTCGGGCGGCCACGCGCGCGTCGACGCACCCGACGCGCCGGTGCTCGCGTTCCTGCAGAAGTACGACGGCCAGGCCATTGCCGACCGCATGCGCAACGACTACCTCACGGTGCTCGGCTCGCGCCACGACTGGCGCAACTTCGACCAGCAATACGCGCGCTTCGTGCTGAACGACGACACGCAGGTGAAGTGCTACGCGCTCGAATCGCGTGCGTCGCGCGGCGAGAATGTCGCGGACGCGGCGCGCGCGCTGCTCGTCGATCCGAAATGGTACGGCGACGGCTGCGTCGATCTGATCACGATCCTCGGCGTCAACAAGCAGTTCAGCACCGACGACGTCTGGCAGCAGATCCGTCTCGCCTACGAACAGAACTACACGAATACCGGCAGCAAGCTCGTCGACGCGCTCGGCAGCCAGGCGCCCGATCCCGTGCTGTTCGGCCAGGCCACCAGCACGCCGCCGCTGCTGCTTGCGCGCGGCGTCGGCGCCGATCCGCAATCGCATCAACTCGCGTTGCTCGCGATCACGCGCATGGCGCGCAACGATCCGGCCATGGCCGCGGCCACGTTTGCATCGGTGGCGCCTTCGCTGAATTCGCCGGAGCGGGCCATCGGCTGGGGCACGATTGCGTATCAGGCGGCGGCCAAGCAGATGCCGAGCGCCGCGGACTGGTATCGGCTGTCGGCCAACGCGCCGCTCTCGAATCCCGCCTACGAATGGCGCACGCGCACCGCGCTGCTCGCCGGAGACTGGAACATGGTGCGCTGGTCGATCGAACAGATGCCGGCCGCGCTGCGCAACCAGCCTTCGTGGACTTACTGGCATGGCCGCGCGCTCAAGCAGGCGGGCGACACGACCACGGCTAACCAGGAATTCGAGTCGATCTCGCAGGGCTTTAACTTCTACGGCCAACTCGCCGCGGAAGAACTCGGCCAGAAGATCGCGGTGCCGCCAAAAACCTCAGTCACCGATTCCGAAATCCAGCAGGCCGGCAATACGCCGGGCTTCGATCTCGCGCAGCGCTTCTACGCGCTGAATCTGCGGCTCGAAGGCAATCGCGAATGGAACTGGCCGCTGCGCAACATGAGCGACCGTCAGTTGCTGGCCGCCGCCGAATACGCGCGCCGTATCCAGTTGTACGACCGCGCGGTGAACACGGCGGATCGCACGAAAACCGAACACGACTTCTCGCTGCGCTATCTGTCGCCGTTCCGCGACATTGTCGAGCGTGATGCGCAGTCGAACGGGCTGGACGTGGAATGGGCCTACGGGCTGATCCGCCAGGAATCGCGCTTCATCATGAATGCGCGCTCCGAAGTCGGCGCGAGCGGCCTGATGCAGTTGATGCCCGCCACCGCGCAACTGGTCGCGAAGAAGATCGGCCTCGGCCCGATTTCTCGCGAGCAGATGAACGACATCAATACAAACATTCTGCTCGGCACCAACTACCTGTCGATGATCTACAATCAGTTCGACGGTTCGGCCGTGCTGGCCACCGCGGGTTACAACGCCGGTCCGGGCCGTCCGCGCAACTGGCGGCAGACGTTGCAGCACCCGGTTGAAGGCGCGATCTTCGCCGAGGCGATTCCGTTCCAGGAAACGCGCGACTACGTCAAGAATGTGTTGTCCAACACGGTCTACTACGCGGCATTGTTCGAAGGCCGTCCGCAATCGCTGAAGGCGCGTCTGGGTTACATCGCACCGTAAGCGCCGTGCCGCCGCTGCCTCGCTGCAATTGCGAGGCGGCGGTGCGCCACGCCAGCCGTTGCCGCGGCTTCCACCAGGGAGTCGAAAATGCGACATAAAGCCATTGCGATCATCGGCGGTTCCGGGTTTATCGGAAGCCATCTCGTCAACGCCCTCGTTGAAATGGGCAAGGACGTGCGCATCGCCACACGGCGGCGTTACAACGCGCGCCATCTCACGCTGCTGCCCATCGACGTGATCGAAACCGATGTGTTCGATCCGGTCCAACTCGCGCGTTTTGTCGAAGGCGCAGACTGCGTGATCAATCTCGTCGGCACGCTGCATGGCAAACGCCGCACGCCGTATGGTCCCGAGTTCGCGCGCGCGCACGTCGAATTGCCCACCAAGATCGCGGCGGCTTGCGAAGGCAAGGGCGTGCATCGGCTGATTCATTTGAGCGCGCTCGGCGCCGATTCGAACGGTCGGAGCATGTACGCGCGCTCGAAGGGCGACGGCGAGAAAGCGGTGCACGCGGCGAATCTCGCGTGGACGGTGTTCCGGCCTTCCGTCGTGTTCGGCGCGGAAGACCAGTTCCTCAACAAGTTCGCGTTCTTGCAGCGCATCTTTCCGGTGATTCCGCTCGCCATGCCGGACGCGAAGTTCCAGCCGGTTTATGTCGGCGATGTCGCCAAGGCGATCGTCAACGTGCTCGACCTCGATGCGGCCAACGGCAAGACCTACGAACTCGGCGGCCCGAGCGTCTATACGCTCGAAGAGCTCGTCAGATATTGCGGCGACGTGATCGGCCGGCATGCCAGCATCATCCGTCTGCCCGAAGCGCTCGCGCGCATGCAGGCCATGACGTTCGAGTTGGCGCCGGGCGAACCGGTCATCACGCGCGACAATCTCGATTCGATGAAACAGGACAACGTGCTAAGCCGCCCGCTCGCACCCGAGCTGGGCCTGGAGCCGGCCAGCATCGAAACGATCGCGCCGGTGTATCTGACCGGCGCGTCGGCACGTTCGCGTTTCGACACGTTCCGCGCGAGCGCGGGCCGCTGACTTTTTCTCTACTTCTCATACGAACCCGCATGAAGCTGCTTATTGGTGACAAGAACTATTCGTCATGGTCGATGCGGCCGTGGCTGCTGTTCAGGCATTTCGGCATCGCATTCGACGAAGTGCTGATCCATCTGAATCAGCCCGGCACCAATGCCGCGGTGCTTGAGCAGGCGCCTAACGGTCCGGGCAAGATTCCCTGTCTGATCGACGACGCGGGTCTTGCCGTGTGGGACTCGCTCGCCATCGCCGAAACGCTCGCCGAGCGCTTTCCTCAGCACGCGCTGTGGCCGCGCGATGCGGCGGCGCGCGCGCATGCTCGCAGCGTTAGCGCGGAGATGCATTCGGGCTTCGGCGAACTGCGCTCGAATATGTGGATGAACATTCGCGCGTCGTTTGCCGGCAAGAACGCGACGCCGGGCGTGCTGGCCGACATCGCGCGTATCGAGGCGATCTGGCGTGACTGCCTCGATACCTATGGCGGTCCGTTCCTGTTCGGCGAGTTCAGCATTGCCGACGCGATGTATGCGCCGGTGGCCATGCGCTTCAGGACGTGGCAGCCGCCGTTGTCCGAGACGTCGCTGGCTTATGTTCGCCGGCTGAGCGCACAGCCCGCAGTGAAAGCCTGGATCGACGACGCGTTGAGCGAGACGCACACCATCGCGTATCTAGACGAATGCCCATGAATATCTATGCAGTAGGCGGCGCGATTCGCGACGAATTGCTGGGCGTGCCGGTGCAGGACCGCGATTACGTGGTGGTCGGCGCGACACCCGAGCAGATGATCGCGCAGGGTTACCGTCCGGTGGGCAAGGACTTTCCTGTGTTCCTGCATCCGCAGACGCATGAGGAGTACGCGCTCGCGCGAACCGAGCGCAAGACCGCGGCCGGTTATCACGGCTTCCAGTTTTTCTATGCGCCCGACGTGACGCTCGAGGAAGACCTCGCGCGCCGCGATCTCACCATCAACGCGATGGCACGCGAAGTGCGCCCCGACGGCGAGCTGACCGGGCCGGTCATCGATCCGTTCGGCGGTCAGCGCGATCTCGAGGCGAAACTTTTTCGCCACGTCAGCGACGCGTTTCTCGAAGACCCCGTGCGCATCCTGCGAATCGCGCGCTTTGCCGCGCGTTTCGCCGATTTCAGCGTCGCGCCCGAGACGCTCGCGCTGATGCGCAAGATGGTCGCCGACGGCGAAGTGGATGCGCTCGTCGCCGAACGCGTGTGGCAGGAGGTGTCGCGTGGTCTGATGGAAAAGAAGCCGTCGCGCATGTTCGACGTGCTGCGCGAGTGCGGCGCGTTGGCGCGCATTCTGCCGGAAATCGATGCGCTATTCGGCGTGCCGCAGCGCGCCGACTATCACCCCGAGGTCGACACGGGCGTGCACGTCATGATGGTGCTCGATCACGCCGCGCGGCAGGGTTATGCGCTGCCCGTGCGGTTCGCCGCGCTCACGCACGACCTCGGCAAAGCCACTACGCCTGAAGACATCCTGCCCCGGCATCTCGGCCACGAAGGGCGCAGCGTGGATCTGCTCAAGCCGCTGTGCGAGCGCCTGCGCGTGCCGAACGAATGCCGCGATCTCGCATTGCTGGTGGCGCGCGAGCACGGCAACATTCATCGCGTGATGGAAATGGGCGCGGCTGCGCTCGTGCGCCTGCTCGAGCGCAGCGACGCGATTCGCAAGCCGTCGCGTTTCGCTGAAGCCTTGCAGGCTTGCGAAGCCGACGCGCGCGGACGGCTCGGTTTCGAGGCGCGCGACTATCCGCAGGCCGAGCGCTTGAGAGTCGCGCTCGTCGCGGCGCGCGGCGTGGATGCGGGTGCGGTCGCGAAGCAACTCGCCGATGCGCCGGCCGGCATCAAGGACGCGGTGCATCAGGAGCGTGTGCGGGCGGTGGCCGCGGCGCTGGAGTGAAACGCTCGATGCACGGGTCGCCGTTGCCTGTCAGCGCAAACCGCGTTCGAGAAACCGCAGCTACAAGAGCCGCGCGATAAACGACAGCAGCATCGACAGCAACAGCGTGGACATGAACGGGAAATGATATTCGCGTCCGAAAAGACGCACGGTCACGTCGCCGGGCATGCGTCCAATGCCGAGCTTGCGAAGCCACGGCCAGCAGGCCGACAGCACCGCAAGAGCGACGAACGTGGTCAGCAGCCAGCGGATCATGACGTGTATCCCGGCGTCACAACGTATGCGACCGGTCGCCGCTTGCAAACGCCTGCAGCGTGTCTTCGAGTCCGCGCGAGAACGCGATCACCTTGAAGAGCTCGCCCATCTCGGCCTCCGACAACAGCTTCTGGACCGCATTCGCCGCGGGCAGAAAGCGCGCGGTGTCGGCGGGATCGATTTCCGAAAGCGCATCCGTAATGCCCGCATTCAGCAGAAAGCGGGCTTGCGATGTGAACCCCAGCAGGTCCGCGCCGGTCTCGACGCCCGCTTCGGCGATGCCGGTGAATTCCACGTGCGCGGTAATGTCCTGCAAGCCCGGATAAACAAACGGATCGCCGTGCGCGCGATGCCGGTAGTGGCACATCAGCGTGCCTTGCGCGCGCTGCGCATGGTAGTACTCGTGACGCGGGAAACCATAGTCGATGAAAAACGCCGCGCCGCGCGCGAGCATCGTGCAGATGGTCCGCGTGAAGGCACGCGCGGCGTCGTGCGTCTCCGCGACGTAGTCGCCGCCGCCGGTGTCGATTTCCGAGAGCAGCGCCGTATCCGCCGACGCGGACACTTCACGGTCTTCGAATGCGAACCAGCCGTCGCGCCAGACGACGCCGCGTTCGCGCCACGCGCCGTCGACGGAAGCGAACAGCCGCACCGGCATCGCGTCCAGCACCTCGTTGCCGATCACCACGCCTTCGAAGCGCTCGGGCAACGCGTCGAGCCAGCGCACTTTGGCGGCGAGCGCGGGCGCCGCGGCTGCGATGGTTTCGCGCTGACGCTCGCGCAATTCGCCGGAAAGGTCGACGATCGAATAGCTGTCGAACTCGGCGCCGAGTGCAGCCAGTGCGTTGAGCAGGCCGGCCGCGAGTTTGCCGGTGCCCGCGCCGAACTCCATCACGTCGCGCGTGCCGCTTGCCTGCAACGCTTCGGCGATGGGCCGCGCAAGCGTGGCCGCGAAGAGCGGCGACAGTTCGGGCGCCGTGACGAAGTCGCTGCCGTCGTCGCCGCGCAGCCCGAATTTGCGGGCGCCGCCGCTGTAGTAGCCGAGTCCGGGCGCGTACAGCGCGCGCTCCATGTAGCGGTCGAACGGCAACCAGCCGCCGGCGTCGTCGATGTCCGCGCGAATCCGGGCGACGAGCGCTTCTGACTGCGCGAGCGCGCTTGGGCCGGGAGCAGGTAAACTATCGGGTTGGTGAGCTTTCGGATTCATCCCCGCATTGTAAATGACCGCTTCCACGGACACTGCCGGCGCCCGCGCGCCTGAAACGCCGCGCGTCGTGCTGATTACCGGCGCCGCGCGCCGCATCGGACGCGCGCTCGCGCTTGGCTTTGCCGCGCGCGGCTGGGACGTGGCGGTCCACTACGGCGCCTCGCGGCACGAAGCCGAAGAGGTGGTCGCGGAAATCGTCGGCATGGGCCGCCGGGCGGTGGCCTTGCACGCCGAACTGGGCGATGAGGCCCAAGTCACGGGCCTGTTGCCGGCCTGCATCGCCGCGCTCGGCCGGCCGGCGTGCATCGTGAACAACGCCTCGCGCTTCGAGGAAGACACCGCGCTCGACGTCGGCTATGAACTGCTGCTGAAGCTGACCGCGATGAACCTCGGCGCGCCGCTCGTGCTCGCGCGCATGCTGTACGACGCGACGCCGCAAGCCGCGCTGACGGACGAAACGCAGCGCAGCGTGGTCATCAACGTGCTGGATCAGAAGCTGTACAACATGAACCCGGACTACCTGTCCTATACGCTGTCGAAGGCGGCGTTGCAGACCGCCACGGTCGCGCTTGCGCAGGCGTTGGCGCCGAAGGTGCGGGTGGTCGGGCTCGCGCCGGGCCTCACGATGCAATCCGCCGATCAGACGCCGGAAAGCTTTGCGGCGGCTCACACGGTTACGCCGTTGGGTCGCGCGTCGCGGCCCGAAGATGTCGTCGCCGCCGCGCTGTATCTCGCGGATGCAAGCGGCGTCACAGGAACGACGCTGGTTGTCGACGGCGGGCAGCACCTCGTGCCGCTGCCGCGCGACGTGATGTTTTTGACGGGCGCCTGAAGCACCGCTTGCGCCCCCTTGCGTGCCACGCACGCTTTTTTGGACTGGAACGAACATGTTTGCCGCTCTTTCGCATCCCCGGCTTGCCGATTGCCGCCGGCTCTTTCTGCGCAATTACGAAGTGCACATCAACATCGGCGTGCACGACTTCGAAAAGCGCGGCGAACAGCGCGTGGTGATCAACGTCGAACTGTTCGTGCCGCTCGCGCTGTCCACGCCGGTTGAAGACAAGCTGGCCGAAGTCGTCGACTACGACTTCATGCGATCCACCATTTCGCGCCGCGTCGAGCAAGGTCATATTCATCTGCAGGAAACGCTGTGCGACGATCTGGTGAAGACCATGCTCGAGCATCCGCAAGTGCGGGCCGCGCGCGTGTCCACCGAAAAGCCCGATGTGTATCCCGACTGCGACGCGGTGGGCGTCGAAGTATTCCGAATCAAAGAGGACTGAGCCATGAACGCTCCCGAAATCATGGACGCCGCCGCGCCCGCCGCTCGCGAAAAGTCGCCGCTCACGCGCCGCGAGCAGAAAGAGGCGTACGAGAACAACAAGCTCTTCAAGCGGCTCGCGCGCCTGGTGGGCCAGGCGATCGGCGACTTCAACATGATCGAGAACGGCGACAAGGTGATGGTGTGCCTGTCGGGCGGCAAGGACAGCTACGCGATGCTCGACGTGCTGATGCGCCTGCGCGAGCGCGCGCCGATCAACTTCGACATCGTCGCGGTCAACCTCGATCAGAAGCAGCCCGGCTTTCCCGAACACGTGCTGCCCGAGTATCTGAAGCAACTGGACATTCCGTTTCATATCGAGAATCAGGACACCTACAGCATCGTCAAGCGGCTGGTGCCCGAGGGCAAGACCACGTGCTCGCTGTGCTCGCGGCTGCGGCGCGGCATTCTGTACCGCGTGGCGGGCGAACTCGGCGCGACCAAGATCGCGCTCGGCCATCATCGCGACGACATTCTGCAAACGCTGCTGCTCAACATGTTTTACGGCGGCAAGCTGAAGGGCATGCCGCCCAAGCTGCAATCGGACGACGGCAAGAACATCGTGATCCGTCCGCTCGCTTACGTGAAGGAAACCGATCTGGAAAAGTACGCCGAGCTGCGTGAATTCCCGATCATTCCGTGCAATCTGTGCGGCAGTCAGCCGAACCTGAAGCGTGCGGAAATGAAGGCGCTGATTCGCGATTGGGAGAAGCGCTTTCCGGGCCGCATCGAGAACATGTTCAATGCGTTGACGAACGTCGTGCCGTCGCATCTGATGGATCACAAGCTGTTTCCGTTTGCGGATTTGCGCGCGACCGGCGAGGCCGACCCGCAAGGCGACATCGCATTCGACGAAGAACCGTGTTCGACCGATGCGAGTGACGGTGCGCCGCTCGGTGCGGCGCGGCCTATCTCCATTGTCCAGTTCGACGATCTGTGACCGGAAGTCCCGCATAAAAGGCGCTTCTTCACTTACTTTCGCTTGCAATGTGGCCGCTTTCGCGGCCATTTTCGCGAGAGGGTGCGTGATAGAATCGTCGGCTCCAAACTAGTCTATATGCCGACGCCATGAACATCGTGATTTTGGCGGCAGGCACCGGTAAGCGCATGCGTTCCGCGCTGCCCAAGGTGCTCCATCCCCTGGCCGGCCGGCCGCTCCTCGCTCATGTCATCGACACTGCCCGCACGCTGAAGCCCACGCGCCTCGTCGTGGTAATCGGCCACGGCGCCGAGGCGGTTCGCGATGCGGTCGCCGCGCCCGACGTCCAGTTCGCCGTGCAGGAGCAACAGCTCGGCACTGGCCACGCGGTGCAGCAGGCGTTGCCGCTTCTCGATCCTTCGGTGCCTACGCTCGTGCTGTATGGCGACGTGCCGCTCACGCGCGCCAGCACCTTGCAGGCGCTTGTCGAGCGCGCGGGCGAGGGTGCAGGCGAGGGCACAGGTGGCGGCGCTTATGGCGTGCTCACCGTGAAGCTCGCGGACCCGAGCGGCTACGGCCGCATCGTGCGCGATCCGCAAGGCAATGTGTCGCGCATCGTCGAACAGAAAGATGCGAGCGCCGATCAGCTTCTCATCGACGAGATCAACACCGGCATCGTCGTTGCGCCGACCGGCCCGCTGTCGGGCTGGCTCGCCGCGCTGAAGAACGATAACGCGCAAGGCGAGTTCTATCTGACCGACGCCGTGGAACTGGCGATCGAAGCGGGTCTCGACGTCGTCACCACGCAGCCGCAGGACGAGTGGGAAACGCTCGGCGTGAACAGCAAGCAGCAGCTTGCCGAACTCGAGCGGATTCACCAGCGCAATACGGCGGATGCGTTGCTCGTGGCCGGCGTGACGCTGGCCGACCCGGCGCGAGTGGATGTGCGCGGTACGCTCGAATGCGGCCGCGATGTGTCCATCGACGTGAATTGCGTATTCGAAGGCCGCGTCACGCTTGCCGATAACGTGACGATCGGACCGAACTGCGTGATCCGTAACGCGAGCATTGGCGCAGGCACGCGGGTCGATGCGTTCACGCATATCGAAGGCGCGGAAGTCGGCGCGCACGTCGTGCTCGGACCGTATGCGCGGCTGCGCCCAGGCGCGTCGCTGAAGGACGAATCGCACGTCGGCAACTTCGTCGAAGTGAAGAACGCGGTGCTCGGCCACGGCTCGAAGGCGAATCACCTCACCTATATCGGCGACTCGGATATTGGCGCACGCGTGAATATTGGTGCGGGCACCATCACCTGCAATTACGACGGCGCGAACAAGTTCCGCACGATCATCGAAGACGACGTGTTCGTCGGCTCCGACACGCAACTCGTTGCGCCGGTGCGCGTGAAGCGCGGCGCGACAATCGCGGCGGGCACGACGGTCTGGAAGGACGTCGAAGCGGACGCGCTCGTGCTGAACGACAAGACGCAAACCAGCAAGACGGGCTATGTACGCCCGACCAAAAAGAAGAATTGACGAAGAGCGTGGGCGCCGCGATTCGCGCCTTCGCACATTCCAGCACTGAATAGGAACAAGACCATGTGCGGCATTGTCGGCGCGGCAGCGCAACGTAATATCGTCCCCGTCCTGATCGAAGGACTGCGGCGGCTCGAATACCGCGGCTACGATTCGTGCGGCGTCGCGGTCCTGGGCGAAAGCGGCCCGGCGCGCGCGCGCAGCGTGGCGCGCGTCGCCGATCTGGACGAGCAGGTGCGCGAGAGCCAACTCGGCGGCATTACCGGTATTGCGCATACGCGCTGGGCGACGCACGGCGCGCCCGTGACCGACAATGCCCATCCGATCTTCTCGAAAGATGCGCTGGCGTTGGTACACAACGGCATCATCGAGAATTACGAGTCGCTGCGGGAGATGCTGCGCGGCAAGGGTTACACGTTTGTCTCGCAGACCGACACAGAGGTTATCGCGCATCTGATTCACAGCCTGTATCGCGGCGATCTGTTCGCGGCCGTGCGCGAGGCCGTCGGGCAACTGCACGGCGCTTATGCGATCGCGGTGCTGCATAAAGACCAGCCGCATACGGTGGTCGGCGCGCGCCAGGGTTCGCCGCTCGTGGTCGGGCTCGGCGACGGCGAGAACTTCCTCGCGTCCGACGCGCTCGCGCTCGCGGGCAGCACCGAGCGCTTCATTTTCCTGGAAGAAGGCGACGTCTGCGAGTTGACGCTCGAAGGCGTGCGGATCGCGGATCGCGAGGGCAACGAAGCGCTGCGCGAAGTGCGTCAGGTCGCGGCGTACGGCGGCGCGGTCGAGCTCGGCCCGTATCGCCACTTCATGCAGAAAGAGATTTTCGAGCAGCCGCGCGCGATCTCGGACACGATTCCGCCGTCCGATTCGTTCGACGCGTCGCTGTTCGGCGAGGGCGCCGGCAAGGTGTTCGCGGACATCGACAATCTGCTGATCCTCGCGTGCGGCACGAGCTACTACTCGGGGCTCACGGCGAAGTACTGGCTCGAGTCGATCGCGAAGATTCCGACGCAAGTCGAAATTGCCAGCGAGTATCGCTATCGCGAGTCGGTGCCGAATCCGAAGTCGCTCGTCGTGGTCATCTCGCAGTCGGGCGAAACCGCGGATACGCTCGCGGCGCTCAAGCATGCGCAGACGCTTGGGCATCGGCATACGCTGGCGGTGTGCAACGTCGGCACGAGCGCGATGGTGCGTCAGACCGAGCTCGCGTTCCTCACGCATGCGGGCCGCGAAATCGGCGTCGCGTCGACGAAGGCATTCACTACTCAGCTCGTCGCGCTATTCGTGCTGGCCGTCACGCTTGCGAAGCTGCGCGGGCGCGTGAGCCCAGAGCAGGAGGCCGAATACTTCAGGCAACTGCGCCATCTGCCGGCTGCGCTCAATAGCGTGCTGGCGTTGGAGCCGCAAATCATCGCGTGGTCGGAGGAATTTTCGCGCAAGGAACATGCACTGTTTCTCGGACGCGGCATGCATTATCCGATCGCGCTGGAAGGCGCGCTGAAGCTAAAGGAGATTTCCTACATTCACGCGGAAGCTTATCCCGCTGGCGAGTTGAAGCACGGACCGCTCGCGCTCGTGACCGAGGCGATGCCGGTGGTCACCGTCGCGCCGAACGACGCGTTGCTGGAGAAGCTGAAGTCAAACATTCAGGAGGTGCGTGCGCGCGGCGGCCAGCTCTACGTGTTCGCCGACGCGGACACGAAGATCGTCAACGACGAAGGTCTGCATGTGATTCGCATGCCTGAACACTATGGTGTGCTTTCGCCGATCCTGCATGTGGTGCCGCTGCAGTTGCTCGCGTATCACACGGCTTGCGCGCGTGGCACGGATGTCGATAAGCCGCGGAATCTGGCGAAGTCGGTGACGGTGGAGTGAGGGTGGGGGAGCGTTGCGGGTCTGTCTGAGTAACGCATCCAGCAAAAAGCGCCGGCTAGCCGGCGCTTTTTTATTGCAACTTTCGTTTATGCAACCGCGGCCATGCACCGCGCGGCACCTGTGCCACACGTGCCGCTTATGCGTCTCACAACTCCGGCCGCGCGAGGTCGCTCGTGACGATGTGCTCGCCGTAGACCTGTGCCGCGGCGACCGCTTCGAGCTTCGTCGGGTACGGCCCGAGTTCGGGCGCGCCGTCGAACGGGAACAGCACGCGGCCGTCCGTGGTTCGGACGACCTTCAACACGCCGAAGAAGCGTCGATAGCCCACCAGCCTGGACGTCGTCGATATGTCGAAATCGTCCTCTGACGCGGCGGGGACGCTCGGGATAAATGCGGTCTTGCTCATACAGAAGACGTCTCGGGTTTGATAAGCCTGCGATTGCCGCGGACGGATGGCCGTCCACGGCGCGAACGTCATTGTCTCAAATCCGCGGGAACGGGGCGGTTTAGCTTATGCGCCGATCGTTGCGATAGGCCCGACTGATTCGCTGGTTTGCAACTAACGGACCAAATGTCTGCGTCCACAAACGGCGGGGACAAGCAGTGACGGGGCGGTGCGAGCCTCGCCATGCACGGCTCGCGCGCGCCGGCACTTTGCTTTGCATCCGCATTCAATTCAAGAGATGCCAATTTTTTAGGCAAGGTTATAATGCGCAGACTTTTCCTCAGACCTTTCCCATGAGCCGGTTACTCTGCCTGATTCTGCTGTCGCTTGGCCTCGTGCAATCCGCGATGGCCGAGGAAAATGGCGACCGCGTGTCCGCCTATCTGACGCAGAAATTCGGGCTCGCCAAGGAAAAGGCCGAGAAAATATCCGATGCGGTTCAATCGGCGGCATCCAGATATTCGTTGCCGCCGGCGCTGCTGCTCGCGATTATCTCGATCGAATCCCGCTTCAAGGAAAAGGCCAAGGGCGCCAACGGCGCAACCGGACTGATGCAGGTGGTGCCGAGCGCGCATCGCGGGCTTCTGAGGAACGTGAAGGATCTCACCGAACCGACGGCGAACATCGAGGTCGGCTCGGCGATTCTGTACGGCTACATGCGCTCGGCCAACGGCGACATGAACGCCGCGCTCAAGAGCTACGGCGGCTCGCAAGCCTACGCGCAGAAAGTCAGCTTGCGCGCCGGCGACTTTGCGGGCGTGGCCACGCCGCAAGACTCCATCAAAAATCTCAACGCGAAGACCGATGCGTGCGACGCTCACGCGACGGGCCGTTGCTCGCCTGCGCCCGGCAACGCGAGTAATGGAGGCGCTGTCGCTCCGGCTAACGCGGCGGGTGCTAATACGGCGGCGGCTAATGTCGGTGCAAGTGGGGCGGTAGCGTCGGCGGGACTTGCCGCGGTGGCGAATTAATCGGCAGCGCTTGTTTGCGTTCCTTCGCTGCTGTGCAGGGCGGAGCGTCGTCAAGGTAGCCCTGGCGGCACCTGCGGCCCTAGCGGCAGTCCCAGCGGCACTCATTCAGTGCTGCCATCTTCACCATCCCCCCATCCACCAGACACCGACAGACGGCCGCCACTCGCGCACCGTCGGCTTCGCTGCACGCTTTTTACGCACAAGCGTCAACCGCTCTACAATGCATTTCCCTCGCGGTTTGTCCGCATGTACGCAGCGCTTTTTAGATTGACCATGTCCACCTCGCTTTTCAAAACCACCGTGGCCTCGCTGTGCGGCCTGATGCTGCTCGCCGCTTGCAGCAGCGCCCCCACGCCGAAATTCCAGCAGGAGTTGTTCGAAACCGGCGCGAGTCCGTACGCGCGCAATTTCAATTCGAGCGTGACCGACACCTGCGAAGCCGCGCGCCGCGCGCTGCTGAGCCAGGGCTATCTGACGACGATGACGCGCAACGATACCGTCGACGGCACCAAGAACTTTCAGCCGTCCGGCGATACGCATGTGGTCGTGGAATTTCACGTCGTGTGCACGCCGGGCGAGGAGGCGAGCAGTACGAGCATCGTCTACGTGAACGCGGTGCAGAACGGCTTTGCGTTGAAGAAGAGCGATACGTCGGCGAGCGTTGGCTTGAGCGTGCTCGGGTCGCTGTCGCTGCCGATCCGCTCGAACAGCGACGCGATGGTGAAGATCTCCAGCGAGACCATTCCGTCCGGCAAGTTCTACGACCGTTTCTTTGGTCTCGTCGATCATTATCTGCAGACGGTCGTGCGCACCCAGCCGGTGGTCAACGACCGCATCGAGATGCATCTGTTGCCGATGCCGGTCGAGGCAGCGCCGCCCGCATCTGCGTCGATGTCTGCGCCGATGTCCGCGCCGGTGTCCGAAACGCCGGAGCTGATCGGCAAGGCCGCCTCCGTCCAACCGGCGAGCGAAGCCGGCACGCTTCGCTGACTCTTCATTGATTCTTCACTGACTCCTCACCACTGCCTCGCCGCTGAACGCAGCGCGCTTCGCTTGCAAAAGCGGCGCGCGGCGGCAGTTCTCCTATGTCGTTTACTTCCTTCGTATACATACGTAGTAGTAGTTAACAAGGGTTAGCCCGCTCTGTGGATAACCGCTGATTCTTCCGTTACATCAAGGTAATGGGAATTCGATAACCCTGCGGGACGACTCTGTAGAAAAACTACGAAGCCGGGATAAGTTTGGGGCGGCCGGCAGCGAAGTCGGTCTTATCAAGATTTCGCGCACAGCCTGTTCCATGCACTGTCCCGAGGTTATGCAAAGGCTCGTGTGGATAACTCGTAGTTAGCGCCGCGTTCGGCGCGCGGTTGTCTTTCGTCTGCCGTTTGCTCGCGAGCGTACAGACCGCTTACAGCGCGAAGCGCACATTGAACGTGGCGGTACGAAGCTTGCGACTCTCTTTTTGCAAGCGTGAGTGTTGCTATTTCGTCAAAAAGCTTTGGCAATGCCCGATCGAGGCATAGAGTTAAAGTGTTTTCTGAAGTTCTTGGTGCGGTGCGGGGGTGTGGAATGAAGCGCAGAACAGCACGACAGTTGGTCCGTCTTCTCTCGGATATCAGACATGCTACCCATTGCAGCACGCTGCGGGCGGCGGCGACGAACCGGGATATGGCGCTTGCATCGGCCGAGCGGGACGAAGCCTCGCGCGACAGTCAATCCAGCGACGATACCGACACCACCCGCGAAGCCCCGGAAAACAAGCCGGCGAGGAGCGGATCATGAGAGCCGCGAGCGAACAGTCGTTGCGTTTCCTCGTCGATAAATGGCTCGCGCCGGCGCCTTCGGCGGCGGTCCACGTCACCGAATTCAGCCGCACGCGCGTCGGCGGCCGACGCTATGTGCGCGTCGAGACTTCCGCGGTTGACGCCGCTACCGGCTCGCGCGGACTCTTCTTCTTTCGCCACGACGACGGCTGCTGGTGCGTCTTCCCTCCGACGGCCGACTCCCCGCATCTCTATACGCATCCGCGAGCCGCTTGAGCGGTCGTCGCTGCGGCACTCGGTCGTACCACTTGCGCTTGCGCGCGCTCAAGTAAAACGCACACCGATTCGCCCCACTACAACCCGACGCACCGCGTGACAGGTCACCGTCCCCTCGCGCGATAATCGCGCGAACACGCCACTGCTTCGGGCACAATTGCGCGCAATCAACTGCATTCGGTGATCCGCCGCATGCCCCGCATTTCGCGCGGGCGGCGCTGGCGGCATGGCGAAGGTCGCATCGCCACATTAGCGGGCGAAAATCTCAGGCAACCGATGGACGACAAAGACTGGATCGCCGGCGCCGCGAAGGCATTGGCGATCATCGAGGCATTCGACGAAGAGCACGCGCGCATGACGCCCACGGCAGTAGCCGGCCGCGCCGGCTTGTCGCGCACGGCGGCGCGCCGCTATCTGCTGACGCTGCGCGAACTCGGCTACGTCGACACGGACGGCAAGCTGTTCTGGCTCGCGCCGCGTGTGCTGCGGCTCGGGCAGTCGTATCTCGACTCCGCGCGCTTGCCGCGCACGGTCCAGCCCTTCCTGCAACGGATCACGGCGACGCTTCAGGAAACGGCGCTCGTCGCGATTCTCGACGAACACGATGTCGTCTACGTCGCCCGCAACGGCGTGAATCGGGCGATGGCGGTCGGCTTCGTGCTCGGCTCGCGCGCGCCGGCGCCTTTGTCGTCGGCGGGATTGGTGTTGCTGGCGTTTCAGGCGCCCGAGAGCATCGAGCAATGGCTCGCGTCGTATCCGATCAAGGTGTTCACGCCGCACACGTATGCCACCATCGAACGGCTGCGCGAAGTGCTCGGCGAAATCCGGCGCAACGGCTACGTGGTGACCGATCAGCAACTCGAACTCGGGGTGCGCGGCGTCGCGGTGCCCTTGCGCGACCGGCATGGCACGGTCGTCGCGGCGATCAGCGTGAGCATGCCGATCGGTGAAGAATCGGCGAACGCCGCGCTGCACCGCGTTCTGCCGACGCTGCTCGAGACCGCGAGCCTGCTGCGCAACCTCGTCTGACGGCGGGCCAGGGAATCTCCCTGGTATCGCGCGCTTATGGGTGAAAGCGTCTCGAAAGCGAGCTGTCTCCAGGAAAATACATATCGGGTTTTGCGCATGACAAACTCCCTACGCCAGGTAATACTCTCCCGCGGGGAGCGGCAGGGCGCCTGAGTCCTGCGTGCTTCGCCGTGCAGCTATTTCATTCACACTGACTCAGTCGTTAGGTTTGGGGAACAACACATGAAAAAAGTTATCGTCTCGCTCGCAGCTGCATCGATCGCGCTGGTCTCGGTTCAAGCTTTCGCACAAGCATCGGACGCAGCCGCTCCGGCCGCTGCAGCTAGCGCACCGAAGAAGCACCACGTCAAGAAGCTGAAGTCGCACGGCAAGCGCGCTCCGGTCGCTGCAGCGGCATCGGCCGCCGGCACGAACGACAAGGGCACGCAGAACTAAGCAGGCGCCCGTTCGCCAGGCAGCGCTGCTTCGCTCGTTGTACGCGCCGCTAGTGCGGCGCTCGTCAGCCGGATTGAATGCAGTCGCCAAGCAAAAAGGCCAGAGCTCGTGCTCTGGCCTTTTTGTATTTGCGCTCCGTTCGGGAGAGGGCGGCGCCGTTTCCAACGCAAAACGTCGTCAACCCACGTCTTAAAGCAGGCGCGCATGCCGCGCCCGCGTCCGCGGCACTCAGCCCGCGAGCCCGCGCTTGATCACTTCGCTCAGCAGTCCCGTCATGCCTTCCGGATGCTCGGCGGCGCGCTCCTTCAATTCGGCGACCAGATCGCTATTCAGCTTGCACGCGAACGGAACGAGGCCCTGCGCCTGATCCAGCTTGCGCTGCTCGCGGCGATCGGGTGCCGGCGCCGCGGCGGCTTTGCCGAAGCGCTCGGCGGTGGACTGCTTCATTGCGTTGTTGAGCTTGAGTGCCTTGTTTTTTTCAAGGTCGGTCTTTTTCATCGCCATACGTCAGGCCTCTGCCAGATAAGTAATCCCGCATTGTACGCACCGTGCGTGGCGCCGCGCGAACGAACGGCCTATGTATGCGTCTCACGGCACGACGCCGGGCGCGCTTGCATCGCGAGCGTCGGACGCGTCGCGACCGTTGGGAGCTTCAGATTGGGCCGGCGTCGCCGCCACGCTGTCCATCAGCGCGCGCATTCGTTGCCAGTGCGTGCCTTCCCAGAACACGCGACGGCACACGTCGCAGGTGACAAACTGGTTATGCCGCTCCAATACGCCGTCGGGCGCGCGGTCGCCGACTTCATCGCGCGGGATGCGCCTTAGCGGCGCGTTGCACATCAGGCATAGTCGGAACGGCTGGGCGCTGCCTGCGAGATCCAGCCGTTCGAACACTTCGCGCAATTGCTCGCGCGGCCTGAGCGTGCGGACATAGCAGCCGTGCGTGATGGTGCGGCGTTTCAACAACTCGCGGTCGCGGGTGAGGACGATGCGGTCTTCCGCGGCGGCGAGCGCCTCGATGCGGGCGTCGGGAAAGTTGTTGTCGTAGAGCGTGTCGAAGCCGGCCAGGCGCAGCAGCGGCGCGAGCCCGCCAAGATGCGCATCGGCGATGAAGCGAACCACGCGCAGCGGCCGTTCGCGCACGCGCAGCAGCGGACGGATGTCGAGCGCTTCGAACTTCGGATAGACGGCGACGCGGTCGCCGTCCGCGAGCGGGTGATTGAAACCGACGGACTCGCCGTTCACCAGGATCAGTTCGACTTCGGTATGCGGCACGCCGAGCGATTCGATCGCGTGCTTGGTGGTGGCGTCACGCGCGCATGCGTAGGCGAACGGGCGCCGGCGCAGCGGCCGGGCGAGAAAATCGTTCAGCTCCTCGTAGAAGCGGAAAGTCGCGGTGACCATCGTCGAAGTATCGCACTGCGCGCCGTTGCGTGCTTTTCCTGCATCTGTCGCGTGGCTGTGCTTTACTTCCACATCTTTAGAAGACGGAGCCACAGATGGACATCGGTTTTATCGGTCTCGGCGAGATGGGCGCCGCGATGGTTGCAAACATTCTGAAAGCGGGGCACCAGGTGCGCGTGTGGAACCGCTCGCCGGAACGCGCGCAAGCGCTCGCCGATGCAGGCGCACGGATCGTCGCCACGCCGGCCGAAGCGTTTGCCGGCGACGCGGTGTTCTCGATGCTCGCCGACGATGCCGCGCTGCGCGAAGTCGTGACGGCGTCGTTGCTCGAGCATGCGCCCCGCGGGCTGATTCACGTCAACATGGCGACGATTTCCGTTGCGCTCGCCGAGGAACTCGCGACCGCGCACGCATCGCGCGGTGTCGATTACGTCGCCGCTCCGGTGCTCGGCCGGCCTGACGTGGCCGCCGCCGGGAAGCTGACGATTGTGGCGGGCGGGCCGGCTGAGGCAATCGACCGCGTGCAGCCGGTGTTCGACGCGATCGGTCAGAAAACCTGGCGCATCGGCTCGCTGCCGCAACAGGCGAACGTGATCAAGCTGGCCGCGAACTTCATGCTCGGCGCGGCCGTCGAGACGCTCGGCGAAGCCGCTGCGCTCGTGTCCGGACATGGCCTCGCGATTCAGGATTTCCTCGACGTGATTACGAGCGGCATTTTTCCGGGACCGGTCTATGCCGGCTACGGCAAGATGATCGCCGAGAACAGCTACGAGCCGGCGCTCTTCAAGGCGCGTTTGGGACTGAAGGACTTGCGTCTCGCACTGGCCGCCGCCGACGCCGTCACGACGCCGCTGCCGATTGCGAGCGTCGTCCGCGACAGTCTGATCGAAGCGGTCGCGCATGGCGACGGTGAGAAGGATTTCGCGGTGCTGGGGCAAGTGGCGGCGCGGCGGGCCGGACGGTGATTTGATGGGCGGCTGGCGGCTTACCGGCCGCCTATGTCGCGGGCGACCGCGGCAACCACCCCATCCGCCAAACCCCCCGCCAACAGAAAATCCCCCTTCAAGCGATAATCTCCCCCCAATCCCCAACCAGCGGAAACATCATGAGTCTGCATACCTGGTGGCTTTTCGTCGCCACAGTTTTTGTCGTGTGCGCCATTCCCGGCCCGAACATGCTGCTCGTCATGACCGACGGTGCGCGGCACGGCCTGCGTCGCACGGGCGCGACGATGGCAGGCTGCCTGTCGGCGCTGGTGCTGATGCTGGCGGTGTCGGCGGCGGGGCTCGGCGTTTTTCTCGAAGCGTGGCCGACCCTCTTCGATGCGCTGCGTTTGATCGGCGCGGCCTATCTCGTGTATCTCGGCATCAAGGCATGGCGCGCGCCCGCTGACGAAGCCGCCGCGTCCGCTGCCGACGAACTGGCCGCGAAGCCCGCACGCTCGCGCCTCGCGCTGTTTCGCAACGGCTTTCTGGTGGCGGGCAGCAATCCGAAGGCGATTCTGTTTGCCGCCGCGCTGCTGCCGCAATTCATCGAAGCCTCGCTGCCCAAGCTGCCGCAGTTCGGCATTCTGGTCGCCACGTTCGCCGTGATCGAGGTGAGTTGGTATTTCGTGTACGCGGGATTCGGCACGCGCATCGGCAACCGGCTGAAGAGCCGCAGCGTCGCGCGAGTGTTCAATCGGCTGACGGGCGGCGTCTTCGTCGGCTTTGGCGCGATGATGGCGCTGGTCCGGCACTGAAGCGCGGCGTTTGCGCCGCGCCGGTCGCAAGCACATGTGGCGAAAGTGCAACAAGAGGGGAGAACCCTGATTTTCATGTTGCGTCGCACCAAACCATTTGCTATAGTTCGTCTTGTCTCCTCCATGTCTCCTCTGATATGGATTCAGCCCGCCAACTTAGGCGGGCTTTTTTTTGCCCAAAATTCCGGCCTCGTCAGAACTTGTACGAAACCGCGAGGAAGGAAATGAGCGGGTCCGCTTTCAATTCGGCCCTCGACACACCGAGCTCCGTGCCGTCCGCCGCCTTGATGATGACCGACGAGGTCGTCTTCAACGGAATGTAGGTCACCGAGGCCACGAGACCCCAGTGGTCCGTGATGTTGTACGCGAGCCCGGCGTTGAACACCGGCGCCCACGACGACGAAGCCTTCGCCGATACCTGCGTCTTGCCCGGCTTGCCCGCGCCCGCGGCGAGGATGGCGCCGAGGTTCTCCTGCGTCGATTGAACGAAGTTCTGACTGAGCTGAATGTCGGAAAACCAGTTGTACGACACGCCGACGCCTACAAACGGCCTGAACTTCGCCGTCGGTGCATTGAAGTAGTACTGAAAGAGCAGCGCCGGGCTCCACTGGCGCACGCTTTTCACGATCGGATTCGCTTGCGGATCGCCAATGTCCTGCTGGCCGAGCGCGCCCGCCGGCCCCGGCGGCTTGATCGTGCCGTGCCCGTAGATTTTGAAGACGGGCGGCACGCCGGCTACGGTCGTCACGGCAATGTGATCGGTCAGGTAATGGCTGAATACGAGGCCGACCGTGTTGGCCGTGTTCGTCGACAGACTCGTGCCCGCCGATGTGAACGAGTTCGGCAGGCGCAGCGGCGTGTTGATCGGCGTCGGCGCGACGTTGGTCGTCAGCGGCGTGCTCGAATCCTTCGGCATGACGTGGAACCAGCCGAGTACGGCTACGTTGTCGCCGGCATGCTGTGCATGAGCGCTGACCGACAGGCATGCGGCCAGAATCGCGAGACAGATTCTTTTCATGTTGTTATTCCTCCTTGGACGCTCGTCGGGCGCAAGGCGAGCGGGACGAGCGGGACGAGCATTGGCGCGCGTTTGCGGGTAGCCGCGAGGCCGGCGCGCAAGACAGCCGTTGTGCCGGTCGCCGCGCTGCAAGGCGCGGACGGCAGCCGGGCGCGAACGCGTCGAGGCGCGCTGACGGCGCGCCACACGCCCGTTACTGGACGAAGGCGCCGATCGTGAAGTACGGCGAGGCCGCGTTCGACAGATCCAGGTAGCCGAACACACCGCCCGTGAAAATCATCTTTCCGGTCGGCGTATTGCCGGTGGATGCATTGACGTGCGTCGTCGTGACCACGCCCGGCACGGCTTGCGTGAAGTCGAGGTTCAGCGCGGTCGCGAGCGAAGCCTGCGACGGGTTGAACGGATCGAGCAGCGTCGCCTGCGTGCCTGCGAGCGCGGTGGTGCGATAGTCGAACTGGCTATCCACGCCGATGTACTCGCCGTTCTGCGAGTTGACCGCCACCGAGGTTTGCGGCGACAGAATCGAGATGCCGGATTCGTCGTCCGCGTACGGTCCGAGCGCGCCGTTTTGCGGCACGGTCACCGACGAATTCGCCGCGCCGGCGCGCACCAGAATCGGCACCAACTGGTTGCGCAGCTTGCCGACGATCATGTAGCCGCGCCCTTCCGGCGTCGTGGCGAGCGTGGGCTTCGCCTGTCCCTGGAAGTTATTGGTCTGGAACGCGCCGCTGCCGTCCGCGGCCTGCGTAAAGTTGCTGCCTGGCTGCAGGCATTTGCCCGCGTTCACGCCCGAGTTGTCGCACTCGGTCCACGTGCCGTCCGCGTTGATCGTTATCTTTGTGTCCACGGCGACCGGCGCGAAATTCTGCGACGGCACCTGGTGATAGCCGAGCTGGTTGTACGTGCCGGCCACCTTCGCCAGATCCGTTTCAATCGACGAGAAACCGATGAACGGGTAATACGGGAACTTGGTGTCCGGCACCGCGCCCACGCCGAGAATCCCGCCGAACGAGATTTCCGCGCCCGGAATCGTGCCGCCTGCCACGCCTTCGCCGACAAAAATCCGCGCGGGGCGGTTCGGGTCGAGGCTCGCGCCGTTCAGGCGGAACGCGCACTGGTTGAGCTTGGTGGTCGGCAGCAGCGTTTCCTGGGTCAGCGTGCCGCTCGCGGTCTGGCCGGCGCGCGTCGGCACGACGGTGCCCGTGGTCGCCGGAATCGGAGATTCGACATAGGTGACCTGCCACGTCATCTTCGTCGTATCGAGTTGCAGCTTGACGAGTTCGCCGTCACCGCCGCCGCCCGTGTAGAACGTGTTGTAGTCGAGCGTCGCGGGACACAGCCGAACCTGCGTCACCGGACCGTCGCCATTGCCGCCACCTCCGCCGCCGCATGCCGTCAGCAACGGTGCCGCGAGTGCGAGCACCGACAGGAATCTCCATTTCATACCGCCTCCAGAATTTTTTCGTTGTAGATGGCCGGCTCCCAGTCCAGCCACCGCTTGCTCTTTTATGTCTCTCACCGCGGACTACGTTTGCTTCATCGGCTACTTGCTGATTTGCGCTCCGATGCCGAAGTACGGCGTGCTCGGTGTGTCCGAATTGGCCGATGTCGGCGTGATGCCGTCGTTCTGCGTGCCCTGGATCGCGATCGCATACAGGCCGCCCGACGCGATCGCAAAGCCGGTCTTGCCTTTCGTGTCCTGCACGCCGACCAGGCCGGGGCTCGCGAGCCCGTAGCCGAGGCCGAAACCGCTTTCGGCCGCCGACGTCGTCGGATTGATAAACGTGCCGACGCCGCCCTGGATCAGGGTCGCGGTGTACTTGAAGTTGGAATCCGCGCCCACGTAGCCGCCGTCGAAGCCGCCCGATGCAAGCGGCGTCGCCGCGGCGAGCATGGCGATGCCGGACTCGTCGTCGACTTTCGCGTCGAGATGAAGCGGCGCGGTGCCCAGGTTGATGTAGCCCGTGCGCACCACGAGCGGCACGGTCGCGCCGTTGATCTGGCCGAGGATCATGTGCGCGGTGCCGGACTTGCCCGTCGCGCCGATCAGCGGAAGCCGGAACTGCGGGACGATCTGCGCCGCCTGCTGGCTGTCGAAGTAGCCGTTGCTGTTGAGCGTCCACGGATTGCCGGTGGACAGGCAGCCGCCCGCGTTCGGCGAGTAGTCCGGGTTCGCGGTGTTGCTGCTCGTGCAGGTGCCGCTCGCGTCGAAGGTTTCGACAGTGTTCGTCGCGACCGTCGCGTAATTGCCGGACGGCGCGAGGTGGTACAGCAGACCGTTGTAGGTGCCCGGCAGCTTTGTGATGTCCGTGGTGGTGCTGGCGAAGCCGAGGAACGGATAGAAGTCGAAATGGCGATTGGGCACCGCGCCGATGCCCGAACCGATGAGCGGGATCGACAGCCCGTCGAACTGGATCGTCGCGCCAGGAATGCCGCCGCCCGCGACGCCCTGGCCGACGAGGATCATCGGCGGATTCGGGTTGTTGGCGAAGTCCGATGTGGTGTAGGGCTGGCCGTCGCCGGCCGCCGTGCCTGTGCCGGCGCCGAGTATGAACGCGCAGCGCGTTTGCTCGGCGGTCGGCAGCGTGCCCGCCGGCGGATGGATCACCGCGCCCGCGATCTGCGTGCCCGCGCGTGTCGGCGTGACGGTGCCGGTGCGCAGCGGGATCGGCGATTCGAGCCACTTCAGCGTGTAGGTCATCGCCGTCGCGTCGATGTTCAACTGGACCACTTCGCCGCTGCCGGCGCCGCCGAGGAACGTGCTTTTGACGATATCGGCGGTGGCCGGACACAGCGCGGCCGCCGTGCCGCTCGAGGCGGGCGGACCTTGAACGCCGCAGTTCGAACCCGAGCATTGCGGCGCGTTGATCGGGCCGGGATTATCGGATTTGCCGCCGCCGCAAGCAATAAGAAAAGGAGTGGTGGCAATAGCCATTGCCAAGCCTCGAATAATGGCGTCCGCCATGCTGCTGTCTCCCTTCATGTATTTGTGCGAGCTAATTTCGCCGCGCGATTAATGCCTGTCAATTGAATGAGCCGTCTAAAAAGGTCGATTCAAACAGCGGCGTTTCGGGCATGCGCACAGTGCGTGGGCGCAAGCGGCCCTTTTAAACAAAAATGCGAATTCGAGGCAAAGCGGCTGTACCGTTGTTTCGCCGCACGCCCTTGCCAGGTAAGCGTTGGAGCAAAAAGGCTCCATCATCTTCGAACGACCGTTCGATAAAAAATCCGGAGTTTCCCCAGGCGGAAAACTATGCTGATCGGGTTGTCGACGGGAAGAGTTACCTGAAAAATTCCAGGCAGCCTCGTTTTGATTTTTTAAGTAATGCGGGCTACTACTGATTAATGTTTAAAGAAAGTCGGAGCGGCGGGTTTAAAACAAAAAGCCGGTCTTGTAGACCGGCTTTCGCAATGCTGACAAACGGCCAATTGCCGCGGTATTTTAACTTTCGTTATCGTTTCAAACCGCTTTCCTCGGGGGCGCCGATTGCCAGATTCATACACTGGATCGCCGCGCCCGAAGCGCCTTTGCCCAGGTTGTCGAGCCGCGCGACGGTGACGAAGCGCTCCGGCGTGCCGAACACGAACAGATCGACGCGATTCGTGTCGTTGTTCGCCTGCACGTCGAAGAAGCCGCTGTCCAGATTCGCCTCCGAGTCGAACGGCGCGACGCGCACGAATGCTTCGCCTGCGTAGTACTCCGCGAGCAGCGCCTGCACTTCTTGCGGCGTGGTTTTCCGCGCCAACTGGCGCGGCGAGAAGTACGTGGTGACCGCGAGGCCCTTGTAAAAGCCGCCGACGATCGGCGTGAAGACCGGTGACGACTTCAGCCCCGTATGCGCCGCCATTTCCGGCAGATGCTTGTGCGTGAGAGCCAGCGCGTACGGACGCGGGCTCTTGAGCTTGTCGTTACCGCCGGCTTCGTAGTCGGCGATCATTTTTTTGCCGCCGCCGCTGTAGCCGGTGATCGAATAAGCATGAGCTTCGAACTCGGGCGCGACCACGCCGCTTTCCACGAGCGGGCGCATGGCCAGCACGAAAGCCGACGCGTGACAGCCCGGCACGGCGATGCGCTTGGCGGTGCGCAGGCGTTCGCGCTGCGAGCGAGCGAGTTCGGGCAGGCCATAAGCCCAGTCGGCCGACGTGCGAAACGCGGTGCTCGCGTCGATCAGCACCGTGCGCTCGTTCGCAACGAGAGCTGCCGACTCGCGCGATGCCACGTCGGGCAGGCACAGGAACGTGACGTCCGACGCGTTGATGAGACGGCGGCGCTCCTCGATATCCTTGCGCTTCGCTTCGTCGATACGCAGGATTTCCACGTCGGCGCGCTGCGACAGGTATTCGAAAATCTTCAGGCCGGTCGTGCCTTCCTGTCCGTCGACAAAAACTTTCGTGCTCATCTCGATCTCACTGGCTATCTGGTTACAGCTTGGAAACAGCGCGCGACGCCGCGCGAAAACACCATTTTAAGACCTCATCGCCATGCGCGTGCGCAAGCGAGGGGAAACGGCGCGAAAAACAGCGGAAAAACCACGATGCCCGCGCGAAGTGACAGCCGCGTGACTTGTGGGACTTCACTGCGATCCGGGCGCAGGGCGGCGGGCGCGGGGCGGCCCGCCAAAGCGCGATATCACGGCAATCAAGCCGGCTTTCGGCGCAACACCGCGCGCGCCGGCAAGCGCGCCGCGTTAGCGCCCGTAATTCACCACCATCCTCGCGCTGCCGAGCGCCGCCGTGCCGATCTCGTGATCGAACATCAGCGCCGGGCGGCCTTGCGCGAGGCGCAGGTCGGCGGTGTTCAGCGCATACACGGTGATCACATAGCGATGCGGTTTGCCGGGCGGCGGACAAGGACCGCCATAACCGTCGATGTCGAAGTCGTTGCGGGCTTCCACCGCGCCGAGCCGTCTCAGGAAACCCGACGCGCTCGCGTTCTCGGGCAGGCTTGCGACGCTCGCCGGAATGCCCGCCACGGCCCAATGCCACCAGCCGCGGCCGGGCGCATCGGGATCGAACAGAGTGATCGCGAAACTGCGCGTTCCGGGCGGCGCGTCGCGCCAGGTCAGTTGCGGCGAGCGGTTGCCGCCCTTGCAGTCGTCCTGATCGAAGACTTGCGGGGAATTCACTGTGCCGCCCGCGCGGAAGCTCGCGCTGGTGAGCGAGAACGCGTTCTCGGCCTGGGCGCGCGAGCCATGCGCGAGCCCCAGCGCGAGACCAAGCGTGGCGCAGACAACAAGCGGCGTGCGGCGAAACGATGAAGCGTGCGAAACAACCAGGCAACGCAAGCGCATGTGCCGGTTCTCCTGTGTCGATCGGAGTCGGCGCCGGGCGCCTGCTCAGATCCCATGCAGCATCAAGGCGCTGCGAGGACGCGAGGCAATTGCCTCGCGGTGTTTATTGTCCCTATTTTGTACCTGAACGTCGAATCGAGTCTAAGCTTAGGTTTATGACGCATCATTGTTATGCCGCGTAAGCGGATTGCGAGCCTAAAATCGGCTATAGTCGAAAGAGTTTACGCGATGTGGCCCGTGTTCCTATTAGTCAAATTGAACATTAAGAATAAGAAGGCATGTCAGAGGTTTTGGAGAGGGGTTTTCCTGTCGAGGTACGGGCAATGCAAGACGTAGTCAAGGTTGTCATCGCTGACGATCATCCAGTTATTCTATTCGGCGCCGAACAGGCTTTACTCAAGTTCCCCGGCATCCAGGTGGTCGCGCGAGCGAGGCAGTCCACGGAACTCATCAAGGTCCTGCAAACCGCTGCGTGCGACGTGCTCGTCACAGACCTCGCCATGCCGGGCGGCCAGTACGGCGACGGCCTGCCGTTGGTCGGCTACCTGCGGCGCAATTTTCCGAACCTTCCCATCGTCGTGCTAACGATGCTCGAGAACGCCGCGTTGCTGCAACGGCTGCGGGGACTCGGCGTGACTTCGGTCGTGAATAAATCCGACGACCTGAGCCACATCGGGCTCGCGGTGCAGCACGTCAGCCGGCACCTCGAATATCTGAGCCCGTCGGTGAAGGCGTCGCTCGATGCGCTGCGGATGAATTCCGGCGGCAAGAGCGACGAAGTGATGCTATCGAGGCGTGAACTCGAAGTCGTGCGCCTGTTCGTATCGGGAATGACCATCAAGGAAATTTCCGAGCAACTGAACCGCAGCATCAAGACAATCAGCACTCAGAAAAATACGGCGATGCGCAAGCTCGGCATCGACCGCGATTCGGAGCTGTTTCAATACGCGCAAAGCAATGGTTTGCTGAACCTGTCGTCGCATTCGGCGGAAGACACGGGCGACCTGGTTTAGCCGCGCGCCGCACTTCTTGTGCGGCATAGAAAAAGCCGCGTTAAAGTCGTCAAAGAAAAAGGCCGCCTGTCGCAAGACAGGCGGCCTTTGTGCTTCTGCTTCTGCGGCTGTTGCCGCGATGCGATGTAATGCGATGCTATGCGCTACCGCCGCGCTTATTGCGGCGTCGACGTTGCGCCGCCGTGCGCGGCCGACCATTCAGCCGGCGAGTGCAGGAATTTTTCGACTTCGTCGAGCGTCTTCGTGTCGAAGTACTTGTTGTCCTTGGCGACGCGCAGCACGTCCCACCATGTCGCGAGCGCGTGCAGATCGACGTCGATGTCTTTCAGCACCGACACGCTTTCCTTGAAGATGTTGTAGTGGAACAGCACGAAGCAGTGATTCACCGTCGCGCCGGCCGTGCGCAGCGCATTGATGAAGTTGATCTTGCTGCGGCTGTCGGTGGTCAGGTCTTCCACCAGCAGCACCCGCTGACCTTCGGTCAGCAGACCCTCGATCTGCGCATTGCGGCCAAAGCCCTTCGGCTTCTTGCGCACGTATTGCATCGGCACCATCAGGCGGTCGGACAGCCATGCCGCGAACGGAATGCCTGCGGTTTCGCCGCCGGCCACGGCGTCGATCTGCTCATAGCCGACGTCGCGGAGAATGGTGGTTTCAGCCATTTCCATCAGGCCGCGGCGCACGCGCGGATAGGAAATCAGCTTGCGGCAATCGATATAAACCGGGCTCGCCCAGCCGGACGTAAAAATGTACGGTTTCTCCGCGTTGAAGTGCACTGCCTGCACTTCGAGCAGCATCTTGGCGGTGGTGTCGGAGATCGTCTGGCGATCGAAGCCTGTCATGGGCGGGTCCTTGGATTGAGCGGGGGAGCGGGCGCCGGGCCCGGTGGCGCAGCAAGCGGGATACGCCGCGCCGTGCTGGGCGGAATATGCAGCCGGCCAGTGGATGCTGGCCGGTTTTTGCTGCGCGCGTAGGCCGACATTTTACCTGAAACGGCTCCTTCAGACGAGGCCGGCGTGCGCGTGGACGGCCAATCGAGGTTGCCTGGGGCGAGCGGGGCGCGTGCCGAGGGCGCAGGCCAACCCGGTCTCCAACACCGTTCGCCGAAGCCTGGTCGGACAAGCGTTGCGCCGTTCGCGTCGCGCTTTGCATAGGCTTTTTGGCTAGCTTGTGAGCAACCTGGGGCGCCTTTACACTCACGCGAATTTCTCCGACGCCGGCCGCAGCTCGCCGCACACCGTTCAACGAATCCCGGATTGCTTTTAATGACGCCCGCTTCCTCCACCGCCGATACGCCCGCCTCCGCCCGACCCGGCTACGCCGCGCGAGCGCTGATCGCGTCCGCGCTCGGCTACGCAATGGACGGCTTCGACCTGCTGATTCTCGGCTTCATGCTGCCGGTCATCGCGGCCGACTTGCATTTGAGTTCGACGCAAGCCGGTTCGCTCGTCACGTGGACGCTGATCGGCGCGGTCGCGGGCGGCCTGATCTTCGGCGTGCTGAGCGACTATTACGGCCGCGTGCGCATGCTCACGTGGACCATCCTCGTATTCGCGGTTTTCACCGGTTTGTGTGCGCTCGCGCAAGGGTATGGCGACCTGCTCGTGTACCGGACGATCGCCGGCATTGGGCTGGGCGGCGAGTTCGGCATCGGCATGACGCTTGTGGCCGAAGCCTGGCCGGCCGCGCAGCGGGCGCGGGTGTCGTCGTATGTGGGCCTCGGGTGGCAACTCGGTGTGTTGGCGGCCGCGTTGCTGACGCCGCTGCTGTTGCCGGTCATCGGCTGGCGCGGCATGTTCGCGCTCGGGCTCTTGCCCGCTGTCGTGTCGTTCTTTGTGCGGCGACGCGTGGAGGAACCGGCGCTCTTCACCGAGCGCGTCGCGCGCGGCATGCGCAAGCTGCCGCTCAAACTGCTGATCGCCGATGCCCCCACCGCGCGTGCGAGCCTCGGCGTGGCGGTCCTCTGCTCGGTGCAGAACTTCGGCTACTACGGGCTGATGATCTGGCTGCCGAGCTATCTGTCGAAAACCTTCGGCTATTCGCTGACGAAATCCGGCGTCTGGACTGCGGCCACCGTGGTCGGCATGGCATGCGGCATCTGGCTCTTCGGCGTCGCGGCGGACCGTTTCGGCCGCAAGCCGGCGTTTCTGTTCTACCAGGTCGGCGCCGTCGCGATGGTCTTCGTCTATGCGCATCTGACCACGCCCACGGCGCTGCTGATCGGCGGCGCGGCGATGGGCGTGTTCGTCAACGGCATGATCGGCGGTTACGGCGCGCTGATTTCCGAGCTGTATCCCACCGATGCACGCGCCACCGCGCAAAACGTGTTGTTCAACGTGGGGCGGGCGGTTGGCGGCTTTGGGCCCGTCGCGGTCGGCGCGCTGGCCGCGCATTATTCGTTTGGCACGGCGCTGGTTTTTCTCGCGTCGATCTATCTGCTCGACGTGCTCGCCACACTCTTTCTGATCCCCGAACGCCGCGGCGCCGAACTCCACTGAGCGCCGCCGCGCAGTCTGCCGATGCGGCGCTGCAGCATGACTGGCGGGCGTTTCGCCAATGGCGAGCCGCGTTAACCAGTCCGTGTATCGACTCGCGCGGGGTGTACACTAACCGACCCCGCGTAGCACTCCGCACCGTCCCGCCTCCGCCGGGGACCGACGCCGCGCCTAACCGGCGCAAGCGAACAGCGGCCCCGGTCGATCATCCATTCGATAGCAGGAAGCGCCGCCAGCGGTGCAGTGTGCCGGCCCAAATTTCTTACGTCTCGCAGGCAAAAAATGGACGAACAACTGAAGCAAAGCGCTCTCGCGTATCACCAGAATCCGAAACCCGGCAAGATTTCGGTCACACCGACCAAGCCGCTGTCGAACCAGCTCGACTTGTCGCTCGCGTACTCGCCGGGCGTGGCCGCGGCCTGCATGGCAATTTACGAGGAGCCGCTCGACGCGCAGAAATACACGTCGCGGGGCAACCTGGTCGGCGTGATCACGAACGGCACGGCCGTGCTCGGCCTCGGCAACATCGGCCCGCTCGCCGCAAAGCCGGTGATGGAAGGCAAGGGCTGTCTCTTCAAGAAGTTCGCGGGCATCGACGTGTTCGACATCGAACTGTCCGAGTCCGATCCCGACAAGCTCGTCGAAGCGATTGCGATGCTCGAGCCGACGTTGGGCGGCATCAACCTGGAAGACATCAAGGCGCCGGAGTGCTTCTACATCGAGAAGAAGCTGCGCGAGCGCATGAAGATTCCGGTCTTCCACGACGACCAGCATGGCACGGCGATCATCGCGTCCGCGGCGATTCTCAACGGCCTGAAAGTGGTCGGCAAGAAGCTCGATGAAGTGAAGCTCGTCTGCTCGGGCGCGGGCGCGGCAGCCATCGCGTGTCTGGATCTGCTGGTCAACCTGGGTCTGGCGAAGCAGAACATTCTGGTGGTCGACTCGAAGGGCGTGATTTACGAGGGTCGCGGCAATCTCGATCCGTCGAAGGAACGTTACGCGGCGAATACCGAGGCGCGCACGCTGGCTGACGCGATTCGCGGTGCCGACGTGTTCCTCGGCTGCTCGAGCGCAGGCGTGCTGAAGCCGGAAATGGTCACCGAAATGGGCACCCAGCCGCTGATTCTCGCGCTCGCGAATCCGGAACCGGAAATCCGTCCGGAAGAAGCGAAGAAAGTGCGCCCGGACTGCATCATCGCGACTGGCCGTTCGGACTATCCGAACCAGGTCAACAACGTGCTGTGCTTCCCGTTCATCTTCCGCGGCGCGCTCGACGTCGGCGCGACCACGATCACGGAAGAAATGAAGCTCGCGTGCGTGCGCGCGATCGCCGAACTCGCGGAAGAAACCGATCAGGGCGACGAAGTCGCGAAGGCGTATGAAGGGCACTCGCTGGAATTCGGTCCTGAGTATCTGATTCCGAAGCCGTTCGATCCGCGTCTCATCATCAAGATTGCGCCGGCCGTTGCGCAAGCGGCGATGGATTCGGGCGTCGCGACCCGTCCGATCAAGGACATGGACGCGTATCGCGAAGAACTCGGCACGACCGTTTATCGCACGGGCATGGTGATGCGTCCGGTGTTCGCGGCGGCGAAGTCGGAGCCGGCGCGCATCGTGTTCGCCGAAGGCGAGGACGAGCGCGTGCTGCGCGCCGCGCAGTTCGTGCTGCTCGAGAAGATCGCCAAGCCGATTCTGGTCGGCCGTCCGTCGGTGATCGAAATGCGCCTGAAGAAGATGGGCTCGAAGCTCAAATGCGGCGAAGACTTTGAGATAGTCGATCCGGAAGACGATCCGCGTTATCAGCAATGCTGGCAGGCGTATCACGAACTCGGCGCGCGCGAAGGCGTCACGCCGGACGTCGCGAAGGCCGCGATGCGCAAGTTCAATACGCTGATCGGCGCGATCCTCGTGCGACTCGGCGAAGCGGAAGGCATGATCTGCGGCATGATCGGCCAGTACCACACGCATCTGAAATTCATCGAGCAAGTGTTGGGCAAGGCGGACAACGTCGCTAACTTTGCAGCAATGAATCTGCTGATGCTGCCGGGCCGCAACCTGTTCATCTGCGATACGTACGTGAACGAAACGCCGACCGCAGAACAGCTCGCCGACATGACCATGCTGGCCTCGCGCGAGATCGAAAAGTTCGGCATCACGCCGAAGGTCGCGCTGCTGTCGAATTCGAACTTCGGCAGCGCGCCGTCTTCGTCGTCGCAACGCATGGCCGCGGCTCGCAAGCTGATTGCCGAACGCGCGCCGACGCTCGAGATCGACGGTGAAATGCACGGCGACGCGGCGCTGTCGGAAGTCGTGCGCAAGGCGGCGTTCCCCGGCACGACGTTGTCGGGCGAAGCCAACCTGCTGATCATGCCGAACGTGGAAGCGGCGAACATTGCCTACAACCTGCTGAAGATGGTCGGCGGCGAAGGCGTGACGGTCGGGCCGTTCCTGCTCGGCGCGGAGAAGCCGGTCCATGTGCTGACGCCGGCTGCAACCGTGCGCCGGATCATCAACATGACGGCGGTGGCTTCGGCGAACGCGCGCAAGTCGGTGAACAGCAAGTAAGCGAGGCGGCGCTCGTTTCTACGAGCGTCGGGCGAAAAAAAACGCCACGGAATGAGCTTCCGTGGCGTTTTTTATGTGCGCCGTGATCCTGGCGTTAGCGGCCGGAACACGGCGCGCTTTGGCAACGTCAAGCCGCGTGCTGCGTCGTGCCCGCTTGCGGCGAGCGCCAGCGCGCGAGCAGATCGTTCCACTTCACGCGCACGCCTTTCAGGTTGTTTTCCTTGATGTGTCCATAGCCGCGGATGCCGTCCGGCAGATTCGCAAGTTCGACTGCCAGCTCGCGGTTCTGCGCGTTAAGCCCGCCGATCAGTTCGCGCACCAGCGTTTCGTACTCGCCGATCAACGCGCGCTCGGTGCGACGCTCTTCCGTCTTGCCGAAAATGTCGAACGCCGTGCCGCGCAGGAACTTCAGCTTCGCCAGTCCATGCATTGCGCTGAAGACCCACGGACCGTACTTCTTCTTGATCAGATGGCCCTGGGCGTCTTTCTTGGAGAACATCGGCGGCGCGAGGTGAATGTGCAGCTTCCAGTCGCCTTCGAAGCTCGCTTTCAGCTTCTCGATGAACGCCGGATCGCTGTACAGGCGCGCGACTTCATACTCGTCCTTGTACGCCATCAGCTTATGCAGATTCTTCGCGACCGCTTCGGTTAGCGGCAACTGGCCGTCGCCCGAATCGAGCGCCGACTCGGCCGCGCGCACTTGTGAAACCAGCGCGCGATAACGCTCGGCGTATGCGCTGTTTTGCCATGCCGTGAGGTAGGCAGCGCGCTTGTCGATCAACGTGTCGAGGGCTTTCGGCGTGTGCAGCGAAATGATCTTGCTGCTAGTGGCGTTGGCCTCGGCATCGGTTGCGGCACCCGCGCGCTGCGATTGCGCGAACTTGCGCACGGTCGCCGGATCGTGTGCCGCGCGGCGGCCCCATTCGAATGCCGCGCGGTTCTTCTCGACCTGCACGTTGTTCAGCTCGATTGCGCGCATCAACGACTGATACGTGAGCGGCACCCATCCACGTTGCCACGCGTAGCCGAGCACGAACGGGTTCGTGTAGATTGCGTCGCCGAGCAGCGCGACCGCGAAGTGATTGGCGTCGACGGTATCGACGCATTCATCGCCCGCGCCCGCGCGTACGTCGGCTTCGGTGCTGCTGCCAGGAAAGCGCCAGTTCGGATTCTTGATGAGTTCGGCGGTCGGCGTGTGCGCGCTATTGAGCACCACGCGCGTTTGGCCGGCGTGCATCCGCGACACGCATTCGTCGCTCGCCGTCACGATTGCATCGCAGCCGATCACGAGACTCGCTTCGCCCATTGCGATGCGCGTGGCGTGAATGTCGTCGGGCTTGTTCGCGATCTGCACATGGCTCATCACGGCGCCGCCTTTCTGCGCGAGGCCGGTGACGTCGAGCACCGTCACGCCCTTGTTCTCCAGATGCGCGGCCATGCCGAGCAGCGCGCCGATCGTCACGACACCCGTGCCGCCGACACCTGTCACCAGCACGCCGTAAGGACGGTCGATGGACGGCAGCGCGGGTTCGGGCACCGGCGGCATAGCGTCGCCGACAATGCCGGATGCCGCTTTCGGCTTGCGCAACTGACCGCCTTCGACGGACACGAAGCTCGGGCAGAAGCCGTTCACGCAGGAGAAGTCCTTGTTGCAGGTGGACTGATTGATCTGGCGCTTGGTGCCGTATTCAGTATCGAGCGGCTCGACTGACAGGCAGTTCGACTTGACCGAGCAGTCGCCGCAACCTTCGCACACCGCCTCGTTGATCACGACGCGGCGTGCCGGGTCCGGATACGCGCCGCGTTTCCTGCGGCGGCGCTTTTCGGTCGCGCAGGTCTGGTCGTAGATCAGAATCGTCGTGCCGGAAATCTCGCGCAACTGGCGTTGCACTTCGTCGAGCTTGTCGCGATGGTGAATGTCGATGCCGGGCGCAAGACCCACGTTCGCCGAATATTTTTCGGGCTCGTCGGTGACGATCACGATCTTGGACGCGCCTTCGGCCGCGAGTTGATGCGTGATCTGCGGCACGGTCAGCACGCCGTCGACCGGCTGGCCGCCGGTCATCGCGACTGCGTCGTTGTAGAGCAGCTTGTAGGTGATGTTCGCCTTCGACGCGATGGCCGCGCGAATCGCGAGCAGCCCCGAGTGGAAGTAGGTGCCGTCGCCGAGATTGGCGAACACATGCTTGTCGTTCGTGAACGGCGCCTGGCCGATCCACGCGACGCCTTCGCCGCCCATCTGGCTGAACGTGCTCGTGCTGCGGTCCATCCACACGGTCATGTAATGGCAGCCGATGCCCGCCATCGCGCGCGAGCCTTCCGGCACATTCGTCGACGTGTTGTGCGGGCAGCCCGAACAGAACCACGGCTTGCGTTCCGCTTCGACGCGCGGGCGCGCGAGCGCCTTTTCCTTTGCTTCGATTACCGCGATGCGCGCGGCGATGCGGGCGCGCACGTCGGACGGCAGATCGAACTTGGCAAGCCGCGCGGCGATGGCCTTCGCGATGATCGCGGGCGACAGTTCGTAGTGCGCCGGCAGCAGCCAGTTGCCCATCGGCACCGACCATTCGCCGCCCGCGCCGTCTTTCTCGTCGAACTTGCCGAACACACGCGGACGCTGCGCGTCGGGCCAGTTGTACAACTCTTCCTTGATCGCGTATTCGAGAATCTGACGCTTTTCTTCGACCACGAGAATCTCGTCGAGACCGCGAGCGAAGGCTTGCGCGCCTTGCGCCTCGAGCGGCCACACGCAGCCGACCTTATAGAGGCGGATGCCGATGCGCGCGCAGGTTTCGTCGTCGAGACCGAGGTCGGTCAACGCCTGACGCACATCCAGATACGCCTTGCCGCCCGTCATGATGCCGAAGCGCGCGTGCGGCGAGTCGATCTCGACGCGATCCAGCTTGTTCGCGCGCACGTAGGCGAGCGCCGCGTACCACTTGTAGTCGAGCAGACGCGCTTCCTGCACGAGCGGCGGATCGGGCCAGCGAATATTCAGACCGCCTTCGGGCATCGCGAAGTCGTCCGGCAGAACGATCTTCGTGCGATGCGGATCGATGTCGACGGAAGCCGACGATTCGACCACGTCGGTCACGCACTTCATTGCCACCCACAGGCCGGAGTAGCGGCTCATTGCCCAGCCGTGCAGGCCGAAGTCGAGATATTCCTGCACGTTCGACGGGAACAGCACCGGCAGGCCGCAGGCCTTGAAAATGTGTTCCGACTGGTGCGCGAGCGTCGAGGATTTGGCCGCGTGGTCGTCGCCGGCGAGCACGAGCACACCGCCATGCCGCGACGAACCCGCCGAATTGCCGTGCTTGAAGACGTCGCCGGAACGGTCGACGCCGGGGCCCTTGCCGTACCACATCGAAAACACGCCGTCGTATTTGGCGCTGGGGTACAGGTTGACCTGTTGCGAGCCCCAAACGGCGGTCGCCGCGAGGTCTTCATTGACGCCCGGCTGGAACACGACCTGATGTGAGGCGAGATGCTGTTTCGCCTTCCACAAGGATTGATCGAGTCCGCCGAGCGGCGATCCGCGGTAACCGGAGATGAAGCCGGCCGTGTTCAGGCCGGCGGCGCGGTCGCGTTCCTGCTGCACCATCGGCAGACGCACCAGCGCCTGGATGCCGCTCATGTACGCGCGGCCGCGTTCCAGAGTGTATTTGTCGTCGAGCGTGACGGAAGATAGAGCGGCTTCGAGCGAAGCTCGCTGACCTGCGTCTAGCGGGGCATTCATTATGTGTACTCCTCCACCCAGTTTGGGATCGCCAAAACTTTTTGGGCCGCGGCATCTTGTGAATGCGTATGGCCGGGGTCGCCATATTGACGTGTTTTAAGTGATGGTAGCACTGGTGAAAACCCGCCGCATCGCGGCAGAAATTTCCCTGTGTTGCCGCCGCCATGCGGCGTCCGTGCTGGTGCTGTTTGTTGCAAAGTTCGCCTAACGTCTGTGAGTTGCCGGTGTAACAAGCTGTAAAACCTACAATCTCATGGAACCGCGAGGCAGATGCGTGTCTAACACCGCACCTGTGAGCAATGTCTGTGTAACGCGTCGCATGTTGCGGCGCTTCAGGACAACAGGGCAGTTAGAAAAGGAGTACGCATGAACACTAGAAATATCCAGACCTTCCTGATGGTTTCGGCCGCCTTTTTCGCCATGAGCGCGCCGGTGCGCTCGAACGCGGGTACGGGCACGCAGTCGAGCGTGATTAGCCGCACGGCGCTGGTCGCCCCGGCGCGTATCGCCATCAACCGCATCGCGCGGGAAAGCGCGTCCGCGAAGGAAGACCAGAATTCGTGACGCGCTGCTGATGCGGCGTGTCGACGGTTAAACCGGCCGTCGCTCAGCGTTGAGCGGCGGCGCAAACGACGAGGGCGGGGATCGTTAGATCCTCGCCCTTGTCGTTTTATTGGCCTGTCACCTACTGCGCCGGAAATAGGCGCTTAGCGTTCAAGCCTTGTCCTGCACGACGCCGCGGCGAATCTGATCCAGTTCGATCGATTCGAACAGCGCCTTGAAGTTGCCCTCGCCAAAGCCCTGATTGCCCTTGCGCTGAATGATCTCGAAGAAGATCGGGCCGATCTGGTTCTCGGTGAAGATTTGCAGCAGCAAGTCGTCCGGCGCGCCGTCGATCAGAATCTTGCGCTTGCGCAGTTCGTCGAGCGGCTCGCCGTGATTCGGCACGCGGCGGTCGACGAGTTCGTAGTAGGTGTCGATGGTATCGAGGAGCGAGATATTCGATGCGCGCAGGCCGTCGACGGTACGGTAAATGTCGTTGCTGCCGAGCGCGATGTGCTGGATGCCTTCGCCGTGGTACGCGTCCAGATATTCCTGAATCTGCCCGGACGTTTCCGAGCCTTCCTCGTTGATCGGAATGCGGATCTTGCCGCACGGCGACGTCATCGCTTTCGACTTCACGCCCGTCACTTTGCCTTCGATGTCGAAATAGCGCACTTCGCGGAAATTGAAGAGGCGCTCGTAAAACTCCGCCCATTCCTGCATGCGGCCCCGGTGGACGTTGTGCGTCAGGTGGTCGATGTAGGTGAGGCCGTGACCGACTGGGTTCGGATTCGCGCCGGCAATCGGCTCGAAGTCCACATCGTAAATGTCGATGTCGCCGACGCTGCCCGGCGCCGCGCCGTTCTTGCCGCGCCAACGGTCGACGAAATAGATCAGCGAATCGCCGATGCCCTTGATTGCGGGAATGTTCAGTTCCATCGGGCCGGTTTTGTTGTCGAAGCCCCACGCGCCTTTTTCGATGGCCTGCCTGTAGGCCTTGCCCGCGTCCTGGACGCGGAACGCGATCGCGCAGATCGACGGACCGTGCAGACGCGCGAAGCGTTGCGCGAACGAATCCGGCTCGCCATTGACGATAAAGTTGATCTCGCCTTGCCGGTAAAGCGTCACGTCCTTATGACGATGACGGGCGATGGCGGTAAAACCCATCTGCTCGAACAGCTTGCCGAGCGCTTTGGGATCGGGGGCGGTGTATTCGATGAATTCGAAGCCGTCAGTGCCGACCGGATTGTCCCAAGTTGAAACCTGCATTTGTCTCTCTCCATGTCGAGGGCGCGTGGCGCCGGAGTCGCGCGCGCAATGCCGGAGCGCGACCGAATGACGCAAGTGTAAAGGCGGGATCGCGCTCGAAACTTGCGAACTTAATCGCACTGGCGTAGCGTGGCGCTATTTTCTAGCTCAATCCACGAAAACGGCGGCAGAAAGTGACTCATATAGAGATAGACGCCATCGACCGGCGGATTCTGGCGATCCTTCAGGAGAATGGCCGGTTGTCGAATCAGGAGATCGCGGAGCGGATCAATCTGTCGCCGAGTCCGTGCTTGCGTCGCATACGGCGGCTCGAGGAGAGCGGAGTGATTCGCGGCTACGTCGCGCTGCTGGACGCGCAGCGCCTCGGGCTCGATCTGCTCGCATACGTCAACGTGCGGCTGGAAAAGCGCGGCGGTTCCGCGCTAAGTCCGCGCGGCGAGGCGACCCACGCCGACCTGTTCCGCGCGGCCGTGCAGACGTGGCCGGAAGTGGTGGCGTGTCACGCAATGACCGGCGAGATGGACTATCTGCTACGCGTTCAGGTGGAGGACATGGCGCACTTTTCGCGCTTCGTGCAGGACCAACTGCTGCATCACCCGTCGGTGATCGACGTCAAAACGAGCTTCTCGCTGGAAAAGATCAAGGAGACGACGGCGTTGCCGATCTTATGAAAGTGCATGGGTTGGGGCGCGCGGCACACGGCCGGTAAACCGCAAAGGGCAGCCATGAAGCTGCCCTTTGTATTGGATGACGGCGTCTGCCCGATGTTCAGGCCGCAGCGGCTGTCGGCATGAAGGACTCGAGCAATCGCGACGTGCGGCGTGCCTGGCGCTTGAGCGCATAGTCGAACACCGCAGCCTGTTCCTGCAGCATTTCCGTGATGATGCTCGTTTGGTCGGCCGGCGGCAGCGTCAGATAAGCGTCTGCTTCGCCGTACGCGTACTCGATCTTCATGCCCGCTTTTTTCGCGATGTGCATCATGGTCGAGTTGCGCGACAGACAGTGCATGTACAGCGTGGTGACATGAGTATTGCGGCTGCGGATGGCCGCGCGCTCAAACAGCCTGGAACCGATACCCTGGCCGCGCACGCTTTCGAGCACGGAAACGCCGAACTCGGCCGTGCGCTTGTCGCCTTCAGCCGGCAAGTAAGCGAGGTGACCGACGCCCGTAAGCTGCAATTGATCGTCGAACACGCCGAACACGGTGTCGCGCTTGAAATCGATTGCGCGGACGTAGTTCTCGATGACGTGGTCGGGCACGACCTGACCGAAACGCAGCAGCCGGTCGTCTTCGTCGAGCGCGAGGAAGTGCGTCAGCAGACGTTCACGGTCGACCGCGGTGAGTTCACGAACCAGAGCAGGCGCACGACCGGCAGGCAGCGACGCGCGATCGTGCGCGACGATCGGCTCGGCGGCGCGGGGTGTAATCATGTTCATGGTCAGGTTCTCCTTGTCATCGTGCGGCGTTGGTGCACCGCAAAAACGATTCTAACGGAAACGCTAACCGATCACTAGGGAAAACCCGTATCTTTATTCGAGGGTGCTGCCTAACTGCGGGGTTGTTTTATTGTTAACCAGTTGATTTCAAAAGATAATTAATAAAAGAACGAGCGTGCGTGGCACGATGTCGCGCATATGCGACGCGCTTATTTACCGATGCCGCATATTGCTGTGCTGCGCCATCCCGCCATCAAGCCGGCGCGCAGCCCAGCCCGTGGTCCACCATGCTCACCACCTGTTCCGCGAATTCGCTATAGCCCATGCGTCCGCCGGGCTTGAGCCAGGTGAAGGTCCAGTTGATCATGCCGAATACCATCATCGTGAGCGCGGTCTGGTTTTCACGCGTGGCGCGCTCGGGGTAAGCGCGCGCGAGTTGCCGCGCAAACGCAGCGACGACGTCGCGCTGACGGTTGAGAATCACCTCGCGCTGCGCGTCGACGAGATACTTCACGTCGTTCAGCAGTGCGACGTGGCGGCTGTGCGACGTCTCGTATTCCGACAGGAACGCGCGGATCAACTCGGCAAAGGTCTCGCGCTCGGTGAGGCCGCGGCGCTGACTTGCGCCCTCCACCTCGGCGATGATCAGCATCAGCCGTTTGGTGTAGCGGTCCAGCAGATCGAAAAGGATCGCTTCCTTGCTCTCGTAATAGTGATAGAGGCGCGCTTTCGACGTGCCGCTCGCAGCGGCAAGGTCTGACATCGACGTGCTGGGATAGCTCGTCTGTGCGAATTTGGCCGCGGCCAGTTCGAGAATCTGTTCGCGCTGGCTTTCGTGGTCGGGGGCTCGGGTGCGGGCCATGGTCGTCTGTTTTATTCCTGTGGACAGGGGGCGAGCGCCGCGCACAGCTCGAGCGTCCGCCATGCGCCGGTGTCGCCGCGCAGCTTGATCCGGCGCGTGGCGGCCAGTTCGCGGAAGCGCCACAGCACGATGCTGTCGCTGACCAGAAACCCGAGCTCCGCGGTCATGACTTCCGCGGCCACTCGCGACGCCGGTTGCCAGTCCGCCGTCGCGTGCTCGAGTATCAGCGCGTCCAGATCGGCGAAGCTGCCGCTCGTGAAGGTGTTGTCGCGCCAGCGCCGCGTCTCGCCGTTTGCGTGCTTCGCTTCCTGCCATTCGAGCGCGAGCCGGCTGATGCGCAGCACCGAGATGGGCGCCGCGTCGGGCAAACGCGCGTGCAGCACGGACGGCGCGAACATGCCGACGGACGTCGCGCGGTCTTTGCGGCTGTACGCCCATGCGCCCGTGTCGGTGAGATCGCGGATCGACAGACGCACTTCGTTCAGGCGTTGCGGATTATTGCGCAGGTAGTAGCAGACCCGGCGCAGCATCAACTGATCGGATGCGCTTTCGCCATGCCAGACCACGAGATTCGCTTCGCCGCGTGCAATCGCTTCGAGCGCTGCGGCCTGCTCGCGAAACTCGCGGACGAAATCGCGCTTCGTGTCAGCGCTCACGCGGTCCCAGAAGGTGGCGCGCACTTGCGGGTCGTCGTCGATTCCTCGCAACGGACCGACCGCCAGATCGTCGCGCAGTGCCTGCACGCGGTCGTCGCGGCCCGTTTCGCGCAACGCCGTGCGCAATGATTCCGCGGCGACGTCGCCGTTAGTGAGGTGGATGGTGCTCATCGGCCGTGGCTGGTTTTTGTACGCGATTAGACAAAGGGCCGCTCGCCTCGCGGACCGGAACGGTCCGACTGCGAGCGGCCCCTAGTGTAAGCGGATCGCGGAATGGCTCAAAGCACAGGGGCGCCGAACGTGCCGAACGCGCCAAGCGCGCTCAACGTTCGTCGTAGCTCACCACCACACGATCGCTGATCGGATGGCATTGACAGGTCAGCACGAAGCCGTCGCGGATTTCATGCTCTTCGAGCGTGTAGTTCTTTTCCATCTTCACTTCGCCTTCCACGACTTTCGCGCGACAGGTGCAGCACACGCCGCCTTTGCACGCATACGGCAGCGCGAGCCCGGCACGCAGACCGACGTCGAGCACGCTCACGCCCTGATACGGCAGGCGCAGCTTGCGGCGCTTTCCGTCGAGCACGATTTCGAGCTCGGCTGCGGGCGTGTCGTCGGTGATTTCGACGGGCGGCACGCCCGCTTGCGGCAGCGGCGAGCCAAAGCGTTCCACGTGCACCTTTTCCGACGGCACGCCGGCGGCTTTGAGCGCGGCTTCGGCGGCGTCCATCATCGGCGCGGGGCCGCAGATAAAGGCTTCGTCGATGGAATCGGCCGGCACCAGGCTTTCCAGAAACGCCGCGCATTTCTTCTGGTCGAGCACGCCGTTGAACAGTTCGACGTCCTGCAAATCGTCGGACAGCACGTGGTACAGCACGAAGCGGTTCATGAAGCGGTTCTTCAGATCTTCGAGTTCTTCGGCGAACATGATCTGATCGACGCTGCGGTTGCCGTAAATCAGCACAAAAGTGCTGCGCGGTTCGACCTCGAGCGTCGTCTTGATGATGGCGAGCACCGGCGTGATGCCCGAGCCGCCTGCAAACGCGACGTACTGCTGGCCGTGGTCCACGTTCAGATGCGTGAAGAAGCGGCCGTCCGGCGTCATCACGTCGATCGTGTGGCCGGGCTGCAGCGTGTCGAAGGCGAAATTGGAGAAGCGCCCGCCGCGCACGCGCTTGATGCCGATGCGCAGTTCGCCGTCGCGGTCGTAGTCGGTGACGCCCACGCAGATCGAGTAGGAACGGCGCGTTTCCTCTCCGTCGATGTGCGTTTTGAGCGTGACGAACTGGCCTTGCGTGAAGCGGTAAAGCTCGCGCAGTTCGGCGGGGACTTCGAAGGCAACCGAGACCGCGTCGGCGGTTTCTGGCCGCACTTCGCGGATACGCAGCGGATGAAATTGCGGGGTAGCCATATCAGTATGGTTTGAAATAGTCGAAGGGTTCGCGGCAGTCGAGGCAGCGGTACAAGGCTTTGCAGGCGGTCGAGCCGAATTGCGCGAGACGCTCGGTGTGCACCGAGCCGCAGCGCGGGCACAAAGGCGCGGGCAGCGCGCGCGGCACGAAGCGCATCACTTTTTCGCGCGGCCGCAAACCGGAATCGGCCGGCGATCCGCAATTGCCCGTGGGCGGCGCGATGCCATAGGCGCGCAGCTTGTCGCGGGCTTCGACGGTCATCCAGTCGGTGGTCCACGCGGGCGCGAGCACGGTGGCGATGCGATAAGGCGTGAGTCCCGCGACGTCGAGTGCATGCGCGACGTCTTCGGCGATCTGCGACATGGCCGGGCAACCGGAATAGGTCGGCGTGATCACCACCTCGAGCGTGCCGTCGTCCGTGCGCCGCACGTCGCGCAGAATGCCGAGCTCGCGGATCGATACCACCGGAATCTCGGGATCGGGCACGGCTTCGAGCACCGCCCACGCGCGTTCGAGCGTGGCGTCGTCAATGGCATCGTCCAGGGCGGCGGTTGAAGCGGTCGAGGTCGTCATCGTCTGATTTGCCGTGGTTTGCCGTGTTATCGCGATCACCAGGTCGCGCCGGGATGCTGCCGCGCGAGGCTTTGCATTTCGGCCAGCACGAAGCCCATGTGCTCGGAATGCTCGCCGTGCTTGCCGGTCGTGACGTGCTTGACCGGTTCGGGAAGCGTAAGCGTGGCTTGGTCGAGTGTGGCGCGCACGTCGTCGAGCCAGGCGGCTTCCAGATCGGCGCTGAGCGGGCCGATGCCGGCAGCGGCGATCGCTTCTTCCACGGCGTCGGTGCTGAAAAACTCGCGCGTGTAGGGCATCAGGTAGTCAAGCGCGGCCTGCGAGCGGCGGTGCGATTCCTCCGTGCCGTCGCCGAAACGGATCAGCCATTCGCTCGCGTGATGGACGTGGTAGCTCGTTTCCTTGATCGACTTCGACGCGATCGCGGCCAGTTGCGTGTCCGTCGATTGCGTGAGCGCGGTCCAGACATGCGCCATCAGCGTCGAATAAAGGAAATTGCGCACGATCGTGACCGCGTAGTCCTTCTCGGCTTGCGCCGTCGCGGACAGCGGGCCGTAGTGCGGCAATTCCGCCAGCGTGTAGTTGGCGAACTCGCGCTCGGCGCGGAAGTACGCGTAGTCGTCTTCGGTGCGGGTCTTGCCGGTGAGTTGCTGTTCGAGCGACGCCGCGTGCGTGTACAGCAGACGCGCCTGACCGATCAGATCGAGGCTCATGTTCGACAGCGCGATGTCTTCTTCGAGAATCGGGCCGTGGCCGCACCACTCGGCATTGCGCTGACCGAGAATCAGCGCGGTATCGGCGAGGCGCAGCACGTATTGCAGATGTTCTAGCGTGATGTTCATGGCCGCGCTTACATGTGGTTGACTTCGTCGGGAAGCGTGTAGAACGTCGGGTGGCGGTAGATCTTGTCGGCCGCCGGTTCGAACAGTTCCGCCTTGTCTTGCGGCGCGGACGCCGTAATCGCCGACGACGGCACCACCCAGATGCTCACGCCTTCCTGGCGGCGCGTGTAGACGTCCCGCGCCATGCGCAGCGCCATTTGCGCGTCGGCGGCGTGCAGGCTGCCGCAGTGTTTATGGTCGAGTCCCTGCTTGCTGCGCACGAAGACTTCCCAAATTGGCCATTCCTTGTTCATGCTGATCTCCTGATTCCTTGCCTGGCGAGCCGCGTTGTTCAGGCGGCGTGCTGTTGGGCGCGTTGGCGTTGTTTCTCGGCGTGGGCGATGGCGGCTTCGCGAACCCAGGCGCCCTCGTTATGCGCTTTGACGCGGGTGCCAAGGCGCTCGCGATTGCATGGGCCGTCGCCGTTCACGACGCGCCAGAATTCTTCCCAGTCGATGTCGCCGTAGTCGTAGTGGCCGCGCGCTTCATTCCATTTCAGGTCGGGGTCGGGCAGCGTCACGCCGAGCACTTTGGCCTGCTCGACGGTGGCGTCGACGAATTTCTGACGCAGGTCGTCGTTCGAAATACGCTTGATGCCCCATTTCGACGATTGATTGCTGTGGATGGAATCCTTGTCGCTCGGACCGAACATCATCAGCACCGGCCACCACCAGCGGTTCACCGCCTGCTGGACGAGTTCGCGCTGCGCGTCGGTGCCGGACATCATCGACATCAGCGCGTCAAAGCCCTGGCGCTGGTGGAACGACTCTTCCTTGCAGATGCGGATCATCGCGCGGGCGTACGGGCCGTAAGTGCAACGGCACAGCGGAATCTGATTCATGATCGCCGCGCCGTCGACCAGCCAGCCGATCACGCCGACATCCGCCCAGGTGGGCGTCGGGTAATTGAAGATGCTCGAATATTTGGCCTTGCCGGAATGCAGCGCCGCGACGAGCTGATCGCGCGAGACGCCGAGCGTTTCGGCCGCGCTATATAGATAGAGACCGTGGCCGGCTTCGTCCTGCACCTTGGCGAGCAGAATCGCCTTGCGCTTGAGGCTCGGCGCGCGCGTGATCCAGTTGCCTTCCGGCAGCATGCCGACGATCTCCGAATGCGCGTGCTGCGAAATCTGGCGCACGAGCGTCTTGCGATACGCGTCGGGCATCCAGTCTTGCGGTTCTATCTTGCCGTCCGCGGCCATGACGGCGTCGAATTGCGCCTGCTCCGGCGACGTCGCGCCGGATTCCAGCGGGGCCACGTTGCCGGGAATATCCAGGGATTGCGTGTACATGGGGACCCTCTTTCTGGGGGAGTTATCTGGTTTGCACAGTATAAGCCAACCGACCGGTCGGTTAATAAATTTTTTTGAGACGGACGGCGCTCGCTCCGACAGCAGCCGGCGCGGGTTCGCGACCTGTTTTGCTTCGCGCGGAAACCCCGCACCGGCGCTTAGCCTATAAAATTGCGAATTGGCCGCGATTGCGGCCCTCCTGCATCCCCGGTACTTCATGCTACGTCTAAGCGAAATCAAACTCCCGCTCGATCATCCCGAGAGCGCTCTCGAGGCCGCCGTCCGCGCGCGTCTCGCGGAACTCGGCGTGCCTCACGACGGGCTCGTCCGATACACCGTGTTCCGGCGCGCCCACGATGCGCGCAAGCGCGCCGACATCAAGCTGACCTACATCGTCGACGTCGAGGTCACGGACGAAGCCGCCGCGCTCAAGCGGATCGCCGACGTGCCGCATTGCGCCGTGACGCCCGACATGACGTACCGGTTCGTCGCCAGGGCGCCGGCGCAGTTCAGCGGGCCGCGTCCGGTGGTGATCGGCATGGGACCATGCGGGCTGTTCGCCGGGCTGATCCTCGCGCAAATGGGCTTCCGTCCGATCATCCTCGAGCGCGGCAAGGCGGTGCGGGAGCGCACCAAGGACACCTTCGGCCTGTGGCGCAAGTCGGTGCTGAATCCGGAATCGAACGTGCAGTTCGGCGAGGGCGGCGCGGGTACGTTTTCGGACGGCAAGCTGTATAGCCAGATCAAGGACCCGAAGCACTATGGCCGCAAGGTGCTGGACGAATTCGTGCGCGCCGGCGCGCCGGAGGACATTCTGTATCTGAGCCGGCCGCATATCGGCACGTTTCGCCTCGTGAGCATGGTCGAGAAGATGCGCGCGACCATCCACGAACTGGGCGGCGAAGTGCGTTTCGAGACGCGCGTGGACGATATCGACATCGATAACGGAAAAGTACGCGGGCTGACGCTGTCGACGGGCGAAACGCTGCGCTGCGACCATGTGGTGCTCGCCGTCGGCCACAGCGCGCGCGATACGTTTCAGATGTTGCACGACCGCGGCGTTTATATCGAAGCCAAGCCGTTCTCGCTCGGGTTTCGGATCGAGCATCCGCAGGGCTTGATCGACCGTAGCCGGTTCGGCAAGTTTGCCGGCCACAAGCAACTGGGCGCCGCCGACTATAAGGTGGTGCATCACTGCAGCAACGGGCGCGCGGTGTACAGCTTCTGCATGTGCCCGGGCGGGACGGTGGTCGCCGCGACGTCCGAGCCGGGGCGCGTGGTGACCAACGGCATGAGCCAGTATTCGCGAGCCGAGCGCAATGCGAACGCGGGAATCGTCGTGGGCATCACGCCCGACGATTATCCGGGCGGGCCGCTTGCCGGCATCGCATTCCAACGGAAATGGGAAGAGCGGGCGTTCGAACTGGGCGGCGGCAACTATATGGCGCCGGGTCAACTTGTCGGCGACTTCATTGCTGGACGGCCGTCGACGTCGCTTGGTTCGGTCGTGCCGTCTTATAAGCCGGGCGTGCATCCCACGGATCTCAGCACGGCGCTGCCCGACTACGTGATCGAGGCGATTCGCGAAGCGCTTCCGCAGATGGACAAGAAGATCGCGGGCTTCGCGATGCATGACGCGGTGTTGACGGGCGTGGAGACGCGGACGTCGTCGCCGATCCGGGTGCGCCGGCGCGACGACTATCAGAGCGTGAACGTCGAGGGCTTGTATCCGGCGGGAGAGGGCGCGGGTTACGCCGGCGGGATCTATTCGGCGGCGATCGACGGAATTGAAGTGGCTGAAGCGCTGGCTTTGAAGATGACGGGTGAGCTGCAAGTGGCCGGGTGAGGGTGCTGGCTGTGCGTTGCGGGCTTTGTCCGTTTGCGAGTGCGAGTGCGGGCGTATGCCGCCCGCGCTGGCCCGCGTCGGCCGACGCGGATCGTGCACAATGGCTGTTTCGCTTGAAACCAAGTACACGAATGACCATTCGCTCTCTGGCCGCGGCATGCGGCGCCGCGCTGTTTTGCCAGCTTGCCGTTTCCTCCTCTGTCGCCGCCGCTGGCACGGACGCCTCGGCGCATTGGGTCACGGCGTGGGCAACCGCGCTGCAGCCCATCCCGCAACGCGCTGACTTGCCGCCGCTGTATCGCGCGCCTGAAGTGGCGGGGCGCACCGTCCGTCAGATTGTCTACCCGACGCTGTCGGGAAAATCTGTGCGGATTCACCTCAGCAATGAATACGGCAAGACGCCGCTCGTTATCGAGGATCTGCGCATTGCGCGGTCGGCGGGCGGCGCTGCCGCGTCGGCTGGCGGCGGCGCGCGTGTGACCTTCGGCGGGAAGCCGAGTGTGAGCGTTGCGCCCGGCCGCGAACTGGACAGCGACCCAATCGCGATGGACGTCGCGGAAGGCGCGCCGTATGCCATTAGCGCGTTTATGGCGCCGGACCAGCGAGTGGTCGCGTGGCACCGGGTTTCCAGCCAGCTTAATTATGTTTCCAGCCCCGGCAACCACGCGGCGGACGCGACGGCAGAAGCGTTTCGCGGGCGCTTCACTCAATACTTGTGGGTGACGGGGCTGTCCGTCGACGCCGCGCCGGGATCGACGGCAATTGCGGCGATCGGCGATTCGATCACGGACGGCATGCGCTCCAGCCTGAACCTGAACCGTCGATGGCCGGACGCGTTCGCCCGCCGATTGGCCGGCTCGGGGAACCGCTCGACGGCCGTGATCAATCTCGGTATCAGCGGCAACCGGCTGCTTAACGATTCTCCGTGTTATGGCGATGCGCTGGTCAGGCGATTTGGGCGCGACGCGCTCGAGCGGCCCGGCGTCAAGGCGGTGATTCTGCTGATCGGCATCAACGACATTAATTTCGCGGCGATGCCGGCGCGCAGCGGGCTCGACTGCGATTTCCCGCACGCGTCGGTGACAGCGGCCGACCTGATCGCGGGCTATCAGCGGGTGATCGCGGCCGCGCGACGTGCGGGAGTCAAGGTGTTCGGCGGGACGCTGACGCCCGCAGCGCTTCCGGCGTCGCGCGAGAACATCCGGCTGGCCGTCAACGAGTGGATCCGTTCCAGCCATGCTTTCGACGGCGTAGTCGATTTCGACGCCGCGCTGCGCGATCCGGCCGAGCCGGGACGTCTGCAGCGCAAGTACGATAGCGGCGACCACATTCACCCAAGCGATGCCGGCTACGCGGCCATGGCGGAAGCGGTTTCCGTCGACGGAGCCGTGAATTCGGCGCGCAAATGAGTGACTGACGATAAAGTTCTCGCCAAACCCTTGAAATACGGCTCTGGGCCGCCTATGATTTCGTTCCTCGTTTGCGAACGAGGGCCGCGACGGGAAGGAGCGGCGGTGACGTCAACAAAGTTTTAAGCGAAAGCGAAAAAATGGGGTTGACGAACCGAAAGAGAGTCTTCATAATCTCGCTTCTCTGCTGCTGATGCAGCGACGCAGAACGAAGCAGTGCCGGGTGGTTGAAGCAGGCGCTGTGAAGTGTGCGAATGATCTTTAAAAACTAACAGCCGATAAGTGTGGGCGCTTGATGCGCGACGCGCGCCGGGTTGCGGGGTTTAACTCCGGAATCTGGCGGTAAAGCGAAAGTATCAAGTCTCACACAGTAATGAAAGGAAGGTTTGGTCATCGAAAGATGGTTAGACACTTCGTCAGTACGTTGAGTGAGCGACCGGGTTCGAAAGAGCCCGAAAACAGTAACAGGTTT